>Ga0209800_10000025_pt1 | contig 443813 bp, 409 predicted proteins | sample Higcelweek8metaG_FD_187174 | JGI IMG/M metagenome (GOLD analysis project Ga0209800, IMG submission 187174) | Freshwater pond sediment microbial communities from the University of Edinburgh, under environmental carbon perturbations - High... | ecosystem: Environmental > Aquatic > Freshwater >...
ACCTTTGTCAAAAAACAATCTGCATAGATTGCGCTATTAACATCTCTACAGCTTTGCTATTTGTAATATCCATATTTTCTTAAATGATCCTCGGCCCGAAGGGTCTGTATAACATTTGCTTAACCTGGAATGCGTACATTGGCGCGAAACTTGCCGAGCGTAGCGACTGCAAGTTTCGTGACAATAGCATTCTCAGGTTGAAGCAGTTGTTAGATTAATGTCGTAAAATACTTCCATATTTTGATTAGCGAATTATAGCTATATCCATCAAATAAATTATACTTAAAAAACAATTCATATTCATTATTACTAATTGGTGATTTTGATTGTTTTAATGTGTATAAAAACAGTTTGTTTGAATTGCTATTATATGATTTATTGTTTTCTTTTAATACAAATGGTATAGTATCCAAATATTTCGGTATAAGGATATCTATTCTAGCTGGATATTGATGATTTTCAAAAAAATATTGATCAAGGGCTGCTAATATTAAGACAATTTGGCCTTTTTCAATTTCAATAGTAATTTCTGAATTACTTGGTAAAGTAGTACTATTATCAATATTAAAATTCTTATGATCAGAAGAATAAATATAGTACTTATTATCTAAGTGGTCATAAAACTTAATTTGATATATTTGTATTGGATTGGTATATGGTCTATAAACATACACTGATCTATTAAGCAAAAAATTATTTGTTTTAGCTTTTGGAATAATCTCCAAATACTTAGGAACCAACTGGTCTAAATTGTCAGGATATTTCTGATTTTCAGAAAAATAGTTATTTAATCCTTTTACGATAAGGTTTCCATTAGTAATTGTGTGCTGAATGCTTTTATTTGAAGTGCAGCAAATGTATAGAAATGATGAAGTGATAAGTAGAATAATTAGCAATTTATATTTCATAAAACCCCTTTGCTATGTGCGCCGCGAAAGCGGCGTCAATCTAACATTTGCTTAACTTGCTTTTCCGTGCCCGTAGGGCTTGGCGTGAAAATTGCCACAAAGGAGCGAAGCGACGACTGCAATTTTCATGCCAAAGGAAATGTCAAGTTGAAGCAGTTGTTAGATTTTTTTCTTTTCTTCTATTTCAGCATTTTTTTGTTCTTTATAGTGTATTTTACTATTTATTGCTTTCTGTTCAATACTGCTAAAGAATTTAGTATAATTACATTTCTCAGAATTAAGCTTATATAATTTTGTTATTTCGCTTCTATTATTCTGTATTTCTAATTTATAAACTGTTTCAATTATATCAGAAAGATTTTTGATAAATGTATCTCTTGTAGAGTTTAAAATCATTGTTTTAATATCATCTTCATATTGTTTTTTCATCGCAATTGGGTTTTCATAAAACTCTTCGATGATTAAATCATAGCAATCAAAAAGACTATTGAAATATAATGTATTTAATTGATTAATAAATATTTCTATTAAAGGAAGTATTCTCTGTTTCTCCCTAAAAATAATGCTAATATTATCATTTATTATTTGCTCTTTTCTTACTTTAATTGCTTTATCAATATCTTCAGAAGATTGTAATGGATTTGTGTTTGATATTACTTCAAACGTCAGATTTATGTTTGGTCTCATATAAACCAAAATACTCTGTAATGATTTTATAATGGTATTAATAGATATTTTTATTTCAACTAATTTTTCTTTTTTAAGAAGTGTCTCATTTCTTTTTTGAATAAATATTGTAAGAATTATTGTAACAATCATTCCTAAAAAAAAAGAAACAAACGGGTTGCTCAATATTGTTATAATAATATTTTCATTATTTACTATAATCACTTTAATTGGTTCCATAGATAATCCTTGATAAGAGTAATTATTATTTGATATTCGATTGCTCAATTTCTTCGGGCGCCGAAGGCGTCAATCTAACATTAATTGGGCTGTTCCTGTAGTTTTTGGATAGGCTGCGAAAGTGCCTGAAAGTCTGGATGCGATTATGGCATAGAGGGGCTTTTGCGGTGCCGCAGGGGGCAGACGCGGGAGGGTGGGGAGAAATGGGGGTTGCCGGCCCGCGCCGAAACTGCGTGGCTGACAAGCGACGGGGTTGCGGATTTCATCAAAAACCGTGGGAAACGGCGGGGAAAACGATGAAAAGGGCCCAGTCTCATGCCTGGCGCTTGGGGTATGGAGTTGGTGCGCCTGCGTACTTGCCCGAGGTAGCTGAGAGGGGAGCATAAAGGGAAGACAGACGCATTTTTTTCATATACCAAGCGATTTTTTTAGGCATGTTATGCTGAACAGTATAACATGAATGTAAAGAATAGTAGCTATAAATTATCGATGGGACTGCGGACGCCGGAAGGGCCTTTATTGAGGACGTGGGTATAGATCATGGTGGTTTTCACATCGCTGTGGCCAAGGAGTTCCTGAACCGTGCGGATATCGTACCCGCTTTCGATCAAGTGGGTGGCAAAGGAATGGCGAAAGGTGTGGCATGAAGCGCGCTTGGTAAGGCCCGCCTTAAGAACGGCCTCGTGAACCGCGCGCTGCATCGTGCTCTCGTCCATGTGAAAGCGGCCCTGGTTGCCAGTTTTCGGATCCTTCCAGCGGCGGTCTTGGGGAAAAACCCATTGCCAGGGCCAATCGCCCGAGGCGGACGCGAATTTCAGGTCAAGGGAACCGGGGAGGGGGACGCAGCCGAAGCCGTCAGCCTTGTCTCGTTCGTGGATCGCGCGGACGTGGTCCAGATGCTCGCGGAGGGGCGCTTTGAGGGAGGCGGGAAGCATCGTAATGCGGTCCTTCGCGCCCTTGCCGTTCCGGACCAGAATCTCGGACAGGTCAAAGTCGACATCTTGGACTCGGATCGCCAGGCATTCCGAAAGGCGGAGACCGGTACCGTACATCAGGCGGGCGGCGAGACGCTTGTCGCCTTTGAGGAGGGCGAGAACCGAACGGACCTCGTCGCGGCTCATCACGATGGGAAGGCGGGCGGGTTTTTTCGCGCGGATAACCTCGCCGAGCGACTCGACGCTCTCGTTTCGCACGTAGCGGAAAAAAAAGAGAATGGCGGCAAGGGCCTGGTTCTGGGTCGAGGAGCTTACCTCGATGTCCACGGCGAGCGCGGTAAGGAAGGCGTTGATGTCCTTTTCGGTCAGCGAGAGCGGGCTCTTGCCCTTGTGATACCGGAAGAATCGGGAAAGCCAGGTGATATAGGTCTCGCGGGTTCGGGGGCTGTAGTGTCGCGCCTCGATGAGCTCAAGGTATTTTTCGCGAAGGGATTGGCTCAGGGCGAGGAACGCGTGGTCTGGAGGGGGCAAACGGGGCAAGGATTGGACAGAAGGGGCTGCGCTTGTGGATGGCTGCGGCTGGGTGAGTGGTTGCGCACGGGCCAGAGGTTGCCGCTGGGTGTGCGGTTGTGGCTGGACGTGCGGTTGCGGCTGGGTGTGCGGTTGTGGCTGCTGCTGTGTTTGGAGTGACGGGCGCGGCGATGCGGGGGGCAGCGGGGCGGGGTTGAGTGCGGAGAAGGGGAGAAGTTCGTCGGGGGTGAAAAGGTTCGTTTTTTGGAGAGCGGCGAGGATGGACTTGCGGGTGGATGGCGTATTATACGCGAGCCAGGCATTGTCGTCGGGTTCCCACCAGCAATGCGCGGTTTTGAGGGCCGCGACAATCCGTGGGTCGTAGAAAAAGGCTATCGAAAGTTTGCCGTCAGATTTTTGGGCTATATGGAGCTTCACGAACCGTATTATATGGGCGGATTTGGCGTTTTGCCCAGAAAGTGCGAGGAAAAGCGGATGGTTTTTGCGGGACGTGGGGGTGGCGCGCAACCACGTGCGCGCCAGGGGGAGCCGCGGGGTGGAGGTGGCGGGATGGGTTTTGGGGCGGTTGTCGGGAGGGAGGTGATTCCCCTTTATTATTGTATAAATTTTTATCTTTTTTGGTTAGATTGCATAAATATACGGATACTGGTAAAATTACAAAATATTCTTTATTGTCATTGTCAAAGGGGACAGAGATGCATACGATCCTTGAAAAGCGGCAGTTTTCGGAGGAAGTGTTTTACCTCCGCGTGACCGCGCCGGAGATTGCCCGAAACAGGCGGGCGGGCCAGTTCGTGCTCGTTCAGATCGATACCGACTATGGCGAGCGGATTCCGCTGACTATCGCGGACGCGAATGCGGCCGAGGGGTGGATCGCGCTCGTTTTTCAGACGGTCGGGGCGACGACTCACAAGCTCGCGCTGAAAGGCGTCGGGGACAAGATTGAGGCGATTCTCGGGCCGCTCGGCAGGCCCACTCATATAACGAAGGTCGGGACCGTGGTCTGCGTCGGCGGCGGTATCGGCGTGGCGCCGCTCTATCCGATCGTGAAAGCCTACAAGGAAGCGGGCAATCGCGTGATCGCGATCATCGGGGCGCGGACGAAGGACCTCCTCATTTTCGAACAGGAGATGCGGGCGGCGGCCGACGAGGTTATCGTCGTGACCGATGATGGTTCTTATGGAAGGAAAGGCCTCGTTACCGAGCCGTTGAAGGAATATTGCGAGAGCTCAGAGCCGCCTGCGGAAGCGGTGGCGATCGGGCCACCTATCATGATGAAGTTCTGCGCATCAACGACGAAGCCTTACAATGTACACACGATGGTGTCGCTCAATACGATCATGATCGACGGAACCGGGATGTGCGGCGGCTGCCGCGTGACGGTCGGCGGGAAGACGAAGTTCGTCTGCGTCGACGGCCCCGAGTTCGACGGTCACCAGGTCGACTGGGACAATATGATGCTCCGCATGAAGGCGTATAAGCCGCGCGAGGACGCTGATCACCACAAGTGCCATATGGAAATTGAGGCTGCGCGTATCGGCGACCCGGACGGGGACTCAGGCGCGGCGAAGGCCAAGGCGGGGGGCGCACGATGAGTCACAAGACGAAAGAACAGCTGGGCCGCGAGGCCACGGCAATCTGGAACGATATAAAGGGCAAGGCCCTCACGGCCAAAGACCGGATGGCGATTCCGCCGCAGGATATGGCGACGGGCGATCCTTTGAAGCGCGCCCGCGAGATGGGCGAGGTCGCGCTCGGGTATACCGACGAGCAGGCGCTGGTCGAGGCGGCCCGTTGCCTCGGGTGCAAGAACCGGCCCTGCGTGGCGGCGTGCCCGGTCGGGGTTCCGATCCCGGAGTTTATCGCGTGCGTTCAGGACGGCGAGTACAAGAACGCCGTCGATACGATAAAGATGGCGAATCTCTTGCCCGCGATCTGCGGTCGCGTGTGCCCGCAGGAGAAGCAGTGCCAAAGCACGTGCACCCTCGGCAAGTCGCTGAAGAGCGTCGACAAAGCAGTCGCGATCGGCCGGCTCGAGCGCTTCGTGGCGGACTGGGAACGCGAGAACGGGAAGATCACGGTGCCCGCGGTGAAGGCCGCGACGGGCAAGAAGGTCGCGGTGATCGGCTCGGGGCCCGCGGGGCTCACGGTCGCGGCGGACGTCAGGCGCGAGGGTCACGACGTGACCGTGTTCGAGGCCTTTCACAAGACCGGCGGCGTCATGGTGTACGGCATCCCGGAGTTCAGGCTTCCGAAGGCGATTGTCGCCAAGGAAGTCGAGAACCTCAAGGCGATGGGCGTTACCTTCCGCACGAACTTCCTCGTCGGACGCACCGAGACCATTTACGATTTGCTTGACCGGGAGAAATACGACGCGGCGTTCATCGGAACCGGCGCGGGCTTGCCGAAGTTCATGGACTTGCCCGGCGAGAACCTGATCGGGGTGTTCAGCGCGAACGAGTACCTGACGCGGGCGAACCTCATGAAGGCGTACGACACCGAGAAGGCGGCGACGCCGCTCTACCCCGCGAAGGTCGTGGGCGTCGTCGGCGGCGGTAACGTCGCGATGGACGCGTGCCGCATGGCGCTCCGGCTCGGCGCGGAGAAGGTGTACTGCATCTACCGGCGCACCCGGGACGAGATGCCCGCGCGGGCGGAAGAGGTCATGCATGCGGAAGAAGAGGGCGTCGAGTTTCTTTTCCTCCAGAACCCGACCCGCATCATCGGGGACGACACCGGCCACGTGCGCGCGGTTGAGGTCCTTGACTACGAGCTCGGCGAGCCGGATGCGTCGGGAAGGCGGAGCCCCGTGGCGAAGCCGGGAACGGAGCACGAGATCGCGGTCGACGCGATGATCATCGCGCTCGGCAACGAGTCGAACCCGCTCATGGCGCAGACGACCGAGGGACTCGACGTGACCAAGCGCGGCAATATCGTCGTCGACGCGAAGCAGCGCACGAGCCTCAAGCGCGTGTGGGCGGGCGGGGACATCGTTCTCGGCGCGGCGACCGTTATCCTCGCGATGGGCGAGGGCCGGAAGGCGGCGAAGAGCATCAATGACTATTTGGCCGGAAACGAGGAAGATATCGCGGACTGAAAGACCGCTGCGTGACGCGTTGCGAAAAGCCCGCCCGGGCATGGTGCCGGGGCGGGCTTTTTTTATTTTTGGGCAGAGACGTTTTCGATGCGGGACGGAAGGTAGGGATGGCTCATGAAGAGGCCGGCGAACTTGACGGCCGATGTTTTGTTTTCGCGCGCGCTTTCGAGATAGCTTTCGATATTGATCTTGCCATAGAGGGCGGTACCGCCGGCGAGGAGAACGAGCCCGTTCGTCTTTCCTGTTCCCGTGAGCGCCGCGCCGACGTTGTCGCAAGTGTACTCGCAGGCGCGAGAGTGCGCCGCCCCGAGGAAGGGAACGATGAGGGAGGGCAGCGTCCAGAAGTTTTTTATCGCGTGATGTCGCTTGACGTGGCCGAGCTCATGGGCGAGGACGAAGGCGAGCGCGTCGCGATCGCTTTCATAGACGGAAAAAATATCGGTGTAGACGGCGATGTAGTTTTTGCGGGAAAAACGGTGAAAAACACCCTGAGGGCAAAATAGACATTTTCTTTTTTGTGGATTTTGGAGTTCATGGGAACTCCTTGGAATCGTGATGCAAGGAAGTATAGCACGCAACCCCTTTATCAGCAGGCGCAGGCGCGATTATACTTGATCGCATGGACGGAGAAATCGCGATATTCGGGGAAGGCGCGCTGACGGCGGAATGGGCGGAGCCCTGCCCTTATGGGCTGCCGCGCGGTCGCGGGATGCGGTACTTCCAGGCCCTGCGGTGCGAAGGGATCGCGTATGAGCAAGCGTACGAGCGCGCCATGGCCGAGGGATGGAGACGTTCGGGAATGTTCTTCTACCAAAACGCGTGCGAGGGCGGATGCGGCGAGTGCGTGCCGATCAGGGTGGACGCGCGCGCTATCGTCCCGACGAAGACGCAGCGACGCGCTGTCAGGATGAACGGGGATTTGTCGGTATCGCTTTCGCCGCTCGATTTTTCGCGTGAGGACTTCACGCTCTTTCGCTCGTATCTTGCCGCTCGCCATCCCGAGGACGCAGACGGATTTGACGAAGCGTCCTATTGCCGGTCCTACCTCAGCTCGTCGGTACAAGGCGCGATCGCGCGCTACCGCACCGGGGACGGACGGCTCGTCGCGCTCGGCTTTATCGACGTGCTCGCCGACGGGTTTTCGAGCGTGTACTTCGCCTTCGATCCCGCGGAATCGAGGCGAAGCCTTGGCGTGTATTCGGTATTCGCGGAGTGCTCGCTTCTGGCAAGCCTTGGCAAGCGATGGTACTATCTGGGCTTCCGGGTCGAAGGATGTCGGAAGATGGCATACAAGGCGGGATTTCGCCCGCACGAGGTTGCCCGGGGAGGGCAGTGGGTCGCAGGAGCCGGCGCTGATGCTGGCGCTGGCGCGAAAAGCGGTTGCGCGAAAAGCGGCGGCGATGGGACGCGATTGGAAGGGAGGGAAGGATGACGCAAGAGTTTAGCCTGAATACGGGACGGGAGGGGTTTACCGACATAACGCGCGAGGTTGCGCTCGCGGTACGCGAAAGCGGCGTGACGGACGGGATCTGCGTCGCGTTTTGCCCGCACACGACGGCCGGGATCACGATCAACGAGAACGCCGATCCCGACGTGACGCACGACATGCTCATCGGCCTCGACCGCGCGTTTCCCGACCGGCCGGAATTCCTGCATGCCGAGGGGAACTCGAGGGCGCACCTGAAGGCGTCGTGCATTGGCTCGAGCGTAACGGTTATCGTCGCGGGTGGGCGCCTCATGCTCGGAACCTGGCAGGGAATTTATTTTTGCGAATTCGACGGCCCTCGATCGAGGCGGTTTTCCGTCAAGGTGATGGGCGAATAAAAATAAGTGAAAGGAGAACAAGATGAAACGAGGCGGAAAGATCGCGATCGCGGCGATTGTCGCGGTGGTTCTGGCATTGGGATTGCCGGTCTGGTGGTTTATGTATTCGAGCAAGAAGGCGTTCAAGACCTTCACGCCGCGCGATACGGGAGAAATCGGGGATGGCCTTTTCGCGGTGCGCGACGATACCGTGAACGTCTATGTCGCGCGCTCGGGCGACGGGTATATTCTTTTTGACGCGGGCGCGAAGGCGGACGCGGTGATGGCGGGCCTCGAGAGCGTGGGCGTCGCTCCCGAGAATATCGTCGCGGTATTCCTGACGCACACGGATTTTGACCATGTCGCAGCGGTCGGAAAATTCCCGAACGCGACGGTGTACATATCGGAGAGCGAGGCGGACATGGTGAACGGGAAGGTCAAGCGTGCGCTCTTTTTCAGCAATGCGCTCAAGGTTCCCTACAAGACGATCAGGGATGGCGAAACGTTGCGCGTCGGCGATCGATCAGTGACGGCGATCGTGACGCCCGGGCACACGGCCGGCTCCGCGTGCTATCTTTTGGATGGGACATATCTCGTGATTGGCGACAGCCTTTCGATCGTCGACGGGAAGATCGGCCCTTTCGCCGAGTTCTTTAATATGGACACCGGCGAGCAGGAACGCGCGATCGGCGCGCTCGTCAAGCGACCCGAGCTTTCGGGGGTCACGACGCTGTTGACCGCGCACTACGGCGTGTCGACGGACGCCGAGCGCCTGTTTGCGGAGCGGGCGGGAAGGTAATTTTTTTTAAGCGAGTCCGCGCGCGCGTAGTCCAGTTCGAGGCCGGCGCTTTGAGCGAGGCGGCCCATGCAGTGCGCGCAGGCTCCGGTGTTCTCGGTGAGGCACCGCTTCCCCGGGTAGATCGCGTATTTTTTCTTGACAGAGACGGGAGAGAAGTTCGGCATCACGACGTTGGCGCCCGCGCGAAGGGCGTCGACGCGGTAGTCGCGGTCGAGGCTCCCGAGCGCGGTGGTGGCGGGGATCCAGGAATTTCTGGTGAGGATGCGCGTGAGGGCCACGGTGTTGAGCGTGAGCGCGACCGTGCCTGCTACGGCGTCGCGAAAGGGCGTGTCGGGATGCGGTATGAACGGCCCGATGCCGAGCATGTCGAAGTCGCGCGTCGTGAAGAAGAGTATGTCGCGCGCGATGTGATCGAGGGTTTGCCCGGGAGGGCCGACCATGATGCCGCTTCCGACCTGGTAACCGAGGGCACGAAGGTCGTCGAGGCAGCGGAGGCGCGTCTCGAGCGCGCGGCTCTTGTGGAGCGCGGCGTAGAGCGCGGGGTCGGTGCTTTCGACGCGCAAAAGATAGCGATCGGCGCCCGCTTCCTTCCAGAGCGCGTAATCCTCGCGCTTCCGCTCGCCGACGGAAAGGGTGATCGCCATGTCGTGGCGCGACTTGATTTCGCGGATGACCGAGGCGAGCCAGGCGGCGTCGCACCCGTCCTCGCCTGATTGAAGAACGACCGTGCGGATTCCCGCGGCGTCGATGAGCCCGATGGATTCGAGGATCTCGTCGGCCGTGAGCCGGTAGCGGTCGGCGTTTTTGTTTTCCCGGTTAAGGCCGCAGTAGCGGCAGTCATTCCCGCAATAGCTTGAAAACTCCACGAGGCCGCGAAGCACCATGCGCCTGCCGCACTCGGCGTCGCGGATCGACGATGCTTCGCGATAAAGCGCGGCGCATTCTTCCGCGTCCTCGGAGGCGAGGAGTAAGGAAAGGTCGCTGAGTATATTGGCGGTCGCGTCGCCCTTGCCGTGGGCGATCGCGCGAGAGAGCGCGGCGGAAAAATCCTTTCGCATCATGAAGTCTCCTTGTTAGTTGACCGCGCGGCGGTACGCCTCGAGGGCGCGCCTGTATGCTTCGAGGGCGGCGGGGAACGGACTGAGGGTGCGGTCGATGACCCCCTGCAGGACGGAGATCGCCATCCCGTAGTTGGTGACGGGGACGCCCGCCTGCCTCGCCTCGCCGATGCGCCAGAGCATCTCGCGGCGGGTCAGGGTGCAGGCGCCGCAATGGATGACGACGCGGTATCGCGCGAGGTTCGCGGGATAATCCTTTCCTGCGCAGTGGTCTATCTCGATGCCGGCTCCCGTGAACTGCCTGATCCAGCGAGGGATCTTGACGCGGCCGATGTCGTCCTCGAGGGCGTGATGCGAGCAGGCTTCCGCGACGAGAACGCGGTCTCCGCTTTTCAGCGTGGAAAGCGCAGCCGCCCCTTCGGCCATCGCGACGATGTCTCCCTTAAAGCGCGAGAAGAGGATCGAGAAGGTCGTCGCGGGGATGTTCTTCGGGGTGTCCGCGACCATCTTGAGCGCGATCTGGGAGTCGCACACGACGAGATCAGGCGGCGCGGCGAGGCGCGAGAGGAAGGCGGCGTACTCGCGTTCCTTCACGACGGCGACCGCGGCGTCCGAGTCGAGGGCGTCGCGGATTGCCTGCACTTGCGGGAGAATCAGGCGGCCTTTCGGCGCCTGGAGATCGATCGGGACGATGAGGACGGCGAGCGGAACGCCGCTACCGGACGGCAGGAGGTCGCCGAGGATGGCGGGCGGCTCGAGAAAGTCGTCGGGGCAGGCGTCGAGGAGGAGGCGCTTGAGCGCGGTCATGCACGATTCGCGTTCGGCGTTTGAGGCGGCCGCGCGCGCGCAGGAGCAGGAAAGGACGCGGTTCGACACGCGCTTGAGACCGTCGAGCCATTCATCGGAGGGCGTGCGAACGTCCGTTTTGTTGACGACGAGAATGAGCGGCGTCTTTTGCGCGGCTGCAGCGGTGGCGAGCCGTTCCTCGTAGTCGCTCCAGACGTCGGGTTCGAGAAGGAGAACGGCGATATCGGCCGAGGCGAGCGCCTCGCGCGTCCGTTCAACGCGGAGCTCGCCGAGGCTCGAGTCGTCGTCGATGCCCGCGGTGTCAAGAAAGGTGACGGGCCCGAGGGGAAGGAGCTCCATGCTCTTTCGCACGACGTCGGTGGTGGTTCCCGCGACCGGCGATACGATAGCCGCATCCTGGCCGGTCACGAGATTGAGAAAGCTTGACTTGCCGGTATTCGTCCGGCCGAATATTCCGATATGGAGGCGCAGGGCCTTTGGCGTTCCGGTCATTTGCCGTCTCCTTTGGGCGTTTGTTGCCCGGGTTGCACGCGTACGCCGACCGAGTCGGGAAAGCCGAGCGCGGAAAGCGCTTCGGGTGAAAGAACGCGATCGACGAGCTCGACGCCGAGCTGTTCGCCGAGAAACTCCCTGATTGAAATACTCTTATCGCTCCGTGTCGCGCTATACTCTGCGAGCAGCGCCTGCGCCCTTTCATAGCCAATGTACGGGAGGAACGCGGTGACGATGATGGGGTTCGCGTCGACAAACGCGCGGCAGCGTTCGGCGTTCGCCGTGATGCCATCCACGAGCTGCGAGAGCATCCGGCACGAGGACGCGATAAGGTCGAGCGACTCGGTCATCGCGTCGGCGACCAGCGGGAGGTACTCGTTTATCTGGAGCGTACCGTGGGACGCGGCCTCGCCGACGAGCGCGCAGCTTGAGCGCGCGCGCATCCCTGCCTGGATGACCGCTTCGCAGATGACGGGGTTCACCTTCCCCGGCATGATGGACGAGCCCGCCTGAAACGCGGGAAGGGAGATCTCGCCTTCGTGGGCGAGAAAGCGCAGGTCGCGCGAGGTTTTGATGAGGTTCGCGGCGAACGAGGAAAGGATGCCGGCGATCTCGACGAGCGAATCGATGTTCGCGGTTTGGTCGACGAGATTCTCGGCGCGCGCGAGCGGGTAGCCGGTCAGTTCGCGGAGTGTGTCCGTTACGCGGAATATGTACGCGCGCGGGGCGGCGAGTCCCGAGCCGACGGCGGTGCCGCCGAGATTTACCGTGCGCACGCGTTCCTCGCACTTGAAGGTTCGCCAGCGGTCGCGACCGGCGGCCTCGGCGAAACCGGAAAAGATCGCGCCGAGTGTCATGGGGACGGCGGGCTGAAGCTCGGTCCTTCCGGTAGTGACGATGTCGGCGAATTCCCTTTCCTTTTTCTGGAGCGCGCCTTGGAGCGAGGCGGCGGCGTCCGCGGCCTCGCGGAGCATGCCGGTGACGCAGACCTTGAGCGCGGTCGGATAGGTGTCGTTCGTCGATTGATGGAGGTTGACGTGGTCGAGCGGATGGACGGAATCAGCGCCGGATTCGCTCGAACAGCCAAGTAGCTCGTTCGCGCGATTGGCGATCACCTCGTTGAGGTTCATATTCGTTGAGGTCCCGGCGCCGCCCTGGAGCGCGTCGAGGGTGAAGTACCGGTCGAGCGTCCCCGCGGAAACCTCGTCGCATGCGGAGGCGATTGCCCCCGCGCGCGCTTCATCGAGCCGGCCGACGGCAAGGTTCGAAAGCGCGCACGCTTTCTTCACGAGCGCGTACGCGTGGATGAGTTTGGGATGGACCGCCCTGCCCGAGACGGTAAAATTTTGCGCGGCGCGAAGGGTGTGTATACCCCGGAGATCGTCCGAGATTATCGTCATCTCGCCGAGAAGGTCATGCTCGACGCGCGCGTTGTGTTTTCCGTCCATGGTGCCTCCGCCAATCGTCAGAAGTAAAGGTCGCGCTCGCCCTTGAGGATCCGGTCGCGCGCCTTTTCGAGGTGTTCGTACATCGCCTCAGTGAAGTCGGAAGGAACGCGGGCGCGGATCTCCTTCATCTCCTTGTCGATGATCTTGTCGCCGATCGCCTTCGTTTCGGGGGTCGCGAAATCCTCAAGCCATTCCTGGAAGGTGAGGACGGCGTTGAGTTTGCAGAAGCAGCCTTCGCGGCCACCCTGGAGCGCGTCCATGATCTTCTTGCCGGTTCGGCCGCAGCGATAGCCCGCGGTGCAGAAGGAGACGATGTGCCCCATCTCGGCGAGCTCCCGAATGATTGCGTCGAGGCTTCTCGTGTCGCCGAGGATAAACTGCTGCGTCTTCTCGCGCTGGTCGTCCGCGGAAAAGGCCTCGGTATACGCGCCGATCCCGACGCGGGTGTCGGCGTCGCGCTGCGTGCACATCTTGATGACCGAGCGGATCATCTCGGGCTTTTCCCGGTTCGTGACGATGAGGCCGGCGTAGGGGATGGCGAGACGGAGAACTGCGATGAGGAACTTGAAGTCCTCGTCGCTGACCCAATTGGTAATCCAGGAGAAATCGGTGTCGGCGGCAGGCTCGAGGCGCGGGACGGAGACGGTGTGGGGGCCGAGGCCGAAGCGCTTTTCGAGGTCGCGCGCGTGGGCGACGAGCCCCATCACCTCGAACTTCCAGTCCGCGAGCCCGAAGAGTGCGCCGACGGCGACGTCGTCGATGCCCGCGTCCATGGCGCGGTGAAGAGCGTAGAGCCGCCAGTCGAAGTTGCCCTTGAGGGTTTGCTCCGGGTGCACCGCGCGATACGTCGCGTGGTGATACGTTTCCTGAAAGACCTGATAGGTTCCGATGCCCGCCTCGTGGAGCTTCTTGAGTCCATCGATCGGGAGCGGGGCGGCGTTCACGTTGACGCGCCTGATCTCTCCGACGCCGTTTCTCACCTTTTCCTTGATCGAGTAGATGCGCTTCATGCTTTCCGCGATGTAGTCAGCGTCGGTATCGGGATGCTCGCCGTACACGACGACCAGTCGCTTGTGCCCGATCTTCGTCGCGAGGACGCGCGCTTCGGCCTCGATCTCGTCCATGGTGAGCACGCGCCGCTCGATCGCGTCATTGTCGCAGCGGAAGCCGCAGTACTTGCACTTGTTCACGCATTTGCTGCCGCAATAGAGGGGGGCGAAGGTAACGACGCGGTTGTCGTATACCTTGGTCTTGATCTCGCGCGCGGCCTTGAAGATCTCTTCCTTGAGCGCGGGGTCGGTGACGTTCACGAGCGCGGCGACGTCGGAGGCTTCCATCAGCTTGATGTCATACGCCTTCTTGATGATCGCGCGGATACGCTCGGGAGAGGCGGCGCGGTTTTTCGCGATCTCCGATTCGATCGCCTCGTCGTCGATGAAATCCTTGCCGTTATCGAGATAGCGGTCGATCTCGTCCTGCTTGATGAGTCCCTTCTGCCATTCGGCGACGGATATCTTGCGCGCGTTGGTTGCGTCTTTCATGGTTTCTTCCTTCTTATGCGATCTTGTTCGATCAGATTTTCGCGAGGGTTGATTTGACGGTAACGCCGTCGATCATCCCGAGCTTGCCGGTAAGCGAGCCGATTTGGTCGGTCGAGGCGTCGACGATGAGCGTGATGATGTTGAGGTCCCGTTCGTGGTAGGGCAAGCCCATGCGTCCGATGACGATATCGCCGAACGCGGTGAGCGCGTCGTTGACGAGGTTTGCGGTTTCGGCCCTGTTTTTGATGATGATGGCGACTACGCCGACTGCGCGGTTTTCCACTCGTTCCTCCTTCAGGATCATCCTGCGGGAAGGGACGGAAGATCTCGCGCGCGCGATAAAGGTGTGCCCGGGGGTATGGGCGTCCTTCAGGACATGCGGAAAAATCATTCCGTCCCTTGGCTTCAGATCGGTTCGCGCGAAACCGAAGGAGTCGCGCGTCGTTCCGTCCTGACCGCAGGCGGTATACCGTAAAGATACTGTATCGCTAAAAAAATATCAATAGAAAAACCCCGGGTGAAACGGCGTTCGCTTAGGGCAAGCGGATCCGCTTCAGCTCGGCTCCGTCGAGGGTTTTGAGGCAGATCGAAGTTGCGTCGACGATGCCGTAGCAGGGCGCGCTTCCCTCTTTCGGGATGCTCGGCGATCCCGGGTTGAGAAAGAAGAGGCCGTCTTTTTCCTCGAGCACCGGGACGTGGGTGTGGCCGGAGATGAAGATGTCTCCTGCAAGGAGCGGCGGGTGTTTGTCGCCGGTAAAGAGGTGGCCGTGCGTCACAAAACAGCGGCGGGTCCCGGTGAAGAACATGAGGTAGTCGCCCGCGCAGGGGAACTCGAGGAGCATCTGGTCAACCTCGCTGTCGCAGTTGCCGCGCACGGCGAGGATTCGCATCTTGTACGCGTTGATCATCGTCGCGAGCCGCTGCGGGTCATAGCCTTCGGGGATCGGGTTCCGCGGGCCGTGGTTGAGGTAGTCCCCGCAGATGACGAGGAAGTCTGCCTTTTCCGCGTCGAAGGCTTTTATCGCCTTCTCGAAGGCGGGAACCGAGCCGTGAATGTCCGAAAGAATGAAGAATTTCATTGATAACTCCTGTGCTTGTATTGCAGCAAATTCGCAGGTTCAGCCATCCGTCTCGCGGATTGCCTGCATGATAAAGTCGCCGTATCGATCTGCCTTGACCGCGCCAATGCCGTACACGCCGAGAAGATCCTCTCGGTTTGAAGGGCGCTTTACCGCGAGATCCTCGAGCGTGCGATCCGAGAAGATGACGTAGGGCGGAACCGCCGCCGCTTCCGCGAGGGAGCGCCGCATTCCCTTGAGCGCGCCAAGGAGGAGCGTTGCCTTGGGGTCGAGGTCGGACCCCGCGTTGCGCGCGGCCTTCTTTGGGAATTTGAGGGAGCCGCCGGCGCTTGAGCCCTTGTCGGCCGCACCCGCGCTCGCGCTTTTTTGGCCGGCAGAGGCCAGTGCGGGAGAAAACGGCAGCATGATGAGCGCGCGCTCGGCAAGCGCGTCGCGGGCGTCGCGGGTGAGCGAGAGAACCCCGTATTCGTCGTCCTTGTTGAGGTAGCCGCCCTCCGCGAGGAGCCGCGCGAGCTCGAACCAGTCATCCTTTTCAAGTTCGCGCCCGATTCCCCAGGTTGACAGCTTATGGTGACCGTTGTCGACGATCCTTTTCTGCCGCGATCCGAGGAGGATGTCGACGACATAAGCCGTGCCGTAGCGCTCGCCCGTGCGCACGACGCAGGAAAGGATTTTTTGCGCGGGGACGGTAACGTCGACGTCGCTCGCGGGAGGGGCGTTGCAGATATCGCAGCAAGGGGTGGCGGAATCGGCGTCTCCGGGCACTGCGGCCCCGTCAGGCTTTTGATAGTCTTCCCCAAACCAGTTGAGAAGGATCTTCCTTCTGCAGGTACGGGCGTCAGCATAGTCGGTCATCGCCTTCAGGTGCGCCTCGGCCTTTTTCGTTTCCGAAGCGGATTTTTCTTCCATGAAAAAACGGATTTTCCGCGTGTCGCCATAGCTGAAAAAAAGAAGCGCGGTCGCGGGAAGACCATCGCGGCCGGCGCGTCCGATTTCCTGATAATACTGCTCGGGGCTTTTCGGAAGGTCGAAGTGGATGACGAACCGGACGTCCGGCTTGTTGATCCCCATCCCGAAGGCGACCGTCGCGACGATGATCCTCGCCTGGTCTCGGAGAAACTTTTCCTGGTTACCCTTGCGCGCGACGTCGGAAAGGCCCGCGTGATACGGGAGCGCCGAATGCCCGCGAGAGGTGAGTTCCGCGGTGAGATCGTCGACCTGCTTGCGGGAAAAGCAGTAGATGATCCCATTTTCGCCCGGCCGCTCCTCGATGAAGTCCAGTATCTGGTGTACGGGGTTTTTCTTCGGGCGCACCTCGAGGTAGATGTTCGCGCGGTTAAAGCTCGCGACAAACTCGGCGGGGCTTTCGAGTTTCAGGTTTTTCTTGATGTCGCGCCTGACTTGCGCTGTCGCGGTCGCGGTGAGCGCGAGGCAGACGGCGTGCGGGAAAAGCGCGCGTACCTCGGCGAGCGCGCGGTACTCGGGTCTGAAGTCGTGGCCCCAGTCGGAGATGCAATGCGCCTCGTCGATGGTGACGCAGTCGACGCGAACGGCCGCAAGGAGTTCCTGCACGCGCGCGGTGACGAGGCTTTCGGGCGCAAGGTAGAGGAGCTTGATCTCGCCCGCCCTGACGCGGACCGCGTTGGCGTGCCAGGTTTCGCGGTCGAGCGTGCTGTTGAGGAATATCGCCTCGACGCCCGCTGCCTCGAGCTGGCTTACCTGGTCCTGCATGAGCGCGATGAGCGGCGAGACGACGATGGTGAGACCGGGGAAGAGGAGCGCCGGAACCTGGTAGCACAGGGATTTACCGCCGCCCGTCGGCATGATCGCAAGCGTGTCCCGTTTCGCGAGAACCTCGGCGATGATCTCCTCCTGCAGGGGGCGGAAGGTATCGTAGCCGAAGACGGACTTGAGGACTGAAGCGGGGGTTGGTTCTGTTGGCGTTTCGGGCTGCGCGATCATGGCTGGATGATACACCAAAACGCGCGTACGGTCAGCCCTTTTCGGCGGAACCCCTCTGCTCGAGCTCGTCGTAGAGCTTGACGAAATCGGCGTTCGGGATGTTGCCCTCGCGGTCAAGGCAGAGCTCATTCTTGATGCCGTTCACGAAGAACATCTCGTATTTCTCGTCGTTTTTCACTGCGACGATGCCCCGGTTTTCGCATTCGAAAAAGTCCTTCACGAGCTCATAGGTGTTCCGCGAGACATTGACGCGGTTTGCGGCGCTGTATTTCTCCATGCGCGAGGCGACGTTGACGGTCGAGCCGAAGATGTCGTACGAGAACTTGAGGCTGCCGAGGACACCCGCGATCACCGGCCCCGTGTGGATGCCGACGCGGAGCTCGAAGGAAAGATTATCGGCGGCGTCGGCGGCGTCGCGCCTGACGTAGTCGAGGAAGTCGAAGGCGGCAAGCACGCAATCGACCGCATGGGTCGGTATCGAACAATCGAGACCGCCGGCGAGCATGTACGCGTCGCCGATCGTCTTGATCTTCTCGAGACGGTATTTTTTCGTGATGAAGTCGAAGTACGAGAAATAGCGGTCGAGCGCGGAGATGACCGGTTCCGCGTCGACGCCCGTCGTCCGCTGGTTGAAGCCGACGAAGTCGGCGAAAAGGACCGTGACCCCGTCGTAGCTTACCGGCTTCGTCGTGCCGCACGCCTTGAGTTCCTTCGCCACCGCGCGGGGGAGGATGTTCAGGAGAAGCGACTCCGATTTTCGCTTTTCCCCGGTGAGTTCGTCCGACTGGAGGAAGTCCTGCCGGATATAGAACTCGCGCGAGTAGCCGGCGAGGACGCTGAGAAGGGTGAAAGACCCGATGATATACGACGAGAAGAGAAGGTCCGATCCCGAAAGCCGAAGGACGAAAACGCAAATAATCGCGGAAAGGACGAGGCTCCCCGCGAGGAAGACGAGGGCGTGGATGAACCTGAAGGTCGAGAAGGTGAGCGTGAAGACGATGACGATCGAGGTGACGAAGGCGTAATAGAGCGGCGGATAGTCGCCGAACGAAACGAGGATCGCGTGGCCGACCTGCGTCCCGATGACGACGAACGCCGACCAGAGGGCGATTTGCCTCCTGCTCCGCACCGAAAGCCAAAGGCAGAGCGCGATGCTCACGGGCGCGACGCAAAGCCTGATCGCGGCCGAGAGCGGGAATGAGCGGGGGGCGACAATCCAGTCGAGGAAAGCGAAGCCGCAATAGAGGACGATACCGAGGATGAAGGCGAAACGTGACTGATCGAGCGCTTTTTTGATGTTTCTGACGCGGAAAAGCTTTTCCCTTCTCGGGTCGGCGAAGGTGAGCGCGTGCGCGTCGCGGGAGTTGTTGTTTTTCATGGTAGAAGCAGTATAGCATTGAATCGAGAATCGCGCCCGACTTGATTCGCGGTCCCTTCGCGCGCGATAATACGGTATCGATGTCAGATATTACGCAGCGCGCCGTCGCGATCGTCGGCGCTGGTCCCGCGGGCCTATTTGCCGCGGAAACGCTGCTCGCGAAAGGGTTCGCGGTAGCGCTTTATGACCGGATGCCCTCGCCCGGACTCAAGTTTCTCCTCGCCGGGAATTCAGGCGGGCTCAACCTCACGAACGCCCTTGGCAAGGACGAATTCGCGTCCCGGTACGGCGAAAATCGCGATCGCTTCGAGCGCTTTCTTACGGGCTTTTCTCCTGACGATCTTGTCGCCTGGCTTTCGTCCTTTGGCGTTTCGACGCGTCGGGGCTCTGGCGGAAAGGTCTTTCCCGACGGCGTCGACGCGGCTTGCCTTCTCGCGCGATGGATGGACCGTCTGCGCGCGAACCCTTCATTTTCCTTTCACCCCGGACACCGGCTTGTCCATATCTCGGCACCGTGCACGCTTTCCTTCGAGGTCGAAGGAAAAAGCGTCGTCGTCGCTCCCGATGCCGCGATTCTCGCCCTCGGCGGTGCGAGCTGGCCCGCAACGGGATCGGACGGCTCGTGGAGGGTTCCCCTGTCCGCGCTCGGCATCGCGATCGCCCCTTTCCGCCCGGCGAACTGCGGTTTCGAGGCCGATTGGCCCGACGCGCTCAAAGAACGATTTGCGCATGTCCCGCTCAAGAATGTGCGGGTGTTCTTCGCGTCCGCCGACGTGCCTTCCGCGCGGGGCGAGCTCACCCTTACGCCCTATGGCATCGAAGGCGGCCCGCTCTACGCGCTCGGTGCCGCGATCCGAGACGAGATCGAGCGCGCGGGAATTTGCGAGATCCGGATTGACCTCTCGCCCGACCTCTCTCGCGAGGCCGTCTCCTCGCGACTTTCAGGCGGTCCGGGAAAGGAAAGCCTTTCCAACTTTTTCAGGAAACGGCTCGGGCTTTCTCCCTCCGCGTTTGCCTTGCTTCGATATGGCGCAGAGCGGTCCTGCGAAACTTCATCGCGCGTACTTGGCGATTCCGCGCAAGCCCTCCGCGATCCCGAGGTTGCCGCATCGCTCGTGAAGGCCCTTCCCCTCGCGCTCTATCGGCCTCGCCCGATCGAGGAGGCGATATCGACCGCCGGAGGCGTCTCGTTCTCGGAGATTGACGACGCTCTCATGCTTCGCCGGCTCCCCGGGATCTTTTTCGCGGGCGAGATGCTCGACTGGGAGGCGCCGACCGGCGGCTTTTTGCTGCAGGGTTGCTTTTCCACGGGTTATCGCGCGGCGCTCGGGGTTGAGGCGTTTTTCAGGCATGGCCCCTCTGCTTGATTGTTTTCGGGCAAACAAAGTAGTATTTCGCCCGTAAGGGAGATTCAGGTTATGGGTATTGGAATTTCTGAACTGATATTGATCCTGGTCGTTATCCTCCTGATTTTCGGCGGAAGAAAACTCCCCGAGATCGGACGTTCTCTCGGACAGGGGCTTCGCGAATTCAAAAAAGCGATGAACGAGCTTCGCGAGAATGACGCGCCCGGCAAGAAAGAAGGCGAGGGCGAGGCGAAAAAAGACTCGGCCGAAAAATGAAAGAATCGCGGCAGGCGACCTTCTTTGACCATCTGGAAGAGCTCAGGCGCAGGATTCTTGTGTGCGTCGGGGCTTGGCTGGTTTTTTTTGGCCTTGCGTTCTGGCACGCCCCGACCCTGATCCGCTTTTTCCTTCGCGAGGCCTTTCGGGGAATTCCCGGCGTCAATCTGTATTTCTTCAGGCCTCAGGAGGCCTTTCTTCTTGCCCTAGACACGGGAGCCATCGGCGCGCTTTTGGCAACCGTTCCTTTGATACTGCTTGAGACCGTTCTCTTTCTCTTTCCCGGATGCACGCGGCGCGAAAGGCGCGGCATGGTCGCGGCGACCTTTGCATCGGTCGTTCTGGCCGTAGCCGGTTCCGCCTTCGGCTGGTTTTTCCTCCGTCCCTTCTGCTTCAACTTCTTCTTCGCGTTGATGGATCGCTTTTCCGGCCTTCTCACCCCCGGGGTGACGCTTTCGATGGCGATCGGGACGCTCAGCGCGATCCGCCTGATATTGACCTTGATTCTCGCGTGCGCCATCGCGTTCCAGTTGCCGGTCGTCATGCTGCTTCTCTACTATTTCAGGATCGTGCCGCGAGAGACGCTCGCGCGTAGCAGGCCGTTCATGTATCCTATTATCCTCATCGCCGCGGCGGTCATCACGCCCCCTGACGTTCTTTCGCAAATCCTTGTTTCCCTTCCGCTCGTCGTGCTCTTCGAGGCGACGCTTTTGATCTGCCGGATTTTTCCCGTAGAAGCGAGATAGCGACGCGGGAATTCCCTCCCGGACCGCGATTGGCAGAAAAATACCACATCCTTTGGTGATAATGCCTCCTTGCGAAAACGGCCATGCCGCCCCATTCTATGATGAGGGAGCGCGTGGAATGAAAGATAACGAAATCGTTTTGCTGGTTTGCGACTGCGGCGGGAATAATCCTGCATTAATTGAAGGCGTCGCGGCTTCGGGCCTCGACGCCGACGCATACGTGATCCGCGATCTTTGCGGCGCGGCGCTCGCGAAGTCGGTCGAGCTTTCTGCTATACTGAAGTCATATCGGCGGCAAATCGTGCTCGCCTGCTTCCCCCGCGCGGCGCGCGCCCTTTTCGCGCAATGCGGCATCGACGCGCCTTCCGCTGAGTTTATCAACCTGAAGGATGGCGGTATCGCATCCGCGCTGGATGCGGCGAGAAGCCTCGGCGTTGGCATCGGAGTTCCACGCGTTTATCCCCTCGATTCAGAACTCCCCGTACCTTCCTGGTTTCCCGTCATTGACCGCGAGCGGTGCACGGCATGCGGGATATGCGCGGACTTCTGCCTCTTCGGGGTATATCGGAAGTTTGCGGGGAAAAAGCCCGAGGTCCAAAAGCCGCTCAACTGCAAGAACAATTGCCCCGCGTGCGCGCGGAAATGCCCTTCCTCCGCGGTGATTTTTCCGAAGATCCCCGAGCGAGGGACTATCGCCGGAGCGGAAGTCGGGAAATCCCGCACGGGGGTTCCGGCGCAGAACGAAGGCGGTCGTTCCGTGCGTTCGTCGCTTTTACGGCCGGACGTTGCCGCGGAAATAGAGCGGAGCCGCCTTAGCGCCCTGCGCGAAAAAGAAAATTCGGGGGATCACGCTCATGATTAAGCTTCCCTTCCATGCCGACGGACGCTGCCTCAGGAAATTCCTTCTCATCGCGATTCTCGGCGGCATCGGAACCCTGATTCGCCATCGCAGGCGGATGAAAAAGGGCGCCTTCTTTCCGCCGTTTCAGTTTATATCGATCACGGATCAGTGCAACCTGCACTGTCAGGGCTGCTGGGTGGTTGGCAAAAAAAATCCGGGCGCGCTTTCGGTCGCGGATATTGACAGCATCGTTGCGCAGGGCAAACAAAACGGTTCCCGCTTCTTCGGGATTCTCGGAGGCGAGCCGCTGACGCATAAAGGTCTTTTCGACGTGTTCAGGCGAAACGGCGATTGCTACTTTCAGCTCTTTACGAATGGCACTTTGCTGGACGAGGCGGCGTGCGAGGAATTACGGAAATGCGCGAACGTGACGCCGCTCATAAGCCTCGAGGGCGACGAGACCATCTCGGACGTGAGGCGGGGCGGCGAAGGGGTGTTCAGGCGGACGACGGACGGCATCGATAACGCGATCAAGGCGGGGCTTCTCGTGGGGGTGGCGATCAGCGTGTGCCGGTCGAACCTCGAGCTCGCGGTCTCGGATGCCTTTATCAAATCGCTTATCGACCGGAAGGTTTCGTACCTCTGGTACTATATCTACCGTCCGGTCGGCGCAAACCCGATGCCGGAGCTTGCGCTTTCCGTTAACGAGATCAATCGCCTGCGCCGTCACCTCATCGACGCTCGCTCTCGATTTCCGATCGTAATCGTCGACAGCTATTGGGACGAGGATGGAAAGCCGTTTTGCCCGGCCGCGATCGGACTGAGCCATCACGTGAACGCGTCGGGCAACGTCGAGCCGTGTCCGGTCATCCAGTTCTCCGCCGACAACATCGCGCAGAAACCACTCGCCGAGCTGTATGCCTCGTCGCGCTATCTTGCGGACTTTCGCGAGCAGGTTCCGCTCCGGACCAATGGCTGCATCCTGATGGAAGATCCTGCCTGGCTCGCCTCGTTCGTCGGCGTTGAGGGCGCCTCGGACAGTTCGGGCCGCGACAACGAGCGCGCTCGCCTGCTTGCGATGTCTCCCGTCGATAGCCATGGGTCCGCCGAGATTATTCCCGAGCGCGGACTCTTCTATCGAATGGTGAAGAAGAACGCTTTCTTCGGGTTTGGCGCGTATGGTTGATTCAGGTGTTCTTTCGCTGGCCGTCCCCTCGGAGCGGACGCGCATTAATCGGCTCATCGACGCGGCGCGGCGTGTCGCGCGCTCCGGGCGTCTCATGCCGCCTGTTTCGCACCAAACGCTTATGGAAGAAAGCGCCCTCGTCGTTGACGCTGCGGGTGGATCTTCCGAGGAGCGGGCGTTCGCAATGGTGCTCCTTAACAACGAGCTCTGGCGCCCCTATTTCGAAGCCGTCCCCTTCGAGCGGAGGGCGTTGATCCTGCCGCAGTGCATGAAAAGCGCGTCCTCGTGTCGCGGCGTTATCGACGAGAATGGACTCCTTTGCGCGGGCTGCGGCGCGTGCTCGATCCATCGAATCGTCGCGCGCGCGGAAGGGCTTGGCTACGCGACGCTCGTCGCCGAGGGAACCGGTGCCGCCGTCGACCTCGTGCGAGAGGGAGCGGTTGACGCTATCCTTGGCGTGAGTTGCATGGATGCGCTTCAAAAATCTTTCAAGACCGTGGTCTCGTCGGCCATACCCTCGCTCGCGGTCCCTCTCCTTCGTGATGGCTGCGCCGACACGGCCTGCGACGAAGAATGGCTTCTGGAATATCTTTCCGCGTCGCGTTCGGCTCCGGAGCTTCGGCCCTTTTCCGTCGTCAGTATGCGAGCCGAGGTGGACACGGTCTTCAGACGGGAGACCCTCGAGCGACTCTTCTCGATGGGCGACGGTGATTCCGTTACCGCGTCAATGGCCGTCGACTGGATGCTGAACGGCGGCAAGCGCTTCCGTCCTCTCATGTGCCTCATGACCTACGTCGCGTATTCGAATGAAAGCGATCAACGAATCGCGGAATCGCTTCTCGTCGTCGTCGAGTGCTTTCACAAGGCGTCGCTGATCCTGGACGACATCGAGGACGGGGACGAGCTTCGTTACGGAAGAAAGACCATGTACCGCGAGCGGGGCATTGCGCTCGCGATCAACGCCGCGGATTATCTCATCGGGCAAGGGTACTCGCTTCTCTGCAAGCTTCCCGTGTCCGATCGCGCAAAGGCGGATCTTTTTGCGCTCTTTTCGCGAATGCACGTACAGTGCACGCTGGGGCAGGGCGAGGACATCCTTTCGGCGGAAACGGGAGAGCCGCTCCGCCTCGAGAAGATCATGCGCGTGTTCCGGGAGAAAACCGGGTCGGCGATCATGGCATCGCTCGTCGCGGGCGCGATCGCCGCGGGCGCGGATGAGCGCGAGCGCGAGACGCTTCGCGTCCTTTCGGACCGGATCGGCATGGCCTACCAGATGCGCGACGACCTTTGCGAGTTCCGCGAATACGCACGTGCCTGCCAGTCGGGCGGGCCGGACGACTGCGCGATCGACGCGTCCTTTCCTTTTTTAAAGAGCCTTCTCGCCGAGAGAAAGATCGTCGCTTCGGGCGACGCGGAATGGATGCGCCTGATAATCGAACATGGCGTCGAGGAAGAGGGATGGACGATGCTCGAGGCGGTCAAGGGTGAGGTTCGCGCCAACATCGACGCGCTTAATTCCCCGCGCCTTCGCCTTGCGCTCGCAGGTTTGGTCAATCGCCTTCTGGAGCGCGAATGAAACGCCTTTCCTCGATAGAAACATTAATCGAATTCGTTTCCTCGGGCTCGAGCGCGATCCGTTCCGAGGTCCTTGCGCCGATGCGCGATTTCGTATCGCTCTCGCAGCATTCGTCGGGGGCGTTCGTCGACCGGGCCGGGAATCCGGACGCGTATTATTCGCTCTTCGCCTTTCTCTCCTGCCGCGCGCTCGGGCTCGAGGAACCAGTACGGCGTCTTGAGTCGTACGTCCTTTCGCTCGACGGGCGAAAGGTCGGCTCCTACGTTGACTGGTCTTCCTGGGCGGTTATGCGAAGTCTCCTTCCGATGTCGGGCGCGCAAAAGAATGCGCTCGCGCTCAAGGCGATCTGGCGGTGGCTTTCGCGGGGCGGAAACGCAAACCGGGTGTATGGCCTTTTTATGTCGCTCATCGTCATGAACCGGCTTTGGGGTTGCGGTGGCCCTGTTCTCCGCACTTTCGTGCGTTGCCTTCCCAATCCGCTCAAGTCCGCACGACTTCCGGCGACGCACCTTGCTTCCCTCGCGCTGATCTACCGTGAGGCGGGGATCGACACCGCCGAGGTGACGAGCGCTCTTTTGTCTCACGCCGCGCCGCGCGGGGGCTTTTCCCTTTTCGCGGGGGACGAGGAGAGAGACCTCCTTTCGACCGCGGTATCGCTCTATGCACTCTCTCTTTCGGGAGCGGACATTCGCCTCGTCGCGCCGGCATGCGCCTCATTCATCGCGGAGCAATTCGACCGAGGCGCCTTCCTTTCGGGGGACGGCGACAAGACGCGGGATCTTGAATACACGTTTTACGGTTTGTTGGGCCTGTGCTCGATAGCAAGGAGCGCGGTTCGATGATCGATAAAGCGTTTGAAAATGCCTTTCGCCAATCCGCTCTCGACCTCGCGTCAAAGCGTAATTCACGCGGCTATTGGGAGGGAGAGCTCTCGTCGAGCGCCCTTGGGACCGCGGTTGCCGTGATCGCGCTTCGCTTTCGCGATGGCGCGGCCTTCCGGGACGAGATAGGGAAGGGCGTGCGCTGGCTCGCGGAAAGCGCGAACGCGGACGGCGGCTTCGGCGATACCGTCGACAGCGTGAGTAACGTGAGCACCTCCCTTCTATCGTACGCGGCGCTCTTCCTCACGGCGGGCGACTATCCGGAAGCACGCCACGCCCTCGAGCGACTCGATCGCTATCTTGTCGCGGCGGGCATCGACGTCCGTTCCTCCTCTGCGGTCGATGCGATCCTCGCGCATTACGGAAAGGACTACACCTTTTCGGTTCCGATCCTCTGCGCCTGCGCGCTTGCGGGGGTTATCGCCGGGCCATCGCTTTCGCGCATCCCCCGGCTCCCTTTCGAGCTCGCGCTCTTTCCCAAATGGCTCTATCGCTTTCTCAACCTGAACGTCGTAAGCTACGCGATCCCGGCGCTTGTCGCCGTCGGTATCGCGACCTTTGTCCGTGCGCCGAAGCGCGGTGCCCTCAATGGCCTCAGGAAGGCGCTGATACCCCGCGCGCTTGCCTTGCTCGAATCGATCCTTCCCGAGAGCGGGGGCTTTCTCGAGGCGATCCCCCTTACCGCCTTTGTCGCGATGAGTCTTATCGGCGCGGGATATCCTGAGGGCCCTGTGGTCGAGAAGGGAATCGCGTTTCTTCTTCGGACTCAGCGCGCAGGCGGAAGCTGGCCCATCGACGTGGACCTTTCCACGTGGGTGACCGCCCTCTCGATCAAGTCGTTTCGGGGACGTCTCGACTCGTATCTCGACGCGGGCGAGCGCATGCGGGTGACGGAGCATCTTCTCGCGATCCAGAACCGCGGCGTCCATCCTTTCAACGGAACGGGGCCCGGCGGATGGGGATGGACGGGTTTTTCGGGATCAGTGCCCGACGGCGACGATACGCCGTGCTGCGTCCTCGCCCTGCTCCGGCTCAACCCCGCGCCGCCCGAGCGAATAGCGGATGCGATCGTCGCGGGCTGCGACTGGCTCGTCGGCCTTCAAAACCGCGACGGCGGAACGCCGACCTTCTCGCGGGGATGGGGCCGCCTTCCGTTCGATCAAAGCTCTGCCGACCTCACCGGACACGCCGTCCTTGCCTTGTGCGAGACCATCGCGCGCCTTGGTCCGCGGCTCGACAAGGCGAGTCTTGTTCGCTATCGGCGCTCGCTCGACCGCGCGCTCAATTATCTCTTGCGCGCCCAGCGCGTCGACGGAAGCTGGATTCCCCTTTGGTTCGGCAACCAGCGGCAGGAGCGGGAGCAAAACCCGGTATACGGAACATCGCGGGTGTGCGCGTACCTTGCCGATTCGCTTTCGCTCGGAAGCGGGATTATCCCCCGGCAAGCGGAAGCGGTACGCGCGGTGAAAAGCGCGCGCGCGTTTCTCGCGTCTGTTCAGAACGATGACGGAAGCTGGGGAGGGGATCGCGGGATAGCGGGAACGGTGGAGGAGACGGCGCTCGCGCTTTCGGCCCTTTCGGGAAGCGCGCGAGAGAGCGAGGCTTTGCTCGATTCGAGCCCTTCGCGCGTGGAATCGTGCCTCCGCGCCGCGCGATGGCTTGAGCGAAACGGAAAGGGCGCGAAACCGTCGCCGATCGGTTTTTATTTCGCCTCACTTTGGTACGGAGAGCGGCTCTATCCTGAAATATTCATGACGGAAGCGCTCGCACGGGTTACTGAAACCCCTGATTCCCTTAGAGCGCTCGCGGCTCGCTTGTCCGTTCGCTCGGGCTATTGAGACGGTTTATCAGCTCGACCTTGTTATGGACGCCGAGCTTGTCGTACAGGTTTTGCACGTGCCGGATGACTGTCCTCTCGGAAATGTTCATTCGCCCGGCGATTTCCTTGTATTCAAGACCGTCCGCCACGAGGAGGGTTACCTCTCGCTGGCGCTCGCTCAAGCCCAGTTCCTCGCATCGCCTGACCAGCGAGTTGTGCCGATCCTCGCCGGTTCCTCGGCTTCCCGAAAGCAGGTTGCGGTTCAAAAGCTCGATCGCGCCGCGGACCATGCTCTCGCGTTGCGTTTGGCTAAACCGGATGAGCGAGTGAAGGCGCGCCTTCAGTTCGGCGATGGCGAAGGGTTTCGGGATGAACTCAAGCGCTCCGCCCTTCAACACCCTGATTCGCGTCTCGACCGCGCTTGCCGCCGAGAGGAAGACGAACGGGATCGCCGCGTACCGTTCGTCTTCCCGGATGATCGAGAAGAATGTTTCGCCGTCCATGACATCCATCATCAAGTCGGAGAGGATCAGCGCCGGAACCGGCATCGTCGATAGCCGCTTGAGGGCTTCTTCCCCGTTCGTCGCCTGAACGACGCGGTATTCCGCCGAGAGCTCGCTCGCCAACATCGCGAGAAGGTCGGGATGGTCTTCGACGACGAGGATCGTTTCGGACGGCTCGCGCTCGCCGCCTGAAATTACGCCGCTGCTTTCTGTTCCGTCGCGGGTTGGCGTGTCGACCGGATCTTTGAGGACAGTCTGCGGCGCATTCGCGCCTTGCGCAGTATCCACACCGCTCCTCAGGAGTACCTCGAAGAGAGAGCCGCGTTCCTTCTCGCTTTCAACGCGAAGCGTCCCCCGCATGTCTTCTATTATGTACCGCGTCAGCGGCAGGCCGATCCCATAGCCCTGCGCCGAGGTTTCGGGTTTTTTTCCGTGCCTGATGGCGTCGAGCTGCGCGCGGTCAAGCCCGTGGCCCGTATCCCGCACGGTCAGCTTGACCATGGCGTCGTCCGCGCTCAAGGCTATAGCAACGCTACCCTCGTCAGTGTACTTGATGGCGTTCATCACCAGGTTGTTCACGATCCGGTCAAGCGCGAGCGGGTCGGCGTTTACGACAAGGCCTTCCTGCACCTCGCACTGAAAAACGAGACCCTTGTCGCGCGCGAAGGGCCCAAAGAACGTGCCCTTCTCGCCGACGAGTTTCGTGATGTCCGTCTTCTGTCGGTGGTTATAGCCGTCGGACCGCGATTCGAGTTTCTGAGAATCAAGGTAATTGGTCATGTCGCGGTGCAGTTTGCCGATGTTCTGCGCGATGAGCGCGAAGTCGGGATCTCCTTCGAGGCGGTGGCGCGAGGAAAACCGCTCGAGGTGATACTGGATCAGCGTCAGAGGCGTGCGGGTTTCGTGCGCCAGGTTCTGGAAAAGCTCGACGCTCTGCCGGTTCATCAGCTCGAGCTCGCTTTGCGCGTCTTCCAGTTGCTGCGTCCGTTCGTGAACCTTGTTTTCGAGGTTGAGCCGTAATTCCTGGAGTGCCATGAAATCGTTATTGTGCTTGCGGCTCAGCGCGTAAGAGAAAAGGAGCGTCGGGATGATGAGTTGCCAGTTGTAGAAGACGCTTGTCATGCATTCCGTCGCAGGAGTTTGGTGGAGATAGTAATAGATCATGCGGCCGTACAGATAGGCGAGGATGTAGACGGTGCCGAGCATGACCGAAAGGTGAAACGGATCCCGGTATATCTTTTTTTTCACGATCTGCGCGAGGAACGGCGCGATTCCCGCAAAAAGGAGCGCGGCGGAGTATAAGGACATCGGGATCATCACCCAGGCGCGGTAGAACCGGGTAAAGCGGTAATCGACCAATCCCGCGAGCGAGAAAGCGACGATCGCCGGCACGAGCGCGGCGAGCCAGGTCAGGATGGTGAGGTAACGCCGGCTTACGTGCCAGTTGGTCAGGTGCTTGAGGTACCGGGTAATCCCGACGAAGCAGGCGAAAAAGAGGATACCTTCAACGGTCGGGTTAAAATGCTGATGGAGGGGGCGCTTCGCGATGAGAAGCCCGGGCCACAGGGAACGCTGAAAGCAGAACAGCGCGAGCGCGAGGGTCGCGAGGGAGAAATAAAGATTCCCCTTCTCCGATACGACCCGCTTCCGTCCGATCCAGAGCAGGAAGTGCGACAGGGAGAGGGTCAGCAGGATGAAAATAATTCCGGCGTCGACGAAATTGAACCAGAAGTAACTGCGCATACGGAATAATACCCTATTTCTATGACGTTGTCACAAAACTACCATGCACGTTGAGGGGTTTTTCCCGCTTGTGGGTTCCGTTTGCGGGGAGGATAATCATCCCGGTATGCGGAAAATGATTAAGGAGGAAGTGAAAAGTATGATTCTACGAATAAGCAAATGGGCGTGCGTAGCCGTCTTCGCGGCGTTACTGACGAGCTGCTCGGCAGCCCCCAAAGGGGAAATGGTCGGATGGATTCAGTGGCGCGGCCCCAATGGTAACGGCACGATCGTCGATCCCTCGTTCAATCCCGGCTTCGCCGAGAATAAGGGCGCAATTCTCTGGAAGACGGTCATCGATGGCGGCTATTCTGCCGTCGCCGTGACCGACACCAGGCTCTATACCCTTGGCGGCGGAAAGAAGAATGGCAAGAACACCCTGAGCGTTTATTGTTTTGACCCGGCGACGGGGAAGCCCGTCTGGACGCAGACCTTCGACGTCATGCGAAGCTATCAGTGGCCCGGTCCTCGCGCGATGCCGCTTTTGACCGGCGGCAAGCTCTACGTGGTCGGTTCCGGAGGCGAGATCTTCTGCCTCAATCCCGAAAACGGAAAGAAGATCTGGTATCGCGATATCCTTACCGAGGAAAAGCTCAAGGATAACACCTGGGGCGTATCCTCGACCCCCGTTCTTGCGGACGGCAAACTTCTCCTCAACATCGGCGGAGGCATCGCGCTTAACCCGGAAAACGGGAAGACAATATGGAAGGGACCGAACGTCGCGAACGGGTATTCCTCCGCAGTCGCATTCGACAAGGGTGGAGAAAAGCGTGTCTTCTTTTTTGTCGCCGACAACCTCGTCATGCTGCGGCTTTCCGACGGCAAGGAGCTTGCGCGCTTTCCCTGGAGAACCTCTTACGATATCGCGGCCGCGGACCCCATGGTGCTCCCCGGCGACAAGGTGCTGATCTCCACGTCCTATCGCGACATCGGTTGCGCGCTTCTCGATTTCTCGGGCGACGGGCTCAAGGAAGTGTGGTCGGGCAAGGCGATCGGCTCGCAGTTCAGCAGCCTTATCGAGCATAAGGGCCTCGTGTTCGGCGTCGACGGAGACACGAATATGCGTACCCGATGCGCGCTTTCCTGCATGGACCCCATGACCGGAAAGATCCTCTGGAGTGAGAAGACCGGCTCTTACGGATCACTCATCAAGGTGAACGACACCCTCGTCTATCTCGACGAGCAGGGAAACCTTTCGGCCGTCGAGCCCGTGGCCGACGGATACCGCCACGGCGCTTCGATTCGCGTTTTCACGACCCGGAACAACGGCTGGGTGGCGCCCTCGTACTGGAAGGGCAGGCTCTACCTCAGAAGCAACATAGGTGACCTGGTTTGCGTCAAAGCCGACAAGTAGCGCTGTATTGCGCGGTCGCCCTCGCGATCGCGATTCCCTTTGTCGCGATGCTCGCCTTTTGGGCGGGCCTCGACGGCACGCGCGACTGGACCGCGTCGGTTCCCGGCATGGATAACCAGCCGCCTACTCGCGTCGCCTCGATCGGCCGCGTGAGCTTCGGATCCTGGCATCGCGCGTTTGATTCTCCCGCCGAAAAAGAAAGGCACGAGGGCTTTTGGCCTGGCTTCCGTGGTCCGCGACGCGATAACCGCGCGGCAAGTCTTTCCGGGAAGCCTCTGGCCGTCCCTGCGTCCATGGATGAGTCCCTTTCGGGTGCGCGTCTCCTTTGGCAGCGCACGCTCGGCGAGGGCCATGCGGCCCCGGCGGTCTTTGGTACCCGCGTTTATTTGCTTGATTACGACGAGGACGCGCGGAGGGAACTCGTGCGCGCCTTCAGGCTGAGTGACGGGGAAGAGCTCTGGCAAACCGGCTATCCTTGCGTCCTGAAGCGCAATCACGGGTTTACCCGCTCCGTGCCAGCGGTGACGGAAACGTCGGTGATAACCCTGGGCGCCGAGGGGCACGTGATGGCGCTGAACGTCGCCGACGGCACGGTCCGATGGGGGATCGATCTCGTCAACGACTGGAAGGCCGCGATCCCCTCCTGGTACACCGCGCAATGCCCGCTCGTGGACAACGGGACAGTCGTTCTCGCGCCCGCCTCGACGGACGCGATGATGATCGGCCTTGACGAGACAACGGGTAAGCTTCTCTGGAAGGCTCCCAACCCGCAAGGCTGGAAGCTTTCGCACAGTTCGGTGATGAAGGCCCGGCTTGGCGGCGTCGACCAGTACGTGTACGCCGCGATCGGCGGGCTCGTCGGGGTTGCAGCGGGCGGTGCGGAAGGTTCGGGCGGGATTGCCCCCGGAACCCTTCTTTGGAGCCATCCCTTTTCCGCAAACGTGGTCGCCCCGAGCCCGCTCGTTTACGGAAACCGCATCCTGCAGAGCGCGGGCTACGGCGCGGGCAGCGTGTGCCTTGAGGTTACGAACGAGGCGGGCGAATGGCGCGTGCGCGAGATCGCCCGCTATGTCCCGTCCGCGGGCTTGGCGAGCGAGCAACAGACGCCGATCGCGGTCGCTGATGACCTTATCCTTTCCGTTCAGCCCAAGGACGCGGGCGCCTGGCGGGATCAGCTCGTTGCCGCAGGGCCGTCGGGCGAGATCCTGTGGAGCTCAGGCTCCAAGCTCAGGCTCGGACTCGGGCCCTACGCGCTCGCGGGCGACCGTCTTTTCGCGCTGAACGACGACGGTGAGCTTTTCATGATTCGCGTCGGCCGCGAGGGTTGGACGCTTCTCGATCGCCGCGTGATCATCGAGCAGGGGCAGGACGCCTGGGGTCCGCTCGTTTTGACCGCGTCAGGGATATTGCTCGCGCGGGATTCCACGCGGCTGGTCTGCTATGAACTGTGGGAGGAATGAACCGTGGATCGACGGAAGTTTTTGATTTTGGGCGGGCGATTGCTCCTCGGCGGGGCGATCGTCCTTTTTCTCGGCCGCCTTTTGTCGCATCGCAGGATTCGTCCATTCATCGACCAGAATGACCGTTGCGACCGCAAGGGGCTTTGTCGCGGATGCGGCGAGGCTTCCCGGTGTTCGCTTCCCCAGGCGTTGTCCTTTCGCTCGGTGTTTGCCGATCCCCTTTCCGGAGGCAAGCGATGAGTGATTCAGGCGATCGCATCTCCCGGAGGGAGTTTCTCAGGCGCCTTACCCTGTGGGGGGGCGGCGGCCTTTTGACCGGCCTTCTTTCCTTTCAAGGAGCGAAGCGGTTCAGCGCGAAGACCCGGGTCTGGCAGATCGATCCCGAGAAGTGCGTCAACTGCGGCCTCTGCCAGACCGCTTGCGTTCGCCCTCAATCCGCGGTGCGCTGCGTGCATTCGTACGCGATCTGCGGTTTTTGCGACCTGTGCTCGGGGTATTTCCGCACGGGCGTTTCCTCGCTCGATACCGCGGCGGAACGGCAGCTTTGCCCGACCGGCGCCCTCGAGCGTACCTTCATCGAGGATCCGTATTTTCAGTACACGGTCGACGAGTCGAAGTGCGTCGCGTGCGGGCGCTGCTCAAAGAATTGCGGGGCGTTCGGAAACGGCTCGCTCTATCTTCAGATCAAGCAGGACCTCTGTTCCGGGTGCAAGCAATGCGCGATCGCAGCCGCGTGCCCTTCGCACGCGATCAGCCTGGTATCGGCCGATACCCCGTATCTTCTCAAGGAGCTGAAACTAAAATGAGCGACAAGCCGGTCGAGTACCGCTTTCCCCAACCCGACTTCACGGTAGAGTACCGTTTTCCCGATTTGAAACTTCCGGGCCCTTCCTCGTTTTTGTGGGCCTATGCCGATATTCTCGTCCTCGTCGCGATCATGGCGCTTACCGCCCTCGCGTTTTATCGCTGGCGCTCGCGGATCGCGTCCGTCGCGTGCTCGCTTGCGGGCCTTCTCTGGTTTGGCCTTTTCCGGCAGGGCTGCCCTTGCCCGGTGGGAACGGTTCAGGACGTGATCGCGCTCGCGATAAATCCGGCGGCCGTTATCGATTTCGCGGAGCTTATTTTCTTTTTACTGCCGCTTGTGGCCGCGCTCTTTTGGGGCCGACTCTACTGCGGCGGCGCCTGTCCCCTCGGCGCGGTACAGGAACTTCTTTTCCTCAGGAAGCTTTCCATTCCCTCACCGCTTGCCGCGACCTTAGGTACCGTTCCCGTGTTTGTTCTTGGCGTCATCGTGGCCGCGGCCTGGACCGGCGCGCCAAACGCCGCCTGCCGGACCGATCCCTTTTTGCCGGTCTTTCACCCCGGCGGGATATCCGGCCGTTGGCTCCTTTCCGCGTCTTTTCTCGCGGTCTCTCTTTTGGTATATCGACCCTACTGCCGCTTCTTTTGCGTGTACGGTCTTATGCAGAAGCTTGCGTCGAAACTCTCGGGGAATGGGCCTTCCATCTCGCCCGACTCGTGTCTCGGCTGCGGCGTCTGCTCGGACACGTGTCCGGCCGACGCCATCGATAAACCCGATAACCCGACCGACACCGAGGAAGGCCGATCGAGGATCATTCCCCTTGCGGCGGTCAGCCTCGGCCTTGTCGTCGCCTTCGCCTTCCTCGGCCATTTCCTCGGGCGGAGCCTTTCCGCGCTCCATCCCGACGTCGTTCTCGCCTCGCTTTTCGCGCGAGGGAATACCGACGCGCTTGAGGTGCGAACCTTTCTTGAGCGCTCGGGCGACGTGGCCGCCCTTGCCGCGCACGCGCGCGAAATTGTCTCTCGCTTTTCGCTCGTCATGACCGTTACCGGCGCTCTTGCCGCCTTGCGTCTGGGACTAACCTTGGCCGGGACCGAGTTTCGACGCCGTCGCGAGCGGCGCGAGATACGGGTCGATTCCTGTTTTGCCTGCTCGCGCTGTATCCATAACTGTCCACGGGAACGCCATTCCCGGAATGCCCGAAAGGAGACCGTATGAACGATTCACCGGCGCTCAGGCGCTTCCTCATCATCCTGATGTTGGTAACCCTTTTTTTCTCCGTGCTGTTCGGCACCGTGCTTTCTTTGAACCTGATGCAGATGAACTCCGGTTTTATCCTCGATAACCCGATCCTCGAGGCGGAGCGCTCTCGCGTCGAGGAAGGCGCCGATCCCGCGCTCTTTCGGGAACTTCATCTCATGGTTCGCCGCGCCTGGTTTATCCGGACGGAACAGCTTCGCTGGGGCCGTCTTTTCCTGATCGTCTCCCTCGGCCTTTTTTTCTTTTCTTGGCAAAGCCTGATGGTTCTCTACGGGAAGCCGAAGGCTCCGGGGCGCGACTCCTCGTTCCTTTCCGTGCCGGGCGATGGGGATGCCCGTTCTCCCGACCGGCCGCGATCGGAACGGACGCTTCCGTTCGGAAAGCGCGTGATGCAGTACGCGCTGACCGCGGTCATCCTCGCAGGCGGCGCGGGCGTGCTTTCTTCATTCCTTGCCGAGCCCCTTTTTCCCGGCCTTGCCGCGGACAACGCCCCCTCGAAGGATAACCAGGGCGGCACCGTTGCCGCGAAGGAAGACCAGACGTGTCCCTGTAAGCGCATCCATGCCTTGAGCGTGCAATACCGCTCCGTCGCTGAGGATTCAGGAGGAAACTCAAACGGGCTTCGTGGTGCCGCGGGAACAGGCGCTCGCTTCGACGGCGATGCCCCCTTGTCCTGGAACCTCGCAACCGGTGAGGCCGTCCGCTGGAACGTGGCCCTTCCCGGGGCCGGGCGCGGCTCCCCTGTTGTGTGGGGCGATCGCGTATACCTGACCGCCGAGGAAAACGGCTCGGGGCTAATCCTTTGTTACAACCTCTCGGACGGCGCGCTTCTCTGGCGTTTTGATCTTGCGAAGGCGGGCATTGCAAGACTTCCCGAGTCCGAACCACAGGCGGGGCTTGCCGCGCCGACGCCCGCCTGCGACAAGAACGGCGTGTACGCCGCCTTCTCGGGCGGGGTTACCGTGGGGGTAAACCATGAGGGCGCCCTTCTCTGGAAACGCGACCCGGGACCGCTCACGCTCACCTTTGGCTACGCCTCCTCGCCGCGCGCCTATCAGGGAATGCTCTATCTGCAGTATGACCATGATGGCGCGTCAAGGCTCGAGATACTGAATACGGCCGATGGCACCGAGGTCTGGAAGAAGGAACGTCTTGTCGGTCCCTCCTGGTCGTCGCCCACCCTCGTCGATACCGGGAAGGAGGTCATGCTCGTTACCCTCGGAAGCGAGAACGTAACGGTCAGCGACCCGCTCTTCGGCGATACGCTTTGGGAGAAGCCTCTCCTCAGGGGGGACATCGCCCCTCTTCCCGCCTATGACGGCAGCACGCTCTACGTCGTCAGCCCCGGCATCGCCGTCACCGCGGTGTCGCTCTTCAAGGGCGAGGAGCTGTGGTCGTACGACGCGGTTACCCCGGACGTGGCGAGTCCGCTTGCGGCCGACGGGAAGCTCTATATCCCTTCCTCGTTCGGCGTATTCCACTGCGTCGACGGCGCGACCGGCTCCCTTCTCTGGGAACTTGATTATGGGATCGGTTGGTACGCGTCCCCCATTCTCATAGGAAAGCATCTCTATCTTTTTGACCGTGAGGGATCCTGCGAGATCGTGAACGTCGATGACGCGAAGGCAGATCCGGTCGTGCTCTCCGTGGGCGAGCCGGTCGACGCGACGCCCGCATGGACGGGGAAGGTTCTCCTGGTCCGCACCGAAAAGAAGCTGATCGCTCTGGGAGGGAACAAATGAAACCCCGAGAGGGACTGCTGCCGGAATTGATCGGGATACAGCGCGAACGCGGATATCTTCCGGGCGATGAGATCGAGCGGTATTCCCGCGAGTCGGGGCTGTCGGTTCCCGAGATCCTGGGGACGGCGAGCTTTTACTCGATCTTCCGCGTCACCCCCCCGGCGAAACACCGGATCAAGGTGTGCGTGGGAACCGCCTGCCACGTGAAGGGCGCGGAAGCCGTGTACGAGGCCTTCATGAAGCACCTCAATATCGCCGACGGCGCCGACGCCGATCGTGACGGGGTTTTCTCCGTAGAAAAGGTCTCATGCCTGGGCTGCTGCATGCTCGCTCCGGTCGTCCAGATCGACGACGAGATCTTCGGTCCCGTCGACGCCTTGCGCGTCGGCGAACTTCTCGCGCGATTCCTCAAGGGCACGGCGAAGGGAAAGCGCGCGATCGATTCCGCGGCGCTTCCTGATGCCGCGAATCCCGTCGGCACGGTCAGGATATGCACCTGCACGAGTTGTCGCTCCGCGGGCTCAAGCCGCGTGCTTGAGCGCGTCGAGCGGCATGTCGCAAGAAAGGGTCTTCCTCTCCTCGTCGAGTCCACCGGCTGTACCGGGCTTTCGCACCTCGCGCCCCTTATGGGCATAGCGGTTACGGGCCGGAAGCCCGCAGCCTGGGGCGGTGTAACGCCGCGGCTTGCCTCGCGCCTTGTCGACGAATACATGGACTCTCCGCGACTTTACGACCGCCTTACTCGCGGGGCGGATCGCGCCCTCGACCGGCTCCTCACGGGAGGCCGCGAGCTGCGCGCGTTCTCACACGACAGGGTCGGAGGGGAAGGAGTCGATCCTTTTTTTCTGCAACAGCGATACGCCTTTCTGGACAGTGAAACCCGCAACCCGCTCGACCTTCCGGGCTATCGCGCGCGTGGGGGGCTTTCATCGCTCGAGATCTGTCAAAGCGTCGAGTGCGGTAAGGAGCTTCTTTCGAGAATCATCGACGCCGGGCTTCGGGGTCGAGGCGGCGGCGGCTTCGCGACCGGCGAGAAATGGCTGCAGGCCTGGCTCGCGCCCGGCGACGAAAAATACGTTATCTGTAACGGCGACGAGGGTGACCCCGGCGCGTTCATGGACCGGATGCTTCTTGAGTCGGTTCCCTTCAGGGTGATCGAGGGAGCCATGGTCGCTGCCTTCATCCTGAAGGCCCGCGAGGTTTTCTTTTACGTCAGGGCGGAATATCCCCTCGCGGTCGACAGAATGCGCGCGGCCCTCGCGATACTGCGCGAAGCCTCCGTGATCGGCGAAGACGCCGCGATTCCGGAGCTGAGGATTCCCTTTACCGTCCGCGAGGGAGCGGGCGCCTTTGTCTGCGGCGAGGAAACCGCGCTTCTCGAGTCGATGGAAGGAAGAAGGGGCATCCCGCGCCCGCGCCCGCCGTATCCGAGCGTTTCGGGCTTCCGGGGCAAGCCGACGGTCATCAACAACGTTGAGACCTTCGCCTGCGTTCCCCGACTGATCGCAGATCCCCGTGAATTCAGCCAGTACGGAAAGGAAGGAAACCGCGGCACCAAAAGCTTTGCCCTCGCCGGAAAGATCGCTAAGCCCGGTCTCGTTGAGGTCTCCCTCGGGACGACACTCCGCACCATTGTCGAAGAGATCGGCGGGGGTGTTCCGGCCCCCGGCGAGTTCAAGGCGGTCCAGATCGGCGGGCCCTCGGGCGGCTGCCTTTCCCGCGATGCCCTGGACACGCCGGTCGACTACGATTCCCTCGCGGGGGTCGGCGCGATGATGGGTTCCGGGGGAATGGTGATCCTTGATACCCACGACTGCATGGTCGAGGTCGCGCGCTATTTCACCGCGTTCTCCGCCGCGGAAAGCTGCGGGCGCTGTTCGGCGTGCCGCGTCGGGACCGCGCGCCTGACCGAGCTTTTGACCGCGCTGACGGAAGGCCGCGGAAAGGAAAGCGATCTCGCGGAGCTTGAGGCGACAGGGCTTCTTTTGCGGAAGCTTTCCCGCTGCGGTCTGGGCCGCGCTGCCGCGAACCCGGTTTTGTCGACGCTGCAGAACTTTCCCGAGGAATACCGCGCCCATCTCGAGGGACGCTGCCCTGCGGGCGTGTGCAAGAAACTGACTACCTTTGTCGTCTCCGAGCGGTGTACGGGCTGCGGGCTATGTTCCGCGCGCTGTCCGGTCGGCGCGATTCCCTATACCCTCTACGAGCGGCACCGGATCGATTCTGATCTTTGCGTCCGTTGCGGCCAGTGCCGGGCAACCTGCCCGGAAGGAGCGATCGATGTCGCGCCATAGCATGATAATTGACGGACGAACCGTGGAATTCTCCACGGGCGAAACCATCCTCGAGGTCGCCGAGCGCGAGGGCGTTTCAATTCCGAGCCTATGCCGCGGCATGGGGAAGCATCAGGCGTCTTGCCTCCTTTGCCTGGTTCGCGACCGCTCGTCGGGCGCGGTGCTGGCTTCGTGCGAGTCCCGCGCGACGGAAGGTATGGACATCGTCACCTCGGACCCCGAGGTCGACGAGCTTCGCAAGCAATCTATGGAATTCCTTCTACGGGATCACGGCGGCGATTGCCGCGCCCCGTGCGCGCTTGCCTGTCCTGCGGGTCTCGACGTGGATCGCGTGATCGCCCTCCATGAGCGGGGTCTCGACGCGGAAGCGACCGACGTTCTCTATCGCGCGATCCCCCTGCCGCGAGTCGCGAATGCCCTTTGCTCCGCTCTTTGCGAGGCGATATGTACCCTCGGGAAAAATGGCGGAACGCCGGTCGCGGTCCGCGCCCTGAAAGACTCTCTCGCGCGAGCGCACGGTCCCGCGCCGTGTCCCGCTCAAACGAAGGGCGACATCCTCGTCGTGGGCGGAGGCCCTACGGGTCTTTCCGCGCTTTGGACCTTGTCCCGTTCGGGCTATCGGGTTTCCCTTGCCGACTCAGGCGAGATCGGCCATACCCTTTTTGCCACGGGTAATCCGAACCTCCCGGAAGACCTCGCGCGCGAGGAGCTCTCCGCGCTTCTTGCCGCCGCCGCTCCAGCCCTGCTGCCGATCGCCGTGACCGACGCGAAACTTCCGCCTTCTCCCGGCGGGCGATGGGATGCGGTGATCCTCGCGACGGGCACGCCTCCTTTCGATGACATCCCTCCAGAGTGGTTCACCGCGTTTACAGGCAAGAGGAAGAGCGTCGTCGCCGCATTCGAAGTGGGAAGGCTTGTCGCCCTTGCGTGCATCGCGCGTCTCGAGGGAGAGGAAGAGCCCGCGAGGCGGATTCGACACTATCCTTCACGGCTTGGCGCGATTACGGATGCCGAGGGATCGGCGCTCGTCTCCCGCCGCGATGAAGCTGCCTCGCGTTCTACTATCGTTACTGCCGCGACCGGTTGCCTCCATTGCGGCTGCGACGGTTTTTCTGGATGCCGCATGAAGGAAGCCTCCCTTGCGATGGGCGTCAGTCGTCCGGTTGGAAACCGGCTTCGGGATGCGGCAACTCTCATTCCGGAACGGTGCGGCGATCTTGTATATGAAAGCGCGAAATGCATTCGCTGTGGCCTTTGCGTCGCGGCCGCGGCATCCGTCAGTCCGCCATTCCCCCTCGCGTTCGGGATGCGCGGGATTAAAACCCGCCTCTTCTTCGATGCGCGTAATCCTGCGGACCGTGCGACCGCGAAGTTTCTTTCGGATGTGTGCCCCACCGCCGCGTTACGCGTTCGGGAAGTCGCGGAAGCGCGTAAGGAGAATGAACGATGAATCCTAACTTGCGCGCAGTTCTGTTTTGCTTCTTGCTCGCGCTTTTCGCGCTTTCGCTTTCCTCGTGTGCGCCGCGCCGCGCGGAGAAGAGCGAGTCTTTGCCTTCGCTAACCCTGGTCGCCGATTGGGACGCGCTTTCCCCGGTGACCGCGCCTCCGGTCCTTACCCGCTGGAAGGACAAGACCCTGCTTGTCGTCGCAACCTCCGAAGGCGCTCTATCGGCGCGTGAGGTGCCGGGCGGCGCGACGCTTTGGTCCGTCGATACAGGGGTGTCGTTCGAGTCGCCACCGCTGGTAGTGGACGATCGGGTGTACGCTGCCTCGCTTGAGGGGACGCTTTTCGCGGTCGACATCGAAACGGGAAAAATCATCGCGCGCGCCAGCGGCCTTGGACAAATCAAGGGCGGGCTTGCGGCCGACCCGTCGGGTAAGGCACTCTACGCGGGAAGCTACGACAATTGCCTCTACCGCATCTCGGTTCCCGGGCTTGCGGTTGTCTGGCGCTTCAAGGCGGAAAATTACATCAACGGGCGACCATCAGTCCTTTCGGACGGCAACATCGCCTTCGGTTCGTGTGATGGCAATCTCTATCTCGTGGATCCTCTTTCCTCACGGGAGCTAGCGCGCGTTGCGGCCTCGTCCTATATCCCCTCGGCGCCTGCAATCAGTCCCGGGAACGTCGTGTTTTTCGCGGGTTACGAGGGCGACCTCACCGCGTGGTCGCTCCGGGCGGGAACGCGCTGGAAAGCGGCGGACGAATCCTTTGGGCCCGCGACAGCACCGGCTGTGTATTCACGCGACCGAGTTTTCATCGCGGACCAAAAGGGGAAGGTGCTCGCCTTCGCGAGCGGTCCGGGAAAGCGCCTGTGGTCGTTCGATGCCGGAACCGCGATCGAATTCGAGATGATACCGACTTCAGGCGCGCTGATCGTCGCGTCTTCGGGCGGAACTCTTTTTATGCTGAAGCCCGATACCGGCGAAGAACTGTTTTCCTGCGCGATCGGTGGAACTCCGTCTCTCGGCGGCGCCTTGCTCGATTCGTGGTTCGCGGTCGGCACGTCAACGGGCAGGGTTTTGCTTTTTCGCGCCGATCTCGGCAAGGAGCGTAAGTAATGAACGATAAAGAACCACTGCTCGAGTTACGTAATATAAAAAAAAGCTACCGGAATCTCGATGACTCGATCGCGGCATCGGTGCTCGAAGGCGTGTCCTTCTGCCTTTTTTCTGGCGAGGCCGTGGCGGTGCAGGGTCCTTCGGGTTCGGGCAAGACAACCTTGCTCCAGCTCTGTGCGCTTCTCGACAGCCCGGATGGCGGCGATCTTGTCTTTAAAGGCTCCCCCACCGGCGAGTGGGACGATGTCCGCCGGTGCCGATATCGAAGTCGCGAGATCGGTTTCGTGTTTCAGGAGCACCGGCTTTTGCCGCAGCTCACCGTGCGAGAAAACGTTCTCCTTCCGGGGATGGCCCCCAAGGGTAAGGCGTTGAGCGCGGCGCAGCGCTCGCGCGCAGGCGACTTGCTTCGAGCGGTTGGCATGCTCGACAAAGAAGGTCGCTATCCGGGACAGCTTTCCACCGGGGAACGTCAGCGCGTCGCAGTTGCCCGCGCCCTTTTCAATGACCCTCTGCTCATCCTCGCCGATGAGCCAACCGGTTCCCTTGACCGCGAGAACGGCCTTCTGGTTTCGCGTCTCCTTCGGGAACTGACGCGCGAAGGCGGCACCGCCTTGCTGATGGTGACCCACTCCGAGGAGCAGGCCCTTCTGATGGACCGCAGAATCTTCCTCGATCAGGGGAGGGTCGTTTCGTGACGCCGGCTAGCTACGTCGCCTCGTCGCGCAGACACTTCGGAAGGCGCTCTCTTTTTTTGGGCATCGCCTGCTTTCTTGCCGCGGCGCTCATCGTGGCAGACCTTCTCGTCGGCTATTCGGTGCGTGCGAGCATCGAGGCGAATAACCTCGCCCGTATCGGCCGGGCAACGCATCTTCTCGTCGCGCGATCCGCCTTTATTTCGGATCTCGACGAGCGCATAGCCGCGTCCGGGGACGGAACGTCCGCCGCATCCTGGCTTGAGCTTCCGCTCGTTGCGGTAACCGCCGGAACCCGTCAGGCGACCGGCATCGCCGCCATCGGGATTTCCTCCCGCTTCCTCTCGTTCTTCCCGGACGAAGCGCCGTCTCGCGGCGAAAGTGATTTCGCCGGGCATGGGCCCGCGCGCGGCGAGGTTTGGCTTAATCGCGCCACGGCGGATCGGCTCGGCTGCGTGGAGGGGGACCGCCTCTCGTTGCGCGTTCCTTCTGTCCCGTCGGGCGAGGTCTTGCAACCGGAAGCCCGCGCGGCGCTTTCCTCAGTCGACCGCGTCTGCGTCGTGACGCGTGTTCTCCCTAACCGCGGCCTTGGGCGCTTTCAAACCGCTATTTCGCAATCGGCGCCGCTTTTCGCGATGATGAACCGGGACGAGCTCGCCGAAGCGGCGGGCCTCGCCGGCCTTTCGAACAGGATGCTCGTGGCCGCGTCCGGCGACGACTGGGAGGTGCCGAAGGGCATGCTCTCGCTCGCTGACTCAGGGCTTTCCCTCGAAAGCGGAACGCGTGGGGCTGTCGTTAAAAGTCGGTCATACTTTCTCTCGTCATCGCTCGTCAGAATATTGCGCGCGCTCGATCCCGCAGGGCGAGCCGGCTACGCGGCGTTCCTGACCGGCGCACAAGGACCGGGCGGCGAGTATCCCTTCCTTTTTATGGTCTCCGAGGAAGGCGAGCGGCAAACGCGCGTTTCCTCGCTGCTTGTCCGCGAGGTTTCCGCGGCGCCGGGCGATTCCCTTTCCGTACGGTTCTTTCGCTTCTCACCCGAGGACGGAACCCTTTCCGAGGACGGCCTTGCCGTTACCGTCGACGCGGTCGAACCAGACTCGTCATTCCTGTCCCGCCGCGGCGAGATTCCTGACTTCCCAGGACTCGACGAGGACGTGGACTGTCGCGACTGGCGAAGCGGGCTTCCGCTGGACCTTTCCCGGGTTACGCGGGCGCTCGAGGACGACTGGAACCGCAACGGAAAGCGGCCGCTCATCTCGGTGGACTCGGAAACCGCCCGCAGGATTTCCCCCGATCCCGTGAGCTTTCGCCTTTCGGCTTCGCATGACGCCGCGTCCTGGGAACGCGCCATTGAGGCCGCGCTGACGATGGAGGCGATCGGCATGCGCGCGATCCCGATTCGCTCGGAACTCAAGGCCGCCTCTCGCGGGTCCGTCGACTTCACCGCTCTTTTTTCGGGAATGAGTTTTTTCCTTTTCCTCGCCCTCTGGTTCCTGCACGCGGTGGTCGTCCGCCAGTATCTCGCACTCAGACGCGGGGAGGCCGCCTTGCTCGCGGGCTTGGGCTTTACCCCGTCGACGACGGCGTCTTTTTTCCTGCGCGAGCTCCACCCGCTCTTTATCCTCTCGGGAAGCGCGGGCTGCGTCGCGGGCGTCGCTCTCGTTCGCCTTTTTCTCGCCGCCCTCCGCGGCGTTTGGTACGGGATCGTGCGCACCGACGTCCTCGACCTCTATCTCGCGCCATGGGTCTTTCCGGTCGCGTTTGCGCTTTCCGTAATTCCCTCGCTTGCCATAACCGCACTGCAGCTCCGCGCCTGGACGCGGAAGTCTACCGCCTCCGGGATGTCCATGCCGATCCCTCTTCTTTCAACCGCCGTTCTCCATCGTGCCATTGTCGCGGGCTTGCTTTGTCTCTTCTGCGCCATTCTCGCCCTCGCGGGCGCGATGCGCTGGAAGCAGGCGGAGGCCGGCCTTGCGTTTCTTTCGGGCGCTGCGTTTCTTTCGGCGCTACTCTTTCTCTATCGCTTTTTCGCGAAGCGTGAATCTTCCCGCGATTTTACCTTTATCGCCGTGGCCGCTCTCTCGCTTTTCCTCGTCGCCGCGGTTTCGGCGAACCGTCGCGTCATGCTCTTCGATCTCGCGGACTCGCGCTCTCCCACGGGCGGCCGACCCTGGCTCGTGCGGACGGCGCTTCCCGTTCCACCCGACGCCTTCCCCGAAACGGGCTTGATCCCCTTCGCCCTTTATGGCACGGACGCCGCCAACTGCCTCAACCTCCACGCGCTCGCGCGTCCGGCCCTCCTTGGCTTTGACGCGACGACGATGGACGCAGGCAGGGTGTTTCGCCTCACCGACGGACGCGGTCGCGAGATCCCTTGGGAAAGCCTTTCGCGGCCCTTCGATGACGGCTCGATCCCCGTCGCGGTGGACGCCTCCGCCCTCAAATGGAGCCTCAAGGGGAATATCGGTGACCGCCTTTCGTATCCTGACGGCAAGGGAGGCGCGGTGACGGTCACGATATGCGCGCTCGTCAACGACAGCGTCTTTCAGGGGTATCTTTACATGAGCGACGCGAATCTCTATCGGGCGTTTCCCTCCATCTCGGGCGATGTGCTTTTTCTCGCGGGGGGCGATGGCGCTTCCCGGGAACGGAGCCGGTACGAGCGGATCTTCTCACCGTGGGGGGGCTCGGTCGTCTCGACGCGCGAGGCGCTTGAGGGTTTTATGGAACTGGAGAATACCTATCTTCGCGTGTTTCAGTCGCTCTCGGCCTTCGCGCTTCTTTTGGGTTTTGTCGGCGTGGGGATTTTGGTTCGCACCGGAGCGCGCGACGACGAATCGCGCGCCGATACCCTTCGCGCGCTCGGCTTTTCGGCCGCGTATCTCAGGCGATCGCTTTACGCGCGATACGCGAGCCGCTTTCTCGTCGCGGCCGCGCTCTCGGCTGTCGCGCTTCCTCCCGCCGTGTTTGGCCTTATCCTCGCCGGTCGCGGCATGACCGCCGCCGTCGCCGTCGCGGGATTGTACGGCGTAGTAATCCCCGCGGGGCTCGGCCTCATGGCGTTCGCGGTCTTTATGCCCGCTTCTCGACCATCTCCGAGGTCTGGAAGAACTTGATCGCGGGATTGTTCTGCTTCACGCGATTGAGGCTCCACTCGGAGTCCGACACGAACACGAAGTTCCCGCGAATGTCGACGAGCACGCGCCTCACGTTCGCGTCGACGAACTCCTCGAGCTTCTTCGGATCGTCCGAGGTCACCCAGTGCGCGATCGACACGTCGATCGGCTCGTACTTGCACGACGCGTTGTACTCGTTCTCGAGACGGCTCTGGAGCACCTCGAGCTGGAGCTGACCGACGACGCCGAGGACGCGCGCGTTCGGCTGGTGGATCTTCGAGAAAATCTGCACGACGCCCTCTTCCGCGAGCTGGTCGAGCCCCTTGTGATACTGCTTTTCCTTGAGGGGATCGGCGTTCATGATCGTGCGGAAAATCTGCGGCGAGAAGCTCGGGATGCCCTTGAAGTTCACGCATTCGCCTTCGGTAAGGGTATCGCCGATCTTGAAGGTGCCCGTGTCGTGGAGTCCGATGATGTCTCCCGGCCAGGCTTCGTCGATGATCTCGCGATCCTGGCTCATGAACGCGGTCGGGTTCGCCGCGCGGAAACTCTTTCCCGCGCGCACGTGATAGTACATCGTGTTCCGCTCGAACTTCCCCGAGACGATGCGAAGGAAGGCGATGCGATCGCGGTGCTTGGGGTTCATGTTCGCGTGGATCTTGAAGACGAAGCCCGTAAACTTCGGCTCCTCGGGATAGACCTCGCGCTCGTCGGCGGCCTTAGCCGTCGGGTAGGGCGCGAGCTTCACCATATTCTCCAGGAGTTCGCGGACGCCGAAGTTGTTGAGCGCCGAGCCGAAAAAAACCGGAGTTGCCTTACCGGCCTCGTACTCTTCCTTGGAGAACTCGGGGTACACCCCGGTGAGCATCTCGACGTCCTCGCGGAGCTTTCGCGCGAGCGAGCTTCCTACGTGGCTTTCAAGCGCGGGATCGCTTACGCCGTTGATCGCGACGATATCGGTCGGGAGCTGGTCCTGTCCCGCGCGGAAAAGATAGAGCTTGTTCTCGACGAGGTTGTAGACGCCCTTGAAGAGCTTTCCCTGCCCGACGGGCCAGGTGATAGGGCGCACCTCGACGGCGAGCTCGCGCTCGATCTCGTCAAGGAGTTCCATCGGGTCCTTTCCCTCGCGGTCAAGCTTGTTGACGAAGGTGGCGATCGGGGTCGACCGCATGCGGCATACGACGCAGAGCTGCCGGGTACGTTCCTCGACGCCTTTCACCGAGTCGACGACCATGAGCGCGGAATCGACCGCCGAAAGCCCGCGATAGGTGTCTTCCGAAAAGTCCGCGTGGCCGGGGGTGTCGAGGAGGTTTATCTTGCGTCCGCCGTACTCGAATCCCATGACCGAGGTCGAGATCGAGATGCCGCGTTCCTGTTCCATCTTCATGAAGTCCGAGACCGCCGCGCGCGCGGTTTTTCCCGACTTGACGGCTCCCGCGATATGGATGGCGCCTCCGAAGAGGAGGAGTTTTTCGGTAATGGTCGTCTTTCCGGCGTCCGGGTGCGAGATGATCGCAAAGGTGAGCCGCTTGTGTATTTCCTGGGTGAGTTCGGTCATAGGAATGCCAGAATATCCCGAAACGGGCGTGGTATTCAATGGAAGAAAGCGGATTGCCGGTATCAGTATACCTACCGGTAGGTATAGGATAAAAAGTGGAAGGGGGAAGTCTCCCCCCTCGGCCGCACTGCGTTGCGGCCTACCCCCTCTATTGCTATTTGACGCTCATCTTTAACCCGACTGCCGCGTCGCCGGTCTTGCGCACCTGGTTTGCGGTCTCTTTCAGCCAGCATTTTTCCCAGGAATACGTTCCCCGCGCGAAGAACGCAATATTGTCGGTAACCGGTAACGAATAGTTAGCCTCGTAGATTTGGCAGAAAATGGCCCCGTCTCCCCGCTCCACCGTGCCCGGGAAGATCTTCATCGCGTAGAGCTTTGCGCCTATCTCAATCGAGCCGAGCAGTGAGTGGTCGAGGCTATACGAGCATTTTGCCGTGCCCCCCGTTCCGTAGTTGAGAAATGACTCGACCTTGTCCGAGGCAAGGCCGCTTTCGGTATCGTAGAAGGACCCAACCCCGAGCATCATCCATCCGGCGTAGGCGTTTATCCGAGAGGTAATCGTCTCCGAGATTTCCCGCTCCCGGCATAACGACGCGGTGAGCGCGTTCGAGGTAAAGCGCACGGTGTCCGTGAACACGCAATCGAAATTGAGGGCGAGTCCCACACTCGTCTTTGCGTCGCTTTCGTCAAAGGGCGCCCGGGACGCGAGTATCCCGTCCGAGAAGAACGTGCATTCATAATGGTCGAGGCCGCCCGAGACGCGCACGTCAAAGTTGAATTGCTCGAAGGGTTCCGAGCTCTCCGTCCCGAAGGGATCTCCATACGCGATGATGATCCCGGACGAGAGGGTGGGCGTCGTATTTGTGTTGTAGTTGTCGCCCCCCCCGATTTCGGTATGTATCGAGCGCGCGAAGCCAATTCCCCCTATGAGATCCATCTCCCGGATATTCCCACCCCCCGCGTCGGGGCCCCCCGTGTCGGGAGTATCATGGTTTATCCACGCGTTGAGCGCGGACATCGGGCTTACGAGAAACGCGAAGTGGTTGCCGGTTGCGGCCGCCTCGAGATAGAGCCGGTGGAACATCTCGCCTAACGCGACTCCTCCGATCGTCGTCTGGATGAGGTCGTTGAGGGCCGGGTCGCACCGTTCGGCGAAAACTTCCCAAGTTGCGCTTCCGAAGCCGGCAACGGGGATCGACTCGTAGAAGCCGAGGCCATTCGATCGGGCCGCCGTAAAGTAGATCACACCCTGATACGGGTGGCCGAGCTGGTTTGTTTGATACTTGCTTTGATCCCACTGCCATTTGGCCGAAAGATTATGTTTCATCGTTTCCAACGAGATTTCGCTGAATTCCGTTTTCGCGACGAAGTGGTTGAAGGAGAATACGACGACATTGCTCAGGGTGGCGCCCGCCAAAGCCATACCGTATTGTTGGACTTTCCCGGGTTCTTTCCCTTCTTCGCGTTCAATGGCGATGATTGGCGATGAAACAAGGATGCAGGCTGCGAGGGCGGCGAGTACGTTAGTCCGCATGGGTTTTACACCTCCGTTGATGGTAAGGTAAAAACCGTGGAGTCACGCCGGAACGACTTTCCTGTCGTGGTCGCTTGAAGCTATGGAGTCTCAGACACCATAGCAATTTTCTATTATTAGCAACATTTTTTGCATTCAATGCGATTTTTGCGTTATGCCATACGGTTTAATATCTTGGTTCGCATTCTCGCATTTTTAGGTTTTTTTGTCACTATCTGCGTATATCGATGTCGATCGGCCCGAATTACTTGGTGTGTTCTACCCATATCAATTTTTGAACGTCATACCCCAAGGCTTGTGCCTTGATCAGGTATTCAGTCTTTATGTGATCCGGAATCTCTTTCGTCCTTGATAATATCCATAGGTACTTTGTGCTTTTCCCCGCTATCAATGCGTATTGGTATTCGTCATCAAGGGCTATGATATTGTATGCCCCGTAAAACGGCCCAAAAAAGGATACGAGTAATTCGCCTTTTGTGTCCGCGCCCTTAAACTTCGCCTTTCCGATCGCTTCCTTCCATTCGTTTGTTGTATAGTTAAAGCCTTTATTCACCACCCGTATCCGGTTTTGATCCAACAGTGAATATTCGGCCGTCGTGTTATTCAAATTCCGTTCAAAGCGGAAATCAAGGCGCGCGACTTCATACCACTTCCCCAAGTATTTTGTCGCATTAAAGTTATCTATGACCTCGGCTTTATTTGCCGTCGCGCATCCAGAAAAAAATAGTACGCAAAAAAAGCCAAATAGCGTCATGTATTTCTTGTTCATAAATCCCTCCGTTACTCGCGCGTACGGCGATCCTATTAAAGTTTCAGCCATCTTATCATTTTTTGCAATTGGCAACACGTATCTGCGTATGTCCCCACCTTGAAAAAAACACGCTATCATTCTTTAATGGAAACACGAGGCGTTCCTCTTCGCGATGAACGGGATCTCGACCTGTTATGAAAAAGAAGGAAACCATGAAAAAAGCGCCGTTCCCGATAGGTGCCGTTATCGCCCTTATTCTTGTTTGCTCGTGCGCGCCGTCGCGGGATGTCCCCGTAGATCCGGGCGTCGAGCTATCCAAATATCCAGACAATTTTACGTGTTTCAAGATACGAACGCAAACCGGCTATACCGTGATAACCGATCCATACGCGATGAACGAGGACGCGGAGCCCGATCTCGTGACGGTCAGCCACACCCACAGCGATCATTGCAATCTCTCGCGGATCAAGGGTAAATACGGGGTTTTGTGCAACCCTGGTTCATTCATGGAGGGAGGATACGCGATAGAGGTCATCCCCGGCCATCACAATAAGGGAGATGGCAAGACAACGAACTTGATCTTCGTGTTCGACTTCGACGGACTCAGGATCGCGCAGTTCTGCGCGCAGGGAGCCTTTCCGACTCAAGATATGTTCGATCGCATAAAGCAGGCAGACGTCCTCATCGTGCAGATCTTCGGGGCGAATCAGCCAAAGCTCTCATACGAAGAGGTCTACCGAATCGCGAACGAGTTGGGCGCGAGGATCATCATCCCCGCCCACGGCGATTATGGCATGACGCCGAAACTCGCGGCGCTCTATGGGCACGCGCGGGTCGAGCGCATCCGATCCGGCCGCATCACGCTTCGCAAGGAAGAGATCCGCGCGCAGAAAAAGACGCGGATCGTCGTCCTCGACAACTAAAGGGACGTGGGTCTTTCGCGTCGCAGCCATAGAAGTGGGACCTTGGATAGTGTCTGATTTTACCTTGGTTAAACCCATTTGTTGAATAATACAGCCCCTGATTCTTCTTGCTTTGCGGTATCGACTGGCGGTTTCGGGTGTTATAGATAAGCATACCTGAACGAACGAGGGGGGATTATGGAGCGCAAAGGCCTTGCCGCGAGGTTGAACGCCGGGATTGGGCGGATTGTCCGGGAGTCGCTTGCGATTACCGCGCGGAACCCGCGCGAACGCATGTTTCTCGCACGGTTCGCGTTCAGGGCGTGGTTAGACGGCCGTTCCCGCCTTGCATCGGCGGCCCAAGGTCGCCATGTTCCTCCCTTCTTGATCGCGAGCATCACCGATCGGTGCAACCTTCAATGCGCCGGATGCTATGCCCGCGCGCGCGCCGATTTCGGAAAAAACGGGGGACCTGATCCGCTATCGGCTTCCGAGTGGGGGCGCATCTTTCGCGAGGCTCATGAACTCGGTGTCTCGTTTGTCCTCCTCGCCGGCGGCGAACCCCTTGTGCGCGACGACGTTCTTGACGAAGCGGCAAAGCACACCTCGCTCGTTTTTCCCGTTTTCACGAACGGCACCCTGCTCCAGGGGCGATACCTCGATTTTTTTGATCGGCACCGGCACCTCATCCCGATCCTGAGTCTTGAAGGAAACGAGGCCGTGACCGACACGCGACGCGGTATGGGCGTTCACGCTTCGGTCGGCTCAGCGATGGCCGCCATGCGGAAGCGGAATATCTTCTTTGGTGCGTCGGTTACGGTAACCCGTGACAACCTTGCCGAGGTGACCGATGATGCCTTTATCGGCGATCTCTGCGTACGCGGTTGCCGGATTGTGTTCTACGTGGAATATGTACCCGTCGACGGCGTTTCACTCAAGGCCCTTCCTTCCGCCGATCGCGGGTGGCTTGCCGAGCGGATCGCCGAGCTTCGCGCGCGAAAGGATCCAATCCTTTTCGTGTCCTTCCCCGGAGACGAGGACGCACTGGGTGGCTGTCTTGCCGCGGGTCGCGGCTTTTTCCATATCAGCGCGCGCGGTTTCGCGGAGGCTTGTCCGTTTTCGCCTTATTCCGACGTTAACCTCGGAAACGTGCCGCTTTCCGCTGCCCTCGACTCGCCGCTTTTCGCCGCCTTGCGCGAACGGGGCTTTCTTGAGTCGACCCATGATGGCGGCTGTGCGCTATTCGCCCACGACGCCGAAACCCGTGATCTGGAAGAACGATTACGCGAAGGTACGTACAAGAATGAGAATGCGTAAAAAATAACTGAAAGTTATGCAGAATTTATAGTGTTAACATGGAGATTTTGGTGAAAAAGGGGATATACTAACAGTCATGGTTCCCTTGGATCGCGTGCTGAGCTTCCTGATTTTTCTCAATGCGGGCTTTGTGTTCCTCGTCGCGCTGTACGTGATCTTTTATGGCCGACATCAGCGGGTCACCATCCCTTTTTTTGTTCTTCTTGCGGTATCGTCGATCTACGCGTGCGCATACGGCTTCGAGCTCGGCGCGCGCGACGCGCGAGGCTTTTATGAGTGCTTCCGGTTCAAGTATGTCGGCGTCACGTTCGTGCCCTCCGCCTTTCTCTATCTCTGCCTTGTTTTTACGACTCCTGGACGCAAGGTCCCGCGCGGGCTGCTCGCGGTGGCGTTCGCGCTTTCCGCCGGATTCCTCGCGCTTGTCGAGACGAACGGCTCTCACCGTCTTTTTTTCGCGTCGATCGGGGTAAGCGATGCCGCGCCCTTTCCGACCGCGGCCATCGTCCCTGGTCCATTCTTCCTCGCACTGACCGCGTATTACTTCTTATCTATGGCCGTCTGCGCCGTTCTCTACGTCGCGCGCTTTTTCCGCGCGGGCTCGATCGAGCGGGGGCGCCTCGCGTTGATGATCGCGTCGTCGGCTCTTGCTCTCGTCGAACTCGCCCTTGCCATCGCGGGGAAGATCCCCTGGAATCTTGACGGAGGCCCCTTCCTTCTCATGATTATCAGCGGTTTCATGGCGTACGGAATCCTCCGCGTGGGGCTTTTCGACATCGCCGCGATCGCGCGGAAAAAGGTTTTTCGCGCGATGGACGAAGCGGTGTTCGTCCTCCTTTCCGATTTCGAAATCCTCGACTGCAACCCTGCCGCTTCCTTTTTTTTCCCGGAAATTGAAAAGGCCGTGCCGGGCGGGAATCTTCATGCTGTGCTTCCGCGTTTTGCCGCGTTTTGCGCAGGGCTTCCCGTGGACGGGGTAGGTTCTTTTGAGGTCGAAGTCGCCGACGAAATCAGGCATCTTTCTATCAACAAGATCGGCATCGCCGGTTCGCGGGAAGCGCCCGACGGGATCGCGCTCATCGTCCGCGACATAACCGAGGAGCGCAAGCGCCTTCTCATTCTCGAGGAGCTCGCGAGCCGCGACGACCTTACCGGCATCCTTAATCGCAGGCAGTGGACCCATCTTGCGGAACGGGAATACGCTCGCTCTCGGCGGAACGGCAGCCCAATATCGGTGCTGATGATCGATATCGACCGGTTCAAGGAAATCAACGACACGTGGGGTCACGCGGCGGGCGATGACGCGCTCAGGCTGATAACGAAGGCGATCGCGGATAATCTCCGGATAACCGATTGCTTCGGACGCCTTGGCGGCGAGGAATTCGCCATCCTTCTTCCCGAGACCGATCCTGAAACCGCCGCGCTTACTGCCGAGCGCCTCCGCGCCGCGGTCGCAAGGGTAGAGTTTGGAATCGAAGGTCGTCCGGTATCGGTTACCATCAGCCTTGGCATCGCGTCTCTTTTTCACGGCGATGAGGACTCGAGTTTCGAGTCGGTGCTCGTGCGCGCCGACGGGGCGCTCTATCGGGCGAAACAGAACGGCAGAAACAGGGTGGAGGCTATATGAGCGAATCGGGTGATGGCGTTTCCGGGGCATTGGAGCTTAACGCGCACAACAAGGACGAGTATCCCCCGATGCATACGGCCGAGCACATACTCAACCAGACGATGGTCAGGATGTTTGACTGCCCGCGCGCCATGAACGCGCATATCGAAAAGAAAAAAAGCAAGTGCGACTATGATATTCCGTCCGCGCCGACCTCAGGCGAGATCGCCGAGATCGAAGCGCGCGTGAACGCCGTCATCGCCCAGGGGTTGCCCGTGACCGTCGAGTTCATGGATCGCGCGGAAGCCGCGAAGCTTGTCGATCTCCGAAAGCTCCCGGCGGGCGCAAGCGACGCCATCCGGGTCGTTCGCGTCGGCGACTATGACGCGTGCGCGTGCATCGGGAAGCACGTCTCGAACACCCGCGAGATAGGCGGGATGCTCAAGATCATCAGCTCCGATTATGCCGACGGCAAATGGCGCGTCCGGTTCAAGCTGGAAGGATGAGGCAAGCGCGGGTCGCTTATTCCCCGTGCACGAATATTTCCCAGAACGAGTATCCCCATTCGGTGCCGCGCTTGACGCCCGAGAACCGGACGTACCGCGCGCGTGTCGGGGGAAAGTCATAGGTTTCGATGCCGCCCTTTCCGTCATCCTGATAAACCGCGCGCTGCCAGGTCTTCCCGTCCGTTGAAAGCTCTATGCAGTATGCCTTGCCCCACGCGATTTCCCAGAAGATCGTCACGCCATTTACGCGGCGCGACTCCCCGAGATCGAGCGTCAGGCTTTCGGAATCCTTCCAGTCGCTCGACCAGCGCGTATAGAAATTGCTGTCGATGGCGCAGGGGGCCTCGATGTCCGCGGCCTCGTTCGAGGATGATTTGCCCGAGAGGATCGGGATCACTGATGCGGTCGCGTGCGATCCTGACTTGCTCCCCTCGATCGGCCGCACGCCGAGGACAAAAGGATTTAGCGTCGAGCGAACCGTTTCGCCGTCCTTGAGCGTCGCTTCGACTCGAAGCTGGTTAAGGCCCGCGGTCGAGACCTTCCAGTCGAGCGAGAAAGGCGGCTTCGTCGTTTCGCCGATCATCGTGGCGTTTGAATAGAAGGCGACGCGGCTTACCGTTCGGGGAAAGTCGATTACGGGGCGGAGCGCGACGGCGTCGCCGGTAAACGCGGTGATCGGCAATCCTTCTCGGTCGATCACCACGCGGTTTGCGCGCGCGGGATGGTTATAGAGGAAGTCCATGATCGTCTCGGTCGCGCGCTGGGGCCAGACGTGCCCCCCGACGTTATAGATGAGGCTTGCGGTGTCGGCTTTCTTCCCGTGCCAGATCGTGCCCAAGATTCCGTGCTCGTCGCAAAAGGTTTCCGTCGCGCGCTCGTACGCATCTCTTGGTATCGGGACGCTGTCGGGAACCGGAATCCCGAACCCGCCGTTTATCCGTCTCCAGAAGTTTACCGACTCGCTCACGGGGCTGATCCCCCAATCCCATACCCCGTCGTAGGGAACCTCGGGATCGTCCTTGGTGTGGACGTGGAGCACCGATACCGGAAGAGCCTCTTCGCTCGGCGTGCCGACGATGACGGTGCCCGCGACCGGCGCGATGGCGGAAAAGAGGCCGGGCGAGCGCGCTGCGAGCTCGTAGGCCTCGATGGCGCCGGCCGAATGTCCTGTCGCGTATATCCTTTTCGGGTCTATGTTGTATTGCTTTTTGAATTCCCTCACGAGCGTCTCGAAAAAAACGACGTCGTCGGGCGAGTCCCATCGGCGGCCGATGCCGTTCGGGTACACGATGATGAACCCGAGATCGTCCGCGAGCCGCTCTAAGCCGATCCCGCTGAAGAACTCCCCGGTTTGCCCACCCCCGTGAAGTGCAAAAAGGAGCGATTGCGGCTTTGTCCCGTCATAGAGCGGCGGCACGTGAATCGTTCCGTTCCGGGGCCGGTCCCCGATCTCGATGGAAAAGCGGGTGTCATGGTCGCTGACGACGAGCCCTTGCGCGCGCGGCTTTCGGCTGCACGAGGAGAGGGGGTATGTCAGGATGAAAAGGAGCGTGATGCCGACAAGGGCGAAGGCGGTACGCGCCGATGCGCGCGATATGGTGCGATTAATTTTAGTCATGGAATAATTATAGCATGGGATTCGCGATTGCCGTCATCGGTCTTTATCCGCCGTGACGGCAATCGATTGGGCGATCGCGCGTAGCGCACAATCGCCCTGGGGCTTTAGCGCCAAACGAACCAGAGAAAGAGCGAGGCGGCCGCGGTAGTAAATAGCGTGAAGGGGACGCCGATCTTGCACCACTGGAGGAAGTTCATCTGCACGCCCTGCTTCTTGAGGAGCCCGACGGCGACGATGTTCGCCGAGGCGCCGAACGGGGTGAGGTTTCCGCCGAGGCATGAACCGATAAGGAGCGCGAACATGTAGAGCTCCGGCATCAGGTTCATCGCCGTTGCGAGCTGCGCCGCGACGGGGAGCATGACGATGATGTATGGCACGTTATCGACGAACCCCGAGATCAGGACGGACACTCCGATGATAACGACGAAGCCGAGGAGCACGTTTCCGCCGACTACGCCGCCAAGGAAGGCCGCGAAGTCGGTGAGTAGCCCGGTTTCCGAGATCGCCCCGATGACGATGAATATCCCGATGAGGAAGAGAATGGTTTCCCAGTCGAGGCCTTTAATCATCTTGAAGGTTTCAGCCCGGCTTTCCTTCCGGATCGCGCGGAACCACACGAGCCCCACGATGCCGAGCACCATGACGAGCACTCCCGCCGCGAGCGAGATGCCGGTATGGAAGAACGAGGTTATGGCGAGCCCCAGGATCATCAGGATGAGGAGCCATGAGGGGACCAACGAGACGATCGGCTCGCGCGCGATCTCGACCTTACCCTTTCCGTCCTTCATGAAGTAATGGTAGAAGAAGACCGCGCCGGCGAGCATGCCGATCTGCACCGCGAAGAAGATCGAGGGCCTGCCCGCGAAGAAGAAGAAGTCGTTGAAGCCGTACTTCGCGTAGCTCGCAAAGATCATCGAGGGCGGATCGCCGACCAGCGTCGCCGTTCCCTGGAGGTTCGCCATGACGGCAAGGCCTACCATGAAGTAGGTCGGGTTCATCTTGAGCTTTTTCGAGAGAGCGAGGGCGATTGGCGCCATGACGAGCACGGTCGCGACGTTCTCGACGAAGGCCGAGATGATACCGGTCATCATGAGTATAGCGACTATTGCGATGCCGACGTTCGGGGAGCGGTCGACGATGTTGTCGGCGATGCGCGCGGGTACGCGGGAATAGATGAAGAGTTCGGCGATCACGAGGCTGCCGACGTAGATCATGAGGACGTTCCAGTTAACCAGAACGCCGATCGCGTGCATCGGCGTCACGACGCCGAGGACGATGACGAGCAACGCCGCGCCGAGGGTGGCCCACGCCTTGCGCTGCGGAAAGGCAACCACGACCGCGTACATGGCGATAGCGATCGCCAGCACAATCCATTTCATTTCCATATTGAAAGAACTCCTTGTTTCCTCGAGAGGTGAAAAAAAAGACCTTTCGCGCAGAACGCCGAAATAGGGCATCACTTGCGCGAAAGGTCTTGTTTCTCAGGAATCCAGAGGGCTCCTGAGCTGCGGAACCAGGTGCGCGTATGACGCGACGCCGGCTGTTGATTCCGCAAGTGTAACTACTCCCCTTTCGGTACATGAAGGATATACGGGAACGGCGCGAAGCGTCAAGGGTGGGAAAAGTCCCGAGTTTCAATTTGACCGCGACCGTATCATCGCATATACTGCAACTACATCTTTTGGTGGAAATGCGGAGGAACTAATGGGCAAGATTGCCGTTCGTCATTCGGGGCGTCGCCTGATAGTAAAGACTGCTGCCGTGGTTTCGCTCTCCGTCGCGGTCCTTCTTGGTCTCCAGACTTTCGTGCAAGGTTCGATTTTGACCGCAAGCCTTTTAGAGGAGCAGCGGTTGAATATCGCCCAGCAAGCGGACGTCCTCGTCGAGATGGTCGACGCGCGACTGCTCGCGGTGCAAGCCGTTCTGGCGAGCCACGCGCGTGACGATTTTTCCGACGAGCAAACCCTCATCAATATCAAGGATCAGGATGTGCTTATCTCCGACGTCCTGATCGTGGATCCCCGAACCGGCTTGGTCGCGCGGGCCTCGGATCCCGCGTTGGTCGGGGTAAGTACCTCATCCTTTTCGGGTTTTCAGGATCAATACTGGAAGCTCGCGGACACGTTCGTCGATTCCCGCGTGATTGAGCTTGTTCCCGGCAGGGGCTTTTGCGTTCCCGCGGGAAAGATGCTTCGCGACGGACCTGACCGCGGGCGTTATCTCGTCGCCATGATCGGCTCGAATGGCCTTAACGACAGGTATTTCAGCCGCCTGAAAGTCAGTCGTCAGGGGTATCCCTTTATTGTCGATAAATCCGGAAAGATCGTCGCGCATCCCGACCCGAAACTTGTTGGCGCCGATCTGAGCGGGGAGGATTTCATCAAGACGATGATGGGGTCTTCCGAGGACACCGGCTTTATCGAGTATCGTTGGAGCAAGGGAGCCGACGCGCGCAAGATCTATCCCAAGTACATATCGTTCAAAAAGATGGAAAACGTCGACTGGACCGTCGGCGTCTCGATTTATCGCGAGGATCTTCTTCATGTTTCCGTGAAGTCACGAATCGTGAACATCGCGCTCGGGCTCGTGACGCTCCTTCTCATCGCGGCTGTTCTCGCGATGTACCTCAACCGGTTTCTCATATCCCGCTTCATCAAGATCAACGGCGTCGTCTCCCGCGCGGCCGCAGGCAACCTCGTCGACCGGATTCCCGCGGTCGGGAAGGACGAAGTCGCCGAGATGTCGCGCGGGCTCAACGCTCTTTTCGACTCGATCCGGGACTCGATTTCCGGCATAAATCGCGACGCCGACACGCTTAGCCAGGCGAGCGAAAGCCTTTCAAGTAATTCGACCGAGACAGCGGCGAGCGTTGGCCAGATCGAGGCTAACGTGCGCAACGCCCAGGGGCGGATGGACGAGCAGAAGGAAAACCTTCAGGAAACTTCAGCCGTCGTCGAGGAGATGGCGCGTAACATTGAGTCGCTGGTCCACTCGATCAAGAATCAGGCGTCGGCGGTCAGCGAGTCGTCGGCAGCGATCGAGGAGATGATTGCCAATTTCGCGTCGGTTTCCCGGATGACGGAGAACGGCTTGGGACATGTCGAGGGCCTGCAAAGCCTTTCCGCGGCGGGCAAAGCCTCTCTCGAGGGGGTATCGGAAACCATTCGCAAGGTGAGCGACCGGTCCGCCTCCCTTTCCGAGGCGACCGTGCTGATCTCGAATATCGCGAGCCAGACGAACCTGCTCGCGATGAACGCCGCCATCGAGGCCGCGCACGCGGGCGATTCGGGCAGGGGTTTCGCGGTCGTCGCGGACGAGATCCGCAAGCTCGCCGAAGGCGCCGGCGCGCAGGCGAAGATCATCACGCAAAACATTCGCGACGTCGAGTCCCTGATAGCCTCGGTCAACTCGAGCGCGACAGAGACGACGGGCGCCTTCGAGCGCATCGAAAAGTCGGTACGCGAGGTGTACTCGCTCGTGAGCCAGATCAACCAGGCGATGACCGAGCAAAACCAGGGAAGCTCGCAATTGCTTACCTCGCTCGCGTCGATGCGCGACATCACCGTTTCCGTCGAGCAAGGCTCGATCGAGATGACCGGCGGCAACAAGCGGCTCCTTGAGGTCCTTTCGGCGCTGAGCTCGGTAACCACGGACGTGAACCGACTTATGGCGGAGGTGACCTCGGGCGTTCGCGAGATTACGGTGGCGATGAATCAGATCAGCGACCTTGGCGTCGTGAATCGAGATACCGCCGTCGCCCTGCGAGCCGACATCGGTAAATTTACGGTATAATGCTTTCGGGTGAAACCAGTTGGCCTTCCAGCTGGTTATACAGGAATCCGGGAGTTATACATGAACTTTAAAAAGAGCATCCTCGCGTTTTCGGCCATACTATTCGTGGCGTCATTTCTTTTATATTCCGAACCGGACTCTGGCGGGGCGACCGATCGCGGCACCGCCTCCCGGCAGGCCCTGAAGGGGTCTGCCCCTCTCGTCGCGGACGATTCCGTCGTTTCGGGAACCCTTACAAATGGAATAGGCTGGCGCGTCGTAAAAAACGCGGAACCCGCAAACCGCATCTTCCTTCGCCTCGTGGTTAAGGCCGGTTCTGTCCTCGAGGACGACGACCAGAAGGGCGTCGCGCACCTGATCGAGCATATGGCGTTCAACGGCACCGAGCATTTCGCGAAGAACGAGCTCGTCGACTATTTCGAGTCGATCGGCATGGCTTTCGGCCCCGAGGTGAACGCGTACACCGGCTTTGACGAGACCGTCTACATGCTCGAGGTCCCGGCGGACGACCCGGCCGCGCTCGACCGGGCGCTGCTCGTCTTCCGCGACTGGGCGTGCGCGATCGCGTTTGATCCCGCGGAGCTCGATAAGGAACGCGGTGTCGTCGTCGAGGAATGGCGCCTTGGTCGAGGCGCGCACGGCCGGACTCAGGACAAGCAGATTCCTTTCATATTTAACGGATCGAAATACGCGTCGCGCCTTCCCATCGGAGACCCCGAAATCGTGAAGACCGTATCGCGCGAGCGGGTGGTGGACTTTTATCGCGCCTGGTATCGCCCGGAGCTCATGAGCGTGGTGCTCGTCGGCGACGCGGAGATTTCGGTCCTTTCGTCAGCGATCGATCGCGCCCTTGGCGCGATTCCGCCCACGAAAAAGGGCGCGCCGAAGCGGCAAGAGTTTTCGGGCCCTTCGCAAAAAAAGCCCGACGCGCTCGTCATTCGCGATCCCGAGTTGCCGTATTCGAGCCTGCAGCTGATGGAGCAGACGCCTGTCCCCACGATGCGGACGGTAGCAGATTTCAGGAAGCGCGTTGCCGAAAACATGGCGATCTCCATCTTTAACCGGAGGCTCGAGGAAAAGATCCTTCAAGCCGACCCGAAGGTTCTCGGCGCCCGGCTCGGCCTTCAGCGCATCGTAAAGCCGACCCGGTTTACCAGCTTTGGCGTGGTGCCCGTGAACGGGCTTTTCGCCGACGGCTTCACGCAAATGATGGAGGAGCTTTTCAGGATCGAGGCCTATGGGGTCACCGACGGCGAGCTTGCGCGGGAAAAGCAATCGGCCCTCGACGACATCGAGCAGGCCTGGCTTGACCGCGCGAAGATCCACTCCTCGAGCCGCGCCGGCGCGGTCGTTCAGTCCGTCCTGTACGGCGATCCTGTCCTCTCGATCGATACCCGCCGCAACCTCTATCGCTCCGTCGTTCCCGAGATAACCGCGAAGGAGATCGGCTCGATTATAAACGGGTGGTTCACCGACCGTGGAAAGCTTCTCGTCGCGTTCGCCCCAGACTCCGCGACCGACGTTCCGGATCGCGATGCGCTCCTCGCCCTCTGGCAAACATGGAAGCCACAGGCGCCGCTTGCGCCCTATTCCGAGACGGGCCTTGACCGACCGCTTTTCCCGCCGGTTTCGCCCTCGACGGCGGTTGGCGCTTCCTCCTCGGCAAAACCCGCGGAAGTCCCGATTGTGCGCGGTTCGGTCGTTTCGGAGCGGACGCTGAGCGCGAACGGAATCCGCGAATGGGTTCTTTCAAACGGTGCGCGCGTCGTTTCGTACCGGACGGACTTTAAGGCAAACGAGATTCTTGTTACCGCGGTCAGTAACGGCGGGACGTCCCTCGTTTCGGACGCGGACTATCCTTCCGCGTCGATGGCGTCGATGTACGCCGAATCATCCGGGCTTAACGGCTTCAGCGCCGTGGAGCTCCAGAAAAAGCTCGCGGGAAAGACCGCGTCGGTGGAGGCGTGGATCGACGACTATCGCGAGGGACTCGCGGGCACATCCTCGGTCGGCGACCTTGAGACCCTTTTTCAGCTTATCAACCTTCGCTTTACAGCTCAGACCTTTACCCCGGAAGCCTGGCAATCGATCGTCACGCAGCTCAAGACCCTCGCCGCGTCGCGCGAAAGCTCTCCCGACGAGATGTTCTCCGACCTCAAGGTCAGGCTTCTCTATGGGGATAGCATCAGGCACGCGAATCTGTCGGAGGTGATGATCGCGAAGATGGATTCACGCCGCGCCGAGTCGGCGTATCGAGGCCGTTTCGACGATGCGTCGGATTTCATCTTTGTTTTCGTTGGCAGCTTTGATGAGGCGAAGCTGAAGGAGTACGCCGAGACCTATCTTGCGTCCCTTCCGTCCTCGGGTTCGAAGGAGTCCGCGATCGACGATGGCATCGATTTCCCGAAGGGAATCAAGGGCGATGTGCTCCGAATGGGAATCGACCCGCAAAGCACCGTGTTCCTGTCGTTCGGGGGAAAGCCCGCGATCGGAAAATACGAGTACGAACTTTTTACCCAGCTTCTGACCCTTCTGGACATCCGCTTCCGCGAGGTAATCCGCGAGGACATGAGCGGCTCGTACGGCGTGTCGGCTAACGGCTACGTCACCGCGTACCCGGTGCCGGCATGGGAACTCGATATCGATTTCGGCTGCGAGCCGGGCCGCGAGGACGCGCTCACCGAGGCTGTGCTCAAGGAGATCGCGGCTCTTGCCGCATCCCCGGTTCCCGACGCGTACATCACCAAGCTTCGCGAGGGCGTCAGACGCGGTCAGGAGACCGCGCTCCGGAATAACCGCTTCTGGGCAACCCGCATCGCGCAGGAAATCCTCCGCGGGCGGAGCCTCGACGGCATCGGCGACACGGAGGCGATCGTCGCCGCCATCACGGGCGAAAGCATGCAGGCGATGGTCAAAAAATACCTTCCGACCGACAACTACGTGAAGGCGGTCCTCGTTCCCGCCGAAAAGGCCGAGGCCGCCGCTCCGGTCAAGGCTGGAAGCTCCGCGCCGTAAGCCGCTACAGGATCTTGCCGTCGGTGGAGATCGTGACGATCTGCCAGGGGATGAACTTGCCGCTTGCCTTGAGCGCCTCGGTCGCCGCGTGCGCGAGGCCTCCGCAGCAGGGCACTTCCATCCGCACGATGGTCAGGCTCTTGATGTCGTTTTCCGCGAGGATCGCGGTGAGCTTTTCCGTGTAGTCTCCCTCGTCGAGTTTGGGGCAGCCGATTATCGCGATGCGGTTCCGGATAAAATCCCGGTGAAACCGCGCGTACGCGAAGGCCGTGCAGTCCGCCGCGACGAGGAGATTCGCTCCCCGGAAATACGGCGCGTTTACCGGCACGAGCTTGATCTGCACAGGCCATTGCGCGAGTTCTGATTCAGCCTGTCCCGATTCAGGCGCGGTTAACCCGGCGTTTTCCGGTCGCGCGAAGACTTGCGTGCGCGATCCCGGGCATCCGCCTCCCTGTGCTCCATGGCCATGCATCGCGCCGCTTGCCGCCTCTTTTTTCGCGTTCTGCCTCTTTTGAACCGCTTCCTCGTCGTAGGCCGCGGCTTCGCGCTCCTCGAAGGTTATCGCGCCGGTCGGGCACGCGGGCAGGCAATTGCCGAGTCCGTCGCAATAGTCGTCCCGGAGCAGCTTTGCCTTGCCGTTTTCGATTCCGATTGCCCCCTCGTGGCAGGCGCTTACGCACAGTCCGCAGCCGTTACAGGCCTCGGCGTCGATCTTGATTATCTGTCGTTTCATGGTATTCCTCCCTTGTCGGTACGATCCAAATATACTATGTTTGGGAAAAGAAGCTGTTGCATTTGCAACACGGGAGTACAGTATGCTGATTCCGGGTAACATCGAACTTTTCGAGAATATCAAGGCAGAGGATATTGAGCGCCTTCTTTCCTGCCTCAGCGTCGCCGGGAAAAGCTTTCAGAAGGGCGAGACCATTATCGCGCAAGGATCGGCGATCGAGTCCATCGGCGTCGTGATCTCCGGGCGCATCCAGGTTTCCCGAAACGACTTTGCCGGAAACCGGGTAATCGTCGCCGAGTTCGGGACGGGCGCGATCTTCGCGGAGAGTTTTGTTTGCGCAGGTATATCGCGGAGCCCCGTGACCGTCAGCGCGACCGAGGCCGCCCTCGTCATTTTCTTGCCGTATCGCCGATTGATGACGAGTTGCGAGAAGGCCTGTTCCTTCCATCAGCAACTCATACTGAACCTCGTGCGGCTCGTCGCGCGGAAAAATCTTGTACTCAGCGGGAAGCTCGAGATCTGCTCGCGGCGAACGATCAGGGAAAAGGTCCTTGCGTATCTCGGCATGGAGAGCGCGAAGGCGCTCTCGCGCGAGATCGTGATCCCGTTTACGCGGAACGAACTGGCCGATTATCTCTCGGTCGATCGGAGCGCGCTTTCGCGGGAACTTGGACAGATGCAAGAGGAAGGTCTGATCGAATTCGACAAGCGACGTTTTACGCTGCGCTGACCCCGACACGCAACCTGAATTTTGTTGACAAAAGGGATCGACACTCCTACTATTTCTTTACTCATGTTGGATAAAAAGTTTCGCCGCTGTGGTTTAGCCTCATTTGATTACAAACGAACGCAGTGGTATCAGACCATCAGGGCGGAAAACCGTCATTACAAATACAGTTTGCTGCTGTTCTCGTTCGCGATAGCGGCGTTAGTCCCTCTAGGCCTTTTTCTTTCCGATATAGCGGACGGAAGTGCAAGCCTTCCTTATAACTATGCCGTTCCTTTCGCGATCCTGGCGTCGTCGTTCGCCTTCCTCGCCCGGTTCCGCCATGTGCGGCAGATGATATACGCCATTCTCGTGCTTTCGTTCGTGGCCCTTCCGTGTACCCTCTACCTTCCGGGCGGGAAGAACGCCTACGTTATCCTGCTTGCCGTTTTTCCCCTGCTCGCGGTTTTGTTACGCGGTTCCCGCCGGGGCGTCATTTGGTATGCGTCGTTTCTTTCGTTCTTTGCCCTGCTCTTCGCCAGCCAATATCCCGGCGTTTTTCCGTCCTGGGTTTTCCGCCTGAGCGCGATCGAGGCATTCGTCGCAGCGTTCGCGTCCGGGATCGTCTTCGTCCTTGCGTACATCGCCGAGCGCCGGCAGGAATCGCTGATCGACCGCCTGACCAGCATGCTGGTGTTCGATGATACGACCGGCTTGCCGAACAAGGACGTGCTTTCCTCGAGCATCGACCCTGCCGGTGCCTATATCTTCGCCATCATCAAGATCGAGAATTTCAGCAATCTCGTGGCGCTTTTCGGCTACGAGTTTTCCGATATCATCGCGCAGTTCGCTTCCCAAAAGTTTCGCAAGTACGAGCTTCGTTATGGATATAAAACCTATCAGCTCAAGTACAACGAGTACGCGCTATTGATCCCGACCGGGGTTCTGGCCTCCATCGTCGAATCGGCGCAGCGGCTCTCCGAGATCGTCAAGTCGCTCGAGCTTGAATCGCTCCCCTGGGAACGTGATCGGATAAAGCTCGTTTTCCGGGTGGGCGGCGCGGTTATCGAGCCGTACGATTCGAGAAGCCCGTTTTCGAAAGCCGACATCGCGCTCAAGAAGGCGGAGCGGGGGCACTCGGTCATTACGATATTCGAGGACGATACCGCGGAAAAGGAAACGGCGTACGACTACGTGATGAAGTTTACCGAGCTTGCGAACAACCGGGAAAACGATTCCTTCCGCGCGGTCTTTCAGCCGGTATTCAACGCCGCGGGTACGGAGATCTCCTGGTACGAGGCCCTTCTCCGCGTCAGGCGGCAGGACGGCGAGTACGAGAGTATTTCCTCGTATTTACCCGTCGCGAAGTCGACCGGCTTTTACCAATATCTGACCGACTTTATCCTCCGCAAATCGGCCGACGCGATCTGCGAGCACGACGTCGACGTGTCGGTCAATATTTCGATTAACGACATCGTCCGTCCCGACTTCATCCTGCTCGTCGACGAGGTGTACGAAAAGATCCGGAACAAGAAAGGCAGGGTGATCTTCGAGATCCTGGAAAGCGACGAGCTCATCGAGCTCGACAAGTGCCTCTGGTTTATCGACTATATCTCGCACTACGGGTTCAGGATCGCCATCGACGACTTTGGCACCGGATATTCCAATTATTGCAGCCTGATAAACCTGCCGATCGACATCGTGAAGATCGACGGTTCGCTCATCAAGAAGATCAAGAGCGACGAGAACGCACGGCTACTCGTCGAAGGAATCGTTCACTTTTGCAAGAACTCGAATAAAAAAACGGTTGCCGAATTCGTCGAGGACAGAAAGGTTTTTGATTCGCTTCTGTCGCTCGACATCGATTACCTGCAGGGCTATTACCTTTCGGAACCGGCGCAGATAGCGGAATGCCCGCGCCCGTCGGTTTTCTGATCCTCTCGTTTCTTTACATTGTTTATTTAAGCGCCAGTTTGTCAGCGATGACGCTAGCGCAGCGTTCGCCGTCCATCGCCGACGAAACGATCCCGCCCGCGTAGCCAGAGCCCTCTCCTGCGGGATAGAGCCCAGCGATCGCGGGGCTTTCGAGCGTCGTTCCGTCGCGGAGCACGCGTACGGGCGACGAGGTTCGCGTTTCCGACGCGATCAAGAGCGCCTCGGGAGCGATAAACCCCCGCATGTTTCCGTTGAATGCCTCGAAAGCGGCTTTCAGTCGGCGCGCGATATTTTCGGGAAGCCACTGATCAAGCCGCGAGGAAACGACACCGGGGCTATAGGAGTTTTCGGGAAGGGATTCCGACGCTTTTCCGGCGATAAAATCCGTTAGCCGCTGCGCGGGCGCACGTTGTCCGTCGCCGTGCCGTTTCGTTTCCCTTTCGAGCCAATTCTGGTAGCGAAGTCCCGCGAGCGCCGCGTTTCCTTCGCGCGTGAATTCCTCCGGGATGTCTTCAGCCTTTGTCTCGACGACGATCGCGGCGTTTGACCAGCGGGTGTTGCGGCCCGACGGCGACATGCCGTTCAGGACGATCTCTTCGTCTGCGGTAGCCGAGGGCACGATGAGTCCCCCGGGGCACATGCAAAACGAATAGACGCCGCGTCCCTCAACCTGCGCGACAAGCCGGTAGGTCGCGGCGGGAAGGCTTGCGTTCCGTTCCGTCCCGTGGTACTGGATGCGGTCGATGAGCTCGCGCGGGTGTTCGACGCGCACTCCCATCGCGAAGGTTTTCGCCTCGAGGACGGCGCCCGGCCGGATCCCGGCTTCGACGCGCGCGAGCATCGCGTATACGTCGCGCGCCGAGTGACCGGTCGCGAGAATGATGGCATCGGCCAATACCGTCTCGCGCTGGGGAGTTTTGCCTTCCGCGCTGGCGCCGGCTACTTCGACGACGATGCCGGTTACGCGGCCGCTATCGATGATGAGATCGACGCATTTTGTTCCGAAGCGGAACTCACCCCCGTATTGGCAGATGGTTTCGCGCATGCGGTTGATGATACCGGGAAGCTTATCCGTGCCGATATGCGGCTGCGCGTCGGTGAGGATTTCGGCGTCTGCGCCGTGATGGTGGAATATCGCGAGGATGCGCCCGATGTCTCCGCGCTTGTTCGAGCGGGTATAGAGCTTGCCGTCGGAAAAGGTTCCGGCGCCGCCTTCGCCAAAGCAAAAGTTTGACTCGCTGTCGATGCGCTGCTCGCGCGTGATGTTCGCGATGTCGCGCTTGCGCTCGGAGGTCGGCTTCCCGCGCTCGACGATGATCGGGGTAATCCCGCTTTCGAGCAGCCGGAGCGCGGCGAAAAGCCCTGCGGGCCCCGAGCCGACGATGGCGACCCGTTTCGCGGGATCGGCTTTCGTCCAGGCGGGTATGAATGCTTTTCCCGTCGCGGACGCTCCATCCGCGGGCGGGTTTTCACCGACGTACGCGGTATACCGGAGGTTTATGCGGATGCGGCCATGCCGCGCGTCGATCGATTTTTTTTGGAACGCGAGCGCGGTGATGTCGTCGGGCGATATCCGCATGCGAGGGATGCCCGATGCGCCTTCTGAAAGGGCTTCGGCAATCTTTCGTCTGATGAGTTTCTCGTCGCCTTCCTCATTGGGAAGGACGGTAATGGTTATATCCTGAATCATGGTAAGCCGGAGTATACATGTTTTCGCGATTCCGTATCAGTCGCGCGGAGTATTTGATCGCAGGAAGGGAATCAAGCGATTATAGTTTTAGTATACGCTTAAATAAAAACGTAAAATATATATAATTGCAGTTTAATATTAAATAAAATTTGACAACTCAATAATCATCCGTTATCCTTCTTTTTAGATTGATTTAGCGCTATATAATTATAGTGAACACTAAATCTAATCCAAATAAGGAGAGCAAATATGAAGCATTTGTCAAAGACAATCGCTGTGTTGGTCTTGGTCGCTTGCGCGGTGCTTTTTCTCGCGTGCGGCGGGAAGAATGCCGGAAAGAAAGCAGGCGAACCCATAGCCCTTTCATTCTGGACTTTTCAGGAACTTCATAACGGGTTCATGCAGGATGCCGCAACATCCTGGAATGCGGCCCACCCGGACGAGCAGATCGTCCTGAAGACCGACGTGCTTCCGTATGACGAAATGCACAACAAACTTCTGATTTCCCTGCAGGCGGGAACCGGCGCGCCCGATCTCGTCGATATCGAGATCAGCAAATTCGCGAATTACCTCAAGGGTTCCAAGCCCGGACTTGTCCCGCTCAACAAGGCGATTGCGCCAGATCTGGACAAATTCGTGAAAGGCCGCCTCGACAACTACGCGAAGGACGGGAAGTATTACGGCCTTGACTATCACGTCGGCGCGTCCGTCATGTACTACAACAAAGAAATTCTCGACGCGGCTGGGGTCGATATCGACAGCATCGTGACCTGGGACGACTATGCCGCCGCCGGAAAGAAGGTGCTCGCGAAGACGGGAAAGCCGATGGCGACCGTCGAGTCAACCGAGCATTGGTCTTTCTACCCCCTCATCTCGCAGCAGGGATCTGACTTCCTCGACAAGGACGGGAAGGGCATCCTCGACAACGAGATTAACGTAAAGACCCTGGAGTTCATCAAGAAACTCGTCGACGACAAGATCGCGATCACCGCGCCCGCGGGATTCCACCATTCCGAGGAATATTGGTCGTTCATGAATAACTCGGGCGCCGCCTCGGTGTGGATGCCGCTTTGGTATATGGGCCGCTTTACCTCGTACATGCCCAAGCTTTCCGGAAAGATCGTCGTTCGCCCGCTCCCCGTGTGGACGGCTGGCGGCAAGCGCTCCGCTGGTATGGGCGGTACCGGTACCGCGGTAACCGTGCAGTCGAAGAACAAGGATCTCGCCGTTCGCTTCCTCGCGTACGCGAAGGGCTCGAAGGAAGGCAGCATCAAGACCTGGACCATTCTCGGGTTTGATCCCATCCGGTGGGACGTGTGGACCGATCCCGCAATGAAGGCGCAGAACGTCTATACCGATTACTTCGGAACCGGCGTGTTCGACATGCTCGTGAGCATCAAGGACGAGGTTGGCGGCATTAACGTCGGCGAGAAATTCCCCGAAGCCGTTTCGATCGTTCAGAAGAACGTGATGTTCAAGGTTCTCGGCGACAAGAGCGCGACCCCGCGCCAGGCACTCGAGGACGCCAACAAGCTGCTGAACAGCAAGTAACGCAACGCATCGGCGGCTCTCGGGCCGCGATACGACCTTCCCCCCGGTCTTCGATCATCGTTCGGGCGATCGGGGGGAACATCGCCCTTCTCCTATCGGGAGCATGAAGGATTTGCCTATGAAACCCCGGACAGCGAAATCGACCGGACAGATTATCACCGCGAAAAACGCGCCATACCTGTTCGTCGCCCCTTTCGTCATCACCTTTTTCGTTTTCTTTCTGTATCCGCTTTGCTCGACCTTTATCATGAGCTTTCAGGATATCGCAGGGTTTGGCGATTCGGAATTTATTGGACTGAAGAATTATCGCTCGCTTGCGAACGAGCAGTTCCTGCACGCGCTGCAGAATAGCGCGATCTATACCGTCCTGACGATCGCCATGCTCGTTCCGCTGCCGCTCTTTCTGGCGGTCCTTCTGAACGGCAGCACGACCCGCTTCAGGAATTTTTTCAAGTCAGCCTTTTTCCTTCCCGCGTTGACCTCCGTCGTCGTCGCCGGACTTTTTTTCCGCTATGCGTTCAGCTCGCAGGAAACCGCGTTCGTGAATCAGATCCTGACAAAGATCGGCCTGTCGCCGATGAACTGGCTTTTCAAGCGCGGCACGACCATGTTCGTCCTCGTTCTCTTTTGCACCTGGCGCTGGCTCGGCGTGAACATCATCTATTTCATGTCAGGGCTCAACGCGATTCCTCCCGAGCAGTACGAGGCCGCGTCCATCGACGGCGCGAGCGTCCTGCAGAAATTCATGAAGATAACCGTGCCCAACCTCAAGTCGGTCATCGTGTACGTCGTGACGATCAGCGTGTACGGCGGTTTTTCGATGTTCGCAGAAAGCTATACGATGTTCGGTTCCGCGCGGTCGCCCGGAGACATCGGATTGACGATGGTTTCCTATATCTATCTCGAGGGATTCAACTTCGCCCGTCTTGGCATGGGTTCTGCCATCGGCGTCACGCTCTTCGCGATTATCATGGGCGTCAATGTCGTGCAGCTTTTCCTGACGGGCTCGTTCAAAAGGAGCGTGAACTGATATGTCAAAACTTACCAGTGAAAGCGTCCTTATGTCGCTTATCAAGCATCTTTTCCTGGCTTTCGTCGCGCTTCTGACGCTCGCGCCGTTCGTCTTCATGTTTCTTTCGTCGTTGCGGCCGGGTGACCAGATGGTGCAAAACGGGCTTACCGTTGATTTCAACGTCATGACGATGACGCTGTCGAGCTATCGCACGATGGCCGAGTATAACGAGGGTCTTTATTTCATGTGGTTCAAGAACAGCATGATCATCTCGGTCATCCAGACGCTCGCGTCGCTTCTCCTGAGCTCCATGGTCGGCTACGCCCTCGCGGTCTATGACTTCAAGGGCCGCAACCTCATCTTCACCGTGGTGCTGGTCGTGATGATGATCCCGGTCGAGATCCTCGTCCTGCCTCTTTTCAAGCTTTCGGTGATTTTCAGGATTATCGATACGAAGGCGGGCGTCATCCTGCCGTTCGTCGTGTCACCGTTCGCCGTTTTCTTCTTCAGGCAATACGCGCTCGGCCTGCCGCGCGATCTTATCGACTCTGGAAGGATCGACGGATGCAACGAGTTCGGGATCTTCTTCCGCATCATCACGCCCGTGCTCCTTCCGGCCTTCGGGGCGATCGCGATCCTGCAGGCGATGGGAAGCTGGAACGCGTTTCTCTGGCCGCTGATCGTGCTCCGGTCGAACGCCAACCTGACGCTCCCGATCGGGCTGCAGTCCCTCCTGACGCCGTACGGAAATAACTACGACGTCCTTCTCGCGGGATCGGTGGTTTCCATAATCCCGATCATCGTCGTTTTTCTCATGAACCAGAAAGCTTTCATAACCGGCCTCACCGTGGGCAGCGTAAAAGGATAACAACCATGAACACCATCAAGATGACGATCGAAAAGCAATTCACCATAGCCGAGGTCGACGATCGCCTGTTCAGCTCGTTCATCGAGCACCTGGGCCGCGCGGTTTATTCGGGGATCTACGAGCCCGATCATCCCGACGCCGACTCGGACGGATTTCGCCGCGACGTGATCTCCCTCGTTCGCGAACTCAGCGTGTGCCTCGTGCGCTATCCGGGGGGGAACTTTCTTTCGGGCTACAACTGGACCGACGGTATCGGGCCGCGCGACAAGCGCCCGTCGAGGCTTGACCTTGCGTGGCGTTCAATCGAGCCGAATCTCGTCGGCATCGACGAGTTCGTCGAGTGGGCGAAGAAGGCCGGCGTCGGCGTCATGGGCGCCGTCAACATGGGAACGGGCACGCCGAAAGAGGCGGGCGAGATGCTCGAGTACTGCAATTTCCGGGGCGGCACGTACTGGAGCGACCTTCGCAAGCGCAATGGCCACGCCGAGCCGCATAACATCAAGACCTGGTGCATCGGCAACGAGATGGACGGGCCCTGGCAGATATGCCACCTGGAGGCCGCGGATTACGGAAAGAAGGCGAGGGAGACGGCGAAGATCATGAAATGGATCGACGACGGGATCGAGCTCGTCGCGTGCGGCAGTTCGACCTCGTTCATGCCGACCTATCCCGAATGGGATCGCATCGTGCTCGAGCATACCTACGAGCACGTCGACTACCTTTCGCTCCACCGGTATTACGAGAACCTCGGCGACAGCAATGATTTTCTCGCGTCCTTCGTCGACATGGATCGCTTCATCAAGAACGTCGCGTCGACGGTCGATTACGTGAAGAGCCTCAAGCGCAGCAAAAAAACAGTGAATCTCTCGTTTGACGAATGGAACGTTTGGTATCAGCAGAAGCAGACGCGCTTCGATTGGGAGATCGCGCCACCGATCCTCGAGGACCAGTACTCTCTTCTCGACGCGCTCGTGTTCGCCGGTATGGGAATGACCCTTCTCAATAACGCTGATCGCGTGAAGGTCGCCTGCCTCGCGCAGCTCGTGAACGTAATCGCGCCGATCTTTACTCGGAAGGGCGGCGGCGTGATCAGGCAGTCCATCTTCTATCCGTTTCGCGATATCTCGAAATACGGACGGGGAACGGTTTTACGCCCGGTTATCGACGCGCCGACTATCGAGACGACCTATGGAGACGCGCCGGTACTTTCCGTTTCCGTCGTCGATAACGGCGAGGAGGAAAGCCTCACGGTTTTCTGCCTGAATATCGACAAGAACTCGGCGCATTCCCTCGACCTCGACCTTCGGTCTTTCGGGCCAATGACCATGACGATGTGGCAAACCCTTTCGGGTCCCGATCTCGACGCGAAGAACACCTTCGAGCGGCCGGATGCCGTCAGGAGCGAGATGCGCGCGATCGTCGACGGTTCCCGCGAAACCTGGCAGCTGCCGATCGAGAGCCTTTCCTGGAACGTGATCCGCTTTTCATACGCGAAGTGATGTACGGTTTTGATTTCAAAAAGGGCGGGCGGGCTGGATGACCGCTTTCCCCGCTCTATTCGGGGTGGCGAGCCTGCGGGTTTTTTCCCCTCTCCCCGCGGGCTTGCCTTTCCGTCCTTCCCCGCCACGTGGCGGTCAGTCTTCCCTGAAGATCCCTCTCACGCGGATATCCTGGTTATAGTTACCGAAGCCCTTGCCGAAGAGCGTCGCGCCGCCGACGTTTTTCGCGTCGTCGGGAACCGCGATTCGAAATACGATCGGACTGTCCGAGTCGATGGCGAGCGCCTCGATGTTGATGTCAGAGATCTTCCCTCCGTCGATGTACGTCCCTTCCTTCGTGATCGTGAGCAGCTTCAGAAGCCCGTAGGAATTCCAGTTTGAATCCCACCATTCCGGGGTAAAGATCCCGTGGATATCACCTCCGAAATCGCCCGGGCTCGTCCAGTATCCGAGCTCCACGTTATTTAACGAAAAATAGATGTCGCTTGGCCAATTGGGACAGACTCCCGGGGCCTCGGAACTGATTTCGAAGGAAATCTGGAGTTCTTCCATCGACTGACTTTTTTTCAGGTAATTCGGAATCCGGTATTCCACGAAGCCCTTCGTAAACCAGAGGATTCCCGCTTCCTTGACCTCGGGGTCGTCGAAGTATCGCGGCTCGTCAACCTCGCCGATAACCGCCGTTTTGGTCGCGATGCCGCAGGTCGGGTAGACCTTATAGCGCGTGAAGTTGCCGACGGGAATCTCGATCTGGTACATGCTGCTCTGATCGACCTCGGAAAGGACGTCGATCATGAATTTGTGTTCCTTGAGGATGCAAATCTTCTGCGAGCCACGCTTGCCCGAGGCATAGATGAACTCCACGAGATCCGCGTCGAATAGCGGTTTCATGTGCTGCGTGATTGCGCCGTTGGTAATCTCTAGGGCCTCGGCCAGGTCGTTCAGGTTCATCTGTTTCCGTTCGGCGAGCAGTTTGAGGATCTGGATTCTCGTCGGGGAAGACAATGCCTTGCATAGTAGCAGTACATCGGAGGTAGAACTTACGTCTCTCATGATGGATTTTATTATAGCAAAGGCTATATATTTATGTAAAGTAATAAAAATCTATTCTTTGATTGACTTCCTGGATTTCTTCTGGTAGTATCAAGATGAGTGTAGGTACACGCAATAGGGTTTTTGGGAGATTTATGACTGTCATCGAGATTGCAAAAAGAGCAGGCGTTTCCATTGGTACCGTAGACCGGGTTCTCCATAATCGCGGCCGCGTTTCGGACGAAACCCGGCAGCGCATCCAGGCTATCATCGACGATGAGGGATACCAGCCGAATCCCCTGGCCCGGCACCTAAAGCGGAATCGCGAGTACCTGATCGGGGTGTTGATCCCGGAGCTCGAGAAGGAAAGTCGTTACTGGAACCTGATCACGGACGGTATCATGAAGGCTTCAGCGGAACTATCCGCCTTTTCCTTCAGGATCGAGCTTTTTACCTTTGTGCGTCCGGACCGGGATTCACTGGTGGCGGCCTTTAATCGCATGAGCGCGGCGAATTGCTCGGCCTATATCATCGCGCCGGTCATGCAGGAAGAAACCCTCGTGCTGCTCCTCGAGGAGGACAAAAAGGTTCCGTATGCCTTTATCGACTCTTCCTTGCCGGGTGCGTCGCCCCTGGTCACGGTCGCGCAGGATCCGTTCCGCGGCGGTCAGCTTGCCGGGCGGCTTATGGATCTCGTGACCCATTGCGACGGCCCCTTCGCCGTCATCAGGCCGTACGCGGAGGCCTTCAACCTCAACGAGCGCGCGCGCGGTTTTAACGCATGGTTCGCCGCACGCCCGGAGGTTCGCCTTTTTGACGTTGTCTGCTCGGAGGTCCGCATGGACGAGGTGTACGCAAGCATCGCCGAAACGCTCAAAGCGTCACCCGATCTCAAGGGAATCTTCGCGGTGTCGTCTATCGGACACAAGATCGCTGATTACATCTGCGAGCGTGGGCTGAAAAAGGATATCGCGATCATCGGCTACGATCTCGTCGCCGATAACGTGAGCCATCTGCGGGACGGAAAGATCGACTGCCTTATTTCGCAGCGCCCGGAAGAGCAGGGGCGCCAGGTGATGCAGCAGATTTACCGCACGATCGTTCTCGAGGAAGAGGCGACGCAGCTTGTCGAGATGCCATTGGACATATATTTCAAGGAGAATCTGCTATGATTCAGAAAGACGAACATTACGTGGTAGGCGCTGATTTCGGGTCCGATTCGGTTCGCGTCGTTATCCTGGACGCCGCGGACGGGCGCGTCGCCGGCTCGCATGTCGAGTACTATCCACGCTGGAAGCAGGGCCTGTACTGCGACCCGAAGGGAAACCGCTTTCGCCAGCATCCGCGCGACTATACGGAAAGCCTTTCGCTCGCGGTCGCGGGCGCCGTGCGCGAGGCGGATGCCGCTAAAAAGGGTTCGCCTTCCATCGCGGGCAAGATCAGGGCGATTTGCGTCGATACGACCGGTTCGACGCCCGTCCTCGCGGATCGCAACGGCACGCCGCTCGCGCTTCTTCCCGAATTCGAGTCCGATCCCGACGCTATGTTCATCCTCTGGAAAGACCACACCTCGGTCCGTGAGGCCGATGAGATAAACCGTGTTTCGCGAACCTGGGGCGGCACCGACTATACCCAATACATGGGCGGAGTCTATTCCTCGGAATGGTTCTGGGCGAAGATCCTCCACACGATTCGCGGCAACCCCAAGGTTTCCGCCGCGGCCTATACCGCGGTCGAGCACTGCGACTGGATTACCGCGGAGATGACCGGCACGACCGCACCCGAGAAGATAAAGCGGGGCCGCTGCTCTGCCGGGCACAAGATCATGTGGCACCGCGAATGGGGCGGATATCCGCCGCGCGAGTTTTTCGATCGCTTCGACCCGAAGCTTTCGGCGATTCGCGATTCCCTCGGCACCGAAACCTGGACGACCGACGTTTCCGCCGGAACGCTTACGAGCGACTGGGCAAAGAAGCTTGGCCTCGCGGAATCGGTTATCGTTTGTGTCGGCGCCTATGACGCGCATATCGGCGCGCTCGGCGGTGGAGCCGCTCCCGGCGTTCTCGTCAAGAGCATCGGAACCTCAACCTGCGACGTCATCATCGGACCGAAGCCCGCATCGGGGAAAAGCGAAAAACTCGTCGGGGGCATCTGCGGCCAGGTCGACGGATCGGTCGTCGCCGACTGGATCGGTTACGAGGCGGGACAGTCCGCCTATGGCGACTACTACGCCTGGTTCCGCAACCTTCTGATGTGGCCCCTGAAGAATCCCGTCACCGCCGACGTCAGCCTGTCGGCCGCCGACATCGAACGTATCGAGAAGAACCTTCTCCGCGCGCTCGAGAAAGAGGCCGGAAATATTTCGCCTTCCGAGTCGTCCGTGCTCGCCCTCGACTGGGTAAACGGCCGCCGCACGCCCTACGCAAACCAGAAGCTCACTGCCGCGATAACCGGTATCAACCTCGGCACCGACGCGCCGACCGTCATGCGCGCTCTCCTTGAGTCAACCGCATTCGGCGCGCGCGCGATCATCGAGGCCTTCGAGTCGGGCGGTATCGCGATCGAGAAGATCATGGCAATCGGCGGCGTCGCGCGGAAAAGCAAGCTGGGCATGCAGATCCTCGCAGACGTCACGAACCGGGATATTCACGTTACCGCCGGCGACCAGTCGTGCGCGATCGGCGCCGCCGTTTTTGCCGCGACGGCCGCGGGACTGTATCCCGACGTCTTTACCGCGCAGGCCGCGCTTTCCGCGGGAACCGAGCGCGTTCACAAACCAAACCCCGCCAACGTGGCGGTTTACGGCAAGCTATACGAAAAGTTCCGGAAGCTTGGCAATTATATTGAAGAAACTATCGAACAAGCCGACGCTTCGGCGCGGTCTTAAGGGGGTATGCAAATGATAAAGCTTGATGCATTCGAATTCTGGTTCCTTACCGGAAGCCAGGATCTGTATGGTGACGAAACGCTTCGCCAGGTCGCGGAGGATTCAAAGAAGGTCGTCGAGGCGTTCAACGCCGACGGGAAGATGCCGTGCAAGATCGTGTGGAAGCCGACACTCCTCACCCCGGACTCGATCCGGACCTGCCTCGAGCAGGCGAACGCCGACCCGAAATGCGCCGGCGTAATCGCGTGGATGCACACGTTCAGTCCCGCGAAGATGTGGATCGCCGGGCTCTCCGCGTACAAGAAACCTCTTTTGCAGTTCAACACCCAGTTTAACCGCGACATTCCGTATGACTCGATCGACATGGATTTCATGAACCTGAACCAGTCCGCGCACGGCGACCGCGAATTCGGCTTTATCACCGCGCGCATGGAAATCCCGCGCAAGGTGATCGTCGGTCACTGGAGCGAGGGCGAAACCCGCGAGCGCATCGCCTTGTGGATGCGCGCCGCCTGCGCGGTCGCCGACGGAAAGAAGCTCCGCGTCGCGCGCTTTGGCGACAACATGCGCGAGGTCGCGGTAACCGACGGCGACAAGGTCGAGGCGATGATCCAGCTCGGCTGGTCCGTTCCGTATTACGGAATCGGCGACCTCGTCGCGTATATGGACAAGGTCACTTCCGGCGAGATCGACGCGCAGGTCAAGAAATACGAAGGCGCGTACGAGATCGTGTGGGGCAAGGATAAGGAGCGCGCGCTCGCACAGATTCGGGAGCAGGCGAGGATCGAGGTCGCGATGCGCGCATTCGCCGCCGCGGAATCGATCAACGCGTTCACCACGAACTTTCAGGATCTCCACGGAATGAAGCAGCTGCCCGGCCTTGCCTGCCAGAGCCTTATGGCCGACGGTTTCGGCTTTGCCGGAGAGGGCGACTGGAAGACCGCCGCGATGGTCCGCACCTTCAAGGTGATGTCGGCGGGACTCGTCGGCAAGGGCTTCGGCGATTCGTTCATGGAAGACTATACCTATAACCTCGATCCCAAAGCCGGGATGAACCTGGGCGCGCACATGCTCGAGGTATGCCCGACCATCGCCGCCGGAAAGCCGACCGTCGAGGTTCACGCGCTCGGAATCGGCGGTCGCGAGGATCCCGCCCGCCTTGTGTTTACCGGAAAGGCCGGACCCGGCGTTTGCGCCGCCATCGTCGACTTTGGGACGCGCTTCCGCTGCGTCCTCAATGAGGTCGAGGTCGTCGTTCCTCCTCATGCCTTCCCGAAGCTCCCTGTCGCGCGCGCCCTGTGGCGTCCCGAGCCCGACCTTCGCACGGCCGCTGAAGCCTGGATACTCGCCGGTGGCGGACACCACACCGCGTTCTCGAACATCGTCTCCACCGACATGGTGCGCGACTGGGCCGAGATGGTTGGCGTCGAGTTTATCGCCATCGATAAGGCGACGACAGTCCCCTCGTTCCGCAACGAACTCCGCTGGAACGCGGCCGCCTGGAGACGGTAATGTCGAGATACGATTCGCTCAAAGAGGAAGCGTGGTCCGCGAATCGGGAAATACCCGAACGCGGCCTCGCGCTCTACACCTGGGGCAACGTTTCCGCGTTCGATCCCGCCCTCGCCGTGTTCGCGATAAAGCCGTCGGGCGTTCCCTATCCCGAGCTTACTCGGGACATGATGGTCGTGATCGACCTTGACGGGAAGGTCGTGGAGGGCGCGCTGAACCCGTCATCGGACACGCCGACCCACCGGGTTCTCTATCGCGAGTTCGCCGTTTCCGGGAAGAAGGATATCCGCGGCGTCATCCATACGCATTCGGCGCACGCGGTCTCCTGGGCTCAAGCCTGCCGGTCGATCCCGCTTTTCGGCACGACGCACGCGGACCATCTGCAGGTTCCGGTGCCCTGCACGCCGTACCTCTCGCGCGAGGCGGTGGACCGGGATTACGAGCTCGAGACGGGTAACTTGATCGTCGATGCGTTCCGAAAGCAGCAGCTGAATCCGGATGAAGTGTCGATGGTCCTCGTCGGCGGCCACGGACCTTTTGCCTGGGGCGCGTCCGCGGCGAAGGCGGTCTATAACGGCGCGGTTCTTGAGGAAATCGCGCGCATGGCGATTTTTACCCTGCAGATCAGGGTTGATGCCGAAGCCTTGCCGGATTATATCGTGAGTAAGCATTATCTGCGTAAGCACGGTCCAAATGCGTATTATGGTCAAAAAAGGCCACAATAATAAGAATGTTTTTTGCGCTTAAGGGTGTCGGAGAATCTCCTCCTCCGGCACCCTTTTTTTATTGTAAAATTTTGTGCAGGAAGTGGAACTCAGATTTTTTTCCATTTGACAAAACCGGTTTTTCCGAATATCATTAAAATTGCGTGTACGTTAACGCCAAGGTGTGAACGTACACGCGATATATGGTTCCGAAGGAGGAATGAATATGAAGAAATTGCTCGCAGTTCTGAGTGTTTTGGTTATGGTCGCCGTGATTTTCACCGGCTGTAACGGAAAGAAGGGAGGCAAAGCCGGTACGATTGGTATCGCGATGCCGACCAAATCGTCTGCCCGTTGGATCGCCGACGGTGGCAACATGAAGGCGGAGTTCGAGAAGCTCGGCTACAAGGTCGACCTTCAGTATGCCGAAGACGTGGTCGAGAACCAGGTCTCGCAGATCGAGAATATGATTACCAAGGGAGTCGACGTTCTCGTCATCGCGTCCATCGACGGCGAATCGATGACCAAGATCCTCGAGAAGGCAAACGAGGCGAAGATTCCGGTTATCGCCTATGACCGCCTTATCAAGAACTCCCCGTACGTCAGCTATTACGTGACTTTCGATAACTTCAAGGTCGGTATCCAGCAGGCGTCCACCCTTGAGTCCGCTCTTGACCTCAAGAACGCGAAGGGCCCCTTCTACATCGAGCTCTTCGGCGGATCGCCCGACGACAACAACGCCTATTTCTTCTATAACGGCGCAATGTCCGTTCTCGATCCCTACATCAAGTCCGGCAAACTCATCGTTGGCTCGGGCCAGATGGGCATGGACAAGGTTTCAACCCTTCGCTGGGACGGAGCTACCGCACAGGCTCGCATGGATAACCTCCTTTCCGCGTTCTACACCAAGAACAAGATTGCCGCGGTTCTTTCCCCGTACGACGGAATCAGCCTTGGAATCATTTCCTCCCTCAAGGGCGTAGGCTACGGAAAGGGAAACACCCCGATGCCGTTCGTCTCCGGTCAGGACGCCGAGCTTCCCTCGGTTAAGTCGATCCTCGCTGGCGAGCAGTACTCCACGATTTTCAAGGATACTCGCTCCCTCGCGAAGCAGGCCGTGCAGATGGCGACCGCCCTCCTCGCAGGTAAGGACGCCGAAGTCAACGATACCAAGACGTACGACAACGGAGTGAAGGTTGTCCCGTCGTTCCTGCTCGAGTCCACCATCGTCACCAAGGAAAACGTGACCCAGGCGCTCATCGATAGCGGTTACTACACCGCCGATCAGCTCAAGTAAGGGCGAAGCGCGCGTAGAAAGCGTCTCGGGGAAATCGGGTATGACCCGGTTTCCCCGGGATTTTCACGAAAAAGGGGAACGCATGTCAGACATACTGCTTGAGATGAAAAGCATCACCAAGGATTTCCCGGGCGTCAAGGCGCTCGACAGCGTTAGCCTTCAGGTCAAGAAGGCGGAAATCCACGCGCTCGTCGGAGAAAACGGCGCGGGTAAATCAACGCTCATGAACGTGCTTTCGGGCACGTATCCGCACGGTTCCTATTCAGGCGACATCGTCATGGACGGAAAGGTATGCGAGTTCCGCGACATCAAGCACAGCGAAAAGGCGGGAATCGTCATCATTCACCAGGAGCTCGCGCTCAGTCCTTACCTTTCCATCGCGGAGAATATTTTTATTGGTAACGAAAAAGCCCGGGCGAAGGTCGTCGACTGGGACAAGACTCGGGAGGAAGCCCTCAAGCTGATGCGGAAGCTCGGTCTCGAGGAAAACCCCAATACGCCGGTCAACAAACTCGGCGTCGGTAAGCAGCAGATCGTCGAGATAGCGAAGGCACTCGCGAAGGACGTAAAGCTTTTGATCCTCGACGAGCCCACGGCCGCGCTCAACGAGAAGGATAGCGATAATCTTCTCCAGCTCCTCATCGAGCTGAAAAAACACGGAATATCATCGGTTCTCATTTCACATAAATTGAACGAAGTCTCGAAGGTTTCGGACGCGATCACGATCATTCGCGACGGCAGGGTCATAGAGACGCTCGACGTCGTGGGCAAGCAAATCTCGGAAGACCGAATCATCCGCGGGATGGTCGGCCGCGAGATCACCGACCGCTTCCCGAAACGGACGAGCAAGATCGGCAACGTCGTTTTCGAGGTGAAGGACTGGAACGTCTACCATCCCGACGACAAGGAACGAAAGGTCATCGATAACGTGAGCTTCAAGGTTCATGCGGGCGAGGTCGTCGGCCTCGTCGGGCTCATGGGCGCCGGGCGCACTGAGCTCGCGATGAGCATCTTCGGAAAGTACTATGGCCAGAACGTATCCGGGAAAACCTACATAGACGGGGAGGAGGTCGACCTCAACTCCATCCCGAAGGCGATCAAGCACGGACTCGCGTACGTCACCGAGGATCGCAAGCAGTACGGGCTCGTGCTCATCGACGACGTCAGGCACAACACGACGCTCGCGAGCCTCGGAAAGGTTTCCCGCGGCATGGTCATCGACGAGCACGAGGAGATCAAGGAGGCGGAACGCTTCAGGAAGGCTCTCAGCATCAAGACCCCGTCGATCCTGCAGCTCGCGAACAACCTCTCGGGCGGCAACCAGCAAAAGATCGTCCTCGCGAAATGGATGTTCGCGAATCCGAAGATCCTTATTCTCGACGAGCCCACGCGCGGTATCGACGTCGGCGCGAAGTACGAGATCTATTCAATCATCAATATGCTCGCCTCGCAGGGGCTTGCCTGCGTCATGATCTCCTCGGAGATGCCCGAGGTTATCGGGATGAGCGACCGCCTGTACGTCATGAGCGAGGGTCGGTTTACCGCGGAGCTGGACGGCAAGACTGCCACCCAGGAAGAGATCATGCGCAACATAATCCAGCATTAAGGGGAAAACATGAACAACGTATTCGGCACCATGAAGAAGAATTTCAGGCAGTACGGGATGCTCATCGCGCTTGCCATCGTGATGGTCCTGTTCCAGATCCTGACCGACGGCGTCCTTCTCCGTCCGGTCAACCTGACAAACCTGATCCTCCAGAATAGCTATATCCTCATACTCGCGGTTGGCATGCTTCTTTGCATCCTGACCGGGTACATAGACCTGTCGGTCGGCTCGATCGTCGCGTTCGTCGGCGCCATATCCGCGACCTTAATGGTCGACAAGGGCGTTCCCGCCATCTACGCGATGATCATTGCCTTGATCATCGGCGGGGCGATCGGCGCCTGGCAGGCGTACTGGATCGCGTACGTCAAGATACCTCCTTTTATCGTGACCCTCGCGGGCATGCTCATCTTCCGCGGCCTCGCGCTCGTCGTCCTTCAGGGACAGTCGAAGGGCCCGTTCCCGGAGATGTTCCAATCCCTCTCCTCTGGATTCATTCCCGACCCGTTCGGCGGCAACGGCCTGACGATACTCATTGGTATTCTCGCGTCGGCGATCCTCGTGTGGAACGAGATCTATAAGCGGCGCAAGGCGCGAAAGTACGCTTTCGACGAGATCCCCGTGTGGGCGTTCGCCGTAAAGGCCCTTTTCCTGGTCGCCGTCATCATGGCGTTCACGCTCGTGTTCGCGTCCTATAAGGGCCTGCCGAACATACTCGTCCTGCTCGTGGTCCTGATCCTGATCTACGATTTCGTCACCCAGAAAACGGTTCCCGGCCGGCACATCTACGCGCTCGGCGGAAACGCGAAGGCCGCGAAGCTTTCGGGTATCAAGACCGAGCAGGTGATGTTCTGGGTGTACGTGAACATGGGCGTCATTTCGGCGCTCGCCGGCATGGTATTCGCGGCGCGGCTCAACGTCGCGACCCCGAAGGCCGGCGTTAACTTCGAGATGGACGCGATCACCGCGTGCTACGTCGGCGGCGCGTCGACGACCGGCGGCGTCGGAACCATCATAGGCGCCATGGTCGGCGGTCTTTTCATGGGCGTGTTGAACAACGGCATGTCCATCATGGGCATCGGCATCGACTGGCAGCAGGCGATCAAGGGCTTCGTCCTTCTCGCGGCCGTCGCCTTCGACCTGTATTCAAAGGCAAAGAATAAATAGCGAAGCGGGCACTGCCCGTTTCGTGGAGACTTATGGCTGAATTACGATATAACCCCTTACTCGGCACCTGGACGATGGTCGCCGCCAGCCGGCAGAACCGTCCCCAGATGCCGAAGGATTGGTGCCCGTTTTGTCCCGGGTCGGGCAAGGTTCCCGACAAGTTCGACGTGCACAAATACGACAACGATTTTCCCGTCATGAGCGCGAATCCACCGGAACCCGACGATGTCGGCTCGGACTTCTATCGGACGAGGCCATCGCGCGGCGCCTGCGAGGTGATTCTTTACTCGCCCGAGCACCAGAAGACCCTGCACGAGCTTCCGGTTCCGCATATCAGGAAGCTCGTCGACCTTTGGGCCGGGCGCTGCGTCGCGCTCGCGGCGACGAGCGACAACAAGTACATCATGCCCTTCGAGAACAAGGGCGAGGAGATCGGCGTCACGATGCCGCATCCTCATGGCCAGATATACGCGTATTCCTGGATCCCGCAGAAGGTGCAGGTGGAACTCGACAACGCGCGCGCGCACCACGCCTCGACGGGCGAGTGCATCATCTGCCGCATGAACGAAGAGGAAAAGAAATTCGGACGGCGCATCGTTTACGAGAACGACTCGTTCTATGCGTATATACCGTTCTTTACCGATTATCCTTACGGCATGTTCATCGTCGCGAAGGCCCACCGGAATTATCTTTCGGAACTGGGATCGCGCGAGCGCGATGACCTCGCGGAGATTCTCAAGATCGTGACCGGAACATTTGACCAGATATTCGACCGTCCGTTTCCGTACATGATGGTGATCCATCAAAATCCGGTGAATAGCCCCGAGTACGATGATGCGAAGGATTTCTACCACCTCCATTTTGAGTTCTACACGCCCCTTCGCGGTAAAAGGCTCATCAAATACTACGCGTCTTCCGAATCGGGCGCCTGGGCCGCGGCAAACGTTGCGGCGGTAGAGCGGACGGCCGCAGAGGTTCGATGCGCGAAGCTCGCGTACCTTGCGTCCCTCGGCGAAGGATCGTTGGGCCGCGATCTTTTGAAGCAGGAATTCCTTGCGGAGTTTTACGCGCTCTACGGGAGTGCCTCGGCGTCATCGGCATCGGGCGAGGTTATGCTTTTCGCTTCGCCCGCGCGCGTCAACATCATCGGTGAGCACATCGACTACAACGGCGGCAAGGTTTTTCCCGCCGCGATCGGTCGCTACCTCTACCTCGCTATCAGGAAGCGGAATGATGGTAAAATCGTCTATAACGATCTCCGCTTCCCCGGCGAATATCGCTTCGACGTTGCCGACGCCTTTGCGTACAAAAAAGAAAATGACTACGCCAATTATCTGAACGGGATACTGAAGATCCTGCGTGATCGCGGCTGCGCGCTCAACGCGGGCTTCGATCTTCTCCTTTTCAGCACCGTGCCTTCTGGCGGCGGGGTTTCCTCGTCGGCCGCGCTCGAGGTCGGCTTCGCGTACGCGGTTTCGGAACTCTACGGTTTCGACATCGACCGCGTTGAGCTCGCGAAGATCGGGCAGCAAAGCGAGCATGAGTTCATGAACGTGCAGTGCGGCATCATGGATCAGTTCGCCGTCGCGATGGGAAAGAAGGGTAACGCGGTTCTTCTCGACTGCGCGACGCTCGAGCATCGCTACGTGCCGCTTTCGCTCGGTGAATACCGGATCGTCGTCATGAACACCAATAAGAAGCGGCAGCTCGCAGATTCGAAGTATAATGAGCGGCTTGGCGAGTGCATGGAAGGATTGCGCATCCTAAAAAAAACGCGCGACATCAAGGCGCTATGCGAGCTTTCGCCCGACGACTTCGAGTCGGTCGCGACCGCGATCGACGATCTCGTCGTCAGGAAGCGCGTGCGCCATTGCGTGACCGAAAACGAGCGCGTGTGCAAGGCGGTCGACGCGCTCGAAGCGGGGGATCTCGCCCTTCTCGGAAGGCTTCTCGGCGAGTCGCACGTTTCGCTTCGCGACGATTACGCGGTAACCGGCGCCGAGCTCGACGCGCTTTATGAGGAGGCCATCGTGGCCCCGGGCTGCCTCGGCGCGCGCATGACGGGCGCGGGCTTCGGCGGCTGCGCAATCGCGATCGTCCATCGGGATTCCGTGAAGGCGTTCATTGAGCGCGTCGGTGCGCGCTACGCCGCGCGCACGGGGCTTGAGGCGGGCTTTTTCGCCTGCGAGTCGGGCGACGGGGTTTTCAGGCTATAAAACGTGGCAGGATGGATTACTTGAGCGGTACCCAGTATTCGCACCAGTAGTCGCTCGCGGCGGGATCGGGATTCGTTCCGTAGTATTCGATTTCAACGGTTCCCGCGTGCTCTCGGCCGGACGCGGGAAACCACTCCGAGTAGATTCGCCTGATCATGTTCTGGAAGTTATCCTTAAGCGGCCCGCGCGAGGTGAACATAGCCCAGGTCGCTTCGGGTACCTCGATATCGACGCATCCTTCCGGAAGGCCCTCGCGGTCGGCTGGCTTTTCGATCGCGATCGCGTACGAGAAATCCTCGGTCTTCATGTTAAAGTCGAAGCACACACCGACGACCCCGAGCTTCGATCCGCACGCCTTCTTCCAGAACATGTCGCAGTTACCGTCGGCCATCGCCTTGTCCCAGAACGCGGGAACGTCCTTGAAGTTCGTTCCGTATTTGCTGTTCGCCCTGATCGCGATCCCGGTAAACGCGCAGGCAGGTCGTTTTTCGATTCTATATTCCATCGCTTTGTCCCCGATAAGCGCTATCGTGAAGGAAAGGGGCGGATAACAATGAAGCGTAGCGCCGGACACCCGCGCCTCGCTTGGCAAGCAGTCAAACTCGCGCTTGAACGCCCGCGAAAACGAGTCCGGGGAGTTGTAGCCGTATTTGACCGCAAGGTCGAGAATTCGCGCGTCGCCCGCAGCGAGCTCGGCCGCGGCAAGCGAGAGCCGCCTTCTGCGGACGTACTCCGCGGGGCCGATGCCGGTGATCACCTCGAACATGCGCATAAAGTGGAACGGCGAGCAGTTCGCCTCGCGCGCGGCCTTTTCCATGTCAGGCGCTTCCGTCAGGCAACTTTCAAGATACGCTATCGCCGCCATCATCCGCTGTTGCCAGTCCATCCCGCGATCCTCCCCGAGTTTGCTTTCGCGCGATAATTCTATCACACGTTCTTGCGGTTTGGCACGCGCGCCCAGGTTTCGGCCGACGCGGTCTCGTCGGGAAGCTCCGCCTCAAAGCGGGTCGTGCCGACGGGATCGTTTGGCCTGAAGGTCTTGAAACGGTTTTCAGGAACGTCCGCGGGGCCGAAGCAGGCATGGAGCGTTCCGTCGGTCAGGTCGGCCTGGAGCGACCAGAGCGTGCCGAACCAGTCGTTGTAGTAGTGGCAGGCGAGGCCCTCGGGGAAGGGCGAGGAGAGAAGCTTCCGGAGCGAATCCATCGTTTGCGTTTCGCGTTTCGCCTCGCGGGCGATGTACTCGTGGCGCGTGAGTGAGTGCACGAACAATTCCGTGGCATAGTCCCTCGTCCCTTCCAGGGTGTAGTGGTTCGTCGCGTGGATGAATCCCGACGTGGCCCTCTGAACCGATTGCCGGTCAGGTCCCTTTTCGATGAGCGCCGCGTTGCCCTTCTTGTCGGCCACGATGAGGTTCAGGTGGAAGGCGAGCGGGAAGGGTGTGGCGAGCTCGATCGCCTCTTCGACCGAGGAACAGCGGTCAAGTATGGTTCGCGTCAGCGCCCAGAAGCGGAATCCCTCGGTCTCCGGCAGCGGCGCCAGGGGATTCGCGGCCGATATGGAAACCCACAAGCCCCGATCATTGAGCCCGTCGAACCTTCCGAAGAAGAGAACTGCGAAGCCCGTATGCGCGGCCCTTCCCGGGATTCGCACGGTCTTCAGGGTCAGTTCGTCGTCCTTCGACCATTCGTAGCTCCGGGCGCAGAGCGTGGTTCCCGTTGTCGCGTGATCGGGCAGAACGACAATCTGGCTGCAGTTTCCCGTGCGCGGGATGGTCGCGGTATTGTAGATCACGGCCTCGGGACTGACGCCGAGTTCTTCCGCGAAGCCCTCGATTTCCTCGTTGAGGCCGGGGCACCAGCGCTCGTTCATGGCGAGAAGCCGTTCTCCCTCCTTGAGCCGCTCGGTTTTGTTCCCGAACGGGGAGCCGTAGATCTGGACTGCATCCGGGTATGACTCCCGAAGGTGGAGCGCCTGGGCGCGACCGACGCTCCGCGCGTCGCCCTCAAGAACCTGATAGGTGTATGTGTGTTTCATGGATATTCCTCCGAGTTTGCAATGATAGCGATACGGTACGCCAGTAACCCGACTTTTTTTGTCTGGTTTGGCGGATTCATCTCTTGACAGAATTTAGTTCAAGCGTTAACTTAACGTTGTTAGCAGAACACTGTTAAGTTATGACATACGACAGGAGGTGCCCGTGCGTGCTCCAAATCCGGAGATGGAACGAACGATCCGGCAAAAAACGCTTGAATTGCTCATGGAAAAGGAACCCGAGGAGATCGGTATGCGCGATATCGCGACCTCGTGCGGGGTGACCGCCACGACTATCTATTATTACTACGCGGACAAGGAACGCCTTTTTGAGGCGGTTAAAAAAGACTGCATGGCCGAGATGGACCGGATGATCGCCGAAAGTGCGGGTAAGCTTTCCGACTCGATCGGGATGCTGCGCGCCGGTCTCGCCGCCTTTCGCGATTGGGCGTTTGCGAACCCGCGGATCGCCTTGCTGATCATGAACCGATTTCGCCCCAATTTCGAGGCTACCCCCGAGGAGATGGCCGGTTATTATCGGAGTACCTTTATGGGAAAGGAGAGGCTCGAACGCGCGGTCGCCGACGGGATCGCGAAGAGCGACGATCCCATGCTGGACAGCTCCCTGTGCATCTCCGCGACGTGGGGGGCGATCGAGTCGATTCTCCGGTTCAGGACGGTACCGGAATATTGGGATAAAGGTGTTATGTATACCGACGCGATGATTGAAATGTGCTGCGCCCGTTTGGCGCCGCAAGGAGGCAAAAAATGAAAGGATTGTATGGCGCAGTTCGAACGGCCGGATGTATGCTCGCCCTGGCGCTGTTGCCGCTTACCGCTTCTTCGGCATACTCCGAGGATGCGGTTTCCGTTTCCGTGACGCAGGGAGCCGATTGGATCAGCACTGCTCGAATAGGAATAATGACGCTTACAAAACCCCCGCAGTACGCGGCTTGGGTCGAGACGACCGACGGAAAGTATGTCCAGACGCTTATGGTGACCTCCCGTTCGGCGAATAATAAGTGGCGCGGGGCTCCCTCAAAAGGGCGACCCGAAGCGCTACCCGTCTGGCTTGCGGCAAAGGCCTCGGGCGCGACGAAGGGGGATGTCGACGCGGCAACCTCCGCGACACCCGAAGCAGGAGCCGCGGTGACCGGTAAGGCCGGCGGCTTGGTTCCGGGAAAGGAATACGTCGTTCGCTTCGAGATTAACCATAGCTTTGATTATAACGCCGCATGGCCCAAGGACGCGAAAGAAGGCGAGGCAGGCTTTTCAGGCGTGAATGGCCAGCCTTCGCTTGTGTACGAGGCGCGTTTCGTCGCGGGCAAGCAGGCGGTCGTTTCGCTTCGCCCCGTCGGACATGGCGCGGTAGACGGAAGCTCAGGCGCGCTCATGGCGGGAACTGACGGGATGACGAGCGCGCTTACTATCGTGGGATCGGTTATCGTGACCGTAAAGGGAGAATGAATAAATGGAAACGAAAAATACGTGCCGTTCGGCGCTGCTCTGCCTCGCACTTTTTTGCGCGGGCTTGTCGGGTCTCTATTGCGAAAGCGCTTCTGCGGAAGGCATCAAGACCGAAACGGCGATCGGGTTAACGATGACGACGAAGACCGAGCTCGCGGCGAAGATTTCCGAGACGATAAGCGTCCCGTTTCTTGTGGGTTCCGGGCCGCTTACCTCCGATAATAACGTGAAGTTCAAGCTCGACGGTGAAGCGTCCCCAGTCTCACTTAATGCAGCCTTCGAAACGGTGTGGACGCCCATCGCCTTTCTCGAGATCGTCGGCGGTGCGTCCGCCGGCTCCGGGTGGAATATCCCGATGGCCGACGGACTCCGCCATAACGAGCGCGAGGGCGCGCACGACGCGGAACTCACCGGCGGTCCCTTCAACGGCCTCGTGTGGAGCGTAAAGGGCGGCGCCGCGCTGCAAGGCGATCTCGCCGCGTTCAAGCCGGGCGACTGGAACCACTTGGTTTTCAGGACCTATCACGCCTTTCAGTACCGCGCGCTTACCTCGGCCGATTCCGAAGAATCTTGGCTCTACCGCGCCGACGACGGCGAGAACCGGAACGGGTGGAACTATTACGGGAACTATTTCCTGGGATACCGCATGCCGATCAAGCTCAATATGATAGGGCTTCTCGTCGAGGAGGATTTGTATCTCTATGACGTCGACGGCGGCGATACCTGGGGTGACGATATCTCGCGCTGGACGTTTGGCCTGCTCGCGAACTACGCCTTTACCGATCGCTTCTCGGCGATGCTCATGGCGCAGGCGCGCACCGTCAGAAACTTCACCGACGCGACCGACGATTACGAGTTCTACCAGGACCGCGTCGTCGATACGGACGATGAGCGTCGCATAGAGTTCTATCGGCTCGTCGCGACGCTGACCTACCGGCTTAAGTAAAAAATGAAGCCGCGAGGCGGAATGCCCCGCGGCTGTATGCTGCCTGTCGGCGTCAGTTCTTTTCGCGGCAGGAGGTGCCGCCGACGCCCAGGTCGAATCCCGCCGACGCGCGTAGCGCTCCCTTGGGGCACGATTTCACGCAGGCGAGGCAGAGCGTGCATTCCGTCGAGAGGACGCGCTTACCCGCCTTTACGAACGAGGGGATGTCGATCGACATCGGGCAGGCTTTGGCGCACGAGCCGCAATAAGTGCACTCCTTCGCGTCGCCCTTGATCCTTGAAAGCGCGATCATGTTCGAGAGCTTGAGGAACACGGTGACCGGGCACGCATACTTGCAGAACGCGCGGTTATCCTTCATCGCGATGCAGAGCGCCGCGCCTCCGATCCAATAGAGGATATTTCCCCCGAGAAACCAATACAGCATGGTTTTGTTTCCCGCGCCCGTCGCGGGATCGTAGCCCGCCATGTAAGTCGCAAGGTAGCCGAAGCCGAACGCGAGAGCGGCGCAAAGGGCGACCGAAAGCGCGAAATGGACGAGGCGCAGGCGACCGAGGCCCGCTTTCCAGGGCTTGCCCGCCTTGAACGGCAGGAAGTCGAGCACAAGGATTGTCCAGCAGTTCCAGGAGCACCAGGTTCGTCCCATGATGACCGGGACCACGATCTTCCCCATGATGTAGTGCACGGTTACGCCCGAAAACACGCCCGCGAGGGTGGAGAAGACGAGACCTTCAAGCTGAAAATTCTGCATTCCGGCGAAGCCGAAGAAAAGGAGGCTTCCGCCGATAAGGACGCGGGACGTGACCTGCGCCACGCGCTTTCCCCTTCCGGGAAGCAATGCGTACAGCACCATGCAGACGATGGTCACCGTTCCGAAAAACGCGAACACGGGGACGGGCGCCGGGTTTTTCAGAACGAACGCGAAGACGAGCGATGCGGCGAGAAAGCCCGCGAACGTGCAAAGGGGTGCGAACGCGAAATTCGCGAAAGGGACTCTTTCCTTCATATTGACCTCCGGAGAACGAGATAGTGAAAGCGTACCGATGTCGGGCAGATCCCGTCTTTCGCTTGATCGCCTTTTCCTTTAGCCTAATCGCTCCCGTATCGCGTTTCCTTTCCGATACTCCGAGGGATTCTCGCCGTACTCGGCGAGGAAGGCGGTCGAAAAATACGACGCGCTTCCGAAACCGCTATCGAGGGCAATCCTCGTCACCGTATCGTCGGTTCGCGCGAGCAGCTTTCGCGCCTTTTCGAGACGCACGGCGCGGAGGTATTCCATCGGCGTTTTCCCGGTTGCCCGTTTGAACAGGCGAAGGAAATGCGAGGGCGACACGGAGACGAAGGCCGCTATGTCCTCGAGCGCGAGCTCCGAGCCGAAGCGCACGTTCATGAAATGGATCGCACGGTCGACCACCCCCGTAAAGGGCAGGCTCGATTCGGTCGTTGCGTCCTCAAACGCCGCGCGCGCGATCACGTGCGCGATCCGCTCTTCGAGGAGCGCCATCTGCGCCTGCGAAACCCCGTCTTTTCGCTCGTATTCTGCCATGTACTCGACGAGGTAGGTTACGAGGGACTCGGGTATCGCGAAATCATCGCACAGGAAAACGGGAACGTCGTCGGTATAGGGGGCGGCGCAGCGCTCGAAAAAATCGCGCTCGATAAGGCAGGCGTAGTAGCGGTTAAAGCCTTCCTCGAGGATTTCATGGTGCTTGATGTCGGGTGAAAGGAAATAGAGACGGTTTGGCGCCGACTCGACCACGCGATCGCCGATCCTGACCTTGCAGCGCGAGTGGAGGTTGACGAGGATCATGTACGCAGGATGTACGTGGTCGACCGTGATGGAATAATCGCATGGCCCCGTCGCGGGGACGAACACCCCGAAGCGGTCGGAAAGCGCGTAGTCAATGAAGCGCAGGTCCTGTTCTGTTGCGGGCCCGACGAGTCGCTCGATCAAGTGCGATCCTTGTTGCGTCACGACACCCCCTCCGTCGCGCTCAGTATACCCGATCAAGCCGGAATCTTCCATGCTTGCGCGCTCGCTTCGCCGTATCACGCGGAAAGGCATTGACTCCGCCCCAGGGGCGGAGTTTAGCGTCTGCTTCGGAGGATCTATCTATGAAAGAAATATTAATCGCGTGTTCGGCATTGCTTTTCGCGTCATGCGCGGCGCCATGGGAATCGGGTGGCGGTGCCGAGAACCGCTCGGGAAAAAGGACGGGACGGATCGTGTTGCCCGAGGTTGCGCCGGTTGCCGGGGGGCATTGCGAAAGCTCCGCGATCATGAACGCGCTTCGCTACGAAGGCTACGATGTTTCAGAATGCATGATAACGGGTGGTGGCGGGGCCCTTGCGTTCAAATACCTGAAGGGGACGTTCCCCTATATCGGGGCGCGTAACGAGGACATGCGCGAGCGGTTTTTTGCGGCTTCAGGCATTGCTTGGCACAAGACGATTCCGGAAGGCGAGGACGCGGGGTGGGACGAAATCGCGCGTCTTCTCGCCGATGGCATTCCGGTGATTCTCCGGGTGGATATGCGGTTTCTCCCGTACCGTTGGGGCGGGAAGTATGGCCCGTCATACACCTCGTTTGGCTGGCACCTCATTACCCTCTTCGGCATCGACTACGACAAGGGAAGCGCGTACGTCAGCGATACCGAGTTTGGCTCTCTTCAGGCCGTGCGGCTTTCCGACCTGCATCGGGCCCGCACCTCGAAGACGAAAAACTGGCCGCCGCGGGCGGAATTCTACTGGGCCGAAAAGGCACCTCAGGGTTTTCAGATCGAAGCGGACCGGCTCGTGCGCGCGTCAATCAGCGCGGTTCTCGAAAACTATCTGCGTGGCGCGGACATCTCCGCTCTGGCGAGCGACTCCGATCGGGATCCATTGCTTGAGGGCCTTTCGGGTCTTTCCCGGTACCCGGAAGAACTTGTCGCGCTGGGTTCCGGCCGTAATACCTACCTTCTTCCCGCCCTCCTCGAGTATATGGCCGGAAATATCGAGGATTTCGGCACGGGCGGCGCATCCTTTCGCATGCTCTACCGCGACTTCATCGTATGGGCGGCACGGGAAAGCTCCTATGGCGAGGTCGCGGCTTTGCTTCCCTTGCTTGACGACTCGATCGCCTCCTGGCATTCCCTTTCATCGGAATTCCGTCAGGCGGCGAAGTGGATCAAGGGCTCGGATCGCGATGCACGGAACGCACAATTCACTCGATTCGGGGAACTCGCGAAAGAACTCTACAAGGATGAAAAGGCGCTCTATACTGGTATCGAGGCGATTGCCCGGGAGGAATAGGGATGCTGAGTATCGGGGAGTTTTCGCAGGCGAGCCGGCTTACGGTCAAGGCGCTCAGGATTTACCATGACGAGGGTCTCCTCGTACCCGAGCGGATCGAACCCTCGAACGGGTACCGCTACTACGGCGACCAGTCGTTCAAAAAGGCCCGCGCGATATTCTTGCTGCGCGAGCTCGGGTTTTCCCTCGCCGAGATGAAGGACATCTTCGCTAGCGCCCGCGATGACGACGATCTCGCCCTTTTCTTCAGGCGCCGCCTCGAGGCGGTAGACCGCGAGCTGGTCCGCATCCGCGAGATTCGCGAGCGGATCAGGTATTTCGTAGATACTGATGAGGATGAAAGTATGAGCAAGAACCTTGAAATACGCGAACGCGAGGTTTCAGATATATGGGTGTGTGGCATTCGCTATCAAGGCGCGTATGCCGAGATCGGTACTCGTTTTTCCTCTTTGTTCAGGAAAACGGGCCGGTACATGGCGGGAAAGCCATTTGCGCTCTATTATGATTGCGAATACCGGGAAAGCGCCGATATCGAGGCCGCGGTTCCGGTACGAAAAGAGATTTTGATCGACGGAATCGAATGCCGAAAGCTACCGGGCGGACGGTTCGTCTGCATCTTTCACCGGGGCGCATACGAGCGCATCGGCGAAGCCTATAAGGCGCTCTTTGACTATCTTTCCGCGAAAAACCTCGTCGCTCGAGCTCCGGTTCGGGAGGTTTATCTCAAGGGCCCCGGCATGATCTTTCCGCGCGACAGCGCAAAATTCGTGACGGAGATTTTGATCCCCGTTTGACCCTCATAAAGACGCGTTTTTAGGCTAAAGCGGCTTAAAATTGGCGATTTTGTAAAACCTGTGTTACAATTTATACTGTTACGGTAACAAACCGTATCCGAAAAGGAGGCGATATGGAAAAAAAACTCGCTGTCGGAGCAATCATCAAAGATGGTCTGGATATCGGTCTGAAGAACGCGGTGCCGATTCTCGTGAACACGCTCTTGTGGATTCTCACGATCTGGATTCCGTACCTTAACATCGGTACGACGATCGGTATGGTCGTTGGCATCGTGTCCAAGGCCAGCAAGGGTGAGACGATTTCCATGACGGAGATATTCAACCCCGCATACCGCAAGTACATGGGAGAGTTCTTCCTCACCTCTGGCTTGGTGTCGATGGGCGTTTTCGCCGGTCTCATTTTCTTCATTATTCCCGGCTGCGTTATCGCGATTGCCTGGAGCCTTGCGTTGCTCCTTGCCGTTGACAAAGAAAAGAACCCGATGGAGGCGATTTCCCTCTCCAACAAGGTTACCTACGGGAACAAGCTTACCATTTTCCTTGCCCAGCTCATTCTTATGGTTGTTACCGGCGTTGCCTGCGCAATCTTCGCCAAGATTCCCGCCGTCGGTGGAATTTTCTGTTTCTTGATCTTCCTTCTTTCAGTCTTCATTAGCATCGGTATGCAAGCTTATATCTACAAGACCCTCTGCGCCGATTCCTGAACTGCGCGCTTTTTTGGGCGAAAACCGGAACGGATACCGTTCCGGTTTTTTTTGCGTTTTAGCGGTTTCCGCTGTTCTGTTTTTCTGAGATGTACAACTCTCCCTTGACAAAAGGTTTTATATAAAACAATAATACCGACAATAACAGAACGGAGGAGGATGGTATGGCAGAGAATGAGACGCTGGGAACGATACGCGCGCTTCGGTCCATACATGGCGATTTCTCGACGCAAAGGATTGCCGACTCGGACATCGATACGATCCTGGACGTGGCGACCCGTGCCGCGAACGCGTCCAATCAACAGGGGTACGCGATAATTGTTATCGACGACCCGAAAAGGATGCAGTCGCTCTTTGGCTACGAGGCGAGCCATGCGCTGGTTTTTTGCGTCGATACCTTCCGGCTCGGCGAGACGGCCCGCCATATGGGGCGGCGGTATGCTGAAAACGGGATAACCACCTTCGTGACCGGATCGGTCGACGCCGCGCTTGTCGCTCAGACGGCCGTAATCGCCGCGAAGTCGCTCGGCATCGATTCACTCGTAACGAATGGCCTTCACCGGAAAAAGCTCGACGACGTGTGCCGGCTCCTTAACCTTCCTGATAAAGGGTGCTTTCCCCTGATCGCCGTTGCTTTTGGCTATCCACGAAACCCGGTAACGGTAAAGAAGGGCCGCCTTGGCGCGGATTTCGTCGCGCATCGTGGTCGCTATACGCCGCTCACCCCGGAGCAACATGAACGCCTGATCACCGAGTGCGACAATCCCGAAAAGCATATCTTCATGATCGACGACTGGAAGGAAAAAGGCTACGCGCATTATCTTGACTGGTTTTTCGACGCGTGGATATCGCCGATCCCCGACGAAAAGAATCGCGAAATCGAGGATCAAATGCGTTCGGGCGGATTTCTTTAAGGAGAGTTTTATGAATAAAGAAGCACATGACGCGGCTCTCGCACTCTCGAGGCGCGAGAACTTCGTGTACGTAACCTCGCTTGACGGTACGGGTTTTCCGGAAACTCGCGTGATGTTCAATCTGCTCAAGCATCGCAAGGATACCCTGCTCAGCGACGGCGCGGCACGCTTACCGTCAGAGTTTGCGAGCTACCTCGGGACGAATACCTCGAGCCGAAAGGTCGCTCAGATGCGTAATGACGCGCGCGTGTGCCTGTATTATTCCGACAACGAAAAGTTCGAGGGATGCATGGTGCGCGGTCGCGTTACGGAGGTAAGCGATAAGGCGATCCTGAAGGCGGTTTGGACGGACTCGTGGGAGATATACTACCAGGGCGGCCTTGACGGCGGCGACTTTTCGCTTTTCGCGTTTATCCCCGAGCGCGTCCGCTACTATCATGGGCTCGCGGTCAATGAATTCGACGCGTGAGGGCGGAAACCTCGTATCGAAGGTTCATCAGATATCCGGCCGCGTCTTCGCGCGGATCCTCAAGGAGCACGGCATCGACGAGCTCAATCCGGCCCAGGGGCGGATACTCTACGTGCTCTGGATGGAAGACGCGATAACGCAGGCGGAGCTCGCCGCGCGGACGAAGCTCGACAAGTCGACGCTGACGCTCATGCTCGACCGGCTCGAGGAACAGGGGCAGATCGTGCGGGAGCGCGATCCTGAGGACTCCCGGCGGCGGCTTGTCCGAACGACCGAGCGGAACCGCGCGCTTCACGGCGCGTACGCCCTCGCTTCCGAGGAGATGAACGCGCTTTTTTACCGAGGGCTTTCCGAGAGCGAGATAGACGCGTTTGAGCAAACGCTGCTGAAAATACTTTCGAACCTCGAGCCTTCCTGACCGTTCTGGTCCGGGTTACCCGATAAGGGAAATAAAGTATTCGTGGATGCGCGCGTCGTGTGGCGTGAGTTCGGGATGGAAGGTGAGCGCGAGAATTCTCCCGAACTGGACCATAACCGCCTCGGATCTGCCCGCAGCGGTTTCCGTGCTCGCGAGGATCGAAACGCCTTTCCCGATATCAATTATTCTCGGCGCGCGGATAAAGGTCGCGGGATACGGGGAGTTTGCGGGAATCGCCGAGCTCAGCGTTGGCTTGAAAGACTTGGGCAACGCAAGCTCTATGTTCCTAACGAAGGACTCTGTCTGGCGGCCATACGCGTTCCGCTCGACCGTGACAGGCAGCGCCTCGAGCGGGACTACGCGCTCGTCGCCGCAATCCCGCGCGAGGATGATAAGCCCGGCGCAGGTTCCCATTACCGGCTTCGCGTGCGCGAAGTCCCGAAGCGCGCCAAAGAGGGGCAACGGCTTCCACGGAACGCGGGTCCCGTAACCGGTTCCCTGTTCCATGAGATGTCGCGTCAGCACGGTCGACTCGCCGCCCGGTATGACGAGCGCGTCGCATTCCGCAAGATCGCCCGTGGTGCGAACCTCGCGCGTCCTTGCGCCAAGTGATTCAAGAACGTGTATATGCTGCGCAAACCCGCCCTGCAGCGCAAGTACCCCGATTGTATGTTCCATCTTCATGCACCCCAAAATTCCGCCTTCATCCCCGGCGCTTTCATTGTTGCGTAAACTCCATGTGAACGACTTCGCTCTTTGCGAAGTCGTTCACCATCCTCTGCCCGCCAGTTTCTCGCTTTCGTCGAGCTTGTTGATATCGATGCCGTCCATCGCGGCGCCGAGACCGGTTGATACCTCAAGGAGGACTGCAGGGTCGCGATAGTGCGTGACGGCCTTGACGATCGCCTTCGCGCGCTGCTCGGGATCGTTTGACTTGAAGATACCGGAGCCGACAAACACGGTTTCCGCGCCGAGGTACATCATGAGCGCGGCGTCCGCCGGGGTCGCCACTCCGCCCGCCGCGAAGTTCGGGACGGGGAGCTTGCCGAGCCTGCGGGTCTCGAGGACAAGCTCGTAGGGCGCCTGAAGTTCCTTAGCCGCGGTCATGAGCTCCGCCTCGTCCATGTTCGAGATGCGGCGGATGTCGGCCATGAGCTGCCGCATGTGGCGAACAGCCTCGACGACGTTGCCGGTTCCGGCCTCGCCCTTCGTGCGCATCATCGCCGCGCCCTCGCCGATGCGGCGGAGCGCCTCGCCGAGGTTTCGGCAACCACAAACGAACGGCACCTTGAACTGGTGCTTGCTGATATGGAATTCCTCGTCGGCGGGGGTGAGAACCTCGCTCTCGTCGATAAAGTCTACGCTCATCGCCTGGAGGATCTGTGCCTCGACGAAGTGTCCGATGCGGCATTTTGCCATGACCGGGATCGAGACCGCCTTCTGGATGTCTGCGATCATCTTGGGGTCGCTCATGCGCGAAACGCCCCCTTCCTTCCTGATATCGCTCGGGATGCGCTCGAGCGCCATGACGGCGGCCGCTCCCGATTGCTCGGCGATCTTCGCCTGCTCGACGTTGGTGACGTCCATGATGACGCCGCCTTTCAGCATCTCGGCGAGGCCTACCTTCACCGCAAAAGTTTCTTTCTGGTCCATTATTCGCTCCTTGTTTAATTTCCCGTTATATTGAAAGTCTCGTCTTCGCGAAACCCGCTGTCAAAAATCCCCGAGCCCCGCGAACCCTGAATCCCCCGGCGCTTCGGCGAGATACTCGCGCGTAGCCTCGGCAAGCCGTCTGATTCCCTCGGTTATCTCGTCGGGTTTCAGCGAACCGTAGCAGAGACGGAAGGAATTCATGAAGCGGTTGTTGATGTCCTGGAGCGGTCCCGGAAGGAATGCCGCTCCCTTTTCCACGCTCCGGAGAAAGAGCTCGACGCTTGAAAAGCCCGCGGGTAGCGTGACCCAAAGTTGAAATCCTCCTTCGGGGCGCGTCCACGCGACGGTCCGGGGCATGTATCGCTCGAGCGCCGCAAGCGTCGCGTCGCGGAGCGTCCGGTAGTGTTCGCGAATCCGCTCACGGTGCGCGCGGTACCCTGCGGGGTTTTCGAGAAAGACTTGGGCGATGCCCTGCATGAGCGGCGGGCAGCCGAGGTCCATCGATTTCTTTATTTGCGCGAGCGTGCGGACCCGTTCTTCCGACGTGACGATCCAGCCAACCCTGAGGCCGCTGATAAAGGACTTTGAGAGGGATCCGAGCACCACCGCGTGTTCCGGTCCCGGGTCCTTGAGGAAGGATGCGGGAAGGGGGCGGGCGCCTGGTCCCGTCAGGTGAAGGTCGCGGAAGACCTCGTCGGAGACGATGACGGAGCCGTTTTTTCGGGCCCAGTCCGCGACCGCCTTCTGGCATGATTCGCCGATATCGGTACCCATCGGGTTATGGAGGACGGGGCAGAGGTAGAAAAGGGTACCTGAGCGATCGGGGCCTGCGGGGAGGCGCGAAATATCGGGGCCGTCTTCGAGGCGCGGCACCGTTTCGACGGGGAGGGCGAACGCGCTGAAGGCGTTGGTTACCCCCGCGTAGCACGGGGTTTCGCAGACGACCTCGCGACCGTTTTCCGCCGCATGCTGCGCGAGGAGCGCGACGGCCTGCTGGGACCCGCTCGTGACGAGTATCTGGTCAGGGGTTACGGCGATATCTTGTTCGGCGTAGAGCGCGGCTATCGCCGTGCGGAGCGGGAGAAGACCGCGAGGGTCTCCGTAATCGTGAAAAAGCTCCTCGCCCGCGGAAAGCGCTTCTTCGGCGAGCCGGGTCAGGATTCCCTTTTCGATCGTTTCCGGGGAAGCGATGCCGCGGGTAAAGGCGATGATGCCCGGTTTCTGGGCAAGCGAGAGCATCTCGTTAAGGCTTCTCGTTACGCTTGACCGGAGCTTTCGGGCGGCGCGGCCCGATTCTTCGTTCCGGAGACGGGCGACCCGCCCTTCGGCGGTTCCACTGGCGTTTGTGTTTGAGGCGCTTTCGCCCGGTTTCCCGGCAGTACGTGAGTCCTTTACGAAGGTTCCGCGCCCGACATGCGAGGAAATGAGCCCTTCGTCCGTCAGGTCCTGGAGCGCCCTTCTGATCGTCGCGGCCGTGACGCCCTTCGTTTCCGCGAGCGCGGTAACCGGAGGCAAACGCTCCCCGGGCGTCAACGTTCCGGCGAGGATTGCCCTTCGTAAGTCTTCGCGAATCTGTATGTAAAGCGGTGTTGTACTGCTCTTGTCGATATTCATATGTATTAATACAGTATTAATACATATGAATAAGCGCGTCAAGAGAAGGTATTCTGGCCGGTTGCTAACCGCCTGAATCTCCTTTATAGTAGCCCGTATGGATTCCCGTATCGAGCCTAAGTGCCATTTCTGCGAAACGTGCGACGGACACGGCTGCGTTTCCGAGCTTCCCGGCATGGGGGGCGTTTATGACAACGAAAACTTTATCAGGAATTGCGCCGACTGGGATCGATATGCCGCGGCAGCCGACGCTGTCGTTCCCGAAATCAGGCTCGCGCCCATAACCGGCGCCATGCAGAACGTCGGGTATGCCGAGGAGCGTCCGTTCTACGGCGATCTCGTCAACGCCTCGGTTCTGGCAGGGATTCGCCTCTCGATCGGCGACGGGTATCCGGACGAAAAGCTTCGGTTCGGCATCGAGGCGCTCTCCGCGGCCGGGACAAAAGGCGCGGTTTTCATCAAGCCTTACGAAAACGACCGCATCCTCGAGCGCATGGAATGGGCCGCGCCCGTCGCCGAATGCGTCGGTGTAGACATCGATTCCTACGCGATCCTTACCATGCGTAACCTCGTCAACCTGCAGCAAAAAACGCCAACGGATCTTCTTGAGCTCAAGGCGTACGCGGGCCGGCTCGGCCTTCCGTTCATGATAAAGGGAATTTTTCGCCCGGAGGACCTTGCGCTGGTCGAGGCCGTTCGTCCTGACATCATCGTCATATCCAATCACGGGGGGCGCGTCGCGACGGCGAAGGGAAGCACGGTGGATTTTCTCGCCGAGCACGCGCGAGTCCTTGCGTCTCACTCAGGTCAAGTTTGGGTTGACGGCGGCATTCGCAAGCGGCGTGATCTTCTTGTCGCGTCGACGCTCGGCGCCTCCGAGGTGATGGTCGCTCGCCCCTTCATTACCGCTTTGCTCCATGGCGGCCTCGAGGGACCCCGAAACCGCCTGAAAGAAATGCTTTCCTGAGCCTTATTTCACGGTAACGCCGCCGATCGTGGCCGTTCCCCGAACGATTACCTTCGGCGCGAGCGGGTCACGCGACGAAGGGTATTTGCAGTCAAAGCCGCCGACGATCGGGGTGACATGCGAAACGACGCACACGTTTTCCGGCAACACGAGTTCTATTCCGCCGACAAGCGCGCAGACCGTGATTACGACGTCGCCTGCGATCCGCGTCCTTGTGAGGTTTACGGTGCATGAGCCAAAGAACGCGCTGTATGAGCCACCCGAAAATTCTTCGTCCCCATAGCTGATGTTCTGATCGCCAAAAAAGGATGAGGCTGTCTTTTTCGCCGTTGCGCCGTCTTCCCGATCGCGCGAAGCGCTTCCGGTGCCTTTTGCCGTTTTACCATTGCCGCATTCGGTTCCGTTTCCTCCGAAGATGAGCCGGAAACCAACTAAGAGGAGAACTCCCGGAAGGATCAATTTCCAGCTAAAGCCGCGGGGAAGGACGCCTTGCTGATCGAGCAGCAGAATGACGCCGACGGCAAGCATGGTGACGTTACCGATGTTTACGCCATTCTGGGCACAAGAGATCAGCGCCGGACCGATGATGAATATCGTCCACCAACCCGCGAGGTTAATTGGAAAGTCGAAATAGCCAAGCATTCTGCCGCCGATTACGGCGCCAGCCATCAGAAAAAAGATGCCGACCACGATTGTCGTGAAATCACGTTTCATTACATTTTCCTTATAAAGTGAATCTTCCTACTTGCTCCGATACAATCCGGAAATTTTCGTTATTGTTTTCCTTGAGCTGGCTTACCTCTTCGAATGTTGCGTTCATCTCGACGGTGTCGTTGAGGATCGCGTCCATCTCTTCCTTTACATGATCAGAGCCGTCAACGAGCGCGCCGATCGCTGCCTTGAGCTGCTTGGCGTCCTCGGAGAGGGCTTCGGCCGCGCGGTTTACTACCTCGGTCGTCTGCTGCATCTCGAGAAGGGTCTGCGCCACCTGATCAGAACCGGCTTTCTGTTCCTGCATGGCGTTCGCGTTTTCGTGTTCCATGCTCGTGACGGTCGTAATGAGCGAGAGCATCTCGTCGAACCCGGAAGACGCGGCGTTTGAAGAGGTAACCGCGTTGTTGATGGCCTCGCGTACCTCCTTGAGGTGGCCGTTGACGAGCGACGACTGCTTGGAGCTTTTCTCCGCGAGCGACCTGATTTCGTCGGCGACGACCGCGAACCCGGCGCCGGCCGAGCCCGCGTGCGCCGCCTCGATCGCCGCGTTCATGGCAAGAAGGTTCGTTTGCGCGGCTATCGCGGCGATCATCTTGTTCGCGTCGAGGAGCAACGCGGATGAGTCCATAACCTTGCCGATAAGCGTATTCGACCCCGCTATCTTTTCCTTTCCCCGGTTTGCCGAGGAGAGGAGGTCGGTGAAGGTCTTGTTGATGCGCTCGACGTTGGACGTGACGGCCGCGATGTTCGCAATCATCTCCTCGATCCCTGCGCTCGAGTTGCTAACGCTGGCGGTCTGCTGGGCCACGGCGGCGTGAAGCTCCTGCACACGCCCCGAGATCTTCGCGACAGCGTCGGATGATTCGGCCGTGGCGACGATCTGCGTGTCGATGTCCTCGTTCGCCTTCTTCACCGATGCGGTTATGTCCTTTACTTTTTCCTCGGCCTCGAACATGCTCGCGTTGAGCCCCGAGCCGTTGTCCGCGAGCGAGGCGCAGCCCGCCTTGATTTCGGCGACCATTCCGCGCAGTACCTCGAGGTATGCGTTGAGGCTTTCTGTTATGCGTCCGGTCTCGTTGAAGTTGAGGATCGCGACCTTTTTGTTGAGATCGGCGGACTCGCTCGAGGCGAGCTTCTTGATCTGCGCGTCGAGAAGGTTGAACTGCATCGTGTCCTGCCTCTTCGAGAGGCACGCGAGATAGTAGATGATGAACTCGAGGATTATTCCCGCGAAGAATATCGACATGACCGGGGAGCTGGGGCCGCGGAGGTCGGGATCCCGGACCAGGAAGAACCAGGCGATGAATGCCATGTGCGTGATGATAACGATCCCCGAGGCGAGCGGTATGAATACCGATTTTACGCGGATAAAGTGATCCACCTCGTGGTCGTTGAACTTCGTGATTTCGAGGAGCAGTTTCGCTTCCTTTAGGTAGGAGTCGATGATGAAGGCGTTGATGAGCGACCCGACGAGCGATCCCGAGAGCTTGAGCGCAAGGACCCAGTAGAGGGGAAGCCCGGAGGGCATTTTGTTTCCGTTGAGGAAGTAAAAGGCGAACACGCCCACGGCCCATACCGAGCAGTTGTAGATGACGATAACCCACGGAAGCCCGACGGTGACGCGCCGCGCGCGGGAAACCGCCTTGGCTCCCCGCGCTTCCGGGGCGGTATCAAGGCATTTCCACAAGGGTGACAGGTACCCATGAACCAGGAAGATCGCCGTACAGCACAAGAGTACGACGAAAAGGTCGAGTTTCAGGTTAATCAGGCCCAAGAGCCGGTGCGGGATGTCGAGATCCTTGCTCGGGTTGAATAACTGCGAAAAGAGTTCGCTGATCGCGAGAATTCCGATCTGAACGTAGAAATATGACGCAATCGAGAGACGGTTAATTCGTTTAGCCAGTGGCGACAGTTTCATGAATTACCTCAGTGGATATATGCTTTTTTAAGTGTAAGCCGATTTCCAACGTCAGGCAAGTTCCTTGAGAGCCGAAAGGAGCTTCATGGGGTTCGCCTTCGCGCGGTTCTCGAGGCGGATAAAATCCTCCTCGCGCTCAGTCGCGGAACCGGAAAGGTAGAGGCCCTGGGCACACCGGAGATACCACAGGTAATGCGTTTCGGGGGCCTTGAGGCTGCGGCGTTTCTGAAGCGTGTCGGTAAGCTCCGCGGCGAGAGCGACGTGGTTTCCGGTTCCAGTATGGAAATAGGTTTCATCCCCGCAGAAGCAGACGACGACGCGGGCAAAGCCCTCGGCCATCGAGTCGTCGTTGCGGAACCCGTGGACAACGAGGCGCTGGAGCCCGAGCGTCAGGTCGTAGCCTTTCATCCTCAGTTCCTTCCTGAGTGTCACGATTTCGCTCCGGATGCTCACCAGCTCGGTATCGCCGGTGTTCCGTTGCTGGAGACGCCTGCGCCACTCCTTGAATTGCGGCTCGTAGGACTGAAAGTCGGGCGTGTGCGATACGTATGCCTCGGTTTCCGAAAGGAGCTTCCATTCGGTCGCAAAACGGTCGGTGAGCATATTTCGGAATGATGTCGCGCCTTTTTTTGCCATCGTATGTATAGTATACTTGAGAAATCGTGAAAATACTGATTATTTCCGACATCCACGCGAACCTCGACGCCTTGCAGGCAGTTTTTTCCGCCGCGGGCGGCGAGTGCGATGGCCTTCTTTGCCTCGGGGATATTACCGGATACGGAAGCGATCCTTCTGAGTGCGTGACGCTTCTCAAGCGTTCTTCGGGGGATTTTGGCTATTGCAGGATCCTCTCCGGTAACCACGACGCGGTGCTTTGGGGTCGCCTGGAAGAGTCCTGGTTCAATCCTGGGGTGCTTCCGTCGATCGCGTATACGCGCGCCCGGCTCGGAAAGGACGATATAGGCTGGCTTGCCTCGCTTCCCTCGTCGTTTTTGTCACCCGCGGACGGCACGATCGGCACGGCGTACCTTGCCGTGCATGGCTCCCCGCAGGAACCGCTGACGGGCTATCTTTGGGGCGGAGGGGAAACGGTCGATTCGCTCGCGTATCTCGCCGTGCAGGATATTCCGGTTTGCTTTTCCGGGCACACCCACGTCGTATCGGTTTTCTCCCGGCCCGGGTACAATCCCTTTTTGCCGGGCGGGTTGGTCTCCGTCGCGGGAAGCGAGCCTGTTATCGTCAATCCGGGAGGTTTGGGCTTTCCCCGCTCGCACGGGGTTTTTTCCGGCGAATCGGACGCATCGGGCGATATTGATATGGAGCCTGAGGCCGCGGGCAAAAAATCCGGGACCGCCCTGGCGATCACGGTCGAAGCCTATCCCGCCTACTACGCGATCTGGGATGCCGATGCGGGAACCGTATCGTTGCGTTCCGTGCGGTATGACCGGCGGGACTTCGCCGCGCGGTGCGCGATCGCGGGACTCGCGAATTCTTGACGGGGTTTAGCCGAGAGACGCGAGGTGCTCCCAGCGCGCGTACTTTTCCTCGAGCGTGGCGGATGCGGCGTTAAACTCGTCGCCGATCGCGCGGAGCTTGGCGTGATCGCTTTCGCCCCCGGAAAGGAGCCGCTCGAGTTCGGCCTTTCGCGTCTCAAGGGTCTCGATCTCGGCCTCGATTCCCTCATATTCCTTTTGTTCCTTAAAGGTGCGTTTTTTCGGTTTTTCCTTTGAGGCTTCGCTCGTCGCGTTCGCGGTTTGCCTCGCGGCATCTTTTGCCGACGCTTCCCTCGCGCGTTCTTCAGCCTCGCGCCGTTCCTCTTCGCGGATCGCGATGTATTCCGTACAGCTCCCGACGAAGCCCGAAACGCTTCCGTCATTGCCGAGGATGAAAAGCGTGTCGGCGACGCGATCCATAAAATAGCGGTCATGCGAGACGACGAGAAGGCAACCCTTGTAACCGGTGAGGAAATTCTCGAGCACGCTCATCGTGTAGATATCGAAGTCGTTCGTCGGCTCGTCAAGCACGATGAAGTTCGGGTTTGACATCAGGAGGCGAACCAGGTACACGCGCTTGAGCTCTCCGCCCGAAAGCGTCGACACGGGCGAATGCTGAATCTTGCCGGTAAAGCCGAATTTCTCGAGGAGTTGCGACGCGGAAAGCTCCCTTCCATTCGCGAGGGTGATGATCTCGGCCGTTTCCTTTATGTACTCGAGAACGGTGAGATCGGTTTCCTCGATGGCCGGGTTTTGGCGGTAATAGGCGATCGCGGTATTGTCTCCCCTGACGACCGTTCCCGAGTCGGGCTTGATCGCGCCGGTCAAAAGGTTGAGGAGCGTCGTCTTTCCCGAGCCGTTGTCGCCGAACACGCCGATCTTCTCGCCCTTCTTGAAGATATACGAAAATCCCGAGATCACCGTGCGCGTAGCTTCGCCTTCTCCCGAATTTACGGGATACGATTTCGTCACGTCGTTCGCCTCGAGGATCTTTCCGCCGAGGCGCCTGCCGGTAACCTCGAACTCGAAGCCCTTGTCCTCGGCGAGCTTCTCGCGGTTCATCATTCGATGGATGGAGTCGATGCGCGCCTTCGCCTTGGTCCCGCGGGCTTGCGGGCCGCGAAGGAGCCATTCGCGCTCGGTGCGGAGGACTGACTCGATGCGCGCGTCTGTGTTCGCCGCGATCTCCTCGGCGATCGCCTTTTTCTCGAGGTACCGGGAAAAGTTTCCCTCGTAGAGCGTGAGCGTTCGGTTGTCGAGCTCGTAGATCGCCGTGCACACCGCATCAAGGAAGTATCGGTCGTGCGTGACCATGAGCACGCTCCGGTCGGTCGTCCTGAGGTAGTCCTCGAGCCAGGCTATCGTGGTGACGTCGAGGTGGTTTGTCGGTTCGTCGAGGAGCAGGATCTTCGTGTCCTCGATCAGAACCTGCGCGAGCGCGACCTTCTTGAGCATGCCGCCCGATAGGGTGCCCATCAAGAGGTCGAGGTTGTCGAGCCCAAGCCGGGTGAGCACCGTGCGGATCTCGCTTTCGTAGTTCCAGAGGCCTTTCGTGTCCATCTCGTGGGTGAGTGAGTCGAGTCGCGCGTGGAGCGACTCCTGGGAGGCGATCCGTTCGCAGACCGCATCGTATTCGCGGATTACGCGGAGTTTCGGGCTGTCGGACCGGAATATGTGGTCGCGGATCGAGTCTTCGGGGCGGAAGGTCGGGGTCTGTGGAAGGAAGGAAACGCCTGCGGCCTTATTGACGACGATCGTTCCTGAATCCGGCTGGACGATGCCCGCGACGCAATTGAGGAGGGTGCTTTTTCCCGAGCCGTTTCGGCCGATGAGCGCGGCCTTTTCGCCCTCTTCGAGGCCGAAGGTGATGTCGGAAAAGAGAGGGGCTTCGCGGCCCATTCGGGACAGTTTGCTGACGGAAAGAAGGTTCATTGTGCGTGGAGTATAGCAGGTCTTGCCGCTCTCTGGAATGGAGTTTACACTTGGCATTACCATGAAAATGCTTGACTCCCGCGAGATAGAGCGGGCCTTTGAGTTGCTTTCGGCATCGATTCCAGCACCCGCGACCGAGCTTGTGAGCACGAATACTTACACACTGCTCGTTGCCGTCGTGCTTTCCGCACAAATGACCGATCGCGGCGTGAATCGCGCGACCGCACCGCTTTTCGCCGTCGCCGACACGCCCGAGAAGATGCTCGCCCTCGGGGAGGAACGGCTTACTCAGTATATCCGCTCGATCAATTACTATCAGGCGAAGGTTCGCTACGTCCTCGAGCTGAGCCGCCTGTTGATCGAGCGCTTCGGCGGCGAGGTGCCTTCGACGCGCGAGGAGCTTGAAAGCCTTCCGGGCGTCGGCCGAAAGACGGCGAACGTGATGCTCAACGTCGCGTTTGGGCAAGCGACGATGCCGGTCGACACCCATGTGCTCCGGCTTGCCCCGCGCGCCGGCTTGAGTAGCGGAACGAAGCCCCGGGAGGTCGAGGAAGATCTTCTCAGGATAATCCCCGCGCGCTTTCTCCGGGACGCCCATCACCTGCTCGTCCTTCATGGCCGATACGTCTGCACCGCGTATAATCCGAAATGCGATACCTGCTGCATCGCCTCTCTTTGCCCGAAAAACGGCGTCGCAGACTGATCCCGTTGGAAAATAACGCCTGATTCCGGTCAAGCCGCTTGCCTTTTTATGTTAGCCTTAGTAAACTTTAACAGTGGCCGTAGGGCTGACGTATGGAGGTGGATATGGCGACGATGATCACCGGTATCGTTTTGGCGATCGTATTGGCGCTCGCGATACTGAGCGCGGTACGCGGAAAGAAAAAGGGCGGATGCGGCTCATCATGCGCGGGTTGTTCGGGCTGCGCTGGGTGCTCTTCTCCGGATTGAGCGGCGGAAACTCGTTCCAGGCGATAGAAAACCGATCTGGTTCTGGTTTATACTTTCCGTATAAGGAGAGCGTATGCAGGAGTTCCGCAACGTAACGGTAGTAAAAAAGGCGAATGTATATTTTGACGGGAAGGTGACGAGCCGCACCGTCTTGTTTGGCGACGGCGAGAAAAAGACGCTTGGCATCATGCTTCCCGGCGAGTACGAATTCTCGACCGGCGACAAGGAGATCATGGAGGTGCTTGGCGGTTCCATGGACGTAAAGCTCCCCGGGGACGCGGCGTTCAAAACATATAAAGAAGGATCCTCGTTCGAGGTACCCGCGAAATCCTCGTTCAAGCTGGTGCTTCGCGAGGTCGCGGACTACTGTTGCTCGTATATCAAGTAATTTTCGAGGGGAGGTCCGCGATGGACGCGACGATGATCGATGCGCTTGGCTATCTGGCGTCTTTTATCATACTGATATCATTGACGATGAAATCCGTCGTCAAGCTCAGGTGGATAAACGCCGCTGGCTCGCTTCTTTTCGTCGTATTCGCCGCGCTGACCCGCTCGGTGCCGACGATCGTCATGAACTCAGGCATCATCGCGATCGACCTCTTCTACGTGCTTCGCGTTACCCGCCTCAAGGACGAGTACCGGTTAATCCACGCGGAGCGCACCAGTTCATTTCTCGATTTTTTCTATCAGACATATCGCGACGAGATTTCGTCGATCTTTGGCGACGACGCCTTTATCGAGTCGCGCTATTTTTCCTATTTCGTGCGCAACACCGAGATAGCCGGGATCTTCTCCTGGAAGGAAAACACTCCGACCGAATGCCGCATCATGATCGATTTCGTGACGCCGCGCTATCGCGACACGAAGATTGGTTTGTATTTTTTCAAGCAGCACCTGGAGCCGTTCCGCGAGAAGGGCTATCGCCGGCTCGTTTGCCAATGTACCGACCGGCGCCACGCGAAATACCTCGCGAAGATCGGCTTTGTCGAGGAAGCGCCGTCATTTTTCACGAAGGACATCGGCGCACGCTAGCGCGCCGACCGTATCAAGCTAATCCAATCAGAACGTCGTTTCCCCGAAGAGCCTGCCGATCAGGTTAACCGCCATCTGCGCGGTCGTGTTTCGGAGGTCGTGAATCGGGTTTACCTCGACGACGTCCGCCGAGCTCACGAGGTGCGTCGCCGCGAGCTCTTCCATCACGAAAAGCACCTCGCGGTAGCTCAATCCTCCCGGCACCTCGATGCCGACTCCGGGCGCGAATCGGGGGTCGATCGCGTCGATGTCGAAGCTGACGTGTATGGTGTCGACGCGCTCCCGGAAGAAATGCACCACGTCGTCGGTGACGTCCGCGATGCCATAGCGCTCGACGTCGGTCATCGTGTATACGTGGACGCCCGCCTCGCGCATGAGCTTTCGCTCCTCGGGATCGAGATCGCGCACGCCGATGTAGCACACGTTTGAGGGATCGATCTTTCGAATTGGGTTGTAGAAGTTCACGAGCTCGGGGATTCCGTAGCCGCACGAGGCCGCGAGGATCATGCCGTGGATGTTGCCGCTCGGGGTGGTGTCTGTTGTATTGAAGTCCCCGTGCGCGTCGATCCACAGTACGCCCGGGCGCCTGCCTTTTGCAGCGTGGGCGGCGGAGATTCCCGCGAGGGAGCCGAGCGAGATGGAGTGGTCGCCGCCGAGTATGAGGGGAAAGTCACCCGCCTTCAGCACCGACTCTACGTTCCCCGCGAGCTGGCTGCACGCATCGATAATCGGACCGAGATGCCGGGCGCGGTCATGCGCGATCTCCGAGGCGGGATCGATGTATTCCTGGGGCGGTATCGAGATCGGGGGGTACAGGTCGTCCGACTCGATGCCGAGCGAGTTCAGTTTGTCGCGGAGTCCGGCGAGCCTGATCGCCGAGGGCCCCATGTCGGAGCCCCGTCTGCTCGCCCCGTAATCGAGCGGCATTTCGATTATTCTGACTTTCATGCGGGGTTCGCCTCCTCAGTCCGGTGCTCGTGGGCGATGTTCTTGATCCATCGTTCCTTCCCGAGCTGCCAGTACGCGATGCCGACCTTGATGGGGTCGGTGAGTTTCACTATTGCGTATATCGCGATGGGCCCGAGATTCGTATAGTACGCGAGCAGGAGTATCCCCGGGAGGAACAGCGTGCTATTCACCGCCAAATCAACCCAGGCTCCCATGATCGCGTCTCCCCCGGCGCGCGCGGTCGCGAACTGGGCGTTGAGGTAGGTCCAGATCGGCATGTAGCACGAAATGACCCAAAGCATGGTTCGCGTGACGGCGCGCGCGTCGTCCGAGAGATTGCCGAACACGATCGGGATGAGCGCGACCGAGAACGCCTCGATAAACGCGATCGCGAACCCCGCGATGATGGATCCCGAACGGAGCCACCGCGCCTGTTCACGCGCCTTGTCGAGTTCGTTTCGTCCGAGCGTGCTTCCGACGATGACGTTGATCGAGGTATGCACGCCGCCGAAGATGAGCATGAAGACGTTCGCGATAGCCCAGGCCGCGGACATTCCAGCGACAATCTCCGCGCCGCCCCTGCCGTTGTACACGGCCGCCATGACGGTCTCGGTGATGACCCAGGACATCTCGGAAAGAAAGATAATCCCGCCTTTCCGGAGGATCGCGAAAAAGAGGTCGAACTTGATGCGGAAGATCTCGCGGAATTCGAAGTAGAACGCGGGTTTCGTTTTCCGGATGTATATGATGTAGATGACGACTTCAGTCACGCGTGCGATGATCGTCGCGATCGCGGCTCCGGCGACCTCGAGGCGCGGCGCGCCAAGGTTTCCGTAGATGAGAACCCAGTTAAAGAAGGTGTTCACGAGGGTCGCAGCAACCGAGATGATGAGCGGCTCTTTGACCTTTCCGATCTCGCGGAGCGATGATCCGATCGCGAAGGATATCGCTATCGGGACGAAGGTGAACGCGATCCAGAAGAAATAGATCTTTCCCTGCGCGATGATCGCGGCGGCTTCGGTGTTCGTGTTGACGAGAAGGCCGAGAAGGACCCCGGGAATCGCGAAGCTGACCGCGGCGACTGCGACCGCGAGCATGACCGACGCGTGAATCTTGAACTTGAATGTCTGCCTCATGCCCTCGGCGTCCTTCGCGCCGTTGAACTGGGACATGAAGATTCCGCCCGCCGACACGAGGGTGTTGAGCGCGATGAAAAAAACGAAGATGATCTGGTTTGAGACGTTGACGCCGCCCATCTTCACGTCGCCGAGGCCGGCGACCATGAAGTTATCGATGAGGGAGACGATGTTCTGAAGCAGCGCCTGGAGCATGACCGGGACTGCGATGGTGAGCGCTGTTTTGTAGAACGCGGCAGAGCCGAATTTCTTATGGGCTATCATGCGATAACTATATCGAATCCGCAAACCTTATACCAGTCAAATTTTGTTGCGTGCGGTCGCGCGCGGTTTGCGCAAAGGGCGCGCGCGACCGTCGCCGTTATCGATATTCCTCCCTGCTTTTCACCTCAAGCCCGCGCGTCTTGTACCACTCGAGCGAATCGGTGAATTGCTTGGCGATCTTGATGTTGGTGATAAGCGGGATGCCGTGATCGACCGACATGCGCCTGATTATGAAGTCGTTCTTCAGCTCGGTCTCGCGGTTGTTCTTCGGGATATTGATGACGAGGTCCACTTCGTGGTTGCGGAGCGCGTCGGCGATGTTCGGCTTCTTGTCGTCGAGGGGCCACGCGAGCGCGGTCGCGCTGATGCCGTTATTCTGGAGGAATCGCGCGGTGCCGCTCGACGCGACGAGCTCGTAGCCCATCGCGCAAAGCTTGCGCGCGCTGTCGACGAAATCGACCTTGTCCTCGATCGGGCCGGTCGAAAGGAGTATCTTCTTTTTCGGGACGCGGCAGCCGGTCGAGAGGATCGCCTTCATGAAGGCGTCGCGCACGCCGCGCCCGATGCAGCCGACCTCGCCGGTACTCGCCATCTCGACTCCTGCGACCGGATCGGCTCCCCGGAGTCGGGCGTAGCTGAATTGCGCCGCGCGCACGCCGACGTAATCGAAGTCGATCTGGCTTCCGTCGATTTTTTTTACCTCAAGGCCGAGCTGCGCGCGTACTGCCATGTCGATCATGTCGACGCGGAAAACCTTCGAGCAGAACGGCATCGAGCGGCTCGCGCGGACGTTGCACTCGATAACCTGGATGTTCGCGCTCTTCGCGAGGAACTGGACGTTGAAGGGGCCGGTGATCTCGAGCGCGGAAGCGATCTTTCTCGCGGCTTTCTTGATCGCCTGCGCGGTCGAAAGGTAGATGCGCTGCGCGGGGAGCACGACCGTCGCGTCGCCCGAGTGGACGCCAGCGTTCTCGATGTGCTCGCTGATAGCGTAGACGAGTATCTCGCCCTTGTTCGCGACGGCGTCAATCTCGATCTCCTTGGAGTTCTCGACGTATCGCGAGATCACGACCGGGTGCTCGCTCGATACCTCGGTCGTCCGGGTAAGGAATCCCTTGAGGCTCGCGTCGTCCCACGCGACGCTCATCGCGGCGCCCGAGGAAACGTAACTCGGCCTGACCAGGACCGGATAGCCGATCTTGAGCGCGAAGGCGAGCGCCGCGTCGACGCTCGCGACCTCCGCCCACTCGGGCTCTTGTATCCCGAGCTGGTCGAGGAGCGCGCTGAATTTATTGCGGTCCTCCGCGCGGTCTATGTCGGCGGGGTTCGTCCCGAATATCGGTATCTGCAGTCGTGCGAGCGGGACCGCGAGGTCGTTCGAGCCTTGCCCGCCGAACGAGACCATCACGCCGTCGCATTTTTCTGCCTCCCATACGTCGAGTACGCGCTCGAGCGAAAGCTCCTCGAAGTAGAGCCGGTCCGCGACGTCAAAGTCGGTGGAGACCGCCTCGGGGTTGCAGTTCAGCATGACGGAATGGGTTCCCGCTTTCCTCAGCGTGCGGAGCGCGCTCGCGCAGCACCAGTCGTACTCGAGGCTCGAGCCGATATGATACGGCCCTGAGCCAAGGACGAGCGCGCCGCGTTCCGACGGCTTCACGTCGTCCGTCACGCCCGCGTAGGTCATGTAGAGAAAACCGCTCTTTGTCACCGTCTGAGCGGAAACCGTGTCGACTTGCTTGACGACGGGGCGGAGCGCGAACTCCCTGCGAAGGGCCCGGATCTTTTCCTCGCGGACGCCGGCGCAGAGCGCGATTTGGAGATCGGAGAAACCCGCTTTCTTCGCGCGGAGAAGGAGCTCGCGCGGGGGGAGGGCGCCCAATGCGCGGAGTTCGGTTTCCAGCGAAAGGATATCCTCCATCGCGGCTATGAACCAGCGGTCGATTTTCGCGTGTTTGTTGATGCGGTCGATGGACCATCCTTCCTTGATCGCGGTGTATACGGCGAAGATGCGGAGGTCGGTCGGGTTTTTCAGCGCGTCCTTCAAGTCGCGGAACTCGAACGCGTGGCACGCGATGCCCGGCGCGCCCTGTCCCGTCATGCGCGCGGCCTTCTGAAGCGCCTCGGAAAAGCTTCGGCCAAAGGCCATCGCCTGACCGACCGACTTCATCTCGGGGCCGATGTGGCGGTCGACGTTATGGAATTTTCCCGTGTCCCAGCGGGGGAATTTCAGCGCGACGTAATCGCACGCCGGCTCGTTGCAGCAGCGGCCAGCGCCGGCGAGGCGGTTGTCGATTTCGGAGAGCGAGAACCCGAGCGCGACGCGCGCGGCGATAAACCCGAGGGGAAACCCCGAGGCCTTCGAGGCGAGCACGGTTCCGCGCGAGATGCGCGCGCTCAGCTCCACGAGGCGGAAGGCGTCGGAATCCGGGTCGAGCGCGAAGCGGACGTTCGCGTCGCCGACGACACCGAGGGCGCGTGCGGCGGCGAACGCGGCGTCGCGCGTTTTGCGGAGATCCGCGTCGGTGAGGGTCTGCGCGGGAGATACCATGATCGAGTCGCCCGAGTGAATCCCGAGCGGGTCGAGGTTTTCCATCGTGCAGACGGCGGCGCAGTTATCCATCGCGTCGCGGACGATCTCGATCTCAATCTCCTTCCAGCCGCCGAGCCATTCCTCGACGTGGATGGAAGGCGACACCGCGAAGCCGCGTCCGAAGGCGGCTTCGAGCTCCTCCCGGTTCGCGCAGGCGGTGACGGCCGAGTCGTCGCCCGAGGTGTCCGCGCGTACCATGACCGGATAGCCCGACTTTTCCGCGATCGCGCGCGCTTCCTCCGCGCTTGATGCCTCCTCGGAAGCGGGTACCGGAATCCCTTCTTTCTTCATGAGCTCGAGGAAGGACAGGCGGTCCATCGCGCATTGCACCGCCTCAAGCGGCGTGCCGAGGACCTGCACGTTGTATTTTTCGAAGACGCCCCGTTCCTTGAGCTCGCACGCGCAGGTAAACGCGGTCTTGCCTCCCGCGCCGACGAGTATGGAATCGGGCCTTTCTTTTTGGATAACCTGCTCGACGAATTCCGCCGTTACCGGCAGGAAGTACGTCGCGTCGGCGATGCCCTCGGAGGTTTGCACCGCGGTTATGTTCGGGTTGACGAGGACGGTCCTGATCTTCTCCGCCTTGAGCGCGCGGATAGCCTGCAGTCCCGCGTAGTCGGACTCGCCGGCCTGGCCTATCTTTTGCCCTCCGGAGCCGAGCACGAGGACAGTCTTCGGGGTAGTGATGCGGTAGTTATTCATGCGCGTATTCCTCCTGAGCGGACGATGTCGAGAAACCTTGCGTACAGGAAGTCGGCGTCGTGCGGTCCCGGGTATCCTTCGGGGTTAAAGAGGACTCCGCTCCACAGCCCTTTTTTCGCGCTGATGCCCTCGATCGAGTTGTCCACGTTGTTCAGAAAGGTTGGCGACCATCCGGAAGGAAGGGAGTCGTCCCTGATCCCGTAGCCGTGACACTGCGCGGTTATAAGGCATCGCCCGGTTTCGAGATCGATGACGGGAACGCTCGCGCCGCGATGCCCTTGCGCCATGCGGTACGACGACGCGCCCGCCGCGATCGCCAGAATCACGGCGCCTTGCCCCGTCGCGAAAATGGGCTTTTCCAGCTTGAGCGCTTCTTTCAATATACTCACGGTCTTTTCGCACGAGGTCGGGTCTCCCGGACCCCCCGCGATAACGAGTGCGTCGAATGAATCGCTCAGGTAATCGTGGTTCCAGGGTACGCGAACCACGGTTGTGTCGGGCGCGACCAGAGACCGTATCGCGGAATTCCTCGCGCCGCAGTCCACGAGGACGATTTTCTTTTGGCCGGTTCCGTACTGAAACGCCCGCTTGACCGACGCGTGCGACGGCTGCGTGTGGATTGAAGCCGAGCTGAACGAAACGTCCTTCGTCCCGCTTACGAGGATCTTCGCGCGCATCGAGCCGCGCGCGCCGAGTCGCTGGATCAGCGCCCGCGTGTCGATGCCGCCGATGCCGGGCACCTGCTGTTTTTTGAGCCAGCGGGAGAGCGAGTATTTCGCGGAATGGTGGCTTGCTTCGGATGAAACCGACGACGCGACGAGCCCGGCGATCTGCGCGGAGGACGACTCGGTTTCCGCCTCGAGCCCGAGGGGACAAAGCTGTCCGTCGTCCGGGATGCCGGTCGCGCCCGCCTCGCATTGGGCGAGCACCAGAATGGCGCCCTTGAGCGCGGGGTCGGTAAGGAGGCGGGGAAGGCCCGCTTGCCCCGTATAGAAAACGATCTCGCCCGATACTGAACCTTCGTATCCGAACGCGGTCCCTTCAAATTCGGTTCCGTCTTCCAGGATGATCCGTGCGGAAATATCTGCTTGCGGCAAGAGAGACCCCCTATAAAGGTAGAAGTACTTAAATCATAGTACGGAGGGGGTAGGTTTTCAAGAAAAATCAGGAAAATTTAAGGATTAGCATGCGTGATCCGCGCTTTTCGGACCATTTATCCCTTCTTTTTGCGGGAAGCAAGCCGATTTCGCACGGTTTAAAGCCGAAACGCTCAAACCAGTCGGCGGTTTGCGTCGTAAGGACGAAAATCGCGGAAAAACCCTGTGCCTTGCCGCGCTCGATCAAGAGCTCCATCAGCTTCGGGCCGATTCCCATGTGCGCGTACGCCTCGTCGACCGCGATTCCCGCGATCTCGCCCGTGCCCTCGGGATAGGCGTGGAGCGCGGCGCATGCCCGGATACCACCGTCTATCTCGTAGACGGTAAACTCAGGCGCCTCGGCCTCGAGTTCCTCGCTCGTGCGCGGAAGGAGGATTCCCCGCTCGACGAAGGGGTTCATGAGCGAAAGGACCGCGGGGATATCGTCGCGGATCATCGTCCGGAAGTTGCCGTAATCGCTTCGATAGATCATCGTGCCCGAGCCGAGGTCGGAGAAGATCTCCGCCGGGATAACGCCGTCGATGTCGCCGTCGAGGATGTGCGCCCGGGTAACCCCGCGCATGCAGGCTTCGCGGCCTTGCGCGAGCAGGTCCGCGAGCTCCGAAAGCGGGCACTCTGCCTTTTCGACGCCCTTGTTCATCTCTATGAAGGAGTCGATGTCGCCGATCGCGATCGCGGCCATCCGGCCTTCGGAGGAAACCGCGGCGTTGGGCGGCATGCGGTAATCGTCGACCGAAATGGTCGCGCCCGAACCCATGAAGAAAAGCTTTTCCGCCTTGAGCGCCACGGCGGTCGCGACGGCAAGCTCGGTCGAGGAAATATTGTAGGGTTTGCCGGTCGTCGTCCAGCCGACGCACGGGATGATCGGGATAAAGCCGTCGTCGAGGGCGGCGACGAGCGAATCGAGCTCGATGCGGTCGACGAGCCCCGCGCTGCCGTAATCGACGCCGTCCCGGATTCCTCGCCCGCGGGCGCGCACCCAGTTGCCGATGACGGCCGTCTGCCGTTCGCCTGAAAGCCGCGTCATGATGCGGTTCGACACGTCGAAGGCCGCCATCTTGATGAAGTTCATCCCCTCGTCGTCGGTCACGCGGATGCCGTCCCGGTATTCCCACGAAATCCCGTACGCGTCGAGCACCTTCGAGATATGGTTCGCCGCGCCCGGCACGATCACGATCCTGATTCCGGTTTCGGAAAGGAGCGAAAGGTCATGCATGTGCCCGGCGAAAAGCGGCGAATCCACCACGTCGTCGTCGATCCTGATCACGATCGTCGAGCCCTTGAACTTCTTGATATATCGGATAACGTCGCGTATCCGCTCGGTTTGCATCATGGGATTATGGTACGCGAGGTTTCGTGCCATTGTCAAATGGAAGGGGAACCAGATCGCGCGATCCCGAAAGGACAGGCGGGTATCTTGCGACCGGGAAGCCCGCGGGTTCCCCTCGCTCCGAAAGTTTTCGGGGAAAACGTTTCTTCGCTACCCCTCCAGTCCTGCCCTGGCCGCTTTCGAAAGACTAGACCCTGAACGCGCCTGAGTACACGAAGAACTCCTGACGGTTACTCGCGAGCTGGACCGGATGAAGGTCCTCAAAGCCGATCTTGCCGAGGCGCGCGAGGTAACGCGGGATGTCGGCGGCGTATTTCCAGTCGTTGAGCTTGATCGTGAGAAAGCCCGCGCGGATCTTCAGTCCTTTGCCCTGGAGGCCGCGGAGGACCGAGACGACGTGCCCAAGCTCGGATAGCGCGTCCTCGGGCGCGATGCTCATATCCATGACGAGCCAGTCCGGGTTGCATTTCGCAAGGTCGGCGTCGGTCGCGAAGCGTGCGGGTTTTCTGACGTGAGTAAAGCCGACGTTATTTGCGACGCGCTCGTCCATGAACTGAGGGTCGATCCCGGTGACGGTAAATCCCCGGTCGAGCAAGGCGGTCGTGGCGCCGCCGGGCGCGCAGCCAACCTCAAGCGCGCTCCAGCCCTTGTCGATCGCGGGGTTAAAGCGGAGCAGCGCCTCCTCGAGCTTGAGCCAGGCGCGCGAGGGCGAGTGCGCGGGAACGGCAAGAGCCGGGATGTTCCCCGGCGTCGGAAGAAGGCGCAGGCAGTGCGCGTGGCGGCCGAGAAAAACGTGGAAGTCGTCGATCCAGATCAGGCTCCAGACGGCGTCTCCCGATTTGGGGCGCGTGACTGAAGCGAGCTTCGCGCGCGCGTCGGCCGCGAGAAACTTCTCCATCGCCTCGACGATGTGCGCGTCGTGCGTAAAGCCCTCGGTTTCGTCGCCCGGCATATACTGGTCGCGGTCGAAGCATTGCACGATCGCGCCTTGCGGGATGCGCGAAACGAGTTCGGCAAACGTCGCGCTTTCGCGGGTCTGGCCGATAACCTCGCCCCACAGGCGGGTAAATATGCTTAGCTTGAGCTCGCGCGCGGCCGCGCCTCCCTCTGCGTCCTTGAAGGTAATAAAGCCGGGCCGCGAAAACGCGAACCGGAGATCGGGATGCTCGGCGAGAACCTCAGCCTTGACGGCCTTTTCGGCCCCCACCTGGCAGGTGGCAAAATAAAAACGTGGTTCCATTGCGCCGATTATAGGCCGCCGCCAGCCCGCGTGTACAGCGCGGGCGTCTTTCTGGTAGACTCGGCTTATGGACTACGCGGGATTTGTGCCGGATATTTATTCGCTCTATGTGTTCGATCTCGACGGGACGCTCGTCGATTCGCTTGCGGATCTTGCGCTTTCGGTAAACTGGATACTCGCGCGCGAGGGGTTCCCGCCGGTTAGCGACGAGACGGTGAGGCGGGCGGTCGGGAACGGCGCGCGGAACCTCCTTGGGCGGAGCTTCGCTGCGGCAGCGTCATCAGGGGCGTTGCCGGACGGCGCGGGAAGGCCGGTACCCGACGCGCAGGCGATGGACCGCATTCTGGAAGCGTACCGCGCGCATTACGACGCGCATTGCGCCGAGCATACCGCGCTCTATCCCGGGATGCGCGAATGGCTCGAGGGCCTCGCCGCGCGGGGACGGAGCCTGGCCGTGCTCACGAATAAACCGGAAAACGCGACACGTCTTTTGCTTCGCGCGCTCGGCATCGAGGGGTTTTTCGCCGTGATCGCGGGACCTGAGTCCTTTGGCGCGCTCAAGCCCGATCCCGCGGGGCTTGAGGCGATCATGAAGGCCGTGGGTGCAGGGCGGAAGGACACCGTGATGGTCGGCGATTCCTCGGTTGACGTCGAGACGGCGCGAAATGCCGGAATCGCGGTTTGCGCGATCACCGGCGGGCTCGGGGACGCGGTCGCGCTCCGCGAGGCGCTTCGCGCGGCGGAAGCAGACGGATTGCCGACTTGGCTCATCGAGCGCGCGTAATGAGGCAAAATGCGCACGGCGCTGTCGCCTCTCGTGGCGCTTCGCCTGAGCGGCTGCGAACGAGGACGATCGAATCCCGTGACGCTTTCTGCCTCAATCTTTCCCTGGTCGGTTCCCATCCTTGACAGCTTTCGCCGATCCGTGTTTTACTGGTGCCTACAATGATTTATGCAGTTTCGCGCCATCATCACCATCATTCCTCGTCGAGCGCCGTTCCGGGTTGAACGCGGGTGATGTCATATACGCATTGACAGCCGCTGTCCCGGAAGGGGGAGCGGCTTTTTTTTTAGGCTTGGGGCAACCGCTTCTGGAGAAGCGGGGCGTTTCGGCCGATAATAAATAGCGAAGATTTAACCGGAGGGAATTACACATGGACAAGCTCAAGATCCTGCTGCCGAAGGGCCGCATCTACGAGAACGTGACCGGCCTTTTTTCTGACTCGGGGATCAGTATCTACCTGCCCGAGCGCGCCTACCGCCCGACCGTCAACCAGGACGATCTCGAGGCGAAGGTGATGAAGCCGCAGAACATCGGAAAGCTCCTTGAGCTTGGCGCCCACGACGTGGGCTTTACCGGCGTCGACTGGATCCGCGAGACCGGCGCCGACGTCGTCGAGATCCTCGACCTCGGCTTCGACAAGGTGCGCATCGTCGCGGCCGTCCCGAACGAGATCGACGACAAGATGCTCCGCTCGAAGCGCATGATCGTCGCCACCGAATACGTGAACAACGCCGAGGTCTGGCTGAAGCAACAGAAGCTCAACTACCTCATCGTCCGCACGCACGGCGCGACCGAGGTGTTCCCGCCCGATGACGCGGACATGATTATCGACAACACGGCGACCGGCCGTACCCTTCAGGAAAACGGGCTTCGTATCGTCGATACGATCATGGAAAGCTCCACCCGCATGTTCGCCTCGAAGGAGGCGATGGCCATCCCCGCGAAGGCGCAAAAGATCGGCGAGCTCAAGATGCTCTTCGAGGCGGTGCTCGCCGCGCGAAGCCGCGTGATGCTTGAGATGAACGTCTCGAAGGCGCGCTTCTCCGATCTCGTCAGCGGGATCCCGGCGATGAAGAGCCCGACCGTCGCCCCGCTCTACGGCGACGACGGCTACGCGGTAAAGACCGTCGTGAAGAAGAACGAGGTTCCGACCCTCATGCCGAAACTGAAGGCGCTCGGCGCGACCGATATCATTGAATATGAACTGCGAAAGGTAATGATGTGAGTTCGCGCGCTACGCGCGCGAACTCTTGGAGAAATCGGCGGAACGCCGATTTCTCCACTACGCTTTTATTAGGGTAGAAAGGCGCAAAGCGTGGTTTTTCCGAAACGCGTATAAAAAGGAAAGTTGTATGGAACGAAACGTGATGATCGAGCGGAAGACGGGCGAGACCGACGTGTACCTCGCGCTGAATCTTGACGGGACGGGAAAGTGCGACGTGGATTGCCCGATCGGTTTTTTGGGCCACATGCTGCAGGCGTTTTGCAAGCACGGCATGTTCGATCTTTCGGGTAAGCTTTCGGGCGACCTCGAGGTCGACCAGCATCACCTCGTCGAGGACGCGGGGATTACGCTCGGTCAGGCGTTCGACAAGGCCCTGGGGACGCGCGCGGGAATTCACCGCGCGGGCTTCTTCGTCTATCCGATGGATGAAACCCTCGCCCGCTCGGCCGTCGATTTTGGCGGGCGTCCTTACCTCGTGTGCGAGACCGGCATTTCGGGCGTTCCGCTCGTCGCGGGCGGCGACCCCGCAAGCGCGTTCCAGACGGACACGGTCGAGGATTTTTGGCAGGGGTTTGTCGCGGGCGCGAAATGCAATCTGCACATCGACGTGATCCGGGGCCGAAGCGACCATCACAAGATCGAGGCGATCTTCAAGGCGACTGCCCGCGCCCTCCGCGCCGCGGTCGCGATTGACGCGCGCGCTGAAGGGGCAATCCCGAGCACGAAGGGAACACTTACGAAGTGAGTGTTCCCCGTACGCTGACGAAGTAAACGGCCGCGAGGCGGCCTGGAAACGAGGATAGGCATCATGATTATTTCTTCTATTGATTTGAAAGACGGTAAGGTCGTCCAGCTCCGGCAGGGGAAGGACCTTGTGCTCGAGCGGGATAATCCCGACGAGCTGATCGCGGAGTTTGACCGATACGGCGAGGTCGCGATCATCGACCTTGACCAGGCGCTCCGCAACGTCAAGCCGGACGGCTCGACTTCGAACACCGCAATATTGAAGCGACTGCTCAGGCGCGGCAACGTGCGCGTCGGAGGCGGCATCCGCGACGCGAAGAAGGCCAAGGAGCTTGTCTCGCTCGGCGCCGAAAAGGTGATCGTCGGCTCTGCCGCGTTCACGATGGCCGACGGAAGCTCGGGCGTGAACGTCGCCTTTCTCGACGCGATGGCAAAGGACGTCGGTCGCGAACGCATCATCGTTTCGGTAGACGCGCGCGACGGCAAGATCGCGGTGAAGGGCTGGACCGAGAGCGCGGGCATCGATTTGATCGAGGGAGCCAAGGCGGTTGAGCCCTATTGCTCCGAGCTTCTCTTTACCTGCGTCGAGCGCGAGGGCACGATGACCGGCATCGACATGGCGCTCGTCGAGCGTCTCCGCGCCGCGGTGAAGTGCCGGCTCGTCGTCGCGGGCGGCGTTTCGAGCCTTGAGGAAGTAGTCGCGCTCGAGCGTCTCGGCTGCGACGTGCAGCTCGGGATGGCGCTCTATACCGGCAAGGTCGCGCTCAAGGACTGTTTTATCGATTGCCTCGACTGGAAGAAGGTGGAGCTCGTCACCGTCGTCGCGCAGAGCGAGTCGGGCGAGGTGCTCATGGTCGGCTACGCGAACCGCGAGGCTTTCGAGAAGACCTTCGCTACCGGAAAGCTTACCTTCTGGAGCCGCTCGCGGAACGTCCTTTGGACCAAGGGCGAAACCTCGGGGAATACCCTCGACGTGATTCGCCTCCGCGCAGATTGCGACCGCGATACCGTGCTCGCGACCGTGCGCCCTAACGGGCCTGCGTGCCACACCGGCGCGTGGACGTGCTTTCAGACGGTCGCCGACCGCCCCTATAGCCTTGAATACCTTCAGTCAGTGATCGCCGACCGCTTCGCCAACCCGCGGCCCGGTTCGTACACCGCGACGCTCACTCCCGAGCGCGTGCGCGAAAAGATCGAGGAAGAAGCCGAAGAGCTTATCGAGGCCGAGGGCAAGGACGAGGTGACCTGGGAGGTCGCCGACCTTCTGTACTTTATGAACGTCCTGATGCACCGCGAGGGTGTCACCTGGGGCGATGTCCTCGACGAACTCGACCGACGGCACAAGAAGTAGCCGTCAGTCTTTCGCTTTCCATTCGCGCACTGATCGCTTTTAATAGAGCGCTTCCTTCGGGAAGCGCTCTTTCCATAATGTCTCGAGCGTGCGGACGTTGTCGGTGAATTCCTCGGGCGTTTCGGTGTCTTTTTTTTCGAGGGTCTCGAGGATTTCGAGCGCGAAAGCCTCCGGGCCGAATGCCTTCCAGTCGGCAGCAAGGAGCGGGTGGACGCAAAGGCCCGTGGCCCGCGCGAACGCGAGCTGGCTTTCTGCCTTGGTGATCGTCGTGGTTGACTGGATGAGCCGCCTTTCGGTTCGCTCGTTCCGTATCGAGTATACTCCCCCGATTTCCTTTCGCTCACGGTATTCCTTGAGCATCTCTTTTTTGCTTCGCTTGCGCGACGCGTCGTCGCTGTCAGTTTTTTCCATTCTCAGTTTCCTTAATTTCGCGGACCGCTTACCCGTCTCAGACTCTCATGCCCCGATAAATTTCCCGATAAGACGGTTGGTCTCATCGGGAGCCTCGACGTTCGGCAGGTGGCCGCAACCCGGAATCATCTTTACCGTGACGCCGGGAATCTTCTCCGAGGCGATGATCCCCGCGCGAAGGTTGAAATCCGAATCGCGATCGCACACGATGAGCAGGGTCGGGGCGCGAATCTCGCCGAGCCTCCCGATCGCGGCGGGCTTTGCCGCGCACGAAAGTCCCTGCTTGCCCTGGTACATCCGCGCGTTCGCGAGGAAGGCTTTCCGGAACTCGTTCCTGCCTTCCCCGGTCTGGGGCACGAAAAAAGACCAGTAGGGGTTTTCGATAAAGCGCTCTGTCGCCTTCTCGAGGCCAAAGCGCCCGTAGTTGATCGCGTGGGCGATCGTCCGGAGCGTCATGACGAACGGGTAACGAAACCCGCCTATCGAGGGCGTGAGCAGGACCAGCCGCTCGACGGATGCGGGATACTCAAGGGCGAAATCGATCGCGATCCCGCCTCCCGCGGAGCAGCCCACGATCGTCGCCCGCTCGATGCCGAGGGCGTCGAGAAGCGCCTTGAGGTCGGCTGTGTGCGAGAAGGGTGCGGTCGGAAGGTCGCTTTCGCCGTTTCCCCGCTGGTCATAGGTTATTGCGCGGAAGCCGCGCGAAAAGTGCGCGATTTGCCGGTCCCAGATCGCGGAGGTCACGAGGCCGCCGTGGATAAAGACGATCGGATCGCCTGCGCCCTCGTCGGTCACCATAAGGCGACCGGTCGCCGTTTCGACGTGCTTCTTCATGCCGGGGCCCCCGTTCCGTACCCCGCTTCCGCGAGAAGCCGCGCGAGTGTGGCGAAGCGTTCTCCGAGCATTTCACCGCTCTGGGCGAGCGCGTCGCGGAACAGCTTGATGTCCTCGTCGATCATCGGGTTGTCGGCGCAAACGGACACGGTCATCGCGTCGCCCTGGAGCCCGATCCGGTCGATTTGCGGATTTTCCTCGTCGTAGAGTTTGGGCAGGCGGTAGGCTTCGCGGAAATAGAGCTCTGCGCGCGTTATGAGTATCGCGAGGTCGAGCACCCGGTGGAGCGGCAGTTCTTCGGATTGGCGGGACCATTTTTCGCCCGTATAGCGCCAGACCTTGGCCGAGATATCGACCTTGCCGCGATCGTTCCATTGGGCGAGTCCGAGGGAAAGCCCTTGCGTTTCGGTCGCGTAGGCCGAGTTTCCGTCGATGCAGCCATAGTTTTCGCAGGCGATGACCGGCTTGTGTTTCAGGTTTGTCGGGATTTTCATCTATTTCCTCCAAGAAATAGTTAGTAAATTAGTAATTTAGTAAATTACTAAGCACGACAAGGTGACTATACTGACTTCATGCGGGATATGTCAAGAACGCGGAAAATTTTGTATACTTTTTTCAGCTTAAAAGCCCAAAAAGGAGCCTTGCCATGAGCGCCATCAAGATTATCGAAGCATCCAGCCTGACCGAGTCCTTTTACTCGACGCATCGCCTTGCAGGCGGTCTTGAGGTGGTTCCGCTCATCCTTGAGGCGGTCAGGACCCGGGGCGACGCAGCCGTTCGCGAGTACACCGCCAAATTCGACCGCGCAAATCCCGAAAGCTTCGAGATTCCGTCGCAGGCGCTCAAGGACGCCGAAAAAAAACTGAAGGAAAGCCGGCCCGACCTCTATGACGCGCTGTGCCTTTCCCGCGACCTTGCGCTCAAATTCGCCGCAAGGCAACGCGATTCCTTTGACGATTTCGAGACCGAGCTTTCACCTGGCCTGTTTACCGGGCAGAAGACGATCCCGGTTGACCGTGCGGGCCTCTACGTTCCTGGTGGAAGGTTTCCCCTCTTTTCGAGCGTAATCATGTGCAGCGCTCCCGCCCGCGCCGCGGGTGTCCGCGAGATCATCTTCTGCACGCCGCCTACGCCGCACCCCGAAAACCCCGCCCTTCCCTGGACCGATGAGCAAATCATGGCAACCGCCTCACTGTGCGGGATCGACCGGGTCTTCGCGATCGGCGGGGCGCAGGCGATCGCCGCGATGGCCTATGGCACCGAGTCGGTACCCCGCGTGAACGTGGTGGTCGGCCCGGGAAACAAATACGTCGCGCAGGCGAAGAAGCTCGTATACGGCGAGGTCGGCATTGACCTGCTCGCCGGCCCGACCGAGGTGATGGTCGTAGCGGACGACTCCGCGCACCCCGAGTGGGTCGCGGCCGACCTTCTCGCGCAGGCGGAGCACGACCCGGACGCGCAGGCGGTGCTCGTCACGCCGAGCCGGAAGCTCGCCGCGGCGGTGCAGGAAGCGGTAGGGCGCCTGGTGTCGGCCCTTCCCGAGGGCGCCGTCGCGCGGAAGAGCCTCGCGGGCAATAGCTGCATCGTTATCGTCGACCGGATCGGCGACGCCGCGGGGATCGCGAACCGCAAAGCCCCCGAGCATCTCGAGCTCGCACTCAATGCGGGAGAGGAGCGCGACGCGCTAGAGGCTGAATGCAGAAACTATGGGTCTCTTTTCGTCGGGCACCGCACGGCCGAGGTCCTCGGGGACTACGCGGCGGGGCTTAACCACACGCTCCCGACTTCGGGAAGCGCGTTCTTTACCGGCGGGCTTTCGGTGCGCCATTTCCTTAAGACGGTGACTACGTTGCGCACGGCGGAAAACGGCGGCGAAGCGGGATTCCCCCCGACGAGTCCCGTCCTTTCCGGCTGGCGTGCGTCGGTCGCCGCATCCGAGATCCTCGCGGAGGCCGAAGGCCTTTCGGGCCACGCGCTCGCGGCCCGTTGCCGGAAGCCGTAACCGCGCGTTCGTTCTGTCGCGTCGGCCGGGTGCCGCTCTGACGTGCGCTCGGCCGTGATTGCTCGAATTCGCATTTGCTCCTGTTCCTCGCCTATACTTATGGCATGTATGTATGGGCGTTTATCTCGGGGCTTTTTACGGCGGACATCGACACCCTGATCAAGATCCTTTTTTGGGGAAACCTCTTATCCTCCGTGCTGATCTTCGCGTATAAGATATCGCTTCGAGATATCAAGGATCGCCTTCGTCCGACTCTTTTCATGATCGCTAAATTCGTCGAGTCGCTCGCCTGGCTATTCTTGCTCCTCGCTACGCGCCTTCCGCTTCTCTTCTCGGTGCATGTCGGACAGAGCTTGCTCTACACGGGACTTTTTATCGAGTCGCTGATGCTTATCGGCATATCGAAGATCGGCGGAAAAAAGCTCATCATCGTGCAAGTTTGCGTCTTTGCGTTCGTCCTCGTTTTTTATAACGTCATCCGCCTGATAACGATCGATATTCGCTTCAAGTTCTTCACGAGCGCGTATTCGATCTTCCTGATTCTGGTGATACCCGGAATCGTGTTTATGCTGGGTTCGGGTAAGTCACTCCTGAAGAAAATCACGGGGAGCCTGTATATCGCGCTTTTTTTCATCGCGCTTCTGGGGGCGGGCGAGATGTTTTCGGTTATCTCGGGGCGTTTTTTTCCGAGCCTTCTTTTTCAGGACCTCTCGCTCGTACTGTTCGTAATCCATATGCATATCGGCGGCGCGGGCATCTTGCTGATACTGAAGGAGGAAGCGGATTGCAAGATCGCCGAGCTTGCCTTCCGCGATCCGTTGACCGGGCTTTATAACCGACGGTATTTTATGGAAAACGCGCGCGTTATGCTTTCCGCGCACGCGCGGTTCGGCGACGAGCTTTCCGTGCTTTTTCTGGATCTCGATTTTTTCAAGCGGGTAAACGACGAGTATGGCCACCATTTCGGCGACATGGTGCTCCGCGATTTCGCGTCGGTGCTAAAGATCCTCGTGCGCTCCTGCGATCTCGCGTGCCGGTACGGCGGAGAGGAGTTCGTTATGCTGCTTTCAAAGACGGGGAAGGACGGAGCGCTCGCGGTCGCCGAGCGGGTACGGCAATTCGTGCACGAGTCGCGGTTGCCGCACCACGTCGGCTTTTCCTACACGGTCAGCGTCGGCGTTACGCACCGGGTTCCGAAATCGGGAACGGTCGACGCGCTGCAGGAACTCATCGACGAAAGCGATACCGCCCTCTATGGGGCGAAGGAAAAGGGTCGGGACCGAATCGAGTTTTTCGCGGATTGAGCGATCTGGCGGTCGGAAAAGCGCGCCGGGGTAGCGCAGGATCTTGGCTCTGAGCGCCCGCCGGGCGCGATGGCCAAATCCGGAGCGAAGGGGCGGGAGCCCCTTCATCGTTTTCTCAAATTCTTCCTTTCTCGTTTTCCTCGTGCATGTCTTCGAGCCGCTTCATCACGTAGTCTACGACCATTTGCTTTTTGTCCTCGACGCCGTCGCCCGCCCACGAGCGCGCTTCCGCGCGGAATTCGTTGCAGTCGATAACCGGGCTCGCGGTCATCACGATGCGGTCCGTGCGGAGGATGTCCCCGAGCATGTCGGCGGGGTCGTCCGAAAAGGTAAGGCAGGTTCCATTGATCGAGACGAGCAGCATGACGTCGGAGAGGCGGATGTAGGAATCGATTTCGCGGACGCCCTGTTTCGTTTCAGGCTTTCCGGGGCGGTAACGGGTTCCCGAGGGGAACACGAGTACGGCGTTGCCCTGCTTGCGGACGCGGTCGAGCGCGCGCATCGAGGCGAGGTTGATGACGCGGCTCCGCTTTTCCTCTTCCTTGAATTTCTCGGGGTCGGTTATCGAGCACAGCGAGCGGCTCGGGTAGATGATGATGCGGCTATAGGCCTCGGCGAAGGCGGAGACGTAGGGGTTTTCCTCGTTGAGTTTCATGCCGGCGATCGCGACGATGTGATCCGCCAGTTCCTTTCCGGCGTCGCCCTTCTGCGACAGGAGGTACATGAGGCCGGGAAGGTCAAAGTTGCTGTAGTGCTCCATCAGGATGATGCCGCGCTTTCCTTCCTTGATTTTCGCGAGAAACTCGGCGGCATGGTCGATATGGCGGAATTCGGAGGTCGGAAGCATATTGTCGGCGCACATCTGGTCGAGGTAGACGCGGATGTCCTTGTTCGCCTCCTGGTAGACGTTTTCCTCGGTAATGACGTTTTGCGCGCGAGAGAGGCGCTTGAGTTCGGGAAACAGGTGCTTGTAACGGACGATGAGAGAGTCGGGATGCATGAAAAAACTCCTCTGAATGGAAATAGAACACCTGAATACTAATACTGATGCACGAAGGCGGTCAATAATCCCCGGATTTGAGGAGGTCGGCGAGGCCGTAAATCGACTTGATTCGGCCAAAGCCCTCAAGCCGGGCGATTTCCGCGTAGCAATCCTTCTCGTCCACCAAAACAGCCCTTCCGCCGATTGCCTTATAGCCGCGGACATATTTGGGAAGGTCGTCGACGAAAAGAGTCTCTTCCACCCCATAGCCTGATGCGGCGAGGGTGTCGAGAAAGGACGACGGATGCGGCTTTCCCTTCCCGTTATGGAAGGTAAGGTCATATATCCCGATAAAAAGGTCCTTTATATTGTAAAAATCGAGGACGCGCGTCGCGTGAACCATCGGCGCGTTGGTAAGAAGGGTCATCGGGAGGGCGAGGGACTGAAGGTAGGGCCGGAGGCCTGAGTCGCTTCGAAGCTCGTTTACCTCGCTTTCGGGATGGACGGCGTCGAAGAAAGAATTGACGTCGGTAAGGCCGTGGCTGGTCCTGAGCCATTCAAGGGTCGTGCCGCAGGACTTGAGCCCCTCGACTCGCAGGCGCATAGCCTCTTCCCGGGGAACGTTCAGAAAGCGCGCGACAAAGTCGAGCATCCGGCGGGTAATGCCTTCGTCCATGGGTCCCGAGGCGGGGTAGAGGGTGTTGTCGAGGTCGAGAAGCAGATGTCTGATCATGCGTCCATGATAGCGATTTCGCCCGTTTCAGTCCAATGCCCGCCGGTCGACGGAAACCCGGCGGTTTGACAGCGCGGGTAAAAAGACTAGGCTTAAAGGGAGGAAGGGAGGTGCCTATGCCAACCATGATTGCTATGCTCGGATTCGTTCCCGTGATGGTTCTTTTCGCCTTTTCCGTTCAGTGGGCGAGCCTCTCCGGGATTCACTCGTCGGCGGAACGGCTCCCCGTCTGCAGGGATTCGTATCTTGGGTATTCATTCCTGCTTTTTTCGTTTGCCTGGGTTTTGTTCTTTCTGTACGGCGTAAACTTCCGGTTCGCGTTCCTGTTGCCGGTCGGCGCGACCTTCGCGATCGCGGGCGATTACTACAATCTGCAGTTTGAGGGCGCCCGGCATTCCATTCGGGGCGAGTCCGTCTTCGGCGGGATTATCTTCTTTACGATGGTGCAGCTTTGCTATGCGCTTGCGTTCCTCGCCCGGGTATCGGTCGAGACCCTGACGCGGTCCGGCTTTCTCGTCCCGCTTCTCGTCGCCTTTCTCCTGCTTCCGCTCGCGCTTTTCTTCTCCCGGGTTTGGAACAAGGAGCGGCCGCGGCGCATCATGCTCGCGTTCTTCGCGTACGATCTCGTGCTCGGGCTAATGGTCGCCGTCGCGGTTTCCTCGGCGATCGCTTATGGCGGCTCCTGGTTCCTCGTCGCCGCCGGCGCGGTTTCTTACGTCGTTTCGGATTCGCTGATGGGCGTGACGACCATTAACGGCCGCCACCCCATCTCGGAATTCCAGACGCCCTGGCTCGCCTATCTCATTGGGCAAGGGCTGATCCAGTACGGGTACACACTGTTATTGCTGTGATCGAGCGCGACCGCGCGAAAAGCGCGCGGGATTCGTCTCTCGTGAGAGAGTCGCCCTCGCGCTTCGCGGTGTTCGAGGCGGACTTGACCTCGATTGACGGCGCCTCGCTTCCGGTTAGCCTGCGGTAGGTAATCCGCGCGCCGCACCAGGTAAAGGAGAGCGTGCCGTCCGCGAGGAATTCCTCCGCGCGAAGCAGTTCGGGCCTGAACGACACGATTCCATTCTCGATCGCGATCCCCAATTCTCCCCAGCGGGTAATGACCTCTTCCTTGACCTGGCCGGTCATGCCGGGTTGCTTGGCGCCCTGGCCCGCGGGGGTGTGCGAGTAGGGGTCGGTCGGGAACGCGCCGTATTCGGCCGGCGTTTTGTTGAAGCCGATTCCCTTGCGAACGTCGTAGTAGACTCGGGCGAGTTCCCGCCTTGTCGCGGGATCCTTTTCCGCGAGGAAGATTTCCTGCACGGCGAGGAGCAGCTTTGAAACCATGTGCCAGTAGATGCTTCCGAGACCCTCGAAGGCGTAGAATGTGCCCGAGCGGCCGGTAAAGCTTTGATGATGGAAGGTCCGCTCGTAGAGTTCGTGGATCGGCCGCGCGCACGAGTCGACAAGGGCGCTTTCGTAGCGACCCGACTGGCGGGCGGCGTCGAGCGCGGCATCGAGGTCCTTACCGTTTCGGAACGCGGGGTTAAAGTGGCACACCCCTTCGCCGTCGACGTGAATAATCGCCCGGTCGTCTCCTTTGAGCGACTCTGCGAGAAGCGGGATCTTTCGCGCGTCATCCGCGCTCACGTTGTTCTTTGCGCAGAAATGCGGGAGTTCCTTATCCGGGTAGAGGATGTAGGAATACTGGTCGGCGCGGAAAAGCTTTCCGGTTTTGAGAGCGCGGCAGAGCTCGAGCGCCTCCTTGCCCGAAAGGTATCCCGACGAGAGGACGGCGACCTGACCCTCAAGCATCTCGGAAAGGTTGTGGACCTCCATGCCTCCGTCCGGTTCGATCGACATCGTGTTGTACGCGTGGAAAAGGCCATCGGGCCTCCGGTTGAGCGCGATCGTCGCTTCGGCGTGCGCGAGAAAAGCCTCAAGCGCGCCGACGAGCTCGGAGCGGGAAACCTTGCGTGTCTCGGTCGAATATCCCGTCGCGTAGAGCGACTCGCGCTGGCGTTCGTAGAGCGCGCCCGCCTTATCCATAAAGGCGCGCCGAGCCTGTGGGGTCCGGAGTTTCGCGGGATCGGCATCGCGGTATTGGCGCGCGAGGGCGAGAAAGAAGTCGGCGGTCTCGGCGGGAAGCGAGAAGCTTTCGGCGGGGGCGTTCCGGTAGAGGTCGAGGAGAAACACCGTAAAGCGGCGGATATAATAGAGGGTGACCATCGAAAGGCCGTAGCCCGCGAGCGCGTTGTTCGCGTCGTTCCATTCGGGGCGCTGGGTGTTGAGCCAGATTCCCCCGCCGGGAACGAGGTTGGCCATCTTGGCCGACAGGATCGAGATGATCTTCGAGGTCATCGAGACGAGCGCGACTTCCCCATCCGCGGTTTGCATGAGCTTTGCGTCGGTTCCCTTTTCGGCGACTGCCTTCTCGATGGCCGCGTGGAGCCTTTCGTCGAAGCGAATGGTCGACCGGGGGTTCTTGACGATCTCGGCGTAGCTCTTGATCCGATAGGGGATGTTGCCGCTCGAGAAGCATTGGCGGTCGAGCTCGGCGAGGAGCCCTTCACGGTCGAAGCGCGCGCGGAGCTCAAGGAGTTTCGCGAGGTAGATGACCTGATGGTCGCCCCAGTAGCCGATGTTGGACCACGGGTTATCGGGTTCCTGTATCTCCCAGTCGATGCCCTCGCGGGTGATGCGGTAGGGGTTAAAGCCATCCGCCGTCGTCGCGTTGAGGAATTTCGCAATCATGTTTTCGAGGAAGGTCGGGTACGAAAGCGCGAGGGCTTCCCAATTCTGGAAGATGTCCCGCCAGTTTCCCTGATAGTTGAGCTTGCGCTTTCCGTCCTTGTCCTTGAGCTCGATCGAGAATCGGTTCCAGGGCCGGCTCGGGTCGCCGTGGCGACGCGAGAAGGTGAGCGGCAGGTACTCGAGGAACATCCGCTCGGCTTGCGCGTTGCCGGTGGCGCGGATCGCCTCCTTAAGCTCGTCATAGCGAACGGTCTCGCCAAGCGGGGCAACGGCCTTTTTGATCGTGTCGACGAGCGCCTTGTTTCGTACCACGGTAAAGGAAACGAAATCCGCCTTCGAGATGCGATCCCCGTCCGCGAAGATTCCGCCACGCATGATGTTGAACATTACGTTCGCCTCGTGATGCACGCACGTCGCCTTATCGGCCGTTTCCTGCATCCCGTCTGCGTCGGCGATATAGCGCTCAAGCTGACCGATGCCCGCATCGATATCCTTCTCGAGCTCCTTCGTCACGGCATCCCGGTCGGCGATTTCGGAAGCGAGTCGCTTTATCGCGGAAAGGTCGAGCGCGGTGTCGAATACCTGGTACCACTCGTCGGACGCGTTCGCGGAACCGGCCGGGCCCAGGTCGATATCGCGGTGCAGGTAGAACGCGGGGCGCATCCCCTTGACGACGGCGTCGGTCGGGAGCGCTTCCCCGAAGCGGAACGCGTCGGGGGTCGCGGGCGAAAGGTGGATATCGCCTTTCGCGCTGAACCAGCTGACGTTCGCGAAGAGGCCCTCGCTCGGCTCGGCCTTGTCGGTGACGATCGAGGTTACCGAGAAGATCGCGATACCCGACTTCGCGTCGAGGTCGGTTTTTTTGTAGGCGTCAAGGAGGAAGCTGTTGTCACTCTGGAAGTAGGAGGTGATGCAGGCGGGAAGGATGTTTCGGCAGCCGTCGAGGACGGATATCTTTCGCGCCGCGCTATCGTCGTTCACGACGCGGATGTGCCTGACGAGGCCGAAGCGGTCGCTCGAGGTCCAGCCGTATTGGAATTTGAGCGCGAGGTCGCGGTTGATTTCCTCGAAATAGACCTTCGAGCCACTCGCGTTTTTATAGATGTTTCGCTCGACCTTCCAGAGTCCGTTCGCGGCCTCCGAAAGCGGTTCCCAGAACAGGGTTTTACCGTTCTCCGGGACCTTGATCGCGGTATAGGGACCCGAGCAGCTTCGGGCGTCCGATACCTTGTCGGCGGTATAATAGGGAAAAAGGGCATGGTCGCCGTTGATCCGGCCCGCGGTGACGCCGCCGTTGGACCACAGGTAGTTCCAAACGTCAGAGGCGCTCACGATGGTCATGAAAAAAGCCGGCATCGCGTCGTAATTCGCGATCTTATAGAATGGTTCATCCAGAAATTGGGTAAATGAGCCTGAAACCGGCTCTGGCCGGGTATTCTTGAGCTGTTCTACGGTTATTCCCTGCATGAGTCTCTCCTTAACGTGCGATATTTGCAGTATGAGGCGAAATGTTTGCGATGTCAATAATTTATGGCAACCGGTTGCCATAAATTATGTTAAATCGCTAAATCACGGAAAAAGCCCACTTTCCTGGCAAGACATTACCGCGCGTAGCGGACGGCAACCTTGACCGCCTCGATCATGCTGACGGCACTCGCGATCCCCTTGCCGGCGATATCGAAAGCGGTTCCGTGGTCGACGCTCGTGCGGAGAAAGGGCAGTCCGAGGGTGAGCGAGATGGTGCGCTCGAAATCGAGGGTTTTGCAGGCGATATGGCCCTGGTCGTGATAGAGGGAGAGAACGGCGTCGTAGTGCCCGGTCTTCGCGAGATGGAAGACCGAGTCCGCACCGACGGGGCCGGTCGCGCGAACGCCTTCGGCAATGGCGCGCGCGATCGCGGGGGGGATGCATTCTTCCTCGGTACCAAAAAGGCCGTGCTCGCTGCAGTGGGGGTTGAGTCCCGCGACCGCGATCACCGGATCGGCGATGCCGAGGCATTCAGTGAGCGCGCGCGAGGAGCGCACGAGATAGCGGTATATCCGGTCTTCGTTGACGAGGTCGCAGGCCTTGCGGAGCGAGACGTGCCTGGAGAGGAAGAACGTCCTGAGGCTGAGGGTTTCGAACATGGTAAGGGGGTCGTCGCTATTGGTAAGCCCTGCGAGTATCTCCGTGTGACCGATAAAGGGAACCTCGGCCGCCCGGAGGCTTTCCTTGTTGATCGGCGCGGTCGCGATGGCGTCGATTTGGCCTGAGAGAGCGGCCTGCACCGCCTCTTCTATTGCCCGGAAGGCCGCGCGACCTCCTGTGGCGCCGACCGTGCCTTTTTCGATCCCTGCCCGGGCGATTTCATCGGCATCGATCATGCCGAACACGACGAGCTCGCAAATATCGCGGATTTCAGGGTCGGCAAGGGTTTTCGCGACGATCTCGGGGCCGATTCCTGCGGGGTCTCCGGCCGTTATGCCAATTCTCGGCTTCTTTCTCGATGCGTTCATGATTATAGTATAGCCGATTTATTGCGCGCGGGGAAACGAAGGAAAACTTGCACAAAATGACACCGCGTGATAATTTGTAATCCATATGGATACGACACTTCCTAAACTGCTCCGGCGAATCGCTTCCGAGCATCCCGAGCTGGCCGCGCAATACTCGAAAGACAGTTCCGGTGAATTCCAACCGACCCTTTTTCGGGAATGCCTTTCGATTTCGCTTGATTTCGCAAGCGGTCTCGTATCCATCGGCCACGCGCGCGGGGATCATATAGGCCTCATCTCCGATAACCGGAAAGAATGGTTGCACGCGAGCATGGGCATTATGTCCATAGGAGCAGCCGACGTTCCTCGCGGATCGGACGCGACCGCGAACGAGCTCGGGTATATCCTTTCATTCGCGGAATGCCGGACCGTCGTTCTGGAAAACGGCGCGCAGGCGCAAAAGGTCCTCGAGGTTTGCGCGCGCCTTCCCGATCTATCAAACATCATTTTCTTCGATTTGCCCGATGAGGCTCGCCTGGCGACGCTGCGTTCCTCCGGTTTGGGCGTGTATAGTTACGACGATATCCTCTCCCGGGGACGGAAATTCCGCGCGGAGAAGGCAGGGGTCATCGAGGCCGAGCTTGAAAAGGGCACGAGCGACGAATTGGCCACCCTCATTTTTACCTCGGGTACGACCGGCGAGCCGAAGGGCGTCATGCTGAACCATGGGAACTTCCTTTGCCAGCTCGACGACTTGTCCCGCCGCATCATCCTCAATCCCGGAGACCGGGCCCTGTGCGTCCTTCCCGTCTGGCACTCCTTCGAGCGCCTGTGCGAATACGTGATTCTCAATGGGGCCACCGCGATCGTGTACTCCAAGCCGGTTGGCAGCGTCCTTTTGGCCGATCTTTCGAAGATGAACCCGCAAATCATGCCGTCGGTTCCGCGCATCTGGGAATCGGTATACGATGGCATCTTCAGGCTGATGCGCAAGACTGGAGGCATCGTCTGGATCCTGTTCAGTTTCTTCGTCGGCGTGGCGATTCTCGATTCCCGTCTTGGCCGGGCGGTATCCGGCCGTGCCCCGATGTTCAGCCGGTCATGGCGCGTTATCGGGGGGATTCTCTGCTTCGTGCCCTGGCTTTTGCTCCTGCCGCTTAAGGCTCTTGGCGGCGTCCTCGTGTTTCGCAAGATCCGGATGAAGCTCGGGACCAATTTCCGGGGCGGCGTCTCGGGCGGCGGTGCGCTTCCCCCGAACATTGACGCATTCTTCTGGGCCGTCGGGATCAAGGTCGTCGAGGGGTATGGCCTTACCGAAACTGCGCCGGTCGTCGCGGTCAGGCCGTTTGGGCGTCCCGTTTTCGGGACTATCGGAACGCCGATTTCCTGCTGTGAGGTAAAGATCGTCGACGAAAGCGGGAATGAGCTACCCGCCGGTTGCAAGGGCACGGTGCTTGTCCGGGGCGGCAATGTCATGCAGGGATATTATCGCAAGCCTGAACTGACGGCGAAGGTTTTGTCCCCCGACGGCTGGCTCGACACCGGAGACCTTGGTCTCAAGACGCTCAATGGCGAGGTGATCCTTCGTGGGCGAAAAAAGGATACGATCGTGCTGCGCGGCGGCGAGAATATCGAGCCCGCCCCCATCGAGATGAAGATCAATGAGTCACGGTATATCGCGCAGTCGGTGGTCCTGGGCCAGGACGAGCGATATCTCGGCGCCCTCGTCGTCGTAAACCGCGACGAGCTCTTGTCATGGGCGCAGGCGAATTCGATCGAGGGCCTTTCGTTCGGCGAGCTGCTCGAGCATCCGCAGGTTCGCAAGCTCTACGAGGGGGAGATAGCCGAACTCGTAGGCCAGAAAACCGGGTTCAAGCTTTTCGAGCGGATTAACCGCGTCGAGCTTTTGGAAAAACCGTTCGAGACCGGCGTTGAGCTTTCCGCAAAGCAGGAAATCATGCGATACCGGATTCCGGATCTCTACAAAAAGGAAATCAAGCGGCTTTTCGACTGAAGCCCGGCCTCATGGAAGATATACCAGAAAATCTCAAGGAGCTGATAAATATGCGCGACCGCGATCTGCGGTCGCGCGGCCTTTTTGTCGCCGAAGGACGCCTTCTGGTCGCTCGGGCCGTAGCTGCGTCCTTCGAGGTGCTCGCGATCGTCGCCGACAGTGCTGCGGGCGAGGAAGCCCGCGCTCTCGCGGGAAGCTCGATACCGCTATCCGTACTGGATCAGGACTCTCTCGACGCGGTCGCGGGCTTTCAGTTTCATCGCGGGATGCTCGCCTTCGTCAGTCGTCCCGCCTTTCCCGTAGCTTCGTTTTCCGACATCCCCGATGGCCCCGTGCTCGTCCTTCCCGAAATCACCGATCCTGGAAATCTCGGAACACTGCTCCGTTCGGCGCTCGCGTTCGGCTATACTACCGTGTACCTCGGGCGCCGTTCATGCGACCCCTGGAACCGGAAATGCCTTCGCGCCTCGATGGGCGCGGTCTTTGCCCTGCGCTTGCGCGAGGCGGAAAGCGTTGATCTTGGCAGGCTTGCCGAACGGGGTTTTGCAGTCCTTGCTGCCGCGATGGAAACGGACGCGGTTACGTCGGGGGAACCCTTTCCCTATGGGCAAGGACGCGTGGCGCTCGTGCTTGGAAACGAATATTCCGGCATACCAGCCGAATGGAGGACAGCATGCGATCGCGCCATCCAGATACCGGTATCAGGCGCGGTCGACTCGCTGAACGTGGCGGTAGCCGGTTCTATACTGATGCGGGACTTATGCCGGCCAAGGCTTCATTGACCGTGCTGAGGAGTTCTTCGATCGTGAACGGTTTGGGCAGGATCGAAACGACCCCGAATTGGTGCGCGAGGACCTTAAAGGTTGATTTTGTCATATCGATTTTGCCGGATGTTAAGATAATGCCGAAATCCGGGTACTGGGCATGAAGGTCAAGGATCAAATCCATCCCGCCTTGTCCGGGTAGTATGATATCGATCATGGCAAGGGTCGGTTTTTCTATCGCTATGAGTTCTTTGGCCTTTTCCGCTGTGGGCGCAACAATAACGCTGAATCCTTCTTCTTCAAGAACGGTTTTAATCAGCTCGGAAACGGAATCGTCATCTTCGACAACAAGAATAGTGCTCATTTGAAATATCTCCAGAATCTTTAATTAGTATAAACCGTAACCAATGACAAGTCAAATTTGGGCGCTCAATAATGGGGTGGCCGTTTGTTTGGAATGTCTTGCATCGCATCGTCAATCTCGCCTAACTTTGCGCGAAGAGCCCTGTTCTCGCCTTTCAGGCGATCCAGTTCTTCCGTGTGTTCGGCGGCGATCGATTGAAGCTTGTTCAAGTAATCCTCCAGAAACGCAAGCTTGGTTTCGATGCGGATCATTTGGTCGTTGGTGGTATCCATCGAACAATTATAACACCTTATACTTGCAATACAAAGACATGCGAAATGAAAAAAGATAAAAGTTTTACGAATTGCGCGCTCAAATGGCGGGAAGTATAAACGTTTTTTTTATGGTATGTTCGATTCACTAGAGGAGGGGGATCGTGCCGAGGAAAGATGATTCAAGGCGACAGAACGGATCGTCGCGCGCTTTTGCCGCCCGACAGGGTGGTGCGCGAAACGCCGAGGGCGGATTTCGGGAGCTCCAGCGCGGCCTTACCGGCTCACGTTCCCTTATCGGCGCATCCTATATGGACAATCCTTCTTTGCTTCGCGCCTATCTCGATTTTTATTGGCCGATTTCGTTTGAACAGACGCGTCGCGCGTTTGCCGTGTCCGCGCTTCTCGCGGGCGCCAAAGAAGCGGCATTTCCTTTCCTGCGCGTCATCGACGTGGGTTCGGGTCCAGGCCCCGTAGCGGCCGCGTTTGTTGGCGCTGGCGCCGAAGATGTCGTGCTGATCGATCAAAGCGCCCGCGCGCTCGACCTTGCGCGTGACACGATTCCCGCGCGGTGCGGAAGGGGTATCGGTTTGGGCACTGCCCGGATAACGACCGTCGTCGTGGACATCTCGCGCCCCGAGCCTTCGTCGATTCCCCTTTGGGGTCGCGTCGACTGCGTTTCGTTTGGCCATTCGCTCAACGAGGTCGCCGCCAATAGGGACGATCGCGTCGCGGTCCGCACCGCGCTCCTTGAACGCTACGCCGAGGCGCTCGCTCCCGGAGGCGTAATCCTCGTAATCGAGCCCGCCCTCCTTTCGACCAGCCGCGATCTTATCGGCGTTCGAAACCTCCTCGTCGATCGGGGATGGCGCGTCGTCGCTCCGTGTCCGGGACGTTCTTTCTTGCCTTGCCCGGCGCTTGCCGCGGGAGCGGCGCAAACATGCCACGACGAGGTATCCTGGAAGATGCCCGCCTCGGTAGCCGCCCTCGCGCAATCGATGAAGCTCGACAAGGAATCGCTCAAGATGACCTGGTTTATGCTCCAGCCGCCTTCGCGGGATGAAACGCCCGTACGGGACGAGCGACTTTTTCGCGTCGTGTCCGATCCCATGCTCAACAAGGGAGGAAGGGTCCGAAGGCTTGTGTGCGGGGCTTCCGGACGCTTTTCGCTTTCGGCGCCTGAGGGTGGCCCAGACGCGGCCCGATCCGGCTTCGATGCGCTCGCTCGTGGAGACTTCATCGCGGTGGACGATCCCGAAAGGCGCGAGAATGGATGGGGAATAGGCGCGCGCACCGTTATCAGGCGCATGGGCGGGTTTGGCGGAAAAGGAGAGAGACCGTGAACGTGATTATATATGGAACCAAAAAAAGCGCGGAAACGCGGAAGGCCGAGCGCTTTCTTCGCGAGCGGCGCATCCCGTTTCAGTTTCGCGATATTGACGATAAACCCGTGACGGAAGGCGAGCTCAAGAATCTCGTAGCCGGGCACGCCGCGTCCGATCTTCTCGATACCGCATCGAAGGCGTACGAAAAGCGCGGACTTGCGTATATGGAGTACGACGCCTTCGAGGAACTGCTCGCCGACTCGTCACTCCTTGCCACTCCCATCATCAGGCTGGACAAAAAGTCCTACGTCAGGCCCCGGCTGGAAGCGCTTCCCCTGTAAGGGCTTCCGCACAGATCTCGGCGAGCCGCGCGATACCTTCCTTGATGGCCGCAGGCGCCGCGTTCGAGAAATTCAGGCGCATATTGTTGTGTCCGCCGCCGCCGGGAAAGAAATCGGCGCCCGGGACGAAGGCCACCTTGTTTTCGATCGCCCGCTCGAAGATTGAGTACGTGTCGAGGGTATGCGGTCCCGAAACCCACAGAAACATCCCGCCCTCGGGCCGGGTCCAGGAGAAGCCCTTCGGCATGCACCGCTCGAGCGCTTCTTCCATTACCGTGTACCGCTCGCCATAGGCCGCGCGGACTCGTTCCACGTGGTGTTTGTTGTCGAAGTCGCGAAGGTAGCGTTCGAGTACCAGTTGGTCAAAGCTCGAGGTGTGAAGGTCGGCCGCCTGCTTGGCGATTATCAGCTTGTCGCGGATTTCCTTTGGCGCGACGGCCCAGCCGGTGCGGAACCCCGGGGCGACCGTTTTCGAGAAGGTGCTCAGGTACACGACGCGGTTCGCCTCGTCAAAGGCCTTGATCGGCGGAAGGTGATTTCCTCGGTATCGAAGTCTGCCGTACGGATCGTCCTCTATGATGACGAGGTTTCGCCGCGCCGCGATCTCCGCCAGGCGTTTGCGCCGTTCGAGGTTCAGCGTCCTTCCTGTCGGGTTCTGGAAATTCGGGATTACGTAAAGGAACGCGATATTGCCGGCGGCGGCCAGCTCGTCGACCGCTTCCGGGATTATCCCGTTGGCGTCGGTAGGAACGGGGTTGAAATTCGCCTGAAAGCACTGGAATGCCTGGATCGCGGCGAGGTAGGTCGGGTTTTCGGTCAGGATGACGTCCTGCGCGTCGAGAAACACCTTTCCTATGAGGTCGAGGCCCTGCTGGGAGCCGGTCGTTATCAGTACGTCATCCTTCGAACAGGATACGCCGCGCGATTTCATCTCGAACGCGATCTGCTCGCGGAGGGAGGCGATGCCGTCGGTAACGCCGTACTGAAAGGCCTTCGCGCCGCAGTCGGCGAGTACCCGCTCCGCCGCGATCCGGATGTCGTCTACGGGGAAAAGCTCCGGCGCGGGAAGTCCTCCGGCGAACGAGATGACGTCCGCCCGTTCGGTCATTTTGAGTAACTCCCGGATTGAGGATGGCTTCATGACGTTCATGCGGCTTGCGAAACGCGTTTTCATGGTCGGCTCCTTGCGGTTTTGGATGACTGTATTCTAGTAAAGTGATATAATACAGACAAGTGTTTTGTGAGGTTTTTGTATGAGTTCTGTAACAGTACAGATTGACCATGAGTCCGACACGCCGATTCGTTCGCAGATTTCCCGGGTGTATGCCAAGGCCATACGCGATGGCGTCTATAAGCCCGGTGTCCCACTTCCATCCATCAGGGCGCTCGCGACGCGCCTGGGCGTTAGCCCTGCAACCGTCGTCGCCGCGTATCGCGAGCTTTGCGACGCGGGGCTCGCGAACGCCTCCCCGCGGTCCTCGTTCCGCGTTACGGGAGCGATAGCGTCAGGCTCCCAGATCAACGGCGGTTCGACGATCACCGGTGCGTACGCGCCTGAGCTTGGCTCAGGGAGGGGGGTGTTCGCGCTCAACCGGATCGAGCCTGATCTCCGGATTCATCCCGCGCGGGAATTCGCCGCAATAATCGCCGCCGTGGCCGTAGCCGATTGCAGTATCGGGGGATATGAGGAATATCGGGGATACCCGCCGCTTCGCGAGGCGATCGCGGCCTTTGACCGTGAGCGCGGCATCGAAGCCGATCCGGTTAACGGCATGCTCATCACCTCGGGCGCACAGCAGGCGATTCAACTCGTCGCGCGCTCCCTTCCTTCGGGCGCGGCAGTGGCCGTGGAGGACCCGTGCTATCCCGGCGCGCGTCTCGCGTTTTCGGGCGTGGGCGCCCGCCTCGTTCCCGTTCGCGCGAGCGACGATGGCCTCGACGAGCAGTCGCTCGCGGCGATTGCCGTTCCCGGCGCGGTCGCGGCGTTGTACTGCTGCCCGACGTACGGAAACCCATCGGGGAAGAGCTGGTCCGAGGCCTCTCGATTGCGCGTGCTCGAAGCATCTCGATCAGGCGGCTTTCTCGTGCTCGAAGACGACTACCTCGGTGACCTTGATTATCTCGACGAGCGGCTTCCCCGGCTTTCCACTCTTGCCTCCCGCGTGCCGGGCGCTCGCGTGCTCAGGATCAGGACCTTCTCGAAGTGCCTGCTTCCCGCGCTTCGCCTCGCGTCCGTCACCGGAGAGCCAGCACTCGTCGCGCGCCTTCTCGCGCTCAAGGTCGCCGACGATCTCGGGTGCTCGGCGTTTATCCAGCGCGCTCTCGCGCGATATATCGCGGACGGGCACTACCAAAGCCATCTCGAGCGCATACGGCCGCGCTACCGCTCCACGCGTGAGGCCTTTCGCGCGGCGCTCGCGAGGCCGATCGAGGGCCTCGAGTTCGATGACCCGCCCGCGGGCTTGAGCCTTCTCGCGCGCCTTTCGGGTAGCGTTGACGCGGATCGCTTCGCGGCTGAATGCGCGCGCGAGGGCGCTCTCGTCTCGCCCGGCGAGGATTATTGGGTCGATCGCGCCTCGGGCGTTTCCTTTCTCCGTATCTGCTTCGGCTCGCTGAGTCCCGACGAGGTTGCGCCCGCGGTCGATACCATACGGAGAGCGGCCGCCGCCACCCGCGACGCCTCGCCCGTGTACGCGATGATCTAGGAGAAAACAGGTATGCATGAGGAAAAAAAGTCGAAGGCGGACAAGTTGTGCGCCTTCACCTTCGACGACGGGCCGAACGTAACGACGACCGTCGGCGTGCTCGATGCCCTCGAGCGACTCTCGATTCAGGCGACTTTTTTTCTGGTCGGGAAGAATATCAATCCTGAAACGGCGCCCGTCATGAAACGCGCGCTCGCGCAAGGGTGCGAGCTCCAGAACCATTCCTGGTCGCATTCCCACATGACCCTTCTTTCACCTGATGCCGTTCGCTCCGAGATACTCAGAACTTCCGAGGCGATCGAGTCCGTTACGGGCACTCGACCCACGTTCTTTCGGCCTCCGTACTTCGAGACCAATGACGGGATGGCAGCTCTTGCGGCAATGCCGATGATCGGCGGAATTGACTGCGAGGACTGGGTTCCTTCCGTTACCGCAGGAAGCAGGGCGCAGTTGTTGCTCGATCGCGTCGAGGATGGGTCGATCATCCTGCTTCACGATTTTGAGGGAAACGAGGCGTCGATCGACGCGCTCGCTATAGTGGTTCCGGAGCTCGCGCGGCGAGGCTATGCCTTCGTCACGGTGAACGAGCTTTTCAGGATGAAGGGGGTGGACCCCGCGAGCCGCAAAACGCTCTGGCAACGGGTCGAGAGGTAATCGCCGCTATTTCCGTCTGATCGCGGCCGCGATCGCCGCGGCAACCTGTTCAGGCGAATCCGGTTTGGCGTCGTTCGTTTTGTTCGACGCATTAGATCCGTTCTCTCCGTTTTTGTCGCCGTCATCCTTGTCGGAAAAAAAACGCGTCGCGAGCGCGACGTAAAAATGCACAATAAAAATCAGGGCGCCCATAAAAGCGAAGACTACGATCATTCCCACGGCGGTGAGGATAAGGCTCTGGACCAGCGTTACGGTATTCATGGTTTCGCTTCCTCCTCTCTATTGCAAGAGAACCGGCACGAGCGCGAGGACGATGCCTCCCGCGATCACCGAACCGAGCTGTCCCGACACGTTGGCGCTGACCGCGTGCGACAGAATCACATTGCTCGGATCATCCTTGAACGCCATCTTCTGGATGACGCGGCTTGCCATCGGGAACGCGGAGATCCCGCAGGCGCCGATCATGGGGTTTATTTTTTTGCGAAGGAAGAGGTTCAGGAATTTCGCGAAGAGCACTCCCGAGGCGGTGTCGGCGACGAACGCGACGAGGCCGAGGCCCATGATGAGGAGCGTCTTGTACTGGAGGAAGTCGCTCGCGCGCATCGATGCCCCGATGGTGATGCCGAGAAGGAGCGTCACGATGTTCGACAGCTCGTTTTGCGCGGTGAGCGAAAGTTTATCGAGCACGCCGCATTCGCGTATCAGGTTGCCGAACATCAGGAAGCCGATGAGCGGCGCCGCGATCGGGACGAGAATGCTCGCGATCAGCGTTACAATAATAGGGAAGGATATGGTCACGACTTTCGGGACCTTTCGGTCATGCGCATCCATGCGGATAAGGCGCTCGCGTTTCGTGGTCAGCATCCGGACGACCGGCGGCTGGATGATGGGAACGAGGGACATGTACGAGTACGCGACGACCGTTATCGGCCCCATCAGGTGCTTCGCGAAGCGTGTCGTGACGTAGATGGACGTTGGGCCGTCGGCCGCGCCAATAATCCCGATGCTCGCCGCTTCCTTGAGATCAAAGCCGATAAGCACCGCGACGATAATCGTGATGAAGATCCCGAGATGGGCGGCAGCCCCGAAGAGCATGACCCAGGGGCGCTGGAACAGCGGTGCGAACTCGATCATCGCGCCGACGCCGATGAAAATGAGGAGCGGGAAAAGCTCGGTGAGAATGCCTGCGTCAAAGAGTATCTTGAGCGCGCCTGTCACCCCTTCGTGCTGCCAGACGACCTCGTAGGGCAGGTTGACCAGGATCGCGCCGAAGCCGATCGGCAGAAGGAGCATCGGCTCGTAGTCCTTGGCGACCGCAAGCCAGATAAGCGCCGCGCCAATGAGATACATCACGCCTTGTTGCCAGCCGAGGGACATAAAGCCGTCGGCAAAGAACGAGAGAATGCTTTGAATCATCCGTCGCGCCCCCAAGCTTGAATATCCCCGCATTATACCAGACCTTGCGGGAACGGGCAAATTTAAAACAAGAGGGAATCTTGAAGCGAGATTGTGTCGAACTCGTTCAGGCTCTTTTTCTCCAGTGTGGCAATTTTCTCGAAGGATTTCTCAAGGCGGAGAAAGACCTTTACCAGCTCCGGATCGAAATGGGTTCCGGCCGATTCGCGGATGATCCTCGTCGCCTCTTCGTGGCAAAACGGTTCTTTGTAGGATCGCGTTGACCTCAGGGCGTCGTATACGTCGGCGATCGACATGATGCGCGCGACGAGGGGTATGTCGTTTCCCACGAGCCCTCTCGGATATCCGGTTCCGTCCCATCGCTCGTGGTGGCTTTCCGCTATCTCCTCCGCGAACATGAATGTGCTGCCGTGCGACGTGTGTTTCCTTGTTTCGCGTATAGCGTCTCCGCCGAGGGTCGTATGCGTCTTCATGATCTCGAATTCATCGGGCGTGAGCCTGCCGGGCTTCAGGAGCACGTTGTCCGGTATGCCGATCTTGCCTATGTCGTGCAGCATCGCGGAGTTCGCTATCAGTCCGATCGCCCGCGCAGAGAAGGGCGTGGCGTAGGGCAGGTTTTCAAAAAGCAACCTGACGAACGCCTTTGTTCGGAGAAGGTGTTCTCCCGTTTCGCGGTTCCTGAATTCCGACACGATTGCCATCGCGGTAAAGAAGGATTCCTGAAGCTTCAGGAGATCTGCACGGAATTCCCTCCGCTCGATAGCCAAAAGGCTCTGATCGAAATTAGCCTGGGTCGTTGCCATCGCAAGGTGCGTTGGCCTTCCGTCCCTCGGGGGCAGGATCGCGAGCGTTATCCGGACCGGGCACACGGTGCCGTCCGGCATGACGTAGCGCTTGTCGCGAACCGCGCTCCGTTCCGGATTTCGGTATAGTGAGGCAATGCAGTCAAAATCCCCTTTGAGGTCGTCGAGGCAGGTATAATCCATCCATCGGGTCCCCGCGATGGTGTCGCTGTCCCTTCCGAGTATCGATCCGTACGCAGCGTTCGCCTCGTGGATTTCGCCGCTTGTCGAGTCGATTATCGCCATGCCGAATGGCGCGGCCCTGAAGGCCGTTTCGCCTACGGGATCATGGTTCTTTCGCTTCGCTTGCATTCTCCGCGATCTCCAATCCTTGTTCGTCAGGAAAGTCGTCCGCGGAGAGGATTTGTGTAATGTCGAGGATCGTTATGAATCCACCCTCGGAATGTCCCATTCCCGCGATGAAGTCCGTCGCGATATCAAGACCTATCGAAGGCGGCGGTTCGATGGAATCCCTTTCTATCGTGATTACCTTATGCACCGCGTCCGCGAAGACTCCAATCGTGAGCATTCCTCCCGCGCCCTCAGAGCCATTGGGAATTTCCGTGACGATTATCGCGGTTTCGGCCGCGACTTCGGTATCTCCCATTCCGAGCTTCTTCTTGAGGTCGATTACGGGAACCACCGTGCCGCGCAGGTTTATTACGCCGGTCATGTAATCCGGCATTCGCGGTATGCGCGTGATCGACGGAACAACGAGTATTTCCTTGACGTTCGAAACGCATAGCGCGTATTCTTCCGTTCCCATCCTGAAGGTCAGGTATTGGTGTATGTCTTCCACTTTGATTCCCTCCGCTCAAAAGCACTGATAGTCGCCGTCGATCTCGTCCTTTCCGGTAGCGTTCGCGCTTTCGTCGTCAAGGTCGATGTGGACGCCTTTCGGTCGTCGCGTAAGATCGACGCGGCCGAGACCGGTCGGGTTTTTCTGTTTCGTAGTCGGGGCATGAAGCCGTGCCGCCTCGCCAGCAACGATCTTTGCGCCGGTTTTCTGCGGTGCTTTTGAAGAGCCGTCAAGCTTGAAGAACGAAATGGTTTCCTGCATCTGCTCGGCCTGTCCCGCGAGCTCCTCCGACATCGACGCCGACTCCTCGGAAGCGGACGCGTTCTGCTGAACGACTTGGTCAAGTTGCATTAAAGCGGAGTTTATTTGCTCCGCGCCGGAATTCTGCTCGCTCGACGCGGCGCTTATCTCCTGCACGAGCTCGGCGGTTCGCTTGATTTCCGGAATCATCGAGTTGATCGTTTGCCCGGCGCGTTCGGCGATCTGGACGCTTTCTCCCGAAAGCTTGCTGATCTCGCCCGCTTCCTTCTGGCTTCGCTCGGCGAGCTTGCCGACCTCCGACGCGACGACCGCGAATCCCTTTCCGTATTCGCCCGCTCGCGCGGCCTCGATGGAGGCGTTGAGCGCGAGCATGTTCGTCGAGCGCGCGATTTCCTCGATGATGCTTATCTTCGTCGCGATCATGCGCATGGCCTCGACGGTGTCGTTTACCGCCTTCCCGCCTTCTTCCGCGATCTGCGCGGACTTTAACGAGATCTTTCCCGTCTGCATCGCGTTCTCCGCGTTTTGCCTGATGTTGGAGGTCATCTCCTCCATGGAAGACGATATCTCCTCGAGAGACGACGCCTGCTCGGTCGCGCCCTGCGACATTTCCTGCGCGGTCGAGCTCAGTTGCTGGCTTCCCGACCCGACCTGCAGCGCCGCCGCCTGAATCTGGTCGACGATAGCCTTGAGTTTGTCCTTCATCGCGTCGAGCGAAGCGGCGAGCATTCCTATCTCGTCGTTTTGCCTGATTCCCGTTTGGGCGGTAAGGTCTCCCGCAGACATCTTTTCGGCGAAGGCGACGCCCTTGCTCATCGCGCCGGTGATGGTTTTGGTCAGGAAGAGCGCGAGGCAAAGCCCGAGAGACAGGCTCGCGAGACTGAAGAGAAGTACCATGGCGCGGATATTCCTCTCGGTACTATTGATGAGCGTTATGCCGCTTTGACTCAGTTCGGTCGCCTTCGCTATCGCGATGGACGAGGCCGCCACCGCGTTTGCCTGTGCCTGGAGCTGGCGGGTGACGATCTTTTCGTACCCGCGTGACGTTTCGGAATACTTCGTCGCCAACGAGGCGATATCCAAAAGGGTTTCTTGCGCCTCCCGGTTTTTACCGGCGTTTGCCTGCGCCCTCGCGTAGGACGAAAGCTCCGCGGCGGTGCCCTGGAGTTTCAGGATGTTGTCGGCGGTTGGCTCTTGCTCATATGCAAGGTCGTCGATGAGGACGCTTTGCAAAAGGTTGCGCAGTGTGGCGTTCGTCATGTCGTTACCGGTCATTTTCCGCAACCGCGCGATATCATCCTCGATACGAAATGCCTGTTTTTCCATTTCGGCCCCGACATCCCCTTTCTGGGACTCGCAGTCGGCGTATGTGTTCAGTTCGGCTTTATATTCGGTCGCGCCCTTGATGATGTCGTCGAGCCGCGCAAGGTTGCCCTTGTCGCGAACCTGCGGCTGAAGCTCTTTCGCGAGTGATACGTTTTTGTCCATCTTTTCGCCAACGGTCGCGATGTGGGCGCCGTCTTTGGTGATGACGTAGTTCTTGCCGGCAACCATCGCGCCTTGCGTGTTCTCTACGATCGCGTGCGCTATCTCGCTGCGGCTGACGCTTCCCGAGATTGAGGAAAGTCCGTTAAGCGTGATAATGCAGGTGATAGCCGATAACACCAGAATGATGCCGAAGCCTCCGCCGATTTTTACGGCGAGTCGTAGATTCCTGAACATACGCACTCCTTTTAAGAAACTGGATGGAACTTGGATTCGATACGGGTCTGTTAATATTTTGTCTGTAACTCAAGGATAGTATTTATTATCCTACAGAGGGTGTCAAGTTTTATTTTATGCTCGATACTGTATTTATATGACTGATATCAGAAAACGCCTTGGATGTAATATTACCCGTCTGCGACATCTTCGTGGACTGACGCAGGCTCGACTCGCGGAGATGGTCGAAATTTCCTCGACCTTCATGATGCATATTGAGCATGGCACTCGCGGGGCTTCGCTTGAAACGGTGGAGCTGCTCGCGAACGCGCTTGGCGTGGATATACCGATTCTTTTTCTTAGGCCACCGGGGTCCGACAATCTTTCCGAAAAAGATGAACACAGAAACGCTTTCGTCAAATATCTGGAAGACCAGATTAGTCTCGTGATACGCAATAGTTTTGCGGAGCGTTATAGCGATACATGATCTCGCGAACAGGTCGTCGCGCTCTGGTTTTGGTTCCTGTTATCCCTCCCGTGCCGCGTTTGCCTCGACCGCGATTTGCTCTACGTCGATTATGAACGCGATGGATCCGTTTCCGCGAATCGTCGCGCTCGATATTCCTTTTACGTTCCGGTAAATTGCCCCGAGCGGTTTTATGACCGCCTGGTTGCCCCCGAGTATCTGGTCAACCAAAAGGCCGTATTGCTTTTCCTTGACTGAAACCACGACGATCTGCGCGAGAGCGGGCGCCGGGCCGGGTATGTCAAAAAACGAGCGGAGGTCGATATAGGGGAGGAGCCTTCCTTGATAGACGGCGACCCCATTTCCGGGCGTACCTTGGGAGCGATGCTCCATGCACGCGATAACGGAAGAAAGAGGAATGACGAAATACTCGTCGCCCGCGCGGACGAGAAGTCCGTCGATGATCGCGAGGGTTAACGGGATGACGAGCGTTATCGTCGTGCCAACGGTCTCCGCGCTTTCGAGCCGGAGCGTCCCTCCGATCTGCTCCATCTGACGGTTGACCACGTCCATGCCGACGCCCCTTCCCGAGATGGCGTTGGCCGTCGCCTTCGTCGAAAAGCCGGGAAGCAGGATGAGCCTGAGCAGTTGGTCGTCGTCCAGGTGGTCATCGCTTTTAATCAGTTTTTTCGCGATCGCCTTTTCTTTGATTTTCCCGCGGTCGAGCCCGTTTCCGTCGTCGGCGACGATGATATGGACGGAGGCTCCCGACTGTATCGCCTCGAGACGTATCGTTCCTGTCGCGGATTTTCCGCGCGCCGCGCGTATATCGGGCGACTCGATTCCGTGGTCCAGGCTGTTCCTGATTATATGGATAAGCGGGTCATGGAGTTTTTCGATCACGGATTTATCGAGTTCCGTCTCGCCGCCTGCCGTCACGAGCTCGATCTGCTTTCCGAGCTCGGCGGAGAGGTCTCGCACGAGGCGCTTGAACGACGAGAAGGTGGAGCCGACCGGAACCATCCGAATGCTCATCGTGTTGTTCCGTAAGTCGTCCATGAGCCGCCCGAACTGTTCTATCGCGGAAGAGAGCCCGTCCTCGTGGCCAGATTGCTTTGTCGTTTCCGAGATGAGCGCGTGCACGGTCACGAGCTCACCGACGAGCGCCATGAGGTCGTCGAGTTTTTCCGACTTGACCCGGATGGTATCGAGTTCGATCCTGTTTTTCCTTTCGGCTTGCGCTTTTTGCAGCCTTTTTTGTTCCTCGAGCGCGACGGTTATGTCGGTCGGCGTGACGAGCTTTCGCGCGAGGAGCTCCTCTCCGAGCTTCTTTTGCGACCCGAGCGCGAGGTTAAGGGATTCACGGTCGATCTTGCCGCTGCTAACGAGCAGTTCACCGAGTTTCGCCGTCTCCGTGCCGAGTCTCTCGTTCATCTCGGTGACGTTTTCTACCTGAAGCTCGCAGTCGCCTTCCGCGAAGATAAATATGTCGCGGATTGCGTTCTCCTCTATGGCGGTGGTCAGGATAACCTCCCACCCAGTCCTGCAACAATCCTCAGTGAGTTCCTCGTTTGGCGGGACGGCGCCGAGTTCCGGTATGCACGAGGAATCGCCCATGGCGCACAGTTCCTCGATGAGCTTGTAGGGATTAAGCCCCCGAAGGAGCATCCCCTCGCGAGGCTTGAACGTAATGTGCCAGGTTTGCACGGTATTTAGTCTTGTCAACGGCTCGGGTATGGCTCCTGTCCGCTCCGATTTGCCGACAGGGGTTCGTGTCGTTCGGTCGTATCCGCTTTCCCGGCGAAATTCCTCTAGGAAGACGCTGAGCTCGGCGGTCATCCCGCCGGTGCCGTCCTCAACGCGCTCGAGCATTCCGAGAATCATGTCGCGCGCGATCAGGGTGTTGCCGATCAACGCGCGCGAAAAGGAGATCTTCCCATCCCGAAGCGCGGAGAGAATCGACTCGACCTCGTGCGCGAACGTCGATATGCGGTCGAGACCGAACATGGCCGCGGAACCCTTGATCGTGTGCATTGCGCGAAATACCGCCGAAAGGATTTCCGGATTGTCTGGCTGTTCTTCCAATTCGAGGAGTTGTTCCTCAAGCTTTCCCAAAAGTTCAAGAGCTTCTTCTTTGAATGTTTCAATAAATTGACTGTTTTGTTGTGTCATGGTGTTCGTTGTTGTCTATTATGCGATTATTCAATCTTGAAGCTGATTCCATGAACTGTCAAGAATTATCTGATGGTTGTTTAAAATTAACTGATAGATAATATGTGGAGATTTTAACTTTTTAATTTACTCCCAATGTCGTTGACGCGGGAGCGGTCTTTTGCGGCGAATCCGGAAACACCAATTCGACCGAGTTCGCGAACACGAGGAAATCGCTTCGGTCGGCGACGCCAAGTTTTCGGTAGATTGTCACCATCCGCTGCTTGATCGCGCTTTCGCTGATCCCGTAATCAATAGCGATGGAGGAGTATTTTTCGTTGTTCCGAACGCGCGCGATAAAATCGAAATCCCGGGGCATAAGCCCGAATTCGACGAGGTATATCTTTTTGTGCCTGCGCTTAAGCGGCAAGAGCGGCACGAGGTAATGCCTGAAGATTATGAAAAGGACCACGAATGCCGTGCACATGAAAAGGATATTGGCGAGCGAGTGAAGCGCCTTGCTCGCGCCGAAGCGGAACTGCAGGGCAAACGGAACCACGAGAAGCGCGGCGAGTAGCATTCCTTTGAGCCGCGTTCGCGTTCGGAAAAAGCCTTCCTTAAACGCGATGCTCCATCCTATTACGTAGAGCATGCAGCCCGCGATGTCACCGCCGTCGGCGATGTTGACGAATCCATGGAAGAGAAAAATGGCGGTAAAAAGATATTTCCAGTCCGGCCTGAAGATAAGAATAAAAAAAGCGGCGGTGGTCAGGAAATCCAGGGTCAGCAATAAATTCTTTTGGACGAATTCGCCCGGCAGGTACGAATCCCGAACGATGAAGATATTCAGGATCGCGACTGCCAGGCAAAAGGCGCAGGACAGGAGCGCTATGATCTTCCAGATCTTGCTGTCGGTCAATTCCATAGGGCAGGTGGAGCATAGGCTAGGGGTAGAATTCGCTCGATGTCCGGGTTTGAAATCTCCTGTATCCGTTTGGTCAGAGTGGCCGATATCGCGTCAAAGTCCCATTGACCGTCATTGAGCGGGTTGTACTCTCCGCTCAGCGCGTCTTTTTCACGGTGGCGGCGATAGCCATTGACCATTATAAGCGCAAGGAGGCTCATCCCATGCTCTATCGTCGAAGGATCGCCGCCGGTAAAGGACATGATGAGGCGAAGGCGCGACATGATGTCCGAATTGTCGTCGGGGGTATGGTCGAAAATCTCTCGGCCTCCCCTGATCGCGGTTATATATACCGAAAGATGGGCAAGCGATATTCGCCGCGCGTCCGGACAGCCCGCAAGATACGGGATCGCAGCGATGAGTCGGGCTGTTTTGCTTGCCGCGAACGCGTCCGTTTCCTCTGCGGTGAAGCGGAAGGTCTGCGCAACCATGCCGACGGTCAGGTCCCAATCTTTCTCGGTGAATTCTTTTTGCGCCAATGCGCGGGAAAGTAACTCGATGCCTGGTACAGTAACAATCATGAATGCCTCCTGGGTATTATGAATAGTATCAGTATACCGGTTGCTTTTGAGTTGCTGTCAAGCAAAAGAAGTTGCCAAATGTTCTTTTACGCGAAATAACTTGGGTTATAGTGTTTCGATCGCGGGAATGCCTGTATCATCAACACAGGTAAATCAAGTTGCAGGAGTTGTATAGATATGAAGCAAAAAACCGGATGTAAAAAAGTATGATGTAAAAAAAGTGCGTGCACTGAATAGACTTTCTTGATGCGGTTTGAAACCTCCAAAAAAGGACCTGCCATGTACCATGCAAACAGTGATCACGCAACGAAGGAAATCGGCGAAGGCGCAAACCTTGCTTTCGAAACGCTACTCTCTTGCAGGAGTAAGCTTGAGGTATCAAAGATTCACGATGCGGTTCAGGAGCTGTATCGGTTCGTGGAAAAAACCGGGGCAAATGCCGTCGGTCCGATCATCGTCACCCTTCATTCAGGCTCGGTTCACGATGATTCGATTCTGCTTGATCTCGAGTTTTTATTACCGCTGCCAGAAAAGATCACTCCCAAAAGTCCTTACACGCTAATTCCTTCCTTCACGATCAGCAATGCGATCTATAAACGCCATACCGGGCCGATCACCACGCTTGGCAGAACCTATGAGGCTTTGTACGAATACTGCGACCGGAAAAAATTGCAGGCGGTAACCGACATTCACCACATCGCCGTCTCGCCTCCGACGGTGAATCCTGGAAGCGATGAGTTCTGTATTGACGTGTATATCGGAACGCGTTCCATGTCTTGACCGGATACGGGCTTCCCTATACGCTTTCTGAACGATGAAACCAAAAGCCGATCTCCATCCGGATACTGTCTGCGTGCACGGAACCTATGACCCCTTTGAGCATCGCGGCGCGCGGTCAATGCCGATCTATCAGAGCGCGGCGTATTGCTACGAGTCCGCGGATCATGCGGCCGATCTCTTTTCCTTTGAGGCGGAAGGGAATATCTATTCCCGACTTGGAACTCCCACGACCGACGAGGCGGAAAGCCGCGTCGCCCTTCTCGAGGGCGGGATCGGCGCGGTATCGTTCGCGTCGGGAATGGCCGCGCTTTCTTCCTTCGTTCTCAATTTTCTGAAAAGCGGGGATATGATCGCGTCCTCTTCCGCCCTGTATGGCGGAAGCATGGGGCTATTGACCGACACCTTGCCCGCGCTCGGAATCACGACCCGTTTTTTCGATCCCCTCGACCCCGTAAGCCTTGAACGCGTGATGACCGGCTCCGTCAGGCTCATCCTTACGGAGAACCTCGCGAATCCCGCGCTCTCTATCCCGGATCACGAAGGGATAGCGTCGATCGCGCGGAAGTGGCGCGTGCCGTACCTTGTCGACAATACGCTCGCGACGCCGCTCGTCTGTCGGCCCGCGGCCCATGGCGCGGATTTCATCCTTCATTCGGCGACGAAGTACCTGATGGGCCATGGCGACGCGATCGGGGGGATTATCGTCGACGCGGGTACGTTCGAGTTTGACCGCGAACGGTATCCCCTCATGTTCGACGCCGCGCCCGACGGAAGGAGTTTCGTCGAGTCGTTCGGAAAAAAAGCCTTTCTGACGAGACTGCGCGGTAAGGCGCTCATGAATCTCGGCGGCTGCATGGCGCCGTTTCACGCGTGGCTCTTGATCCGCGGCCTCGAAAGCCTTCCGGTCCGGCTTGAACGGCATCTCGCGAACGCGCGATTCCTCGCGGACGCGCTCGCGCGCGACTCCCGCGTCGCGTGGGTTAACCACCCCTCGCTCGAGAGTCATCCCTCGCGCGCGAACGCCGACCGGTACTTTGGCGGAAAATACGGCGCGATGGTTGGCTTTGGACTAAAGGGCGGCTACGATGCGTGCAAGGGCTTCATCGATCGGGTTTCGCTCATATCGCATACGACGAACATCGGCGACACGAAGACCCTCGTGATCCACCCCGCGTCGACCACGCACCGGAATATGGACGCGTCCGCGCGCGCGGCCGCCGGGATCGGCGACGATTTTATCCGGATGTCGGTCGGGCTTGAAAACCCGGACGACCTCTTGCGCGCGATCGAGGCCGCCTTGTAAAAGGGTCGTGCTCTCAGGCATGGCGCCCTGCGCACGAAAAGGATGTAAACGCAATATGAATGAATTCGAATATGGTGATTTCTACCTTCGCGATGCGCGGGAGGATGACGCTCCCGGTCTGCTCGCGATCACGAATGACGCGGAGACGATGAAATACTACGGCGAGGAGGGAAGCTGGTATCCCGACCTCGCGGCGGCTCTGGGCGAGATCGCCTGGTTTCGCGGCCTTCCCGCCGAGAACGGGATGCGCTGGGTTATCGCGCGAAAGGGCGACGGCGCGTACGCCGGGGATATCGGCTTTTTCGGTTACGACGGCAAGGCTCGCCGCGTCGAGCTCGGCTACAAGCTCGACCGCGCGTACTGGGGGCGCGGCGTCGTTTCGGCGTTCATCTCGATGATCGTGCCGTGGGGCTTTCGCGAGCGGGGCTATAACCGGATCGAGGCGTACGTGGAACCGGGAAACCCCGGTTCGGCGAAGGCGCTCCTCAAGAACGGTTTTTCGCTCGAGGGCGTGCTTCGGGAATACGAGATCGTGCGGGGAAAACCCGTCGACCTCGAACTCTACACGAGATTGAGAAGGGAATGGGAAGCGGCCCGGTAATCGTTTTCGCGCATGAGTAAAAAAAAGAGGCCGTACGGAACTCGCGTTTCGTACGGCCTTTATCTTTTCCTTCCCGTTTGGAAGGATGGTTGCCGGAAGGAAACCTTTTTGAAAGGTTTCCTTCCGGCTTTCTTCTTTTACTTGTAGAGCTCGCGCTTTACGTAGTGCGTGTGGAGGAGGTGGTGCGCCTTCTCGGAGTTGGGCTCCTTGAGGAACTCGGCGTAGACCGCCTGCACGCTCGGGTTCTTGTGAGAAACGCGGATTGCGCTCTTCGCGTCGTCGGTATAGAGACCGGCCGCGCGCTCCTTGCGAACCTCGTCGTCGGCGCCGTAGGGCTGCCCGCCTCCGGAGACGCAACCGCCGCGGCACGCCATGACCTCGATGAAGTGGTAGGGCGGCTCTTTCTTCGCGGCTTTGGCCTCGCGAACGGCGGCGAGCAGGGGCTCGACGTTGCCGAGCTGGTGCACGACGGCGATGCGGACTTCGGTTCCCGCAACGTCGATCTTCGCTTCCTTGACGTCCTTAAGGCCGCGCGCGGGAAGGAAGTTGATGTCGCCGAGCTCTTTGCCGGTGATGACCGCGTACGCGGTGCGGAGAGCCGCTTCCATGACGCCTCCGGTCGCGCCGAAGATCGTTCCCGCGCCGGTGTAGGGTCCGAGCGGGTTGTCGGCTTCTTCTTCCTCAAGGAGGTTGAAGTCGATGCCGGCCTGGAGGATGAGGCGCGCGAGTTCGCGGGTGGTGATTACGGTGTCGACGTCCTGGAATCCGGAGGATTTCATGTCGTCGCTGCGCTTGCACTCGTACTTCTTCGCGGTACAGGGCATGACGGAGACCGAGTAGATCTTCGAAGGATCGATGTTCGCCTTCTGCGCCCAGTAGGTCTTGATCATGGAGCCCATCATCTGCTGCGGGCTCTTCGCGGTCGAGACGTTCGGCAGGAGGTCATGCGCGTTCTTCTCGGCGTAGTCGACCCACGCGGGGCAGCATGAGGTAAAGAGCGGGATGTCGCCCTTGCCCTTGAGGAGTCGGCCGATGAGCTCGGTGCCCTCTTCCATGATGGTGAGGTCGGCGGAGAAGTTCGTGTCGAACACGTACTTGAAGCCGATGCGACGGAGCGCGGCGTAGATCTTCTTGGTGGTGAGCGCTCCGGGCTTCAGGCCGAACTCTTCGCCGAGGGCGACGCGGACTGCGGGCGCGATCTGGACGACGGTGGTGACATCCTTGTCGGCGAGGCGGTCCCAAACCTTGCGGGTCGAGTGCGCTTCGTAGATCGCTCCGACGGGGCAATGCGCCGCGCACTGGCCGCAGCGAACGCACGGGGAGTCGGCGAGCTTGACCATCGCGGCGGGCGCGATGACGGTTTTGCCGCCGCGTGCCTGATACTCGATGGCGTTAACCTTCTGCATCTCCTGGCACACTTCGACGCAGCGGCCGCAAGAGATGCACTTGTTGCGGTCGAAGACGATCGCGTCGTTCGAGTCGTCGAGCGGGCGGTCGATGATGAAGTGCTCGAAGCGGATCTGGCGAAGGCCGAATTCCGCCGCGAGGCTCTGGAGCTCGCAGTTGTTATTGCGGGTACAGGTGAGGCAGTCCTGCGGGTGATTCGACAGGATCAGCTCGAGCAGGGTGCGCCGGGCCTTGACGATCTCGGGGTCATGGGTGATGACCGACATCGCCTCGGTGACCTTGGTGCAGCATGCGCGCACGAGGCGCGGGGTGCCTTCCATGCGCACGATACAGATACCGCACGAGGCCCACGCGGGGAGGTCCTGATTGTAGCAAAGCGAGGGAATCTTGACGTTTGCCTGCTTTGCGGCTGCGAGAATCGTGGTTCCCTCGGGAACCTGGATTGCTTTGCCGTTTATCTTAACGTTAATCATAGTTTGTCTCCTTGAAACATCGGCTTGTTGGCTCAATGCCTTACGCCTTGACCACGGCGCCGAATTTGCAAGTCTTGTAGCACTCGCCGCACTTCAGGCACTTTTCCTGGTCGATGACATGCCGTCCCTTCTTTTCGCCGGTGATGCAGTTGGCCGGGCACTTGCGCGCGCAGGCTCCGCAACCGATGCATTTCTCGTTGATGTCGAAGACCACGAGGTCCTTGCACTTGCCGGGAACGCACTTATGGTCCTTGATGTGCGAGATGTACTCGTGCTCGAATTTCTTGATCGTCGAGAGCGTGGGGTTCGGGGCTGACTGGCCGAGCGCGCACAGGGAGGTCTTCTGCATCGCAAAGCCGATCTCCTTGATCTTGTCGAGGTCTTCCATCGTGCCCTTGCCCTTGGAGATCTTGTCCAGGATCGCGTGGATCTGCCGGGTTCCGATGCGGCAGGCGGAACACTTGCCGCAGGATTCGTCAACGCAGAATTCCATGTAGAACTTCGAGACATCAACGACGCAGTCGTCCTCGTTCATGACGATCATACCGCCCGAGCCCATCATGGAGCCGAGTTGCTGGAGCGCCTTGAAGTCGAGCGGCACGTCGAGGCCTTCCTCGCCGATAATTCCGCCCGAAGGACCGCCGGTCTGGACGCCCTTGAACTTCTTGCCGCCCTTGATGCCGCCGCCGATCTCGAAAATTATCTCGCGGAGGGTGGTTCCCATAGGAACCTCGACGAGTCCCGAGTTCTCGACCGCTCCGGTGAGCGCGAAGACCTTGGTTCCCTTCGAATCTTCGGTACCGATCTTGCTGAACCAGGCGGAGCCCTTGTTCAGGATGACGGGGACGTTGACGTAGCTTTCGACGTTATTGATGATCGTGGGTCTTCCCCAGAGTCCGGACTGCGCGGGGAACGGGGGTTTCGGCGTGGGCATGCCGCGCTTTCCCTCGATCGAGCGGAGGAGGGCGGTTTCCTCGCCGCAGACGAACGCTCCCGCACCGAGACGGATCTCGATGTCGAAGTCAAAGCCCGAGCCGAGGATGTTCTTGCCGAGGAGTCCTGCCTCGCGCGCCTGGTTCATCGCGATCTTGAGGCGATCGACGGCGAGCGGGTATTCGGCGCGGATATAGACGAAGCCCTGGTTTGCGCCGATGGTCTTTCCGCAGATGATCATCGCCTCGAGGAGCGCGTGGGGGTCTCCCTCGATGGTGGAGCGGTTCATGTACGCGCCCGGATCGCCCTCGTCGGCGTTACAGACGACGTACTTCACGTCGCCGGGGGCCTTGAAGCACGCTTCCCATTTGAGCGCGGTGGGGAAACCCGCGCCGCCGCGGCCGCGGAGTCCCGCTGCCTTGATTTCTGCTATGATGTCTTCCGGCTTCATCTGGAAGAGGGCCTTCTCGAGCGCGAGGTAACCGTCGCGCGCGATGTATTCCTCGATGTTCTCGGGATCGATGATACCGCAGTTGCGGAGGACGATGCGGAGCTGCTTCTGATAGAACTGGATGTCCTCGACGGTTTCGGTGCTCTTCTTTTCCTTGTTGTACAGAAGGCGCGGAACCTCGCGGCCCTTAACGATCTGCTCGTTGATGATTTCCTTCGCGTCCTCGGGTTTAACCTCGACGTAGAAGGAGTCTTCGGGAAGAACTTTGACGATCGGTCCCTTTTCGCAGAAACCGAAACATCCGGTTTTGACGATCTGAACCTTATCGATGACGCCGGCAGCCTTTGCCTCGGCGATCAGGTTGTTGTAAATCTCGTTGGATTTCATGGACTCGCATCCGGTTCCTCCGCAGACGAGAATGTAGTGGGTATATGCCATAACTTCTCTCCTTATTTCTTGAGGATATCGCCCGCGGGGCGGTCGAGGATCTGCTCGTTGAGAAGTTCCCTCTTCAGGATGTGCTTCTCGACGATCTCTTTCGCGACTTTCGCGTCGACGCGGCCATAGATGATGCTCGGCATGTCTTTCATGACGATCTCGACGGTCGGCTCGTTCTGGCAAAGACCCATGCATCCGGTTTGGCGGATGATGGCGTCGCCGCCCATTCCCTTCGCGTCGAGTTCTTTTACGAACGCGTCCAGGGTTACCTTCGCGCCGGCGGCGATACCGCAGGTGCCCATGCCGACGATGATCTGGATCTGCTTGCCTTCCATATCACGTTTTTTGATCTGCTGCTGCGTGTTTTCGCGCAGTTTCCGCAGGTCCTCGAGGGACATTTTCGCCATATTATTCCTCCATTGATTCCAGATATTGACCGAGCAGCGCGAGGGAGTTCACGTCCGTAAACGTGCCTTCCGACTCAAGGCCGAGGGTCTCAAGCAGTTCCGATCTGCGCACGGTGTATTCGACCGTGTGGCTCTTCTTCTCCAGAGAGCGCGAGATGATCATCTCGTACCTTCCGTCGAAGGTCAGAACGTGCCGGAAATATCCGGTGACATCGCCGACTGGCGGCGTGTCGATGTTCGTCAGGTCGAAGCGGGCCTCAACGACCGTGCCCCGGCGCTTTCCGCCTTCGGCTTCGGTCTCTCCCTTGCTTGAACTGATCTTCCAGGTACCGCCAGTTGATTCGGCGGTTTGTATCAGAAACGGTATTCCGAGTCCCACCCTGCGCCCGGGATGCTTTTTCCCGTCGGAGTAGAATGGATCGGTCGCGCGCTTGAGCTCGTCCGGGGTCATCCCCTTGCCGTTATCCTCGATCGTTACCGAAAGATCACGGTCGGTTTCGCGCAAGCTTACCCTGATGACCGTCGAGCCCGCCTCTACCGCGTTTTGGGTGAGGTCGCTCAACATGTCGCAGAGGGTAAAGTGCATTCGTTCGTTATGCCTTATATTTCGCGAGAACGCCGTTCATCTGGTCGCGGGTAAGCTTTCCGAAAACGTCGCCATTGACCGAAAGTACCGGGGCAAGACCACAGCAACCGATGCAGCGAACCGGTTCTACCGAGAAAAGGCCGTCCGACGTGGTGATTTCCGTGGCGGAGAGACCGAGGATGCTTCGAGCCTCGTCGATCAGGTCCTGTCCGCCCTTAAGGTAGCAGGCGGTTCCAAGGCATACCGAGACCCTGTTCTTGCCGGGCTTGACGGTCTTGAAGAAGGAATAGAAGGACATCGTTCCGTAGACACGAGCCAACGGATTCCCCGTCCTATTGGCGACTTCAGTCGCCGCTTCTCTGGAAATGTAACCCTGTTCTTCCTGAACCCGGTGAAGGATCATGATCAGGTTGCCAGGTTTCATCTTCCATTCATCGATGAAAGCATTGAGTTCCTTCGAGAACTCGCACGCTGTAGCCATTTGAAAACCCCCAAATTATTACTCGATAAAAATATATCGATAAATGCTTCAAGTATTGTACTAATAAAGGGAGTTTTTTTCAATTGGTTTTGTTCTGGATATTTATAGATGAAAGGTGAAAGGATGGGGTTTTTGCGCTTTGTGGATAGGCGTAGTATACCTACCGGTAGGTATACTACGCCCAATTTACCATTTTGCTTCGGCGATTACAGGATTTGAGAGGATCAAGAGGGTCGAAAGCGGCAGACGGAAGGTGACGGTGTTGCCGTTTTTGGTCACAGTACCCGGAGTCGTTATCTTCGCGCCGGTTGCCACGGAAGGGCATTGCACCGACAGGGTAAAAAAGGAGTTTTTAAGCTCGGTCGCGAGGGTTTTGCCATAGGTTGCCGCGATGAGCTCCTCATATTCGCCATTGGTCATCGTCTCGCCGGTGAAGGCCGGCGCCATGAAAAGGTCGAGGTAGTCGCGGGTTTCGCCTGGCATCAGCTCAAGCGCTTTGGCGAGGGTGTCGCGGGAAAGGGTGATCGCGATCTTTCGCTCATCCTTGCGAAGGTTTATCGCGTTACCGAGAAAACCGTCCGTTTTGACGAGCGCGAGGGCGAGCTTGATGCCCGCGCGGCCTGAAAACTCAAGGGAATCCGCGCGAAATCCGGCGTGGGCGAGGCTGACGAGGATCGCTTCGCGGTCGTAGAGGGTGCCCGTGTCGGTATTGGTACCTGATTTCGTGCCTTCGGTATCGGTGAGCCTCCGAACGATGTTCTCGGCCGTCGGCGAGAGATCGGCCGAAAAGGAGGCGGTGTTGGTCGCGCCGGACCTGACCTTCAGCGTGATCGCGGGCGAGCAGGAACTGAAAGCGAGGCTCGCGATGGCGAGGCAGGCGATAAGCGTGGCGGAGGCGCGAATGAAAACGGTTCGCTGCGTAAATCGGGCATGGTTCATGGATTGCTCATCCTTTATAATGCGGTAATGGATTCAGGTCGCCTTTCGAGCCAAATCGCTAGATGTCAAAGCTGAAGGTTACCCCGGTGTTAAACCGCAGACCTGAGTGAAAGGTTTCATCGTTGAACCAGGAGTATTCGGCGCTCTGGTAAAAGCGCGCCTTCTGGCCCGCTATGGTTACGGGTTTTGAATTCCAGGAAAGGCCGATCAAGCCGGGAAACTGTGGTTTGCGGTTAAGGTCATTGTCGGCTGTGAGATGAAGTTGCGTCCCGATGAAGAAACGGAAGCCCTGCGGGGTCGAGAGGGAGGCGGTGAGCGGAACGCTGACGGAATCGGACCGGGTGTCCCAGCAAAGGCCCGTGCCGAGACCCGGCCAGACGGAAAGGCCTTTCATCCAGACGGCTTCGGCGTTCGCGCTTGCGCCGCGGAGTGGTCCTTCGCCCTGACCGACATCCCAGAGGATACCACCGGTACAGTTCAGCCTGAAACCGATCTCTCCGCCGAAGGGGAAAGGGTTGACCGCGGGAGCCCGATCCTTGCCCTGTTCGGGTACCTTAACGTCTTCCGCGAGGAGGATGCGCCCTGCATAGCGGAAATTCCTCCTCCAGTAGTCTTCCGAGAGGTCGGAGACGATGACGCCGGTCCGGGGTCCGTCCGAGGCCGCGTGAATAAAGGTTCCTCCGCCCAGATAGATACCGACATGCGAAATGCGCCCGGTCGTGTTGAAAAAAAGGAGATCCCCTGGCTCCCGGGCGTGATCGGTTATACGATCGCATCGGGCGGAGAGAGCGGATACCGTGCGCGGTACTTCCTCTCCGAACGCGTCGAGCGTTGCTCGAAAGATCAGCCCGGAACAGTCCATTCCCTCGGGGGTGGTACCGCCGCGGACGTAGGGCACGCCGAGATACTTTCGCGCTGACTGAATAAAAAGCGCGCGATTGGACGTATCTCCCGATCCTCGGTTGAAAAACTTGGGCATCTCGGCCGTCAGGGATGAAAAAGGCAGGAGCATAAGGACGAAAACGGCAAAAAACCGGGTTTTAGCGCTGAAAAAAACACGAGTTTGCAACCGCCAATTTAAATCTTGTGTCATAATTAATGCCATAATAGTACATTTATACCATTTCATTTAAGAGGTTTATATGAAGTTAGCCGAAAGAAAGCCCTGGGCTTTCCTGGATGCCTGGCGAGGCACCGCCTTTACCGGCGAATGGCCGACACTCCCCGAAATGTTTCGGATTTCGGTCGAGCGGTATCCCGACCGTCCTTGTTTTACGGCTTTTGAACCCGATCGCGTTACGCTCACGTATCGTGAGGCTCTCGCGAAGATCGAGGTCCTTGCTGCCTGGTTCGCGGGTCAGGGCGTCGTCAAGGGCGATCATATCGCGGTTTCCGGAAAGAATTCGCCCGAGTGGGCCGTCACGTATCTGGGCGCGGTTTTCGCGGGCGCGACCATTGTCCCGATCGACTATGGCCTCCATGATCATGAGATCGAGAACCTCCTCAAGGCCGCTTCGCCGAAGTTTTTCTTCGTTGACGAGGAAAAACTCGTGCATTTCCGCAATGTCGCAAGCGCCGGAAAGGTCTACTCCCTCAGCAAGTCCTTTCCCGACGAGTATGTGTACAACCTGAAAGGCGGTTCCCTTTCAAAAATCGTTCCCCCCGTCGAAACCGATCTCGCGGCGATCATGTTTACCTCGGGCACCACGGGTACCCCGAAGGGCGTCATGCTTACACATCAGAATCTCGTGTCCGACTGCTACATCGCTCAGTCGAATCTCGGCATATATCACACTGACGTTTTTTACGCACTCCTTCCGATCCATCATTCATACACGATGCTTGCCGTCTTTCTTGAGGCGATGTCGGTCGGCGCCGAGGTCGTATTCGGTAAGAGCATGGCCGTCTCGAAGATGCTCAAGGAGCTGCGGGAAGGCAAGATCACCATGCTGCTCGGCGTTCCGCTTCTTTTCAACAAGCTTCTCGCGGGTATCATGAAGGGCATCAAGGATAAGGGACCGATCGTGTATGGGCTCATCAAGTTTCTGATGGGTATTTCCTATCTCGTGAAAAAACTTACCGGTCTCAATCCCGGCAAGAAAATGTTCGCGTCCGTGCTGGACAAGGCGAGCCTTTCGACGGTGCGCATCGCGATCTCGGGAGGCGGCCCTCTCGCGGCGAGCATCTTCCGCATGTACAATGAATTCGGCATCGACTTTATTCAGGGATATGGCCTGACTGAAACATCTCCTATCGTGGCTCTCAATCCTGTCGAGCGTTTCAAGATCGAGAGCGTCGGCCGATACTTTCCGCCGCACATGGAAATGAAGATCCTTGATCCTGACGAGAAGGGTGTCGGCGAGGTCGCCATCCGCGGACCGATGGTCATGAAGGGGTATTACAACCTACCCGAGGAGACCGCAAAGGTCCTTTCAGACGATGGCTGGTTTCGCACCGGCGACCTCGGCTGGATCGACGGCGAGTACTATCTCTATCTTTGCGGCCGCGCGAAAAATATGATCGTTACCGAGGGTGGCAAGAACGTGTATCCCGAGGAGATCGAGAACGCGTTTCAGCTTTACTATAACGACATCGAGCAGATTACCGTGCAAGGCTACATTATGGACGCGGCGACGAAGAGCGAGGGTATCGAGGCGCTCGTGTATCCCGCCGACGAGCTTCTCAAGAAACTCGACGTGATGCGCGGCGATACCACGGAGGACGATTCGGTGAGCCTCGCGATCAACGATATCGTGAACACGGTGAACAAGACGCTGCAGTCATATCAGCGCATCTCGAAGGTTACGATACTGACGGAGCCGCTTGAGATGACGACGACGCGAAAGGTAAAGCGTACGTACGCTAAATAAGGAAGATTACCGGGGCCGCCTTTCGAGGGCGGCCCTTATCGTTTCAAGGTCTACGCGCCCGTCGGCGCGGAGAAGGTTCGCGTCCGCTATGTCGAGGTCGAAGGCGCGCCTTCCGATGTGCTCGGGAAAGTGCGCGTCGCTCGAGGTAATGAGGGGGTAGTTTCGCGTGTCGAGCGCGTTCGCGTATTGCGCGCGATCGGGCATCCTGACCACCTCAAGGGCGGCCCAAGGCCCGTCCACGATGAAGCCGAGCTGGCTCGTGAGCGAGAACGAGGGTCGGTCGACGTGCGCCGGGATCACGATTCCTCCGAGCTCGATCGCCCGCGCGGCGAGCTCGTCGATCCCGATATCCGCGCTGGTAATGAGATACTTGTCGATCTCTCCGGCGATATCCTCGTTTTCGTCAACGTAAATCTGATCGCCCATTTTCTCCGGGATGTTCATCACTGGGGGCAAGAGATCATACAGCTCGGAGCCGAACGCGAGCGCCGATTCCGGCGCGGAAAAAAGGCAAAGGATATGGCATTCTTCCCGCGGTTGCGCCTCGATCCCGAAGAGCGCTCTTACGCCAAATTCCTTGCAGGCAAGATCGAACGCGGGGCAGTTGAGCGCGGTGTTGTGGTCGGTAAGTGCGGCGAGGCGGATTCCCTGCTCGGCGAGACGGGCCGCTATCGCGCGCGGCGACATGGAAAGATCGCCGCAGGGTGAGAGGCACGAATGAAGGTGGAAGTCCGCCCTGACGATCATGCGTTCAGTTTTTGATAGAGCTTTCCGGAGACCGTGTACTGACTGTCTCCGGTGAGGAAGATCGCGATTCCCTCGGATCGGGCAGCCTCGATCATGTCGTCCGGGATGGGCCGGTTATTGCAGATGACGATCGCCGCGAGGTCCTTGAGGGTTCCGACCGCGACGGTGTTCTTGTGCGCCTGGATGGTTATGAGGACGCCGTTGTCGACCGCGTTCGCCATCGCGTCGCTCAGGAGGTCGGAGCAGTAGGCGCCCGCTATCTCGCGGTCCTCGAAGGTGTTCTGCAGGCACTTAGCCCCGAGAAAAGCCGCCAGTTCTGTCGTTTTCATGATGGTGTATTTCCTTTCAGGTTGAAGATTGCCCGGACAAGCGTTCCGCCGCCCGCTGACGATTCGATGCTGAATTCATCCGATACGCGCCTGGTGTTTGGCAGTCCCATCCCCGCGCCGAAGCCGAGAGAGCGAACCCGGTCGCTCGCGGTCGAGAATCCCTCGGTCATCGCTTTTTCGATATCGGGGATTCCGGGGCCCGTATCCGTCGCCTCGATGACGAGCCGGTCGCCCGTGATGCGGTAGCGCATTACGCCGCCTTCCGAGTGGACGACCTGATTGATCTCGAGCTCGTAGCTCGCGATGCCGATCCTTCTCGTTATCGAGGTCTCGACGCCCGATGCCTTGAGGAGCTTTTTGATCTCGGTCGAGGCTTGCCCCGCGATCTCGAAGTTAAAGGGTTCGGTGTTGAACTCGATGACCCGCTCCTCTCCTTGCGCGCCTTCGTCCTTGATTCCCCTCCGCAACGCGTGCTCGGGCGGTATCGAGGTTTGTTCAAGGCGTTCGACCTCGCGGTTGAGCGCGACGAGCAGCGTCGATATCACGTCGGACGCGGTGACGATCCCGACGAGGCGCGAATTGCCGTCGAGTACGGGGAAGCGGCCAAACGAGTATTTATTGAAGTAGGAGACGCAAAAGGAAAGGCTCATCGTGTCTTGAAGGACGATCACGTTCGTCGTCATGTGGAGTCCCGCTGCGTCGTTGATCCACCCGTTGTCGAGCGCGTTGACGATGTCGTCCATGGAAATGATGCCGAGCAGGGCATTGTGCTCGTCCGCAATCGGAATGCCGGTTATGCGGTTCTTTTTCATCACGTCCTGGATGTGGCGGAGCGGGTCGGACGCCCGCGCGGTCAGGATCGGATGGGTCATCACGTCCTTTACCTTGAGCTTGAAGAGGATCTCGAGAACCGCTTCGGGGGAATTGTCCTGGTTGATTGGGATGGCGAACATGCTAAAAGTATACCCCGTTTTTCCCGATTATGGTATATGAGCGCGAAAACTCGCCGTTTTCGCGCTCGAGCGTTCAGGCGGGGTTACGCGCTATTGGGCGCCTTCAAGGCGCTTGAGGGCGCCGATGGCGTTATCAAGCTCCATCTCGGCGAGAATCGCGGAGGTATCCTTCGTCATGCGAATTTTGTGGAAATATTCCTTCTTTGTCTTGAGAAGCTCCATCGATCCTGCAGCTGGGTGGCGGCTCAGGTATCGTGCAAGGTTTGCCGTCACGTAGAGGTCCTTTTCCCTCTCGAGCTGCGCGATCACCAAGGGTTGGCTTGATGCCTGGTCGATCGCGTCCAAGGCATCCGTGAGCTGAAACCTGATATCAAAATCGATTTCCTTGGGAATGGAAGCCTCGATTCCGGGCAGGCACTCAACCGCCTTGAGGTATTCCGCCGCGTTGATAGCGCCCTTTCTCGGCTTGCCCGCGTACTTTGACCCGTTCAGGCACAGTTGCACCTCCGCGATGGTCGCGTCGCGGTTTGCCGTGAAGAACTCCTCGATCGAGGCGTTGACCGTCTTGTCCTTGTCGTCGTCAAAGGCACCGTACGCGGTGAAGATTTTCGTGTAATCCTTTTCCGCAATCGCCGCGGCGACCTTGTCGGCGGGCCATTTGACGGCCGCGGTCAGGGCGGTCGCGACGAGCAACGAGAAAATCACGCAGGCAACAAATCTTTTTTTCATTTCCAGGTATCTCCTTATACTCGAAAGTATCAAAAGTATACCCCGGTAAATTTCATCTGTCCAGTTTTCGGGATTTCGCTCCCGAAAGATCCTTACAGCACGTGCTTCTCGAGAAAGTCCGCGATCCCGTCGTCGTCGTTGTCCCGGTCGGTGACGAAACGGGCGAGCGAGAGGATTTCCGGGCGGCTGTTTGACATGGCGACGCTCAGTTTCGCGTAGCGGATCATCGATTCGTCATTCATGCTGTCGCCGAAGGCCATTACGCGGTCCGCGCCGACGCCGAGGATGTCCTCGGCGATTATCTTGAGGGCTTCTCCCTTTCCCGCGCCGAGGGGAAGCACTTCCATGAAATACGGTTTGCTGACGAAGACGGTCGCGCGATCGCGGAATATCACCTTGAATTCCGCCTCGACGGGAACGATGAACTCGGGGTCGCCGGGGATGACGAGTTTGTAGACCCCTCGCCTGATCAGGGATTCGTAATCGTCCGGAATCACCGGCTTCAGGCCCGAAAGGCGGCAATCGCGATCCGAAAACTCGGTTTCCTTCGAAACGTAGATGATGTTGTTTTCGTATATATGGCAGGAAAGTCCTGCGTCGACGGTCAGCCTGAAGGCCTCGATGGCGACGTCCGTATCCAGACGGTGGTCGAAGACGGTTTTGCGCGTGTCGGAGGTGATGACCTCGGAGCCGTTGTTGCAGACGAGCCAGCTTGCTTCCTTGTCGATCCCGATGCGCTTTGCGTACGGGATCATCGCCTCGGGCGAGCGGCCGGAAGCGAGAATTATCTTGATACCGCGATCGCGGGCGGCGGCGAGCGTTCTTACAGTTCGGTCCGATATGGAAAGGTCGTGGCGGAGCAGGGTGTCGTCAAGGTCCATGGCGATAATCGCCGGTTCTAGTTTCATGCCCGTACTATATCCTATTTGACTTGCCCGCAAAAGGGCTCTATCATAACGAAATGAAGACCAAAAGCTTACGCTCCCGTGCGTTCAGTTTTGTAGCTCCCGCCCTCACTGGCATCCTCTCGGCATCCTTCGCGATGCTCTCCTTTCCGGCTATCCTTCCACTGATTTTTTGCGCCCTGATCTTTCTCGGGGCGGTTGTTTCTTTTGCAGTCGCCGTGCTGCAAGCGCGCTATGATCGCGCGCTCGAGCATGACTTTCAGCTCGTGTTGACGAAGCTCGCGAAACAGCTTGGCCACGGCCTTTCGGCTTTTGCCTCGGGCGACCTCCGGTTTCATCTCCGCAAGCCCGAGTTTACCGCCGAAACCCCCGACGCTGCGGCGCTCGCCAAGCGGCTCCTTTCGAGCCTGGACGATTTCAATAGCATTACCAATATTCCACTGAAGCGGGTTTGTTTCGTCGGCGCGAATTCCTATCAGGAAGGCCGTGTGGCGGGTGAGCATATCGGCGCGATGCTTGGGGGAAAGGGAAGCGTCGCGTATTTTATCCCATCGTTTTCGCAGGTCAATCACGTGCTCAGGATGAAGGGATGCCATGATTTCCTGAGCGAGAATTTTCCTTTTATCGTAAATTATCCCCCTGTCGAGACGCAGAGCTCTCGCGAATTCTCCGCGCAGAAGGCACTGGAGCAGGTTGCCTTGCACCCCGAGACCGACCTTCTATACATAACCGACGGATATTCCCCGTCAGCCGTCGCAAAGGCTTTTGAGTCTTCGGGAAACAAGCGGATTAAGGTTCTCGCGTACGACGCGACGAGCGAGAATATCGAGGTGCTCAAAAAGGGAGGGTTCTGCGCGCTTATCGAGCAAAATCCCTATGCGCAGGCCTATAACGCCCTCATGCACCTCTATAACGCCTGCGAGGCGTCCTGGGTCCCGCTTTCTCGGAAGCTGTTCATGGACCCGATATACGTCGATCTCGAAAATTACCGGACCTATTGGGACGACGAGAAAAACTGCCGCATAATGCGGGACGAGGAACTCGCGCAGCTCGCCCGGCCCGTGCCGCTAAAGTCGGGGAAGCGCTATCGTTTTGCCTTGCTGATGCCGCAGATGACCGGTTTTTTCGCATCGCTTGTCTCGGGTGCAAAAGACGCAGCCAAGGTTCTCGAACGATACAACGTCGAGCTCGAGCTCGTCGATGTATACGATAGCCAGGAGGGATTCGGCTGCGCGAAGCTCTTCGTTCCCGCGATCGAATCGTTCGTCAAGCGCGGCCTCGACGGGTTCATGACGACCATAATCGATCCCGAGGTGATGGGCGCGATCAACGCCGCGGTCGATTCGGGCCTCAAGGTTACGACATTCAGCACGGAGCCTTCGAGCTTCCGCGAGATCATCACGACCGTGATCGACAATATGGGGTCGCTTGCGGAAAACAGCCAGACCCTCGCGGCGGCCGCCGAGGAATCGGCCCGCGCGAACGCGCAGATCGGCTCGGCGATACTCGGGATCAAGGAAGATATACAGGCGCAAAAACAAAGCCTTGCGGCGAACGATTCCGAACTCGGAAACCTGAACGCAAAGATCATGGAAATGGAAACGTCGATTACGGAATACGTGCGGCTCGTCAAGGAGATGACCGAGGAGTCCGTCCATGGGTCGGGCTCCATTGACGAAACGTATCGGGAGACGCAGGGCCTTAAGGAGGCGATCGACCGAATCGGCGGCGAGCTTGCGGCGTTCAACGACAAGCTCGGAAAGGTTCGCGAGTTCGCGGGCTTTATCGAAAGCCTTGCCGAGGGAACCAACGTCCTTGCCATCAACGCCTCGATTCAGGCCGCCCGCGCGGGCGTCGCGGGAAAGGCCTTCGCGGTGGTGGCGGGCGAGGTGCGCGGCCTCGCGGAGAATTCCCGGCATACCGCGGAAAGCATACGCGAGATCGTGAACGACATCACGCAGAACATGAACCGCGTGATGGAAGTCAGCACGAAAGGAACCGAGCGTGTAAGCAAGAATCTCGAGCAGGCGATACTCGCGCGGAAGTCGTTCGAGTCGATAGCGTCGATGCTCAATGAATCAAGCGCGTCGATCGAGCGGATCAGGTATTCGGTGGGCGGGATCGCGCAGGCAGGCTCGAGCGTCAAGGCGAATATGGACGTTGTCGAGCGGATGTCGGGCACGACCGGAAACCGCCTCGAGGAAATATCGGTCTCCATAGACGAGCTTGGCCGGCAGGGAGGGCATCTGTCGAAAACGGCGAACGACCTTCGGGTTATGGCCGCCGATCAGGGCGTCGTCTTCTCGCAGCTATCGGTCAACGACGCAGTCGCCAAGAGATAGGCTCGCGCCTAGATAGTGCCGCCGCCGACGACCGTCTCCCCTGAATAAAAGACGACGGCCTGTCCCTCGGCGACCGCGCGTTGCGGCTCGTCGAAATCGACCCGGATGCGTCCTTCCTCCTCGGGGCTGATGGTCGCGTCCTGCTCGCTCTGGTTGTAGCGGATCTTCGCGGTTATCCGCATTGGCGCTTGGAGCCGCTCGAACGCGATCAGGTTGACGTCGCTCGCGACGAGGCTCGACGAAAGAAGGTCTTTCGACTCGCCGAGCGTTACCGTGTTGTCGCGCGCGTTTTTCGCGACGACGTACATCGGCTTTCCGAACGCGGCCGCAATGCCGCGCCGCTGCCCAATCGTATAATGCGCCACGCCCCGGTGTTTCCCGATGACATTTCCCGCTACGTCGAGAAAATTTCCCGGTACGACCGCGCCTGGCGCCATTTTGTTGATAAAGGCAGGGTAGTCGCCGCCCGGCACGAAGCAAATATCCTGACTGTCGGGCTTTCGAGCGTTGATGAGCCCCGCGTCTTCCGCTATCTTCCGCACGTCAACCTTATCCATCCCGCCCAGGGGGAAGAGCGTTCGCGCGAGTTGTCCTTGCGTGAGCGCGTAGAGGACGTAGCTCTGGTCCTTCGCGCGATCCATTCCGCGTTCGAGGATATAGCGGCCGGTTGCGCCGTCGCGCGCGATGCGGGCGTAGTGCCCGGTCGCGACATAGTCATAGCCGAGGAGCGTCGCGCGCTCGATGAGTTTGTCGAATTTGATAAAGCGGTTGCAGTCGATGCAGGGATTCGGCGTTTTGCCCTCGAGATAGGTATCGACGAAATGGCGGATAACCTTCTCGGCGAAGAGATCGCGGAAGTTGAAGACGAAGTGCTCGATGCCGAGCTTGTGCGCGACGGCCTTCGCGTCGGCGACGTCGGAAAGCGCGCAGCAGGTGCGGGTCGCATCCTCGGCGCAGACGATGTCCTCGTTGGAAAAGAGCTTGAGCGTGACGCCCGCGATCTCGTGTCCCTGGTCAATGAGCAGTTTTGCGGCGACCGAGCTGTCGACTCCGCCTGACATCGCGACGAGTATCCTTGCCATTACAGGGGCTCCTTCTTTTTTGCGAGCTCCGCCTCAAGCGTGGGCGCTGTCCCCAGAAAGCCCTTGAGCGCGTGGTATGCGTCGGTGCCGCCTTCCTCCGCGGTTGGCCGGTTCGCGCGAATAGCCCGTATCAGGAGATTTTTCGGCGTGTGGCTCATGTCGATGAACTCAAGGATTTGCGTGCGATAGCCCGCGCCCTCAAGGAGCTCCGCGCGCATCGCGTCGGTAAAGAGCGCGGCAAGTCGCTCTCGGACGATGCCGTGCCGGAATGCCGCCTTGAGCGTATCGCGCGCCTCGCCCCCGGAGGAGGCGTCGCCGAGAGCGGCGTTGAGCTCGTGCTGGCAGCAGGGAACCGAGAGTATTACCGAAGCGCCCCACTTGACCGCTTGCGCGAGGGCGAAGTCGGTCGCGGTGTCGCATGCATGAAGGGTGATAACCATATCCGCGCGATCGGTCCCGCGGTATCCGGCTATGTCGCCGACGGCGAACTCAAGCTTTTCGTAACCATACGAGGATGCGAGCGCGGCGCAGGACTCGATTACGTCGCGTTTCAGGTCGAGCCCGATGATCCTGACCGGAAGGCGCGCGATGACCGAAAGATAGTGATAGACCGCGAAGGTGAGGTAGGATTTTCCGCAGCCAAAGTCGACGACGGTGAGCTCGCGCCCTTCTTTCCCGGAGGCTCGCCTCAGTTCGGGAAGGACGTCCTCGATGAACTCGAGGAACCGGTTAACCTGGCGGAATTTGTCTCGTTTCTGGTTGATGACGGCGCCGTCGGCGGTCATCACCCCAAGGTCAATCAGAAACGGTATTGGCGTCCCTTCCTCAAGGATGCGGCGCTTTGAGCGGTCGTGCCCGGTCGCTTGCGCGGTATTGGTTTTTTCCTTCTGGATCACGGTAAGCTCGCCTCGGCGGTTTGAAAGAACGGAGATCGTGCCGCGCTCGGTGATACATTCCGCGCGGGCAAACGAGACGGCGAGCGCCACGGCGAGGAACGCCTCGAGTTCCTTTTCTTCCACGTTGCGGTGAAACGCCTGGGGCCCGCGGAGTTGCTCAAGCTGAAAAAGCGTCTTGCCCGAAAGAGCGACCTTCCGGATTCGTATGCGGTCGAAGGCCTCGTCGGTATCGCGCTTTATTGGCGACGAAAGGGTGCCGGATATCAGGCCGTTCGCGACGATTGTGCGCGCGGCGGTTTCGGGGGTTTCAGTATGCTTCATCGCTTTGCTGGAGGCATCCGAGGGTGATGCACGTTTCGAACATCGGCATCGGCGTCGCGAGCAGCGTGATGCCGCATTCTATCGCGAGGTCCTTCATCGACTGAAGGGGAAGCTTGTCGTTGACGAGGAGTATCGCGGGGGCCCCGACGATGTCGGCGCTGCGGACCGTCTGCTCGGTCGCGAGGCTCGTCACGAGGAGTGCGTCTGTATTGACCGAGACGAGGATGTCGCTCATCAGGTCGCCCGCGAGGACGGTGTGTATGTCCAATGTCTGATAACCGGGCGCGCCGTACACGACGTGCGCGGGAAGGTTCTCGACGATGCGTGAGACCGTCACAGCGTTTCCGCGTCCTGGTAGTCGTTTCCGGCGGACGATGCGAGCTTGGCGTAATGGAGCGCGTTCTCGCGGTTGCCCTTGACCTCGTCGTCGGTCAGTTCGCGCACGCGCTTGGCGGGGTTGCCGAAGATGAGCGAGCGGGGCGGGAATTTCTTGCCGCCGGTCACGAGCGCGCCCGCGCCGACAATGCTGTCCTCGCCGATCACCGCGCCTGAGAGGAGGATCGCGCCCATGCCGACGACGCAATTGTTGCCGATGGTCGCCGAATGGATGATCGCCCCGTGGCCGATGGTGACACCGTCCCCGAGGACGGTCGGGACGTTAACGTCGCAGTGAACGACCGCTCCGTCCTGCACGTTTGTGTTTTTCCCGATGATAATAGGGGCGATGTCCCCGCGTACCGACGCGGAGAACCAGACGGACGAGCCTTCGGCGAGCGAAACCCTTCCGGCGACCTCGGCGCTGTGCGCGATGAACGCCGAGGCGTGAATGTCGGGTATGTCGTGTTTTATCCGGTGTACCATACACCGAGGATAGCAGATTTTACCAGTTTTGTAAAAGCTCGCGCATCGTTTCCGCGACGTTCATGCGATACGCCCGGTTGATCGCCTGCCCTTCAAAAACCGAGCGGGGTGTTCCTGAGTCGGCAATTCTTCCCTCGTCGAGCAAAATGACGGAGTCGGCGAAGCGAAACGCGAGCGTGAGGTCGTGAAAAACGCCGATGGCGGCTTTTTGCCCTCTTTCGATCCATCCTTTCACGCCGCGAAGCAGTTCGAGCTGATAGCGGAGGTCGAGATGGTTTGACGGTTCGTCGAGCAGCATGATCGTCGGGTCCTGCGCGAAGGTTCGGGCGAGAAAGACGCGCTGGAGCTGTCCTCCCGAAAGGCGCGAAAGGCGCTCGCCCTTGAGCTCGGCGATGCCGCAAACCGAGAGTGCGCGCTCAACCGCCTCGCGGTCCGAGGCAGAGGGCGTCACTGAGATGCCCCGTTTCTGGTGGGCGTAGCGGCCAAGCATCACGGTCTCGGAGACGGTAAACGAAAAATACGCCTGCGACAGTTGCGCGAGAAACCCGGTCGTCCGCGCGGCCTCGCGAATCCCGAGGCTCGACCGCTCGCGCATCGCGCCCTGCGTGCTCACTGTTAGGGATCCCCGATAGGGAAGCGTTCCCGCGAGCACGCGGAGTAGCGTGGTTTTCCCCGAGCCATTTGGGCCGATTACGCAAAGCCGCTCGCCTTCGCGGAGGGAGAAGCTGACGTTTTTCAGGACATCGCGGTCGGCTCGCGAAGGGCCTGCGCGACCGTATCCCGCGCAGAGGTTGTCCGCGCGCATCAAGACAGGTTGTCCGGTTGCGTTGGACTGATCGTCGTTTATGGTTCGATCCTTCATGGCGCGCTCCTTCGGGAGCCGAAATACACCCACGCGAAGAAAGGCGCTCCGAGCATCGCCGTGATCGCGCCGACGGGAAGGTCGAGCGGAGGGATCGCCACGCGCGCGACGAGGTCCGCGAGCACCATGAACGAGCCGCCGAGGATCGCGGAAAGGGGGATGAGCGAGCGGTGCGAGGGACCCGCCATGCGGCGGATTATCTGCGGTACGGCGAGATCGAGAAAGCCGATCACGCCGGTAAAGGCGACCGTGCAGCCGGTGAGCACGGAGGTTACGAGGATCAGTAATCGTTTGTAGGCGAGGACGTTCACGCCGATGGCCGTCGCCTCGTCGTCGCCGAAGGTCATGATATCGAGTTCGCGACGAAAGAGGATGAGGGCGGCGCACGAGAGGACAAGGACGGGCGCGAGAACGGCGACGGGTGTCCAGCCTCGAAGCGCGAAGCTCCCCATCTGCCAGAAGATGAGCCGGCTCATCTCGGTTTTCGAGAGCGCCGAAAGCATGGTGAGCGCGGCGTTCACGAAAAGCGAGAGGACCATCCCCGCGAGAATGATGGTGTTGTTCTCGAGCGAGGGATCGATCGCGCGGGAAAAGCGCATCACGAAGGCGATCGAGAAAAGGCTTCCGAGGAAGCCGGCCATGGGGACGGAAAGGCTTCCGGCGAAGGGGAGCGCGGCGCCGAAGAGGATGACGATGCCCGCGCCGAGCGACGCGCCCGAGGATACCCCGAGGGTGAAGGATGAGGCGAGAGGGTTTTTCAGGACGGACTGCATCACGGCACCCGAAACCGATAGGGCGGCGCCCGCGAGCCATGCAAGGAGCACGCGCGGCAGCCTGATGTCCCAGACGATCCCCGCGTGCAGTTCGGGTATTCCCGCGGGAAGCGCGGTTCCGCTCAGCCTGTGGAAAAGGATGCGCGCGCATTCGTCCGGGCCTATCGAGACCGAGCCCGCGCCGATTCCGGCAAGGAGGACGATGATGGACGCAAGCCCTGAGAGGACGAGGATCGATCGAAGGGGAAAGGCGTAAAGGGAAAGGATGCGCGTTTTTGCGGCGCCTTCCGTGCGCCTGCCGTTATCGGAAGTATTCGGGATAGACGGCCTCCGCTATCTCGCGAAGCGCGCGGACGACCGTGGGCGCGCACTGCGAGCTTGTCATGTTGTCGATTTTGTGGATTCGGCCGTTTTTCACGGCCTTGATCGCGCCCCAGCCCGGACGCGAAGCGATCTCGGCGACGGGGTCGCCGGCTGACGCGACGTTGGTCAGGATGACGTCGGGGTTCGCGGCGATGACGGATTCCGCGCTGACCGAGATCCATCCCCGCTCTTTTTTGAAGGCATTGATCGCGCCCGCGGTCTCGAGAATCTCGTTGAGGTAGACGCCGTCGCCGAAGCTGTAGATATAAGGCGCGCTTTCGAGCTCGAAGACGACGGTACGTTTTTTTTCTTCCGGAATCGTCCGCGCGATCTTCCTGATTTCGTCGACCGCAGCGTTCATCCGCCTGACGGCCTCTGTTCCTTCTTTTTCGCGTCCGGTCAGAGCGGCGATCTTCATGACGTCGGACGCGATCCCCGCGATGTCGACGCTCGCGGGGAGATACACGACGTTGATGCCGATGGCTGCAAGCGGCGCAAAGGGATCCTTGCCCGTTCCTGCCTGCGTGATCGTGGAAACGAGGAGCAAGTCGGGCGAAAGGGCGGCGAGCCGCTCGACGTCGGGGCTCATCATGTCGAAGGACGGAAGCCCTTCGGGAACGCCCTCGAGCTTGCGCGACCAGTCGTCGGTGGCGACGAGCGCGTCCGCTAGGCCAAGTTCGAGGAGTATCGAGGTGGAAGCGGGCGCCATCGACGCGATGCGGGTGGGTACGTTCGGGACCGTACGGGGTTCCGCCTTCGTGCGCGAGAGACGGTTTTGGGGCGCGCATGAAATGAGCGTGAGCGTGCAGGAAATGAGACTAAGGGCGCAGAGCGCGGCGAGGGCTGCTTTTTTCATCCTGTAATTACTATAGCGGCGCCAAAAGGGGAGGACAAGGGGTTTTTTCCGCAATTGCTAATGCCGATAAATTAGGATATAATGGAACCTTAATGAAAGTACTGCTGGTTTCGGACATTCACGCCAATCTACCTGCACTGGAAGCCTTCTTCGCCTGGATCGAAACCAGCGGATATTCTGGCCTTCCCGTCTATTTTCTCGGCGATTATGTCAATCTGGGCCCCTTTCCGGAAGAAACCGTCAATGCGCTTCGATCCTTTCCCGGGAAGATCTATCTGGCCGGGAACCATGACCGGTACATCACTAACGAGCATGCCCTTGACCATAATCCCTACTTTGGCAACCATGACGGCATCATCCATTGTCGCTGGACGCGCGACCAGCTTTCGCCGGGGAATATCCAGTGGCTCCGGGATCTTACGATTCGCTACCAAATGCAGGCGGGGAATTATCTGGTCGACATGATCCATGGTCGGCATGGTTCAGACGAGGAAACGCTCGACGAGACGAAGATCGACACGAGCCGGAAGATAATCTACCTTTGCGGGCACACCCATATCCCGCGCTCGCTCGCGGTAAACAATGCCTTTATCTTCAATCCGGGCAGTCTCGGAAAGCCGCTTGACCGCGATAATCGCGCCGCCTTTGGCCTTCTCGAGGTCGAAGGCGATTCGGTTTCATTTGAAGTAATTCGCATTCGCTACGATATCGAACGCACGGTGCACGCCCTTGAGAGCCGCGAGGTTCCCTGGCGCACCGGCATCATCAACAGCTTGAGGACGGCCGTTTATACCGATGAAGAATAATGAAATTTTCCGCGTGTTTCTCGGAGGGGACGTGTTTGGTCCCGTCGGGATGCGCGTAGCCACCGCGCTTCTTCCCGGCTTTATCGCCGCCGAGGAGATCGATTTTTGCGTGATAAACGGCGAGAACGCCTCCCTTGGCATCGGGGTTTCCGCGGATGACGCGCGCGCCCTTCTGGCCGCGGGCGCTGACGTGATTACCGGCGGCAACCATACCTTCGAGAAAAGGGATTTCTGGCCCGTGCTTGACGACTTCGCGGAAGTACTGAGGCCGGCGAACTTTCCCTCGCTTGGCGGGGATAACCGCCTTCCGGGGCGTGGCGCCGCGGTTTACGGGAAGGATGGCGCGAGCGTCGCCGTGCTCAACCTGCAGGGCCGCGAGGAGATGACCGCCATCGATTGCCCGTTTCGGGCCGCAGACGCGCAGCTTGCCGCATGGAATGTCGAATGTCCCGACGCCATCATGCTCGTGGACTTTCACGCGGAGTCAAACCAGGAAAAGGAAGCGCTTGGCCTCTATCTTGCCGGGCGCGTCGCGTCGGTGACGGGAACGCACACCCACGTGCAAACCGCCGACGAGCGGCTTCTGCCCGGCGGCACCGCCTATATGACCGACCTCGGCATGACGGGCGCCATCCGCTCCGTGATCGGCGGCGACCCAGAGTTCGCGATCAAGCGAAACGTCACGCAGGTTCTCTACCGGATGGAAGCCGTCGAGACGCAGGGCGCGCTCAGGGGGCTCATCGTCGACGTGGATCGAAATACGCGCCGCTCCGTCGACGTGAGGCGCGTCGACCTCCCCGAGGGCAATTAGAAATAACGCGAAAAGGCGATTATTGGAATTTGTCCCGCGAGAGCGGCGTGCCGATCCAGACGCCTTCGGCCCCGAGATATTCGCGCCGCTGCCCGTCGATCAGGAACTGCACCGACTTGACGGTCGAGAACGCCGTCGCGGTAAAGACGATTTCGGAAAGCTGTCCGAGATACCCCTCAATCCCGTATTGATTGAACTGGAACTCCTCGCTCAGGTTGAGCGTCGCGACCCCGTTTTTCACGTTTGCCGAAAGGAGACGCGAGCCTTGCGGTATGAGCGACCGATATCCCTTGCTCGATTCCGCCGGGGTTGGCCCCTTCAATAGGGCCTGAAGCGTTTCGGTGAGCGGCGAGTCGGTTTGCGGTATTTCCCGCGTTACTTCCTTGCGGACGACGCTTCCGTCCGCGTCGATCACGACGAAAAAGAGCGTGGCCTTTCTTGTAGGTACGGATTTTTCCGCGGCGGGTTTCGGGGTTTGTTTCGTCGTGGGCTCTGCCGGTTTTTTGGCGGGTTTTGGCGCGACCGCTACCGGGGCTGATTCCTTCGGCTTTTCGGCGGTCTTTGCGCTTTCGGTCGGGGCGCTCTTTTGGGATGGTTGACTGACTGACTTCTCGTCCTTCGCCGGCTTATCTGTTTTCTGCGGCGCGCTTTCGGGTTCCTTACTGCCGTCTCCCGTTTCGTTCGCGACAAGATCAGGCGCGTCGGTCGTATTGATTGGGGCCACAATAGTCGTCTTGCCGTCTGCCGTTTGCTCGGCGGTTACGCCTTTACCCGAAAAGAAGGCGGACGCCCCCGTTTTCTCGAAGAGGTCAGCGATATTTTTTTTGTTGAAGAAGAAAAGGACGATTATCAGAAGGATGAACGCGATCCAGAAGAGGCAGCCAAGCGACGCGGTTTTCTTTTTCTTCTTTCTGTCAGCCATAACGGGTATGATACGCCGATTTACGGCTGTATGCAAGGCCGTTTTTTTCGGGTATAGTTGAGGCGTGAGAAAGCTTGAAGGACTGTCGGCTTCCCGGGGCGTGGCGAGCGGCCCGGTGTTTTGCCTTGCCGACGAAGAAACGGTATCCATTCCCCGTTACGCGATCGCGAAGGATGAGGCCGAGGCGCACTGGAAGCGCTTCGAGGCCGCGCTCGAAAAGGCCCGCGGCGAGATAACCCTGCTCAAGGGCGACCGGAACCGCGAACAGGCCGAGATCCTCGAGGCTCATCTCATGATGCTTTCTGACCCTGAATTTATTCCCTCAATACAAAAAACCCTTTCGGCAACGCTTTGTAATATCGAAGCCGCGCTCAAGGACAAGATCGACGAGTCCGCGAACGTACTTCGCTCTACCGGCGACGCCTATCTCGCCGAGCGCGCGGTCGACATCGAGGACGCCTTTGGCCGCGTGTTGGGCCATCTGCTTCGTGACGGGTCATCCCGTCAGAGCACGGTCGAGGGTTCGCCTATCGGCGAGAGCCCTTCCGCGCCCATCGCTCGCTTGAGCCGGTTCATTCCACCGAGGGCTATCCTCGTCGCGCGGAACATCAAGCCCTCGGAAGCCCTTGCGCTCAAGGATACCGGGATTACCGGGATTGTCCTAGAGGAGGGCGGCGCCACGAGCCACGTAGCCATCCTTGCTCGCTCCTGGCGGATACCCGCGGTCATGGGCGTTCGCGGCATACTTTCAATGCTCAAGGACGGCGACGAGATCGTTCTCGACGCCGACTCGGGCTCCGTGATCCTCGAGCCGACGGCAGACCAGCTTGCCTCGGCAAAATCGAGCATGATCGCAGGCCGCGCGGACAGCGCCGACTTTCATGGTCGTGCAAGGAACCCCGCGGAACCGGCCGTGACCCGGGACGGCGCGGTGATATCGCTTCGGGCGAACATCGCGCTCGCGCGAGAGGCGAAAGACGCCCTCGCCGCCGGGGCCGAAGGCATTGGCCTTTTCCGTTCTGAATTCCTTTTCCTCGGTTCGGAAACGCTCCCCGACGAGGAAACGCAATACGCCGCGTATCGTGAGGCCGTCGAGGCGATGGACGGAAGGCCCGTCATCATTCGAACCCTCGACTCGGGCGGGGACAAGATGATCGGCGAGCAGCGCGATCTCGGTGAAAAGAACCCGCTTCTTGGCTGGCGCGCCGTGCGTTTTTGCCTTGACCGGCGAGACCTTTTCCGGACTCAGCTTCGCGCGCTCCTTCGCGCCGGCGCCGCGGGAGACCTTCGTATCATGTTTCCGATGATCTCGAACGTCGAGGAACTCGACGCCGTGTACGAGGTTCTCGAAGAGGCAAAGGCCGAGCTTGTCCGCGATTGCGTGAACTTTAATCCGGATATCAAGACCGGCGTCATGATCGAGATTCCTTCCGCGGCAGTATGCGCGGACCTTCTCGCGAAGCGATCCGATTTCATGTCGATCGGGACGAATGACCTTACGCAATACACGATGGCTGTCGATCGCGAAAATTCGCGCGTCGCCCATCTCTTTGACGGCTATAACCCCGCCGTTCTTCGGCTTGTCAAGGCAACGATTGAGGCGGGAAGGCAAGCGCGCGTTGACGTGTCGATATGCGGCGAGATGGCGGGCGATCCCGAGGCGGTGTTCCTCCTTATGGGGTTGGGACTACGCAATTTCAGCATGGCCCCCGCGCTCTTGGGTCAGGTCAAGGCGCTCATCCGCATGGTGTCGCTTGCCGATGCGGAGGAGCTCGCCGAAGCCGCGATGGAATCCTCAAGCGCGCGAGAGATACGGAAGATGGTGCAGGGCAAGCTCAAGACCTGCGAACTTGAAGGCGAACGGGAATAAGATGAAGAAGAAAGAAAGAAAAGGGCTTGATATTGAAGCAGACGTCAACGATGAGGCCGACGAAGCCAGTCTTGGCGACGGCGCGACCTTGCCCCGTTTTGACGAGGATAAATCCTACCGCAACCAGCCGCTCATCGTTATCGTCGGCCGCCCGAACGTCGGGAAGTCGACGCTTTTTAACCGTTTCCTGCACCGTAGGCGCGCGATTACCGATCCGACTCCCGGCGTGACGCGCGACCCGATCGAGGCCGAGGCCTTTATCAACGGGATGCCGGTGCGTATCATGGATACGGGTGGTTTCAAGCTCGACCGCAAGGAAGGCACGAGCGAGGCTCGCATGGATGAGCTCGTCGTCGAGAAGACGCTCGCGTCGCTCAAGAAGGCCGACGAGATCCTTTTGCTTCTCGAGGCGGGAAACGCGACCGCGGAGGACGAGGAGTTTATCGCGCTTTTGCGGCCATACCGGAAAAAGCTCGTGGTCGCGGTGAACAAGACCGAAGGCGGCCGTCGCGAGGCGGACGCGTGGAATTTCCTTCAGTATGGCTTCGACGAGGTACACTTCGTAAGCGCCGAGCACGGTGACAACATACTCGAACTCGCCGAGGCGCTTACGAAGCGTCTTGATTTCTCGAAGGTCGAGGAAGGCGAACAGGAACGCTGCATCCGCGTCGCGATCGTCGGGAAGCCCAATACGGGCAAGTCGACGCTCTCGAACCTCCTGACCGGCACCGACGCCTCGATCGTGTCCGACATAGCTGGCACCACGCGCGACGTCGTCGAGGGAAGTTTCACGTATAAGGGGCGGCAGTTCCAGGTGCTCGACACCGCCGGAATCAGGCGGAAAGCGCGCGTCAAGGAAGACATCGAGTATTATTCCGTCAATCGCGCCATCAAGACGCTCAAGCACGCGGACATCGTCTTTCACATGATTGACGCGAAGGAAGGTCTCGCCGAGCAGGACAAAAAGATTATCGCGCACGCGACCGAAGAGGGTCTCGGCGTCATCTTCGTTCTCAATAAGTGGGACACGATGGCCCAGGATAAAAAAACCTTCAAGGATACCGTCCGGAACATCAAGGTTCTGTTTGGCCAGATGGAGTACGCGCCGGTGCTTTCCCTTTCCGCGCTTGAGGGCACGGGAATCAAGGAGCTCTTGAATACCGCGATTACGCTCTATGGGCAGCTTTCGAAAAAGATCGACACCTCAGCGCTTAACATGGCGCTTAACGACTGGGTTGCCGCGTCACCGCCCCCGCAGGGCCGCGTGAACAAATTCAAGATTCGTTATATCGTTCAGACGCAGACCAACCCCGTGAAGTTTCTCGTGTTCGCCACGCGCCCCGAGGCGGTTACCGATTCCTATATAGCGTACATCCGCAATCGTATCCGGGCGGACCTCGGCTTCGAGCAAATCCCGGTCGTCGTCGACGTCAAGGGAAGCAGGAAGAAGTGGGAGCTGAGAAATGAATAAGGCCAAAGGCCTTATTCATTTCTCGGGAGTTCGCGCGCGAAGCGCACGAACTCCATTGGGAACCTTGAATAAGACCGGAGGTCGGACCGGAGGTCGGACCGGAGGTCTTATTCGGTTTTTATGAGTGCGCGAAGCGAGCGCAAGGAGACGCAATGGCCGAATATTCGATCGGAGAGGTTGAACGGCTTACCGGGCTTAAGGCCCATGTGCTCCGGTACTGGGAAGAAGCGATCCCGTTTGTCCGTCCCCGGAAGGACGATCAGGGGCGCCGCTTTTACAGTGCCCGCGACGTTGAACTGATTTCCCGTATCAAATATCTTGTACAGGAAAAAAAATACACGCTGGAAGGCGCCGGCGAGCGGCTTGTCGCCGAGCTTACCGACGCGCGGATGATCCGCACGCGCGAGACCGTAGAGTCAGTGCGCGCGGAACTCGCGAATATCTATGCAATCCTGCGAAAGCGGAAGGAAGAGGACTGATGGACGAAAATAAGGACGGAGGGGTGAAGAAACCCTTCTATGAGAATATCGCGTCGCGACGCAAGAGATCGGATAAACCCTCGCGCGAGGGTTCCCGCCCGAGAACGGGAATGGGAACGGGCTCGAACGCGGGTGAAAACAGGGCGCGAGATGGGGCGAAAGGCGAGAGTCGCCCTCGACTTGAGGGTCAAAGGCCGCGCGACGGTGATCGCGCACGGAGCGGCGCTCCGGGAAGGTCGCACGACGATCGACCTGGGCACCGCGATGCCGCGAGAGCCGATTCACGGGACAAGCCTCGCGCTCCGCGTAAAACATTTATGGCTCCTCGCGAGCTCGAGCCGGTATTCAAGAAGCTTCTTCCCGAAACGCGCTCTCTCCTCGACGCATTCCCTGAGATCGTCCAGTCGGTAATGCCGCTTGACAGCAAGAGGCTGCAGCAGTTGCCCGGCGAGATTCGCGAGCTTTCTCACTCCCTTACCGACGAGCGCGGCGATCGCCGGGTCGGATACATGAACGAACCCTCGGTAATCGGTGCGTACGTGCGCTATTACATGTGGTGGAATCTCGTGCGCCTCACCCGCGTGCTCTCTGGTCTACCGCTCGCTCTCAAAGATGGCGACGCCGCGGTGGACCTTGGTTCGGGCCCGCTCACCCTTCCTATCGCGCTTTGGATGGCGCGTCCCGATCTTCGTGACCGAAAGATTACCTGGTACTGCGTCGACATCTCGCAAGGCGCGCTCGCCGCGGGTGAGGAATTATTCCTTTCGCTCGCCGCCCGTACTGGCAACGAGCCCTGGAAGATCGTGCGAATAAAGGGCGAGTGCGGCGTATCGCTTCGACGTCGCGTATCGTTCGTCGCGAGTGCCAATATGTTTAATGAACTCTTCTGGGATAATCCCGCGCCGCTTGAGCAGCAGGTTAAGCATCACGCGAGCGAGCTCGCGAGCTATGCTGAATCCGACGCCTCGATACTGATCGTAGAACCGGGCGTCCCGCGCGCGGGGCGTTTTATATCGTTAATGCGCGATGCGCTGATACGCTCGGGCTTTTCGGTGAGCACTCCTTGTCCGCATGAGCTTTCATGTCCCTTTCCCGGGCTTCGTACCGGTAAATGGTGCCACTTTGTATTCGATACGACCGACGCGCCCGCAAAGCTTCATAAGCTCTCGGAGGACGCAGGTCTCTCAAAAGATCGAGCCGCCCTTTCGTTTGTCTTTGCGGAACGGAAGGCCCTTGCGCGATCGAATGATGGCGAAGGCGATGAAGCCGTCGCTTTGCCCGATGCCGCGTCGGTCGCGCAGCCATCCGCCGGTAGCGCCGTGGATTCACTTTCCATGGTTACTCGCATGGCGGGGCTTTTTCCCGATTTGCGCGTGCGTATTACCTCTGATACGATCAAGCTTCCGGATTATTACATCGGACGCTATGGCTGTTCCGAGCTGGGCATGGTAATGCTCATGGGAACGTTCGGGGCGGCCGATTATCTGAAAGGTTGCCATTCCGGCTCGCTCGTCGAGGTTCCGATGCCCGACCGGAAGCGCGCCGAGCGCGATCAAAAGACTGGCGCGATCATTATCAGGTTACAGTAGGATTTTTTTGAATGAAACTTGTATTGCTTGACGGGAGCTACTCCGTCTGCCGTTTTGACGCGGGATCGAAAATCCCCCAGGATGTATTCTCTGGTTCCGGATTTGCGAGCCTGACGCGAACCGCGGATGAGATCTCGATCGTGCGCGAGACTGGTTCATGCCCTTCCGGCGCGCGCGAGGAACGCGGATGGAAGGTTCTGATGGTCGAAGGTCCGCTCGATTTCGGGATGATCGGCGTGTTGAGCTCTATCAGCTCGCCGCTCGCTCAGGCAGGTATCAGTATCTTCGTGATATCGACCTTCGATACCGATTATGTCCTGGTAAAGGAAGGGTGGCTCGACGACGCCTTCGCGGTGTTGTCAGCCGCGGGCTTTGCGCTCGATCGCGCCCCCTCGGCGCGTTAACCCTTCGGTTCCTTATTCCTCGTCGCCTTCCTCGCTTGAGTCCTCGGTCTCTCCCTCGAGCGGGTTTGTCCTGAAAATCTTCGCGAGTTGCTTGCGCGTCGCTTCGAGATCGCGCGGGTAGGGCGCGGTAAATTCCATCATTTCCTTCGTTGTCGGGTGGGCGACGCGCATCTTCCATGCGTGGAGCGCGAGGCGTTCGAGTATCGGGCGTTCGGCCAGTTCGTCGCCGCGCCAGGACCGCTTGATCTTCGAAAGGAATAAGGGATCGCTCTTCCCGTAGAGCGGGTCGCAGGCGATCGTGAGGCCCGAAAGCGCCAGGTGCACGCGAATCTGATGCGTGCGTCCGGTGACCGGCTTCGCCTCGATCCAGCTGAAGGGGCCACATGCGCCGAGGTACCGGAAGAGCGTTCGCGAGTTCTTGCCGTTATGCTTGTCCTTTACGGTTCTGTGCTTGACGTCACCGTCAATCCTGAGCGGTATATCGACCTCAAGCTCTTCCCAATCGGGTCTTCCGTAAACGAGGGCGTGATAGGTTTTATCGACCTCGCGATTTTCGAATGCCATGCTGAGCGTGCGGTGCGCCTCCTCCGTTCGAGCGTAGATCACGAGCCCCGAGGTGTCTTTGTCGATGCGGTGAACGGCGTAAAGGCGCTCGCCCTCGCCGCAGAGTTCCTTCGTCGCGAGGGTATCGAGTCGGGGGGCGTCCGGGTCCCAGCGGTCTGCCGCGACGAGGAGACCGGAGGCTTTATTGAGAACGACTATGTCCTGATCCTGATAGATCACGGAGAATTGCGCGGATTGTTTCATGACTTGAACTATAGCAGAAAAGCCGCCGGTTGTCTCACCGCGCGGGGCTGTTCACGCGCGCAGGTATGACGATCCTGAAGGTGCTGCCTTCGCCTTCCGCGCTGTCGACCGAGACGGTGCCGCCGTGGGCGAGCGCGATGTGCCGCACGATCGAAAGCCCGAGTCCCGTCCCTCCCTGCTCGCGGCTTCGACCCTTGTCGATGCGATAGAAGCGCTCGAATATCCGCTCGCGATGTTTTTCCGGGATGCCGATGCCGTTGTCGCTTACCTCGCAGACAAGGTTTTGCCCTGTGCCCGCGCCGTCTTTTTCCATGCGGGCGACGACGGAAACCCTGGTGCCATGCGGGCTATACTTGATCGCGTTAAGCACGAGGTTGGTGATCGCCTGCTCGAAAAGACCCGGGTTGAGGCTGCACGAAAGATTCTCGGGAACGGAGAACTCAAGCGAGGTATTTTTCTTTCTCGCGTCCTCCGCGCAGAGGCTTTGCACGCTTTCGAGAATTTCGGCGACGTTGCAATCCTCTCGGGGAATCGCCGCCTGCTCGTTTTGCTCGAGCCGCGAAATGGACAGAAGGTCGTCGATGATCGCGCCGAGGCGGGATGTCTGCTGGTCCATTATGTCGAGAAAGCGTCGCGCGGCAACCGGTTCGTCGATCGCGCCTTCCTTGAGCGTCTCGATGAATCCCTGGATCGAGGTGATCGGGGTTTTGAGTTCGTGGGAAACGTTCGCGACGAAATCCTTCCTGATCCGCTCGAGACGCTTGAGGTGCGTGATGTCGCTGAAGACGAGGAGCTGCCCGCCGTTCGTTCCCGAGTCTCCCGATTTTACGAGGAGAAAGCGGCTTGCCTCCGATTGTCCCGTTCGCAGCTCGATCGTGAGCTCGCTTTCGCGCGCGTCCGCCCGTGCGGCAAAGTCGACTATCTCGGTGTTGCGCACCGCCTGGATGAGCGGCAATCCCCGGCATTCCTCGCCGTCGAGAGCGAAAAGTTCCGATGCCGCCCGGTTGATCCTGACGACGCGTTTTTCACCGTCAAGCACGATAAGCGCGTCGTTCATCCCGGCGAGGATCGCGTTCGTTTCCTGGTTCTGCGCGTCCAGCGCGCCGATCTTCTCGTCGAGGCGCGCGGCCATGAGCGAGAGCGTTGAGGCAAGCTCGCCGAATTCGCGCGGAAAATCCCTCGAGTCGAGCTTGATGTCGAGCACCCCTCCGGCAAAGCGGTGCGCCGCGTCCTCCAGCCGCTGGAGCGGGACGATGATGCTTCTCGAGGCGAGGATCGAGACGCCGAGCGCGACGACGAGAATCGTGAAGGCTGACGCCATCAGGATGAGCGCGATTTGCCGTGCGGCGGTGTCGATATAGCCGACCGAGACCGCGAGGCGGAGCACGTTCCCGTGGTACGGGACGGCGTAGTAAACCATCTTTTTCTTGAGGCTTTCGCTATAGCGCACGACGGCCTTTTCCGTGCCGCCCAGCGCGGAGGTAACCTCGGGCCTCAGCGCGTGATTTTCGAGCGTCGCGGGATTTGCGCCCGAGTCGGCGAGGACGGACCCGTCGGCCAATATGAAGGTCACGCGGAATTCACGATCCGAGCCGAGATTCTCGCAAAAGCGCTGGAGCTCGCTTGGTTCAAGAAGATCGCTTTCCGTGTCGAGCATGCGCGTGACGGCATAGCTGAATTGCTTCAGGTTGTCCTCGCTCTGGCGGTAGGCGGTTCTTCTGACCGCAATGAGGCTTACCGCGGCGAAGGCCGCGATCGCGAGCAGGAGGACGCTTCCCGTTGCGGAAAAGAGGTATACCCAGGTTCGCCTTTGCTTCGCGCGCGCGACGCTCATTCGGCGTCCTTCATGCGGTAGCCGATCCCGCGCACCGTTTCTATGTAGTCCGCCTTGTTCCCGAGCTTTTTCCGGATGCTCAGGATCTGTACGTCGATCGAGCGCTCGGTAACGGGATAGGATTCACCCTTAACCGCGCTGATGATCTGCGTGCGGGAGAAAACCCTGCCGGGGTTGCGCACGAGATGGCTCAGAATCTCGAACTCGGTGACCGAAAGGTCGACGGGTTTTGAATCGGAAAAGATTTCGTGTCTCTCGGGGTCGATCATGATCCCGTGGAGCGATATGCGATCCCCTTCTGGCTGGATCGGCTTTCGATTCTTTCGGCGGAGCACCGTTCGCACGCGCGCCATCAAGACCTTCGGCGAGAACGGTTTCGTTACATAATCCTCCGCGCCCAGCTCGAGCCCGAGCACGATGTCCGAGTCCTCCGTTTTCGCGGTGAGCATGATAATCGGTATATCCGCGGTCGAGGGGGTTTCCTTCAGCCTTCGGCATACGTCAAGGCCCCCCGTGCCCGGGAGCATGAGGTCAAGCAGGATCAGTTCGGGCTTTTCAGTCTTTACGCGCTTGAGCGCGTCTTCGCCCGATCCGCATACGGTGACGCGGAATCCTTCTTTTTCAAGATTGTATTGGAGCAATTCCTGGATCGGTTGCTCGTCGTCAACAACAAGTATTCGTTCGTTACCCATGGTCAAACCTTATATCAACTTGTCCTTCGCTGTCTTTGCCAAGATGAATATTAACGTATTTTTAACGGAAAAATGATAGTCCTCTCATGCGCGGGCGGTATTTTTTGGTCAACAAAACCTTCAGGAGGTCTCTGTTATGAAAAAGACAGTTTCAGTCGCCGTTGCGCTCGTTCTCGGCACCGCGTGCGTTTTTGCCGCCGGCAAGTATTCCGGCAAGTTTACCTTCGGCGGCTCGACGACCGTTCAGCCTATCGCCAACGTGGCGATCGAGCAGTTCGTCAAGGCGAATCCCGGCGTAAAGATTTCGTACGAAGGCCTCGGTTCAGGAACAGGGCTCAAGCAGCTCGCGGAAGGAACCGTTTCCCTCGCGGGTTCTTCCCGCGATCTCAAAAAATCCGAGCTTGACGCGGGCCTCGTTCCCGTCGTGATCGCCCGGGACGCGCTTGCGGTTGTCGTGAACAAGGATATCCCGGTCGCCAACCTTACCAAGGATCAGCTCGCCGGAATCTACGCGGGAACGATCACCAATTGGAAGGAAGTAGGTGGCAAGGACGAGGCGATCGCCGTCGTTAACCGCGACGAAACCTCCGGTACCTTTGGAGCCTTCAAGGAGATCGTGCTCGATCCCGGCAAGCTCGCCTTCACCAAAAACGCGATAGTCGCGAAGGAAAACGGGGAGGTCGCCGCGAAGGTCGCCTCGACGCCCGGCGCGATCGGCTACGTCGGTCTCGGGTTCGTCGATGAGGTTACCAAGTCGGGCGGAAAGGCCCTCTCGGTCAACGGCGTCCTGCCCTCGGTCAAGACCGCTCTCGACGATAGCTATCCGCTTTCACGCAGCCTCTATCTCGCGACAAAGGGAAAGGCGAAGTCTGGCTCGGTCGAAAAGGCCTTTATCGATTACGTCCTTTCCGCTCGCGGAAAGATCATCGTCAAGGAAGCGGGGTTCGTTCCTCTCAAGTAGTACTGTAGCGTTTGCCGCGTCGACGCAAGTGCCGGCTCTCGCTTTCGCGGGAGCCGGCTTTCACGAGGAGTGTTTGTGACTAAAATCAAGCGGGTTTTTGAATCGGGTCTGGAAAGGATGTTCCTTGTCTCCGCCCTCATCTCGATAACGAGCGTCGTTCTCATGACGGTTTTTATCTTCCATCGCGGGCTTCCGCTTTTTGGCGAGGTTTCGGTCTCGCATTTCCTTTTCTCGCCCGATTGGAGCCCGTCAGATCCCGCGCATCCTTCGTATGGAATCCTTTCATTTATCGTAGGCGCCCTTTTCGTCACCGCCCTCTCGCTCGCGATCGCAGTCCCGATCGGGATATCCACCGGCATCTTCCTTTCTGAAATGGCAAGCCACCGCATTGGCTCTTTTCTCCGGTCGGCGGTCGAGCTTCTCGCCGGCATTCCGTCGGTCATCTACGGCCTTTTCGGCATCGCGTTCGTGGTGCCGCTCGTGCGCGCCGTATCGGGCGGCACGGGTTACTCCGTTCTCTCCGCATCGATCATTCTCGCGATCATGACACTCCCCACTATCATCAACATGACTGAGGTTTCCATCCGTTCTGTCCCGAATGACCTTCGCGAAGGATCCTTCGCCCTTGGCGCGACGCAATGGCAGACCATCGCGGGCGTTCTGTTGCCGGCCGCGCGCTCAGGGATCATCACCGGCGTCGTTCTCGGCATGGGCCGCGCGCTCGGCGAAACGATGGCAGTTCTCCTTGTCGGAGGTAACGCCCCGATCATGCCGAACGGTCCTTTCTCGATGGTCAGGACCCTCACGATGAACATCATCACTGACATGTCATATGCCGAAGGCACGCATCTTACCTCGCTTTTCAGTACGGCGATCGTGCTCTTCGTTTTCATCCTATCCCTCAATATCTTTATCCAGATGGCGCTGAAGTCGGCGGTCAAGGAGCAGTCCAGATGAAACGAAAGATACGCGCAAGCGAATGCATCCAAGTCGGTTTCGTGCGTTTTTCAGCGGCGTTCACGATTGCCGCGCTCTTTTTGATCTTGGGCTATATTTTGTGGAACGGGCTTTTCTACAACAATCGCCGCGAGTACGCGGTTACCTCCGACGTCGCGCCAAGCCTCGAAGGCGCGGTGGTTGTCGCGAACAGCGCGATCCGCCTTTCCGAGCTGCCCTTCGAAGAGGTGCGAAGACTTTTCACGGACGAGTACACGACCTGGAAAAAGGTTGACGGTCAGGATATCGATCTGTATCCCTATGCTGACGACGCGCACTCCACGCGCGCGGCGCAGATACTTGGCGTTGCGGAGATTGGAACGCTCGTCGAGTATCCCGGATCGACGGCTGACGCGGTTGATGCGGTCGCCGGGATGGAAGGCGGCGTCGCGCTTGTCGACGGCGAGGCCTTTGCCCAGCTTGACGGGGCAAAGCGCGAAAGCGTCAAGACTATCGCGGTTCGCGCCGTATCGTTCGCGGTCAATCCGTCGGTTACCGAGCTTGAGGGAAACCGGCGCATCGGGACGATAGACGAAGGCAAGGTCGGGGCGCTCTATCGAGGCGAGATTTCAAATTGGAAGGAACTCGATGGCCGCGATCTTTCGGTCACGATGATAGTCCCGCCTGAAGGCGACTCGCTTCGCGTTCTCGCGGAAAAGGCCGGATGGTCCGACAAGCGGGACGCGGGAGCTCCGAATTGTCCCCGGTTTATCCTTTCGTCCTCGCTCGATGAGTACTATTCACTGCTCGCGTCGACTCCCGGCTCCGCGGGACTCGTGGCCGCGAACCGGGTCGAGTCGGCGGGACTTGCCGCGCTCAAGCTCGCGCGCACGGAATCGGGGCGAAACCTTACCCTCGAGTTTTTATTCGACGCGCCAAAGGACTCGGGGAAGATCGGCGGCATTTCGACGATCATCCTGAACACATTCGCGATGATCTTTCTCACGCTCCTTTTCGCCGTTCCCCCGGGAATCTTCGCCGCCGTTTATCTCGTTGAGTACGCGCGCGCCGGCAGGCTTGTCTCGCTTATCAGGCTCGGCACCGAGACGCTCGCGGGCATTCCATCCATCATATTCGGCCTCTTCGGCATGCTCGTGTTCGTGCAGGGATTCAAGTGGGGCATATCGCTCCTTTCGGGATCGCTGACGCTTACGCTCATGATACTGCCGACCATCGTGCGGACGGCGGAGGAAGCGCTCAAGTCGGTTCCGCATTCATTCCGCGAGGGCAGTTTCGCCCTCGGCGCGACTAAGGTTCAAACCATCTTCCGTGTCGTGCTTCCTGCCGCGTTCCCGGCGATCACGTCGGGCGTTATCCTCGCGTCGGGCCGCGCGCTCGGCGAGACCGCCGCGCTCCTGTATACGATGGGTTCGAACTACAACCTGACGTCGGGGCTTTTCGATTCCACGCGAACCCTCGCCGTGCATATTTACCTGATAATCGCCGAGGGTATCGCGTCGGAACGCGCATTTGCCTCGGGCGCGGTGCTCGTGCTCTTTATCCTGATAATCAACACCCTGGCGAAGGTCGCGGTCAAGCGGATGGGTTCGATGGCGCGTGCGTAAGGCCCTGTCTGGCCCTGAGTAATTGACAACGCGCGGGCGTGGTTTAATACTTGAGGGCATGAGCATAACGAACCTTTTTTTACTGTTCCTGATCTATAGCACGATTGGCTGGATCTCCGAGGTAATCTACTGCTCGATCATCGAGCGACGTTTGGTCAATCGCGGTTTTTTGCACGGACCGGTTTGTCCTGTCTATGGATTCGGCGCGTTGCTTTCGCTTGCCTTGCTCAAGCCGTTTATGGACGATCTCGCCGTCCTTTTCGTCATGTCCGTCGTCCTGACGACAGCCCTTGAGTACTTTTCCAGCTGGATTCTCGAGACGGTTTTCTCGATGAAATGGTGGGACTATTCGAATTTTCGCTTTAATATCAACGGGAGGGTATGCCTCCTTAACTCCGTGCTCTTCGGCTGTATGTCCGTGAGCGTGCTTCGGTTCGTGCATCCATGGGTCTTGGCGGGTCTTTCGCTTTTTCCCCAGGACGTTTTGGGAAATATCGCGCTTGCGCTCGCCGTCGTTCTCTTTATCGATCTCGTGCTGACGCTCCGCACTCTTATCCACATCAACGAGCGGCTCGTCGCGCTTAAGGAACTGATGGATGGCTTTCGCGAAAACGCGCTCGGGCGCGATTGGTTCAATGAGCTTGATCTTTTGGGCAGCCTTTCTCGCCTGAAGGTTCTGTCGGTGGATGATCTCAGCGGAACGCTTGCGAGGATCGCCGCGCGCTTCGAGTTGGCGCTAGAGCATACGAAGGGAACGCTTCGAATCGTCCGCGCCTTCCCCTCAATGCGGAGCCTGCGCCATACCCCACAGCTTGAGGTTTTTGCCCGGCTCAAGGACGCGGTCCGCATCCGCTGGGGAGTTTCCGCGCGCACGCGCCATGACTCCGATGCCACGGCGCAGCCATTGGAGACGGCTTCTTCCCCTGGGTTCGCCGAGGGTTTCGGGTTCTACCGACTCTTCTGGGTTTTCTTTACTGCGAGTTTCGTCGGCGTCGTTCTCGAATTGATCTGGTGCGTCGCGACCCGCGGGCACTTCGAAAATCGTTCGGGCGTTATCTATGGGATTTTTAACCCGGTGTACGGCGTGGGAGGTCTCATCATGACGCTCTTTTTTATACGTCGGCAAGAAAGGCGCGATCTTCATGTCTTTATCGAAAACGTGCTCATCGGCGGCTGTTTCGAGTACGTTTGTAGCCTCGGGCAAGAGATGATCTTTGGCACGGTTTCCTGGGACTACAGCGCCATGCGGTTTAACATCGACATGCGAACGAATGTTCTCTATTCCCTGATGTGGGGGCTTATCGGCCTTTTGTGGGTGCGTGAGGTCTACCCCGTGCTTTCGCGAATGCTCTCCCGCATTCCCGTCCGCGCGGGGAAGGCGCTTACCGTCGTTCTTTTCGTCGGCATGCTCGCGGATATGAGCGTCTCGTCGCTCGCGGTATACCGCTGGTCGGAGCGCGATCGAGGCGTTTCCGCCTCAAGCGCGCTCGACGCAAGGCTCGACGAATGGTACCCCGACGCGTTTCTCCGGGAAGAATATCCGAACATGCGCTTTGTCCCGAGACGAATTCCTGAGGGCGTCAGTGAATAGCTTCGATGTCGAAGGGCGTTTCCTGATAGACGAAGTAGTTAAGCCAGTTCACGAAGAGAAGGTTTGCGTGCGCGCGCCACATGACCGGCGGAACGTGCGCGGGGTTGTCGTCGGGAAAATAGTTTTTCGGCACGTCAATCTTGAGCCCCTTGGAGATATCCCGGTTGTACTCGCGCGCGAGGGTTTCGGCGTCGTACTCGGCGTGCCCTGAAACGAAGATCGACCGTCCGTCGCGACTCGCCACGAGAAACACGCCCGCCTCTTCCGACTCGGCGAGAATCTCGAGGTCGGCAACCTTCTCGACGTCTTCCCGGTGGATCGTCGTGTGACGCGAGTGCGGCGCGAGGAATGTCTCGTCGAAGCCGCGCACGAGTTTATGCGTTGGGTTGAGAACCTTGTGGCTGAAAATCCCGAACGCCTTTTCCTCAAGCTTGTGCTTTCCGATTCCGTAATGATGGTAGAGCGCGGCCTGCGAGCCCCAGCAAATGTGGAGCGTGCTGTAGACGTGGCTCCGGCTCCAGTCCAGTATCCTGACGAGTTCCGGCCAATAGTCGACTTCCTCGAACGGCAGGTTCTCGACCGGCGCCCCGGTGACGATAAGCCCGTCGAACTTCGTGTCCTTCACGCTGTCGAACGTCCGGTAAAAGGCGTCGAGGTATTCCCTGCTCGTGTTCGCCGATTCGTGGCTCGCCATCATGAGGAGGGTAATCTCGATCTGGAGCGGTGTATTACCGAGCAATCGGAGCAGTTGTGTTTCCGTCACTTCCTTCGTGGGCATGAGGTTGAGGATCGCGATCTTGAGCGGGCGGATGTCCTGCATCATGGCGCGCTGGTCGTCCATCACGAAGATGTTCTCTTCGGTCAGGATCTTGGCGGCGGGCAGGGTTGCGGGTATCTTTACGGGCATCGTGAACCTCCTCTGAGTGACGAAAATCTAGCGGCATTCTATCCTGTTTTACCGCTCTTTGTCGATCAAGGGTGCACTCCGTCTTTCTACCGCTTGCCTCCGGTTTCGTTCTGTTTTATACTCCCGATGACTTGGAGTATTATTAGATGAAAAAGAATGCATCGTTCGCGCGCGGCTTATGCGTTTCCGCGCTTGTTTTTCTGTTTTGCGCCTGTATCGCGCTCCTGACCGCGTGTTCTCCCAAGGTCGTTCTTCGGTTCAACACCCTTCCGGGACATGTTCCTGTGATCTCGTCAAACGGTTTCGAAAACCACGTTCCCGCGCCTGCAGAGCCCGCGGGCGGCTTCGTGTATATCCAAACCGGGTATGCGGAAGGCGCCGAGGTATACGGTCCGTATCCGGTCGCGCCCGGAGGTTCCGTTGAATCCCGCGACATCCCGAAGGGTAATTATTCCCGCCTCGCCCTCTTTTATTCGCCCATGCCGCTTCCCGTTCGCGAAGAGAAACCCGCAGGCGATGCCACTGTAGTCGGAAAGAAGGGCTCGAAGGGTAAAGCCATTTCCGTCGAAGGGCTTCCGGTTCTCGCGGCGAACGACGGCGAATTCTGGGAGAAGACAGCATCAGCACCGGTCGCGGCGGGTGTTTTTAACGAAGGCGGAGCTGCCGCCCTTTTCGGGGACGTCAGGGTTCGCTCCGTTCGCAAGACCGTTCTTGGCGTACGGTTGATCCCGCTCGCGTCGACGGTTTTCTCCCGGCAGGATTCCCGATTTCCCCCGTGCATAGATCTCGCTGGCAAGGTCCGCAAACAGTTTATAAAGATAGACACGACGGGATCGCAGAGCGTCTACGTGATGCTTTCAAATTATCAGGGTGCCGGAATCGTATATGCCGGTACGCTCGCCCTCTATGGTTCCGACGGATCCATTCTCGGTACGAAGACGTTTAACAAGACTATTCCGGAAGATCTTCCGGAATCCGTGCTTTTTCCGCTTCCCCAGTCAGGTGCCGTGTGGCTCTATGCCGAGTATATCTCGGCGGGCAAAACAAGCCTCCCGATCTTCTTCTATTAAGAAGTCTTTCTTTGTAAATCCTTCCCTTCCGTTCGGGCAATCCGTTTCACCGGGCTTTATACTATAAGGTATCCGGTGGAACCGGTTGCGAGTTCAGGCACTTCGCCTGGGCGTAAAGGAGGGTGGTATGAAAAAGACCCTGTATGCGGTTCCGGCAGCCGCGGCACTTTTTGTCGTTCTTGGGTTTCTTTCCTGCGCTATGGAAGGGGAGCCCGCATGGAAGGCCGACGGCGAGACCGTCATCGCGCTGACCATTCCATCGCTTCCGCGCGCGACAATCGGCGCTGAGTCCGTCGGTTCCCGCGCCGTCGCGCAAGGCGGCGGTTATCTCTACGTTCAAACCGGCATTACCCCGGCCGACGCGAAAACCTACGGTCCCTTTACCGCGACGTCGGGTGAGCCCTGTTGGATAACGACGATTCCCGACGGAAATTACCCGTATATGGCGCTCGTATACGCGGTTTATTTCGACCCGACTTTTATGGTCTCCCCGATTATTCCGGCGACCGCGACCCGTGCGGGTTTGATCTCCGCGCTCCAAAGCCTCTTGGCCGACGAAAATGATCTACGCGAGTCTTCGTCGTGCACGTTGCTGACGGACGTCGAGATCATCCCAAACCGGATAAACTCGGTAAGCGCGACCCTTGTGCCAACCACGAACAATAATCCTACTTCCACACCGTATGTATTCTGCACCCCAAACGTATACACGCGGCGCTTCATCAAGCTGACCAACGTGAGCATGCTCTTTACCGGATCGGACAACACCTTTAAGTGCACCGTACTTGCGTCGCCAAGTGGGACGATGTTCGCGGTCGGGCTTTACGAGGAAGATGGCTCGCTTGTCGCCTGGTTCCCCGATACGCGGTCGTATACCGGCACTTCCGCGATATACACGGCACCCTGGACCGGACATGACGTGTATTATATGTATTTCGAGTTCATCGATTCTAATTCGATGGTTAATCTTCTTGTTGACGGCATCGTTAACTAGCTCTCCGGGGGGCGGCGTTTTAGCTTGCCCCCCTCCTTTTTTTACGCTAAAATGACGCACTATGGAATTCACACAGGAACAGATTGACGCGCTCGTGGTAAACGAGGTCGCGATTTTGAGGAAGATCGCCGGGGAACTGAAAATCCAGCCGGCGCAGGTTTCGGCCGTCGTCTCGCTCGTTGCGGAGGGATGCACCATCCCGTTCATTTCGCGGTACCGCAAGGAAAAGCATGGCTCGCTCGACGAGGTGCAGGTTCGCGACTGCGATCACCTTTTCAAGAGCTATCAGAACCTCGAAACCCGGCGCATCGAGATCGTCAAGGGAATCTTCGCGCAAGGAAAACTTTCCGAAGCGCTCTATACCAACGTGATGAAGTCTACGACGCTTACCGAGCTCGAGGATCTTTGGGCGCCCTTCAAGAAGAAAAAGAAGACGCGCGGCATGCTCGCGATCGAGCGTGGCCTCGAGCCGCTCGCCGATCTCATGGAAAAATCAGACAAGGCCGCGGTTGACGCCGCAGCGCCTGCGTGCGTCAAGACTGACGCCGAGAACGCGGAATTGTCCGTCGGTTCGGCGGAAGAGGCCATACAGGGTGCGATGGACATCATCGCCGAGCGCGTCGCGCAGGAAACCGAGAACCGCGCCGACGTGCGCTCGTATTACATGAAGAGCGGGCAGTTCGTCGTGACGGGAGTCGGCGACGAGAACGCGCAGAAGACGAGCGTATACCAGATGTACTGGGACTACAAAGAGGCGCTCAACCAGATCAAGCCGCATCGCGTTCTCGCGATCAACCGTGGCGAGCGCGACAAAGCTCTTGACGTGAAGATTGACGTCGACGTCGACGGCGCGATCGAGATGCTCGAGCGGAAATACTCGATCGCCAATTCCTATCACAAGGAGGCCGTCGCCGACGGGCTCGTGCGCCTCCTTTCGCCCGCGGTCGTGCGCGAGATTCGCTCGGATCTCTCCGAGTCGGCTGACGATCACGGCATCGGGGTGTTCAGCGAAAACCTCAAAAACCTTTTGATGCAGCAGCCGATCAAGGGAACCCGAGTACTCGGCGTCGACCCGGGCATCCGCACCGGCACGAAGTGCGCCGGTCTTGACGCGACCGGGAAGTTTCTTGGTTCCTTCGTTATCTACAACCACAAGCCCGCTGAGGCGGAAGCCGCGATCCTCAAGGCCATCAAGGATTATGACGTGCAGCTTGTCGCGATCGGTAATGGTACCGGTACGCGCGAGGTGCAGGAGGTCGTCGCGAAGGTTATCAACGAGCATTGTCCGACCGTCATGTACACGGTCGTCGACGAGGACGGCGCGTCGGTGTATTCCGCGAGCGATATCGCCCGCGAGGAATTCCCCGAACTCGACCTTACAATCCGCGGCGCGATCTCGATTGGGCGGCGCCTGCAGGACCCGCTCGCCGAGCTCGTCAAGATCGACCCGAAGTCGATCGGCGTCGGACTCTATCAGCATGACGTCAACCAAAAAAAGCTCTCGGAGATGCTCGACGAGGTCGTCGGGTCGGTCGTCAACAACGTCGGCGTCAACCTCAACACCGCGAGCTTCAGCCTCCTCAAGTACGTGTCGGGCATCAACGGTACGCTCGCGAAAAAGATCGTCGCGTTCCGCGAGTCGACCGGCAAGATCGTCTCGCGCGATGATCTCATGAAGGTTCCCGGAATGGGACCGAAGAGCTTTGAGCAGTGCGCGGGCTTCCTGAAAATTTCCGAGAGCGCGGATCCCCTGGACAATAGCTGGGTTCACCCCGAGAACTATGCCGCGGCCCGCGTCGTGTACGAGCTTGTGCAGTCGAAGAGCGATGTGTCACACGAGGTCAGGTCAGAGCTCAAGGCGAAGTTCGCGCTCGGCGACCAGACGGTGAGCGATATTATCGAGGAACTGAAAAAGCCGAACCGCGATCCGCGCGAAGGCTATCCGAAACCGATCATGCAAAAGGGAGTCCTCTCCTTCGAGGATCTCAAGGAAGGCATGATGGTGACGGGCAAGATAAAGAACGTCGTCGACTTCGGCGCGTTCGTCGACATCGGTCTGAAGGAAACCGCGCTTCTTCACCTTTCCGAGATGAGCGATCGCTTCGTGAAGGACCCGATGGACGTGGTAAAGGTCGGCGACGTGAAGGAATGCAGGATCATCGGCCTCGACGTTGATCGAAGGCGGATCAGCCTCTCGTGCAAGACGGTTGGCGGCAATGGATCGCATGGCGGACAGCATGGAGAATCGTCGCGCGACGGCGATCGCGCCTCGCACGCTTCAGGCGCCCGTCGCGTCGTCGTCGCTCGCAAGGACGGTTCCGCGTCGGTTGCTCCTTCGCATCGTGAAGGCGCTCCCCGTGATAATCGCGATACCCGTGGCGGACGCGTTCCCGCGGGCGCTTCAGGCGGAAGGCCCGCGCGTGGTGAGCGCGAGGACGATGGCATGACCTATAATCCCTTTGCCGCGCTCCTTAAGGATCGCAAGTAACGATGGGCAAGAAGGGTTCGGGCTGCGATTCCCGCTCGCGGGAATCGCCGCGCTCTACTGAGACGCCGCGCTCTACTGAGACGCCGCGCTCTACTGAGACGCCGCGCTCTACTGAGACGCCGCGCTCTACTGAGACGCCGCGCTCTACTGAGACGCCGCGCTCTACTGAGACGCCTCGGTCCGGCGATTCGATTCTCTTCCCCTTCCCTTCAGGCGAGCTTCTCCGAAAGGGGCTCGCCTCATTAGGCCTTTCAGATTCGGGCGAGAACTATCTTCCGGTGCGCATACGCCCCCTCGATGAAACAGTAAGCCTTCTTGAGCGCTATATCCGCGAGCTTGAGCTCTTCAACGCCGCGTTCGATCTTGTCGGTGCGGAGACGGGGAGCGAGCAAGGGCGATCCGATCTCGTCGTTCGCCATATCCTCGATAGCCTCGCGCCCTGGAAGGTAATCGCGGTGGAGCTTTCCGCGCGCGTAACGGCTCGCCTTGAAGCGGGCGAGGGCGAGGCCACGGCGGAACTCGCAGACGCGGGGTCCGGGGCAGGGTTTCCGGGCATCCCGCTCGCGATCCTTTTTCCCGACGTGCGCGTAACCCTGATAGAGCGCATGAGCAAGCGCTGCGCGTTTCTCGAGAATTGCAAGGCGATGCTTGCCTTGCAAAACGTGACCGTGCTTAACGCCGAGGTCGAGAAGGCCCCGCTGAGCGCCTATGACGTCGTCGCCTTTCGCGCCTTTCGCCCGCTCGATCGCGCGATGGTCAAAACCCTTTTGGCCCTTACCCGGAAACCGGGGCGTGAATCGCGACCGAGCGGGACACGCATGGCGCCTGACCGTTCGGGTGGCTGCCTTGCGGCATGGAAGGCCAGGCGCGAGCGGATTGAAGCCGAGATGGGCGCGATAGCAGAGGCAGTGGGATATTGGGAGGCGAAGCCGCTTGCGGTGCCCTTTCTTGAGCACGAGGAGCGGCATCTCGTGCTGATCGAGCGCTAGTCGCCCGGGGTTGCCCATGGGCGACGCTGGGCTGAAGCGTCAGGCCTTGAGCGAAACGCCCGTGTCGATCGTGTTGAGAATCTTGTTCAGGCGTTCCTTGTCGTAAAGGTCGACAGGACGCCCTTCGGTGAACCTGCGCGATTCATCCGAGTATACCCCCGCCGAAAGACAGATGCCCTTGCCAGCCTTGAGATCCTTGATACGCGCGTGAAAGTCCCGGAGCAAAAGCTCGCCGACGGTCCCCTGCGAGCGGAAAAACCTGAAAATGACGATGTCTGACCATTTGGGCGTGTCGATTTCCGCGACGATGTCGGAGTAATCGGCGAAAACCGAGATGTCAGTTATCTTGACCTTGGCGTTGGGAAAGAACTGCACGACGATCTTGCGACACAGGGATACGAATTCGCTCTGAACTGCCAAAAGGTATATCTGCAGGTTTTTGTTCTGGTTCAGCTCCTGGTACCGGACGATGAGCGCGGGGACGTCCTTGAAACCGGGGGTGATGCGCTGGATGTCCTTCAGGACCGAAAGCGCGCGCCCGAGATCCTGGGCCTTGATGAGGGTTATCGCGAGCTTATAGCGAAGGTCGTTCGCGATGTCTGGCGGGATGTTTTCGTGCTTGAGGCCGATGTCGAAATCGATGATCGCCTTGTCAGGCTGGTTCGTCTGCGCGTGGATGATGCCCGAATAGAGCGCCGATTGCGGTCCGAGCGCGGGGTCGGGGCGGAGATGGGTGAATATCTTGAGCGCGCGGTCGACCGCTCCCGACTCAAACAGGCATTCCGCCATCGCGAAGAGGGCTTCCTTATCGTCGGGCTGAAGGTCGAGCGCCTTCTTGAGATAGGCGAGCGCGTCGCGAAAGCGATGCGCCTTGTGGAGACTGAAGCCCATATATCGCTGGGCAAGCACGTTCTCGCTATCCTGAATCAGCGACTGCTTGAGGAATGGCAGCGCCTTCTCGTATTCCTTCTGGAGATAACAGATATACCCAAGGTTGTAGTTTACCTCGAAATGATCCGGCTTGATCTTGCGCGCGAGGAGAAAGCCCTTGATCGCCTCCTGGAGGCGGTTTGTCTTTACCGCCGCGACGCCGAAACGGAGCGCGCATTCGAATTCATCGAGTTTCGGGTTTGAGGGCGCCAGGTCGACGAGAATCTCGTAAGCGGCATACGCCTTCTCCCATTCCTGATCTTGATAGGAAAGGCCGCCCATTGCCGACAGACCTTCGGGGTCGCGCGGATTTTGCGCGAGACGCCGCGTCGCGTCGCGAACGATGCTTGCGCGATCCCGCTTCCGCGTCGCCCGTGTCTTTCCGCCATCTTTATTCTTTCCGATAAAAGATAGCCCGAGAACGGCGATGCATATTACGAGGGCAACGACGACAATGGTGAAACTTGGATTCATACGATTTACATTATGATGGCTCGAAAGGTACCTGTCAACTTCAAGATTGACAAGGGGATTCATTGCGTACTAGATTATTAGGAAGAACTTTTACTGAAGGGGTAGGTATGGGAGCCGCGGCTATTGGCATCAAACTCGCAGACAGCAAGTTTTTTCCCGTTCTTGAGGAAGGTTCTCCTGCCAGCAAGATACTGGAATTGACCACGGTCCGAAACGCCCAGTCAAGCGTTCAGATCAATCTTTTCCGCAGCGAGAGCGGTACGCTCGACGACGCGACCTATGTGGGTACCCTTATTATCGAGGATGTCGCCGCGCGGCCGTCCGGTGAGCCTACGATCGAGCTCACTCTTACACTTGACGAGCAAAACGAGCTTTCCGCCGAAGCGGTCGACCTTGACTCCGGCTCGCGGCAGGTACTGACGGTATCCCTCGAGACGCTTGATAACGAATCTCTCTATAATCTCCCCGATTTTGACCTGACGCCGCTTGATACGACTGTCAGTCTTGGTGATGACCCGGAACATGATAATCTTGCATTTCAGGGAGCAATTCCGGGTAATGCCCCCGAAGGATTATACCAAATGAACGATGAAAGCGAAAAGAAAGGCGGTATTTTCATGCCTGCCTGGTTATGCGTCCTGATCCTGGTCATTGGCGTCTCCGCCCTCGTCCTCGCGCTCTTGGTTTCCGCGCGCACTCTGCTTGCCGATCGTTCGGCACGCGAAGCGGCGCTCGCGAATCCTCCGGTCGTCGAAACGCCGGTCGTTCCCGCCGTTGAGCCCGCTCCGGAACCCGCGCCCGCGCCCGAGGTTACCACGCCCCCTCCAGCCGAGGCTCCCGCAGCCGAGACCCCCGCCGCGACCGTCGTGGAAGAGCCCGCGGCGCCCGTGCAGCCGGAACCCGCCCCCGAGGCGAAGGATACCCGGCTCAAGCTCAAGTGGGGCGATACCCTGTGGGACATTTCCGAATCATATTACCGTACTCCATGGGACTACAAGAAAATTGCGAAGCATAACAAGATTAAAAACCCGAACCTCATCATTGCCGGCACGTATATCAATATTCCGGCGAAATAACCGGAAAACCGGATTCCGGGCCATGCGGTCCGGGTCCGGCTTTCTCGCGATCGCATTCCTTCTTATAAGTACTTCCTGCAACAATCCCGATCTATGGGGGCAGTCTCGCGCCGAGATCCTGCGCGCGCTTGAGTCGCGCGATTATGGTTTTATCGACGGGATCGAAGCGTCCCGGTATGACCGAATACTCGCGGCGGGCGACGGCGCGCCCTACTATCTCGGCCTGCACCTCACGTTCGCGAATCGCCCGGTCGAAGCCCGTCTCATGTTTCTGGTCGGCGCGGAAAAGTCTGAAGAGCCCTATCGATCGCTGTGCCGCGGCGAGCTGACGAAGGTCGGTACCCCGCTCGAGCGCCTGGAATCGGTCCGCGCCCGTATTCGGGAGCTTTCGGATCGGAGCGCTGCGTCGGGAAACACCGCCGCGTCCCGCGCCGAAGGCGACGAGCTTGAACGTCTTAAAAACCTTGCGATGCAGCTCGAGATCGAGACCTCCTCCTTTGAAAAAGACTCGCCCGATCTCAGGCTCTGGTTTTATTCCCGGCCCATGACCAAGTCGCTCGCCGAACTCGTTCCGTCGCTTCCCGAGGGATTGCCGCCGGAATTCTACGGCATCGCGGCGACGCGGGCCGCGGTTTTTCGCCGTGAGTACGGAACGTCCTGGGAGAACGCCCAGCGGATACTTGAGGCGGGGACGGAAGACGCCTTGTATCGGCCGGTTCTTTCGGATTTCTGCAAGGCCGCATTATATGGCGCCATAAACGCGGACACAGGGTCGATAGCCGCTTGCACCGCGAAAGCCGCTTTTTTGGACCGCATCGCCGCGAGCCGGTCCTTCACGAAGAGCGAGACGGCAGAAGCGCCCTTCGTGCTTGCCTTTTACGCAGGGCGGCTCTATGCTGCGGCGGCGAAGGCTTCGCCCCTTAAGCCGGCCAAGTCGAAAACAGCCGGAGAGAGCTTTTATGCGCTCGCGCAAGAACGGTTTAAAACCGCCTTGACGCTCGCGAAGACCGATACCGATTACGACAGCGCGCTTTGGTATATCCTGGAAAGCGCAATTTCGCGGGGGAACGAGGCGTTCTTTACCGAGCTTGAGTTTTGCGCCCCGCTTTGGAAAAACCCTGCGTGGTTCTCCGATCTTCTTGACGGGTTTATCGTCGACCGGGTTTCCGCCCGCGATATCGCCTCGATCGTGCGGGTGTACCGGGCTTTGGGCGGGCTTGCCGATTGCGAGACGACCGCTCGCCTTGGCTACCTTTCGGCTCGATCGGGCCGGCTTGACGCGGAGGCGAGCGACGTCGCGTACCGTGACGCCTTCCTGGGCGACCATGGCTCTCTTTATTATCGGGTGATGGCCGCCGAGGCCCTCGGCCTTCCTTTCGCGGATACCGCATCGCTCTATTCGGCGGGGACAAACGGGAGTAGCCACGCGTCGTGCGCCGGCTCGTCCGCATACGCGGGCGCGGACAGTGCTTTCGATAGCGACAAAGCCGCCGAGGTTGAAAAGGTCCTTGGCGGTTTCATCGAATATCACCTGCCGGAGCGGCTCTATGCCGTCGCCGTTGCACGCTATCCCGGGTTGCCGGTTAGCGTCGCATCCCGTCTTGCGACGCGGCTTGAAGCCGACGGCGATTACAGCGAGGCAGTTCGCCTGATGCTCTACGCCCTTCGCTTTTCCGACGGGCCGATAACCGACGACGAGCTTCGTCTTATATTCCCTCGGCCGTATCTCGCGGAGGTTTCGGCCGCCGCGAAACGATTCGGCCTGAGCGAGTATCTCGTGTACGCGATGATCCGGAGCGAGAGCCTTTTCAACGCCTCGGTGACCTCGGGCGCGGGCGCCCAGGGTCTTACACAGCTCATGGGGCCAACCGCCTCCGATATCGCCTCGAAGCTCGATTATTCGAGTTATGACCTTAACGATCCTGCGACCAATATCACCTTCGGGACGTATTATCTTTCCGAGATGATCAGGCGGATGGACGGCGCCGTATTGCCCGCGCTTTTTGCGTACAACGCCGGGATTACCCGCGTCCGGTCCTGGCAGAAGGCGGCCACGGGCCAGGGCGACGATTTCTTCCTCGAAAGCCTGCCCTATGGCGAGACTCGTGAATACGGAAGGAAGGTGCTTGCGGCCGCCGCGGTTTATGGCTATCTTTACTACCAAAAAACGCCGGGACAGGTTGTCCGCGAATTATTCTGATCGATGGAGTTCCTTTAATGACTATCATGCAGTCCATTTTTCTGGGGGCGATTCAGGGCTTGGCCGAATTCCTTCCGATTTCGAGTTCCGGCCACCTTGCCATCGCCGCCCATTTCCTCGGCCAATCGGCCGTTCCCCTCCTTTTTGACGTGCTCCTTCACCTTTCGACCCTCGGTGCGGTTTGCCTCGTTTTCCGCAAGCGGATCGCCGAGCTTTGCCTCGTCCTTTGGCGCGTGGTTACCCGAAAATCGGGCCCCGCCGATGCCCCCGATCGTACGCTTATCCTCGCCCTCATGGTCGCCACGGTCCTGACCGGTATCATCGGCTTCGCGATCAAGGACTATGTCGAGGCCCTTGCCCCCTTCTGGATAGCGTGCTGCCTCGTCCTTACCGGCGTCATGCTCTTTCTCGCAGGCCGGTACGTTCCCGCGAAGGTCGTTTCGTCGCCCTCTCTCGCGCAAGGGGTGATAATCGGCATCGCGCAGGGAATCGGCGTCATTCCGGGGATCTCGCGGTCCGGAATTACCATCTCGAGCGCCCTTGCGTCCGGCCTCGACCGGAAGGCTGCGGGGGAGTTTTCCTTCCTTCTTTCGATCCCGGCGATACTTGCCGCATTTATCCTCGAGCTCAAAGATGCCGATAATCTCGTTGGGGCCGTTCAGGCGGTTCCGCTTGCAGCCGGCATGCTGACCGCCTTCGCGGTCGGGTACTTTGCGCTCAAATTCCTGATCGGGCTCATCAACCGGGGTAAACTCGGCTGGTTCGCCCTCTATCTGGTTCCCGCAGGTACCGCGCTCGCTGTCTATTTCGCCGTTGCATGACGTTGCATCTGCACCCCGGGAGTTTGACATGGATATCGATGTTTCGAAGGAAGGCAGGCGACCGCTTCCGTTTATCGCAGGAGCGGCGGTGTTTCTCGCTGCGGCGCTTTTGGGCGCCTCCCTTCTCGTTGCCGTTTTTTCCCTTTCCGGAGGCCATTCTCCGTTTTCGTTTCCCGGAGACGTGCTCTTTTCCGCGTATGGCTTTTCGTCGTGTCTCGTTCCCTGCTACCTTCTCGTCGCGTCCATTCTCCTGCTGATACCGGGCTGGAAATTCCGTTCGGGTATCCTTCTTGCGGGTTCGGTCGCGCCCTTTTTCACCGTCGTCGCCGGCGAACGGCTCATTCGCTCGCTTTCGGCGTCGCTTGCGGGCTCTCCCAACCTTCGCCTGATCGTCGCGGGGCTCATCGTATCGATCGTCCTCGCGGCGCTGATCGAGTACCTGCTCTTGCTTCAACTTGCGGATTTTCTCGTCTCGCGCGACCGCTCCTCAGCTTCTGCGTCGCCTTCTGGGGCCTTTGACTCGCTCGATTCGCTCGTGCAAGAGAGCGTTCCGTTTGTTTCGTCTGGTCTTGTCGAATCCGCCGCGGAACCTGACGCATCAGATGCCGTTGAGGTCTCATCTCTCGCAAATGTTGAAGAGCCTGATTTCGCTGACGATGCCGTTGATACCGCTGATGCCATCGAGTACATCGAAGCCGAGTCGATTCCGGCCGCGGAACCGGCGGTAATCGCTGAGCTTGCTACTGTCGATGACGAGCCTTCTTCTTCAATGCCGGAGCCTGTTCTCGCTGTGGCGTCTCACGCATCAGTTGCGCCTGTCGCGTCTGCTGCTGCAGTAGCTACTGCTGCTGCTCCCTCTGCGGATGGTCCGACGTATGTTGATTTTGAAAAGATGAAGGCGCCCTTTGACCTTCCCGTGGTCGAGAATTGGGTTGCGCCCGACGGCGAGGATTCCGCGCCCGTTGATTTCGCGGACGAGGGTTTTGACACGGCCAATGACGCGGATTTCGCGAGCGAAGCGCTTGACGAAGGGCTCGATGAAGAGGTCATCGAGGATGACATCATCGACGAGCTTTTGTCCGAAGATGGCGATGCGGACGCCGACATCGATGCTGACGTTGCCGATGAGATTGACGATGCAGACGAAGCCAATTTCCCCGATGACGGGCTTCCTCCCGTCGTGACCGTCCCTCCGCAGGCGCACCTTGCTTCGCAGGCGACGAACGCGGATTCGCAGGCATCTGACGGCGCGATCGCGACCGTCGCGAAACTCTTCAAGAAAAAACCGCGCCGTACCTATACGGTGCCCTATGATATCCTCAATACATATCCCGACGGCGAGTACTGGATCATCGACGACACGACGCGCCGCGCCGCGGTCGCACTCAAGGAAACGCTCAACGAGTTCCGCATTCAGGCGGACGTGACCGGGATACGAAAAGGGCCCGTCATCACGATGTTCGAGATCCTGCCGGCCCCCGGCGTGAAGCTCTCGAAGATCGTCGGGCTTCAGGACAATATTGCGCTGCGCCTCGCGGCGTCGAGCGTTCGCATCGTCGCGCCGATTCCGGGCAAGCACGCTGTCGGCATCGAGGTGCCGAACCAAAAGCGCGCGATCGTCAGCTTCCGCGAGCTCATCGAGACCGATACGCCCGTCGCGAAGAAGATGGAAATACCCGTCGTGCTTGGAAAGGACATCACTGGCGAGGCACAGCTCCTTGACCTCGCGGCGACGCCGCATCTTTTGATCGCTGGCTCGACCGGCTCGGGAAAATCCGTGTGCGTCAACTCGATAATCCTCTCGATCCTGTACAAGCGCTCGCCTGAGGACGTGAAGCTCATCCTGATCGACCCGAAGATCGTCGAGCTGAAACTGTACAACGACATCGGTCACCTTCTCGCGCCGGTCATTACCGAGCCCAAGAAGGCGTTCCAGGCGCTGCAGTATTGCCTGTGCGAGATGGAGAGGCGCTACGCGCTTCTTGACGGCATGGGCGTTCGCGACATCAAGAGCTACAACCGGCGCATTAAGGAACGGAACATCGCGACCGAAAAGTTGCCGTACATCGTGATCATCATCGACGAGTTCGCCGATCTCATGGCGACGACCGGAAAGGAACTCGAGTCCACCGTCGCCAGGTTGTGCGCGATGAGCCGCGCGGTCGGCATCCACCTCGTGCTCGCGACCCAACGACCGTCGATCGACGTGATTACCGGGCTCATCAAGGCGAATATCCCGACGCGCATCGCGTTCATGGTCGCGTCCAAGATGGACAGCCGCATTATCATCGACCAGGTCGGCGCGGAGAAGCTTTTAGGCCGGGGCGATATGCTCTACGCGAGCGCGACCGACCCCTTCCCCGTGCGCATACAGGGCGCGTACGTTTCCGAGGAGGAGGTCGAACGCGTCGTCGAGCACGTCAAGACGCTCGGGGAACCCGAGTACATCGACGAGGAAATGTTCGTGGAGGATGACGAGGATTCGGGCGTCGACGCGTCGCTTTTCTCGGACGGCGAGGATCCGCTTTATGACAAGGCGCTCGAGATCGTGCTTCTCGCGGGCAAGGCGTCGGCTTCGTATATCCAGCGAAAGCTCAAGATCGGCTATAACCGCGCGGCGCGTCTCGTCGAGGATATGGAAGCGCGCGGAATCGTCGGGCCCTCGAACGGCTCCAAACCGCGCGACGTCATGCATCGCCCAAACTGACGGGATTCGCGGGTCACTCGAAAAAGATAACGCCTTTTTCCCCGCCTTCCTCGGCGACGTGTTTTTCAATCGTCTTTTCCCAGTAGGAGTGCTCTTTTTTCTCGACGATGAAGGTCGAGGCTTTTTTGATAAAGCGGCGGTATACGGCGTAGGTGTCGGTACGAAAACGGATGACCCTGCCTAGATCTCCTCCAAGGTCCTCTGATTCGATAGGGATGCCCTCGTTTTTGAGGAATTCGCGGATAAACCGCTCGTTGACGCTGCCGACGCACGCAAAATTGTCTTTCGACATCGTTTTGAGCACGTTGCCGCCCCCAAACACCTTCGCCCTGATACGCGATTTCCCGGCACCAAGCCTGAGCATGTCGTTGATGAGCAATTCCATTGCCTGTACGCCGTATCTTCCCGCTTCCGTGATGGTCAACGGCATTTCGCGCGCATAGCGTCTGTTGGCGAGGAGGAAGTGGTTCATGCCGGCGACGCGCGCCACTGGATCGTAGAGGCAGGCCGACACGCAGGAGCCTAGCAGCGTCGAGATGACGCAATCTCCCTTTATCACGTACCGTTCCCCGGGGTGAATGACTACCTTGGGCATGTCGGGAATGAACGGTAAATCCGTGAACATATTTTAAATGATAAGCCGTCAGGCGCCCGCAATGCAAGGCATGCAGGCGCTCAAATGCCTAAATAAAGAACCGCAAATCCCGGTGATTGACCATGTCCCAGCGCTTGGCGATGACGAAGGTGCCCACGACGGCGGAAAGCGCGTCGGTGGCGGCAGCGATCGAGCAGATGAAGAACGCCGCGGGCTTGAGGATGAGGTATCCCGCCTCGAAACCGCGCCCATAGAGCGCACAGACGGTGGCGAGGGCGATGTAGGCGCCGCCCGAGGGAAAGCGCCCGAGGAAGAACGAGAGCAGGATCGCGATACCCATGAGCCAGAGCATGTCGACGGCGGCGATGCCGAGGCTGGAGTAGGACTTGAGGATGACGATGAAGCTGACGGTCACGGTGAGCGCGGTACCCGCACGGCCAAAGATCGTAAAGATGGGCATGGTGACGCTCGAGATGCGGCGACGGACGCCGAGGCTTTCGTTGGCGTGGCGGAGGTTTACGGACAGGGTCATGTTTGAGTCGCCGGAGAAGAAGGCGGCGAAAACCGGCGCGATCGACGCGTACAGCACCCGGTAGGGGTTTATCTTGCCGCACAGAGAGCGGATGATGGCGGGGTATACGACGAGCGCAAGGAGGAAGAAATCGAACACGAGGAGCAGCATGAAGTCGATGAAAACCTTCGACGCGAGCATCGCGTGGAACTGCAGGACCCAATTGACCGATATGGCGATCATGCCGACCGCGAGGATGTCGACGAAAAACGACATGATGGCGTACGAGACGCGCGAGAGCGAGTCGAAGAGGGTGAGCGTTGCCTTGGCGTCGTCGCGATCAACCGCGCATCCGGCGCCGGCGAAACCGGCGAAGATGCAGAGGGGGAGGATGAAAAGGCCGTTCGTAAAGGTCTCAAAGGCGCTTGACGGGAAAAGCTGGCGGAAGGATTCCATGATGCCGAGTTTGCCGGTTTCGGTCGCGCCCTCGACGAATATCGGGATGCGGGACGGATTGCGGATCAATACCGTCACGAGTCCCGTGACGGTAAGGAGAATTGCGGTTATAATGATAATACCAGCGGTAATGGCACCGAGCCTGAAAAGGTTCTTGCTTTCGCGGAGCTCGTACACGCCGATGGTGAAGCTGAAGAATACGACCGGATAGAGCGCGTAGCGGCCGAACTGTATGGCGAGGTCCGCGAGATTCCGCGTGGTATCGCTGAAGGCCGCATTCTGGTGCGGGGCGACGAGCGCGAAGGCAATGCCCACGACGATGCCCGCGAGGTATTTGATCCATATTTTCATGAGGATAAGGATACCGGATGCTCCGGTTCCCGTCAATCGGAGGGTAAACGATGTTCGTTGGGTTCCTTTTTGGCATAGGCGCGCCGATCGCGATTCTCTTCGCCGCGGCCCTCGCGAACCTCCTTTACCGCAAGGAAAGAACCATCCAATACCGGCTCGCCGCGCTCGGGTTCAGCGTTGCACTGGGTATCGCCGCCCGCGGCGCCGTCGTTCTGGGCCTGTGCGAATGGACCACGTTCTGGGTTTTGGTGACCGCTTTTTTTTGCTGGATGTCGGGCTTGCTGTATCTATCGTTCCTTATCGAAATGACCGCTACGCGTCGTTCGCGCTTTTTCCCCTTCGCGTATAGCATACCCTTTGCGCTTGCCTGGCTCTCCTCGGTCTTGCCTCGTCCCGTCGCGCTTGAGGCGCTGGTTATCGCGGGACTCATCGTTTGCGCCTGGTTTACGTGCTCGTTCATGATCGCCTGGATACGCGCCTCGACCGACGAGCGGGCGCGGCGCGACGGCGAATGGACGCTCATGGTCTTTTGCTCGTTCGCGAGCGCGCTCGCCGTAACGTGCTTCCACGACGTTAGCGTCGTGTTCTGGCTTCTCGCAATTTGGTACCTCGTCGCCCACATCGTGGTGAACCATCTCAAGATATTCACGCAGCTGACGAACCTCGAGAACCAGCTGATTATCGATAACGTGTTCGACCTCGTGATGATCCTCGACGCCTCCGGGCGCGTCGTCAGGATGAATCGCCGGGGCTATCAGCTTACGGGGCTTTCCCCGAACGCGGTGAACGGAAACGGCATCGAGAATCTCGTGATCCACGGCGAGCTCTCCACGCGAACGCGGAAGGAGTGGCTCGCGCGGTACGGGTGGCGAGACAGCGGCACGGGCTCGGGCAGAACGCCCTCGATTGACGCGGTCGTTACGACCGTTGTGCGCGAGGAATTCCCCGTCGATCTCCGGATCGTGTGCCTGACGAACCTCGAAAAGGCGACGACCGGGTATATCGTGTCGGCGACCGACATGCGGATAACCCGTCAGCTCATCAAGGAGATCTCCGACCGCGAGTACGCGACGCGCGATCTCGCGCTTTCCGAGAGCAAATTCTCGCGGATGTTCATATTCAACCCGACGGGCATCCTGATCGTCGACCTTGACAGCCTCGAGATCACCGACGCGAATCCCGCGATCGAGGAGATCCTGGACCGCGAGTCGAGCTCGCTTATCGGAAAGAAGATCATCGACATTGGTTTCGAGATGGAGGGGCTTTCTTTCGAGGCGTTCATCGAGAAGATCAGGATGGAAGGCTCCGTCCCCGAATTTGCCGCGAGCGTCCGGCTCAGTCCTTCCTCGGTTCGGAAGTGCCGACTTTCGGCGGTTTCCTTCGAGCTTAATCGGACGCGCCGCATGCTCCTTTCTGTCGCGGACGTTACCGCCCAGGACCAGCTTCGTGAGGCGCTGACGCGCAAGCAGAAGGTCGAAACTGTCGGCATCCTCGCCGGGGGTATCGCGCACGACTTCAACAACATACTTGCGGTGATCCTTGGCCACGTCGGTCTCGCGAAGATGCGCGTCATCGACCAGCACGCGCGATTCCCGCTCGAGAAGGCCGAGCAGGCGTGCATACGCGCCCGCGAGATGACGAGGCAACTGCTCGCGTTTTCGCGGGGCGGTAAGCCCGTCATCGGGGTCTGCAAAACCCGCGAGCTCGTGACCGAGTCCGCCATGCTCGCGGTGAACGATACCGCGGTCGCGTGCCTCTTCGACATCGAGAAGGACGTGTGGCCGCTACGCGCCGACAAGATCCAGGTTGGGCAGGTTATCGCCAACCTCGTCTCGAACGCGGTCGACGCGATGGACAAGAGCGGCATCATCACGATCAGGGCGCGAAACCGCGACTTCACGAACGTGACCGCGCCGCGCCGACCGCTTGACCTCGATTCAAATCCGATCGCCGCGGCGCCGTTCGTCGAGATACAGATTCAAGACCAGGGACCGGGAATTCCCGAATCGATTCGCGGAAGCATCTTTGACCCGTTCTATACCACGAAGGAAAAAGGGACGGGCCTTGGCTTGTCGATCGTATACTCGGTGATACAGAACCACGCGGGTTCTGTCCGGTTCGAGACTACGATGGGCGAGGGCACCGTTTTCTTTATCTGCCTTCCGGCCGATCCCGCCGGGATTCCAGCCGGTGCCACGGAGGATTATCCTGCGCCTGGCGGGAACAAGAAGGTCCTGCTCATGGACGACGATTCGCTCGTCCGCGATTCGGCGGGCTCAATCCTCTCGTCGCTTGGGTACGAGGTTGCCTTCGCGATCGACGGACAGGAAGCGATCGATCAGTATCGGAAGGTTCACGATACGGGCGAGGATTTCGACTTTTGCATCATCGACCTGATCGTTCCCTGCGGAATGGGCGGAACCGATTGCGCGAAGGGGATACGCGCGATCGACCCGGACGCGATTCTGCTCGTTTCGTCAGGATATTCCGACGACCTCGTGCTGTCCCATTATTCGGAATACGGCTTTAGCGGGATAATCCCGAAACCCTATACGGTTGAGGAATTGAAGCAGGCGCTCGCGCGTGCCCTGAAGCTGTGACCGCACCCTTGCGCTTGTTTTTCGCCCTGCTTTGCCGGTATACTGACGCCCATGAGCATGTCTGTGTTGGTCTGCGATAAATCAGTTCCCTTTGCGTCCGCGCTCGCGGTTTCGCTCCGCGCGAAGGATCATTCAGTTGCCCTTCTTGTCGACTCAGGCGATGTCGCGCGCGGCGAAGGTTCGGTTTCTTCGACGGGGCTCCGCGAGATTCCCTGGAACCGTCCTTCCGCCCTTTCCGCGCAGACCGTGTCCCTCGCGCTTCGCAACGCGTTCCGTATCCTTGACCACGCGGTCATCGCGTTTGACGCGGCCTCGATCTCGGTTTCGGACGAGACCGACGAGCGAATGCGTCTCGTCGAGGTTTCCGATTCGTATATCAGGGGTTATCTCTTGCTTGTCCATGAACTGTCGGACCTTTTTGTCCGTCAGGGTCGCGGTCGGCTTACCTTTGCGGTTCGGGGCATTTCTTCGGGTTCCCGCCCGCGCGAGTCGTCTGCGCTGGTCGCCGAGAGCGCGTTCATTCGACTTGCCGAGGAAACCGCCGCGGCGCTTTCGGTCTCGGGGATTTCCGCGATTCAGACTTCGCTCGTTCGCCTCGACGGCAGCGACGGGGATCAGGATGTCGAGTGGCTCCTGCGCCGACTCGAAGGCGAGGTCACGCTGCGCTCCCAGCTTTCCTGGGTCAAGTCAGGCTCCCGCTTTCCCTTTGTCCCTGCTTGATCGTTACTTGCCCACGCAAAAACCGGAAAATATGGCGTCAAGGATATCGGAGGAGGTGACCTCCCCGGTTATTTCCCCGAGCGCCGAAAGGGCTTCCTCGAGGTCCTGCTCTATCGCGTCCATGGGGAACCCCTGCGTTGCCGCGTCTATCGCGTGCACAAGAAAGGCGTTCGCCGTTTCGATGGCGATCTTTTGACGCTCGCTTCCCGGCGCGCCTGAGCGCACGTTCCGCCGACCTGTATCCCCTTTTTCGCCCATCAAAAGCCGCGCGGCCTCGGCGACGAGCGCTTCGATTCCCGCGCCCGTTTTCGCGCTGCAGGCAATCGCGCTATACGCGATAGCGTCGTCTTGCGCCGAGAAATTCGCAGGGGTTGGAAGCGCACCCGTTTTGTCCGCCTTGTTCCATACGAGTATCGTCGGGGTTTTTTCGCCGCACGCGCGCTCGAGAAATTCCGAATCATCGGCTGAAAGCCCCGCGGTCGCGTCGACGAGGTAGAGCACGAGGTCCGCGTGCCCTGCGAGGCTTCGTGAGCGATCGACGCCCTCGGCCTCGACGAGATCCGTGGTTTCCCGGAGCCCTGCGGTGTCGAAGACGCGCACGGGGATCCCCGCGAAATCGGCGGTCGACTCGAGCCAATCGCGGGTCGTGCCGTGAACGTCGGATACGATGGCGCGGTCCTCCTTGAGAAGCGCGTTGAAGAGGCTTGATTTTCCCGCGTTGGTCTTTCCGGCGAGCACGACGCGCGCGCCGTCCTGATACATCTTTTCGACGGCCCATGCGGACTCAAGGACGCGAAGCCGCGCGCTGGCCTCCTCGACGAGGCTTGAGTCGAACGCGCCGTGCGTGGTCTCCTCGTCTTCGGGGTACTCGATCTCGACGCCGATCGCTGCAAGGACGCGCGTGATCATCGCCTTGATCTCGCCGATCTCGGCGGACAGGGAACCGGCGAGTCGGTCGGCCGCGTGACCGCGCGCCTCGTCGGTTTTCGCGTCGATTATTTCCCGGATCGCCTCGGTCCGGGTGAGGTCCGCCTTTCCGTTCGCGAACGCGCGAAGGGAAAACTCTCCCCGTTCGGCGGGGCGGAATCCCGCGGCGACGAGGGCGCGGTATACGGCGAGCACGGTCGCGGTGCCGCCGTGTCCGGTAATCTCGACCGCGTCCTCGCCGGTAAAACTTTTGGGAGCGCGGTACACGGCGAGAACGACCTCGTCGACTTTTTCGCGTTCTGACTTTTCTTGTTTCATTCCGGCGACGTCCTTCGCGGGCGCGAGAACCCATCCATGCACGAGCGTTCCCCCGCTTGCCGAGCGGAGCGCCTCAGGACGGGAAAACGCGCGCGCGACCAGCTCAATGGAGCCCTTGCCCGAGGTTCTCACGATGCCAAGCGCGGATGGCACGAGCGCCGTCGCTATCGCGACGATGGGCTCGTCAAGGTCGTATTCGGATGGTTTCATGTGCGGGATTATACCGGATTACCCGGGCAAAGGACAATTCTCCCGGGACGTGCCCGGGACGCGAAGGCGGTTACGGGATGCCCGCTCCCGCGGAAACGGTGTTGACGAGAAAACGACGATCTATTATGCCTTGAAAACGTTCCGGCGATTCGGCACGGGAGAAATAATGCCCCTGGACGCGGTCGCACCCGCTATCCATCAGGAATTGAAGTTGCTCGCGGGTCTCGACCCCAGACGCGGTGACCTCGAGCGACCAATAGTGGCAGATCGCGATTATCGCCGCGGCGGCTTTGCGGGCCTTCTCGTCCGTGATCGCGTCGTCGATAAAAATTTTGTCCAGCTTGATTCCATCGACAGGTAGATTGCGAAGATTGGTGAAGGAGCAAAACCCCTTGGCGAAATCGTGGATGGACAGGTGACATCCCGCGTCGCGAAGAGGCCTGATCCATTCCTCTGTTTCGGTCGCCGATTCAATCGGTATTGATTCCGTGATCTCGAACGCTAAACGCCCTGCCTGAACGCCTTCGCTTTCGATGATACCCAGAAAATCCCTGGCGAAATCCGCTGATAACTGTTTGACGGAAACGTTTATCGTGACGGTAAAGTCGGAAAGGCCCTCCTTGGCGCACTCTTTGATAAGACGCGTCGCGGAGCGGAGGGCAAAGCGCCCGATCTCGGCGATGAGTCCCATTTCCTCGGCAATCGGGATAAACTCACCCGGCGCGATGACCCCTTCCTTTGGATGATTCCACCGAAGCAGGGCAGCGGCACCTGTGATTAGCCCTGTCTTCAGGCTTATCTGCGGCTGGAAGTCCAGGAAAAGTTCGCCGTTTCGAATCGCTTGGCGCAAATCTCCCGTGAGGCTCATCCTTCTTTTGAGCTCCTGGTACATTGAGTCGTTGTAAAAGACATAGCGGGTTTTACCCGCCGACTTCGCCTTGTACATCGCCGCGTCCGCATTCTTGTAAAGCTCGCGGAAATGGAGTCCGTGGTCGGGGTATACCGCGATCCCGGCGCTGACGGTCATGAAAAGTTCCTTGCCTTCGATAGCCGCATTTTTTCCGAGCGCCACCTGCAACTCCTTCGCGAACGAGTCGATCGCGTCGTAGGAGGTGTTTTCGAGGATGATGAGGAACTCGTCTCCTCCGAATCGGGAAAGGCACATCCTTTCCCCGAGGATGCCCTGTATCGCGTTCGCCGCGAAAACGAGAACCTTGTCGCCCGTATCGTGTCCGAACATATCGTTTATGTATTTGAAGTTGTCGATGTCGATGAATATGATGCCGCATTTATTCCACCGTTCCGTCGTGTGGATCATCCTCTCCGCGATTTTGAGTATCGCCGTTCGGTTTGGCAATCCCGTCAGTTGATCGGTGAGGGCGAGGGATCGCGTCTTTCGGTTAAGCAACACCAGGAATAGCATCGTAATAAGCATGAAGGCGAATAACGCGGAGATGATAAGCGAAGCGACTTTATAACGGACGAAAAAAGGCGGGTCTCGATTGATGAAGGCGGCGTCGCGCGGAAACGCGCTGAGGGGGATCTTGTATCGCTTGGCCGCGGCGTAATCGAATATGGTGACGAGCTCCGTTTTCATGATCGGGGTAAGCGTTTCAAAAGCCTCCCCGTTCAGGAAGCGGACCGCGAGGGATCCCGCGGTTTCACCGTGGTGCTCGCCGCTCATCATCGCGCCGCCGAGAGCGCCCGTGCCGAAAAGCTGACCGAAAAGGGTGTATAAAGGAACGCTGCTCGCCGCGCTGATGCGGTTCGCGAGGATATCCGACGGGAAGACCTGCCCATTCTTCTCGATTGAGAAGGATCCCGCCATAAGAAGGGTGTTTCGGCCAAGAAAGGGCACGAACGCCTCTATTTCATCGATCCCTTTTTCCATCAGGGAATTGACCGGCATACCCGGCGCGACCCGGGCGAACGCCTCGATAAGCCGCTTTTCCGTCTGGAGCCCTGATTCGGTTTGCTCGTTGATGATGTATGCGCTATCGGTATCGGGGTTAATCTTGAGCGCCGTTTTGATCGCGACGTCGATGTCAAAGTCCTCGTACGCGCCGGTTACCCGCGTCTCTTCCGCGGTAATCTTCTTGGCCCTCTCTTGGTATACGCCCGAGAAGACGATCGGTGCGTCTGAGAATATCTTTTTCCGGTTTTCGAGCGCGAACTCGAGGGCCCGATCGTCCGTCGTGATGATGACGTCGATTTTTTTGGAGGGATATTTTTCCTTGAAAACCTCGAGCATGAGCCTGATGTGGTCCTCGGTCGGGAATCGTTTCCAGTCGAGGTACTCGGAATAGATGATGGTATCGCGGCCCAGTTTTCCGATTTCCCGCAAAATACCCCTGTTTTGGCTTTCAGTCCATTTGGATTCAGGGCTATAGGAATGGATGATGAGGATTTTAGGATGGTCGACTCTTTCGGCGGCTGCGGGAAGACTAAACGCGAGCGCGCATGCAAGCAAGATAATTGGGCGAAAACGGCCTGGCATGAGCCCTCCTGGACAAAAATAGTCCCTTTAATTCTCAAGCGTATTTTCCTCGGCGTCAAGTCCGAATCCTGTATATTAATGGGGCTTTGACAGGACCTGTACGCGCGCGATACACTCGGGATATATGAAAGGCATAATCGTCGCGGCAGGGTACGGTACCCGTTTCCTGCCGGTTACCAAAACCATCCCGAAGGAAATGATTCCTCTCGTCAACGTTCCGTCCATCCAGTTCATCGTGGACGAATTCGTCAATTCCGGCATTACCGACATCGTCGTCATCTCGTCGCGCCGCAAGAAGGTCCTCGAAGACTACTTTGACCGCGAGGTCGAGCTTGAGGGCGTTTTTGAGCGCGAGGGTAAGGCGAAGCAGCTCGGCCTGATCGCGCCGAGCGCGGCAAATATCGCCTTCGTTCGACAGCAGCGGATGATGGGAACCGGGCATGCGCTCCTCCAGGTGAAATCCTGGGTCGGGTCCGACGCCTGCGTCGTCGCGTATCCTGACGACCTCCATATCGGAAAGGTGCCGCTCGCCGCGCAGCTCATCGCTTCGTATCGCGAGACTGGCTGCTCGGTCATGGCATCGATCACCGAGAGCGGCGACGTTTCCCGCTATGGCGTGCTTTCGATCGGCGCCGACGGGCGCCACGTAAAAGGCATCGTAGAAAAGCCCGCGCGCGGAAGCGAGCCGAGTCACGAGGTCTCGATCGGCCGTTACCTCTATACCCCCGAGTTCTTTACCCTGCTTGAGGAAGGCTGGAAGCTGCACCTTGAGGCCGCCTCCGCCGCGGGAAAGAGCGCGGGCGAGTATTTTCATATCTATGCGCTGAATAAGCTTATGGAGGCGGGGAAGGTCGTGTATTGCCCGACCGAGGGTGTCAGGCTCGATACCGGCGAGCCTGCGGGCTACCTTGACGCCGTGCTTCGCTACGCAGACACGCAGGCGGAGCTCAGCGCGGTAATCGATCGCTTTATCGCTTCCCGCCCCCGGCGAGTTTGAGCTTCAGGAACGCTATCGGCGCGAGCGCGCTCAACCAAAACCCGAGGATTCCGTAGCGAAGGAAGCGGCAGAGATCGTAGTGCGGGCTGCTTGCTCCCGGCAGGAAACGCTTGAGCGCGATATATAATAGAAAAAATCCCGCGAGGCCGAGGGCAAACCTGATGGCCTTTTGCGCGATCGAGCCCGAAGCCGCGGAAAAGCGCGGCGCCCCGCCTTCGTCCCGATCGGTCAGCACGATGTATCCCGCGGCGAAACCGAAGAGCGCGCCGCCCATTGAACTGTCCCCGTGGCTCGTCGCGTTGAGGATAAGCGCCGCGGCTGCTGCGAGCGCGAGTTTTGGCGACTTGAGCGAGCGGCCGGACTCGGCGCGTGCCCTGGCGAAATAATCCCTGAGCTTTGCGACGGCTCCTCCCGACGATTCATAGCGCGACTTCAGTAAGGGCGCGAGAAAAACGAGAGAGAAGGAAACCAGCGCGCCGAGCGCCCAGCCGAAGGCGACGTCGGTGGGATAATGCACGCCAAGGTAGACGCGGCTAAGGCCGACGAGAAGCGGGATCGCGATCGCGAGGGCGAGCCTGGGCGCATAGGCCCTTGCGCCTTTTTTCCATCCAAGGAGCAGCGTGGGCCAGAACGCGGCCGTGTTCTGCGAATGGCCGGAGGGCGTCGACCAGGGGTCGTGTATCGGCGTGAGCTGGACCGCCGGGTCGACCGTGAAGGGACGCGGCACTTGCAACGTATTCTTTATGGAGACGTTGATCCCGTTCGAGAGGAAGACCGCGACGCCGAGCTTGAAGCCGCGTTTCTCGTCGACGCACCAGAATATGGCGGCGACGATCGCGAGGTAGGGCAGGGGCCCTCCGATCTTCGTGATGAGCTTCGCTATATCGGTGATAGCCGGATTCCCCCATGCCTGAAAAGCGCGGATGACTTCGAGTCCCCAGGCAAGGATCGCGCTCGGAGACGACTGCGCGGCGACCGCCGCGGCGGATAATTCGTACATAGACTCTCTCCTATTTCACGCCAAAGATCGGGCCGTTCCGGCTGTTCGCCGCCTCGGGCGTCTGCCATGGATACGGCGTCGAGTGGTCCACGTCGGGCCGGAGGTCTGCGTATCGACCCGAGTTGTTCCAGTAGGTGTAACCTTCATTGATGGAGTCTCGGGTGCCGAATACCTGCCGCTGCACGTAGTCGGCGTTGTACCATGCCCGGTCGTAGGAAACGTTGAGGTAGAAGGCCTGCGCCCAGGGGCGCACGATCACGCGGTTGCGCGCGATCACGGCGTTCCGGTACGAGCCATAATAGTAGATTCGGTAGGGGCGCTCGGACGCGGGGTTGTGCGCGAGGAATGTCTGCTCGAAATGGCTCGGGTAGAACATCGGGCAGATCACGTCGACGTAGCGGGCGAGGAGCTCAACGTCCTGACCCGTTCGCGCCCCCGTGCGGTACCAGCCGTTCGCGCCATATATGTCGATCGAGATCGGCGCGGCGATCTCGCGGCGCGCGTACGAGAGGAACGACATGAGCGCGCTTTCCTTGTCCATGCCCGCTTCCTGCCAGCGATACGACGCCTCGTCGAGGTTGTCGCCGTCGGTGGGAAAGCGGATGTAGTCGAACTGTATCTCGTTAAAGCCGCGCGCGATGAGTTCCTTCGCGATTGCGACGTCGTATTCCCACACTTCCTCGCAATAGGGGTCGACCCAGTACTCGTCGTAGTATTTCTTCACGACCTCGGTCTTCGGCGTCGCGCTTTCCTGTGTCGCCGCGGCTCCGGCCATCCCCGCGATCGCCGGGGCTCCACCGCCAGGCGTCGTGACTCCCGGCTTTCCAGCCGCGTCCGCATCCGTTGCCTGAGGCGCGACCTCCTGGGTGATGTACTCGAATCCCTTCCAGGGTCTTTTTTCCTTCGCGTTCCATACCGCGTAGCGCCCGTCGCCCCATGCGGCGAGCGAGCGGTCCTTGAAGACGACGATGCGCGCGACGAGATAGATGCCGTTAGCCCTCGCTTCCGCGACGAACGGCTCGACCGCTATGCCGCGCCCGACCTTTCCCTTCGCGAGTACGGAGGGGTCTTTCGAGTCGTAGCGGAGCGTGCCGTAGTCGTCCTTCATGTCGACGACGAGCATGTTGAGCTTGTTGTCCTTGAGCGTCTTGAGGTGCTTGGCGTAGCCCGCCTGCGTGGTTACCTGATGGACCGGTATGTAATTTCCCTTTTTCAGAATGGCGCTTTGGGTGTAAGGGGAAGCCCTCTTTTCGGGCGAAAGGAGCCAGAGCTCGGAGAGCGAGAGGTTCCCGCGTCCCATCGACTTGCCCTGGGGAATCCAGGCCGAAAGGACTCCGCCGGGAACGGAGGCGAGCGCGGATTTCCAGTCTTCAAGCGCGATCGCGTTTTGTCCCGCGGAAAGCGAAGCCTGGTGGATGGTGGTGGAAGGCCCGCGCGTGGTTACCGCGGACGCGACGCCCGTATCGACCGGCACTTCGCGGATGGCGTCGGGCCCGGTAAATACGATCGTTCCGTTCGCGACGGAAAGGCCTTCGACCGTGTCGGCGAACGCGTTGCCCGCCCATACGCGGACGAAGCGCTTTCCCGCCCAATCAAGCCGGTAAATCCGGGGCATGAAGGTTTGCGACGCGAAAAGTTCGAGCGCGCCTCCGCGCCTGACCGCGGAAAAATCCGCGACCTCGTCGGGCCATTTGATCGACGGAACCTGCTCGAGCCCGGCGTTGAGGTCGGCCCAGGCCGATTTCGCCTCGTCGATCCTCCGGTATGAAACGCCATAGATCGGGTGCGACATAAGGACGGTCAGGGCCTTCGCGCCCGTCGCGTCGGGGAGGTCGAGGATGGAAACCGCCTTGATGCCCGCGGTGACCGAGCTGATACCGACACTTGTCCAGCGGTGGCCCCCGTCGCGCGTGACGTAGACCGCGTCCTTCGTCGCGGTTACGAGGATCAGGGGATTGTCGGGATGAACCTCGAGGTCCTTGAGTTCCTGCGTCTCGCGAACGAAGTTCTTCGTGCCGCCCGACGGGACCTTCAGTACCTTGACGGGTAGCCCGTTATTGCGTTCCTCGAACGAGGAAAGCGTTTCGCTCGCGAAGACGCCGCCTGCGGTAAGGAAATACCAGGTGTCGCCCGCACGGACGATTTTTCGTATATCGTTTTTTTTCCAGATAAGCTCGGGGACGTTTTTCGCGACGCGATAAAGACCGTCGTTTGCACCGACGAGAAGCACGTCTTCTGCGGACGCGAAGGCAGATAGGCAAAGTAAAAGGGCAAGCAGCCTGATTGTTAGTTTCATGTTAGACAGAAGGATATCAGAAAACTTTCTATTGAAAAAGACTTGAAAGCCGTTATAATCATGGTTGCGGAGGATTGCGCAATGCCAAAATCGGTAACCAGGACCCTTGGAATTCTGACGTCGGGAGGCGACGCTCCGGGGCTCAACGCGGCGATTCGCGGCGTCGCGCGGACGGCGATCGACGTGTACGGCATGAAGGTTATCGGTTTCGAGCACGGGTATCGCGGGCTCATCGAGAACAAGTCGCGCGTCCTTCATCCCTTCGACTTTTCCGGAATCCTCACCCTGGGTGGCACCATCCTGGGTACCTCGAGGGAAAAACCCTTTAAGGACAAATCCTGGTCCTCAGGCGGCGGCGCGCCAAGCGCGGTCGATATGATAAAGGAAAACTACCGCAAGAACGAACTCGACTGCCTCGTCGTCCTCGGCGGGAACGGCACGAACACGACCGGGTACCTGCTCGCGCAGGAAGGGCTCAACGTAATCGGGCTTCCGAAGACGATAGACAATGACATCGTCGAGACCGATATAACCTTTGGCTTTCATACCGCCTTGACCGTCGCGACGGACGGTATCGACCGGCTTCACTCGACGGCGTCGAGCCATAACCGCGTCATGGTCATCGAGGTCATGGGTCACAAGGCGGGATGGCTCGCCCTGTATTCGGGCGTCGCCGGCGGCGGCGACATCGTGTTGATTCCCGAAATCCCGTACGACATTAAAAGCATCGCGCGGCACCTCGACGCCCGTGCCCGCGCGGGAAAGACCTTTTCGATCGTGGTTGTCGCCGAGGGCGCCCTTTCCCTCGAGGAAGCGAAGCTGGAACGGAAAGCCTTCAAGAAGTCGCGCGAGCAGATGTCCGCCTCGATCGGGTATCGCGTCGCGCAGGAGATCGAGGCCGCCACCGGGATCGAGTCGCGCGTCACCGTGCTCGGCTACCTTCAGCGCGGCGGAACACCCGTCGCGTTCGATCGCGTGCTCGCCTCCCAGTTCGGGACCGCGGCCGCGAACATGCTCGCCGAGGGCGATTACGGCAAGATGGTCGCCCTTCAGGGCAACGCCGTCGTTGGCGTTCCGCTCGAGAAGATCGCGAACAAGATCAAGACCGTCCCGCTCGACCATCGCATGATCGAAACGGCGCGGGACGTGGGTACGTGCCTGGGCGATTGATAATCGCCCGATAGGCGATTATCAATCGCTTGGAGAAATGAGCCCTTGGCTCATTTCTCCACGGAGGCGTCCCGCCGAATACTCCACGGCTTGTTACGAAAAAAATGTCTGGATTATTCGAGGGGCTTGGGCCGTGAGATGCCGTAGCCTTGGGCGTAGTCGACTCCGATTTCCCGCAGCATATTTATTATCGTCTCGTTTTCGGCGAACTCGCCGATGGTTGAAAGGCCCAAAACCTTGCACATGCTCGCGATTGCCTGGACCATCGTGAAGTCGACCTTGTCGCGGTCCATGTTGCGGATAAAGCAGCCGTCGATCTTGAGATAGTCGACCGGCAGGTTTTTCAGGTAATTGAACGACGAGAAGCCCGATCCGAAATCGTCGAGGGCGAAGGTGAATCCCTGTTCCTTAAGGATGTGGATAAAGCGCGACGCCGAAGTAAGGTTGAGGATCGCGTTCGTCTCGGTGACCTCGATGCAGAACTGGCTCGCGGGAACCCTGGTCTCGTCGAGCGCGTCGATGATGTATCCGATGATGGTTTCGTCGGCGAGCGACGCCCCCGAAAGGTTGACGCAGAATATCGATTTACTGAGCGGGTGATTCGCGTCGCGCATGCGGGCGTAGGTCTCGAACGCGTGCATGATAACCCAGCGATCGACCGCCGGCATGATGTTGTACCGCTCGGCGATCGGGATGAACTCGTCCGGCTGAACGATGGTTCCTGCCTGATCGACCATGCGGATGAGCACCTCGATCTTCGTTTTCTGGTTATCCTTTCCAAGCGGTTCTATCGGCTGATAGTAGAGCTTGAATCTGTCGTTCAGGAGCGCATCGTGGATCATGCTGATCCATTCGCTGATGGAGATATCGTTGTGCCCCCTCGATCCCGAGCGGGTATAGGTCGCGACGCGGTTTCCGCCCGACTCGTGCGTGGCAATCACGGTTTGCGTCCCCGCGATCATCAGGTCGTGCTCGTTCTTGAAGAGGGGGTCGAGGGGGACTATCGCGATGCTGAGGGTGACCGGATATTCTTTGCCGCCCCAACGGAAGGGCGCGTTCCGCGTATCCGCAAGCAGTCGCTTCGCCAGCTTTTCCGCGTCGGTCTTCGGGTCCTGCGGGTCGACCTGGCACACCAAGACGAAATCGTCTCCGCCGGTGCGCGCGGCATAGCCTGAGCCCGTGACGAACGAGCGAATTCTGCATGAGGTTTCCCTGAGGAGAAGATCGCCTGCCTGCGTGCCGCAGGAATCGTTGATAAGCCTGAAGTGGTCTATGTCGATGAAGATCGCGTACACGGCGGGACCCGCCGCCTGCGAGAACTTCGCGAGCGTTCCATTCATCCTGATGGCGAGCTCATTCCGGTTGAGAAGCCCGGTGAGGGTGTCATGGCTGGTCTGATACTTGATCGCGTCGGACATCTCGTGGAGGCGCGAAATGTCCTTGAACGAGATGATATAGTTCTCGTCGCGGTCGCTCGCCGATATCTCCCGGTTAATCGTCATCTCGACCACGAAGGAATTATTCTTCCAGTTCGTGAGCCTGAGGTTTCGAGCCTTAAGCACCTTGATCTGGCTCGAGAACCTCGGCATCTGGAAGAGTTCGCCGGTCTCCATGTCGGAAAGGCTGAAGAGCTCGCCGAAGCGCCGGTTTTTGGAATCGGTGTCGGAGACTTCCAGGATAAGCTCGGCCTCGGGGTTCATGAACACGATCTCGCTGTTTACGCCGATGACGAGTATCGCGTCGGTGGTTGAGTTGAGGATCGCGGAAAAGAGCTGCTCTTTCTCGCGGATGCGGTTGTCGGCCACGCTTTTGTAGAGCGCCATTTCGAGTATGGTCGCAAGCTCTCGTTCCTTGAACGGTTTGAGGATGTAGCCGAGCGGGCTCGCTTCCTTCGCGCGGTCAAGCGTTCGCGTGTCCGTGTAGGCCGAGAGGAAGATGACCGGGATGTTGAGTTCTTTTTTGATGAGGATCGCGACCTCGATGCCGTCGACCGAGCCCTGTATGACGATGTCCATGAGCACGAGATCGGGCACGTTTTGCCTGATCCCGGCGAGCGCTTCCTCTCCGGACGCCGCGCTTCCGCACACACGGTACCCCAGTCGCTCGAGCCGCCTTTGAAGGTCTATCGCGATAATCCGTTCGTCTTCAACGATGTATATTCGTTCTCTGCTCATGTGCGGTTCTATCCATTATTTCCTGAACCAGTTCCGCGGGGACTCTGGTGCCGGTCGTGATGCGTATGTCTGACATTGTAGCATACGTTTTAATTCGGCGGAGAAAAACTTCACGGAAAAGGGCCTCGGGATCGCCTCCCTGGAGAAATCGGGGGAGGCGTCCGTCGCGTTCCGCGCTGACCATCACGCGCTTGAAAAGGAGCTCGAATGGGGTGTCGAGAAAGACGAGGATCCCCGCTTTTTTAAGGAGATCGAGGGCCTCTGCGTTATCCGCGAGCCCGCCTCCCGTGGCTATCACGCAGCCCGTTTTATCGCCTGAGTATCGGTTAACCAGGTATCGGACCGCGTCGGTTTCCCGCGCGATCATGAGGGCGCTGCCGCCTTCGTCATAGAGCTGGCGTGGGGTCTTCCCCGACAACTCGCTGATAACCGTGTCGGTGTCGTGAAACGGGGCTTCCAGCCTTTGCGCGAGCAGCGATCCTACAGTGCTTTTGCCGGTATGTTTCATGCCCATGATTACGATGACGGACTTTTCTTCCATGCGGGGAAATATACCCGAAAAGGCACCTTGTGTTAACGGGAAAGCGCCGGTATTCTGATGATATGGGACTCGTCGCGGTTTTAATCATATCCTTTTTCCCTCTTGCGGTATGGACTGTCCATCTCGCCCGCTCCCTCGCGCTGTCCGCCCCGCGCGCGATCGGCGTCGCCCTTCTGGGTCTCGGCGCGGCGCTTGCCGCCTCCCTTTTACAGGCTTCTTTCGCCCCCTTCTTTCGCGCATCCGCCCTCTCGCAGCCCGCGCTTCTGGCCTCCCTTGACGCCTTCGCGAGGATCGCGCTCAGCGAGGAAGCCGCAAAACTCGCCGCAGTCGCCCTTGCGTCGCGCGGCTTGCTTGCCCGGCGCCTTCCGTCCGCTCCGCGCGAAACAGCCTCCGAATGGCCCGTCCTCGCGCGCGCGGTGCTCGTGTCCCTCTCGTTTGCCGCCTTCGAGAACCTTTTTTACGGCATCCGCTTCCCCGGCTCGCTCACGCTCAGGACGCTCGCGGTCCTTCCCCTTCACGTTTCGCTGACCGTTTTCGCGTCGCTCGCTCTTACCCGGGGCCCGCGCGCCTTCCCGTATTTCCTCGCCGCCGTCCTCATCCACGGCGCCTACAACCTCTGCATGGCCGCGGGCTTTCCGCTTTCCTTTGCGGGCTTTTTGCTCGTCGCGATCCTTTCCTTCGCCGCGTACGCCGTTATGACCAACGCTCCGGGCTCTCCCTCGCATCCGGAGGATGGCGCATGACGGTAACCGTTACGGGTGACGGCAAATCGACGCTCCTCGACCTGCTGCGGTCCGCCGGCGCGACGCCCCTTCCCGAAACCCCGTGCGGCGGCAAGGGCCGGTGCGGGAAATGCGCAGTGCGCGTCGTCGAACCTCCCGCAGGGGTTCTCCTCGCCTGCCAGTATATTCCAAGAGGACGGTGCTCGGTGGATCTTGGCGAAAGCGGGCCCGACGCAGGGTATCGCGCGGTTTCCTCGTATCGCGTGCCATCCTTTCAGGCGGAAGGATCGCGCGCGCGGGGATTACGGGGCTTCGGCGTCGCGATCGATATCGGTACCACCACGATCGCCATGGAATTGCTGGACGTGGCGTCTGGCGCGGTCCTCGCCCGCGATACCCGACTCAACGACCAGCGTCGCTATGGAGCCGACGTCCTTTCTCGAATCCGTGCGGCGGGCGAGGGTCATGCCGCCGAGCTTCGTGACGCCGTCCGCTCAGGAATCCTCCGGGGCATCGCTGCGCTTTTTTCAGAAGCGCACCTTGCAGGCGCGAGCGACGGTAAGCTTTCACCGGACGTGCGCGACGTTCGCGTGAACGAGCTTTGCGCGCGCGACCTTTGCGCCGTGGTCCTTGCCGGGAATACCGTGATGATCCACCTCCTCCTCGGTCTTCCGGTCGAATCGCTCGGACGCGCGCCCTTTACGCCAGTGGCCACCCGTTTTTCAGGACGTACCTTTCGAGCAGTGTTTGGCGACTTCCCTGACGGCGCGGAAACCGATGCGGCCTCATTTCCCGGCGAAACGCCGCCTGACTGTCCGGTCTTCGTCGTGCCCTGCGCGAGCGCCTTTATCGGCGGGGATGTCATCGCGGGCCTTGCCGCCCTCGATCTTCGGGGAACAGAGGGGCCAGAGCTCTTCGTCGACCTTGGCACCAACGCCGAGATGGTCCTGGTCAAATCGGGCGCGTACTATTGCGCCTCCGCGGCCGCGGGACCCGCCTTCGAGGGGGCTTCGATCTCCTGCGGGACCGGAAGCGTTCCCGGCGCCGTCTCGGCGGTGCGCGTCGAGGGCGGCCGATTCGTCTCCGAGCGCATCCCCGGATCGGGAGAGACCCGTTCGGCCGGGCTTTGCGGCTCGGGCCTCATCGACTTCATCGCCTGCGCGCTTTCACTCTCGCTTATCAAGGAGGACGGCTCCCTTTCGCCCGTATGCGCCGCCTCGGGGGTCTTTCTCGATCCTTTAGGCGAGATCACCCTTACCGCGCGCGACGTCCGCGAGGTCCAGCTCGCGAAGGCGGCGATTCGCGCGGCGATAGCGGTACTGCTTGAGGAATCCGGAACCGACGCCCGCGAAGTCGTTCGCGTTCATCTTGCGGGAGGTTTCGGCCTCTACCTTCGAGAGGAAAGCGCGATCGCGATCGGCCTTTTTCCCGAAGCCTTCGCGGGAAAGACCGTCCGGGCGGGAAACGTTTCCCTTGCGGGAGCTTCGCGCCTCGTCGTCGACGCCGCCCTCGAAGCGCGATTTGATGCTATACTGTCCGGGGTGAAACCGGTCGATCTTGCCGGCAATAGCCGGTTCGGCGCCCTCTTCGTCGATTCGATGGGCTTCGGTCCGACGGAGTCGCCCGCATGATGGCGTAATCTTTCGATAAGGATCGCTGATGTATAGAGTTCTTCTGGCCGATGGTGACAGGATCGTCGTAGACTCTCTCAGGGAAATCCTCGAACGGGACTTTCCCGGTCAGTGCGAGTTTCACGCCGCGTTTTCGGCGGGCGACGCCGCGCGCGTCAGCCAAAAAACCGGCATCGACGTCGCCTTCTTGGGCGCCGGCATGGACGGGGCCGACGGCGTCCTCGCGGTAAAAAAGATTGCTCTCCCGCCCGCTCGCCCGATTGAGCGGAACGGCATCTCGTCAGCAATGCGGCGCGCGCTCGCCGCCGTGGACATCGCCCGACGCAAGCGCTTTTCCGAAAGCCAGATTCGCGAAAAGCTCGACTCGGTCGTCACCATCGTCGAAGGCGATTTTCTGTATTCGCTCATCTACCCTCCGGAAAAGCCGGGCGACATCGAAACCTATCTCGATTTTTTCAACATCCGGGACACCGCGTTTTACTTTATGATACTCGAGGTCGCGGATCTCGAAAGCCCGCTTCGGCCCCGCGCGTACCAGATGATTCGCGACGTCATCGGTAGCGACTGTGGATCCTGCAGCGGCCGCGCGGCGATCGTCAGTCCGTTCATGCGGAACCGCCTCGTCGTCTTCGTGCCGGCAAGCGCCGCGGGGGAGACTCCCGGAAGCGAAGGTATCGCGAGTGATAGTGTCGCGAGCGAAATCCGCGCCTTCGTCGGGAACATCCATGAACGGATAACGGCCGAGCTCGGCATTCAAGTCAGGATCGGCGTCGGCCCGGTCGAGTTTGATTTCTCGCGCTCGGTTTTCGCGTACGACGAAGCGCTCAAGTCGCTCATGGCCGCGGACGGAAAGAACGAGATTGCCTTCGCCTCTGACGGCTGCGAGGCCTCAGGCGTCAAGGATGCCTATCCCGAGGCCGCCGAAGGAACGCTCCTTGACTGCCTGTCCTCGAGCGACCTTCCGGGCGCGCATGCGCAGCTTTCCCTCATCGCGGGCTGGATACGGTCGCGGTATCCCGACGATTCCGACATCCTGAAAGGAAAGCTTTTCGAGATCCTGACCCTTGCTCGCCATCGGACGCATACCGCGCGGAGCCGTCTTGGCGGCTTTTCCGTCTGGAAGGATACGTGGAAAACCCTGCGCGACATCGAGGACCCCGCCGAGGCCGAGCGCTTTGTTCTCGCCTGCGTCGACGAATGCGCCGATTCGATGGGCGAGCGCAGACAGGGTCGCATGAGCCCGATCGTGGTCAAGTCTTGCGCCATCATCCATGAAAGCCTTTCGAGCGATATCTCTCTTGAGGATATCGCCCGGCGCGTGGAGATCAGCCCGTTTTATTTCAGCAAGCTTTTTAAGGAAGAGACCGGCGAGAATTTCATCGACTACCTGACGATGGCCCGCGTGCGGCGCGCGAAGGAACTCCTTCTTGACCGCGCGTTGAGCGTCAGGGACGTCGGCGTTGAATCGGGGTATTCCGACCCCAATTATTTCAGCAAACTTTTCAAGAAGGTCGTTGGCCTGACGCCTACGGAGTATCGCGAGAGCGTGTAACGGTTGCGTTACTTACCGATGAGAAGGTCGGGGAGGAGATACACGTCCTCGACCCCGTCGACGAGAATCCCGCCCATCCCGAGCTCGAGCGGGAGTGCGATGTCGATGTCATAGCGGTCCCCGACCGAAAGGCATTCGGTGATCGGGCATCGCGCGATGTCTCTCGCTGCGAGAAAGGGTTTTTCGTGCGGCTTGGAGACGCCCGTCGTGTCGAGCCCGATAAGGTCTCGAAAGACGTCGCGGACGCCGAGGGCGTCGAGGGTTTTTCCCGCGGGGAGTATCGGGTTATTGGTGACGGCGACGAGCGTGAAATGACGCGCGAGCGAATCGAGCGTTTCGCGAAGGCGCGCGTCCGGCGCGAGAAACCTAGCGGGCTCGATCAGTTCCTCCCGCCAGCGTATGCTTTCGGAAATCGGCACGCCGAAGTGCACGAGCGCGTTTCCGAGGCTCATCTTCCGCCCATGCGTCCTTGCGTACTCGTCGCGCCAGTCCCCGATCGCCTTTCTCGCCTCGTCCGCCTCCATGCCGCGGAGCGACGCGAAATGTCGGATCTGCACGTCAACCTGCTCGCGCGCGTAGGCCTCGTTCGTGTAGAGCGTCGAGTCTATGTCGAAGATGACGCACGAGGTCTTCTCGGGGATCCTATGTATTTTCATTGATGAGGTATTTCTCCGTGTATTGCGCGTGGCGCTCGCCGTCTGGCTCGTAGCGGCGCGTTATCCGCACCATGCGCGCGGCGGCTTCTTGCGGCGTCTTGTAGTCTCCAAGCGCGGTGAAGCCGATGACCGCGTTGCCCATGAGCTCGCCGTCCGGCGTGGCGGTGAGCGCGAAAGGCGCCCCCGTGATGTCCGCCTTCATTTGATTCCAGATCTCGTTTCTCGCCTGGCCGCCTGAAAGGACGTACGTGGGCTTGAAGCCAGTCGCGCGCTCGAGGGTCTCGATACCGCGCCGCACCGAAAACCCGATGCGCTCGACCATCGCGCGACCCGCGTGAAGCGGCTCTCCTCGCGCCGGGAAGATCGGGCTTGCCTCGATCTCCGCCATGATCTCGGGGTACGCGCGCGCGTTTTGCCCGGTGCCGAGCCGCCATGCGTGAAAGGCCGCCCCGGTTTCGGGAAGGAGATAGGATGCGTTCCAAAGATCGCTCGCGACGGCGGGAAGGGTGCGGATCCCCTCGTGCGCGACGCGCGAGGCGGTGCAGACGTTCAAGCCCTCGCTCGTGCCCGCGCGGTCGCAGGCCGTTCCCGCGACCATCGTGCCGGTCCCGACGAGCGCGACGATAAAATCGGGCCCGCCCGCGACAACCGGAATCCCGGGCGAAAGGAACCCGTCCGACTCAAACGAGGCGAAATCCGCCCAACCGGGCGCAACCGTGCCGACGATAGCGCCGGTCGTCACGAAGGGCGCGAGCTTCGCGCCAGTAAGGCCCGCGCTCGAAAGCGAATCCGCCGTCCAGTACGCGTTCTCGTAGCGCCTCTCGGGAAGGATCGTCACCGCGTTTCCGGTAAGCGCGTAGATAAGGTATTCAGGGCCTGAAAGGATATAGCGCGCGCGGTCCCAGTGATTGGAAAACTTGCGCCGGTAAGAGGCGAGTCGCGGGATAAAGATCGACTCGCCCGACGGTTCACTCGCGGCAGCGTCTGCGGGATCATTCCACATGAGCACGGGACCTGCATCGCCCGCAAAAGCGGATGGGGTCGCAAAAGCGATATCTTGGTCGTGTACTGAAACGAGGGTCGGGCCGTTGCCCGAGATGACGATGGCCGCTGGCTTCTCCGCAGCGTGCACCGCGCCGCCTGCCGACGCGCAAAGCGCCGTCTTGAGGGAACGCGCTGCCTCGTCGAGGGCGACGATCCAGTCGCGCGCGACGCGCTGCGTTTCGGGAAAGCGGACGCGCGCCGAGGCGACTACCGTTCCCCTGGCATCGACGAGCGCTGCCTTGAGGGAGGAGGTGCCGATGTCGACGGCAAGGACGGTGCGTTCCATCGCTCGCGCGCCGTCACTCGACTTCGTCGGTCTTGTCTTGCTTGACGAGCTTCTCGATGATGTTGCGGTTGTCGAGAAGGTCTGAAAGGGATTGGTTGTGGTGGAGGCGCGAGATAACCTGCGCGAAAAGCCCGGAGACGTTGGTCTTGATGTACCATTCCTTGCCGAGGAGTTCCTCGTGATAGACCGCGTTCGTCCCGATGATGCGGAAGAAGTTTCCCTTCGCGTACGCCTCGTCGAAGAGCGCGATCGAATTGCCGGTGAAGAAAGGGAGACTGATCGCCGCGATCACCTTCGTCGCGCCCTGCTCCTTGAGGAACTCCATCGCCTTGAGGAGGGTGCCGCCGGTGCCGAGCATATCGTCGGCGAGGAAGGCGACCTTTCCCTTGACGTCGCCGAGGATCTTGACGCTCTTGATGTTCGTCACCTTCGCGTTCTGGGTGACGACGGAATAATCGCGCTCCTTGTAGAGCATCGCGAGCGGCCGCTTGAGCCCGGTCGCGTAGAATTTGTTCCGGTCGACCGCGCCCGTGTCCGGCGACACGACGACGAAATCGTCGGCCTCGCTCGTCAGGTCGACGATGCGGGCAAGCTCTCGGATTATCTGATAGCTCGCGTGGAGGTTCTCGATGCGCGCCTTGATGAAGGCGTTCTCGATCTCGCGCGAGTGGATGTCGAGGGTGATGATCTGGTTAACGCCGAGGCTCTCGTAGAGGTGCCCCAGGAGGCTCGCGGTAAGGCCCTCGCGGCCTTTTTTCTTGTGCTGTCTCGAGTAGGGGTAGACGGGAAGGACGAGGGTGATCTGCTTCGCTCCCGCGTGGCGCACCGCGTCGATCGTGACGAGGAGGCTCATGATGTGGTCGTTGACCGAAAGGGCGAGCTTGTTCTTGCCCTCGTTCAGCTCGAGCATCTGGTGGTTTTCCACGTCCTGAAAAATAAAAACATCCTTGCCGCGGATGCAGTCAAGGATCTCGGTTTTGAATTCGCCGTTCATGAACCAGGTGAAGCGGGCTTTCACCTTGAAGTCGGGGGCGCGGAACTTGGTCACGTCGCCGCGTATGCAGATATCGGAAGTTTGAAGATCGTTGAAGAAGTTAACCTGTTTGACGAGGTTGGTCTTGTCGGTTTCGTACCGTTTCGCGAGCACGTCGCTTTTTTGCCTGAAGCGCCGGCTATAAATATGATTTAAATGCTTGATCGTCTCATCCGCGAATTTCTCGCCGCCCGGACAGGCGAGAATGGCAAGTTCCGTAGGCTCTGAATACGTCATGATTATTCCCCGATGACACTATATGTACCATTTATGGGGGAAACTTGCAAGATTAGTAGGGGAAGCACAATTGCTCCCCAAAAGATCCGGCGGGACATGACGTCGCGGGAAAAAATCGATTCACTGGGTCCTCGGCCGAAACCTGCGGTTTCGGCTTGCGGAAGCGTTCATCGCTTTTTCTCCCGCAACGTCCCGCCGGATCTTTTGTTCAGCGATGTACGTCCCAATAAAAGGAGGAGTACGTGCGGCTCCCCCTGGCTGCGAAAGTTTCCGCGCTCTGGCGCGCGCGGAAACGTTTCTTCGCCACCCCCTCGTCCGGGAAGAAAGTCGTGCTTACGTGCGCGCGAACGGCGTGGGGGGCTCGAAGCCGAGCGCTCTCGTCATCGCGACGTCGTCATGGGCGTTTCGGCCCGTCGTGGTCAGGAAATTCCCTATCATCATGCCGTCGGCTCCCGCGAAGAAGGCCCAGCTTTGCAGGTCAGCGAGGTTCCGCTCACGACCGGCGCATACGCGGATCGATTTTCCCGGCAGCACGAGGCGGAACATCGCGATTGCCAACAGGCATTCGAGCGGTTCGAGCGGGGGCATGGATTCCAGGGGCGTTCCCTTCACCGGCACGAGAAAATTGACGGGTATGCAATCCACGTCGAGCTCGCGCAATTCCAGGGCCAATTCAACCCGCTGTTCGGGACTTTCCCCGAGTCCGAGGATGCCGCCCGAGCATACCTCGAGCCCCGCCCGTTTCGCCGCCTTCACGGTCTCGACATCCTCGTCATAGGCATGGGTATCGCAGATCCGGCTGAAATGGCTGCGCGCGGTTTCGAGATTGTGGTGGTACCGCGTGAGTCCCGCTTCCTTGAGTCCCTTGAGGGCGTCTTCGCCCAGGATTCCAAGACTGGCGCAGGGTGCGAGAGTGGTCTCCCGGAGCGTTCTTTGTATGGCGCCTTGTATCCGGCTCAGTTCGGCCTCGTCCCGCAGCCCGGTTCCGGCGGTGACGATGCCGAAGCGGTTCGCCCCGAAGCGTTCCGCTTCCCGCGCCGCGCGAAAGAGCTCGCCTTCCTCGATCATCCCATGAACCGCGGCGTTCGTCGCATGATGGGCCGATTGGGCGCAAAAAGAGCAGTTCTCGGGGCATCGGCCCGACTTTGCGTTGACTATCCCGCAAAACTCGGCGCGGTTTCCCCTGAAATGCCGAGCCACTCGATTGGCGCAACCCAGAATCTCGTACAGGTCGGAACCCTTCGACCGGATCAGTCTCAGGGCGTCTTCCCCGGAAACGCCTGCGCCCGTGAGCGCCTTTTCTTCCATTACATCGATACGGAGTTTCATGGTTTTCTTCCCGGAATCTTTCGTTAACCTGCATTAGTTTGAGGTTAACGAAAGCTATCAGCCAAGGGCGGAAATGTCAACGATGCACGGGTATTTGCCGTTCGTGTACGATGGTATTTCTCCGTGGAGATTTGGCTGTTCGGCCAAATCTCCAAGAGAAATAGGCGCCAGCCTATTTCTCCAGGATCGTGATCTCTACGCGGCGGTTTCTTGCTTTATTCGCTTCGGTGTCGTTGGGGGCTACGGGCTTTTCGGCGCCGAAGCCGCGGGTGTAGACGTTGTATTCGCTGCGGACGCCCATTTCGACGAGGAAGCGGGCGACGGCGGCGGCGCGCTCTTCGGAGAGCTTTTGGCGGGAACTGGCGGTGCCGGCGAGGGCGGTGTGTCCGGTAATAAGGAGTTCCTTGTCGGGGTAGCGCTCGAGGATGGCCGCGATCTTGATGATCTTCTCCTTTTCGGACTGGAGGAGGCGGGCTGAATCGGCCTCGAACTGGATATTCTCGAGGCTGATCGTGATGCCCTCATCGGTCGCCTCGGCCTTCGTGTCGGCGATACCCATGCGCGAGATCTCGTCGTTCATGGCGTCAACGACGGTTTTGCGGTCGATCTGTTTTACCTCGGTGACGGTCATCTCGGCCGACCCGCGGAACTCCAGCACCGTGCCCGAGGCGAGTTGGAGCTGGATGCGGAATTCGTCCTCTGTCGCCTGGAGCACGCCGCGCTCATTGTCCCAGTAGAGGTTTTGCCTCGAATAGCCCATCGTGGTGACCGGGTAGTCGCGCGAGCTTGCGGCGGCCTTTCCCGTCGGCTGGGGCGAATTGAAGATGAGGGAGTATTCGGCGCGGATAAGGTCGTATTCCTTGCCGTCGCGCGTCGCCTTTCCCATATATATGTAGGAAACGGTGAAGGGAACCTTGAACGGCTCGTCGATGCCAAAGCTGTCGCGGAGGTCATGAGCTTCCTCTCCCGTGCCGGTCCAGGTGTCGCCCTTTTGCACGTCGCCCTCGGGGAAAATCGGGACGTTCCGGACGACCGGCATGAAGTATTCCGGCCCGATATCCATCTTCCCCAATTCGTCGCGCCTGAACACGCTCGGGTACTCGCGCCCCCAGGCGAAGGAACGGTTCGTGTTCCGCTCGCTCGTCATAAAGGTGCAGGTGGTGAGCGCCGAGGCAGGGGCGCTTTCCGTCGCCTCGCGGACGTCCGAGATATCGAGTGTTACGCGACTCGTGATCTCGGCCTGGTGCGAGAGCTTCCGGTTTACGTACACGCTTTCCTGGACGATTGAGTTGATGCGATAGGAGTCGCCCTCGGCGAACCTGAAGCGGAACCGCTCGGCGGAAAGGGGCGAGGCGAGAAAAGCCTGGAACGCGGCGAGCGCGAGGAAGGCTGAAAAAAGGTGCTTCTTCATACAACGAATATCGGCGCGCGGACGCGGGGCGATTACCGGAAAAATCACGCGATTCCGTTGTGCGTGAGGCGGGGAAACGCTAGTATTCAGTTCATGAAAAACATGACCGAAGGGCGCCCGTTGGGCCTCATCCTCCGCTTTTCGCTGCCGCTTCTCGCGGGTAACGTGCTTCAGCAGATGTACAACCTGGTGGACTCGCTCGTCGTCGGCAATTTCGTCGGAAAGGAAGCCCTCGCCGCGGTCGGCGGCACCTTCATCCTCAACTTCCTCTTCGTCGCGCTCTTCTCCGGGATCGGGCTCGGCTTTTCCATCGTCGTCGCCCGCTTCGTCGGGGCCTCGGACAAGGCGAGCCTCCGCGCCGCGGTCGACACCGCCTATATCACCGCGCTCGTCGGCGCCATCCCGGTAACGATCGGGGGCTTTCTCGCCGTGCGGCCCCTCCTCACCCTTATCAACGTCCCCGCGGGCGCGACCTTCGACATGGCCGAAACCTACCTCGCGATCCTCTTCATCGGCACGATCGGCAACTTCGGCTACAACCTGAACGCCGGCATCCTCCAGGGCCTCGGGGACTCCGTCTCGTCACTCGTCTTCCTCGCGATCGCCACCGTCGTCAACATCGTCCTCGACCTCGTGTTCGTCCTCTGCTTCGGCTGGGGGGTCGCGGGCGTCGCTTGGGCGACCATCATCGCGCAAGGGCTCTCGTTCCTCGCGGGCACGGCCTTCATCGTCCGGAAGCTCCGCCTGACCACCCTCAAGCCCTCCGAATTGCGGTTCGATCCCCATATCCTCGCGGAATCGGTGCGCATCGGCCTTCCCGGCGGCGTCCAGAACACGCTTTTTTGCGTCGGCACGATGGCGATCCAGCGGCTCGTCAACAGCCACGGCCCCGAGTTCATGGCGGGCTTCAGCATCTCGGGCCGGATCGACTCGGTCGCCTTCATGCCGATCGCGAGCTTCGCGAGCGCCATCACCACCTTTACCGGCCAAAACTGCGGCGCCCGAAAGATTGACCGCGTCGTGCGCGGCCATCGGGCTGCCCAGTTTCTGAGCGGCGCCGTCTGCGTCGTCATCAGCTTTTCAGTCTTTTTCTGCGCCCGTCCCCTTATGGGGCTTTTTACCGGCGACCCCCAGGTAATCCGCTTTGGCGCGGAGGTTCTGTGGCGCCTGATGCCCTGCTACGTCATGCTTTCGGTCCTTTTTATCACGAACTCCGCGCTCAGGGGGGCGGGGGAGGCCCTGTGGCCGTTCGTCGCGTCCTTTACCTCGTTCATGATCGTGCGCATGCCGGCCGCCTACCTTTTGGACCATTTTTTCGGCAAGAGCGAGATCGGCTGGTGCTACGGCATCGGCTGGGTCTTCGGCCTCGCGATCGCCCTGCCGCTTTTCTACTCGGGCCGCTGGAAACGAAGAATCGCTCTCTAAAATTTGAAAAAAAACTCCACGTGTTGTAACCTTAAAGTCAGCAAGAGTTTTAATGAGTGTATGTTGCGATGCTGAATGAGCACGGCGTCCGATGTGCCTCCTTATTGTACCCCGGCAGGGTTTACTCCTCCTTTTACCTGCCGGGTTTTTTTTATGAAACCCCCTTCAGACCGCATTAAACCGCAAAAAACGGCAAAATCTGCCAACGAACCCATTGACCACCCCCCCCATAAAAGGCTATATTAACACAACACGACGCAGGATAGAGCAGTTGGCAGCTCGTCGGGCTCATAACCCGGAGGTCGTAGGTTCGAGTCCTACTCCTGCTAGAAAAACAAAAACCCCAACCGATTGGTTGGGGTTTTTTGTTTTTCATTCCCGCAGGAGTAGGACTCGAACGAAACGAGGCGACAGGAAGTCGCCGAGTGAAGGGCGAGTCCTGCGTGTAATCCCCGTCAAATCCTGTAAACCCTCTGTAAATTCGACAAATCGGCAATCCCGTTGTAGTATTTTCCTGCACACAAGGGGGCGTCGCATGAGGATCAGGTCTCAATTGCTCGGAATCATCGGTCTTGTTTCAGCCGTGTTCTTGCTCGCCGGGGGGATTCTCGCGCTGTCTGGTTTTCAAAAGGGCAGGATCGAGAGCGAGCGGAAGCTGCTTGCCGACCTCCGCTCCAGCCTCAACGACGAAGCCCTGTTCACCAACACCTTCTGGTATAAGCCATCGGAATCCACCCTCGTGGATTACAAGGAGGTCGTGGATCGCACGGAAGCGGCGTTTACCGCGGTTGACGAAATGACCGTGCTCGCCAGGCTGAGCCCGACGATCGCGGAGTCGCTGGGTACGATCGCGGCGATGCGAGAAGTGGCGCAGGAACGCCGGGGCGAACTCTATACCCGACTCGAAAACTACCTCGTTCAGGGCGAAGCGGTCGGCGGCTTCAGGCCGAGGCTCAGGCTCGTCGATTACAGCACCGCGAAATACTACAGCACGAAGCCGGGCTACGAGCGGTTCCTCGAGGCGTCGGCGGCGTACTCGGCGAGCCTCATCATCATGAAGGAAACCTGCTCGAGCAGCGTGGCGATCATCGACGAGCAGAACGAGGTCATAGCGAGCGAACTGAAAAAAATGACGGCGATATCGCTTGCCATCGCGATCGGCGCGGTCCTCCTCTTCGGCGGGGCGGGAATCGCCCTTGCCTTCGCGATGTCGCACCGGATCTCCCGCCGCGTCGGCAACATGGAGAAGGTCATCAGGACCATCGGGGAGGGCGACCTCAGGCAAAGCGCGCTCGTGCGGGGAAACGACGAGATCGCCGAGCTCGGGAAGCTCATGGACGAGATGCGCTTGAACCTCAGCGCGTCGATCCTGAGGCTCCAGAAGGTTTCGGCGCAGGCTACGGAAAGCAGGCGCGAGCTCGACGAGTCGGTCCGGGGCTCCGCGGAATCGATCGCGCAATTGTCGGCCGAGACCGACCGGGTCCGCGCGTCGTCGGACTCGCTTGACGGGACGGTCAACGTTTCGCGCGCCGCGATCGCGCGTATCACCGAGGACGTGGCCAAGATGTCGGAGATGATCCTTTCGCAGTCGGCGATGGTCGAGGAGTCGACTGCGGCGGTCACCGAGATGGCCTCCTCCCTTTCTTCCCTAAGCGGGATCATGGAGCGCAACAAGGACGGCTCGAATCGGCTCGTGAGCGTCGCGGGCGTCGGCGAGTCGCAGATCCGTGAGACCTACGAGGTCATCTCGCGCATCAACCAGAACATCACGACGATTCAGGATATGGCCGACCTCATCAGCAGCATCGCCTCGCAGACGAACCTCCTCGCGATGAACGCCGCGATCGAGGCGGCCCACGCGGGCGAGGCAGGCCGGGGTTTCTCGGTCGTCGCCGACGAGATCCGCAAGCTCGCCGAAGCCTCCGCCTCCAACTCGAAGACGATCAAGTCCAACCTCGGCGAGGTTATCGGGAATATCGGTTCGGCCTCCGAGTCGAGCGCCCGGTCGTCCGAGTCCTTCGCGACGATCCAGAAGGAGATTACCCTCGTCGGCGGCAGCTTCGACGAAATCCTGAACGCCCTCCGCGAGCTGAAGGAAGGCGGCACCCAGATCATGGACGCGATGGTGGAGCTCAACAACTACACCGCCGAGGTGACGGGGAACACGTCAACCATCAAGAACCAGGCGTCCGTCGTGTCGCAAAGCATCGAGGCGGTGCGCTCCTCCGCGGAGAGCGTCGCGACCGCGAATGCCGCCATCCGCACAGAGATCGGCTCCCTTGAGCGCAACATCGCGACCGTCGGCGAGCACGCGGAGTCGGTCGGCAAGATCAGCGAGACCCTTGACGCCGAGACCTCCCGGTACGCGGTTACGGGGTAAGTTGAATTTGGGCTATAACCGTACTATCCTTGATTCATGGCATACCGCGATCTTTCAATTTATGGAGGCGCTATGAAAAAGTGGCAGTTGGTTTTCCTGTTTACCGCACTCGTTGCGGGAATCGCCTTCGCCGCACCGGGCGATTCTTTCGACAAGGTTCAGCCGGTGGGCGCCGATAGCGCGCAGATCGTCATATACCGAATTAAAGGCGCCCAAGCGCTTAAGGTATACCTCTTTGACGCGACGGAGGCGTTAGCTGCGGGCAGGCTGACGCTGCGGACGGACAGAACCGATCTGAAGGTGAGTTTTCCCGAAGCATACACGGAGGCGAAGGAGCTTGGCCTGCTCAAGTCGGGTGAGTTCGTCGTGTTGAACGTTTCGCCCGGCACCTACACCTTCTTTATCTCGCAGCCGCCCGAGAAGGTTAATCACGTCGGTTGGACCGCGGGCCAGATGGGCGAATCGGATAAGGTAACGCAATTCGACGTGAAAGCCGGGGAAAGAAAATACGCGCGCATCGTGTTCGCCTTCGGCGGCCATCCCTGGCTCACCCCCGTTCCCGAAGAAGAGGCGAGCGCCAATATGCACAAGTACAAAGAATCCGCCTTGGCTAAGCTGGAATAGACGCATAGGATGAATCCCGGAAAGTTCCTTCTACCTCCGTTAAAATATGTATAGAAAAAGCTGTTTTTCTATACATATCGATGGTATCATGTATAGAAAATCCGGTTTTTCTATACATGTTCAGCCGGTAAAGGGGCTCTATGTGGGATATTGAGCGGTTTCCGCCTTCCGATGCCGTAGAAACAAAGGCGGTTCTCAAACAGTGCGCAAGCGCCGGACGCCTCCTCGCCGAGCTGAAAGGAGCCTCTCAATCAATCCCGAATCAGGCAGTCCTGATTAACACGCTGTCCCTTCAGGAAGCGAAGGATAGCTCTGCCATCGAGAACATCGTGACTACGCATGACGACCTTTTCAGGGGCGACCTTTTTCCGGAATCCGCTGGCAATCTCGCGGCAAAAGAGGTTCAAAACTATATTCAGGCACTAAAAGCGGGCTTTGGTGTCGTCAAGGATTCCGGTTTGATTACCCTGCGCACCATCCAAATGATACAGGAAGCGCTGGAGCGCAATCGTGCCGGGTTTCGCGCGCTCCCCGGTACCGAGTTGCGGAACGACGCAACCGGCGAGACGGTCTATACGCCGCCTCAGCATCCCGAGATTATCATGTCGTTAATGTCGCATCTGGAATCCTTTATCAATGGATCGGAATTTGACGGCTTTGATCCGCTCGTTCGCATGGCGTTACTGCATCATCAATTCGAGAGTATCCATCCCTTTTATGATGGCAACGGCCGAACGGGCCGCATTCTCAACGTTCTTTTTCTCGTTAAATCCGGGTTGCTCGATATCCCTGTTTTGTACTTAAGCCGGTATTTTATCAGGGACAAAGACCGTTATTATCGCGAGCTCCAGAATGTACGTACCGAAGGCGATTGGGAATCGTGGATTCTCTATATGCTTGAGGCCGTCGAATCCACTGCGCGGCTTACGCTCAGCCAGGTAGGCGCCATCAAGGCTTCTTTTGACGATTACAAGCGCCGGATCAGGGCGGATTTCCCGAAACTGTATTCACAGGATCTCATTAATAACCTTTTCAATCATCCTTACACGAAGATCGAGTTTATCGAGCGCGATCTTGGGGTGAGCCGCCTGACCGCGACGAAGTATCTTGATTCGCTTTCGGATACCTTTTTGACCAAGCAAAAAGTCGGGCGAAACAATTACTACGTCAATCGGGCCCTGTTCGCGATTCTGATCAACGAGGGCTAACCAACCGAACGGCAATATCCTTACAATCTGAGAATTGATTTGACAATTTGTAAAGCCGGACGAGCTCGTCCGGCTGTTTTTTTTCCCATAAAATGGAGAAATTCGAGCGTATTTCGGTAATCGGGTGTAAAATAGCGCAAAACAGCAGGAGTAATAACGAATGTCGCTTTCATGGAACGAGATCAAGACGCGCGCGGCTGCCTTTGTGAACGAGTGGAAGGACCGGGCCCCGACCGCCCGGGAGGAGGCTGACGCGCAGACCTTCGAGACGGGCTTTTTCCGCATTTTCGGGGTGGAGCGCTCGCAGGTGGCGATTTTCGAGCAGAAGGTCCGGCTCTCGCCCGAGGCGAACGGCTATATCGACCTTTTCTGGAAGGGTCATGTCATGATCGAGATGAAGAGTCCCGGCAAGGATATGACGAAGGCCTTCGAGCAGGCGAATAATTACGCGAACGCCCTGAAGCCGGCCGACCTTCCGAAGTGCATTTTGATCTGCGATTTTAATCATTTACAGAGTGATGATTTGATGACGGCTTAGCATGTGTGGCGTTTTGTTTGAAGAGCGTCGTAAAGTGAGGAAAGGGGTTTTTACTATTAAAGAGAACAATATGAATGATGTTATGTTGGCACAGTCCGTAAATAAGGAATAAGGAAAACTTTATGATTAATTATGAGCAAGTTATGGAAGAAATAATAAAATTTAGAGATGATCGAGAGTGGAAAAAATTTCATACTCCTGAAAACTTGTCGAAGTCGATTTCAATTGAGGCAGCTGAATTACTCGAGTTGTTTCAATGGGGTGATGATTACGATAAAAATAAAATCAAAGAAGAACTTTCCGATATCTTGATATATTGTTTCTTATTAGCAAATGAAATGCAAATTAATCCATTTGAAGCAATAAATGATAAAATCAAACTAAACGAAAGACGATTTCCAATTGAATTGGTAAAAGGGAATAGCGGAAAAAGCACTAAAATAAAATTATAATGAGTACAAATATTTCTTCATATGATTTTAACAAACAAACCATTAATCTTCTTTCTACATGCAAGTTTGGGAAAAATTGGCCTGTTGTTTATATATTAGAAAACAAAGATGAGGCCTATGTTGGTGAAACTATAAGTGCTTCACGTCGCATTGGTGACCATCTAGACAATCCTAAGCGTGATGTTTTTAGTAAGGTGTTTGTAATAGAGAATGACATGTTTAATAAGTCGGCAACACTTGATATTGAATCAAAACTTATTGAATATATCTCGGCTGATGGGAAATATGTTCTACAGAATAGTAATAGTGGATTACGAAATCACGACTACTATAATAAAGATTATTATAAAAAGATATTTGAAGAAATCTGGGTAAAGTTATTAGAAAAAAAAATCGCAAAAAATACAATCAGAAATATTGAAAATACTGACATATTCAAATATTCCCCATTCAAGGTATTAACAGATGATCAAGCTGATATAGTTGATGCTTTAGACAAAAAAATTATAAACACGAAAAAATCAATTAGCATCATTAATGGAGAGCCTGGTTCTGGAAAAACAATACTCGCTGTATATTTGGTTAAGTATCTTGTGTCAAATGAAGAGAAAAACCTAAAGATAGGATTAGTTCTTCCTCAGACATCTTTGAGAGAAACAGTTAAAAAAATATTTAAGCATGTAAAGGGGCTGAAAGCGAATATGGTATTAGGCCCGAACGATGTGGTTAACGAGAAAAACGATTTTGATGTGCTTATTATTGATGAAGCACATAGGTTAACACAACGAAGAAATTTAGCTAATTATTCCACTTATGACAATGCTTGTGCTAAATTGGGAATCAGCCCAGTTGGAAGCAGTCAGCTTGATTGGATGCTAAGAAAGTCAAAACATACAATATTTTTATATGATGAAAACCAAAGCGTGAAGCCGTCTGATGTGGATAAAAGTGTGTTTGATAGATTATATGTCAACGCTGATAAGTATAAATTATCTTCTCAGCTGAGAGTTCTTGCGGGAAATGAGTTTGTTGACTATATTGATTCTATTTTTAGAAATAGAAATATCAAATATAGATCTTTTTCTGGATATGATTTTGTTCTTTTCGATAATATAAAGGAAATGATAGATAGGATTCGTTTACTAAATGATGAATTCGGATTATGTAGAATTGTTGCAGGATATGCATGGGATTGGAAGAGTAAGGATGATCCTAGTAAATATGATATAGTGATTCAAGATCAGTATCTACGATGGAATTCAACAATAAAGGATTGGATTAATAGCGATGAATCGATTAATGAAGTTGGATGTATTCACACTGTTCAGGGTTATGATTTGAATTATGTCGGAGTTATTATTGGTAAAGAAATTGTATACAGAGATGGATGCTTTCAGATCGATCAAAATAATTATAAAGACAGGTATGGCAAGCATAGTTCAATAAGTTCACACAATATGACTAATTATATCGTCAATATATATAAGACCTTGCTTACTCGTGGCATACATGGTTCATTTGTTTTTGCGTATGATGATGAATTGCGGAAATACTTGAAAAAGTATATTCGTACATTTAATGATAATGATTTTATGATGGTTGCTGAAGAACGAACTGAATATAAACCATAATCATGGAAACAAAATCAGTTCAGATCAATTATGTTGGTGCAGTTAATTAAATACATGCACGCTGCCGAATCTTGTCGATGTAATGAGGTTGATATGAAAAAGCATCGATTTCTATTCTTTATCCTCCTTCTATCTTCTCTAATCTTCGCGGAAGAAATAAAACGCGAAGACTACGGCACTATCTTCAAAACTACCGTCAACGATAATCGGGTTAACGTGCGGGATATGCCGAGCAGGGGTTCGAAGGTTGTCGGGCAGAAGAACAAAGGCGACGTCGTGTATGTCACCGGGTTCTCCGTGGAGAAGGAAACAATAGACAACTACGAAGGTTATTGGGTGCGGATCTCGCTTGCGAAGAATGAATCCTGGAGCGACAGCGGCGGGTGGATCTTCTCGAAGTATATCAACGTGGATAGAAGCCTGAACGTCAGCGAAATAACGGTCGCGAAGGTAAATCCCGCGACCTCACGGAGCTTATTGAACATCGCCTTGAACGTCAAAAGGAACAACGTAATCAAAGAAGTAGCCGTCCTCCCGAGAAGCCTGAATAACGGGAAGTTTTACACCTTCACGTGGAGCGATGACGAAAGGGACTTCTGGTATGGGGACCCCGTCGGGACGTTTATCTGGTATCCCGAAACGAACGAGATCAAGCATATCTCCTACCTCGGGTATGGAATGGAATCGGCCTGGTGCCTCGTAACCGACGACTTCAAGTATCTCTTACAAGACTATGGCACCGGACCCGGACCGCGCGCTCTTGGCATCTACGACATGGAAACCAACGCAAGCCTCTTCTCGGGATCGTATTATCGCGACCTCGAATACGACGGGAAAAGCGTCATCGTCGTACAGGTGCTAGAATCCTGGGATACCGAACATAGTGACATCGATGCCCAATCGGTACAGTACGCAACCGAATTCAAGAAAAACACGCCCATGACCGAAGAGCAAATCAAGTGGAAAAACAGTAGCGGCGACGTAGCGGTAATCGTACGGTATAGACTGGAATTATCCACGATGAAAAAGGAATATATTGACTGCCAATATATAACAACGCAATAGAACGATAGAAGACGGCAAACAGGTGCATATAAGGAGGCCTACTAATGAATGTAAAAAGAATCGAAACTCTATTCGATCTCGACAGCGATCCTAGAAGGTCTAGACGCTCGGCCAGTTCCGCGCAAACTTATCGCAACGCAGGTCAAGCGTATGTTATTGTGAAATCGTTCGAAGGGGTATATTGCTAATTCCGTATGGAATTAGAATGAAAGAGGAGGTTGTCGTGCTTCGGAAAAAGGTGTTTGTTTTGTGTTTCATTGTATTATCAATAGCATGTTGTTTTTCAATGCCGAAAAAGCAGATGAGTAATCGAATAACGACTTTTGAGCATCAGTATGATCTCGAACAAGCTGATATTAAGACAAAAGCAATCGAATTCTTGAGCATTCATTTCATACAAGGAACGTGCAATATTCAGACTGATTATGATAATCGACTGACGGGCTCGTTTTCTTTTATCATTGACAAGTATTCAACGTATTGCACGACGAACTTCATCATGACTTTCTACAATGGCAAGTTACAGTACAAACTCATTGTTCAGGATGTCTATAATACTATTCCGCCGATCAATCATTACAGTGAACCTGTTTGGGGAAACTTTGAAGAGCAGATAAATATCGCGATTCGTGATTTGGATGAAGAATTCAAGCAATATATAACTGGTAAGTAGAAGATACAGCGAACCGTTATTAAGTACTGTTATCATTGCACCGATGACAACAAAATCGCATCCATTTCCAACACGCATAGAATTAGAATTTAATAAAAAAACGGGATGGATTGTTCTGGATCAAATACGAACAATAGATAGAACACGACTGATAAAAAAAATGGGAACGATCGAAAAGAAACACGTACAACAGGTAAAAGGTATTCTGAAAGAAATGCTTGTGGATTAGGAAAAGAAAGCGGTCATGTATAATAGGAGGTCCTATGTCGAAAAAGAATGTCTCGTTGCTTCTTTTGGTTGTCGGAGTGCTTTCCGCGATCGCGTTTATGGTGTTCCGTCACACGCTTCCCCTGTACGTCACGCTTGTCCTGAAAGTGATCCCGACGGCGCTGATGTGCTGCTGGATACTCTACGTAAATCTCGACAAAGACAATGCGCTCGTATTCGTCGGCCTGGTCTTCTCGTTGATTGGCGACGTATTCATGGAACTGAACGGCGACGCGTTCCTGATGATCGGGATTGTAGCGAACACCCTGGGGATAATCTGCTACACGCTCTACTTCTACTTCTCGGACAGAAGCCCGGACCTTATCCGGTTAATCCCGGTGGCGATCGTCATGGGCGTGTTTTATATCATCCTGTACAATTATCTCGGCGACCTGAAAATCCCCGTATTGGTGTATTGCGTAATACACACCCTATTCCTGTGGCGGTCATCGGCAAGGTTCGGCGACCTCTACATAAAACCGGCATCGCAATACATTTGCTTCATTGGCTGCGTATCGGTATCCATAAGCGATTTCCTGTTAAGCCTGACGATATTCAACGTGCTACCCAACATACCCCTGTATGAAGTTGTCGATATGATATTGTGGTGGTCTGGCCTGTTAATGATAACGATAACCGCGGAAATACGAAGGCAGAGCATCAAGCAAAGAAGAAATCCAGCCTGACGCCCGCTTCGACCTGACTTTGCTATGCCGAGCCAGGTCGAGCAACTACAGGCTGGAGTAACCAACGTATGTTCCGCACGGGGCATAGCGATTATTTTGTCAGGAGTTTGTTATGAAAAACATGAGAAGGATCGCCTTGTTTTTCGCATTGCTATTTGCAGTAGTGTCAACTCTGCACGCAAAGCCATTCATCAAACCCAAAGTAATCGAATTGGTCACCACGCCCGACGAAGAGGCCGTCATAATCACGTATTATGGCAGCACCTTTTTGAGCACCGTCCTGTTTAAGGTAAATAACCAAACGCGGGAAACGTATTATGAAGATACGTTCGCGGGACTCTTTTCGCAAATGAAGAGCTTCGGCTTTTCCGTCAAAGTCAACCCGGGCGACGTCAACCTGGAAATCCGCGACGTAAAATCGCAAAAGTGTCTCAATGTCGCTTGCTCATTACCGAAAGGAAAATACGAATTCCTGAACGAGAAGGGAAACATCAGGATAATCAACGAAAACGACAAAACGGAAATACCGGTAACGATCCGCGACGTACAGCGATACCAGGCAAGCGGCCAAGACAAAGCCATATTGGTAATCGACAAAGTGACCGAGTACTCCCCGGTCATCTTCAGGATAAACGACGCAATGCCGCAAGAAGGCGCCAAATTACTGTTGGCGGATTATAGCTTTAGCAGCCTTGAAAGTGGACAGGAAATCGAAATACCCGCGGGAGACGTAAAAATCGAATACGGGATATATCAGAAAACGATCACGAAGTATAACGGCCCCTTAAGCTGCGTAAACACGATACGGTTCAAGGCCGAAAAGGGAAAACGGTATAAAATCGAGACCGTCAAGGATAAGGGCAAGAAGGGAACCTTGGTCACGTCAAAACTTGTAGAGCTTGAGTAAGGTGAGAACGCACGAAGCGGAAGTCTTTCGCTGATGCGCACAACTGCCAAAATGAGGACCGATAAGGAGGCCATCAAATGAACGTAAAAAAAGCAAAACTCTATGCGATCTCGACCGCAATCCTGACGGTCTTCGCCTTGCTCTGGAATGGGCTTGTGCACCTGGTGATACTGGGCGGGGAAGAGAGACTGCTGGAACCGATTCATAGAAGCGACATGGCGGACAAAATGTGGATCGCGATCGTCGTAACGGTAGTCATCGCCTTGTTCTATAGCGTCAGCTACGATCGATGGAGGAGAACGGGAAACCTCGTCGAGGCAATATGGCATAGCCTGTATTTCGGCATCGCCATCATAATCATCGTCGACCTCAACCAATACGCGCAATACGCCTTACCGTTTTCGCTGGTCGCGAAATGGGCGCTGTTCGGCTTGGTCGAATTCCTGCTCTATGGACAAATCGCGAGATGGGCATTTAATCGACTCGCGAAAAAATGAAAGTCGGGATAAAATAAGAAAAAAGCGGATTGTTAATCCGCAACAGATATAGTGAAAAGTAGGTATGCAATGAAAAAGTTCGTGAAATTGGCTCTGATGAGCCTGGTAGCCGTATGGGCTATTACCGGATGTCAGAACCCCACTGGTTCCAACCAAGACCAGGGCGAGGGCGCGCGAGGATCCCTGACGGTATCGATGAACGACGCGGTCAGTCGAAGTATCTTGCCGGGAATCAGCATGAACCCGGCCAGCTATGATTTGGTAGGAGCGGGGCCGAACGGGGCAAGCTTCAGCCAGAGCGTAACGGGCGGCAACAGTCTCACCTTGTCGGACCTTGCCTTCGGCGCCTGGACGGTAACGGTCACCGCCAAGAACGGGAGCGGAACGCCCATCGGCCAAGGCAACGGCACCGTAACGGTGATGTCGAATGCCAGCGCCAGCTTGTCGATCACGGTACGGCCCTACGACGGATTTGGTACGTTAGCGCTGAACGTCAGTTGGCCCGCCGCGCAGGTACAGACCGCGCAGATTCAGTCCACGCTGACGCCGGCGAACGGCACCGCCCGCGACTTGGCCTTCACCGTCAACGGCAGCGCCGGAACCGCCAGCCTTACCGCCAGCGACGTAGCGACAGGCTACCATACGTTGGTTCTGAAATTGCTGGACAATGGCCATTTGGCAATCGGCGCGGTTGAGGTTGTCCGGATCGTGAAGGACCAAACCTCCAGCGGAACCTTGGCGTTCACGAACGTAAACCAGTCAACGGGAACGCTCGAGGTTAATGTAACGCCCGAGATGAGCGACCCGCTTGAAGTCAGCATCAGCGGCAGCGCGGCCACCAAGCCTGCGAACAAAAGCCTGTCCTTAAGCGCGGTCGTGAGCAACTACAGTGATAACGTGACGTATGTTTGGTACGTGAATGGCGACGCAAAGGCAACCGGTGCGAGCTATAGCTTTGACGACAGTTGGGCTAAGGGTTTTTACCGCATCGACGTAACCGCCTACAGCGCGGACGGCAAGCGCGCGGGAAGCACGACGACGAATGTGCAGGTGGTAGAAGCGGAAAGCTCCCTTCCTGACAGTGAAAAGCAACTATATCCTACCACCAACACCCAACAGACTCCTTCGATTGTATGGACAGGCTCGGAGTATGGTATTGTATGGTCTGAGGTAACTAATACTAATATAGGCACTATCTGTTTTTTGCGTGCGGATAAACAAGGCAAGATTATTGGTGACGTTGTACAAATTTCGACTGATGCGAATGTGAATACTAGCCCTGAAATCCATTGGAACGGATTAAACTGGGTTGTTGTATGGGTGCCATTTTTTAGGGATAGTGGCACTTACGCGATTCGATTTCGGCAACTGGATCGAACAGGAACGCCTACTTCCGCCGTCATTACATTAAACTCTATTCACGATAATGTTTACGATATTACCGACTTGGTTTGGGACGGACAGAATTATGCACTCGTATATAGGGTCTGGACCGATTATAGACTTGTCTTTATGAAGTTTTCTCCTTCAGGTACCTTGCTTGGATCAGAAACGACTGTTGTCGATTCAGGAAAGGCTGCTTGGCATCCTGCTCTCGCTTGGAACGGGTCTAGCTATGGGTTAGCCTGGATCGACCAGAGATATTATGGTAACCCATCTGGCAATGACGAGATCTTCTACAAGCAACTTGATAGCAATGGCATCCCTTTAACGGATGATATCAGGATTTCCACCGCACAAGGTTCCTCATGGGATCCGGATCTTGTTTGGATCGGTGATAGTTATGCCCTCTCGTGGGTTGATGCACGTAATGGTCCTCTCCATGCTATGTTCACCTACATCCGAGAAGACGGAATCAAGAAATTCGAAGAAATATCCCTGAGCTCTTATTCGCAACGGCAAGATTGTCCTGCTATTGCCTGGTCTGGGAATCGCACGATTGTAACATTCAGTAACGGGGATATCCTGCATACAACCATAGTCAATCAAACGGGAGGTATTGAAGTCCAGGACGCTATTGCTTCTACTAGGGGTATTCATTCGTTTGAACCATCCAGCGCATGGGATGGTGAAGCAGCTGCAACCGTTTGGTATGATAGTCGCAAGGGACGCAGGCAAATCTACTTCTCTCGGATTTCAAGCGACGGAGTATTCTTTTAAAACTTTTCTTCGAGCAATTTCTTCATCATTTAACGGGAGGCTGTCCCGTCTCAGGTTAAGCAAAAGCTTTGTTATCGACGTTTTCGCGACGCATAGAGTAAGAAAAAAGCGGATTGTTAATCCGCAACAGATATAGTGAAAAGTAGGTATGCAATGAAAAAGTTCATGAAATTGGCTCTGATGAGCCTGGTAGCCGTATGGGCTATTACCGGATGTCAGAACCCCACTGGTTCCAACCAAGACCAGGGCGAGGGCGCGCGAGGATCCCTGACGGTATCGATGAACGACGCGGTCAGTCGAAGTATCTTGCCGGGAATCAGCATGAACCCGGCCAGCTATGATTTGGTAGGAGCGGGGCCGAACGGGGCAAGCTTCAGCCAGAGCGTAACGGGCGGCAACAGTCTCACCTTGTCGGACCTTGCCTTCGGCGCCTGGACGGTAACGGTCACCGCCAAGAACGGGAGCGGAACGCCCATCGGCCAAGGCAACGGCACCGTAACGGTGATGTCGAATGCCAGCGCCAGCTTGTCGATCACGGTACGGCCCTACGACGGATTTGGTACGTTAGCGCTGAACGTCAGTTGGCCCGCCGCGCAGGTACAGACCGCGCAGATTCAGTCCACGCTGACGCCGGCGAACGGCACCGCCCGCGACTTGGCCTTCACCGTTAACGGCAGCGCCGGAACCGCCAGCCTTACCGCCAGCGACGTAGCGACAGGCTACCATACGTTAGTTCTGAAATTGTTGGACAATGGCCATTTGGCAATTGGTGCGGTTGAGGTTGTCCGGATCGTGAAGGACCAAACCTCCAGCGGAACTTTGGCGTTCACGAACGTAAACCAGTCAACGGGAACGCTTGAGGTTAATGTTACGCCCGAGATGAGCGACCCGCTTGAGGTCAGCATCAGCGGCAGCGCGGCCACCAAGCCTGCGAACAAAAGCCTGTCCTTAAGCGCAGCTGTGAGCAACTACAGCGACAATGTGACCTATGTGTGGTACGTGAATGGCGACGCAAAGGCAACCGGTGCGAGCTATAGCTTTGACGACAGTTGGGCTAAGGGTTTTTACCGCATCGACGTAACCGCCTACAGCGCGGACGGCAAACGCGCGGGTAGCGCGACGACGAATGTGCAGGTGGTGGAAGCGGTAACGGGTGGCGAAAGCTACAGCTCGGGCACTATTGGCGCGCTGCTTTACGTTCCCTCGGGTACTTTCCAGCGAGATGAGTATCCGACGAACACAACCACGGTAAGCGCATTCAGGATAGGCCAATACGAGATCACCAGAGCGCAGTATCAAGCTATCATGGGCACGGATCCCAGTGAAACGCAGTATTCCAGCGGAACCACCGATCCGGTGCAGAAGATGAACTGGTACCAAGCGATAGCGTTTTGCAACAAACTGAGTCTGGCCGAGGGGCTAAACCCTGTCTATAGCTTAACAGTAAAAGGAACGCCCATAAATTGGAGTACCCTGACTTACGCGCAAATACCTACTGCCAATAATACCGAGTGGGATCGCGTTACGGCTACCTGGACGAACAACGGTTATCGCTTGCCGACCGAGATGGAATGGATGTGGGCGGCAATGGGTGGCCCCAATGACCGGGCAAATGGAAATACCGGAACCGGCATCAACACCACGGGCTACCTGAAGACTTTTGCGGGTAGCACGGGCAGCAATGCGAGAGGAGACTATGCGGTGGTTGGCTACCGTTTTGAAATCGATGGGACCAAAACCAATAGAACTAATCCAGTCGGCAGCAAGAAAGCCAACGAGCTTGGTCTGTACGACATGAGTGGGAATGTCATGGAGTGGTGCTGGGACTGGGTAAGCGGCACCATCTACGAAACGGGGCCGTGGACGGACTACCGGGGACTCGCTTCGAGCGGGTACCGTGCCTTTCGCGGCGGTTCCTGGGGCTCCCCTGGTGAATATAGTGCCGTTGGTCGCCGGGACGGTGACCATCCAGAAATTCGCAGCGCTAGTTTCGGTATCCGGGTTGTGCGTCTCTGAGTTTTGCCAAAAAAATAGCAGTACCACAATGCAGGGTTGGGGTGGAGGCGTCATGCCGCCACGAAAGGCCCTGCATCGTGGTAAACTCACATCCAGATATACTGGCGATCATTCTGAATTTGCCGAGGGCAAACCGCGCGACAAAAATACTATTCGGTTAAAAGCGGTTGTTGTCCTAATCCTTCTGCGCTATCACCTGCATTTGAAAGACATCGTCAGTGCCTGGTATCTTCGTGTCGAAATCGCCGTAATACGTAAGGAGCTTCATGGCATTTGAGGAATAGATTTTCTGTAGTTCTTCGACGCCATAGAGCTTCGTCGGGTTTGAGTAGAACTCCAAGGGTTTCTCGAGCTCCTTGCCGAACGGAAGTTCAACGCCGCCGTAGTACATAAGGGATTTCTCGTCGTCCCAATCGAAATCGGCCAACGATATCGTGTTGTTCCCGACCACCCAGTGGCGCTTGGGGAAATGCTTGCGGGCGTACGCGCCATTGCAAATATCGATGAGGTGCTTGCCGCCGCTCTTCAGCGCCCTGGCCGCAACCTGGAAGATCTTTGCGTTCTCGGCGTCGGTTTCCAGATAGCCGATCGCGCCATCGGCGAGATTGAGCACGACGTCAAACTCGTCCTTGTAGCTCACTTCCCTGATATCGCCAAGATAGAACTTTGCGTCGAGCCCTTCCGCCTGCGCGCTCTCGTTCGCGTCATCGACATACTCCTTCGTGATATCGACGCCGATAACGCTGCAGCCCCTTCGTGCCAATTCAAGGGAGTGCCGCCCGAAACCGCAGGCCAGATCGAGAACGCGCTCCTTTCCCGTCAGGGCCAACGCGTCCCGGAGGAAATCGACTTGGCTCGGCGTCTCCTCAACCCATGACATATTCTTGATATCGAGCGTCCAGATCTTCTTGTACCACAAGGCATCGGTCGAAATTATCCGATTCAGGTCCTTACAATCTTTCATCATGCACTCCTTTTTTTTGGCGAAGAGAGTGAATATACCGCTTTAGCTCCAAAGGCGTCAAGGGAATTCCGCGTATCCCGGAAGATGGGTGTATACTGAGGGACGTGGGAAAGTAAAGCATCAATAGTTTGTCAGCCAAATGGGTGAAGTAATCCATATAATATCAGCGCCGGTTGATTAAAAATTAGGAGGTCACTATGGCGACACAAAACCTGTTTTCCGCAAGTTTTACCGTTGAGACTCGCGCGGATCAAGGATGTAGATGATGGATAATCAAATAGAAATCTATAAATCCGCGGATAATAACGTAGAGGTTGAAGTCCAGTTTGCCCAAGATACCGTTTGGCTAAGTCAACAGCAAATAGCTGCTTTATTTGAACAAACTAAGCAGAATATCAGCTTGCATATCAACAATTCTTTTAAAGAAGGTGAATTAATAGGTGAATCAGTTGTCAAGGAATCCTTGACAACTGCGGCTGACGGGAAAAAGTATCGAACTAAATATTATAACCTTGATGTCATCATATCCGTTGGCTACCGGGTGAACTCCAAGCGGGGCACCCAGTTTCGCCAGTGGGCTACCAAACGCCTCAAGGACTACCTCGTCGACGGCTACGCTATCAACCAAAAGCGCCTCGAAGAGCGGAACCTTGAGGTAAAGCACCTTAAGGAAGGCATCTCCATCCTGCAGCGCGCTATCGGGTACCAGGCAAAAAGCCTGGACGACGCGAAGGACCTTGCCAACTTGTTGGAACAGTTCTCGGCCGGCCTTCTTCTTCTGGATGATTACGACCACGAAACCCTGGATACCAAGGGCAAAACCTCGCATACGAGCGAGCCAATCGCGAAGGAGCGGTACCTTCGGCTCGTAGAAGCCATGCGCACCGAGTTTTCATCCGACGTTTTCGGTAAGCCCAAGGATGGCAGCTTCGACAGTTCCATCCACCAGATATACCAGAGTTTTGACGGCAAGGAACTCTATCCGACGGTCGAGGATAAAGCCGCCATGCTGCTCTACTTCATCGTTAAAAACCATTCCTTCATCGACGGCAACAAGCGCATCGCAGCCGCCTGCTTTTTGTATTTTCTCGGGCAAAACGGCTTGCTCTACCCCGAGGGCACGGCTGACCCAATCATCGACAACCACGCGCTGGCTGCGATAACGCTCTTTATCGCCGTGAGCAAACCCGACGAAAGGGAAACAGTAAAGAAAGTACTGATAAGCATACTCAACCGGAGAATAAAACCGTGACAAGTCGCCATGTAATCGGAAACCGCCTATTCCCGGGAAATACGACTGAATCACCTCAAGCCAAGCGTATTTCCGGTATTGGCGTTGTTTCCGCGAAACTTCGACCATGACGCGGTCTCGGGCCCGAATGAACCAATGCTCACGGCGTTTATACAGCCATCGTCGGTTCCCGCGTACAGGGTTCCGTCGCGACCAATGACCGGTGAGGAATAGATCGCGTCGGAAAACGTAAACGTATCAATGATCTTTCCCGCGTCGTCTATCGCGAAAAGAAGGCCTTCGCTCGTCCCGACATATATCATTCCATTGGAGGCGATTGCCGGGGTCGATCGCAAAAAGCTGTCGAGCGATACTTCCCATGCAAGCGTACCTTCAGGGGTGAATGAGTACAATGTATTGCCGTATGTCGCGACAAGGACGTTTCCGCCGCGGGTAATGACTGGGGATGACCGTATCGACGCGTCTACCTTGCGCTTCCACCTGAGCGTCCCGTCCGGATTCAGGGAATGAAGCTCACCGTCGTCGGCGCACGAGTAGATACCGTGATTGCCGTCAATCGCGGGCGAGGCGACTATCGCGCCACCGGAGGTATACGACCAGTTAAGGGTGCCGTTCACCGATACCGAGTAGAGCGTTTTCCCGTCATCCGTGCCGAAGTATATCGAGCCATTCGATTCATCTATCGAAGGGGATGACCTGATCCAGCCATTCGCCTTAAAGCGCCATTTCAAGGTTCCGTCCGGCGATAGCGCGTACAGGTAGCGATCCTTCGATCCAAAGTAAACCGTCCCGGCGGAGTCAAGCGCGGCGGAGCTCCAGATATAGCCCCCGGTCCTATACTCCCACCGTTCCCTGCCGTCGCCGCGTATCGCGTGGAATGTGCCGGCCTTGTTCCCGACGTAGACGGTTCCGTCAACGCCAATGAGGGGCGCGGCATCGATAGCCGCGCCGGTATCGCGTTTCCATCGCAAGGTGCCGTCGGCGTTGAGCGCGTATACGTATCCGTCATCCGATCCGCAGTATATCTCCCCTCCGGCGCCAATCGCGGCCGATGAGTAGACGTCGCCGCCTGTCTTGTATCTCCAGATAATCCGTGAGTCGGGTTTTCGGGATGCGGACTGTCCGCTGCCATAAAAAGACTGCCAGTCCGCGGCCGTTCGGCAACCAGCGAACGCTATAGCCGCGATTAAGACCATGGTGATGCATCGAGTGATATTCGCCAAACGTTTCATATTGATAGCTTCGCCGTCCTTATCAGTGAAAACAAGGCTGCAACGATCAGGATACAGCCCGATTGAAGCGGATAGTGGCTTTATGCTGTAATGGCCGCTTTCCCCTAAAGGCTTGTTTTCTGTAAGGTTAATGAGATGTCAAGATCCAGCACGCTGATTTCGCCGTCGCTATTACAATCACTGGTATCGATTGTGCCGTTACATATATGGCAATAGTAAACGGTTTTTAGGTATTTTTTCTCTAGCAATGCGGGAATGTGATCGAAATATTTAGCGTCGTCGGGATTTTTTTCATGATAAAACTGATATACCCCTTTCGTTCCCTTTTCCGAATTACACCGTTTGCACGCCCAGATTAAGTTATGAACCCCTTGTATTTTGTCGCAATTCCCGCAGCGATCGTTTATAGCCAGCGATTTCGGCACGATGTGATCCCAGCTTAAGTTTTCTTCGGATCCGCAATAGATGCATTTCTTTTCGCATTGTATGAACTGTTTATCCTCACGAATGATATCCGACCAATGCTTTTCGTCATTCAAGAAATCATGGAACGTTTTCTTGATAAACCCATAACTAGTTTTCTTCGCGTCTGGACCAAATGCCGCCTTGGCAACGATCTTTGCGTATTGAAAATAGATTAAATGACGAACCGTTTTGACTTCCCTGTCTGGCATCTTTCCTCTCCTCTCCGTTAATTAATTCCTCACACCGAACGTGTCGGTGCTAATGTTTGCTTGACCTGCGAGTCGTGATTGGCGCAGTTTGTGCCGGGCGATGACCGAAAGCGCAAACTGTGATAATAGCATTCTCAGGTTGAAGCAGTTGTTATGGATTATTCTTTATTGTTCCAGGAGACTCCGAATAATTCATTTCCGTTAGGAGATAATTCCAATACTTTATGTTTTATTAATATATCTTGACTGGCTTTAGAATATGCAGTTTTTTTATCAATACTAATAAATATTTGTCGATTTTCAGAAATATATCTCTGTAATATTTTTTCTAGTGCGACATCAGATATTTGTTTCAAAAGAACTGAATCATGTATTAGGAAAGGAATATCGGATAGCTCCATAATGCATAAGTCATACACAATCATACTTTTATAATTTGTTCCTGTCCCATTATCATCAATGGTTTGGAATAGATACTGTTTTTTATCAAAAGTGAGCATTGGTGGTTTTTTTTCACCGGAATAAATGTAATCATTAATCTCTTGCATTTTATTATTAATACTGTTTTGTAGTACCAATAATTGTTCTGTTTTTAATAAATCTCTACGTTTAATAGTATCTTTTTTTGATGTTTCTAAATTCTTAATAGTATCTACTGCATTGTTTTCACTGATAAGTTTATCAATTCTTCTTTGAACTTCAGAGTAGTGAATTAATACTGCATCAGATACCGTTGAGATTTTTATTTTACCATTCAATGATTCTTCTATTGATTTTATTTCATCATCAGTAATTGAAATAACATTTTCTAATTCTTTTTTCTTATCTGCTAGTTCTTGTTTTAATACGTTAATTATTTCATTATGAAAAATATCAACCTCTTCAATTTTCTTAATATTTACTTGAGGGAAGTATTCTAATAAACCTTCATAATTCTTATATATTTTATCTTTATTTCCATCGATATTATCTTCGATCATTGTAATTTGAGAAGAATATTTACTTTTTTGTCGTTTTGCTTTTGATAATCTATGTTTTAAACTCAATATCTCATCGGTTATTAACGAATCGATATCAGAAAGACCGCCCTCAAGTTCTTTTGAAATGTTTCCTTTCTCCTCTTCTAGCTTTGCTATTACTTTGATATTCTTCTTATAAGTTGCTCTATTTATTGAAGAAATATAATTGAACTTTTGAGCCTTTTTATATGCTTTATAAGCGTCCTCTTTCTCTTTAACAAGCTTTTCAAGTTCAACAACGGAAGAGAATAATCCCAATATTTTTAGTAACGCATTAATAGTCGCTTCTGCTTTTTCATTATTTGCTACATCAAGTGGTCTTTTCTCATTTAGATTCTCTTTTCCATAAACTCTTGAAAATCTCCCAACCATATCTCTAAAACTTATATCATCTTCTTTAATGCCATATTTTTCTTTTAGTAAAGCACAGTATTCCGAAAGAGGAATTGTTGATTGAATGTGATATTCAGAATCACATACTCCTACCACTTCAAGATCATTTGTATTTCTACAAAAGAAGAAATCACCCCCATCGAAAATAAAATGCATTTTTATTACATGCTCGCCAATATTCTTTTGTATGTCTTTTGACAACAGGATGTAATCTTTTCCTCCGAATACAAAGTCAATAATCATCAGAAAAGTAGACTTTCCAATTGAATTACTGCCAATATCATCTCCAAGAACCGTATTTAGTGTTTGACAAAAAATAATATTTTTATTTTTGAATTTATCGCAGCTAATCTCATAAAGCATATTTCACCTTCCTATTCTGATAGTCGTACTCTATTGCGCTGATGAAAAAAAGACATTGAAGTGTCTCGATGAACTCATTTAGGTTTTCAAACTTTGCTATAGCAATTTCATACAAATCAAACAATTTCATTTCTTTGTTTATTCGTAATACATCTAAAAGTATTTGAAATTTACTTATGGTACTGTCTGAATAGCTAAATAACTTATTTGGCAATTTCATGAAAAACCTCACAATTTTGTATAAAATATGCAATTATTATTTCACATGCCTCAATCGATGAGTTGTTTGTTTTAGTTTGCAACCATTGCGATAATGAATTATATATTGCAGTCTTTGATCCGAACTCTTTTTCACTTTTAAGAAAAACCGTTTTTATTTCAGTCGAAATTAAAGTAAAATTAATTTTATCTTCTGACTCTAAGGTTCTGAAAAACTCTTTAATATACTTAAAGTATAAACAAACATAATTTTCAACCTTTATTAAGAGCAATTGATCTTCTATTTTTTTTGATATCAGCAAAGCATTATACTCAAGCTTTAATCCGTTTATACTTGACGATGATAATCCTGGAAGTGCTTGTATTACTAGTTCAATTTCTGATTCAATATCATGATTTGAAATTGTACTTTTAGTATTCATTTTAATTGATAGTTTCTTCTTTATTTCGATTAGTCGCAAATATTCTTCTTTTGTTGTATGGTCGTCATAATATCCATGACATTGTTTACATAACGCTATTTTATTAAGAAAATCTTCACAGTCATCTCCCAATCTTTCTAACCCAGACAATTCTTTTACTTGATCCGTCGTAGGTTTGTTGGGATATATATGTGCGATTTGATATAGCTTATTAACTCTTGTAGATTTTTTTTTGATAAGAAATTTCCCACAGAGAGGACATGTCCCTTCTACTTCTAATAGATGTAAGTTATCAGTATTTTCTGTTATTTGAGTCCTTGGTAATAAGTACAGATCTGTATTTTGCATGTTAAACCTCTATAATTATGTGCTATAGTAATTTTTGCTGCGCCGCTGGCGTCCATCCAACGCCTTTTTTACCGAATCAGTCCTTTTCTTCTGTTGCTTTGCATAACCATGTCCATCACGGTATAGAATATTTTATCATCAAATCTCCAAAACCGAACCCCAAAAATTGAGAAACACCCGGAATTCTCGGCTTTTTCCCGCTCCTTTACGATAAAACTCGTAAAACGGCATCTTCATCCCTCCTGTATCCAATCGATTCGACCGGCAAGACTTGCGCAGCTTGGCGCAGAACGTTTTTGCGCATATCAAAAAACGGGTGTATACTGGGGGCTCAGGGAAGGAGGGTAGAAAAGACAGCGTTGGGAATGGGAAAAAAGAACAGCAGCAATAGTCAGTCAGCCACTGGGTGAAGCAATCCGAAAATTATCATCGCATGATGATAAAAAATATAGGAGGTCACTATGGCGACACAGAATCTGGTATCCGCAAGTCTTTCCGTTGAGACAAGAGCGGATGTATTGGACAAGTTAACGGCGATCAAGAAAAGTTTAGGATTCCTGCTAACGCTTAAGTCAGATCAAAAACAATCCTTATTTAAAGTCGGGAACGGGTACACCCCATTCGTTGAAAAAGCGTACAACGTGGTAAACGCGCATCCAGATATACTGCCGGGCGTCTTCGATGCCCAGGAGTTCAAAAAGGACTATCAGCTCTCGAAAGACCTCACCACCATCGTTGACCAGATCCGCCAGCTCGCGGACAGCCTGAACGACACCCTCATGGCCGTCAGCTCGGACGCCATCACCGAAGCCCTCGAAGTCTACTCCGCCGTCAAGCAAAACAGCAACCGCGTCCCGGGCCTCAAAGTAACCGAGACGGAAATGTCGGAGTTCTTCAAAAAGCCCAAAAGGAAAGAAGCCGTAATGGCGTAACCGGCGGGTTGCTCGCGCCGCAATAGCCTTGAAACATGCCGGCGCGCGCTGAGAAAAAGATGGAAGTGGCTCCGGGACACTCCTTACTGGCTCGGGGTCACTCGCGACTGGCTTGGAGTCACTTCGTACTGGCTCGGAGACACTCGTGACTGACTCGGAGACACTCGTGACTGGCTCGGAGACACTCGTGACTGACTCGGAGACACTCGTGACTGGCTCGGAGACACTCGTGACTGACTCGGGGACACTCCTTACTGGCTCGGAGACATAATCGACTCTCCGGCAGTATCATCAGCAAGGTAAGTTACTGTATACGTAATTAAACGTTTTAGGTACATTATTAAAAGGGTACGAAAGTATAAACCAGGCAAGGTAAGATATTTTTCGTATTCAATATTTATAATAGGAGATGAGAATGAAAAAGGTTGTTTTGTTGTGTTCTATCGTACTCGGCGCATCGGTTTTCTTCGGTTGCCAAGGTGCCTCTACGTCATCAGGAGACGGTGATAATCCGCCCCCAACCTCAGAAACACGGATTTATATAGGGGGAAACGAGGACTATACAAACGTAGTCACGAAAAAAACATATCAGCAAGTAAAATACTGGACAGTAACTAACGATGACTGTTCAAATATGACGTCGACAATTTTATCTGATGGACCAGGAAGCGGTAATCTTGATTCAATAAAACGGAATAATAATAACGTGTATTCAGCAGGGCAAGTTCAAGGGAGTTCTGGAGACTATAAACAACTTTGGATTAACGGCATTTCATATCCTGTTGGAGAATATGCTAAAGGCGGTCGCCTTTTTGATATGATTATCGATGACAAAACCGTTTATTTGTGTGGTTACGAGATTGCTGAAAATGGCGCAGCATCTTACGATTCAAAACTATGGATCGTGCTGGATGATAAAACCGTTGAAGAAGTTGTGTTGACAAAAGCGCCTGATATCGGACAATACGAGGCGTATGCGTATTCAGTTTGTTTCGACGATAGTAGTATCTATATTGTTGGATACGAAGGAGTATGGAGCACCGCATTCAATCCAATGTTGTGGATTGTAAACAAACAGACACATGCAGTTCAAACCATTGAAATTGAGATCACCCCGAATAGTTGCTATGCAGAATCAATTTGTGAATACAATGGCGACATCTATATTAGCGGATCGGAAAGAGGATCATCGATTTATAGTGCTGCATACTGGCATACAAAGGATGGTGACAAAACAAAGCTATACCGTGAATCCATAACTAACGGTACAAATGTGGAACACACAAAAAGTATTGCTGTTAAAAATGGCAATGTTTATATATCCGGATTTGAAACTGCATCAAGTGGAGTGAATAAAAAAAGGTTTAAGTATTGGAAAAACGGAGTTGCAGTTTATTTACCGGATGCTCATGACACATCTTTATTGGGGAAAATGTTCGTTACCGATAGCGAAGATGTTTACATTGTTGGCTCAATCAAAGAAGGCGAATATTACACGGCTTATTACTGGAAAAATGGCGTGAAATATCAACTTTCTTCCGGTTCGCATGATATGTATGTTTCGGATATTTATGTAGAGAATTAACGGGTAATCATGAACCCGACAACTGAATCAGCCTGATTCAGCAATTGTCACGGTTTGCGCTTTCGACCTTCGGTCGAAAGCGCGGAATAAACCCTTATTTAATTTTGACGGTTATCTTTTTTACCGCGTTGATCGCGGTGGCTCCCGTGTCCGGAACGCCGAAACCGGAGCCTGATTTTTTCATGCTTATATACCGTATCTCGTCTATGAACGTGCCCACATCCATGCCTGGTACGCTAAACTGCATGTTTCCACTCTCAAGGGTATCCTCGCCGATTGTCCATCCACGTGCCTGCAGCGTATATTCTGCCTGCAAGTGGTCAAGATCAACATCGACCGCGTAGAGTACGGCCGGCTCGTTCTTGAGGAACCAATCGTTTTTATCCCAGGATTGGTCATGCTCAACATACACGGTAAACTTTCGTATATCAGGCCGGGCGAGAACCGTATTAAAGGTAAATGATTGTTTGCTCTTTGTCGCTGCGGTTACGGCATCGATCTCGGCTAACGGCGAGGTCGGAAATATCTTTGTTGTCCAATAGGGAAGGGCTGTGCCGGACAGGCCTGAAGACGTTACTACGTCATCCCTGACTTTCCGGCCTATAGATAACTGTTGGGTATACGCGGAATTTCTGTCTTTCAACCAAATTGCGTACGCATTATTGCCTGCGCCGGTAGGCGTGGTGCCGTACTCAAAACTCAGTTCGAGGACGGGCGCCTTTTCATCTTCACCCCCGGATCCCGTCGAGCAGGACAGCGCTCCCAAGGCGATGAGTGCGATCAAAGTCGCGCGCAGTATTGATTGTATATCTTTCATGGATAATTCTCCCTGTCAGATAATCAATCTATACCCTTTAATTTTATTATCAATGGAGCGATTGTCAGGATTCGCGGATTCTCAAATTATGTATAAGAGTAAAAGCAAAACAGGGCTATATATAGAGCAAAAAATACGATACCTGTTTTTTTGACTGTTTAGCAGTATTTTACTATCAGCTAACTCTCCATCAGACGTAATGATATAACTTCCATATGGACTCTCATGGTTAGGATTTTTTTTCATCCAGGATGAGATTTTAGTTAATCGTATTAAGCGTACAATTGCGTATATCAAAACAACTATTGGTACAGAATACAATATATCAGCAATCATCCCGTAGCTGGTCTTCATATATAATAACTCGCTTAGAAATGGAACAGTGCAAAACAGGCGGATTGACTGAGCAAATATCAATACGATAGAAATCAAGCCGGTGGTTATTCGATCTTTTGTAATATATGATTCCGCTTTTATAACATGAGGACGACAATCACTACAAAGGAAAATTGTTTTACTATACGAATTATATGTTGTAGTTTTAATATTCCCTTCAACCGTTGTGCCCATTTTTACTTTTTTTCGTAGCTCATATACATCACTGGTTCGCTCCCCGCAACAACTACATTTATCCATAGTAATACCCCTTTTCATTAAAACATGCTTTTTATAGTAAAACTGTACGTTACTTTTCAGATCAAAAAATTTTGTAGTGTTGGTCAGCATAACCTGGTCGTAACGCTTTAGAACATTTTACCATCAAATCTCCAAAACCGAACCCCCTGATAAGCGCAAAATATCCGGAATTCGCGACTTTTCTCTCTCCTTTTCGCAAAAATCCGTCTTCATTCCTCCCGTATCCATTCGATTCGCTCGGCAAGACTTGCGCAGCTTGGCGCAGAACGTTTTTGCGAATACCGGAAAACGGGTGTATACTGGGGGCTTGGAAAAGGAGGGTAGCGCAGACATCAATTTGGAAACGTGAAAAGTAGATCATCAATAGTCAGTCAGTCACTGGGTGAAGCAATCCGAAAATTATCATCGCATGATGATAAAAAATATAGGAGGTCACTATGGCGACACAAAATCTGGTTTCCGCAAGCCTTACCGTTGAGACGCGAGCGGATGTATTGGACAAGTTAACGGCGATCAAGAAAAGTTTAGGATTCCTGCTAACCCTCAAATCAGACCGAAAACAATCCTTATTTAAAGTCGGGAATGGGTTCATCCCGTTCGTTGAAAAAGCATCAGATCCCAAAAGACCTCACCACCATCGTTGACCAGATCCGCCAACTCGCGGACAGCCTGAACGACACCCCCATGGCTCGGAGCCATAACCGACCTGACATTGCGCGTAAGGCGATGCGGGGATCATGGAGATACAAAGGAATCAATTATGAAGATCTTTCAGTTTCTGAAGGGCGAGCAGGGCAATGGCGAACAATCGAAGGGAGATACTGCCGTTCGACAACCCGATCCCGTCAAAGTGCGCCGTACACCCGAGAAGCGCGTCGCTTCCGATGATGAAGAGATGAACGAACAGCTTTTCGAGGCCTGCAAAAGCTATGTCGATATTGAGGCCCTGAAGAAGCTCCTGGAATCGGGAATCTCCCCGGATTCCTTCTGGGAAAACACCTCCTGCCTTTGCCTGGTCGCGAAAAAATCCAACTTGAAAAAAGCGAAACTATTGCTTGAGCATGGCGCCAATGTCGAACTCGCAACCAAATGGGGTGCGACGCCGCTCGGGTGCGCGGTCATGGGCGACTCCCTCGACATGGTAAACCTGATGCTCGAATATGGGGCGGATCCCCTCAGGGAAAGCGGGGAACGTCCTCCTCTAGTATACGCGTTGAAGAATCTTGACGTCGCGATTGCCGAAAGGCTCATGTCGCTCGGTGCGGAACTGAGCGACGAGATCGCCCTCGACGCCTTAGCGCCGATCGGCTTCCTTGAAGAATGGGTAAAGGAGTCACATTCGGAAGACCAAGCCCGAAAAACCTTCGATGAGAATATCGCTCCCCGGTATCGAAAGGTCTGCGAGTTCCTCTCCGGAAAAGGCTTTAATCTCGCAGGCGTTTATGACGGAAAACCGCTCGATGAGTACATAGTCGAACGACTCGGCAAGTCGGTATGTCACGGTCCCAATTGGCAGGAGACGGTTAAGCTGCTCCTTGAGACGCTGGATGATATCCGCAATCCGGAAAAGAAGGTTACCGCGCAAAAAAAACTGGAGGAAGCCATTCAGAAGCTCGGTCAGCTTGATACCGAAGCACTATACTCGGTGCTGCTGAATGATGATTCCGGCGACGTGCGAAAGGCCGCTCTCGATAGATATCTGGAGCTGACGGCGAAAGGGCCAGCGTACACGATCGAAAAGAGAGGATTTGATATCGCGCGGGCCTGTCTCGATCTCAAAGCCGACGAAAATAATGCCAGGACAAGCAAGCAGAGCGAGGTAAACCGATATTCGCTGAGAGAGCTGATTCAGAAACTTGTCTTCAGCTACTCTAATAAAATTAGTGATTCCAGCGGGTATCAGGTTGTCGCTGAAGAAAATCCGACCAATACGGTTACGATAACAACCTATATTCGCAGGGTCTCTTGTGACTCGTATATCCAGGAACGCATCATGAAGTACCTGACCTGAGAGGCTCCGCGAACGCATGTAAGGCAAAACCCGCTTTGCAGCGAAAAATAATTTTTTTATGGAGGAATCAAAATGAGAATGAACAAGATTGTAATGGCGAGTATGGTTGTCCTTTTTTTAGGAGCCTTCTGTTACGCAAAGCCCCTGAAGGCGTATTCGGGTCCGGAGATGCCCGGGGATGAACTCGCGCGCGTGACCTTCAGCGACAAAATGCTCCTGAAGATCGTCTTGCACAAGATAGACGGAAAGTACTACTGGTATAACAACGCAACGTATCCCCTTTCGTACAACAACGGGCCCAAGATCGACATCAATATACTACCGGGTTACCATGAACTTGAATTCGATGTACGGGCGGACAATACCTCGGCGCTCTGTACCGTCAAGGTCATGAAGCACGATTTCAAGGCGGGCGCTGAATACATACTCAACGTTGACAAGGGTGTTTTGACGGTCGAGGAAAAGGCAGACGGCAAGAAGGCTGCCTGTAACCCGGAAATAGTCGATATCCCGTTTTATCAGGGGCCCGAGGAATCGGAGATCCACGCCACCCTGCTCGAGGACGGAAAATCGGGAGTGCTCTGGCTCATGCGGATCGACGGCCTTCCCGGAGCGAATTTCAACTTCCACGCCTTCTTCAACGACAAATGGAACGGTCGATTCGAGGTTACGCTCACCCCGGGCCCGCACGTGCTGACCTATTATTACAAAAAGCCGGGAGTGATGCCGATCGAAAAGGATTTTGTCTTCGAGGCGGGCAAACGATACGAGTTCGTCTCCGGGATGGAAATGGTCGAGACTGACAAAGTACTTGAAAGCAAATAGGAATTATTTTCGCCAATCACGTTTTTCGAAAGGGAGTTTCTTATGAATATGAAAACAGCGTTCATTGTCGGTGGTTTGTTTATCTTTTCCCTGAGTTGCTTTGGCTTTACCGGGCAAACCAGAAAGGTATATGACGGGCCCTCGCTTCCCTCGGAGCAGCTTGCGCATTTCGAGTTTCACGGAAACGGATTCGCGCAAATTGGATTGTATAAAATAGACGGGAAAACGTGTACGGATACTACGCAACGGTCAAACATTCAATATACTGATTATAAAGGGAGTTTCTCCGTAGACGTATTGCCCGGATCGCATACCTTTGAATTCGTCGCCCTTAAAAAGCAAAAGCCGGAAAGATGCTATCAAATCACCTTTACCCTGGCGGCAAACGAAGAATATGAGTACAAAGAGAATGGCGATGGCTATGAGGTAATACAGGCGAGCAATAAATCGATTATTGCCGCGGAGGAAAAAGCCGTTCCTTTTTATAGCGAGCCAGGCGATAGCGAACCGAACGGAACGTTAATTCAAACCAAAGAGTCCAGAGCTGATAAAACATTTACCGTTTTTAGAGTAGATGGCTTACCGGGGCAAGTCGTTCCGAAGGTCGGCGGATATAATTATTTCGTAGGAGTGGGCAATTACGCGATCAAGCTGACGCCGGGAACGCATACGGTTGAGTATATCTTTGTCATCGGTTCATACTTTTCAAAAAACATAACCTCGCAAACGATAACCATCGAAGAGGGGAAGCAATACCAATTCGTTGTCGAGAATATTGACGCGGTCAAGAAAAGCGGAGTCAACCCGGAGATACGCGTAACAAGCGTTGAGTAGAGGAATAAATATAGATAAAAGGAGATCACCATGAAAATGAATCGGTATACTTTGTCCCTGGCTTTTTGCGTTCTTTGTTGTTCATTCAGTTTTGCGCTTGTCGTTCATCCGGTTGGAGTGAGTGACCCGGCGAACAGCGCGACGATCACGTATCCGGGAACGTATAAATTAATGGTGGTTAACCTGTACAAGGTCAACGGTCACGTGCGATCAGACTACCTGGATAGCACCATGATCGGCTCATACAATCAACCGGGGAGCCTCGGGTTTTCCGTTCAGGTTCCAGCCGGCAAGGCCGAGCTGGAAATCATCCATCTGAAACGGAAAGAGATCGTAAAAATAACGGGGACGTTCGAGAACAAGCAATACAAATGCGATTTTTCAAATGGGTATGAGTTCTTTGAGGTACAAGAGAACGGGGATGAAAAGCCCATTGAGGTTACCATTGAACCGGTCCCGACGTTCAAAGAGGATGCGAGCGCAAGCGCGACCCTTCACGCCGACGTGAACAAAAAAAACAGCCCGCTCGTTTTCCGGATTAACGGATACGCGTCGTCATTACCGGTAAAGGGTTGGAGCAATTATTGCTTTAACGATACCACAAAGCCCTTCGACATAAAAATACCTGAAGGAACCAATGTCGTCGAGTTGGCGATCAACGCGATGATAAGCGGCCGTTCCGGGCAGAAATACCTCATCATACAAAAAATCGTATTTACCGCCGAGAAGGATAAAAAGTACGCAATAACCATTCATGAAAAGAAAATTGAAAAGTTAACGGAATGGTACGCGACGATAGATGAAATGTAATCTCGGGAAGGGCCTGCGGGCAATTAATCAAAGGGGTGTGCATGGAAATCATAACGGGTTTATTGCTTCTCGCCGCGGTAACGGCGACGGTACTGATGCTCTATTTCAGGGCGAAAAAGATCAGGCAGCAAAAGGCGGAGCGGAAACGCGCCGTTGAAATGGAAGAGCGGAAGGCGCATCAGGATAAAGCGCAACAACTGGAAAAGATATTCGCGGACGCGAAGGCGGAGCACGATGAAGCGAAAGCGCTCGAGGCCGGCCGCGCGTACTATTGTTTTATCCGCGGCGGCGCCATGACCGCCGACGACGAGCGCGCGCTGGCGAAAGACATCGATAGCATAAAAACTTACCGGCGGTATGAAGCGCTGCGGGAGGAGATCAGCAATGCGTGCATCAGCGGAAACCTGGAGCCGCTACACAGTATTACAGATATTGCGCAGTATGACGTAAACCTCATGTACAGCGATGGACTGCCGTTGCTTTGCCTCGCGATTAAGAACAAACAACTCGCGGCGGTGAAGTGGTTGGTAGAGAACGGCGCGGACGTGAACGCCACCCTGCAAAGCCCCGTTGATTTCAATGACAGGGAATCCCTTTTGGTTTGGTGCGAGGATAGAAGACAGTGCGATAGCGCCGAAATAGGCACGTATCTTGTCGCGAGCGGCGCCGTAAAAAAATATTAAGGAGCGTACAATGGGTTTGTCAGATTTTTTTCGGGATAGGAATAAAGATCGCAATGAGGCCTATTCCGACGACGCCATGATCGCGCTGCTCAATAAGGCGATCAGGCTGACGAAAGAAAGTCGCACCGAAGTGCAGCTTGCGCAAATCATCGACAACATCAGGGCGGGCGACCCCAAATGGATCGATCCCATATTGTCCGCCGTAAAGAAAGAGAAAAGCGAGAAGTTCAACGCTGTCCTTGCCCAGATACGGGAACTCAATGATATCCGGAATGGTGAAAAATAGTGTATACTTACCCATCTGTATAGCGCAAAATAGATAGAAGGAATTAACCCATGGATAATGAAGCGCTCACAACCTTGAGCACGAAAAAAGGGACGGTAACGATCGTGCGGAGAAAGATTACCGCCGAGGCGTACATAGAGTTTCTGACCAGAACGGACCTGGGCGCGCAATACCCAAAGGAACGGTTTCATGAACGAATCGGCAAGCTGGTCGCGAACGTACCGATTAGCCTCCTTGCGATCAATGAATCGGGGACGGTCGTCGGTGTGTGCTTTGGCCTGACCGATTTCGCGTATTGGTTAATGGTCACCGATTTGGGCATTGACCGGGAGTACGAAAAGAACGGGATAGGGTCCGCGATGCTCAAGGTCTCGCGGGAAGTGGCCGGCGGTGAAAAAGACATCATCGTATTCATAAACGCGAACGACGACGCGATTCCCTTTTACGAAAAGAGCGGCTTGTCAAAGGCCGAGAGTATGATGGAACTGGCCGACGTCGAGTGGACCGATTTCGTCGTAACGAAAGATTGCTTGCGATAGGTGAAAAAGCATGAATCAGATGAACGAGATGTATGACAATTTCTCCGATCGATACGATTTACTCATAAGCCATGAGGATTATCAGCATAATTTGCTTGCTTTCCTGAAGGCCAACGCGGAATGGAAAGGCAAATCGGTGTATGAGTTCGGCGCCGGGACCGGAAGAATAACGCAGTATTATGAGAATGATATTTCCGAAGCAGCCGTTTTTGACAATTCTGAAAACATGCTAAGCGCCGCACGGAAAAAGGTGACGAATAAAAATGTCACGATAAAAAAACTCGACAATACCGAGATGCACACGTTACAAGATCAGGTTGATATCGTCCTTGAAGGTTGGAGTTTTGGCCACTTGATTACGGAAAAAAAAGACGACATCTATACCTGGCTCAAATATATCGATAGCAACAGCAAGCGCCTGGCGAAAGAAAAGGTCATCATGATCGAAACGATGGGTACGAACGTAAATATACCGGGAGTACATAACGCCACCCTGGAAAAGATGTATCAGTATCTTGAGCAAAACGGATACAAAAAAAACATCATAAAAACCGATTATAAATTTGACTCCGTTGAGATGGCCGCAAGCACTCTGGGCGGCTTTTTCGGCACTGAAATGGAAAAGGCTATTTTGAATTCAAAGCGAAGCATTATTCCGGAATATACGGGGATCTGGATATGCAATACGAACGAGAAAGCCAAGGAAAAAAGGAAAAAGACAAAATATATCTTCGATCTATGATTCACGGCAGGGATCGGCGGCCCCGGCGGTGGGGGAGGTCGCGCGTACCTTAAAAAAATGAATGACGCGATGTAGCGGGTGGTGTATACTATCCTCAAACAAAAGGGATAAAAAGAATTAACCCATGGATAATGAAGTGCTCGCGACGCTATCTACGAAAAAAGGTTTAGTAACGATAGTGCGAAAGATTGCATGCAATAGGAGTACAAAAAAGGTAATAGGCAACCGCATAAAAAAATTGTATTGACGAGTAAAAAAAAATCCAACTGCTTCAACCTGCTTCGATAGAGTCGTGGTTTGCGCGCGCGCACCACGGCAAATCTGAAACGCTTATTGATTCACATAACTCGCCAATAAACCAACCCCAAATAAGTTTGGATAATGGGTGAATGACCCGTCTGCGGATGGGCTTCGCTATTTTAAAGACAAAGACAAAAGTAAGATGAGGAGGATACGAAAAATGCATGCAACGTAGACGAGGCTAGGTGCTAATCGAATTATGGATAATTTATTTATTAAGGAGTTTATGATGAAGAAAATTATGCAGATTATTTCGGTATTCACGATTTTGGCGCTTGTATCGTGTTCTCAAGGGTCAGGTTCTGGCGGCGACGATCCCGGTAAAGACGATCCCGGTACGGGACCATATAAACCGAATCTTCCCGCTCCGGTTGGAACGAATGAATTCCGCAATCAAAGTTTTCTTACCGACGAACACGATGGCGGAATCTATGATACCTTGATACAGTTTGAGGATGATACATATACTCGGTGGTATTATTCGAAGGGTAAATGGTTGTTAGATGGTAAGGGGAAGTATAGTTACAACACGGCGCAAAAAAAACTCCTGTTGGGTCAAACGGCAGAATATGATCAAGACAAGCAAGCTTGGATAGATCAAACAGACCAGGTAAGCGCTCTGGTGCTTGAAGGGCAAACGTATGGAGATACCGTAAGAAAGGCATGGGCCTTGACGTATGGAACGGCTATTAATGACTCATTTTCAAAGATAACCGCTTCAATTCTTGCTTGGTTTGCGAATCATCCAACGAGCGTTACGTATACGATTGGATCTCAAGTATCGCAAGGGGGTAAGGCTGGATTACAATTGACGGTTTTGTATGTATATGATACTTCGGTGCCGTGGTATAATCAAAGCAGCGGATGGTTTGAGTACGATAGCGAAGTTGCTTCAAGCACAGGATCCGATTGTAATATTGAACGAGGTATGTTTGGCATGGAAGTGCTAAATAGCGGTTCTATGGATTTCTTTGACGATGATAATACTTATGTATTGACGGGCGTTACCCCTTCAACGATCACAATGACAAGTATGAAAAACGCAAATAACGAGGTTGTGTTCAATTATCTTAAAAGCGGAGATAGCACGAATCCAGTGATTACGGTAAGTAGAGTAGGGGAAGGGTCCGTACAATTCACTTGGGAGCCGCATGATGATATCTAGAAAACTAACCTGCCAGCGGGAGTAGCCTGAGTCGGCTGTAGTCGTGGTTTGCGCTTTGGCTTTCGGCCGGCGCAAACCGCGCATAAGGAATTTCGAAGTCTCGTATCAGGTTTTTCCCTGTTGGAAAAAAAACGCTCTCTGGGTAGCCTGTCTGTACATACCGATTCAAATACATCGGTAAATCATTCAGATAGGAGATCAGTCATGAACGACAACAAGTCAAAGAACACGAAGAACCCGGGAAGCGCGCCGGTACAGGCTCCCAAGGCCCCCGTCAAGGAAGCGCCGAAGGCAAATACACCCAACGGAAAGAAGTAATTTTCGGAACGTTTTTTTATCTGCACCGGTCGCCTTAGCCTGACCGGTGCGGTTCGGTAAAATCCATGCGCTCAGGCTAAACCGGGGTGATTTCCTCGCGAATGGCATATTTCGTCAATTCGGCAATGCTGTGCAAGTCAAGCTTGTCCATAAGTTGCTGCCGGTGAGTTTCGATCGTTTTAACGCTGATCGAAAGAGTCAGGGCGATTTCCTTGGTAGATTTTCCCTCGGCTACCGCTTGCAGAATCTCGAGTTCGCGACTGGTCAAAAGCGAATAGGCAGAACCGGTTTTCATCGCCGAATTTTGGGCAAATTCCATTATGAGCGACGAGGAAACCAGGGAACTGATAAAAATGCGATTTTGCGTCAATGAATGAATCGCCTCAACCAATTCGTCAAAAGAATTTTCCTTCAATACGTATCCGGTCGCCCCGGCGCGCAGCATATCAAGGATGATATGATGTTCGTGATGGGCGGAAAGGGCCAGTATGCGAATCTCGGGAAACAATCCTTTCATCTGACGGACGGTTTCTATCCCGTTCATCTCGGGCATTCCCACGTCCATAATGACTAAATCAGGGGACACGTCCCCGACAAGCGAGAGCGCGTCTTTACCGTTCGGCGCGGTACCGACAATTTCCAGCTCCGGGCGCGAACCAATCAGGACAGAAAGCCCCTCGCGAAACATCCGGTGGTCGTCAACGAGCATGATGCGTGTTTTCATACTACGTATCAGTTATGGAAGACGCCGTCAACCGTGCACTCGCCGTGCCTTCCTTCGAGGGAGAGCACGTTGCCCGCAAGCGGAACACCGTCCATGGTCAGGGCGAAACGGGAATCGAGGGAACGGACAAAGCCCGCGCCCTTGCGATAGCGTACGCGGAGGGTCAGATCGCCGGTTTTCAGGACAAGAGACACCTCGGTGTCCGATTCGCGGAGAACCGGATCGAGCTTCAGGCCTTCGCTCGTATACTCGATTCCAAAACCCCTCATAAGTGAAAGGATCATCCAGGTCGCCGTTCCGCTCAGGAGCGGCCCGATGTTTTCGCCGGTCTCGCTGTTGTTGTACTGGGTGCAGAAGCGCGGATTGCCGGCAAGCGTGAACGGATCGTCCATCGAGCGGACCGGGCAGGCGAGGTCGATCATCGCCCAGGCTTCTGCCGCGAGCTCGCGGGCAAGAGTCGCGTCCTTTACGTCCCGGGCTGCGTCGAACATGGCGGCGACGGCCATCATCGCGGCATGCTTGAATACCGCCCCGTTCTCGCGGTCGCCGGGGAAATACTCCGAGGTCGCCACGCCGGGAACGACCCGGCTTAAGTCCATGGGCGAGACCAGCTTAAGACCGAACGGGGTCTTCAGTTTTTCCTTGACGAGGGCGAACATCGATTTGATCTGCGCCTCGTCCGCGATACCCGAAAGGATAGACCAGGAAAAGCTGTTGAGGAAGAGGATGCCGCGGCTGCCGTCGGTCGCGAGGCCGTCGTCGTCCGCTCCCGCGTGGGTAAAGCCCGGATACTGGTTCAAAAGAAGGCGCGTGAAATTCCTGCCCTTCCAGGCATGCGCATTGAGGCTGTCCTTCAGCTTCGCGATAATGCCGTCAGCCCAGCGGAGGGTACTTAAGTCTTTCATGAGGTCTGCAAAGTAGGCAAGTTCGCGGGCGGCGGTAACGGCGAGGAAGGCGTTCATCACGCTTTCGGTGCCGGTCGATTTGAAAGTGCCCGTCTCCTTCCATATTTTCTCTTTTTCAGGCCCGCTTACGTAATTGGCGTCGAGCTTGAGGCAGTCGTTCCAGTCGGCGAGATCGAGAAGGGGGAGCCCGTGGGCGCCGACCGATATCTCGGTCGAGTAGCGGAGCGCGGCCTTGAGCGTCTCGAAGAGGCTGCGCTTTTTCCCCGTGCCGTCGGCGAGCGGGGCTTCCGCGTCGAGAATCGATGAGTCGCCGGTGAGCCTGACGTAGCGGCCGACTGCCTGGTGAAGCCACAGCGCGTCGTCAGACCATTTCCCGGCTTCCTTTCCCTTCCAGAAAAAGTTATGGTTCGCGTAGCCGAACTCGAAAACCTGGGCAGCCCAGTCGAGGATGAGCGTCCGCACGAGGGCGCTTTGGCCGCTTGCGGTAAAGTAGTAGAGCGAGGCGAACAGGTCCTGGATCTCGCGGAAGCCGATTTCGCGGTAGCCTTTTTGCGTCTGGGCGAACGAGCGCGAGACGAAGCTCTGGTACAAAACCTGGAACGGAAGGTTCTTGCTGCAATAGGTCGAAAAGTTTTCGTCGCCCGACTTGACCGTAAGGAAGGAGGAAAACCTTTCCTGGAAATCATTGACGGCAGCAAGGGTTTCCGCAAGCGCGTCTGCGTTCAGGTATTTTTCGGCGAGATGGCTCACCTCGGTATCAAGGTCTTTTTCGTCGAATTGGCCACCGCCCATCGGGGAAACGAGGCCGGTAAAGGCGTCGACCGTCGCCGTCTCGCCCGGTTCGATGACGAGCTCCCCCGCAAGCGCGAAAAAGCCCGGCCCTTTGCGGGTAAGGCGGTTGGAAAGCCGCGCGAGTCCCGCCGGCCGGTCGGCGGATCCTCCTCCGGTGAACTCCGTGTAGTCCAGGGAGAACTCCTCGCTCAGGCGCGAGCTCCGTTTGTCCCGGAAGATGACGGTGGCAAAGCGCCGGTCGCTTCGGTCCTGCGCCGGATAGTAAGAGGGGCTGACGGCAAGAATACCGCCGTCGGCGGTTTTAAGAATGCCGCCTTCCATGATGATGGTGCTGTAAAGAACGTCTTCCTGCAGGGCGCCGGGTTTTGTCGGGCCGAACATGCCGGTATACACGGGCCTGATCGTCCGCGTTTTGGCTCCTGCGTTGCGGATGGTGATCCGTTGCGCCTCGACGGCCAGGGGCATGCCCTTTTCCTGCGGAAGGACGAAGATCGTCCTTTGTATCTCAAGGCCGCATTTGGTGACATACGTTATCTCGGTCTGGTTTTGTCCGTGGCGGCAGGTGCCCTCTACCACGCGCTCGTCTTCGGGGCTCGCCGAGTGGAATATCTGCGCGCCGAACTCCGCGAGAAAGAATTGCCGGTTACAGGGGAATCCGTTTTCTTCCTGCCTGAGGTCCCAGCGGGTGGCGAGCACCTGCGTTGCCGCGTGGCTGCGGAAGCTTCCGCGGCCCAGGCGGTCCACGACGCTTTTCGGCGTCGTCTGGAGCGGAAAGGGATAGCCGATTCGGTTTCCGAGCAGAAGATTAACGGCGAAGTGCGGGCCGGGAAGCGGGCTTTTCAGGTCGATGAGGTGGCTGCCGTCCTTTTCAAGCGTGCCGGCCCAATGGGGGACGGCTTCCAGAATTGACTTAACCTTCAGGACAAGCCCTGCCTCGGGCTGTATCGCCTCGGGTTTCCCCTTGCCGTTTGTAAAGAAAGAAGGCGTATTTCCGTTCGCGCCCTGAACGATCAAAAGCGAGCTTTTTTCCGCAAAGACCGCGTCGGCAAAGGAGCAGAAAACCGGATCGGCGAAGAGACAGCGCATGACGGGCGCCTTGAAGGGAAGGCCGCAAACGCCGACCGCAAAAAGTTCCCGGCTGCTTACGAACAGGGCGTCGGCCGCGCCGGTAAAGTGGGATCCAAAGAGGGAGGCGAGAACGGCCTCGGGATTGTTGGCGTTCTGCCGGGCGCTAATATACGTATTCATATAAATATCTCCGCTGTAACCATGGATAATTAGTTATACGGCATATCCCGGAGAAAGGAAAGTATATTTGATGTATGCTATTACGGAAGCCTTGTATATGATAGAAAAGTAGAGGGGGACGGATGAAAACGGTTATCGCAAAACAGCTTCGAAAGCCTTCTGGCTTACTTGGATTTCTGACGGGAAGATTGCTGGCCAAGCAGAATGTGTTTACCTATCAAGCCATAGAGAAATATCTTGAGTTCTTCGAAATACGGCATGCCTTTGAGATTGGATATGGCCCTGGCGCCGGCGTTCAATATTTCCATAATAAGTATGGAATTAAAATCGATGGAGTTGATTTTTCCAAAACGATGTACAAGGCGGCGACGAGGAAAAATAAAATTGGAATAAAAAATGACGCGATCGTTCTGCGGCACAGCGATTTCCTCACCATGGAAAATATCGGTGACCGATATGATTGCGTGTACTTTGCCAACGTAACGTATTTCTGGAATGATTTAGTCCAGCCGTTTGCGAAAATCCGGGATATGATCAAGGAGAATGGTAAGTTGGTGTTTTACATGACGAACGATTCTTTCCTTGCGACAAAGCCCGTGACGCAAACTGAAGTGTTCAATAAATATTCCTATGCTTTCGTGACAGAAACGCTTTCGAATGTCGGGTTCAAGGACGTACGCCATCATCAGGTCGTTGCCCAAAACGATGATTTCCTGATAATCGAAGCGACAAAAAAGTAACGCCGGGCGCGGAAAAAATATGGTACAATACCCTCATGAGTGACGCAATAATCGGATATGGCAGAACGGCCGACGTAGTTTCGTATGATCACGCGTGCGTGATCAAGCTCTTCAAGCCCTTCATGGACGGGGCTTCCATCGATCGGGAGTTTCGCTTTGCCTCGGTCGCGTACCGGGAACACTTGCCGACCCCAAAGCCGGTGGAGGTCGTCGCGCGGGATGGAAGGACCGGTATCGTTTATGAACGCGTTGACGGGAAATCGCTTTTGAAGATGCTATCGGACAATCCGATGGCGATGCCGGCAATAGCGAAAACGATGGCAATGCTCCATTGCAAGATCAATGCCGTCGCGTATGATGACGCCGAGAATACCCAAAAAAATAACATCGAGTACGCGATCAAACTGACGCAGGATATCGGCGAGGCCGACAAAGCGCGCATCATCGCGTACCTTCGCGCTCTCCCGGACGGCGCCCGGCTTTGTCACGGCGACTTTCACCCGGATAACGTTATCGTGAACGACAAGCCCTGGATCATCGACTGGATGACGTGCTCGTCCGGAAATCCATTGGGCGATATCGCGCGAAGCAAACTCCTGATTGAAACGAACGAGATTCCGCGCAACATGCCGCCCGCGATGCGGATGCTCATGGGGTTCGGACAGTGGAAATTAGCCCAAACGTATATCGCCGAGTATTGCAGGGTCAGCAAGGCAAAACGGCGCGATATCGAAGCCTGGATGCTCCCGCTCTACGCCGCTCGCCTCGCCGAAAACCTCTCGGATAGCGAAAAGCGCATAGTCCACGCGAAGATGCGAAAAGAGATGAAGAGAAGGCTGCGCGCTTAAGGTGAATGCCTGAGCGGTACGCGAAAGACCATCGCAAGGACGCAAAACATGACCACTCTATATTTCGTCAGGCACGCGGAACCGCTTCATTCATGGGAAGACGATCGCACTCGCCCGTTGACCGATGAGGGAACGCATGACGCGAATCAAGTAACGGCTTTCTTTGAAGGCTTACAGATCGACGCCTTTATATCGAGCCCGTACAAAAGAAGCTATGAAACCATCCTTCCTACGGCCAGGCTTTTCAAAAAGGATATCGAAACAGACGAACGGTTGCGAGAGAGAAAAGCGGGGGCGAACGGGAACAACAGGGAGTTCTTCCGCAAACGATGGGAGGACAAAACCTTCGCCGAAGCCGATGGCGAATCCATTGCGTCGGTGCAAAATCGAAACATCTCCGCCTTGAACGATATATTGAAACGCGAGCCGAAGAGGACGGTGGTGATCGGCACCCATGGCACGGCGTTGAGCAGCATAATCAATTACTATAACCCAAGCTTTGGCTGCGACGATTATCTGCGCATCATCAATTTCATGCCCTATGTTATCGAAATGACCTTTAACGGAAACGAGTATTTGGGAATGAAAGAGAAAGTTATTATCGAGAAGAAATTTAAAGGATAGAAACTAAAAACAAGAGGAGAAGAAAATGAGGAAGATTATCGTGATGGCGCTGGTGGCAGTTTGTTCAGTGTCGCTTTTTGCCGAAACGCCTGAAGTCAAGAGGTTTGTACCGGTAGACGCGCTGGTCGAGCACGGCATAAAGGAAGTGACCAACCCCGGCGAAGGCGTTTACTATTCGCCTAACGATATGCGCACGTGGGATATCGGGGTAATCTACACGAAGAACACCAAGTACGCGATTGAGTGCTTGCAATACCAAAAAGAAGACGGAATACGGTACAAGAACTACGGCGTGTATAAGGACGTCAACATTGAGTACCTCTTCGCGCAAATAAACGGAGGATTAAACAGGTACTTCAAAAGGCAGATTCGCGTGCAAAGCGTTCCGGAGAAAAGCGACATGGTCAAATATTACGTCTATGTCGATCTGCTTATCGATCTTAACGGAAGGTCAGGGGCGATCTCTACGTTGACGGTTAACCTTTATTTCGTAAACAAGAACAATGAGCTTTTGGGGAAACTAACGACATGGGGTGAGGGCCTGGTAGGCTTTCCGGCAACTGAAGTAGGCGTCATGAAGGCAGCAAGAGACTTGGGCTGCAACATGGACGTATTCCTTGAAGGCGGGTTGGATTTCTGCAAACCGTAAAAAGAACGCTCTCTGTATTCGCCCGGCACGCGGAGCCGCTTCATTCATGGCATGAACCCCTTATCAAGCGGTTCTTTCGCGAGCCTTAGGTTCACGTGGCAATACCCGCCGGGATTCTTCTCGAGGTAGTCCTGATGATACTGTTCCGCTGGGTAAAACGCCCCGGCCGCGCGGATCTCTGTCACGATCGGGTCTGGGTACGCGCCGCTCGCTTCCAGATCCTTCACGACGGAAATCGCGATGTCCCGCTGGCGTTCGCCAACCGTAAATATTGCAGAGCGATATTGGCTTCCAAAGTCGTTGCCCTGACGGTCTTCAGTCGTCGGGTCGTGCATGCGGAAAAAATGCAGGAGGAGGTCCCGGTAGTCGATGACCGCCGGGTCAAACGTCACGCTGATGGCCTCCGCGTGCCCTGTCGTTCCCGAACGCACCGCTTCGTACGATGGCCGCACGGTAAGGCCGCCGGAGTATCCGACTTCAGTAGAAACGACTCCGTCCAGCTGGCGGAAATACCCTTCGGTGCCCCAGAAGCAGCCGGCCGCGAAGATGGCGGTCTCCGTCTTCCGTCCCGGCATGTACGCGCCGTAGCCTTCTTTGTCAAAATCTTGTTCGCCAATGAAGCGGAGCGCCGCCGAGTTGATGCAATACCGCAAACCGTTCGCCCCCGGTCCGTCGTCAAACACGTGGCCCAAATGCGAGTCCGCCGACGCACTGCGCACCTCGACCCGCGTCATTCCGGCGCTCGCGTCCTTTTTTTCGTACACGGCGCCGCCTTCTATGGGTTTGGTAAAGCTCGGCCATCCGGTGCCGGAGTCGAATTTATCCTCGGAACTGAAAAGCGGAATGCCTGACACGACGTCGACGTACATTCCCTTTTCGTGGTTGTCCCAATACGCGTTGGCGAACGGCGGCTCGGTGCCGCACTGTTGCGTGACGCGGTATTGCTCGTCGGTAAGCGCTTCCTTTATCGATCCAACTGTTCGTTTCATAACGACCACCTGAAGTAAATATAAGAAATTGGTTAGGGAAAAGTAAAGGACGAAAAAACCGTTACGCCTCGCCCGAGGTGCCTGATGTCCCCGCGACGCGGGCGAGCCAGTACGAAAGGCAGGTGAGGAGGTGATCGTGGTCGATCGGCTTCGTGATGAAGTCGTTCATCCCCGCGCCGAGCACGCAATCGCGGACAGCGCTGTCCGCGTCGGCGGTAAGCGCGATGATCACCGGTTGCGCGATATCTTCCCGGGCTCGTATCGCGCGCGCGACCGCTATCCCGTCAAGCTCGGGCATGTGAAGGTCAAGAAGGATAACGTCAAAGCCGCCTGAATCCGCGAGCGCAAGCTCGAGCGCCTCGGGGCCTCCCTGCGCGGCTCGAATCGCGAGCCCGGAATCCCTGAGACATTCCTCGAGAATCATCAGATTGATCTCGTTGTCGTCCACGATGAGCACGGAGGCGCCCGGGAGCGGCGCGCCCTTCGCGGAGCCTTCGCGCGCGCCCTCGCTCGAACCTTCGCCTTCCGCGCCGACCGGTGAATCTGCGTTTTCGTCAGGCGCTCTCTCTTGCGGCACCTCGAAGAAAAACTCCGTCCCGACGCCAACCGTGCTCGAAACGCCGATTGAACCGTCCATCGCCTCGACGAGCGCCTTGCTGATCGCGAGCCCGAGCCCGGTGCCGCCGTATTCCTTGGTCGTCGAGGAATCTGCCTGCGAAAACGCCTTGAAAAGCCTGGTCATCTGGGCTTCGGATATCCCGATACCGGAGTCGGTAACGGCGAAGCGGATCCGAAGGTCACCCTCTGCGGAAGCCTCCGTGATCGCCTGAGCGGACATGGGTGCGATCGATATTTTGATGAACCCGCGCTTCGTGAACTTGGCGGCGTTCATCGCGAGGTTTAAGAGGATTTGACCGAGGCGGAGCTCGTCGCCGACGAGCCGGTCGGGTATCGAAGGATCGACCGTGATTTCAAGGGAAAGCCCCTTTCCCTCGACGAGCGGAAACAGGATGCTCTCGATGCGACTCAAGAGGGTGCGGATAGAGTACGTCGCCTTGTTGAGCTCAAGCTTGCCTGACTCGATCTTCGAGAAGTCAAGCACGTCGTTGATGATCCCGAGCAGGATCTTCGACGAGTTTCGCATCATCGAGCAGTATTCGGCCTGCTTGGTGTCGAGTTTGGTTTTTTCCATCAGGTGGGTAAGTCCCACGATCGCGTTGAGCGGCGTCCTGATCTCGTGACTGATGTGCGCGATGAAATGGCTCTTCGCCCGGTTCGCGCTTCTCGCCTCCTCGGTTGCCGACTCAAGCTTGACCGTGCGTTCGTGCACGAGACTGTCGAGGCCGTTCCGGTAGCGGAGGAGCTCGCTGTTCGCGTCGCGGAGCGTCTCGCAGCTCTTGGTGAAGTGTCGGTCGTACTCGACGATCTTCGAGAGGGAACGGTATACGAGCGCCGCGAGGATGACCGCCGTGATTACCACGTAGGCCCATCCCTTGACGATGCTCACGGCAGTCTTGAGCGCGGGCTCTTGCACGAGAAAGTCGACGATGAGATCCGAAAAGAATATCCAGAGGGCCCCGAACACGAGGTATACCCCGGCGATCCGGAAGGCGCTCATGAGGGAAACCGCCTCCGGGCTTGCGCCAAAACGCCACAGCGCGGAAGCTTTGTGGGTAAAGAGCCCGAACCGGACGCGGTTTCTTCTCATGGTGGTTTTGGTCATAATCGATATCAGTATACCCCAGGCTGATTTATCACGCGAGGAAAAAAAACTTTTATCGCGCTTTCCCTCGATAAAGGGCGCTACGTATCCCGGTTTAGGGTGGACATGACCGACAGGAGGTTTTTCGAGTTCTCAAATAGCTGTTCCGAGGTTTCGGCCATCTCCTCGGCTATGCGCGAATTACCCTGCGTCACTTCGTTCAACTGATTCATGCCCGCGTTAATCTGCTCGAGTCCCTTGTCCTGTTCGCCGGATGAAATCGAGATATCGTGCGTTCTCTCCGTTGTCTGCCGTATCAGCTCGAAGATTTCGGAAAGCGTGGAGCCGGTTTTTTCGGATATGACCACGGTTTTTGACGCAAGCTCGCCGATCTCTATGGACGCTTCCTGACTTTTTTCGGCCAACTTTCTGACCTCTCCCGCGACGACGGCGAATCCCTTGCCGTAATCACCCGCCCTTGCCGCCTCAATCGCGGCGTTAAGCGCAAGCAGGTTTGTCTGGGACGCGATATCCTTGACGATATTCGTCTTGTTCGCTATTTCCTTTACCGCGCTAACCGTCGACTCGACGTCCTTCATTCCGGCGTCCGCAAGCTGGGAGGTTCTGTTGGACAGCGCAGAGGTATCCTTCGCGTTTCCGGCATTCTGCGATACCGACGATCCGAGCTCCTCGAGCGATGACGTTATTTCCTCAAGGTTTGCCGCCTGCTCGCTGGACGCGCTGCTCAGGCTCTGAGAGCTCGTATTGATCTTTTCGGACGCGCTGGAAAGGCCTTTTGATATGCTGTTCGCGGATTCCATGACCTCCAGTATTTTTTCGTATTGTTCTTTATTTTCTTGGGCGGATTTTTCGGCCTGACTGAGCGATTTTTCGCTTATTGAGTTTATCAAAAGCGACAGAATATACGAGATGACCATTGATGCGGTCATACTGATCGGCCCGAATTGCGCCTGTACCACGAATGTTTTATCGAAAAACGGTTCGGCCGATTTAAAGAAGTAAATCTCGACCGCTATGAATGCGCCGCTTATGAGCGTCAAAATCAACTTGCGGCAGAAAAGCGATGCCTAGATCAAGATCATGAACATGAAAACGATATAGCTTACGAATCTGGGATACTCGGTTGCGTTTAACTGCGTGAGTAATCCCGCTGCAACGAGGGTGGCGTTCAGTATCGTGATAAAGTTTGCCGACGCGTAATATAAGCCCACTCGCAGGAAGAGCAAACAGATAATTCCGCCGATCGTTCCAGAGGAAATGACGACAACGCTCGTGAGCGTAGCGTTGCCGGACGCAAGTATTGCAACTAAAAACAATGCCATAAGAGCGCAAAAAAAGAGGCCGAAATACATAAGCGCGTTAGCTTTTAGCTGCAGCTGGTACTGCCTTTTGCGATATGTAGTCAGGAAAAAATTGGTAAGAAAGTCCTTCATTGCTCGAGCTCCTCCGGGATAATGGTTCGATGTCATTTTTATACATCTGAATACTTACACTGTAATTTAAGGGAAGATAAAATGCAAAAAAGCGTCGCCAAAAACGGGGAACAGATGTTATTATTGAAGGAATTGTTTCTCGCTGTGCGAATCATTCGGCTGCACGCGAACGAGGTTCTGACGATCGGACCGAGTTGGTTCGCTTCGCGCTTGAAGAGGAATATAAAAAGGGCGTCTCGGTAGTCAATGTATCCTGCGCCGATTGTGACATAGAGATGTACGCAAAGATGGGGTTTAACCAAAGAATTGGCAATACGATGGCGCATATAAAGGCATGAAAACCAACGTTATAGTTTTGGAATTTACGGAAAGGGGAATTGATGGACACGGACAGGATAAAAGAACGGTTTGACTTGGTCGCTTCAAATTATGATTCGCAGCGAAGAAAGTTCATCCCCTGCTATGATGACTATTACCTTGCGATGGTAAACTTTATCGCGCAGTCATTTAGCGAGCCAAAGAAGGTGGTCGACCTGGGCGCGGGAACGGGTTTGTTGACCAGCTTTTTCTATCAACGATACCCGCAGGCTCAGTATACGCTTATCGATATATCGGAGAGTATGCTTGAGGTTGCCAAAGAGCGGTTTGACGGTATTGATACTGTCTTGTACCGGGTTTCAGATTATTCCAATAAGCTCGACATCGCGGAAGCAGATCTGATCATATCGGGATTATCGATTCATCATCTATCAAATGACGATAAGCAAAAACTGTATAACGATATCTTCCAGAAACTTCCTGAAAACGGGATGTTCGTCAATTTTGACCAGTTTAACGCCGAAAGCGCTTATGTAAACGAGTTATACAATAAGTTTTGGTATGCGCAAATAGTGGACAGTGACCTGCCGAAAAATGAACATGAAAAATGGCTCAAGAGGCGGGAGCTGGATCAGGAGAATACGATCGATGAGACAAAACAAATGCTGAAGAACGCGGGATTTGCTATCGTTGAGTGTATTTATTCATATATGAAGTTTGGCGTCGTAATCGCGCAAACGAAAAAAGCCTGATAATCGATTCGAGGATCTATACATGAGTACCGTCACGCAGCAATGGAATCCCTGGCAGAAAGAACTTTCGCGGTTACTATCATCCCCTGATAAATTTGACGAGGCGATGTTTCTTTGCGCGCGGATGCACAATGAGGCGCATGATCTTGGGAACCAAAGTTCGTCGACGATCTTCCAGTCGTTGCTGAAGAATCTCGCGCCCGAAGCGATCGGCTACCGTCCGGAAAAATCGTTCAGCTCCATCGCCTGGAATATCTGGCATATCACCCGGATCGAGGACGCGATCGCGAATATCCTTATCGCCGATGCCGATCAGGTGTTGAACAAAGAGTGGCTCGATAAAATGAACGTAAAGATCACCGACACCGGAAACGCCTTCACGAGTGCGGACGTCGACGCGCTCGATGGCAGGATAAACGCGAAGGAGTTGCTGAATTACAGAAAGGCCGTTGGAAAAAGCACGCAGAAGGTTTTGAAGAACATTCGCGCGGTTGACAAAAAAAGAAAGCCGACGCCGGCGCAGCTGAAGCGAATCGTCTCCGAGAAGGTGTTGTCGAAAGAGCCGGACTCAATCTGGCTGCTGGATTTTTGGAAAGGCAAGACGATAGCCGGCCTGTTGACGATGCCAATAACCCGGCACCAGATCGTGCATATAAACGACTGCTTCAAATTGAAAGAACGGTATCAGAAGAATACCGCTCGCTAATCGTAGCGCGCGTGCAAAACTCATTAGGGCTTGCGGGGTAAAGGACTATATCGACAAAAGAAGTAGAAAAAACGGGAATTAGTGACTACACTGTACTGAACGAGCCAAGGAGGAACGCGTGAAGAGAAATCACCTGGTGTTATTGATACTGTGTTTCGCGTATATTGGGTGCAAAACCGTAGCTACGGTCGAAGAGCCAAAAAAGTTTCATGATATTGAACTCATATGCGGAAACGCGTCCGCGACGATAGCCGGCAAAAACATCCGTACCGTTCTCCTGGCGCAGGAACCAAAGACGAAGCAGAAGTTGATCGTTGAGGTTTATTTCGACGAAACGGGCGTCAAAATCGCCAATGCCTTGATACGGAAAAACAGCGGAAAGGAATTATCATTGATCATTCCCGGACGCATGCTCCTCGTGGGAAAGATGGACCAGGAAATACAGGATGACAAGGTTAGCATTGCAAGCTATTCGCAGGCGGTGGCGGAAGAAATCGTGGCATTGCTGACAAAAAAATAGAAAACCTTTGTACGCTGCGCTGCAATAAAACTCGTTGACATCCTGCACGATATGCCTTACCAATAATAGTAATTATATGGAGGGTTGTACTATTGAAGATTGGATTATTCGGTTTTGGTAAAACGGGGCGTGCTGTCGCGACGGCGATCCTTAACAACAAAGAGCATACGCTTGAATGGGTCGTCAGGAAGACTAAAACGCTTGATCATCGTTCCGCTCCGGAATTCCTCGGGCTTCCGTCGAGCGAGCCAGGATTGATATATTCCAAGGATGACCTTGAAGAAGTATTTGGGGACGAGCGTCTCGCCGTCGACGCCATTATCGACTTTTCGTCGCCGGACAGCGTATACGAATACGCCGACTATGCAATGCAGAAGAAGGTAATTGTCATTTCGGCAATATCCAAATATGGCGAAAATGAGATGGCGAAGCTGAAGGAGCTTGGCGCGCACACGCGGGTTCTGTGGTCGCCCAACATTACCATCGGGATCAACTTCTTGATCGTCGCCGCGAAGGTGTTGCAGCGGATCGCGCCCTACGCCGACATAGAGATCATTGAGGAACATTTTAAGGGCAAGGCTGATGTGTCGGGCACCGCGAAGATCATCGCGAACCATCTTGAAAAGGACGTCGACGACATAAAGACGATACGCGCGGGCGGGATTATCGGCCGTCATGAAATCCTCTTTGGCTTCCCGTACCAAACCGTCAGGCTATCGCACGATTCAATATCCCGCGAGGCGTTTGGCAACGGCGCACTCTTTGCCTTGAACAGCATACAGTCGAAGGAAAACGGCCTCTATACGATGGAGGATATCATGCAAAGCTATTTCAATCTCGCGCACGAGTCGGCGTGAGCAGGGTGTTGTCGCGTATTCGCTCGTAACACCCAAAAAAGAAGCCCCTTAGCTTCGTAAGGGGCTTTGTCTTGCATTGTTGAGACCCGTTCCCTATTCCACGGTCGGAATGGTTGCGGCCTCGGGATTTTCTTTTTTATAGCGCTTCACGCAATCGTCGCAGAGGTCGGTGATGTTTTGGTTTGACTTCGCGTCGGCGACGGTTCCCGGGGAACCGACTCCCGCTTCTCTGCCCTCAATATGGAAGCAATCCTCAAAAAGGTGATAGCTTCCGCCTTTCGACGTCCAGTACACGATGTTCTGTCCCGTCAAGTCGGTGACCTGTTTTGTTTCCTCGGTATATTTTTCGATGGAAGCCGGGTTGAAGTCGATACCGACGTATGCCGCTCCCAGGAGAGCAACGATTGCGATGACCCCGATGATTCCCTTTTGCTTGCCGTCAAGCTTCTTGCTTTTGAAAACGATGACGATTACGGGGAGAAAGGCGATGATCGCGATGACCACCCCAAGCTGGTTCTGAACGAAGAATCGTATCGGATCCTTCTCGGATGCGGGATCAAGGTGATTTGCCTTCTTCCAGAGGAGCGAACCGGCGATGACGAAGACCAGGTCGAGAACGATGAATACGATGAGCCAGACCATCAGGTTCGAAACCATGAAGGGCGGCAATATCTCTCCTTTGACGAGAAGCAGTATCGCGAGGGCTTCGAACGCTATTGCGACGACCCACGCCAGAATCGCGATAAGGCGGAAGCTTCCCGCTTTTTTTTTCGATTCCGGGCTCGCGACCCAGGTTCCCGCGCTCTCTCCAGCGCCTGTGTTTTTGCCTTTTTTCTCTGCCATGATATGCCTCCTGAGCACACGTCGATACGATGTACGTAATTATCAATTTTGGCTCTCCATTTGTCAACGTAAAAAAACAATGCAAGTTTTTTTCTTGACACTGTGCCATATACGCGCGACGATTTACGTAAACACCGCTAAAGGAGAATTTATGGGCATTCTTGAGTCTCTCGCCTCCGAGCTATTGAAAGGGGCGACCGGTAAGAAAACGGGAAAAAAATCAGGGGCAACGAAAGCCGGACAGGGAGCGGAGCTCGCGGAAGTTGTATTGGATATCGTTCTGCGGATAGGGGTTCCCAAACTGATCGAGATGTTCAATGACGCCGGTCTCCAAAAGAAGATAGCGTCATGGATACAGCCCGGGGAGAACCAGTCGATAAGCGCCGCTGAGGTCACGAAGGCCCTCGGCTCAACCATCATCGGCGAGATCGCCAAGAAAACCGGCATGAAGGCGCCTTCGGTTGCGTCGGGACTCGCGAAAAGCCTCCCGATGGTGATTGATGCGTTGACGCCGGACGGCGATACCGACGACGCCCACGTCAAGAAAGCCTCCGGCAACCTCGATCTCGGCGAGATCGGCAGTCTGCTCGGAGCATTTCTGAAATAAACCGTTCAGCCTGCCGACATGAGAGGGCACACGCCCTTTCGCGCGGCAGGCGAACCGACCCGTCTTAGTCCTTTACTTCCACGACCTCGGCCGAACCCGCGTTAGCCTTAACCGATTCGATACCGTTCATGCAACTTGACTTTGACTCATACGCCTCGCTCGTCGCGATGATCTGCCCGTTCGCGGCCTTAAGCCGGAAGCGGAACTTTCCTGATTTGTCTGCGTAGTACTCGAACTTTGCTGCCATTTATAAGCCTCCAGAAAAGATTGATATACTCAGTATAAGTTCGCTCGTTGGAATTATCAAATTATGGCGATATCCTGGCGCGTCGCGATATTCGAGCGGTGGCAGGCGCGGCGCGTGTCGCTTATACTATTAATAGGTACCGTCTGAATGATTTATAGTCATGGTGCAAAGGAGCGCATATGTTTGGCAGGTTCTGTTCGGGTCTTTATGGAGCCTATGGTTGGGGAGGTATCGGTATGGGCATATTCATAGTGACAGTTGCGGTCCTGGTGGTCGTTGTGCTCGTTCGGTTGCTCGATACGAACCGAAACAGGATTTCTTCCACGGAGACAGCTCTTGAGATACTTGAAAAGAGATACGCTAAGGGTGAAATCTCCAAGGATGAATTCGACAAGATCAAAAACGATCTGACAAAATGATGCCGGGGAAGGCCTGAGTATGTGACTGCTTTTGCCGGCAATATATAGGAGGCGTGAATATGAAAGGAAACGAGAAAATCGTCGAAAGGCTGAATGCCTTGTTGAGCGACGAGCTGGCGGCGGCGAATCAGTACATTCTCCATGCGGAGATTTGCGAGAACTGGCTTTACGGCAAGCTTCATGATTCCATCAAAAAGCGGGCAATAGACGAAATGAAGCACGCCGAAAGGCTGATAGCTCGAATCCTATTTCTTGAAGGAAGACCCATCGTGAACCAGATCGGCGCGATCGCCATCGGGATCGACGTTGAGGATATGAACAAAAAAGATTGGGGGGCCGAAAAGAAGGCCATTGACGACTACAACGCGGCCATCAGGATTGCGCAGGAGCTGGGCGACAACGGAACGAAGGAGATACTCGATTCCATTCTTTCCGACGAAGAAGCGCATATCGACGCCATTGAGGGACAGCGGGACCAGATTTCGCAGATGGGTATCGCTACCTATTTGGGACAGCAGATGTGAGGGGGGATTATGAGAGTCGCAATCGTTTTTTATTCGATGTACGGGCATATGTATAAAATGGCTCAAGCCGCCGCCGAGGGCGCGATTTCTACGGGAGCGGACGTGAAGCTTCTGCGCATCGCGGAAAACCTTTCGCCCGAGATTCTTGCAATGGCGCACGCGACGGACGCGCAAAAGTCTTTTAGCGACGTTCCCATCGTCAAGCCGGAAGACCTCGAATGGGCCGACGGAATCATATTCGGCGTTCCTACCCGCTATGGAAACATGCCGGGTCAGGTCGCCGCGTTTTTTGACTCCACGGGACCTGTCTGGTCTCGTGGGGGCCTCGTGGGAAAAATCGGTTCGGTGATGAGCTCGAGCGCGACGCAGCACGGGGGCGCCGTGACGACGATACATCACGTGCATACGACCCTGCTCGCCCATGGCATGCTCGTGACGGGGCTTCCCTATAAAATGTATCCGGCCCTTTTTGACACGACCGACGTAAATGGCGGATCCGTGTTCGGCGCCACGGCGATTACGGGAGGCGACGGCGCGCGAATGCCGACCGAGCATGAACTCGGCGCGGCGAGGGCGCAAGGGATCTGGGTCGCGAAACTCGCGGGCTCGATCACGGAAAACTGCGAGACCATCAGCCGCCAACCCATATAAGGATCTTCATGATGCACCCTACCGATATTTCCATAGTAATCGCGGGCGAGGCTGGGCAAGGGATTCAATCGATTGAATCCCTGCTCACGGTTTTGGCGAAGAAAGCGTTCTATAACGTGTTCGCCACGAAGGAATACATGTCCCGCGTCCGCGGCGGATGCAACAGTACCGAAATTCGCATTTCTCCTAATGAAGTACGCGCGCGATGCGGACGGATAGATATCCTCATACCGCTGATCCCCGCGGCGATCGCGCATCTGAAAGACAGGATCACGGACTCCACGGTCGTCATCGGGGAGAAAGGCATTATCGGGCTTGACGCCATGGAGGACGTGCCTTTTTCCGCGATAGCCGTGGAAACGGGAGGCGCGCTATACGCCAATACCGTCGCCGTCGGTACCCTATGCGCCATACTTGGAATCGACCGCGCGGGTTGCGAAGGCGGCATTCGCGATTTCTTTAAAAGGAAGGCACCTTCCGTTCAGGACGCGAATATCGCGGCCTTCGGGCGTGGATACGATGAGGGAGCGTCGCTCAAGCCGAAGATCGGGATCGATATGTCTATCGATCGTTCCGTCGCCGGGAAAATCATGGCTACCGGCGCGGAGGCTATCGCCCTTGGGGCGATAGCGGGAGGCTGCAACTACGTGTGCGCCTATCCCATGTCGCCCGGCACCACCGTCTTGACCGCGATGGCGGACTATTCAAAGCGCTTCGACATTGTCGTCGAGCAGGTCGAAGACGAGATTGGCGTCGCCAATATGGCGATCGGGGCATGGTATGCCGGAGCGAGGGCTCTCGTCACCACGTCGGGCGGGGGATTCGCGCTCATGAGCGAGGCCGTGAGCCTCTCGGGCGCGATCGAGACGCCGCTCGTCGTCCATGTCGCTCAGCGGCCGGGGCCGGCGACCGGACTGCCGACGCGAACCGAACAGGGGGATCTCAATCTCGCGATCCATGCGGGTCATGGGGACTTTCTCAAAGTGGTTCTCGCCCCCGGTGATCTTGCGGAAGGCTTCGCGCTCGCTCGCGCCGCTTTCGACATCGCCGACCGGTATCAGTCTCCCGTCCTTATCCTTTCTGACCAGTATTATGTCGATACATACTACACGGTCGAACCGTTTACGGTTCCCCCGGAACCGCTACGGAATTCCCTGACGAAGACTTCCCCCGATTACCGTCGGTATGAGCTTGGGGCCGCGGACGGGATATCGCCGCGCGGCGTTCCCGGCAACGGAGACGGCATCGTCTGCGTCGACAGCGACGAGCATGACGAGGGCGGATATATCACCGAGGATAGGGCCATGCGCGAAGCCATGGTGGCAAAGCGGCTCGCGAAGATCGCCGCCGTCCGTAAGGATAGTATCCCGCCGACGCTCTACGGGGATCCGAACTACACGACGCTGCTTATGGGATGGGGTTCGATAAAAATGCCGGTTATCGAGGCCATGGCGTCTCTCGGTCGCCCGGGAATCGCGTTTCTGCATTTTCCCTGGGTATACCCGCTGCCCGACGGAGTGTCAAGCTACATGACCGCGGCCGTGAACTGCGTCGCGATCGAGGGCAACGCGACGGGTCAATTCGCCGACCTGGTGGAATTCAACACGGGTCGCCGCTTCGATCACCGAATTCTCAAGAGCGACGGTTATCAGTATTCCGTCGAGGAACTCGCGGGAAGAATCTCCGCGCTGGCGCAGAAAAGTGAGGAAACGCATGAGCGATAACGTTTTTGATTTTGGCGAAAAGCGCGATATCGCGTGGTGTCCGGGTTGCGGCGATTACTCCATACGCAACGCGCTCCTTGCGGCCTTACGGGAGCTTGGAATCGAAAGGACTCGCCTCGTGATGGTTTCGGGAATAGGACAGGCGGCAAAAATGCCTCAGTATATCAACGCGAGTTTTTTCAACGGCCTTCATGGGCGCTCCCTTCCTGCGGCTACGGCGATCAAGGCCGTCGCTCCGGATCTCACCGTGATAGCCGAAGGCGGCGACGGCGACATGTACGGAGAGGGCGGGAACCACTTTTTGCATGCTTGCAGGCGCAATCCGAACATAACGCTCTTCGCGCATGACAACATGGTATACGGACTCACCAAGGGACAGGCGGCGCCGACGAGCCGCACGGGCATGCAGACTCCAGTCCAGGTTTCGGGCGTCATCAGCGAGCCGCTTAACCCGGTAGCGCTCGCGATCGCGATGAACGTCGGCTTTGTCGCGAGGGCGTTCAGCGGGGATATCGAGGGGACCAAGGCGATCATGAAGCGCGCGATTCTCCACAAGGGATTCTCCCTCGTCGATATCTTCCAGCCTTGCGTATCCTTCAACAAGCAGAATACGCATCAGTGGTTTAAGGAAAACACCTACACGCTCGAGAGCGAATACAACCCTGGCAATCGGACCCTCGCGTTCGCCCGCGCGCTCGAGGAGCTGCCATTCCCCCTTGGCGTTCTGTATGAGGGCGGCGAAAGGCGACCGTTCGAGGAACTTCTGCCCGCCTATGCGAGCAACACGATCCCGCTTCGCGACAGAAAGCACGATATGTCCGAGTTGCAGAAATTAATCCTCGAAAAGCAGTGAACGGGAAAATTTCCTGCTTAACCGGTAGCGGCAGTGTTCCGGGCGATCTTGCTTTAAGCGACCCCTGCAACGACCAAGCGCAACCGAAGGTTGCGCCGCACGCGGGGGCTCCGCGCGAGGACGTTCGCCTTTCGTGCTTCTTTCTGCCTCAATCTGTTTCTCGGTGACATGGTCACTGAATAAAGCCGCATGCGCTGCGATACTCTCCTTCAAGTACCGAATACGAGGAGTGTGGCGGTGGGTTATTTTGCGAAAGTGTGGAAAAGGTTTTCGTTCGTTTTTTTGATCGCGTTTTTGGTTGGGGGGCTTTTTGATTTCCGGATCGCGCTTTTTGCGGTCGTGTGCATGATCGCTCCCGTCGCTGTGTCGATTTTCAGGGGGCGGTTCTGGTGCGGGAACGTGTGCCCGCGCGGGAGTTTTTTCGATACCCTCGTGGCGAAGATCGAGCGCGGAAAGACGCCGCCCGCGTTCGTACGGTCGTACGCGTTTAGGCTCGCCGTCATCGCGTGCATGTTCACCGTGATGGGTTTCGGGGTTTACCGGTCTGAGGGAAGCTTGCTTGAAATCGGCCAGGTTGTCTATCGACTGATATTCGTGACAACGGTCGTCGGTGTGGTCCTTTCGCTTTTCTATAACCGGCGCACCTGGTGCGCCTTCTGCCCGATGGGAACGCTCGCCTCGTTCGTCTCCCGCTTCAGCGCCCGAACGGGAAAGCGGCTTCTCAGCGTTTCATCTTCCTGCGTATCCTGCTCGCTTTGCCAGAAGAAGTGCCCCGTAGGCATCGTACCGCACGCATATAAGGGCGACCACCTCGCGGATCCCGATTGCATTCAGTGCGGGATATGCGCGGCAACGTGCCCCAAGAAGGCGATCGGGTATTAGTGATCGCGGGTTAGTAGACCTTGACGCGTTTCGCGTAGGCCGGGCCGAAGAAATCGCGGAGCATGCGGTCAAGCGTTCCGTCGGCCTTGATCTTCGCGAACCCGCGCCGTGCGTGCTCCAGTAACCGCTCGCCCTCGGCGCCCGGCTTGACGTAGAGGCCGGTCGCGATGGTCGTGTAGGAAAAATCGGTGAAGTTGAATTCGGCTTCCCTGCCGGGGAAGAGTTTGCGTATGGTCAGCAAGCCCCCGACATCGGCCGTGGACACGAAGTCGACCCTTCCCGCGTCGAGCTTCAGGAACATCGTGTCGAACGGACCCTCGTCGACGATGATTCCCGCTTCCTCGAACATCGCCCTGAGCGGGGAATTGATGACGGTGCCGACGGTCTTTCCGGCGAGATCCTCAAGCCGCGTGATGGCTCTGGCGGGCTCGTTCTTCGAAAGATAAAAGAAGACACCGTTAGCTGCCAAGAAATGGACGTGGCCGTTTTGCTGTCCCGGGGTGTTCGAGGGCGTTACATAGGCGTCCAGCCGGTCGGCTTCCAGCATCGCGAGCATGCGCCCGATCGGAAGCCAATCGTATTCGACGCGATAGCCCTCCCGCTCGAGCGACTCCGCGATCACGAGATTGACGATGCCGCCTTCGGCCGTGAGGAGCGGCGGTTGCGTCCCGATCGATATTGTTACCGTTTCGGCTGGCGCCGAAAGGAGCGAAAAAAAGCAGGTGACAAGCATGAAAAAAATGCACGTTTTCATACTAATAATTCTAGGATAAAAAGAAGGAAATGCAAATTATAGCTACGCGGCAATCGTATGAACTGCGCGCACGATCGTCCTGAAAACCGTTATATTCAAGGTATACAGGAGGGCGCCATGAAAAAATCCACGCAGTCGCACATGGACGAAATGGACCGCGATAGCAAACAGGTGACGGTTCCGATCGGCGGTATGACCTGCGCTTCCTGTTCCGCCGCCGTTGAGCGCGCCGTCGGGAAGATGGTCGGCGTTAAAAGCGTTTCGGTCAATCTTGCCACGGAGAAGGCATCGATAGTTTATGATAGCGCGACAGTGCGCCTTTCCGAGATCAAGCAGTCGATCCGGAAGGCGGGATATGAGCCGCTCGCGATCGCGGCGGGGGACACGAGCGACGCGCACAAGAAGGCGAAGGAACGGGATATTCTTGTCCTCAAGGTTAAACTCGCAGTTTCGGCATTTTTCGCGATTCCGCTTTTATACGTCGCGATGGGCGCCATGCTCGGCTGGCCGCTCCCTTCTTTTCTGGACGCGATGCATCACCCGCTTCGCTACGCGCTTGTCGAACTCGCCCTCGTCATTCCGGTCATTGCTGCGGGCTACCGCTTTTACGTCGTCGGCTTCAAGGCGATTCTCCATCGTTCGCCCAACATGGACTCGCTGATAGCGATGGGAACCTCGGCCGCCGTCCTGTATAGTCTGTATGCGGTTTTCGGGATCATGCAAGGCGACGATCACTTGGTCGAAAGCCTGTACTTCGAGACGGCGGGCGTCATCATTACGCTCATCCTTTTGGGAAAGACCCTTGAGGCGATCTCAAAGGGCAAGACTTCCGAATCGATAAAGAAGCTGATGGGGCTTCAGCCGAAGACCGCGACCGTCCTTCACGATGGCGCGGAGATCGAGCTCCCGATCGGGGAAGTTGAAGCGGGCGACGTCATCATGGTGCGGCCGGGCGAGCGGATTCCAGTCGACGGCGAGGTGCTTGCCGGGCGAACCTCAGTTGACGAGGCGATGCTTACCGGCGAAAGCATACCGGTGGAAAAGGGTCCGGGAGACGGCGTGATCGGGGCGTCGATCAACAAGAACGGCTCGATCACCTTCCGCGCGACCAGGGTCGGCGACAACACTACGCTCTCCCGAATCATCCGACTCGTCGAGGACGCGCAAGGCTCGAAGGCACCGATCGCCGCCCTCGCCGACGTCGTCTCCGGGATCTTCGTCCCGATTGTCTTCGCGATCGCTGTGGTTTCGGCGGGCCTCTGGCTTTTCTTCGGCGCCGGAACCGTGTTCGCGCTGACTGTCTTCGTCGCTGTCCTGACCATCGCATGCCCGTGCGCCCTCGGGCTCGCGACGCCGACCGCCATCATGGTAGGTACGGGGAAGGGCGCGGAATACGGCGTGCTCATTAAATCGGGCGAAGCCCTCGAAACGGCGCATACGGTCAACGCGATCGTCTTTGACAAGACGGGAACCATCACGAAGGGCGAGCCCGAAGTTACCGACGTATATGCCGTTCGCGGCGTAATTGGAGCGGGCGGCATTGACGATGGCGGCGACACCATCGGTGAGACCGATCTTTTGTCGTACGCGGCAGCGGCCGAGCGAGGCTCCGAGCATCCGCTTGGCGAAGCGATCGTTCGCGCGGCGGCGGTGCGTAACGCGGCCGAGCGCACGGTATCGGAATTCACCGCGGTTCCCGGTTACGGGATTTCCGCGACGGTAGAAGGAAGGCGCGTGCTTCTCGGGAACGCGAAGTACCTCGAGGCGAACGGCATTGCCGTCGACCCGGGCGCGGCGGCCGCCGCTGATGGTTTCGCGGAAGGTGGAAAGACACCTATGAATGTCGCGATCGACGGCGTGCATGCGGGCGTCATCGCGGTCGCCGACGTCGTCAAGGAATCGAGCGCTCGCGCGATCGCCGCCCTTCACGCCATGGGCATCGAGGTCTTCATGATCACCGGGGATTCGCGGAAGACCGCCGAGGCAATAGCGCGGCATGTCGGAATCGACCGGGTTCTCGCTGAGGTTTTGCCGCAGGACAAGGCGGCCGAGGTGAAGAAGCTCCAGGCTGAGGGAAAGCGCGTTGCCATGGTCGGCGACGGAATTAACGACGCGCCGGCGCTCGCGCAGGCAGACGTCGGGATCGCCATCGGGAACGGAACCGACGTCGCGATGGAGAGCGCCGGTGTCGTGCTGATGCGGAGCGACCTCATGGACGTGCCGACCGCGATCAAGCTTTCAAGGAGCGTGATCCGGAATATAAAGCAGAATCTCTTTTGGGCGTTCGGCTACAACGTGCTCGGCATACCGATAGCGGCGGGCGTCCTTCATATATTCGGCGGCCCGCTTCTCAATCCGATCTTTGCCGCGGCGGCCATGTCGCTCAGCTCGGTGTCGGTGTTGACGAACGCGCTCCGCCTCAGGCGATTCACGCCGGCTTCGACCGGCAAGAAAGAAAATCACGCGGAAGGAAAGGAGAATACGAATATGATGAAGAAGACGGTGTTGATCGAGGGGATGAGTTGCGGCCATTGCGTGAAGCGGGTGGAGGCGGCGCTCAAGGAAGTCTCGGGCGTAAAAGCCGTTGCGGTGGACCTCGCGAAGAAAAGCGCGACGGTGGAAGGCGACGCGCTGGACGATGCCGCGCTGACGGGCGCGGTTACGGAAGCGGGATACCAGGTGACGGAGATCATCGGGTAACGCGCGGCCCGTGCCCTTAAAAAAAGATTTCAGGCATGGCGCATCGAGGTCGACCCGTGTTACAGTGTTCGCACGAGCGATTCTTTGGGGGGATTTATGGAAACGTTATGCACGATGGGCAAGAAGACGACGATAATCAACCGCGCTGTGGCGGTTCTCGTCGCGCTTCTCGTTTTGATGATTTGTTACGATCTTTTGGTCCTGAAACAGTATTACTTCATGGTCATCGAGGTCATGTGCTTCTTTATCGCGGCCGATTACATGCGGCGCAACCTTTCGGCGTTCATCACGGTTACGTTCCGTTCGACCGAGATGGAACTGTCCAGAAAGGAAAAGAAGGTAATCGTTTCCTATGACCAAATTGCATCGCTTCGCGAAACGAAGAACGGCTTTATCGTGATCTCCGTGAGCCCCGAGAAGGAATACCTCGTGTACGGAGAGCCATACGGCATGATGCGACTCGACGATCCCGAGCGAACGATAAACGCCCTCCGTGACGAGATTAAGCGGAGGAGCGGGAAGGATATCGAGGTTACCTACAAGAAATAGCGGAAAATCCCCAAAAACCGGTGTAGAATACTCCAAAAGAACGGAGGAGTATTATGAAAACCGAGACCAGGATGACGCTGCTTTCCTATCTAGCCTATTGCGATTTCTATCAGCCGAACTGTGACAAGCTCGCGAAAAACCTCACGAAGATGCTTCTATCGGTGAAGGAAGAATTGACGTTCTCCGGGATCGCCTGGGGGCCGGTCGCGTACAAAGACGATGAGGTTTTTTCGGAAAGCCTTATGTACGTCGTTAAGGACATCGCTGCCGGAGGAGAGCCTGCATATACCCTAGTTATCCGCGGGACGAACCCCGTCTCCCTCGTCAGTTGGATTTTCCAGGATCTCAACGTTGCGGGCCAGACGCCCTGGTCGCGGCAATCGACTCACACAATTTCGAATTCTTCCTATATATCCAAGGCAACCGACACCTCTTTGGGAATTCATAAAGCCCTGACAAGCGGCGGGAAAACGGTTCTCGATTGGCTTACGCTCGTAATCCAGGAAAACGCAGGGCGCACGATAAAACTGAATGTCTGCGGGCACAGCCTTGGCGGTCTTATGAGCACCACCTTCGCGCTCTGGCTGCACGATGAACTTGCCTATCAAAAATTGCTTGATCGCGTCGACCTTCGGGTCTATGCCTTCGCGGGACCCACGGCCGGAAACGGCGCGTATGCCTCCTACCTTAAGGAATCCCTCGGCGACCGCTATACCTGCTACGTAAACGATTACGACATCGCGCCGTGCGTCTGGAGCGAGTCGGGGATGGAGCGCCTGCCGGGAATCTACGGCGACGCGATACCGATGAACGATTTCGAGGAGAAGCTCTACGCGCTCCTCTGCCTTCAGGTGCAGAACCTTGATTATGCGGCGCCGGGAAACGCGAGCGGGATACCGTCAACGCCAAACGGAAAGCTCGGCGATGGCTACATCCTGCAGGCGATCTATCAGCATGTGTTCCCTTACCTGAAGGCGGCGAAATCCGATGCGGACAAGATCTGCTCGCTTGTTTTGTTCGAGGTCGTCAAGAACCTCGTCGGGCGAATTACGGGTGTAGGCAAACGGAACGTAAAAGCGCGTATCCTTGGAGCGCTCGCGCGGAATGATTTCTTCGAGAAATCAATGACCCTGTTCAATGAATAAGGGGGCGATATGGCAACGCGGCCGCTTTTATTCTGTTTAGCGATGGTCCTTTTGATCGCGGGCAATTCCGCGAATAACGCCTATGCCGAAAAGAATAAGGGGACCGTGGCGATTTGCTCGATCGATTCAGGCGGCGCAGGCGATTCGCCGGTCGAGACACTTGCGTCGACGACCTCCGACACGATCAGGCTTATCCTTCAGCAATCGGGTGGATACGGCATAGCCGCTGCCGCGCCAAAGTTCAAGGAAGCCGGCAACCTTTCCGCGCTCGCGCAGGCGGCGAAAAAAGGCGGCCTTCGATATATCGTGCTCATCGAGGTTCAGAGCCTCGCCGACGACCGGTTCATTATAAAGCTCGGGGTGTTTGACGCGCCGCTCGAGAAGATCGCGATACAGACGCAATCGCAGCCGGTCGGCGTCATGGAGATATTCGGCGCGAGCGACGAGGTCGTGGCGTCGGTTATCGGCTCGATGACTGGAAAGCACATCGGTTTCGGCTCGGTCAAGATAACCGGCTCGCCCGTAGACGATCGATATACCCTGTTCCTCAACGACGAACGGATAACGGTTCAGGAACTGGGGAAGGTCCTTATCGGGTCCTACAAATTCCAGATACGGCAAAACGGTGATAAAAACCCCGTGTTGCTGACGGTCGATCCCCTCGTCGTCGAAGAGGACAAAACGCACGAGGTCGCCTTCAATTCGCCGCTGGACGTAAAGCCGAGGGTCGACAACCAGTTCGTCTCAAACAAGGAACTCGGCGCATTCAATTCCTGGAACGATTCCTGGTCGCTGCCCGGCACGGATCGAGACGTCATCCTTTTTCGGGCTACCGCCGATAAGGACCTCCAGATCACGATCGCGAACAAGATGGGAAAATCAGGATCGCGATACAAAATCCTCATCGGCGGATGGGATAATACCCGGTCGGCTATCTGGCAAAACGACGAACTGGTATACGCGTGTCCCAAGGTCATACCGACGAAGACAAGCGACTATTGGGTCGTGATCGATCGCGCCGAAAGGAAAATATCGATGGGGTATGGGTCAACGCCGGGCGAGCAGGAAATCATCTCGTTCAAGAACCGGTCCTTTATCCGTGACGTCAAGTATTTCTCGTTCTCGAGCGGGGAGTCTCCCGTCGCATACGAAAATATCCGCGTGACCACGTTGAACTGAAGATGGCCTACCGGTAAACAACCATGACACAAGATGACATCCTTTGCGCGCTATCCTGCGTGTAGCACGATGCGGCGCATCGCGTTGAGTCCAAGGAGGATCATGATGGAACTGGAGATTGATGGAGTCACGACATATTACGAGATTCACGGCGAGGGTATTCCGATCGTCACGCTGCACGGATGGGGCACCGACCACCGGATCGTTAAGGGCTGCCTCGAGCCCGTCTTTGCGGGACGAAAGGACGGCTTCAAGCGGATTTACTTCGATATTCCGGGGATGGGACGGTCAAGGATCAACTCGCGCATCCGGTCAAGCGACGACATTCGCGATTTTATCCGCGCGCTGATCGCGAAGCTCATACCCGGCGAGAAATACGCGCTGGTCGGAAAGTCGTACGGGGGATACCTTTCGAGGGGAATCGCGAAGGTCGATAGCGCCAACGTGCTTGGGCTTTTTTTATTGTGCCCGGTCGCCACGATGAACGACGACGAAAAGACCGTGCCGCCGCATCAGGTTTGCGAACGGGATGCGGGCCTCGAGACAATCATACCCAAGGCGGATATCGGTGATTTCGAGCTGTTCCACGCGATACAGACTCAGGTCGTGTGGGAGCGATACCGGGACTGGATATTGCCCGGCGCAAAGTTGGCCAATCAGGAATTCCTTTCGGGCGTTCTTGGAAAAAATAAATACTTCACGGAAGCGATCGATACCGAAGGCGAAAGCTATTCCTGGCCGACCTTGATACTGGCGGGAAAGCAGGATTGGTGCGTGGGGTACGCCGATCAGTGGAAACTCGCGGATCATTATCCACAGGCGACATACGTCGCGCTTGAAAAGGCCGGTCATAATCTTGAATATGAAAAGCCCGAGATATTCAACGCGCACGTGAACGCCTGGATCAACGAAATTGCGCAAAAAAAGGAGATGTGCCATGGTTAAAGCCTGCCCGAAGTGCGGCTACGTGAATAACGGAGTCGACGCGAAGTGCGCGAATTGCGATCAGTCCCTTGCGGAGACCGAGACGGTCGTCAAGCGGAGGCGGTTCCGCTTCAACCTTTCACTTCAGAAGATCATCCTTTTGATTTTTGCCCTGACGATACTCTTTTTTTTCGTGTGGGGAGGGGGCAATCCAAAGGAATACTCAGGCGATGAGACGATGCGGCGCGTCATGGCCGATGCTTCCTGGCAAAAGGAGGATTACTCCGCCCTCGCGTATATCATCGCGTGCGATTTCGTCCGGGAGAAGTGTCGCGCCCCGGGGACCGCGCTCTTTCCGCCGCAAAACGACGCGCTCGTGCGCGTGTCACATCTCTATGGCACTTCGTACAAGATTCTCGGCTATGTTGATTCCGCGAATTCCTACGGCTCCATGATACGCGATTTTTATTCAGGCGAGGTCAGGCTCATCACGCCGGGAAACTGGAAGCTGGTTGATCTCAAGATGGGTAATTGGGAAACAATGGAAGGCGCGTTCGCGGAATAGTCACGATACGGGCAGAGACTCGCGCCGCGTTCCTGTTTACACGATGCGGGGTTTGATGCTTGAATGAAGCGATATGGATTGCGACATTGAACCAATGACATTGGAGCTCGCACCGCTTCACGGGGTGACGAATCGCGTTTTCAGGCGGGCATATTTCAGGCACTTTGCCGGTTTCGACCGCGCGCTCGCGCCCTTTGTCCTCGCCGTCCGCACCGACCGGATGAAGGAAACCCACTTTAAGGATTTTATCCCCGACGCAGCGCTTGGCGTGCCCGTCGTGCCGCAACTTCTCGGAAACGACCCCGAGGCGTTCGTCGAAAGCGCGATGGCGCTTGGCGATTTCGGCTATTCCGAGGTGAACTGGAACCTCGGGTGCCCGTATCCCATGGTCACGAAAAAAACGCGCGGCTCGGGACTCCTGCCGCATCCCGAACGGATCGAGCGGTTTCTTGACGCGGTCTGTCCCCGCGTGCGGGTGTCGGTAAAGCTCCGGCTTGGGCTTGTCGACCCGGAAGAGATCATCCGCCTTATGCCGATCCTGAACGCATACCCGCTCGTCCGCGTAATCATCCATCCCAGGATCGGAAAGCAGATGTATACGGGCTCCGTCAACCTGGACGGCTTCGAGCGCGCGGCATCCCTTTGCACGCACGCTGTCGCGTACAATGGCGATATACGGGACGTAAAAACCTTCGAGGCGTTGCGGCAGCGGTTCCCGCTCGTGCGTGAATGGATGATAGGGCGGTGGGCGCTCTACGACCCCTTTTTGGCCGGAAGGATCAAGGGACTCGATCCCGAAGGCGACCCGCTTGGCGTCATTCGCGCGTTTCACGACGATATCTATGAGTCATACCGCGAGATTCTCTGCGGGCCCGCGCACGCGCTCGATAAAATGAAGGAAGTGTGGACGTATATCGGCCGCTCGATCACGGTTGCGCCCCAGACCTTCGAGGCGATTGCCCGAGCGAAGACCGCGGACGCCTATGCGCGCGCGGTGCGATCAGTCTTTTCGGAAGGTGAGTGGAAGGGCTTGCCCTGAGGATGTGAACCGTTCGCTTACACGAGCCGCGCGTCGATGGGCCTGAGCCCGGTGTACAGGCGGAAAACCCGGACGAAATGGCTTTGGTCGCAAAAGCCGCATTCGGCGGCGGTCGCTGCGACGGAGAGGCCCTCGAGCAGGAGCTCCTTCGCCCGCTCGATCCGCGCGTTCTGGTCGACACCGTGCGCGCCGAGCCCGTACCTTCCGCGGAAAAGCCGGTATACCTGATACCGTGAACGCGCCGTCTTTTTTTCGCGAGCGTGGGGTAAGGTGCCTGAGAGCGCGGACTCGAAGGGTCCCGCGGACCACACCGGGTTCATGAAGATTTCCGAGATGAGCCGGTCGAACGGAAGTGTCGCGTCACGGCGGGCATCGCATGACGAAAGGAACGCTGAGGTATCGACCGCTCCCGCGAGGACGACGTCATTCGGCATCTCGCCAGTCGCGGGCGTGCGCGCGATTGAGTGCGTGCCCATAGTGGCGGGCGCGCCAGGCTCCGCTGGCCAATAGAGAACGGTATAGGCGAAGTTATCGGGATCGTCCGGGGAACAAAGATGGGGAACGCCTGGAGGGACATAGACGCACTCCCCCTTGCGGAGCGCGAGGGTCTGCCCCGCGACGCGGATTTTCGTCGAGCCTTCGCGCACGAAGCCGATTGAGCGTTCGCGGTGGGCGTGCATGCGCTCGGCGCGCGCTCCCGTGCCCGACTTGAGAAAAGCGCCCGGAATTCCCGGTACGCAACTGAAAACCATGGTTCCCTTCGTTCTTGCCATGAGCGCATTATTTCGCACAAACGTACAAGAGGCAAGTGGCCGTCGCGGTATAGCATCGCCGGTATGAACCTAAATGAAGCGACGGTCGTCGTCTCGGTTGCCCTTGCCCATTTTTTCGCGCTCCTCAGCCCGGGCGCGGATTTCGTCCTGATCGTGCGGAGCGGGATGACCAAACCCTTTCGCCGCGCCATCGGCGTCGCGATCGGTATCAGCGCCGCGAACGGCGTCTACATCGCGCTTTGCCTCGCGGGCCTCGGCCCGTTTATCGCAGGATCGCCCGCCATCCTCCGGATTCTCAGAATCGTGGGCGGCGTCTATCTCTGCTGGCTTGGCGCGGGCGGACTTCGCTCGAAGCGTTCGGGTGACCTCGTTTTTTCCGTCATGCCGGCCCAAGACGACTCCCCCGCATCCGAGGGACTGGCGCGCCGCGAGACCGTTGCCGGGTTCCTTTCGTCCCTTCTCAACCCGAAGCTCCCCCTTTTCTATTTTGGGCTCTTTTCGCTTGCGCTCGGGAAGGGACTTGCAATGGCGATCCGCCTGGCGTTGGGCGCGTGGATGGCGTTAATCGTCTTTTTGTGGGACGCGTGCATTCTCTTTGCGCTGACCCGTCCCCGCGTGCGGAACGCCTTTTTACGCCGCGTCCGGCTGATCGACCGCGCGACGGGTCTGGTTCTGCTCATCGTAGGGGTAATGATCCTTTTTTCGGCGCGATGACCGGGAACGGTTCGCGCGAGGGATCGAAGCGGCGTAGATCGGAGCCTCGCCTCGCGAGGCGAGGACTACCCGCGAAGAGCCCGACCCGGCGCATGCCGGGACGCGCCCGTCATTCCTTGTCGCACTCCCTGAAATACGCGAACACCTTGTCGATTTTTTTCAAAAGGAAAAGCTCGATGGCTCGCTGGAATTCATATTGCTCGGACTCCATCTTCACCAGGCGGATGAAGTAATCGCGGATGCATGCGATGTCGCAGTCTCCCTGCAGTTCGGCGGGCGGCGCTTCGTGCGCGATCGCCTGGAGCATTTTTCGGACGCCGGAAAGCTCCTGACCGAGGAGGACGGAATTTTGGAGGAATACGTATTCGGTTACCTTTTCCGCCTTGTGCTTGGCTTCCAGAAACTTTCCCCAACTCGCGATGTCGCTTTCAAGGTCTTCCATTTCCGCTATCAGGATTTTCGTGAAAAGTTTCAGTTTTTCGCTCATGTGAAGCCCCCTCACCCCAATTGTAGTTCTTTCGGGGCGGGTGGGGCAAATTCACGTACGGGTTTTATTGGCTTTGGGAGGGCGTGCCGAACCGGTTCTTGCGCGGCTTATTGAACGGGTTCCGGTTCAGGGGATGGTTCCGGTGTCGGTTTATCCGTCGCCATGAGGACGGCGTCGGTGAGGCGACTGAGGTGCGTGCCTTTTTCGGAGCCATTTCCAAGTTCGAGGTTCGAGACGACGACGCGGTTGATGAGTCTGACGCGGTCCTTGCCACGGATGTGCTCGCGGTAGCCGAAGGTCGCGTGAATGGCGTAGGGCTTGCCGTCGACCGAGCCGAGGTAGAGCATGATGTGCCCGGGGAAGCGAAGGAGCGTCGCGGCGGGCTTCGCGAGTGAAATGAGAATTTCAGCCTTTTGCGCGTCGTCAGCGCCGGCGATCCCAGGGATGAGCGGTCCGGCCTTGGCCTGTTTGGTGGAATTCCTGGGGAGCGTGATCCCGGTCGTGTCGAATATCTCGCAGAGGAATTGCGAGCAGTCCTGTTCACCGAAGGTTCCTCCCCAGCCATAGGGCGCGTTGAGGAGCTTGAAGGCTTGCTCGTAAACCGTGCGCGCGGTACAGGGAAGGAATCCTTCCGTGACGTCATCGGATGCGACCCACAGGATCGTTTCGGCGAGGGAGCCGTCTGCGGCGCGGATCGGGAGGGTGACGGGGATCGCGGCGGGGTACGCTGTTGAGGGCGAAATTGAGGACGCTTCTGCGGGCGCAGTTGCGGACGCTGTTGCGGGCATGGTTGGAAATGCTTCTTGATTCGCCTCTGAAAGCAGTGTTGGATCCGGCGCGGCAAGGCGCGATCCCATGCGGATCGAATGGACGAATACCGTGCGAGCGGCATCGGCATAGAGGTCAGCTTTCATTTCAATCACCGTGAAGAAGCGCGGCCGTTCGAGGCGCTCGATAAACTCGTCGCGGCTTGAAGCGAAGGCGACGCTCGTCGCGGGAATCCAGCCCGACGCGCGCGAGGTCGTACCGTAGAGCCAGGCGCCGTCGCGGCTTTTGTGGGTGATTAGGACGGCGGTTCCTGCCTCGAGGCTGCTTGCCTGGAGGTTGTCGATGTATGGGTCATACGGTGCGTCGTAAAGCGGCTCGTTCGTCGGCAATACGCGAAGCTCGGTTTTGTCGACGGTAAAACAATATTGCGCGGGGAGCGGCGCAGTCTCATCGCCGACTTCGTCGATTGCCATCAGGTCTCGAATCGGCGAAAGAAATTTCTCGCTTACGCGATGACCCGCCTCGTCGTACACCTTGAGGCTAGCGATCCACGCGATCGTATCCTCGAGCGACTTCCGGAGCTCGAGCGGGCTCGGGATTTCCCAGCGGGAAAGATCGCGCACGAGCTTTTTTTCGAGAAGCGACTGGTTAAAATCCGCGATGCCTTGAGGGTCGAGAATTGTTTCGTCGGCTGCAGCGTTCCTGCCGATCCAATAGCCTGCCGTTGTCATCTCGGGGGCGGTTCCCGGAAGGAGGGTCGCGCTTCCCGGATAGGTAACGGGCGCATGCGACGCGCAGGCGGTTATGGAGATCGCGAGGGCGACTATGATTACCGCGAGCGTACTCGTCAGCGGAATGTTCTGGCGCTTTTTCACTGACGCGCTCCCTTTCCTGCGTTTGAGCCGTCGATCGGCAGCTCCACGCGGAATATGACGGGGTCTATCGAGGCGAGCGTCAGTTTTCCGCCGTGCCGGTTTTCGACGATTTCCTTGCAGATGTTGAGGCCAAGCCCGGTCCCCCACTCGGACGCGCGCGTCGTGAAGAAAAGGTCAAATACGCGATCGCGGTTCTCGCGCGAGATCGGGACCCCGTTGTTTTCTATCTCGCACCAAACGATCGATCCGTCCGTTCCCGCGCGGATCGCGATGAGCGGGGTAAAGCTTTCAGTGCTCGCGCGTTCGTGGATCGCGTGGCAGGCGTTCGTCAGGAGATTGAGAATGACCTGGTTGATGTCGTTCTTTTGCGCGAGGATCGGCGGGATATCGGCAAATTCTTTCTTGATGCCGACGGTGCCGTGAAACTCGTAGCGCATGATGTCGAGCGTCGTTTCGATGCCCGAGCGAAGATCGTAGGTCTCGAAGGGTGAGTCGATCCGTTCCTGCCGCGAGAAGGCGAGGAGCGATCGTACCACGTTCTCGACGCGATCGAGTCCCTCGGTGATTCCCGAACAGATGGATCGGATTTCCTTCGCTACCGCATCATTTCTTCCTCCCATTTCCCTTTCGACGATCGTCGCGAGGGAACGCGTATCGCTTTTCAGGTAGCCGACCGGGTTGTTGATCTCGTGCGCGAGTCCCGCGGTGAGTCGTCCGACGGTCGCGAGCTTTTCCCGGTTGATGAGCTCGTGGCGGATCTTTTCGATTTCTTTCTGGAGACGTGACTGTTTCGTAACGTCCTCGAGGACGAGTATGATTCCGCGCGCGGCCGGAGCGGGTGCCTGTATGGTCCAGTTTATCGTGGCGTTGCCCCACTCGAGCTGTCCCGAGGTCAAGAAGCCCTGTTCGGCTCCCGGCTCAAAGCGGGCTACTTTAAAGAGTTGGGCGAGCGCGGGGTAGTTTTCTCCCTGATGCCCGGTCGCTACTGTGGGCAGGCCGAGCATCTCGTCGGCCTTTCGGTTATGGTCGACGATCCATCCACTCGGGTTGAGCGCAAGCACACCGATGTTGAGTTCCTGGAGGAGAACGCTCCGTGCCACGGGCATGACCCACAGAAGCCGATGGATGTACATTCCGGCGAGGAAGCAAAGCGCCGAAAGCGCATAGCCGATCGGCGTGAAATCCTTGGTGAACCCTGGGATCGGCGCGATGACGTAGAGGAGGTTTGTTATGCCCGGGATGATCGCGCCGATAAGGATCCAAAGCGATTGGCTGTAGTAAAGCCGCTGCCCGGAAAAGAACGAGCGAATGGCGACCAGTGTACCAAACGCGATAAAGGACCATGCGTACACCATGTAGAGCCAAAAGAACGGCCCCGGGATCGGATTGAGCGTCGAAAATCCTTCGGCCTCGTGATAGGCCACGGAACGCCAAAGGAGCCCGTGCCAGTCGTTCAGGCACACGAACAAAAATCCCAATGCCGGCATGATGGTCACGAGAGAAAGGACTCGCCGGTTCGTCATCCTGATCCATCCGCTGTGACGGAGGCAAAAGGAAAGCCACACGACGGGTATGTATAAATAGGAAAGATACTCGAGCTTTGCGAAGGTGAGGGTCATCGTCCCGGCGGGCGCCATAAGCTCGCCCATGCTCGTGGCGAGAAGCCAGGCGGTGAGGGCGATGTAGGCGATGAGCGATTGGGCCGCCGGTTCCTTGCGGTACGGAAATGCCGCGGAAAGCGCGACGATCATGAAGATAAATGCGATCGGCGTGATGTCGAAGAAGAGGCGGAATCCTGCGATCATGACGGTCCGAGCCTTTCGACGCACAGCGAGATGACGGTGGCGTCGTCGGAGAAGGTTCCTCCCCCGATGAGCGGGCGGAACTTATCGCGGATGGCTTCCGCGGAATAGTCAGGGCAACGGGTAAGGAGTGGGAGGTATTCCTCGGTGGTAAGGCAGTGGAAGTCCTTTACCGATTCAACGAGCCCGTCGGTAAAGAACACGACGCGGTCGCCGGGGAGGAGCGCGCGCTCGGTTTTGTAGAACGGAACGTCGGGAAAGGCGCCGAGTATGCGGTTGGGCGTACGGAGCAGCTCGGGCACGCCGTTGCGGATATGGAGGACGGGCGGGAGTCCCGCAGTCGCGATTGAAAGGGTTTTGGCGACGGGGTCGAGGTAAACGGCCGAGACCGCGATAAGCGTTTCCGGGGTGCAGGAAAGCAGCGCGCAGAGCTTGTCGTTCAGGCTTTTGAGCAGCCTATCGGGGGCGGCGAGTAGCGAGGGGTCATCATCGGTGAGCGGCTTGAGTATGGTCTTGAGCATGACCGCGATCATGGCGGGTTTCGGGCCGTGGCCGGTAACGTCGCCGAGCAGAACCATGTACCTTCCGTTCTTCGCGTCGAGGATGTCGTAAAAATCGCCGCCGCAGTGGTACTCGTCGAGCGGGGTCGAGGACACGGAGAACGAGATCGAACCAGTTTCGGGTATCACCTGCGAGAACAGTTTTTGCTGGAAGTCCCCGGCGGAGCGAAGCATGCCGTCGATTCGGTTCGCCATCAGCCTGTTTTCCTTTTTGAGTTCCCAAACCCGTTGCGCCTTCGTGATCTCGCCGATGAGGCATTCCTTCGTCCAGGGCTTGAAGATGAGGCTCTGGATCGAGGCCGAGATCGCGCGCTGAATGCTGTCGAGATCGGTATAGGCGGTAAGGAGGATGGTTTGCACGTCTCCGTTCGCCGAACGGATTTTCTCGAGCAGTTCGCTGCCGTTCATCTCGGGCATGCGGAGGTCGGAGATGACGAGAAAGATGCGATCGGAGTTTTCCTTGATAAAGGAAAGCGCCTCGGTTGGGTCGGTGAACGTGGTTATCTCGAAGGCATTCGAGCCGAATTCAAGCTTGATCTCGCGTTCGAGGGACTGGGTTACCCTCTCTTCGTCGTCAACAATAATTAGCCCGCGTTGTTCTTTCATTTTTCTTTTTTTCCTTGCGGTATCCATTGCTGGTTTTAGGGAAAAAGGCGTTCTATTGAGAAAAAAGCAGCGACAGAATACCGTGTGCAGTATACCATAATCTGTGTCAGTGAAGGAGTGGGTTTGTGTCGTTTTTCCGTTACCTGAGCCCGGTCGGTCCCCTGGGTTTCGTTGAGGAATCAGGCGTCCTCGTGCGCGTTTTCTTTTTGCGCGGCGAAGGCTCTGTCCCCGGCGACGGCTCCGGTTTCGCGGCGGTGCCGGATATACTCGCAGTGCCGGAAATCTCGCCCGAGACCGATCCCCTTGCCCGGGAAACTATCCGGCAGTTCGACGCGTATTTCACCCGGCGCCTGACGCGCTTTTCCCTGCCGATCGAGGCGCGGGGCACGGACTTCCAGCGTGCGGTATGGGCCGCCCTCCGCGAGATCCCCTACGGAAAGACTGTTTCCTACGCCGACATCGCGCGCGCCGTCGGCAACCCGAAGGCGACGCGCGCGGTGGGACGCGCGAATAACGGAAACCCGCTCGCGATCGTTATACCCTGCCATCGGGTAGTCGGCGCGAACGGGTCGCTTACCGGCTACTCAGGCGGCCTCGAGATAAAGCGTTATCTTTTGGGGCTTGAGTCCGAGGGAAGGCGGTTGACGATGCCGTGATGGTCTCGCCTGTCTCGCCGGCAAGCGGGAATGTCATGAGCACTTGCTGTATCCGCAATTGAAGCAGGTGATGCAGCCGTCGCGGAACGACAGCTTGCTGCCGCATTCGGGGCAGTCGCCGTCGCTCGTGATAACCTCCTCGCCGTCCTTCAGGTAATGCTTGAGGACGCGCGCGATGCTCCGCTCGACGTCCGTGAAGTTCGTGTCCTTCTGGAGCTGCGAGACGATGAACTGAAGCGGCGTGCCGTGGCGGAGCGCCATCGAGATAAACCGCGCGAGAGAACTGTCAGGCGAGTCGAAGGTCTTCGTGAAGTTCTCGAGCCTGACTTCATCGGCGCCGTTCACGAACACGAGGTCATAGCGGCCTTTTTCGGCTTTGCGCACGATCGGTCTTTTCTCGGTAGAAAGATCAATCCTCTTCCCTGAGTCGTCGATAACGAATATCTCGTAGAGGCTTCCCGAGAGAAACCCGGTTATGACGAGATATTCCTTCGCTCCTGCCTTGATCCGGTGAATCTCGCACGGCAGGTCCTTCGGGCGTGGCGGCGCGACGCGGCGCTGAATGGCGCTTTCCTTCTTCCCGTTGTATTCGAGGATTCCTTTCATGCTGCCGTCGGGATTGAAGGTCGTGAATCCCTTCAGGCCCTTTTCGTAGCCGTACATAAAAAGGTTTTTGTATTCCTCGAACGAGGTGTTCGGCGGAAGATTCAATGTCTTCGAGATGCTGTGGTCGATATAGCGCTGGAAGACCGCCTGCATATCGATCGAGCGATAGGGGTCGATCTCCGTCGTCGTGACGAAGAAGGGCGGGATCGCCTGCGATTCGGGATCGTCCCGCAAACTCTTTTCGGCGTACTTCTCGATCCAGAGTTTCCAGGCGTAGTCGCTTACCTCCTCCGTGCGGGTCTCGTCGCCGACGCCCGTGCGGATCGTTCTCCTGAAGGAGCGCGCGAATATCGGCTCGATCCCGGAGGAGCAGTTCTGACCGACCGACAGCGAGGTAGTCCCGGTCGGCGCGACGGTGTTGAGCTGGATGTTCCGCATTCCCTGATCGCGGATCTTCGCGCGGATAGAATCAGGCAATGTCTTGACGAACCTGGCCTCGAGGAATTTCTCGGCGTCGAACGCGGGGAACGATCCCTTCTCGCGCGCGAGGTCGCTTGATGCCTCGTACGATCCGTCGCGGAGGGCGGCGCCGATTTTTTCAGCCATGGCGAGCGAGTCGTCGTCGCCGTATTTCATGCGGAGCATCGCGAATACGTCGCCGAGCCCGGTAAAGCCGAGCCCGATTCGGCGCCACTGTCGCGAGAAGTCCTCGATCTTTTTCAGGGGATACGCGGTCGCGTCGAGCACGTCGTCGAGGAAGCGCACGCCGACGGAAACCGTTTTCGCGAAGGCGTCGAAGTCGAAGTGCGCGTTCTTGCCGAACGGATCGACGACAAACGGCACGAGGTTGATGGACGCAAGGCAGCAAAGCGAGTAGGGGGGCATGACGAGCTCGCCGCAGGGATTCACGCGGTCCATCTTGAACGCCCACCACCCGTTATTGAAGCGCTCGACGGTATCGGCGTTAAAGATGCCGGGCTCGTTGTGGATATAGGCGTTTTTCGCGAGAAGGTCGTAAAGGTATCTTGCCTTGACCGTCTTGTAGACCTTGCCCGAGAACGTGAGGTCCCAGTCCGCGTCGTCCTTGACCGCGCGGATGAACGCGTCGGTGATCTTTACCGATATGTTGAACTGCGTGAGTTCCTTGTTCTGCTCGCCCTTTTTCGCCGTGATGAATTCCTCGATCTCGGGATGCGAGACGTCGAGAAGCGCGATGTGCGCCGAGCGGCGCTGCCCGCCGGTCATGATCGTTTTCGCGGACTGGTCGAAAATCCTGAGGAACGAGATGACGCCCGACGACTCCCCGCCGTGCGAGAGCCGGGCGGCGCGCGGGCGAAGTTTGGAGATGTCGAACCCGACGCCTCCTCCCATCTTGCTGATGATCGCGTCTTCCTTGAGCGAGTCGTATATCTTCTCGAGGTCATCCTCGATGTCGATGGTAAAGCAGTTGTTGTAATTCTTCATCGGGCTCGCGGGGCGCGCGTTCGCGAGGATTCGCCCGGCCGGCTGTAGCCGTCCCGAAATCAGCTCTTCGTAAAAGATTTCTTCCCATCGCGCGCGGTTACTTGCGTCCGATTCCGCGGAAGCGATTTCTGCCGCGACGCCGCGAAGAACCTCTTCAACCGATTTTTCACCGTTCAGGCAGTATTTCTGGTCAAAAATCTCCTTGCATATCGCTTGATGCCATATCCATTGTGTGCTCATCATCTACCTCACGCTATATATAGTGTTAATCGGCAGAGGTGTCAAGAAAAATTACTGTTTTTTTTCCACTTTTGGCGAGTTTTCAAGCGGAATGCCGATCTCAATACTCGTTCCGGTCTCCCCGGACGATTTGATACGGTAGGACGCGCCGATTTGGCGGGCGCGGTAGCGCATTGAGCGGAGTCCGAGACCCCTTCTGCGGTCTCCGCTTGAGCCCAACGCATCTTTTTCTTTTTCGAGCTCCGGGTTTCCCCGGCCATTGTCCTCGATGCGAACCGCGAAGACACCGTTTGAGAGCGTTACCGCGACCGCGACCCGTTTCGCCCGCGAATGGCGCACCGCGTTCGCGATCGCCTCCTGCGCGATTCGGTATACGTTGATGTCGCGTGCCTGACCGAGCGGTGACGTACCCGGCGCCTCCCAGGTAAAGACACATTCGCAGCCAGTTTGCCGTTCCGTCGCGTGGCAGAGGTTCTCTAGCGCGTCGCGGAGGCCGAGCGCGTCAAGCTCGACGGGGAAGGAGTCGTGCGCGTATTGCCGCGTTCGGCTCAGCGTCTCGTCGATCATCTCCGAAAGCTCTTCGACGCCCGAGGTCGACGACAGGCTCTTGCAGAACATCGAGATTCCCGCGAGCCGCTGACAGATATCGTCATGGAGGTCGAGGCTGAAGCGAAGCCGCTCGAGCTCGCCGATCCGGAGAACTTCCGCCTCGACCTCCTTGCGCCGCTCTGCCTCTTCCTCAAGTTTTCGGTTTGTGTCAGAAAGGTCTCGCGTGCGGAGGGCAACTTCTCGCTCAAGCATCCGGGAGTGTTCCTTTTCCGTGTCGAGAATACGCAGCCGCTTGATGGTGTTGGCGATGAATATCGCGCTGCTACAAAGGTGGGGCAGCGCGTCGTCATCGACCTCGTAGACGATCACGCCCGGTATCTCGACGCCCGCAGCGAGCTGGAACAAGGATCGCGAGGCCGACGTCTCCTTGCCCTCGTCACAGGCGAGCGAGAAAAAATCCTTAAGCCGTATCTCGGCCTCGTTCTCGCCGAACAAACGCTCGCCTTCCTCGGTGTATGCGTACGCAGGAGTGCAGCGGTCGGGAACGCCCGTCGTCCCATCCGGAAAGAGCGCGAGGTAGAACGCGCGCGCGCCTATTTCGTCGAGGAAGGCTCGGAGCGGCGGGTATATCTCGCCCATCGAGGCCGCGGTCGAGAGTCGCTGGCCGAATATGGTAACCTCGCGGAGGAGTCGCTCGCTTCGCGCCTTCTGCGTCTGAAGCCTCTCGAAGGTTTCGCGCGGCGCCGGGGTTCCTCGCGGATCCGGTTCGGGGCAACCGCACGACGAGCGGATCACGAGTTCCGCCTCGATGATGACCGTCTCGGCCGGAGCCCGTCCCTCTATCATGTCGCGGAGCGTTTGCACCGCGATCCTTCCCGCCCTGTCGAAGGGTTGGTGAACGGTCGTGAGCGCCGGAACTTCGAGTGCGGCTCGGGGGATATCGTCAAAGCCGGTGACCGCGCATGATTGCCATCGCCGGTCCCCCGATTCGCGAAGCGCCTTCAGTACCCCGCTTGCCATATTGTCGCTCGCAGCGACGATCGCGTCGAGCGGCTTTTCGTCAAGGTTCGCGATGAGGTCGCGGACTGCCGATTCGGCCTCCCTTTGGGTAAAGCGCGTGTTGATTATGGTTCCGCGGAGGCCCGGTTTTCCCTTGCCCGGGCGAACGGCCTCGCGGAACGCCTCTTCGCGCTCGATATTTTCGTGATGCATTCCCGGTCCGCCAAGATAGAGGAAATTGCGGTATCCGTGCGCCATGATAAGGTGATCCATCAGCTTGAGCATCGATTCGCGGCCCTGAATCAATATGGAAGGAATTCCTGGCAGGCGGTTGCCGATCGATACGAGCGGTATGTCGGGGAAGAGCCGCTTGATGCCTGACATGAACGCGGGATCGTCATGATCGACGATGACCGAGGTAAGGAGAAGTATCCCGTCGACCGCGAGATACTGCGGAAGCGGGAACGCCTCTTGAGCGCTGTTGATGGCGTGCCTGAGGGTCTCGTCCTGCACGCAGACGATGCTTATTCCCAATTCCTCGGCGCTTGCGCGTATGCCCCGATAAACCGAGATCTGGTATTCCTCGTCGAGTATGTTGAGATAGAGTCCGATTCTCATGGTTCCGCCGGCATCCTTTACGAAAAGTATAGCATACCGAAAAAAACTTTGGTATGATTATGAAATCAGATGACAGGGGGCAATATGCCGGTAACGACCGTCTTGATCGTCGAGGATCATCCGATCTTCAGTAAGGGGCTCGCGCAGCTCATTGCGGCCAATTCGCGCTATTCAGTCGTCGGCGAGGCGCGTAATGGCGCGGAGGCCCTCTCCATGCTCGTCTCGAAATCCCCGTCGCTCGTGATCCTTGACCTGAACCTCGGCGACGAGGACGGCTTGTCCCTCATCAAGGACATCAAGTCGCGTTCCCCCGATGCCGTGATCCTTGTCCTTTCCATGCACGAGGAACGGTATTACGCCGAGCGATCGATTCGCGCGGGCGCGAGCGGCTACATCATGAAGGAAGAGGCGGGCACCCGCGTGCTCGACGCAATCGAGACGGTCATGGCGGGCCGCGTGTGGCTGAGCGACGCCGAGCGCGAGCGACTTTCGCTGTATGCGAGCGGCTCCGACGCCGTCGCCGGAAACGCCGAGTGGCTCGCGTCCGTCGCAAAGCTTTCCGACCGGCAGTTGCAGATCTTTTCCCTGATTGGCAAGGGACTCGGAACCGTGGAGATCGCGGCCAAGCTTGACCTGAGCACCAAGACGATCGACACGCACAAGGAACACATCAAGCAGAAGCTCCATTGTGGAACGACGCAGGAATTGCGCCAGCTCGCCGTGGAATGGGCAAGCAAGGCGCAATAGCGGGACGGTAAGTCCCATCATTTCCTTAATTTTCTTTTCACGATAATTTATCTCTTTCCTCACCGTGCATTCACATCCTCCGGATACAGTCGTCCTCAAGAAACGACGGGCAGCGCGTGCTCATGATCGCCGCCCGCGAAAAAACGACAGGAGGATTTTTTCATGAAAAAAATCATAAGCGCTTTCGCGCTCGCGACCATGGTGGCGTTCGTGGCCTTTGCGGCCGACCCCAAGATTTCCGTGCAGGCTCGCGTCAAGGCGAACCTCGTAACGTCGTACGTCGACGGCGACGACGATCTCTACAAGGATTCGGGCGTCACGCTCCCCGGCGACGATACCTTCGGCGCCGAGTACAAAGACGAGACTGCGGGAGCGAAGATCTCGCTCAAGGGAACGCTCGCGAGCGTCTATTCCAACGGCAGCGATAAGGGGCCGGTCACCATCGACGACTATTATGGATGGATGAAATTCGGCGCTCTCACGGTTACCGCGGGTGAATGGGAACACCGCTACATCTCTCGCGTCAATGCCGACCTGAGCTCGTTCAGCGGTATCTGCGATCTCTACTACGGTCCGCTTGTTTTCAACGCGACCAAGGAAGGCTTCATCGAGACCAAGTACGAGACGGACAACATCACGCCCTGGAAGACCGAGTTCGCACTCGACTACGCGATCGGCGACGCTGTCATCAGCGCCTCGACGGGAAATGACTCCCTAAACGCGTACAATGCGGCCGAGTTCTACGGAGCCCGCGTTGGTTACAAGATAGGGAAGACCGCGAACCTTGATGCCACGTTCTCCATGCGCGGCAAGGACAAGATGGCGGTTGGCCTTTTCGCCGAGATCCTCGCCATCGAAAACCTCTCGGTCGTCGCCGGGTATTCTGGATACCTCGACAACGACGTGACCGAGAACAGCATCAACGCCGTGGAACTCCGAGCCCGGTACGTGATGGACAAGTTCTCGTTCACCTCGCACAACAACTTCTCCTTCGGTGACGAATCGATGATTCTCTTCGACATGTTCAATGTGGCGTACAAGCTCAATGACATCGTAACGCCGGCGATCATGGTCGCGAACACCTACGTAGCGGGCGACAATACCTCGATCGTCGAAAGCGACATCATCACGGTGCGCCCTGGCCTCACCCTCTCGCCCCGCAAAGGAGCGACGATCGACGCTGGCTGCAAGCTCGAGTACTTCTCGCCCAAGTCTGGCGATGGCTTTACCCGCGTAAGCGTGCCGGTCGTGTTCCGCGTAAAGTTCTAGCTTAACAGGTCACGAGCGACCTGTTGCGATCTCTTGCCGCCCGTTTCCTCCGGGCGGCCTTTTTTTTGCCTAGGCGCGCGTCCGGGTTACTTGTCGAGCGCCGCGAGCGACTTGGCGTAATCTGGTTCCTGCTTGATGTCGGGAACCTGTTCCGTGTAGACGACCGTATTGTCCTCGGCGAGCACGACCACCGCGCGCGAGAGTATTCCCGCAAGCGGCCCCGAGACCATCTCGACCCCCCAGTCGCGACCGAAATCCCTGTTTCGCATTTGCGACAGCGATATGACGTTCGTAAGCCCTTCTGCCTTGCAGAACCTGCTCATCGCGAAGGGAAGGTCGCACGATACCGTGAGGAGGACCGCGTCCTTGCGCGAGACTATCGCGTTGTCGAACTTTCGCGCGCTTGCCGCGCACACCCCGGTATCGAGGCTCGGCACGATATTGATGACCTTCTTTTTCCCCGCGAAGTTGGTAAGGGTTACGTCCGAAAGATCTTCCTTCGTCAGCTTAAAATCAGGCGCCTTCGTTCCGACTGCCGGCAGTGTTCCAACCGTCTCGACCGGGTTTCCGCCCAAGGTTATTTTCGCCATTATGTACCTCCGTTTCTTTTGCTTGAATGTTAACTTAAGTATACAAACGCAAAAGGCTGAAAGCAAGCAATGGATGGTGAAAAAGCAAAAAAAGGCAGGGCGCCGGTTGTCCGTCGCCCTGCCTCCTGTCGGTCTTTAATTTCTTAAAGAATATGGTCGAGGAAACGCTTTGCGCGTTCTTCCTTCGGATTCGTGAAGAACTCCTCGGGAGAGGCTTCCTCGATGATCTCCCCTCCGTCCATGAATACGACGCGGTTCGCGGCCGCGCGGGCAAAGCCCATTTCGTGGGAAACGACGAGCATCGTCATCCCCTCTTTTGCGAGATCGGTCATGACGTCAAGGACTTCCTTGATCATCTCGGGATCGAGCGCGCTCGTCGGCTCGTCGAAGAGCATGACTCGCGGATTCATTGCAAGCGCGCGCGCGATCGCGACGCGCTGCTGTTGCCCGCCCGAAAGCTGCTCGGGGTAGGAGCCCTCTTTGTCGCGGAGGCCTACCTTCTCGAGAAGCCGGAGCGCGTCCTTGACGGCTTCAGCCTTCGGGGTCTTCTTGACGGTCATCGGCGACAGGGTGATATTGCCGATGCAATCGAGGTGAGGGAAGAGGTTGAAACTTTGGAACACCATGCCCGCTTCCTCGCGGATCCGGCGGATGTCGGATTTGGGATCCGTGACGCTCTGTCCGTCGACGAGGATATCCCCCGAGTCCAGGTGCTCGAGCCGGTTGATGCTTCGGAGGAGGGTGCTCTTCCCCGAGCCGGATGGCCCGATGACGAGCACGACCTCTCCTTTCGCCACCTCGAGATTGATGCCGCGCAGAACCTCCAGGGTTCCGTAGCTTTTGCGCGCGTTGCGGATGCTAATTATTGGTTCCATGGTGCCTCAACCTGTCTTCCATCAGCGCGACGAGGCGCGAGAAGAAGAGCGTCATCACGAGATAGACGAGCGCGACAACGGTGTAGCTCTCGAAATACATGAAGGACGTGGACGCGAATTCCCTGCCGCGCCGGAGCAGGTCCGACACCGCGAGAATCGACACGAGCGACGAGTCCTTGAGAAGGGCGATGAACTCGTTGCCGATCGGCGGGAGGATCACGCGCACCGTCTGTGGCAGGATAACCGTGCGGAGCGCCTGGGACCGGCTCATGCCGAGCGCGAGCGCCGCCTCCATCTGCCCCTTGGGGAGCGCCTGGATTCCCGCGCGGAAGATCTCGGCCATGTATGCGCCGTAGCAGATCGACATCGCGAGGATCGCGGACGACGGCCCGTCGAGCTTGATAAAGCGGTCGAGTCCCGCGGCCGTCATGAGCGGCGGAAGGGCGTAGTAGATGTAGAAGAGCTGCACGAGAAGCGGGATGCCGCGAACCACCTCGACGTAGATCGTCGCGACGAGGTTGACGGGCTTGAACCGCGAGATGCGGCCGAGCCCGGCGAGGAGCCCGATCACGAGCGCGAAAAAGATCGCCGCGATCGTGACGAGCAGCGTGACGACGATGCCGTCCCGCGCGAAGGGGATGATCTTGCTATAGGGATCGCTTTTCAGGAGGGGGAGCGCGACGAGAATCGCGATCGCCCCGAAGAACGAGATGTTCCATGCCGAAAGCACGCCGTGGTCGCCTTTCAGCGGAATCAGCGTGCCGTCCGAGACCGTTATCTGCGGCCTCGGTGTCGGCTCTATTTTGCTTTGTCGCGCCATGCTACTTGAGCCACTTCTTCGCGAGCTCGTCGAGCTTGCCCGAGGCCTTGATCTTCGCGAGTCCGTCGTTCAGTATCGCGAGCGTTTTCGCGTCGCCCTTGCGGCAGGCGATGCCGAGCCATTCGTCGGTAAAGGGCTTTCCGACGATCATGAGCTTGTCCTTGAACTTCGGGTTCTGGAGGGCGAAGTTCGCCGCTATCGGGTTATCGGCGACGACGCCCGAAATGCGGCCGATGGCGAGATCCTCGAACGCGAGGCCGACCTCGTCGTATGAGGCGAGGCTAACGCTGGTATCCTTCGCGACCTCGATGGCGCCCGTGGTCCCTATCTGCGCGCCGATCTTCTTGCCCTTGAGGTCGGCGATCTTCTCGACGCCCGTGGTTCCCTTCTGGACGACGAGAATCTGCCCCGCGTTGACGTAGGGCTCGCTGAAGTCCATGGTCGCCTTCCGTTCGTCGGTAATGGTCACCGACGAGCAGATCGCGTCATATGATCCGGAGGCGAGCCCGGCGAAGATTCCGTCCCACGCGGTATTGCGAACCTCGATCTCGACGCCGGTTGCCTCCGATATTGCCTTGAGCATATCGGGCGCGAACCCGACGATATTCTTGTTTTCGTCGAGGAATTCCATCGGCGGCCAGGTGGCGTCCGAGGCGATTACTATCTTATTCGTTGTTGCGGTCGACGCGGCATCCTTCTTTGAACATCCGGTGACCATGGCGAGCGCCGCCGCGCCAAGAAGCGCCAATACGGCAAAATGGCGAATTTTCATGATGAATTCCTCCTTGGGAAACTTGAAAAACTCCATATATGATAAGTTTTAATCCGGCAGCTGTCAACGAAATGCGTGAGGAGATTAAAGGACTGATATTTTGTTTCGGCCGGTGCGTTTTGCCTGATAGAGCGCGGCGTCTGCGCGGAGGAAGAGGCCGTCAAAGGAGTCGTCGACGCGGTTTTCGGTTACGCCGATGCTTATCGTGTGGCGGATTTCGCTGCCTTCCTCGGAGTAGGAAAAGTCCGCGAGTATATCGTTCCTGATTCCCTCCGCGATTGTGTGCGCGACGTTCGCGTTCGCCCCAGGAAGGTAGATGAGGAATTCGTCGCCGCCGTAGCGACAGGCGATATCGGTTTTGCGAATGTGCTTTTTTATCTTGCTCGCGGTTTTGGTAAGCAGGAGGTCCCCGATCAGGTGACCGTATGAATCGTTGATGACCTTGAAGTTATCGAGATCGATCATGATGAGCGAGGATATCAGCGGCAATTCATCGTCGGCGCCGAGTCGCTTGATGAGCTCGTTGAGATAGCGCCGGTTATAGAGCCCGGTAAGCGCGTCGGTCCGCGAAAGGTCCATATAGTATTTTTCGCGCTGGCCGAGGTTTTCCTTCTCGGTCAGTTCCTGCCTGATGCGATCGAATATAGCCATGGTAAAAAGAAGCGAATCGATTACGGTTCCCACCAGGAAGCAGTAGTTTGCCGGGATTCGCGCCTCGATATACGCCGCCGTCGTCCAGATAACCGCGGCCGAAAGGGTGGCGCAGAGGGCAAGGATGTAAAAGCGTAGATGCCTGGATCCTTTAGCGTAAAGCCAGATGGCGCTCGCGATGATGATGAGCGGCATGACGAATCCGGTAACGTATCCGATGGCGTTCGCGACATAGCGCGAGATGAAGAGGGCAAAAACGGTCTGAAGGACAAAGAGGCTGATGTTGACGTCGAGCAGCAAGTTGACTATCGGAAGCGTGTTTTTCAGGTCCATGAACTGCTTGGCGAATACCATCATGAAAATCCCGACGGCGCAAAGGCTGATCCAGATGAGCGCGCTTTGGGCGACGAACGGAAGCGGAAGGAAATAGAGGAATCCATGCACGGAAAGATGATAGATAAGGAGCGCCGCGAGGTAGAGGGCGTAGATGAAGAAAGTCCAGTTCTTCATGAGCAAATAGGAAAAAAGATTGACGAACGCGACCGCGAGCAACATCCCCAGGAAGACGCCGTAAAAAAGGGTTTCGAAAAAATTCTGCGTGATGAGGTTCTCGGCTCCGACGACGGCGATCGGAACGAGCATGATGCTCGTCGATACGACGCGGACATATACCGGATCATCGGGCGAAAGACCTTCCGGCACGGGAAACGCCCAACAGCGGGTCCTAATCGGAATATCCCTGCTGTCCACGGTTTTTCCGGCACGGAGCGGCGCTGCGCCAGGAAAGTACACTTCGATGTTTTCAAGGGCGGCGTTATGGATCTCGATGAAACGCGCATCGCCCGTTTTGCCGGGCGAGTCGATCAGAAACCGGATCCAGACGGCGGATTTGGTGAGATGTCGATAAACCTTGTTTGAGCTTTCGCCGGTGAATGGCGCATCCGGTTTGGAAACGTCGGAAAGGTGCAAACTGCCTTGCGGGTCTTCGAGGACGGATAGTCCTGAAACGCCCGTCGTGGCGACGCTCTCGGGGTTCCGGGGCAGGTACGCCAGAAGAAAGCTGCAGCAAAGTCCCACCGCTGCGAGGGAAAAAAGTATGTAATCGCCATTGATGCTTTTTTTCATTTATATTCTAAAATCGATAGAGGCATTATCATTATAATGTTCGTTTTTGTCAAACTAACGAGCCTTATTGTATGGGGATTATTTCTTTGCGCAAAATTTTCCCGTCGCGTTGGGCAATGCTTGCTCGAAATCAACGAAAAACCCGGTTTGCGAGGCGGTTTTACTTGGCACGCATCTTGCTATGTATTTAGCATGCGCGACAAGGATTGCGCGAAGGAGTTTTCTATGAAAAAGCAATTTGTCATGATTTTCGTCGCGGTGGTCGCGATGACCGCCGTGTTTGCCGCAGGAACGGCGGAGTCTACCGTCGCCGAAGGCAAGATCGCTATCGTCGACTCGATTCCGGTTATCGCGGGCGCGGGTAAAAACTGGGTTTTGCCGCCGGGACCGTTTTATCAGGTTGCCTGGGAAAACGGCATCAAGGTTGGCGATACCGTAAAGGTCGAAGGCTTTGTGCGCGAATGCCCGGCCGATTTTCCCGTCAAGAACGCGACTATGTTGATGCCGACCCGTGTTTGGGTAAACGGCAAGGAACTTGACCTCTCGAAGGTCCGGCATCCCATGATGCGGGACAATCGAGATGGTCGGGGCGGTTTCGGTCGTGGCAACGGCATGGGCCGTGGCCGGGGCGGCAGGGGTTGCGGCGGCTTTGGCGGTTGCGGTCTCGACAGCGACGATTTCGACGAAAAGCGCTAAGCGCTACGCATAGCGCAGCGTTACGTTGCATAGCGCCGCGCTACCGTACCGAACGCCGGTGACGGGCACTGTCCCGGAGCCGGCTGTTGCGTCCGCGCTTTCGGTCGGGTTACACTTGTTTCGGGAGGAAACTGCCATGAAGAGCGAAGGTCAAGTCCGCGTCCTGTATTTGCTCGTCGTTTCGGCCATCGTTCTTACGGTCGGTTTCTCCGCGCTTTTCGTGCGACAGGAACTTGAGCGGCGCAGGGCGGGGATCGAGTTCCTCGCCTTTCGCGTGATGACCGCCGTCCTCGACGATTGCGCTTCGGGCGGCTCTTTCGTCGCCTCCCGATGGCCCGAACTTTCCGGCTTCGCCCTGTATGACGAAACGGGCGCGCCTCTCTTGCGAACCGGAACCGCGCCCGAGTCCCTTGACCGGCCGGAAGGCATTTCCTTTCCCGGCGTCTCGAATCTTTCGGGATCGACCATAACCTTGCTCAGGCGCACGGATGGCAGGGGTGGGCCCGGCGGGATGGGGGCTCCGCGGCGCGGCATGATGCCGATGATGCGGAACCGGATGGCGCTGCCCGGCCATATGGGCCAGACATCTCCGGGGCAGGACGCCGAGCGCCTGTCTCCCCCCGAAATACCTCGGCCCGTCGGCGCTTTCGCGTTTATCGCGCTCGACGTTTCGGCCCAGGTTCGCCAGGGGCGGCTTGTTCTTCTCGGGGTGGCTCTCTTCCTCGCGACCTTTTTCGCGATAGTCTTTTTGCTCGTTACCTATTCGCGCCGTCTTGTCGCCTATGGCGAGCGCGAGCGGGAAACCGCCCATCTCGTGCAGCTCGGCGAAGCCGCGCGAACCCTCGCGCATGAGATCAAAAACCCGCTTGGCGTCATTCAGGTGCAGTGCGCGACGCTCAGGCGAACCGTCGGCGAGGATCGCGTCAGGAACGTATCCGTGATCGAGGAAGAAACCTCCCGTCTCGCGCTTCTAACCGACCGCCTCCGCGATTTTCTCAACAACACCGCAGGTCGCCCCGAATATCGGGACGCCGCAAGTTTTTTGGACGATTTCGCGCGCCGGTACGAAGGCCTCATTACGGTAGCCCCGTATCTCGGCGTCCCCGCGGCGGTATACGTCGATCCTGCAAGAATGACGCAGGTTCTCGACAACCTGATCGCGAACGCGCGCGAGGCGACCGGCGCCGTTGAATCGACCCACGCGAGCGTTGAGCTTCCGGAATTGTCGCTTGCGGTCAGGCGGAATACCGCGTATTTCAGCGTCGCCGACCGGGGCTGCGGCATCGAGAGCGGGCAACGGGATCGGCTTTTCAAGCCATTTTTCACCACGAAGGTTCAGGGTTCCGGCATCGGCCTCGCCCTCTCCCGGCGTTTTATGGAACAGGCGGGGGGTGAGCTTTCGTACGCCGAAAGGACGGGCGGAGGCTCTACGTTCACGGCCTCGCTTCCGTGCGTGAGGGGAAATAATCATGGATAAGAAGCGCGAGAATGCGGGCGACGCGAGTGCTCGCGAAGCGGGTGATGGCGCGGGAACGGACGTTCGGCGCGTGCTGATCATTGACGACGAAAAAAACTTGCGCGACTCGCTATCCGAGTTTCTCGCGCTGGACGGCTTTTCCTGCACGGGCGCCGCCGACGGGATCGAGGGGCTCGAGCTTCTCGGTCAGCGTGTTTTCGACGCGGTCGTGCTCGACTTTCGCATGCCGAAGATGGACGGGCTCCAGGTATTGCGCAAGATCCATGAAACGGGACCGGGCTTGCCGGTCGTCATGATGAGCGCGCACGGAGAGATCAAGGACGCCGTCGAGGCGATGAAGATCGGCGCGACCGATTACCTCGTCAAGCCGTTCGATCCTGCGGAGCTCGCGCTCAGGCTGGAAAAGGCGATCGCCGATAGCCGTCTCATCAGGCTTGCGTGCGCCGGGCTCAGGCTCGCCGACGCGGCCGACTCCGCATCCTCGGGTGCCTGGCTCGGCGACGACCCCGCAATGGCGACCGTGCGCGACCTCGTGCGCCGCGTCGCGCCGTCCTCGTCGACCGTGCTGATTACGGGCGAAAGCGGCACTGGCAAGGAGGTGATCGCGCGCGAGCTTCACCGGCTGAGCCCCCGCGCCGCCGGCCCTTTCGTTCCCGTCAACGTCGGCGCGCTTCCCGAGTCGCTTCTCGAAAGCGAGCTCTTCGGCTACGAGAAGGGCGCGTTTACCGGCGCCGAAAGCCGGAAGCAGGGGCTTTTCGAGCTCGCGAACGGCGGTACGCTTTTCCTCGACGAGCTCGGCGAGATGTCCCCTCTCATGCAGGTAAAGCTTTTGCGCGTGCTGCAGGAACGCTCGATCATGCGCGTCGGCGGAACGAGGCCCATCCCGATCGACGTGCGCATCCTCGCCGCGACGAACCGCGATCCCGAAAAGGCGGTCATGGACGGCACCTTTCGCGAGGACCTCTATTTCAGGATAAACGTGATCAGGATCAGGCTTCCCGCGCTTCGCGACCGTCCGGCGGACATCGCGCCGCTCGCGGGATTGTTTCTCGCGCGGTTCGCCCGCGAGACCGGGAAGCGCGTTACCGGCATCTCGGGTGACGCGCTCCGACTCCTCTCGTCCTACCGTTTTCCGGGGAATATCCGGGAACTGGAGAACTGTATCGAGCGCGCGGTGATTCTCACCGATGGCGAGGAACTCGGCGTCGGCGATTTTCAGCTGGACGGACGTTTTCTCAAGTCTCCCGAAAGCGGGGAAAGACGCGAATACACGGGTGATGTGGAAGGCGCAGGGAGGGAGCGCGCTGCGGAAAGGCCGCAAGAGGCGCCTTCCGCGCCGGTTAGCGTGCGCGACGCCGAAAAACGGGCGGTTATCGCCGCGCTTGCGCGGAACGGCGGGCATCGCGAACGGACGGCGGCCGAGCTTGGCATATCCCGGCGTACGTTATTGACCCGGATGAAGGAATACGGCCTTATCGGCTGACGCTCCATCCGGGGCAAATCACGGTTAGAGGCGCAGTTCCTTCAGGTTTTGCGCGGCTTCAGGGCACATGGCGTGGAAGTCGCTTACGGTCTTGCACGGGAATTCCGCGCAGGCTCCGCAGTTCGCGGCCTTTTTCCCGATGGCGCACTTCCGCATCTCGCACTGCGCGCAATGCCCGATCTGGACGCCGTCCGTCGCGAAGCATCCGTGGCAGTTGATCATCTCCGGGGTAAAAGCGAAGTTATACGCCTTCGCCCATTCCGCGGCGACCTTTTTCCTCAGTTCGTTATCGTTGTTTTTCGACGCCAAAAACGCGCCGCACTTCGCGCAATCAAGACCGCATGCCGCAATCACTTTCTCCATACTGAATCCTCCATAGCTTGAATGTTCCCTGATTTTCGCATGGCTAGTCTGACATCCCCTGTCAGGTTTGACCGGGCTGTAGCGAAGAAATTACGGGTTCTCCGCGACCGATTCCGCCTCGTTTTCGCGCATAAGGGCCTGAGAGCGCTCGCTGATGGCTGTGCGCATGGTCTCGGGCTCGATGACGCGGACGGAACCCGGAAGGCTCATGATAAAGGAAATAACCCATTCGTCGACCGGCAAGAACGCCTCGACGCGAAGCTTTCCCCCGGGAAGCTCGCTGATGTGCTCGGAATCGAAGAACTCGCCAAGACGGCTGTGCGCGATGCGTTCGGCGATGAGGACGATCCGCTCAAACGGCCTTTCATCCCATTCGTGGGTCCAGGGATGTTCCGAAAGGTCAACGTCTATCTTCTCCCGCCTGTCGCCCGAGATCTCCGCGCGATGGATTCGGGAAATCTTGAAGAGCCTGAAACCGCCGCGGAGGCGGCACCAGGCCCAGGTGTACCAGGATTGCCACATGAAAACGAGGGCAAGCGGCTCGACCTTTCGCGTGCTTTCGTGGCCGAGGCCGTCGCTGTAGGAGATTTCGAGAACCGTTCCCCGCGCAATGCTGTCGTCGAGCGCGGTGATGATTCGCTTTTCCCGGCGCGAGGGCGTAAGCTCGATGAATATATGGTTTTGCGGGCTCTTGATGCCGTGTTTTTCCGACTGCTTGAGCGCGAGGGTGAATTTTTCGATGACCGAGTCGAGTATGGCGCTCGTCTGTACCGCCTGAAGGCTTCGAAGGCCGGTGAGGATTTGCTGGATTTCGCCCGTATCGAGCACCTGACTCGACAGGGTAAACCCCTCGACGAGCTCGAAGCCGCCGTCGCGCCCTTGGGTCGCGAAGACGGGAAGGCCCGCGCCCGCGAGCGCGTCGACGTCGCGGTATATCGTCCTCACCGATACCCCGAAATGCGCGGCTAGATACGAGGCGGTCGCCTTCTTCCGGTTGAGGAGTATCGTCAGGATCGCGATGAGCCGTTCTGCCTTCATTCCCGAGATGATAAAGCACCCCGAGCGGAAAGGCAACCGGCGTTTTTTTGTGGCGCCCTTTCCCGCGGAGGGGTACAATGTCCTTATGGACAAGAACACCCTGTATGGAAACAGCCTTCCCGGGAAGATCGTGCGAAGCGCGGATCGCCGTTTCCTCCATTATGCCAGAAAATTCGGGTTCGACGAGCGCCAGTCGCCCGTCCTCGTTACTCGCCCCGACGGATACGGCTACGACGACTTCGGCCTGATGACCGTGCGCGAGAAGAAGCACGACGGCTCGATAGACCAGGCAGCGGGCGCCGTCGGCCCGACCTTCGACGCGAAGAAGGGCGTCATGCTCGGCACGATCCGCATGGGGTTCGGCCATTGCCGCATGGCCCTCGCGCTCGCGTCGGCCGCGCACTCGATGGGCTACGTGCCCTACTGGCTCGACCTGATGTCCTTCCCAGACTCGGCCGCGAGCCGCACCATCAAGCATCTGGAGGACCTGTACAACCTCGGCTCCCGCATATCGCAGCGTTCCAAGTGGTTCGACCGGCATATCTGGGACTACGTGACGAGCGTCGCGGCGCAAAAGCTCACCTTCTCCGCCGAGGAGGATTCCCTTTCCCGGATCTTCGTGCCGCTCTATCGGGATATCCCGAAGAACATGCCCTTTTTCTCGACGCATCCCTGGACCGGGCACGCCGCCGTGAACGCGGGCATGACCGACGTCGTGACCATCATCCCGGATAACTACCCGATCGCGTTCCACGTCGTCGAGGGAAGCCTCCATGTCGTCCAGTCGCCGTCGGCGTACATGGGCTACCGGACCTTCCATTCGATGGGAACCGGCATGAGCCTCGATCACGTGATGCCCGCCGACGACATCAGGATGGTCGGTCACTACGTCGACCACGAGATCGTCGCCGGCATCGAAGCGGACAACGACGCCCGCCTCAGGCGGATCAGGAACGGCGAAACCCGGCGCTTCCTCCTCACGATGGGCGGCGCGGGCGCGCAGGTGCTCCGCTTCGCCGATATCGCGCGGACGTGCAAGGACGCGATCGAGTCGGGCAAGGTCTCGCTATTGATCAACATGGGCGACCACAAGGGCCGATGGGCCGATCTTGAGGGAATGTTCCGGGACGCGGGGATAGCCTGGACGATGCATTCCGACTGGAAGGAAACGCGCGCGTTTATCGAGGAGGCCGCGGAAAAGCCGGTCACGGGCGTGCACGTGTTCCTCCACGAGGAATTCTATTGCGCCGTCTACGCGACGAACCTTTTGATGCGAGTTTCGGACATCATGATAACGAAGCCAAGCGAGCTTTCGTTCTACCCGGTGCCAAAGCTCTTTATCCAGCGCGTGGGTCGGCATGAGGCCTGGGGCGCGATCCGCGGCGCGGAGATCGGCGACGGAACCATCGAGACCTCATCGATGACCGGGCTTCATCGCACCCTCAAGCTTCTCGTCGAGGACAAGGACCTCCCGTCGCTCTATTGCAACCAGATTGTGGCGAATAACCGGAACGGGATGTATAACGGCGCGTACAACGCGATCAAGCTCGCGATGGAGCGAAAGAAAAAATAGTCACTCGTTATATGTAGGGTTTCAACGCAAAAAACAAAGGAGTTTTTTACGCTATGAAGGTGAACGAAACGTACGAGGATTTTTATCGGCGGGCGAATGGCAGCGAAGCGTTCTCCCGATATTGCCAGGAGGTATTCGGGATAGATTTGACCCAGGACGGCTTTGCGGATAAAACGCAGCTGGATTATCTGGTCAATTACGTTCATTTTAACGGGAACGATACCGGCCTCGATATCGGGTGCGGGAACGGAAGGATAACCGGGTACATAGCCGGGCAAACCCGGGCGAATATGATGGGGATCGATTGCGCCCGCACGGCGATATCCTACGCTCAGGGATTGGCGAAGGCGGACGACAAGGTTTCGTACGACACCGGCGATATCAATAACCTGAACATACCGGATAAGAAATTTACGGTCATGCTCCTGATCGACGCGATCTATTTCAGCGAGGACTATACAGCTACCCTGGAATATCTTTACGACAAGCTCGCCGACGGCGGAAGGATCGGGATCTATTATTCCGATTTTCTCCTCGAGGATACGGAACGGCAAAAGATCGCGATAGGCGAAACGAAAATCGCCCGGATACTGGCGCAAAAGGGCTGGAATTCAAAAAGCGTGGACTTTTCCGACCAACACTACAACTTGATGAAACGGAAGAACGTGGTAAGCAATAAGTACAAAGCGCTTTTTGCCTCCGAGGGCAACGAGGCGCTCTATAACCGGATTAACGCCGAATCGATTTGCGAAAGCATGAACAAGAGTCAGTTTGAGTATTTCTCGAATCGGTATCTCTATTGCATCTATAAATAGGGCGATGGAAAGGTCATTCGGTTGGCAGCTTTAGCCGATATCGTCAGTCGACGGTGACGACCGACGCGACCCTTCCGTCCTTGGTGTAGACCCTCTCGTGGTTGGTCGTGTCCGCCAGCTGCGAGGTGCCCATGAAATAGGCGTAGTACCAGGTCCCGCGCGGAAGGGGGAGGGCGAGCTCGTAGCGTCCGGGGCTCGTTTCCTCCATTTCATACATGAAGGGATCCCAGTTATTGAAGGTTCCCGCGAGGGTTACGGCCATGCCCGGCTTCGCCTCGCAGGCAAAGCGAATCTGGCCGCGGCTCACGTTGTTCGTCTGGAAATTCTCGTAGTACGTTACCGGCAGGGTCGATACGTCCATTCCGTTGTCGTAGTCATAGGCGATCGCGCCGTTTTGGGGATCGGTGGTCCAAAGTCCGTCGATTACCATGCGATAGCGGAGTTCGCTCGTCGCGGGCGGGATCTCGGCGACGTAAAAAAGGATTTCGTCGCGGAGCTTTCCTGTTTCGTCCTTTTGCGGTTTGCCGAATTCATCCCGGCGGATGATTCGCTTGAAGGAGTGGATCTGCTGGTATTTCTCGAATTCAAAGGAAATGCCGACGTGGCGCGCTTTTCCCGGGGCGGTAAAGACGACGTATTTTCCGGAAACCACTGGTTCCCGGACCCTGGTGATGGTCGCGACGAGGTTGTTGTACGCGGTCGACTCGATTCCTGCTCCCGACGCGGGGAGGGCGAGACATAGTGCGGCGATAAGTACTAGGTATATCCGTTTCATAATGCTTCTTTACAATTGTCGGAAAATCCTTCAAAATCTTGAGAAGCGTCGGGCCGGTTAAAGTAGATATAAAAACAGACCGATCATCTGATGTAGGAAAAACGGGAAGGTCATGCCGGGGCTCAAAGAACTCGAATATCTCAGGGAAGAACTCAGCCGGCTCGGCAACGAACGCGAGGTAACCGCCGCGCGCGGCGAAACGTACGAGGAATTGCCCCGTCCGACGTCGGTGTCATCCCTGTCGCCAAAGCTCGACGTCGATAACCTCCTTGCGTCCCTCGGAACCGATACACCGACAAAAGAAGCCCGGCCGGCCGCGGGCGATATATCCGGATTCGACGAGCTTCTCGCTTCCTTGTCCTTCGATACCCCTTCGGAAACGGAAACGCCCGCGATTCCCGAACCCTCCATGCCTGAGCCGGTTTTGCAAGAAACGCCCTCGGCGCCCCTTGAGCCTGAACTGACCGATTTTGACCAGGGTGGCATTCCCGGCGACCTTCTGGCCGGTTTCGCCGACGAGATCGAGCAAACCCGTGAAACCGAGGAAACCCGCGAGCCTGAGTCGTTCCAAGAACCTGAACTGACAGCGGAATCGATGCCGTCTGGCCTTGATTCAACCTTTCCCGAATTCCCGGAAATACCCGCAATGCACGAATTTGACGAGATTGCCGATTTGGGCGAGCCCATCACGTTTGACGAAACCGGCACACTCGATACGGCTGCCGCCTCTGGCGAGGTCGAAGCTTTGGACGAGATCGCTTCGCTCGATGAGATCGCTCCGCTCGGCGAGATCGCGGAGCCTGTCGAGATCGCGGAGCCTGTCGAATCTGAGCTTGAGGAAATGGATTTCACGCCCGAGATAGAAACCCCTCCCGCGGTCGCGGAGCTTGCGCCGGCGGATTCCTTTGGCGCAGAAGACCTCGGCGATCTGGAAGGGTTGATGGATATGGGCGCCCCAACCAGTCAGGAAAGCCTTGCCTCCGAGCCTTCGGTTGACGCAATGTTCCCCGATCTGGGATCCGACTCTTTTAGCATGCCGGATATGGGCGAGCTGGATACCTTGGGCACAGCCCCCGCCGCGGAAGGCTTTTCCGATTTCGATGTCGAATCCTTCAATCTTCCCGATATGGGCGCCATCGTGGAAAGCGGCGCAGGCGAGACCCCCGAGGTTCCCGCCGATTTCTTTTCCGATATACGGGTTCCGACCCCCGATTTTGGAAACGCGCCGGAAGAAAGCACAGGGATCGAGACCGCACCGGCACCCGAGAGCACAACCGGGAGCGTGCCGTCATTTGACGATGATTTCAGTAATTTTACGATACCCGAGGATCTTAACGTAGCGGCAGGGCCCGAAGAAAGCGCCGCAGGCAACGTCCCCGAGATAGACGGGTTTGACAGCTTCAGCCTCGATGAGGAATTCATCAAGAACAGCATCAGCGGGGCCTCGGGCGACGATGAATTCCACATCCCCGGCTATTCCGACTTTAACGCGCCGCAGCAGCCGAAGGCCCCGGTCGCGGGCATCTCGCTCGATACGGGAATCCCCCGTCGCGGCGGCAAGAAGGAAATTCCCCTCACGATATCCGAGGCGGACTTTCGCCGCTTCCTCGATAACCTTGCCTCTTTGCCACTCAACCTCCGCCTTGCGATCGAGGAGTTCATCTCGGGTGATGACGGCACCGAACTCCAGAAGATGCAGCTCGTCCACAGCATCCTCTCCGAAGCCCCCGTGCACAAGATCGCGCGGAACATGGAGAATCTCCTTAACCGCAGTATACCGATCCCGAAGGACTTCGAGAAAAAGAGCGTCGCTGAATACGAACGAGAAAAATCCTCGCTCAAATACGTGCTCCTCAACCGAATCCTTCCCGCGGCCACGATTTTCGGCCTGATCGCGGTTCTTTCCTTCTGCACGATCTTTCTCAGCATGAAGTTCATCGTCGAGCCCCTGATCGCGGAAAGCCTGTACAAGAGCGGATACGACGCGATCGCCGATGGGCGATATACGCAGTCGATGACCCTGTTCGACGAGGCTGTTACCCACTGGGACAAGAAGAAATGGTATTTCCGCTACGCGCGCGCCTACCGCGAAAAGAAGCAATATATCTCCGCCGAGATGATGTACGTGCGCATCCTCGACCGCTTCAAGAACGACCGCGCCGCCGGCCTCGAGTACGCCGAGATGCTTCGGACGGATCTTCGCTATTTCGCGAAAGCCGAGCAGGTCATCAGAAGGCGTATACTCGACAACTACGTCAACGACCCGGAAGGCTTATTGCTTTTGGGCGACAATTACCTCGACTGGGCTGAGGAAGATGAATCGAAATACGAGGCCGCGCGCAAAACCTACGCGACGCTGATCGAGCTCTATGGCGACAAGGACACGTACCTCGCGCGCATGATGCGCTACTTTATCCGGACCGACCAGCTCGCGGAGGTGCTCCCGCTTAAGGATCATTTCATGAAGAGGCGCGCGAAGATCGGCGCGAGCGACCTCGTCGAGCTGAGCGGCTATTTCCTGGAAAAGCGCTATAACCCGGGACCTGGCGATTCGCAGGCCCTGATTGACCGTATCGAGGACGTCCGCAAGCTCCTTGAGCGCGCGGTAAAGGCTGATGAGTCGTCGCCTGAGGCGAACTACAATATCGGGCGGTTCTTCATCTATAACTACAAGAACGATCTCGCGGCGAAAGCCCTGAACGAGTCGCTCCGCCTTTTCGAGTCAGCGAGCACCATGTCTCCCAAGCGGATATTCATTCGCGTCGACGCCTGCAGGCTCCTCGGCGAGATCCTCGCGCAAAACCAGGAGTACCTCAAGGCCCAGGAGCTGTATGGCGAGGGGATTACGCTGTACGAAGAACACCGCGCGAACCGCACGGTCAGGCAGGATCGCCGCGTCGGCGTACTGTACGCCGATTACGCGGATATCGACTACTTTATCACGGGCGACCTTTCGAGCGCCTTCAGGAACTACGAAAAGGCTCTGAACGAGCTTAACGACACGCCATCGGTCCGGTACCGCATGGGGTATATTCAGTATCGCAACGAGGATTACGAGGGCGCGATGAACTCCTTCATAAAGGTTCACGCGGACGTTTCCGACGACCAAAACCTCCTCTACGGGTTCGGCAACGCGCTTTTCCGCCGCGGGGACTTCTTCGCCGCCGAAGGGTATTACGACCGATTGATGGAGCGCCTTGAGGACGAGCGGCTTCGCATGGGCATTGTCTTTCCGCAAGCCCGCGTCGATGAAGGCCAGTTCGTCGAGCTCTATATGCGTACGGCGAATAACCTCGCCGTCGCGCTCAACCGTACCGCCATGCGAACCGGCGATTCGCGGAAGAACGCGCGTGCCCTTGCACTGCTTTCGGAATCCGTTCGCGCCTGGGATGCGCTTACCCGTAATCCTGAAACGATGATCCGGGCGCAGGGCACCAACCTCGCGTTCCTCAATATCCAGAACATGACCCACCCGGCCTCGTTCTATCAAAGCGAGATCTATCCCGATATCCCGAAAACCCTCGAGAAGGAAAAAATCCTTCAATAGTTTCGCCGACGGCTCGCGGCTCCTTTCCGGGGCAACCCCTCCGCTTGCAAAACATGCCTATCCTTGATAGTATGGAAAAACAAGCTTGTTTTTTGGACGTTTAACTCAGCGGTAGAGTGCTACCTTCACACGGTAGAAGTCACTGGTTCAAACCCAGTAACGTCCAAAAAAACAAGTTTTCTTATTTTAAAGAAAAGGGCTAACGCGCTTCACAGGGATCGGTTTCCCGAAACCTTGTTGCCTTGTCGATTGTTTTCAGTGTGATATACTGAGTCGGGCAAGGATGGCGAAATGAGCTTTATCGCGAACTTCCGATATCGGAGAATCTCTCAAACCGCGACGGTGAACGATCTTTTGAAGGAAACCTTCAGGAAGGGCATTCATTTTTGCGCTGCTGCGGTCCCCTCGTTCTCCGCCCTCAATTATTCCTGGACCGTCTTCGCGCTCTCGTCTGTCATTTCGGTGTACATATTTTGCGAATATCGCAGGCTCGGCGGAAATTCGGTTCCGGTCGTTTCGTTCGTTACGTCGTATGCCGCCAGGCGGCGCGATAACGGACGTTTCGTGCTTGGCCCGGTCACGATGGGACTTGGAGTCCTTTTCTCGCTTTTGCTGTTTCCCCATGAAGCAGCCCGCTACGGTATCTTTGCGTTGGCGTTTGGCGACGGTATCGCGAGCCTTGCGGGAAAGATGTTCGGAAAGACGCTGATTCCCCATGCTCAGGGTAAAACCCTCGAGGGAAGCGCTGCCTGCTTTGTCGCGGTTTTCGTCGCGATTCTTTTCGCGTCGCGAAATCCCGTCGAGGCCTTTGCCGTCGCTCTTCTTGCCATGGCCATCGAGCTGCTTCCGCTCAAGGATTACGACAACCTCGTCATACCGGTTGTGATCGGCGTTTTCGCTACGTTTTTTCTGGTCTAAATCCATAAATTGCGCGAGCAATATTCCTGGGCGGCTATTGCCACAGGTAGTATCGGTGGATGCTGTCGAGGTAGCGCCATGCCCCAAGGAAAAGAAGGGCGGTGCCCGCGAAGAAGAAAAGCCATGAATCGCACAGGATCAGCAGGGCATACCCCGTGAGGAATGAGGCGAGGCCCATCGCCGCCGGGCCATATTCCTGGATACCGCGCGTCTTTCCCTGAACGAGATACGAAATAATGCCGAGGAGGGCGAGAATCACGAGGAGCGCGCTGACCATTCCCCTGAAACCTATGGGAGTCACGAAGGTTGAGGCCATAGCGCCTGAATTGACCGGTATCACGTTCGCGAGGCTGAGCGAAAAGAACGCGAGAAGAAAGACATTGGGACCGATCTGCTGGATCGACTCGCCCGTCGTGAGTATCACGCTTGCGAGTAGCGCGAGGAGGATGAAGATCCGGGCGAAAAGGGCGGCGCGGGATATCGCCACGGTAAAGAAGTTCGCGTAGGTCCATAGACCGTAAAGTGGGACGAATATCCTGAGGGCTTCGAGCGATATGACACAGGCGCAGGCCGCGAAGAAGGTGATCTCGACCGTCTGCGTTTTCTCGAAGGCGAAGAGTATATAGAGGAGACAGCCGAGCGAAAAAACGGGAAGGACGCCAATGGCGGCGACCGTCGCGAGCGGGCTCCAGTGCGTCAGTGAGAGGGTTTCGAGCGCGGCAAAGGGTCTCTTCCCCGGCAGGGACTCGGGCAAACCGTGGTGAAGCAGCATGAGAACGATGCTCGCGAGCGCGGCGATCGCCATCGCGAACGAAAAAAGCGTCGCCAGTCTGATGAAGCGGTTTCTTGTCGCAATGGTCATAGCCAGGATGATACCATCGTTTATCGCTTCGTCTCAAGTCAGTTTCCGTTTCTGTCGATAGTATATATAAGAATTCCAGGGAGATAACTATGCGTAAATTCGTCATTTTAATCGTCTGCGCGGTCTCGATGGCCGCCGTATATGCCGGAGACCTGGCGAACTTCATTAATCTGGGCTTTTCCGCCGATGGATCGCGGTTTGCGTTTGGCCAGTATGGCCGCACTGACGGGGATTATCGCGCCTATGCGGATGTTTTTTGCGTTGACGTGGCGAAAAACGACTTTGTCCCGGGCGGAAGGTTCTCGACCGCGCCTGCAGCCAGTACCGCCGGAAAGGATGGCCGAAGCGTTTTCCTTGACCTTCAGGCGAGAGCGGGCGATTTTCTCGGCAAGCAATCGATCCTCGCCGCGCAAGAGGGACGATCGCTGTACGTTCAGGCTGAAAACGAGCCAAATCTGAAAAAGATATCCTTCCGGGATTTTGAGACCGGGACCGAATATACCGTCACGATGTACGTTCTCGCGGAAGGCTCGGGTGGCAAGGTACGTTCATCGTTTTATCTCGTGGCCGAGATGACTGATCAGGCGGGCAATAAAACCGTGAAGACCGTCGGCACTCCGTCCCTCAAGCGCTCGGGCGTCAGCGACTATCTTGTTCGCAGGATCGTAACCGACAGTACGGGAAAATCCCTCGTTTTCGTCGTCGAAAAGAAGCTGTACGAAAAGAACGGCGACTCAGCCCGATATATGGTCGAAACCTGTCGTTTGTAGGATTTCCCCGACGTGGCTATTCCTCTTTCACGACTTCCCTGAAAATCTGAAATACCGTTTTTGAATCCTCCGACAGGATGCGCACGAAGATCCTGTCGGTATTAAATTCCACATTTTGCCAGAGCGACTCAAGCCAGACCGCTTCCGCCGCGTCGCGCCAGTCCCGCTCTGCCTCTTCCCGTTTCTTTCCCGAAATGACGTCCTCTCCTCCCGCCGACAATCCTTGCGTAAAAAGATACCGGCCTGCGGGCAATATGTCTCCATCACCTGCGGTTTCGCATCTCGCGAGATGGCAAGCGCCATCGGGCTCAAGGTTTCCCTTTTCCACGAGCGACCGGTATGCCAGGATGGCGACGGTGCCGTCTTTCGCGATGCCCTCCGCGGGCACCGTGATGTCGCGATGGAGAAGAAGGTTATGTACTGTATAATTCATGCGGCAAAGATAGCAGAAAACGGGCCAAAAAGCGATATTCCCCGCGAACAATGGCAGGTATCGAGGAGGAATTGGGATGAAACGATACCTTGCCCTGGCGGTCCTGTTTCCCGTTTTGCTCTTGAGTGCCTGCCCCGTCGGCGTGATGGATCCCGAGGTGGTGACCTTCTGGGGCGGTGACCTTTCGGTGCCAACCCTTGGCGAGGTGAGCGCGGTATCGGCTTCCGGGGTGAACGCCTCGTTTTCCGCCCCTGTTTCGGTCGTGTCGGCGGAAGTCCTCACGGGCGAGGGAATCGACGGAAACGGGATGGATGAGGAAAACGGGCGGGAGCGCGAGCGCATTCCGGTAACCTGGGGAGAAGGCGCGGAAACAGGCAGCGTTCTTTTCACCCTGGGGAAGCCGTGCGGAATCGCCGAGCGCGCAATCCTTTCGGGAACCGTGCGGGACGCGAAGGGAAACACGCTTTCCTTCGCCGTGCCCTTTACCGCCTACAATGACCGCGTTCCGAGGCTCAGGATCAGCGAGGTCAGGACCGACTACTCAAAACCGAAGGTCGAGTATATCGAGCTTTGCGCGCTTTCGGCCGGGAATATCGGCGGGATTGAGCTCTTCAACGCCGCCAATGCCGCAAATCCCGTCCGCGAGTTGCCGGCGGCAGAGGTCGCTTCGGGCGAGTATATCGTGTGGCATTTCCGCTCGCTCGAGGAGGGTCTCGTGAACGAGACGGGCTCGCTTGACGCGTCAGGCGGCGTCGACGCGCGCGCTACCGCCCGGGACTTCTGGGATACCCAGACAAAGGCGCCGTTCAAGGGGACGAACGTAATCTGGATACGCGAGCGGAAGGGAGGGGCGATTCTGGACGCGCTTTTGTGCGCGGAAGGCGACAAGGCGGACTGGCCCAACGACGCCGTCCGCAGCGCGGCCTCGGAGGCGGTCAAGTCGGGAGCCTGGCATCCCGGCCCTACCGTGACGGACGCGGCGAGCGCCGCCGACACTACAGCTACGCGGACCCTTGCCCGCGATCCTGCGCTTACCGACACCGATACGGCCGGCGACTGGAAGGTCTGCGCGACCGGGAAATGCTCGCCCGGCACGGTCAACGCCCCGCACTGATGGCGCCGGCGCGCGGCTTTGCATAATATCCGTTTTCAGGGTACTATAGGCCTGAAGACGGGAGGAATGCATGGCGGAATTATTGGCACCGGCCGGGAATCCGGAGGCGCTGGATGCGGCGATCAATGAGGGTGCCGACGCGGTATATCTCGGACTCAAGAGCTTTAACGCGCGGCTTCGCTCGTCGAATTTCGCCTGGTCTCAATTCGAGGCAGCCATCGACGCGCTTCACAAACGGGGAAAGAAGCTCCTCGTGACGGTCAATACCGTCCTTCAGGAATCCGAAACCGAGCGCATGTACCGTTTCCTTTCCTACCTCAACCGCATGGGGCCCGACGGGCTTATCGTGCAGGATTTCGGCGTGCTCAACATGGCGCGCACCCATTTTCCCTCGCTCAGGATACACGCCTCGACGCAGATGAATATCGCCAGCGCGCGCGCCGCGAACGCGATGAGCCGGGCGGGCGTTTCGCGCGTCGTGCTTGCCCGCGAGCTCGGGCTCTCGGAGATACAGGACATCAAGGCCCGCACCTCCTGCGAGCTCGAGGTTTTCGTGCATGGCGCGCTCTGCGTAAGCGAGTCGGGGCTTTGCCTCTTCTCGAGCTTTCTCGGCGGCAAGTCCGCGAATCGCGGCATGTGCGCACAGGCGTGCCGAAGGCTCTATACCGCCGAGGTGTCGGGCGGCACCCGGCAGGGGTATTATTTCTCGCCGAACGACCTTCAGCTCATCGACCGGATTCCCGACCTCGTGCAGGCAGGCGTTCATTCGTTCAAGATCGAGGGCCGTATGAAGAGCGCGGAATACGTCGGTACCGTCGTCGCGGCCTATCGCTACATGCTCGATAATTGGGAATCCGACCGGAAGGGTACCGCGGAAACCGCGCGACGCATGCTCGCGAATGATTTCGCCCGCGCAAAAACCCGGTATTGGTACGATTCCACGAAGGCCGAAAACGTGCTGAACCCCGATCAGGCCGGCGGAACCGGCATTTTTCTCGGAAAGATCGACCGCGTTCGCACCGAGGAGGATGGCCGTTTCGCGCTGCTTAAGGGCGGGTCCTACGACCCCGACGAGGGCGATTCCGTGCGCCTTCACCGCAAGGACGATTCGGGCCGCGAAAGCCACAAGATCAAGGAAATTCGCGAGGAGGGCGGCGCCCGTTGGCTTGATATCCCCGAGGGCTTCGGCACCGGCGATTCCGTATATCTCATCCAGACGAAGAACATGACGAGGCGGTATCCGCACGTTCTGCCGCACGACCTCGGTTCGTACCGCTCCCAGCCAGGCGGCGATCGGCTTCCGCCCGTTATCCCCTTCTCTCAAGCGAACGAAGGCGTTTCGGGAGCGAAAGCAGGATCTACCCCCGCGTCGAAGCAGGCGGCAAAGCAGGCTTTGCTTGCGGAGATTCCCGAGGGGGTTTTCGTCCAGGTTTCGACGGTAGAAGATATTTATACCATCCTGACCGATCACCCCGTCCGCGTTATCGTCGAGCTCAATCGCGAGACGGCGCCGGCTCTCCTTGGCCGCGTCGGGGATCCGGGCGTGTCCGGGGCGACCGGTTCCGCAAACTCAAGTACACCCCGCGCGCTCCCGTTCGCGAAACGCGAGACCATCATCTCGCTCGACCCCTTTCTTCCGCAAGCGATCGAGGATGGGCTTTCGACCACGCTCGACGAGCTTATCGAGAATGGCTATTCGCACTTCATGCTCAACAATCCCGGCCATATCGGCATGCTCCGCAACCGCGGCCTCACCCTTATCGCCGGCCCCTATCTCTATGCGTTCAACCGCTGGTCGGTCGATTGGCTCGAGAAGCAGGGCTTTCAGTCTATCGTGAGCCCGCTCGAGAACTCGAAGGCGAATCTCGAGGAAACGTGCGACTCGTCCTGGCGAAACCGCGTGATCGTCACGATCTTTGCTTATCCCGCGCTTTTCCGCATGCGCTTCAAGATGCCCGCCGACTATAATTTCACGTTCTTCTCCGACCGTCAGAACGGCGCGTTCAAGGTACTGTCGACCGACGAGGGTTCCTTCGTGTTCCCGGAGTTGCCGTTCTCGATCGCGGATAAGGCTGCCGCGCTCGCGAAGGAAGGCTTCAAGCGCTTTATCGTCGACCTTTCGAAAACGCGCGTGCGCAAGCAGGATTATCGCACGATTATGGATTCGTACCGAAAGGCCACGACCCTTCCCGACGTGTCACGGTTTAACTGGAAGGACGGTTTCTACGATCCCGACCGGATGGAAGAGCTCAAACAGATGACCGAGCGCGCGAATTTCCGGAAGGTCGCGAAAAAGGGCCATGGCGAGGAAGGTTCGGGCGGCAAGCGCGGGACTGCAGACAAGCGCGGCGCTGAAGGGAAGCGCCCCGCACGCGAAGGCAAGGCCGCCGCCGGTCGGGGTGATGCGAAGTCACACGGTCGGGGCGACAAAAAAACACCGGCGAAGCCCGCCTCGAAAGACGGCGCTCGCGGCGGGAAGCGGAAGCCTCCGCGCAGCTAACACATTTCGTATCGAATGAAACCCCGCGGGATACCAAGTCCTTCGCGGGGTTTTTTTAGGCTAATTGATATTCTTGATGAGCTGCAGGATATACAGCTTTACGTACGCGAGCAGTGCGTCGCGGTTCTTGATCTTGATGAGGCCGGGCGTGTCGACGAGCGTCGTGGCGAGATTCTCGACGCGGGGGAGGTCAAAGGTCGATGCCTTGAGCGTCTTGAGAATTCTCCTGATATAATCGCGGACGAGGGAGTTGACGTCCTCCGTCAGGTTATCCTTGATCTGCGCGTCGAGCGTGCGGTTCCACAGGTCGAGCGTCGCGGAAAGCTCGTTTTTGAGCGTTGAGCCCTCCGGCACCAGCTTTCTCTCTATATAAGAGGCGGCTCCTTTCAGTTCGGCCTTTCGCCGTTCGCGCGCCGCCCGCGCATCCTTTTGTGATGTATCCTGGTCCTGCTCGATTTCCTTTGTCGTCGCGTTCGCCTTCTTCGCCTTGGGCCTCCGGGGCCGGTTAAAGAACGCGAAGATCGACGAGAGGATCGGGATTGTAAACCAGAACGGCAGCATGATGCGGGTGTCGGTCAGGAGTTCCTGCCGGTTGAGCATCAAAAGCTCGCTCCAGGGAAGGAGCTTGCCCCGGTCGAACATGCGGAACCCGTTGGGCGAGTCGGAATCCATTCCCGTGCTTTCAAGCGGCATGAGCGGGATGAAGGAGGCGGTAAGGAGCGAGTGGAGGATCGGCGCGGAGTCCTTGCACATCCCCTCGAGCTTCCGCTCGAAGTCGGCCTGATTCTTCATCGCGTCGTCGTGACGAAAATTGCTCAGGCATTGAAACCATTCCTTCGTCAGTGAATCCTTGATTACCTTGCGCCCGTCATTGCAGAGCTTGACGGAGAGCGGAACGACTTTTTCTTTGAGGAGAAAGTAGCGGTTGCCGGTTGCCGTCTTGAAGACGAGAAGGGGCGGTAGCATGTTTGACGACGATTCCGAGGTGCGTTCCTTGATAAAGGCCTCGAGGTCGGTGTTTTTGTATTGTCCGAGAAGGGGGACGCCGCGCGAGTCGGTAAAGCGCGAGATCGACTCCATGTCGTAGTAATACGGCGGCTTCTGGAAGCAAAGCTCGAGGTTCTTGAGCGCCGTTTCGCGCTGGAGATCCTGCTGCGCCTTGTTTTTGTAGAAATTGTTGAGATACTCGGTGATGTAGACGGCCTGGATCAGCGCGATCTCTTCTGGTGTCTTTTCGTTTTTCTTCGCGTAATCCTGCCGGATGAACGAGCACAGGTAGCTGAAAAAGAGGAACGCCTCGCCTGAATGCTTGAGCGCGCGATGCGATTCCGACGGGCGGGTCTGGAACTGCACGAGCTGATTCTTGATGGTCAGTTCCTTGCCGGGATTGGCAATCATCATCCTTTTCTGGATATAGTCCTTCGATTCGTCCTTGTGGAGGAAAAGCCTGATCTTGGCAAGGGCGACGTCGAGCAGTTTTTCCGGGGAGATGGACGCGGGATAGACGATCGGCGGGGTTTCGTCCGGGAATATGAGCTGGTTGAGGAACGCGTTGGTGCGCTCGCCCGACTCGACGAGGGCGGCGAAATCGGTCGTGATGTAGACCGGCTTGAGAAACGAGCCCGGAAAGCCTTGGGGTAGCTCGGTCGAGAGGGGAAATGGCACTTCGGGCCGCTCGTCGATGTCGCGGAAGCGCTGAATCATCCGGTCGATGAAGTATTGCGGGACAAAGACCGATTTACGGTTTTTCGCGTCAAGGGAGATGATGACCTTTCCGGCGACCTCGAGGATGTCTATCTCCTTCTGCACGGTATTCAGGGTGTCGTCGAGGTACATTACGAGCTCGGGCGCGTCCTGCATGTAGTGGCGCGCGTACTTTTGCAAATAATCACAGAAATCTTGTATGATTACGGTGGGTGAGTTCTGTTTGCTGGTATAAAGCCTGAGCAAGACCGGTAATTCGGTTGGGGTAGCCATGAAACTATTCTACTGCATTCTCCTTGTTTTCTCAATGATGTATTTTTTTCCGTGCAGGGCGCAATCCTTGTCGGAAAAGGCTGTTTTGCAGGAAGGCCCGCTTCAGGTCGCGGGTATCCCCGGATTCGGGCCGAACCGGATTCCCGCGTTATATGGCCGATATCGCGTAAGCGCGTCCTCGTTACAGGAACGCGCGGCCCCCACCTCGCGGGAATCCTTTCGTTCTTTTGGCTTATATGTTTGGGCCGTTTCGGAGCCGCTCGTTTTCCGTGCGGGTAGATGGAGCGATATTTCCCTTAATGCGATGAAAGCGAGGGAGGTTTCCCTTGGCGAAAACCGTTTCTTGGTCGCCGTGCTCGCGAGCGTTCCCGTTCGGCAGGAAGCCGCCATGGCGTCTCGGTGGTATTTCATACTGGAATTTGACGGAAGGTTGGGGCGGGATGAACGGTTGCGGGTCGCAGGGGTTTTTATCCGCGAGGTCGTGGCGACCTTCGCGTCCTCGCGCCGCGCCGAGGACGTAAACTTTCCCGCCACCTTCGAGGTGACGGGAATCTAGCGTTCCCTTGATGAATTACTGGATATCGATGGTGATGGGGGAAGCGGCTTTCGGTGCTACGGTTTTTTTTGCTACGGGCTTCTTCGCGACAGCTTTCTTTGCAACAGCCTTTTTCGCCGCAGGTTTCTTCGCGACGGCTTTCTTTGCAACAGCCTTTTTCGCCGCGGGTTTCTTCGCGATGGCTTTCTTTGCAACAGCCTTTTTCGCCGCGGGTTTCTTCGCGACGGCTTTCTTTGCTACGGCTTTTTTAGCCGCGGGTTTCTTCGCACTGGCTTTCTTTGCGACCGCTTTCTTTGCGGCAGGTTTCTTCGCTGCGGCTTTTTTGGCCGGTGCTTTCTTTGCGGGTGCTTTTGCGGCGGGAGCGGCCTTGGGCGTCAGGAACTTCGTGATCTCGGCGCTGATGGTTTTTCCGAGGCCCTTGAGGGGAACGGCCTTGTTGTCGGGCACGTTCACGAAGGTCGCGTTTACTGCGGTGGATTTTCCGCCTTCAATCTCGGCGAAGTTGATTACCGCGATGACCGGGGCGGCGTTCTTCGAGGCGCCGGTGATCGCGAGCGTCCGAACGATCGTCTTGCGATCTGCCTTTATGATTCCGGCTTTGATGAAAAGATTGGAGGCCTTGTGCAGGCGCGCAAACGCTGGATTGGTGAAGCAGTCCACAACCTTCTTTGCCGGAAATTTCGAGATAAAGGCGAACGATACTGTTTTCATAAAATGGCCTCCTATTTCTGCAATACATTGCCGTCAGTATAAGTCAAGTACTTGCACTGGTCAACAATAAAAAAAAGATGTATCTTGAACCATCATGTTTGCAAAAAGATTTGCCGGATTGAATCCGTACAAGCCAGGTGAGCAGCCGAAGGATCGCGCGTACGTGAAGCTGAACGCGAACGAAAACCCGTATCCGCCCTCGCCCGAGGTCACTCGAGCCGTGCGTGAATTCGACGTGCCGTCGTTTCGCCTCTATCCCGATCCCGACGCGACGGAACTCCGCGTTTCCATCGCGAAGATGCTCGGTAACGGCGTCACGAGCGATATGATCTTCGCCGGAAACGGCTCGGACGAGGTTCTCTCGTTTATCTTTTACACCTTCTTCGATTCCGATTGCCCGGTCTGTTTTCCCGAGCATACCTACAGCTTCTACCCCGTGTACGCGGGCTATTACGATATCCCCTTCAGGAAGATTCCGCTCCGCGCCGATTTCTCAATCGACTCGGACGCGATGGTGAAAGGGGAAAGTTCCGGCCTGATATTCCCGAACCCGAACGCCCCGACCGGGATCTACATGCCGCTTTCCGAGGTTCGCTCGATACTCGAGCGGTATCCTCGCGACCGGGCGGTAATCGTCGACGAGGCCTATATCGATTTCGGCGGGGAGACCGCGATTCCGCTCCTTCGCGAGTACAAGAATCTCGTGATCATCAGGACCTTCTCGAAGGGATTCTGCTTCGCGGGCGCTCGGCTCGGCTACGTCGTCGCGAACCCCGAAATCGTCAAGGCGATATTCACCACGAAGAACTCCTTCAACCATTTTCCCGTCGACGCGCTTACGCAGCGGATCGGCGTCGCGTCCTGCGAGGACGCGGGGTATTATAAAAGGATAAACGCGGAGATTTGCTCGACGCGCGACTCGTTCGCCGCCGCGCTTCGGGACTCGGGATGGGATGTCCTGCCGTCGCTCGCCAATTTCGTCTTCGCGCGAAAAAAAGGGCTCGAGGGAAAAACGGTGTACGAATCCATCAAGAAGGGCGGGTTTCTCGTGAGGTTTTTCGACATTCCTGGAATAACAGATTTTGTGCGCATCTCGATCGGAAAGCCCGACGATATGCGCGCGCTGCTCGATATCATGAAAGCGCTTTGATTCGGGGGGATTGAAAGATGAAGGTTCTGATATTGTCCGACGGACATGGCGTGACGAGCAGGCTCGACGAGCTTGCCGATGCCGCAAAATCGTACGATATGGTTCTCTATGGCGGGGACTTCGCCGCCATCGGCAAGACCGAGACCGGGCTTCCGTTCCTCGAACGGCTTGCCGCCCTTCATGACCGCGTGTTCGCAGTTACCGGAAACTGCGATGAAAGCGATTTCCGCGAGACCGTCGACGAGTACGACATGAGCATCGAAGGATCGCTTTCGTATTTCAGCGGGCTTGTGCTCTCAGGCTCGGGCGGCGGCAGCAAATTCACCGGGCTTACGCCGAACGAGCGCTCCGACGAGGATCTCGTCGGCGACCTTCGCCTCGTGGAAGAAAGCGCCGCGGATTCATCCGATTCCTGGAATAATCTCGTCATCATCGCGCACAATCCGCCCAAAGACACGAAGCTCGACGCTATCGCGAACGGGGTTCACGTGGGTTCGCCCCTCATCCGCTCGTTTATCGAGGCAAGGCAGCCGCTTTTGGTCGTATCCGGCCATATTCACGAATCCTTCGCGATCGATACGATCGGACCCTCGACGCTCGTGAATCCGGGATCGCTCGCCGAAGGCCGCTATGCGGTCGCCGAGATCACGGGAGGGAACGGAAAGCCCTTCGCGGTCGCGTCCATCGAGCTCAAGAAGCTCGGCTGATATCCTTCAATACTGATACGACTTTTCGATCGCCCTGAGCATTCGCCACAGCGTGGCGTTTACCGGAACGGGAATCCCGTGCTTTCGGCCAAGCTCGAGCATCGTTCCCGAGAAAAGCCCGACCTCCGTCTTTCGACCCGCCTCGACGTCCTGGTGCATTGAGGTCTTGCCTCCGTCGGCGAGCGTGTCGAGCGTCCGATAAATCTCCGCGATGTCCGCATCTCCGAGCGCAATACCCTCGGCCGCCGCGATTGCGATCACCTCGCGCATCGCCCCTTCCAGAAGCTCGGCCGCCTCGGGAACCTTGGTCGCCGTCTTGAAGACGCCATACGGGCGACGGAGAATCGCTGTGACCTGGTTGAGACCGACGTTCATCATGAACTTGAACCAAAGCCGGTTTTTCATGTCGAAGGGAACCGTGTGCGCGATGCCCGCCTTCGCGAAAAACGACGCGATCGCGTCGACGCGCTCTGAGCGCCTTCCCGCCTCGCCGTCGCCGAGGAAGATCGTGCCGGTCTTCGTGAAATCGGTGTGGTTTCCCCGGTGTCCTGCGTCGGTGCCGACGATCATGGCATAGGGGATGCGCCATCCGCCGTAGACGCGGGCTATCGTTTCCTCGCTCGAGATTCCGTTAAGGAGCGAGAGGATGAGCGTGTTGGATCCGACGTGGCCCGAGAGGTCGGCGATCACCGCATCGAGATGGTGCGCCTTGCACGCGACGATCACGAGGTCCGCCTCGCTTCGACCGTCAACCTCGGCGAGCGGGAAGTCGAAGCGTTCCCCGTTTATCACGAAGCCGTCCTTGCGGTACCGCTCGAGCCGTTCGCCGCCCGCGAGAATCGAGACTGCCGCCGCGTCGTGCCGGAAGATCTGCCAGGCAACCATCGAACCAATAGCGCCCGCGCCCGCTATCAATACTGTCGAAATTTCCTTCATGCGCGCTCCTTGTGTTTGGCCGGTATATCGCATATTATACAGGATATGGTGCCGACCGCAATCGCCGTACCGCTCGCGGCGTTTATCTCCCTTCCCGCCCTGACCGCGTTTTACGCCATCAAGGCTCGCCTCATCGCGCGGAACGTTGGCGAGCGTACGTTCGCCTTTCCCCAGAAAGCATTATTGCAGTTTCACGGCATCCTGATCGTGAGCCCGTTGCTTCCGCTTCTCGCGCTACTTCGCGAATTCGATATTCTGACCGTCATCGCGATATCCGTTCTCGGCGTTCTTTGCTTCATGGTTGCCATTCGCGCTATCCTTTTTGGCCCCATCGCCGGGGTCCATGAGGCGGGTATTGTATGGCACGGCACGGTCATTCTTTTTTCCGACGTCGAATCGTTCTCGGCCGTTGACCCCTTTACGCTTGTCGTTCGGGCCCATTCGGGCCGTTCCCATACGATCGTCTCGAACGATTATGCCGTCATGCAGGCGATTCGCGCGTCGCTCGAATCGTTCGGGAAACCCTTGCAGTAACGGTCTCCTTCGTCATATTATGGGGAGCATGAAAACAATCGTTATCGGATCTGGCGGGCGCGAGCACGCGATCGCCTGGTCCCTTGCCCGTTCCCCCCTCATAACCGAAATCGTCTGTATTCCCGGAAACGGCGGAACCGCAACCGAGATCAAATGCCGCAACGTCGGCATAGCCGTTTCGGAAACCTCCTCGGTCGTTGAGGCTTGCCGTAAAGAGCTTGCGGGGAGCCCGGATGGGTCCTTCGTCGTCGTCGGCCCGGAAGATCCGCTTGCCGGCGGCATCGCGGACCGGCTCGCCGAGGCGGGGCTTCGCGTGGTTGGGCCGCGCATGGCGGGCGCCGCGCTCGAGGCGAGCAAGGATGTCGCGAAACGGTTTATGCATAAATACGGCGTCGCATGCGCGGCGAGCGATACCTACGACGATGCGAACGCGGCGATCGCGCGCGTTCGCGAGATAAACGGGCCGGTCGTGGTAAAGGCGGACGGACTCGCGGCGGGGAAGGGCGTCGTCGTGGCACCCGACGCCGATACGGCCGTTCGGGCGATTCACGACTTCATGATAGACAATACCCTTGGAAGCGCGGGTTGCAAGGTAGTGATCGAGGAATACCTCGAGGGCGAAGAGGTTTCCATCCTCGCCGCAGTCAGCGTGACGCCTGCTTTGGCGAAGGCCGGGAAGGCGTGCATCGTTCCTTTCGTATCGTCGCGCGACCATAAGCGGCTCAAGGATGGCGCCGAGGGGCCGAATACCGGCGGTATGGGAGCGATCGCACCCGCCGACGGCGTGGACGAAGCCGTGCTCGCCGCTTTCCGCGTCGAGATTCTCGAGCCAACGCTGCAGGGGCTTATCGCGGAAGGATTCGACTACCGGGGTTTCATTTTCTTCGGCGTCATGGTGACGAAGGTCGGGCCGAGGCTTCTTGAGTATAACGTACGTCTCGGCGATCCCGAGACGCAGGCGGTTCTCCCGCTCATGGACTTCGACTTCGCGGAAATGTGCGCCGCCATCATCGACGGCACGCTCGATTCCTTCCCGTTCGTCTGGAAGAAGGGGTATGTGTGCGCGCCGGTCGCGGTTTCGCGCGGCTACCCGGGAAGCTATCCGAAGGGATTGCCCATGACCATAGACGCGGCCTCGGTCTCGAAAGCGGGCGCGAAGGTTTTCATTGCGGGCGCGACGATGAACCAGCGCGTCGGGGGGGCTCGCTCGGGCGACCGTGCGGTGATGGACGGCGAACTCGTTACCTCGGGTGGCCGCGTCCTTGCCGCTTCCGCGTTCGGGTCGACGGTCGACGAGGCGCGCGAACGCGCCTATGCCGCGCTCAAGTCAGTGTCGTTCGACGGCATGTTTTTCCGCCGGGACATCGGGCTCCCGGGGGCCGCAGTATCGAAGGAAATGTAAAGGGGTTACTATGCTGAAAGGGCGACATCTGATCGAGCCGGGAGACCTGTCAATCGAGGAGCTGGAACGGCTCTTCGACCTGGCGTGCGACATCATGGCAAAACCGGAAACATATTCTGAAGTGTGTCGAGGAAGAATTCTCGCCACACTTTTTTTTGAGCCAAGCACCAGAACCCGACTCTCGTTCGAGGCCGCCATGCTCAGGCTCGGCGGGTCAACGCTCGGTTTCGCGGAGCCCGGCGCGAGCTCTACATCGAAGGGAGAAAGCCTTTCGGATACCATCCGCACGGTATCGAGCTACGCCGACGTCATCGCGATGCGCAACCCGAAGGAGGGCGCGGCCCTTCTCGCGTCGCAGTCAAGCTCGGTCCCGGTTATCAACGCCGGCGACGGCGGGCACCATCACCCGACGCAGACCCTTACCGACCTTCTGACCATCCGGTCGATCAAGGGAAAGACGACGGGCCTCACGATCGGCCTCTGCGGTGACCTGAAGTTCGGCCGCACGGTGCACAGCCTCGCGAAGGCGATGTCCCGCTATCCCCGAAACCGATTCGTGCTCATAAGCCCGCCCGAACTCGAGATTCCCGATTACATCATCAGTCGCGTGTTCAAACCCGCGGGCGTTCAGTATACCCAGGTGCGTCGCATCGAGGAAGCGATCGGCGACCTCGACATTCTGTATATGACGCGAGTGCAGAAGGAGCGGTTCTTCAACGAGCAAGACTACGTCAGGCTTAAGGACAGCTACATCCTCGACGCGGAAAAGATGCGCCTCGCGCGAAACGATCTCTGCGTGCTCCATCCCTTGCCTCGCGTCAACGAGATCGCGACCGAGGTCGACTCGGACCCGCGCGCCGCGTACTTCAAGCAGGTCAAGTACGGCATGTTCGTGCGCATGGCGCTTATCGCGGAGCTCCTCGGCGTTTCCGGATGGAAGGTCGCTGCCCCGTCTGTGGCCAAGGAGGGCAAGAAGAAATGAACGTACAGAAAATCAAGGACGGCCTCGTCATCGATCATATCCGCGCGGGAACGGGACTGCACATCTTTAACTGGCTCAAGCTCGACAAGGTCCCGTTTTCGGTCGCGCTCATCATGAACGTTCCTTCGGGCCAGATGGGGAAGAAGGACATTATCAAGATCGACAACCTCATCGACATCGACTATTCCGTGCTAGGCTTTATCGACCCGAATATCACCGTCAACGTGGTTGAGGACGAGCACGTGACGCGAAAGATCACGCTTACATTGCCCGAGCGCGTCGAGAACGTGATCAAGTGTCGGAACCCGCGCTGCATCACGAGTTCCGAGACCGGAACCGCGCACGTATTTCACCTCGTCGACCGAAAGCGCGCCGAATACGCGTGCGCGTACTGCGACGAGCTCTATCGCGCCGGGATTGGGGAATTCCTTTGAGCTTTTCTCCGCAATCAGGCGATGGCGCGCGCGAAGGATCACGGGCCCTTCTCGTGATCAACGCGCGCCTCGTCGACCGCGACATGGACTCTTCCGGAGCGATTTTCGCGCGGGACGGAACTATCGAGCGCGTGTTTGCGGGCACACTTCCGTCCGCGGGATACGGCGCAGAGCTCGAACGGCTCCGCGCCGATCTTTCCGTTGAAACCGTCGACGCGCGGGGCGCCGTTCTCATGCCGGCTTTCGTCGACCTTCACGCACATTTCCGCGACCCGGGCTTTACCCATAAGGAAGACGCCGTCACGGGCTCGCGCGCCGCGTGCGCAGGCGGCTACGGTACGGTCGTTCTCATGGCGAACACGAACCCGGTTATATCGACGAGCGAGGCCGCGCTCGCGGTGAACGCGCGCGTTAAGGCCGCAGGGCTTATCGATGCGTTTCAGGCGGTGAGCCTCACGCGGAATTTCGACGGACAGGATACGACCGAGCTTGCCTCGCTCGACGCAAAGCAGGTACCCGTCGCGACGGAAGACGGCCGTGAGGTCGCGTCCGCCGCCGTCATGCTTCGCGCGATGGAATCGTGCGCCCGCTCGGGCGTCTTCGTTTCGTGCCATTGCGAGGATCCCGAGCTCGCGCGATCCGCAAAGCCCTTTCGGGACACGGCTCTGATTGCCGCGCGAGAGGGGCGGGAATCGGACGAGCGGGCAAATCTTACCGAAGCCGAGCGGCTCTTAAGGCTCGCCGAGGACACGATGACTGCGCGGAACCTTTCGCTTGCCCGTGCGGCGCGCTGCCGTGTCCACATAGCCCATGCAAGCACGGAAGGCGCGATCGCCGCGGTGCGGGCGGCGAAGGCGCTCGCGCGGGACGGCTCGTTCGCCGTTACCTGCGAGGTCACGCCGCACCATCTTTCGCTCACCGACGCCGTTCCCGAGATCGTGAATCCCCCGCTCCGGGGCGAAGCCGACCGCGAGGCCTTGATCGCGGGAATTCTCGACGGTACCGTCGACGCGATCGCGACCGATCACGCGCCCCATACGGCCGAGGACAAGGCCGCTGGCGCGCCCGGCTTTTCGGGTATCCAGATCGCCTTCGCGACCGTGAACACCGCGCTCGCGAAAACCGGTCGCATCGGTCTTAAAAAGCTTTCCGCCCTCATGTCGGCGAACCCCGCGTCGATCCTCGGCCTCAAGCGCGGGCTCCTTCGCTCAGGCTATGACGCCGACCTCGTCCTCGTCGACCCGGACGCGTCCTTCACCGTCGACCCAGAGTCGGCGGACTGGCATTCGCGCGGTAAGAACACCCCGCTTGCGGGAAGGACGCTTACAGGTGTCGTGCTCGCGACCTTCAAGCGGGGCCGAGTAGTCTTCACGCGCGATTAGGTACATCCCTCTTTTCTTGCGTGAGCGATGGTAGTGAGTATCTTTGAGTTCGCCTTCGGGCGAACTCACAATACTCACGGACACGCCCATGATCTCTCTGGAACTATTTCGCGGTTTCCGCTAAACTTGGGACATGAAAAACCAACCGTATGCGATGATGCGCCTCCAGGCCGACTGTGCCGAAAAGGGCCCCCTTTGTATCGGGCTTGATACCGATCCTTCCTACCTGCCTCCCGAGGTTATCAGGATGTTCCCGTCGGCAAGCGACGCGGTGCTCGCCTACAACCGCGCGCTCATCGCGAACGCGTCAAAGCAGGCGGGCTGCTTCAAGGTTCAGATCGCGTACTACGAGGCGATGGGACTCAAGGGCCTCGAATGCTACGCCAAGACGCTCCAGGCCGTCCGGGCCGCGGGTTGCGTGGCGATCGCGGACGTGAAGCGCGGCGATATCGCCGACACCGCCAAGGCCTACGCCCGCGCGCACTTCGAGGGCGACTTCGAGGCCGACATCGTGACGCTCAATCCATACATGGGATTCGAGACCCTCGATCCCTTTCTTGAATACGTAGAAAAGGCGGGCAAGGGCGCGTTCGTCCTGCTGAGGACGTCGAACCCTGGGATGAAGGATATTGAGTGGCTTGAGCTCGCGGACGGCGTGACTCAAGCGACCGCGAACGGTTGCCCGGCGGGTACCTGCTATCCCGAGGGCGCAGTAAAACAGGCTGCTCCCCGCCGCGTGCTCGACGCGGTCGGCTCGGGTCTCGAGACGATCGCCCGCCGATACGGCGATTTCGCGGCATCGGGATGCGCGCCTTTCGGCGCCGTCGTCGGGTGTACGGAGGAAGCGGACGCGCGCGCGCTTCGCGACCGGTATCCGGGACTTTTCTTCCTGATTCCGGGATACGGCGCGCAGGGCGGTGCCGCGCGGATCGCAGCGACGCTCCTTGACCGCGCGGGCGGAACCGTAAACTCCTCGCGCGCGATACTTACCGCCTGGAAAAAGGATCCCGCGCTCGACATCGCGATGCGAGCGGGTGAGCTTTCGATGGACGATATCGTCGAGTCGGCCGCGCGCGCCGCGTTTGCCGCAAAGGCCGATCTCCTCGGCGCGAAAAAATCTCTTGCCGCGGGGAGCGCTAGCTGAATGAGCGAAACCGGATGTCATGACCCTTCCCCTCGCGTTGCCGCGCGCGCGCGCGTGGTTTCCAACCGGCAGATCGCGCCTTCGGTGTACGAGCTCGTGATCGGCCGCGAAGGCGTTGCGCGCGCGGAAGGCTCAAAGCCTGAGGGAATCCCTGCGCCCGTTTGCGGGCAGTTCTTTATGCTCCGCGCCCGGCCCTCGGGCGTCCTTCTCGGGCGGCCCATCAGCGTATACCACTCCGATGACGCGACGATAACCTTTCTTATCCTGAAAAAAGGCCCGGGGACGGCGGAACTTTGCGACCTTCGCGAGGGAGGCTTTCTCGACCTCGTCGGACCGATCGGCAACCGCTTTCTGTCGCCTGATGAGCTTGTTCGCGCAGACAGTCCGCTTGTTTCGTCACTTGCGGCCAATCGACCGCTTCGAGTAGCCGTAATCGGCGGCGGTATCGGCGTCGCGCCGGTCGCGGGATTCGCGCTTGGCCTCGCCGACAAATCCTTTGACTTTTACGCGTCTTTCCGCTCGACGCCTTACGGCCTCGACGGCATCGAATCGCGGGCGCGGCGCCTCGTCGTCACGACCGAAGACGGTTCTGCGGGCGTGAAGGGAATGCTTCCCGCCGTGTTTGATCCTTCGCAATACGATCTTGTGTACGCGTGCGGCCCGACTCCGATGCTTCGCTATATCAAGGAAGCCTGCGCGAACGTTGCGGGCGCGAACTCCGGCGGTGCGGGAGCTGCAAGTGCGGGTAAGAATGCCGTGAACGGGAATATCGCAGTCGAGAACTCCGGCTCAAATCCACTCGCCTTTATCAGCCTTGAGGAGCACATGGCGTGCGGCGCGGGCGCGTGCCTCGGCTGCACCGTGCGCACGGTGAACGGAAACCGGCGCTGCTGCGTCGACGGTCCCGTCTTCAATGCCGCGGAGGTGATCCTGTGAGTGATATCGATATGCCAGACCTTTCCGTTACGATAGCGGGGGTTCGTTTTACGAATCCCGTGATAGCCGCTTCGGGAACCTTCGGGTATGGCGCCGAGTATGGTCGCGTGCTCGACGTCTCCTCGCTCGGCGGCGTTTGCTCGAAGGGCCTCACCCTCGCGCCCAAGCCGGGCAATACCGGCACTCGCCTCGTCGAGACGCCCTCGGGACTCATCAACTCGATCGGCCTCGAGAATCCCGGCATCCCGCATTTCATCGAGCACGAGCTCAAATCGATGCTTTCTCTTGGTCCCGTCGTTCTCGCGAACCTTTCGGGATCCACGATGGAAACCTATGTCGAGGGAGCGGCGCTTCTCGACGTGACGGACGTTCCGATGATCGAGCTTAATATCTCGTGCCCGAACGTGAAGGCGGGCGGCATGGCCTGGGGGCTTGATTGCGACGCGGCGGGTTCGATTACAGCCGCCGTCAGGAAGGCGACGAAGAAACCGCTCGTCGTCAAGCTTTCGCCGAATGCACCGTACCTCGTCGAGGTTGCGAAGGCGGTTGTCGCATCGGGCGCAGATGCCCTGAGTCTCGTGAACACCTTTCAGTCTTTCGCGGTTGACATCGAGCGGGCACGTCCCGTGTTCGACAACGTCACCGCGGGCCTTGCGGGCCCCGCGATCAGGCCGATAGCGCTTCGCATGCTTCGCGACGTCGTGCTCGGCGTGGCGGAATGCGACGTAGCGCGCGCGGGAAATCCCTCGCTCGGGAAGTTCGTCCCCGTCATCGGGCTCGGCGGCATCGCGACCTGGCGGGACGCGGTCGAGTTCATCATGACCGGCGCGAGCGCGATCCAGGTGGGAACGGCGACCTTCGCCGACCCCCACGCGATGGAAGAGATCGTTTCGGGGCTTTCCGCGTTTATGGCGCGAAAGGGTTATGCGTGCCTCGCAGACATGCGGGGTATTGCCGTCAGAGTGTGATCCATTCCTTCGGGGCGAAGTTCTTGTCCATCGTCCACGCGTGCGCGCGGCCGTTTTTGAGGGTGAAGACGCGGACCTTGTCGTAAAAGTCCGCAAGCTCGCCCGACTCGCGCCACTTCTTGAGGAATTCTCTCCCGGGTGTGTTCGCGATCCGATCCTTGAAAACGGGATCGGTTATCTCCTCGAGCTTCCCGCGCGCCCTGACCTGGACTCCGCGCGCGTAATCGTTGAAACAAAGCTCAGCCGATGGATTCGCGGCTATCTGCCGATACACGTCCTTGACCTTTCCCACGTGAAATATGATGCCATCAGCTCCTGCCGAGTAGAGAAATACCGCTCTAACCCTTGGCTCTCCATCCTCGACAGTCGCGAGGTGAACTGCGGGGTTCGCGTTCATGATCTCGAATAGCGCTTCCTTTTCCATGCCGTTCTCCTTGTCGGACGCCTTCGCGTCGATGAGGGCATAATAGCGCCCGTATGGCGCGAAGCGCTTTCAGGATCCTGCTTTTTTCATCGGGATTTCTGCCTTTCCGTGGGTGCTATACGCCTTTCTCGCGGAATTCGGCGGGGGAAATGCCGGTTGCGCGGGAGAACGCGGTCGAGAAGTGGGAGGGGGAAGCGAAGCCGGTGAAATTCGCGATTTCGGTGACCGACAGTCCTCCTGCGCGGAGGAGCTTTTTCGCCTTGTCGATCCTGATCATGTTGACGTATTCCGCGGGGGTATGACCCGTCTCGCGCTTGAAGACGCGGGCGAAGTGCGACTCCGAGATCGCCGCGATATCGGCGATTTCGCGAACCATGAGTTTTCGTGAGTAATGCTCGTGGATGAAATCGCAGGCTTTGTGGATCTCCATTCGCTCGCCGGCGGCGACCGATCCCTCGACGATCCCCCGCATGCCGCGGATGAGTCGGTGCGCGATCCGGAGCGCCGTCGCGTCGAGCAGTTCATCGTATCCTGAGAGCGCGGCCTCGTACTCGCCGATAAACTCCGTGATCGGGTTAAGGATGTCGTTGCTGACGGAGAAGGTGAAGATCGCGTCGGTTCGGGGCAGGGAGTCCTGTCCGCCCTCGGGGAGCGGATATCGCGCGAGCTCCTGCCTGAAAAAGTCCCGCTCGAGGTAGATGGCCGCGTAGCGCGCGTTGAGCTCGTGCGGGCGCTCGGTGTGGGTGAGCCCCGCGGGGACGACGGTCACGGTGAGGCCTTCGCGCTCCCAGGCGGTATCGAAATCGGTAAGAACCTGACGCTCGTTGAGGTGGACGAAGAAAAGCCAGGCCGGGTGCGCGTGGTCGGGCGCCGAGGCGTGGCCGCAATGCTCGACGCGGGGTACGAAGATCCCGGCGACGCGACCGACATAGAAATCGACAGCACCGAGGAGGGCATCGTCGACGGGTCCTGCGAGCGCGATCGCCCTGTCGCGCGACGAAGCGTCGATGAATTTCATCTCACTGCTCGTTGATTCCCGCGCGGTATTCCTCAAGGCGTTTTTTGAAGGCCTCGGTCTTGAACCAGCCGCAGCTCTTGTACTCGTAGCACCATCCGCGGTATACGCAGTCGGGCACGCACGCGGAGTAGAGTTCCGGTTCCGTTTCGCGTATAGTCACGAGCAGGGCTTCCCACGCCTCGCGCGTCTCGGGCGAGGCGCATGCGCACAAGCGCTTCCGCGAGATCGCGATTAACGCCTGCGCGTTGACCTGGACGCGGTGCTCAACCTCCGACCCTTGCGGGAGATCGTCGCGGTCGACGCCGGTGCGGTCAGAGCGTTGCGTCCTGACCCAGTGCTCGATGCCGATCTTGTGCCGGACGAAATGCACCGAAACCCAGTATTTGAGATCGGTCCACCTGAAATCGTAGAAAAGTTCCCTGATCGGGGAATGCTCGCTCATGAGGAGCCGCTTTTTCCATTTTGACGAAGGCTCGGCGGTTCCCGCGTCCTTGTGTATGGTGACATTCGCGCAGTCGGCGACGTCGCGCCAACTTCCTTTTTTCTGGATAAACTCAGCCTTCATCGTTTTGCCGCCTTCATATACCGTTCGCCCCACCAATCGGGGATGAGCTCGCGAAGCCGGACGGTCCTGCCGGTCGCGAGGTCGGCGAGGATCTCGATATCTCCTGAGTCGGCGTCGAGCTGCATGAGGTATTCGCGGCACGCGCCGCACGGGCTTCCCGCCATATCGTTTCCGTTTTCGTCTCGCATATAGCAGACGAGCTTGTCGATCTTACTCTCGCCGTTCGTCAGCATATTCGCGATTGCGTTCCGTTCGGCGCACATGCCGAGCGTGCTTGCGGTATCGATGCACACTCCCGTGTATATGTTTCCGGACTTGGTGAGGATCGCGGCCGAAACCTCGCCCGCCTGAATAAGGGGAGAGACCTCGCGGGGGTTGTAACGGCTTTTCGCGAATTCAAAGAGTTTGGTGAAGGTTGGTGTCATAGCGCTTAAGAATATCCCGTCCGCCGGGATTTCGCAAGGCAGATTATCGGTAAAATCCCCGAACGGGCGCATCGTCAAATATGTTCTGCGGGACTTCAATTTGTTTCTATTTTCAATTATACTGAAGTAAATTCCGGATACGGAGGTATCACACATGGCAAGCTCAAAGGTTTTCTGGATCGATCTCAGGACGACGCCCTCGCTCAATATCCTGCAGAAACTCGACAAGCTCCTTCGCTCCTCGGGTTTCACCGCGCTCGACCTTAATGGAAAATATACAGCGCTCAAGATTCATTTTGGCGAACCGGGTAACATGGCGGCAATCCGCTCTCCGTACGTCGCGATCGTTTCGCGCCTCGTGCGCGAGATGGGCGGCAAGCCCTTCCTGACTGACGCGAACACCCTGTATTCCGGCAGGCGGGATAACGCCTATAACCATCTCCGCGCCGGTTTTGAAAACGGTTTTTCGTACGACGCTACCGGTTGCGACCTTATTATCGCGGACGGGCTTAAGGGAAACGACTACGTTGACATGCCCGTCGCGGGCGGAATCCACTGCGTCACGGCGCGTATCGGCTGCGCGGTCGCGGATGCCGACGCCGTCATCTCGCTCAATCACTTTAAGGGACACGAGCTCACCGGCTTCGGCGGCGCGCTCAAGAATCTCGGCATGGGCGCGGCCAGCCGCTCCGGCAAGAAATTCCTTCACGAGGTTTCGCACCCCGTCATCCACCGCGACGCCTGCACCGGCTGCGGCATTTGCGTCAAGAACTGCGCCGCCAAGGCGATCACGCTCGACGCCGACCGAAAGGCAACGATCAACCATGACCTTTGCACCGGGTGCTGCCAATGCGTCGCGGTCTGTCAGTTCTCCGCCGCGCGGGCGAGCGAAGGCGCGGCAAGCCGCGTGTGCAGCGAGCGCATCGCGGAATACACCGAGGCTATCCTCCACGGCAAGCCCGCGTTTCACGTCAATTTCGTGATGAACGTCTCGCCGAACTGCGACTGCTGGCCCAACAACGACGCGCCCGTCGTGGCTGACATCGGCATCTTCGCCTCAAGCGACCCCGTCGCCCTCGACAAGGCGTGCGTCGACGTCGTCAACGCGGCTCCCGCGATCAACGGCACCGCCCTCACCGACAAGCGTTACGCAGGCTCGGGCGAGAAGTTCGTCCACATCCATCCCGACGCCGATTGGGCGTATGGCCTTGCCCACGCAGAAAAGCTCGCTCTCGGGACGCAAAACTACGAACTCGTAAAGGTGTGATTTTCCGAGGGATAGGGATTGCGTGGGTTCTGCGAACGGCGATCCTTATTCTTTTATGCGTCGGTATTGGATCAGCCACTCGTAGACCGACTGATCGAAGGGGTCGAAGCCCGCTTCAACCGGCGTGTCGAGCCGTGTCCCGAAGATCTCGTCGCAGCAAAAGTGCCCGAGTCCGGGAAATATCGTCAGCTTGGTCTCATAGGCTCGCGAGTTCTTTTTCTTTATGTCGTTATAGAGATCGATCGACATATAGACCGGGACGAAATTGTCACCGCGTCCGTGAAAGAGCCATGTCGGGGTTTTCGTCATCCCGTCGACGGTCTTCTTCCGTTCCTTTGCCGGAATGAAGTCGAAAGCGTTCCCCGAGACCGGGATCGACGCGGCGAAGAAGGACTTGTCTCCGCCGTGCCCGGTGATCCAGTACGCGATCCCGCCGCCGTCGCTATGGCCGAGAAGGTACACGCGCGTCTCGTCGATCGGGAAAGTGTCGAGCGCGGTTGTCCAGAACTTCGGGTTATCGGTCGTGTATGCATACCAATCATGCTTTGGTGGATTCCTCCAGCGCGCCTGCGGGATCAGGACAATGAAGGGAATTCCCGGCTTCCACGTTCCGTTCTTGATGAGTTTCGGGATACCGTTGAGAAGGAGCCTGTCGAGCGCCTTTGGGTCGGTTCTGCTGTCGCCGATGCCGTTGTGCCCAGCGTACCATACGATCGTCGGATACTTGACCTTTGTCGTTTCCCAGCCGTTCGGGAGATACGCGTAAAAACCGTTGTCGGCGTTCGGGAATTCCTTGAGGGTGTACGCGACCAAGGTCCCGCCATTGTCTGGGGGAAGGGTTTTCGCGTACTCGGCGGGATCGGACTTGACGGACACGTATCGTCCGCATGAGGTGAGGAGGAGCGAAAGCGCGAGGGCTCCGATGGTGCGGGGGAAATTCACAGGGTGACTCCTTGGGTATCGAATGGTATACATTGAATATAGCACAGCGCCGTCATCAATTCACTTGACGGCTTACCCAAGAGCCATGAGAATGGTCTTATGAAAAACAAACCAGTATTGGTCATTCCCGCCGCGCTCATCCTCGCACTCGCGTGCGTTTCGTGCGCGAGAAACATCGCGATACCGGTTGACGAAACGCTCGCGACCGGCGGTACGTTTACCGTCGGCGACGACGCGTATTGCGCGCGGTACGAGGCGACCGTCGCTGACTTGAATGTTTCGCGATACGAGATCACCTGGGGGCAATTCGTTCCGGCGATGAACTACGCGCTCAAGCGCGGCTACGCCGAGATTCGGGGAGATAAGCTTTATTCCCGCAAGGGACTCTTCCCGTGGGCATACGACAAATCCGTCTTCAATATCGCGTCTTGCCGGGACCGCGTCGCGTTTCGTGACGGGGCCTTCGCGGTCATCGAGTCCTTCGACCGGATGCCGCTTAATGACGTCGGCTGGTACGGCGCCGCGTTCTTCTGCAACGTCCTCAGCGAGGCGAACGGCCTTTCTATGTGCTACGACTGGGATTCCTGGGAAGTGATTCCGGGTTCCCGCGGATATCGGATGCCGACCTTCGAGGAGTGGGAGTATCTCGCAAAAGGCGGAGCCTCAAGCGGCGGCTACTCGTTCTCGGGATCGAACGAAGCGGGCGAGGTTGGCTGGTTTTCGGCTAATTCCGGGGACGTCATCCATCCGGTCGGCGGCCTCAAGCCGAACGAGCTTGGCCTCTATGACATGAGCGGGAACGTGAGCGAGTTTTGCACCGAGACCTTTCGGCCTGTGATAACGGCGGAGCGGACGAATGGGTCGGCGCTCACGACGAGCAACCGCATATTCCGCGGAGGATCGTTCAGAACCGCCGTCGTCCCGACCACGTATTTTTTCCAGAACATCAATCAACCCGAGTACTACTTCCCGTTCGCGGACGTGGGTTTCAGGACGGTCAGGGCGCGGTAGGTTAAGTTCGCCGCTTCCCGTTATGGTCCGCTCAGGCCAGGTTCCCTCCGGGGCAAGTCCTGTCCGGTCCACGATGGCAGGCTCAGCGACCCGCGTGCCACCCGATAATCCGGTCGACGGCGTAGGGCGCGCCGGGGTATTTTGAAAAATCCTCGCGCAGCTTTCGCACGCCGTCGGAAAAATCCGCCCTTCGTTCGTAATAACGCCTGATCCACTCGGGATTGAAGTCCGACGACTCTCCCATCATTCCCGCGCCGTTTTTCATGATCATCTCGGCGTTGTACCGACGCTCGAAGATGGCGCCGGGGAAGCAAAGGAGTGGGACGCCTGCCTCGATGCTTTGCGTGATCGTATTGAGGCCGCCGTGGCAGATGACGAGGTCGCATTGGGGCAGTATCTCGGCCGCGGGGATCCAGGGGGCGAAGAAGACGCTTCCGATGCGCTCTTCCCGGACGAGGGTTTCCGCGGCGACGAGGCATTGAATACCAGGGAGCCCCTCGAAGGCCTGCGGAAGCACCTTCCGGAGGTGGCCGAGGGTGAGCGAACCAGTTCCCGAATACACGAAGACGTAGCGGCTTCCGCGCGCGGCCGAAAAGGTCAGCCGCTCGTCGCGCACGGGCTCGAGGATGTTCCCGACGTAGATGACGCTGCCGCTTTCGCCCGAGCCGTCGAGCGCGGGAATCGACGGGATGATGTCGAGAACGCCTGCGCCTGACATGAGCTCTTCCGGGGTTTCGGGCGCCTCTGTCCCGTTTTTTCGGAGGATCGAGGCAATAACCTTTCGCGCGCGTCGCCAGAAGTAGCCGCCTTGTCCGTACGAGGCTATTTTAGCGAAGGTCGTGACGATCGGGGTGCCGGTAATCCGCGCCGAAAGATAGGCCCCGAGATCCATCTCGGTCACGATAAGGTCGGGGGAAAAATCTTGTATTGCCGCAAGCTGCGCCTTGACGAGCTTCGCGAGATACCGCCGGTGCATCATCCCCGTCAAAAAGTAGATCGACCATACGCTTCCCGCTGATTTTCCGCTCCGTCCCGGAAGCGTGATTTTCTGTGAACGCTTTTCCAGGATGCGCGAAAGGGGTTTCGGGAGCCCGAAAAGGGTCGGGGTGGGCATAGCCCTGACCGGAAACCGCTTTTTCGCGATGATCTCCTTGACGAGACCTGAGGCGCAAAATTCGACCTCGTGCCCCTTTGCCATAAACTCGCGGGCAAGGGCCAGGACGCGCGTGAGGCTTCCGAAGCTACCGGTTGCGGGGGAGAACACAATGCACAGAACTTTCATGATATATGACTATAGCACGGCTAACGAAAACGCGCAAAAAACCGCTCACATATCGCCAAAACTTAAAGGATACGGTATACTATGCAGGCTCGCTTAAGTTAACGCATATCACCGAAAGGAGCTTCATATGACAGAGGAAATCAGGGCTATCGGGGAACGCATTCGCGGACTTCGCGACGCCTGCGGAATCTCGTCCGCCACGCTGGCCGCCGAATGCGGCCTTTCCGAAAAGGATCTTGAATCGTACGAAAAAGGCCTCGCCGACATCCCCGTCGGGACGCTGCACACGATCGCCAAGCGCTTCAACGTCGAGCTCAACACCCTCCTCACGGGCGAGGAGCCGCACCTCCACGGCTATTGCCTCACGAGGCGCGACTCGGGCGTTACCGTGAACCGTCGACTCGACTATCAGTACAAGAGCCTCGCGTACACCTTCGCCGACCGGAAAGCCGAGCCCTTCCTCGTCACCGTCGAGCCGAAGGGCTCGGGCGAGCCGATCCACCTCAACACCCACCTCGGGCAGGAGTTCGACTACGTGATCGAAGGCGCGCTCGTCATCAGTCTTAACGGGAAGGAGTTCACCCTTGAAGCGGGCGACTCCCTCTACTTCGACTCGGGGATTCCCCACGGAATGAAAGCCCTGAACGGCAAGAGCGCACGCTTCCTTGCCTGCATCTTTTGATTGCTCTCAGGCAATCACGACAAGGACACTGACATGCTGCTATACGATTATATTGGCCGCGACTACGATTCATACGAAGACCTCATGGCCAACTACAAGATCTCGATACCGGAAAACTTCAACTTCGCGTTTGACGTCGTTGACCGCTTCGCGCAAGAGGAGCCGAATCGGCAGGCGCTCGTGTGGACGAACGACGCAGGCGAGGATCGCCGCTTCAGCTTCGCCGACCTCAAGGAAGCTTCCGACCGCTGCGCGAATTACTTTACCTCGCTCGGGATCGGGAAGGGCGACGCCGTCCTTTTGATCCTCCGCCGCCGCTACGAGTTCTGGATCGCCCACCTTGCGCTCCACAAGCTCGGCGCGATCTCGTGCCCGGCGACCCACCTCTTGATGGTCCACGACCTTGAGTACCGCTTTGACGCCGCGGGCATCAAGGCAGTCGTGACGATCGACGAGAGCGACCTGCAGGATCGCGTAGACGAGGCCGTCAAGAAATCCCGGACCGTAAAGACCCTCGTGACGATTGGCGCGGATCGCAAGGGTTGGGACAACTTTCATAAGGGTCTCGATGCCTCCTCTACGGTCTTCGTGCGCCCGACCGGATCCGCCGCCGCGGGTAATCACGACATCATGCTTCTTTATTTCACCTCGGGCACGACCGGCAACCCGAAGATGGTCCAGCACGACTTCACGTATCCCCTCGGGCACATCATCACCGCGAAGTATTGGCACAACGTCACCGACGGAGGGCTTCACCTCACCGTCGCGGAAACCGGCTGGGCGAAGGCGATGTGGGGCAAGATCTACGGGCAGTGGATCGCGGGAAGCGCGGTGTTCGTCTATGACATGGACGCCTTCGTTCCCGAGAAGCTCCTCGCGAAGGTCGCCGAGTTCAAGGTAACGACCTTCTGCGCGCCGCCGACGATCTATCGCTACATGATCAAGGAAGACCTCAAGAAATACGACCTCTCCGCGCTCCGCTACACCACGATCGCGGGCGAGCCCCTCAACCCCGAGGTCTACAACAAGTTCCTCGAGCTCACCGGCCTCAAGCTCTTCGAGGCGTACGGCCAGACCGAGCTCACGATCGTCCTCGGCAACTTCACCGGCATGGAACCGAAACCCGGCTCAATGGGAAAGCCCTCGCCGGGTTATGTCCTCGACATCGTCCGCCCGGACGGCACCTCGTGCGACACCGGCGAGGTCGGCGAGATCATCATCCGCATCGACGGAGGAAAGCCCTTCGGCATGTACGCGGGCTACTACAAGGACGACGCGCTCACCGCGAAGGCCTTTGAGGGCGGCATCTACCACACGGGCGACACCGCGTGGAAGGACGAGGACGGCTACTACTGGTTCGTGGGACGCAACGACGACATGATCAAGAGCTCGGGCTATCGCATCGGACCCTTCGAGGTCGAAAGCGCGCTCCTTACGCACCCCGCGGTCCTCGAGTGCGCGATCACCGCCGTGCCCGATCCGGATCGAGGCCAGATCGTCAAGGCGACCGTCGTGCTCACGAAGAACTACACCGCGAGCGACGAGCTCGTGAAAGAACTGCAGGACCACGTCAAGCACGCGACCGCGCCGTACAAATACCCGCGCATCATCGAGTTCGTCAAGGAACTTCCGAAAACGATCTCGGGAAAAATCCGCCGCGTCGAAATCCGCGAAGGCGACACGAAGTAACCGTTCGCCCTGTGCTATACTCGTTCGTATGACGGTATCCATTTGGGTTTTGATGGCGGCGCTCGGGGCCGCGCAGGGATTCTTTCTCACCGCGATCCTGTTGGGCACTAAAAGCGGCATGCCCGCCTCAAACCGGTTGTTCGCGCTCCTCGTTTCGGTGATCTCGCTCGGGATCCTCGGCGTTGCGCTCCGTTCCGCGTTGCCGCCGTTCGTCTCGGCGGCGACGGAACGGATGCACGAGCCATTTCAGTTTCTCATCGGTCCGCTGATGCTCCTTACCGTGCGGTCGCTCATGACCGACGTGCCGTTCGCCCTTCGGAGGGACTGGCCGCACTCGATCGCGTTTTTCGTGTGCACGGTTCTATCGGCATTTGGTGCCGCGACCGGCGTCGCCGTGCCGGCCCCGGTTTTCGAGGCCGCGACGCAATTCCACGTATGGTGCTATCTCGCCGTCGCGTTCGCCGTCGAGTGCCGCGCTGCCCGCGATTCCCGCGTGCCCCGCGCGAACGCCCGACTTTCGCTCCGGCTCATCGCGGGGACGGCCATCCTGTACGCCGTCTTTCTCGCCATTTTCGTCGCCGTATGCGCGCTCGACCTGCCATTCGCGGTCAACGACCTCGCGGCCGGCGCGCTCGGCGCGGTTTCGCTCTACTTCCTCGCCTACCTCTACCACGCGCTCACGCCGACGGTCATGCCCCTTTCGGCCAAGTATCGTCAATCGCCGCTCGACGTCAGGCGGAAGGAGGACATCCGCCGCGCGCTCCTCGCCTATCTCCGGGACGAGCGCGCCTTCGTCGACCCGGAGCTGAGCCTTTCCTCGGTGAGCTCGCGCCTCGGCGTGCCGCGCCAATACCTTTCGCAAGTCATCGGTGAGCTCGAGGACGATACTTTTAGCGGGCTCGTCAATCGTCTCAGGCTCGACGAGTTCGCGCGCAGGGTGGAACTCGGCGATCAGCGCCGCTTCACTATCCTCGCGCTCGCGCTCGATTCCGGTTTCAACTCCAAGACCGCGTTTAACGTGGCGTTCCGGAAGCGATTCGGTCAAACGCCCGCCGAATACGTCAAATCCGCCGAAAAATCGGTTCCGTCCGGCCAAACGGAACGATAGGAATCGCGCGCGGGGGCAAAATGACCCCGTCATGACGATACATGACGGAGGTAACCACATGAACAACGCAAAACGGATGACGAAGGGGAAGATCGCCCTCGTCGCGTGCTTGGGCGCGGTCGCGCTCGTGACGCTTGGCCTGATCGGCGCGAAGCTCGCCTCGCCCGAGGGAAAGAAGCCGAGCGGCAGGCTTTTCGTCGACCCGACGTTCCACTACGAGGCGCTGCGCGTGCTCGGGTATTCGAGTACGGGCGGAGCGGACATAAACGAGGTTCTCCATACCGTCGCGAAGATTCCGCAGGGGGACAACGAAGCGTGGGCGCGGGAATGGTACGCAACGGGCGAGCGCGTGGAGCGACTCGCGAACACATACAGCGATCCCGCAAGCGCCTCTTTCGCTATGGGGCGCGCGTCGAACTACTATCGTGCGGCGGAGTTTTTCATGCAGGCGAAAGATCCGCGCAAGATCGACATTTCGAGAAAGACCGTTTCCGCGTTCAGGAAGCATCTTGACATGGGGGGCGTCGTCTATCGGGAATTCCAGGTTCCGTACGGCGATTCGTCGCTCGACGCCGTGTATTATCCGGCGATGGATCCGGGCGACCGGCCGCTTATCGTGTGCGTGGACGGCTATGATTCCATCAAGGAAGAGCTCTATTTTCTCGGAGCGAAGGCATGCCTCGAGCGCGGTTATTCGGTCGTGACCTTTGACGGTCCGGGACAGGGAACGGCGATTCGCGAAAAGGGAATCAAGATGACTCCTGACTGGATAGTGCCGATGCGTTCGCTTCTGGACGAGTTCACCGCCCGGTTCGGGGCACCAAGCCGCGTGGTCTTGCTCGGAAACAGTTTTGGCAGCATCCTTTCCCTCAGGGCCGCGGCGTTCGAGCCAAGAATTGCAGGCGTCGCGTGCTTCGATATCTTTTACGATTACGCCGAGGTCGCGTACGGTGACTTTCCTGAGAACCTGAAGGCGCAAATCGACGGGAAGAAGCCGATGAGCGAACGAGCGATTGCGCTGAGCGACTCGGTGATACTGAGCGACTGGTTCCGGGCGATCAGCCCCAAGATCGCGTGGGCGATGAAGCAGGGCATGTTCATTTTCGGCGTGAAGGGACCGTTCGAGGTGTTGCGCGAATACCGGAAGTACACGATTGTCGACATCGCGGATCGCGTGAAATGCGACGTCCTCCTCCTCGCCGGCACCGAGGATCACCTCATTCCGTACCGTTTGCTCGAGCCGCACCGCAAGGCACTTACGAACGCTCGAAGCGTGACCGTTCATTCATACGATAGGGAAAGCGGCGGACAGGAGCACTGCCAGGTCGGCGCGAACTCCCTCTGGCAGGCCGACTTCTTCGATTGGCTCGCCGAGCGCTTCGGCGAGGCAGGTGGCATCGAGTAGCGGAACCGATTGGGCCCGCTACTTGCGGGCCCGGTTTTTTTCGCGCAATGATGATTCTTACCGGAGGATCGGCACCTGAATCTCGGTTAGCCAGTCATTCTCCGAATGCTTGTTCCATATCCCGTCGATGTAGGACTCCCTCGGGCGATCCCCCGTCAGGTAGCCGTTGTCGTCGATCCACTTGAATACGGCCGCGTAGGTTTTCGGAAGCGTCCGGTACGGTCCCTTGTGAAGGACGCAGGCGGCCTCCGGAATCCGTTCAATCGTCTTGAAGACCACGCCCTCGGTAACTCGTCCGTTTCCCTTTCCCGTCACAGCCTCGCAAACCTCTATGTCAATGTCGCTCTCGCGGTATTCCCCGTCATGATACGTGATAAAGCAGTAGGGAGGGTCTTCCGCGCAGCGCAGTTCGGGATTGACGGCCATCATGTCCTCGCCGAGTTTCGGAAAGATCGTAAAATAGTCCGCGAACGAGGCGACGACCATGCGCTTTGAGTACACGAACGCGCTCGGGATTTCCTTCACGATCACCTCGCAGGGCATGGGGGAATCCTCGCCGAGCGAGTCGATGTAGTGGTTGATCGCGGCAAGCTGTCGGGTCGCCTCGATCGCCTCGTGCTCGATCGCTTCCTTCCGCTTCGAGAAAAGCGACGCGATGTTTTTTCCGAACAGGATCTCGCGGATTTCCGGGATCGAAAAACCGCATTGCCTGAGCGACACGATTTTGTACACGCGCGGCAACTGGCTTGACGAGTAGTAGCGGTATCCCGTCGTGGCCTCGGTGAACTCAGGGGTGAGGAGGCCCTCTTCCTCGTAGAAGCGGAGTGCCTTCACGGTAACCTTGGTGATCTTGGAAAAGAGCCCGATCCTGTACATGGTGCGTTTCCTTTGCTATTCCCAGCGGAAGAACTTGAGCGACACGAGATATGATACCCCCGCGAGTGCGGTAAGCGCAAGGAATCCCGGGAGCACGCCTGACGCCTCCGCCGCCTGTCCCGCGCCGCCCGATGTCGCCGCGTGCTTGAGAAGCTTGATACCCTCGGTCATCGGGAAGTAGTCCGCGAAGGCCCGGACCGGCGCGGGGAGGAGCTCGTAGGGAACCGTCGTGCCGGAAAGGAAGAGCGTGGGGAAGTACGCGATCGTGCACGCGACGTTCGCTGCCTTTACGTTCGGCGCGAGCGAGGCAATGAGGAATCCGATGGAGTAGATCGATACCTGGACGAAGGCGAACGTTGCGAGAAATACGCGCGCGGACCCCGCGAGGCTGACGCCGAAGGCGAGACGCGCGACGAGGTACACGAGGGCGAGCGAGACCCAGGCGAAGAGCGTCTGCACCGCCGTCGTCGCAAACATGAGGACGGCCGGGCTCACCGGGGTGACGCGGAAGCGCCTGAGGATCTTTTCGTGGCGGTAGCCCGCGAAGGTGAGGGGGATGCCCATGAGCCCCGACGCGCAGAGTCCGACGCTCGCGACCCCGGAGAACGCGAGCGCGGTCGCCGCAGGGCCCGAGACGCAGCCGATGAGGAGCATGATGCCGACGGGCATCATGACCCCGAAGAGTATCATGTCCCCGTGCCTGAGCGAGAGTTTGAGTTCGGTCGCAAAGAGCGTTATAAATGCTTTCATGGCTTACATTGCCTCCTTCAGGAATACGTCTTCAAGGTTTTTCGCGTTATGCTCCGCGACGAGGTCTTCGGGCGTCCCTTCCATGACGATCTTCCCCTTGCGGAGGATCGCGACGCGGTCGCAAAGATATTCGACCTCGTCCATGTAGTGCGATGTGAGGACGATCGACACGCCGTCTTTTTTAAGCGCCTTGAGGTAGTCCCACACGGTTCTCCGGGACGCGGGGTCAAGCCCGGTGGTGAGCTCGTCGAGGAACAGCAGCTCGGGCCCATGGATGAGCGCGATCGCTACCGCGAGCTTTTGCCTTTCGCCGCCCGAGAGCTCGCTTACGAACGATGCGCATTTTTCAAGGAGCGAGAACCGTTCGAGGAGTTCCCTCCAGTCCCGGCTCTCGCGGTAGAGCGAGGCCGCGATCCCGCACGCCTCGCCGACGCGGAGCTTGTCCTGAAATCCTGTATGCTGAAACTGGACGCCGACGCGCGCGAACAGTTCCTTTCGGTCACGCTCGGGATCCATGCCGAGCACGGAGACCGTTCCCCCGTCGGCCTGCTTGGTCCCGAGCGCGCATTCGATCGTCGTCGACTTCCCCGCGCCGTTGTGCCCGAGCAGCCCGAAGATCTCTCCCTTCGGCACGGTAAGGTCGATCCCGTCAAGCGCGACAAGCGTTCCATAGGCCTTCCGCAAGCCGTGAATCTCGAGCGCGTTGCTACCCGTCACCCGCTTTTTCGTGTCATTCATTCTTTTCCCTCCATATGACAGAAGCGTACTGTCTCCTGTTGGAGGAGGGTCAAGCGAAAATCACGGAGACGAAAAAAAGCCCGACTTCGCGCTGAGGCGAAATCGGGCTTGTGTGAAGGGAGAAAACCGGGTTCTGGCCGTCTATTCCCCGATCTCCAGATACAAGTCAAGCCGGAGGTTGCCGGGCTTCGAGGGCTCGAGCTCCTCTTCGAACCAGCGGGGCGCGCGGTGGGGACGGAGGCCCTTTTCGCGGATCAGTTCGTTCATCCGTTTCCAGCCGTCCTGAATCCACTTGCCGGTCGGGTCGCCTTCGAAATTGCCCTCGATGCCGGTGACGAGGAATTTGCCCGCGCGGATGACCGACGTCGGCGCGGCTCCTGCGCTCTCGCCGCTTTCCAGGGTGACGAGGAGACGGTAGCCTTCGTTGTCGGGCTCGTTCGACTGATTCCCTTTCCGGTCGATGTTGTGCCCGAAGACGCGGCGCGGCTTTCCGGTCGCGGGGTGGTCCTTGAGCCAGGCATCGAGCGTGGCGTGGGCTTTGTCTTCGCTGTTGGGTGCGAAGCCGTCAAAATACGCGACTGTCTGGTCGCTCAGTTCCTTCGTTATGATACCCATGTACATCTCCTTGACGAGCGCGATTTTTTCGAGTCCCGGTCGGAAGGGCCGGCCCTTCCGGTAATCCGCGGGGCTGACGCCGAACTCGTCGGCGAAGGCCCGGGTGAACGCCTCGTGGCTCCGATAACCGGAGTCGAGGGCGACGCCGAGCACGGTCGAGTCGGGGGAGTCGAGGAGGAGGCGCGCGCGTTCAAGGCGGCGACGCCTCGCGTAGTCGCGGAAGGTGAGGCCGGTGACCGCCCAGAACCACGTGACGAAGCTCCGGTCGGACATGCCCGCCTCGCGCGCGGCGAGCGTTCTCGCCCCGAGTACTCTCGGGCCGTCTCCCTCTCCCCTGATCGCCGCGCCTCGCGTGACGCGGTCCTCGAGATAATCAACGCTCTTTTGTATTTGTTCGTAAATTGTCATGACGGATTTTAGTGTACAGCGGCGCGCCGTTTCGCGCTTGATATTTCAGGCAAATCCGCGCCGCCTTCGCGCGTGGGGAAAGCGAGGCCTTGCGCGAGGGGTTGCAGCGGAAATCCTGCCGTGCGACCTGCCGGGTGAACACCGGCAGGTTGTACGGCAGATTGGAGCGGAAAACCCGGCCGTCAGGCGCGCCCGTCTGATTTCGTCAACTTTACATTTTTCGCAATACTGTTATAATCGAAGGATATGATGATGTTGGTGGCTCCTTGCGCGATCGGGGCGGAAAAAATTCTCGCGAATGAGCTCAAACAGCTCGGTTTTGTCCCGGAAAACTCCGCGTCGGGGAAAGGGTCGGTCGGCCGCGTCGTGTTCGCGCCGTCCGCCGCGGAATCAGCGCTTGGCGATGCGGGTTTTTTTGCCGCGGCCTATCGGGCCAATTTGTGCCTTCGCACCGCCGACCGGGTGTACGCCCGGCTCGCGTTTTTCCGCGCTACCGATTTCGAGGTCCTTTTTGAGGGCGTTAAGGCCGTTCGCTGGCAGGACTGGTTTCGCAAGGACGTTCGCGTGCTCGTCGACAAGGTACGCACGCACGCGAGCAAGCTTTCCTCCGAGCATTCGGTTCAGGGCGTGACCCACAAGGCTATTTACGAAAGCCTCGGAAATGCCTGGCGGATGAGCAACCTCCCGGAGACGGGCGACGAGGTGACGGTTCGCGTGTACGTCGAGCGCGACGAGGTGAGCGTGCTCCTCGACCTTTCGGGGATGCCGCTTCATCGGCGCGGGTACCGTACCGCCGGAGGCGAGGCGCCGATTCGCGAGACCCTCGCGGCTATCCTTTTGCAGATGATGAACTGGCGGCGGAAAACCCCGCTTCATGATGCCTTTTGCGGATCGGGTACGATCCCGATCGAGGCTATGCTTTACGCGCACAACGTCGCGCCGGGCCTTGGCCGCGCCTTTGCCCTCGAGAGCCTCGTGCCCTTTTCGGGCGATAGTGCGCGCGCGATGATCGCCGCCGCCCGCCTTGACGCCGCGAAGGCGATCAGGACCGACTGCCTTGTCAGGATTACCGGGAGCGACATCGACGAGCAGGTGCTCATTTCGGCGCGGGCTAACGCCGAGCGGGCGTGCGTGATCGCGGGGCGGGCCTTGCAGCTTGCCGGTATCGACGCGCGCATCCCGCGCCCGGACTTTACCCAGGCGTCCTTCGACGAGCTTGCCGCGCCATACGATTCAGGGCTGCTGCTTTCGAATCCGCCCTGGGGCGAGCGGCTTGAGGATAAGGATTCGGCGCGCGCCCTCTATTCCTCGATGCACCGGCTCTTTACCGACTTCCCCGGCTGGGAGTTCGCCTTTATCACCAGTCACGGCGAATTCGAGGAAGCGATCGGGAAAAAGGCGCTAAAAAAGAAGAAACTGAAAAGCGGAAACCTGGATACCTGTTTTTACATGTACTCAAAGGAGAGCTGAAAACCATGGCCATTGTCGTTGAGCACGAAAAACGCCGGTATGAAATCCTCGAAAAGTCGCTCGATATATTCATCGAGGAAGGCTATGAGGACGCGACCTTCCAGAAAATCGCCGACCGTTGCGGGATTACCCGAACGACGCTCTACCTCTATTTCAAGAACAAGCGCGAGATCTTTACCTGGAGCATCAAGCAGTTGACCGATGGCCTGGAAAAGCACCTGAGGCTCATGATGGAAACGGACTCGCTGTCGTATTCCGAGCGCCTCGAATCGGTGATGCACAAGATTATCGATTGTTGCGCGGAAAATCGCCGCCTTTTTAACGTCATCCTCACCTATCTTCTCCAGGCGCAGAAAAGCGGAAAGGATCCTGATTCCCGGGTCAAGCGCCGGACGATCCGCCTTCGGCACCTTCTTTCCCAGATCCTGATCGCGGGCCGCAATGCCGGTGAATTCCGCATTTCCAACGTAAAGGACGCCAACGATCTTTTTTACGGGCTCGTCGAATCGGCGATCTTCAGGATTGCCATTCTCGACCATGCGGACGCCGCCGATATCAAATCCGCGATCTCCCTGGCCGTCCAGAGCATCTCCATTTCGACATAACTATTGACTTTTGTCATAAAAAAAGTAAAATGACGAGATAGCTGATAATGACGTATTGACGTGAAATGTCAGACTGGAGGATCACTGTGCCCGTTTTTCTATTTCCCGGACAGGGAGCTCAGTTTACCGGAATGGGAATTGACCTCTATGAGGCCGATTCTGACGGAAAAGCCGGTGTTCGCGACCTTTTTGAGACGGCGAGCGGCCTTCTTGGCAAGGATATCCGTGATCTTCTGAACGCGGACGGCGACACCCTCAAGCGCACCGACGTGAGCCAAGTGGCCATAACCGTCGCTTCTTTGGCGGCGTTCCGCACCCTTGCGTCCCGCGGGATCAAGCCCACCGCCTGCGCCGGGTTCAGCCTTGGCGAGTATCCCGCCCTTGCCGTCTCGGGCGTTATCACGGAAGCGGAAGCAATCCGCCTGACGATCGAGCGCGGCCGCATCATGCAGGAAGTAGCCGACGAAATAGCCGCTTCGGCAAAAGCCGAGTCCGCAGGCGACGAAGCCGCGCTGCCCGGCATGTCCGCGATCATCGGGCTAACGCCTGCCCAGGTCGACGAGGTTATCGCGTCGCTCGGCGGCGGTACCGCCGGAAAAATCAAGCTTTATGGGGCGAACTACAATAGCCCGCTCCAGACCGTCATATCGGGAACCGCCGAAGCGCTTACCGCGGCCGAAGCCGCCTTCAAGGCAGCGGGCGCGCGCCGCGCTCTCAGGCTCAAGGTCGCCGGACCCTTCCATTCGCCGCTCATGGCGAAGGCAGGGGAGCGCTTTGCCGCCGTCCTCGACCCGGTCGCTTTCAAGGATCCCGTTCTTCCACTTTTCTCGAACGTAACCGGAAAGCGCGTCTCCCTCGGAGCCGAGGCAAAAACGTGCGCCGTTGCCCATATATCGAACCCCGTTCGCTGGACCGAGGAAGAGGCGACGATCGCCGCCTCTGTCATAAATGGAAACGAAGAGCCCGCACTCGTGGAAGTCGGGCCCGGCAGGGTTTTGAGCGGCCTCTGGGCGGACTCGAAACTCGCCGGGGTATGCAAACCCTATGCTGAAATACTTGGAGCGTAATATGTTGCTGAAAGGAAAGACCGCGCTCGTGACGGGCGCAAGCCGCGGAATCGGGAAGGAAATAGCCCGCCGTTTAATAGAAGAAGGCGCCATCGTTTGGGGCCTCGCGACCAAGCCGTCCGAGACCGCGAAGGAGCTTAAGCTTCTCGCCGAGGAGAAGGGTTCCGTGTATACCGAACTCGTCGCCGACATCGGAAACCCCGAATCGCTGCAACCGGTCATCACCGAAGCGGTCAAGATCTCGGGCGGGTTTTCGATTCTGGTAAACAACGCCGGGATCACGCGCGACGGGCTTTCGTTCCGCATGAAGCTTGAGGATTGGGAGGCGGTGCTCCGCGTCAACCTGACGGGAACCTTTCTCGTCACACAGATCGTGTCCTCGGACATGATTCGCAAGCGCGCGGGCTCGATCATCAACCTTTCGAGCATCGTCGGGCTTCACGGTCAGGGCGGCCAGGTGAACTACGCGGCGAGCAAGGCCGGGCTCATCGGCTACACGAAGGCGCTCGCGAAGGAAACCGCGGGCCGCGGCGTGCGCGTGAACGCGATCGCGCCGGGCTTTATCGTGACCGAGATGACCGACGCGGTGAACGAGGAAGCGAAGAAGACATGGCTTGAGTCCATCCCGATGAAGCGGGCCGGAACCACCGCCGAGGTAGCGAACGCCGTGGTGTTCCTTGCCTCGGATCTTTCTGAATACATTACCGCGCAGGTTATCGGCGTGGACGGAGGAATGGGAGCATGAAAAGACGCGTAGTCGTAACCGGACTTGGGGCCGTAACACCGATCGGAAATACCGTAGACGAAATGTGGGCATCGATCCGCGCCGGAAAGAGCGGGGTGGCCCCCATTACCTTGTTTGACACGACAAACCATAAGGTGAAGATTGCGGCCGAGGTAAAGAACTTCGAGACCTCTCCCTGGATCGACCGGAAGGAAGCCCGCAAGATGGCGCGCTTCTGCCAGTTCGTCACCGTGGCCGCCGCGCAGGCGATCGCCGACGCCGGATACGACAAGGAAACGATCTCGAAGGAAAAGGCAGGGGTCATGATTGGCAACGGCATCGGCGGCTTTGAGGTTATCGAGGCGTCGATGAAGAAATACTTCGAGGCGGGCAGCGATCGTATCCCCCCGCTTTCCATACCGATGCTCATCCCGAACGAGGGCGCCGGCAACATCAGTATGATCTTCGGGATCACCGGGGTTTCCTGGACGATCGCGACCGCGTGCGCGTCGAGCAGCGACTCCCTCGGTGCCGCGCTTGACCTCGTCCGCTCCGGGCGCGTCGACGTGTGCGTCGCGGGCGGCTCCGAATCCGCGATCACGGGCTTCGGCATCGGCAGCTTTACGGTGCTTCAAACCCTCGCGTCTACCTATAACGACAACCCGACCAAGGCTAGCCGCCCGTTCGACAAGGACCGCGAAGGCTTTATCATGGGCGAGGGCGCCGGCATCCTTATTCTTGAAGAACTCGAGCACGCGCTCAAGCGCGGCGCCAAGATTTACGCTGAGTTCGCCGGATACGGCGGATCGAGCGACGCCTATCACATCACGAGCCCGAATCCCGACGGCTCGGGCGGCGCGCTCGCGATCACCCGTGCCCTCGAGGACGCTGAAATCAAGCCTGAGGACGTGCAGTATTACAACGCGCACGGAACCTCGACCCCGGTCAACGACCCCGCGGAAACCCTGATGATCAAGCGGGCCTTCGGCGACCACGCTTACAAGATGAAGGTATCGAGCACCAAGAGCATGACCGGCCATTGCGTCGGCGCGGCGGGCGCGATCGAGGCGATCATCGGCATCAAGGCGATCGGCGACGGTTTCTACCCGCCGACGATCAACCTCGACAACCCCGACGTCGAGCACGGGTGCGATCTCGACTACGTGCCGAACGTCGGCGTCGAAGGCGACATTGATTGCATCGCCTCCGGCTCCCTCGGCTTTGGCGGCCATAACGGCGTCGTCGTGATGAGGAAATACAAGAAATGAGCGATATGAATACCACCGGTCAGGCGAACGACGGAGCGCAGGAAAAACGCGCTGACCTTTCGTTCCCGGCCGTGCGCGCCGCGGAGCGCGCCGGGATTGAGACCCTTTTGCCGCATCGCGATCCTTTTCTTTTCGTCGATACCATCGACGTCACGAACGAGGACGAGATCGTCGCCCGCCACGTATTCACCGAGGATGAGTTTTTCTTCAAGGGCCACTTTCCGGAATACCCGGTAGTTCCCGGGGTCATCCTCTGCGAGACGATGGCGCAAGCGGGCGGCGCCGGGCTTATCAAGCGCGGCGTCCTTGGCGGCGATTCGCTTTTTTTCTTCGCCTCGCTCGATAAGGTCAAGTTCCGTAACCAGGTTCGCCCCGGCGACGAGGTGAGGATCGTGGTAAAAAACCTCCGCGTTTCGGCGCACATGATCAAGCAGTCCGGCGTCGCGTACGTCGGCGACAAGATCGCAACCGAAGCCGAGTGGATGTGTCTGGTAGGGAATAAGTAAAAGGAAGAAACAATGATCGTGAAACCGATGATTCGCAGCAATATCTGCATTAACGCCCATCCCCTTGGATGCGCGAAGGAAGTCGAAAACCAGATTGCCTACGTGCAGTCGAAAAACGCCGCGCGCGGGCGAAAGCCCGGAGACGCGGTCTCGGGCGGTACCCACGCCGCGGGTCCCGTAAAGGCCGCGCTCGTGCTCGGCTGCTCAACCGGCTATGGGCTCGCGAGCCGCATTACGGCCGCGTTCGGCTATGGAGCCGCGACCGTCGGAGTCTCTTTCGAGAAAGAGGGAAGCGAGACCAAGAGCGGAACCCCCGGCTGGTACAACAATAAGGCCTTTGAACGCGCCGCGGCGAAGGCGGGATTGCCTTCCTTCACCATAAACGGCGACGCGTTCTCCGACGCCGTTCGCGCCCAGGTAATCGCGGCCGCGAAGGAAATGAACGTCACGTTCGACCTCGTGGTCTACAGCCTCGCGAGCCCCGTGCGCACCGACCCCGATACCGGCGTGCTTTATAAATCCGTGCTGAAGCCGTTCGGCAAGCCGTATTCCGGCATGACCGTCGACCCGATGTCCGGCAAGCTTTCCATGATAAGCGCCGAGCCCGCGAGCGCCGACGAGGCCGAGCAGACCGTGAAGGTCATGGGCGGCGAGGACTGGGCGCGCTGGATCAAGCAGCTTTCCGACGCGAACCTTCTCGCGAAGGGTTGCTCGACCGTCGCGTATTCGTACATTGGCCCCTCGCTTTCGCATGCTATCTACCGCGACGGCACGATCGGCGGCGCGAAAAAGCACCTCGAGAAAACCGCGCGCGAGATGGACGCAGACCTCAAAAAGAAAATCGGCGGATCGGCGTTCGTTTCGATCAACAAGGGTCTTGTCACCCGGTCGAGCGCGGTCATCCCGATCATCCCGCTCTATCTTGCCTTGCTTTTCAAGATAATGAAGGAAAAGGGATCGCACGAAGGCTGCATCGAGCAGATCGAGCGGCTCTACGCAGAACGGCTGTACGCGGGCATTCCGGTACCGGTCGACGGCGAAAACCTTATCCGCATTGACGACTGGGAGATGGATAGCGCGGTGCAGCGCGAGATTGACGCGCGCATCGCGACGGTTACCGAGGAGAACCTGCCGAAGCTCGGCGATCTCGAGGGCTACCGGCACGACTTCCTCGCCGCGAATGGCTTTGACGTGGCGGGCATCGATTACGATGCCGACGTCGCGCGCATGGACTGTATCTGATAACGTTCGCCGCTTTTGCGGCGTTCTTTGCATAACAATTAGGAGAATTAACGATGGACGAAAAGACGCTTCTGGCACTCTTCGACAAGTTTGAAAAGTCGAGTGCCGTAGAGATGAAACTTTCCGAGAGCGGAAGCACCTTTGAATTGCGCCGAAAGGAAGCCTTTGCGGCCTCCGCGCCCATGTCAGGCGCAACCTATGCCGCGCCGCCTCCTGTCGCGGTTTCCGTTTCCGCGCACGAGCCTCCCCATACCGCTTCCGCCGCGCCCCACGTCCCCGCCATTTCCGGGGCCGCGAGCGGCAACGAGTACATCAAGAGCCCGATCGTCGGCACCTTCTACCGCGCGGCATCCCCTGACGCCCCGCCTTTCGCCGAGATCGGAAAGACCATCGCCAAGGGACAGAAGCTCTGCATCATCGAGGCGATGAAGATGATGAACGCGCTCGAGGCCGAGCTTAACTGCGAGATCGTCAAGATCCTCGTCAATAACGGCGACATGGTCGAGTTCGATCAGCCCCTTTTCGAGGTTAAGCCCCTATGATCAAGCGGCTCATGATCGCCAATCGCGGCGAGATCGCGGTCAGGATCATCCGTACCTGCAAGGAACTCGGGATCGAGACGGTTGCCGTTTACTCGACCGCCGACCGCGACGCGCTCCACGTGCGCATGGCCGATATCGCCGTGTGCATCGGACCGGCGAAATCCGCGCAGAGCTACCTTTCGGTGGGCGCGCTCATAACGACCGCTGTTCGCACTGGCTGCGAGGCCGTGCATCCCGGCGTCGGATTTCTTTCCGAGAACGCCGACTTCGCGCGCGAGGTGAAGAAGGCCGGCCTTATCTGGATCGGTCCCGACCCTGACGTCATCGACATGCTCGGCGACAAGGTCGTCGCTCGCGAGACCGCGCAGAAATACGGCCTTCCGATCACGCCGGGTTCCCCCGGACCGATCGCCACGAAGGAAGAAGCCATTCCCGTCGCGCGCAAGTGCGGCTATCCGGTCATCATCAAGGCCGCCTCCGGCGGCGGCGGAAAGGGAATGCGCATCGTGTGGAAGGACGAGGAGCTTGAGGAAAACCTCAAGATAGCCTCGCGCGAGGCCGAGGCAAATTTCGCCGACGGCACCGTTTTCATCGAGAAGTATTTGCAGAATCCCCGCCACGTCGAGCTTCAGGTTATCGCGGACGGCAAGGGCGGCGTCGCCATCATGGGCGAGCGCGATTGCTCCGTGCAGAAAAATCACCAGAAGCTTATAGAGGAAAGCCCCTCGCCCGGCGTAACCCCCGCGATGCGGAAAAAGATGAGCGACGGCGCGCGAAACCTTTTCGGAAGTCTCAAGTACTGCGGCGCGGGAACGATCGAGTTTCTCGTCGCGGGCGAGGAGTTCTTCTTCATGGAAGTCAACGCGCGCATTCAGGTTGAGCACCCGGTCAGCGAGTTCGTCACCGGCACCGACTTGATCCGCGAGCAGATACTCGTCTGCCTCGGCGAGAAGATGTCGATCGATCCCGATAACGTTGAGCTCAAGGGTTGGTCGATCGAGGCGCGTATCAACGCGCTTTCTCCCGGCAAGGTGTCCCGGCTCGAGATTCCCGGAGGTCCCGGCGTCCGTTTCGACAGCTTTCTCTACAACGGCGCGACGGTCTCCCCGCATTACGACTCGATGGTCGGCAAGCTCATCGTGTACGACATCGACCGGCATCACGCGCTTGCCCGGCTTATCCGGGCACTCGACGAGCTTAAGATCGAGGGCGTTCCGGTGAACATCGCAACGCAGCGGAAGATCCTCACCAACGCGATTTTCCGGTCCGGCCAGTTTGGTACCGGACTTTATGCCCAATTGGAGGCAAGTCTTTGAGCGAAAAAATAACCTGCCCCGCATGTAAGGGAGAGATCGAGCGGAATTCCCTCGAGGCGAACCTGAAGGTTTGCCCCTCATGCCAGTATCATTTCAGGATGGAACCCACGGAGCGCATCGCCTATCTCGCCGACAAGGACAGCTTCGTCGAGTTCTGCCGCAACATGAAGAGCCTTAACCCGATCGACATGGACGGGTACGAGGAAAAACTTTCCGAGGCGACCAAGAAGTCGAACATCTCCGATGCCGTCGTCACCGGCACCTGCACTATCGAGCGAATGCCGGTCGTGCTCGCCCTCATGTCGTTCAGCTTTATGGGCGGCTCGATGGGATCGGTCGTCGGGGAAAAGATAACCCGCGCGATGATGAAGGGCGTCGAGACCCGAACCCCCGTCATCGTGTACGCGACCTCGGGTGGCGCGCGCATGCAGGAGGGAATATTTTCCCTTATGCAGATGGCGAAGACCGCGAGCGCCGCGGCCGAGCTTGACCGCGCGGGCCTTCCTCTCTTCCTCGTGCTGTGCGACCCCACCACGGGCGGCGTGACCGCGAGTTTCGCCATGCTCGGCGACATCACGATTGCGGAGCCCGGCGCGCTCATCGGCTTTGCCGGTCCTCGCGTTATCGAGGGAACGATCAAGCAGGTGCTGCCCGAGGGCTTCCAGCGCGCGGAGTTTCAGCAGGATAAGGGCTTCGTCGATATCATCAGTCCCCGCAGCGAGCAGCGCGAGCTTTTCGTCAAGCTGCTCAAGGCTCATTCGGAAAGCGCAGCGCGAAACGCTGTGCCCGCTGCGAACGGAGGCAAGGCATGACAAGCAAGAAAGTAACGTCACGGATCGAGGAGCTCGAAAAGCTCGCGGCCGAGGCCGGCATCGACATATCGGACGAACTGAAAAAAATCGGCGCGAAGATCTCGGAGACGTCGAAGATGGGGAAGGCCTGGCAGCGGGTTGAGCTCGCGCGCAACGCCGACCGCCCCCGCGCGCTCGATATCATCGATAATATCTGCGATGACTTTATCGAGCTGCACGGCGACCGGTACTACGGCGACGACCCCGCGCTCATCGGCGGGATCGGCTTTATCGACGGGATACCGGTGACGATCATCGCGAACCAGAAGGGACGCAATCTCAAGGAGACCATGGCGCGAAACGGCGGCATGGCGAACCCCGAGGGATACCGGAAGGCGCTTCGTCTTGCCAGGCAGGCGGAGAAGTTCCATCGGCCGATCATTACCTTCATCGACACGCAAGGCGCCTTTCCCGGGCTTGGCGCCGAGGAGCGCGGAATCGGCGAGGCGATCGCGATGAACCTTCGCGAGTTCAGCCAGCTCAAGACCCCCGTTATCTGCATCATCATCGGCGAGGGCGGCTCAGGCGGCGCGCTGGGCATCGGCGTCGGCGACAAGATATACATGCTCGAGAACGCCGTGTATTCGGTTATCTCGCCCGAGGGCTACGCTTCCATTCTGCTTCGCGACGCGTCGCAGGCGAAGAACGCGGCGGCCATGATGAAGATTACCGCCGAGGACGTGTTGTCGCTCAAGGTGTGCAACGGCATCATCGCCGAGCCCGAAGGCGGCGCGCACCTTGATCCGGCCGAGTCGAGCAGGCTCATCAAGGAAACGATCGTGCGGGACCTTGCCGACCTTATGCCGCGGAACCCCGCGGTGCTCGTTCGCTACCGTAACCAGAAAATCCGCAAGTTCGGTCACTATACCGAAAACTAGCGCGCGTCCCCGATCGCGTCGCGGGATTGGCCTTCCTTATTCCAGGCTGATCCCGCGATCGCGAACTTTAACCGATTTTTAACAAAAGCCTCATACATAAATAACCGTACGACGGTATGTTTGTCGCATGAATACATTTTCGGTACGGGACATGGATTTCTGGTACGGAAACCATCATGCGCTCGAGAAGATAGAAATGGACATCGCGGCGAACGCGATTACCGCTTTCATCGGCCCCTCGGGATGCGGAAAATCGACCTTTCTCCGGACGCTTAACCGCATGAACGACACGATCCTCGGGACACGGCTTGAGGGAAGCGTTCTGTACAAGGGACTCGACATTCACTCAGGCTACGACGTGCTCGATCTCCGCAGTCAAGTCGGCATGGTTTTCCAGAAACCGAATCCCTTCCCGATGAGCGTATACGACAATGTCGCGTACGGCCCGCGCCTCCATAACGCTCACCTGTCGCGCGCCGACCTTGACGCCGCCGTCGAGACGAGCCTTCGCGACGCGTCCTTGTGGGACGAGGTGAAGGACCGGCTCGGGAAGAGCGCCCTTGGTCTTTCAGGCGGTCAGCAGCAGCGCCTTTGCATCGCGCGAACGCTCGCCGTAAATCCCGAGGTCATCCTGATGGACGAGCCCACGAGCGCGCTTGATCCGATCTCCACCGCGCACATCGAGGACCTTTGCTACAAGCTGAAGGAACGCTACACGCTGATCATCGTGACGCACAACATGCAGCAAGCCTCGCGCATCTCGGACTACACGGCGTTCTTCATGATAAACGAGGAGCGGTGCGGGTATCTCGTCGAGATGGGCGACACCCGGCAGGTGTTTTATAACCCGCGCGACAAGAAGACCGAGGCGTATATCTCTGGCCGTTTCGGCTGATCTGAATTGCCGCGCGCAAGGGCGGAAGGAGTTGAGGGCATGACGACGAGAACGCAGTTTGGCGAGAAGCTTTCTGAGTACTACAAGAAAATACTGTATATGGGCACGCTCGTGGAGCAGTTCATCATCGACGTTACCGACGCGCTCGTCTCGGGCGACGCTGAAGCCGCGCGTGCGCTTATCGAAACCGATAAAAAGATAGACGCGCTTCAGGTCGAGATTGAGCAGGAAAGCGTCATGCTCTTGCTGCTCGAGGCACCCGTCGCGCGGGATCTCCGGAAGATCGTCACCTCGATAAAGGTCGTTTCCGACCTTGAGCGGATCGGCGACTATGGCGTGCACCTCGCGAAGTTCGCGGCGAAGGGCAACCCATCGCTCTTTCCCCGCTTCTTGCCCCGCATCGCCGCTATGGCCCGGAATGGCGCGTCCATGATCCGCGACTCCCTTACTTCGTATATCGAGGACGACGAGAATCTCGCCCGGCAGACCGCCTCCCGCGACGCCGAGATCGACGCGCAGAAAAAGCAAATCATCGCCGAGCTCATCATGCTCCAGCCGAAGAACGAGGTGGAGATGCGGCAGATTTACCGCTATCTCTCGATCAGCAAGGACCTCGAACGTCTCGGCGATCACATCACCACGATCTGCGAATGGGTAATCTTTACGGTAAAAGGCGATATTATCGACCTCAACAGGATGCCGAAGAGCGACGAATGAGCGAACGGCCCGGCGAGCGGGCTGGGTTTCGCGTCGGTTCAACGGCGCGTGAGATAGCCTAGCGCTCTGCGTTCCGCATCGTCTTCGGCGTCCGGTCGACCGGCGCATCGCATAATGTGCCGGGAGCGCTTCCCGGGAAATCGGGATCGCGCACTCGAACGATAAAGCGGCTCTGTACGGGCTTCTCCGTTCTGAGCACGCAGGGATGTCCATGGCAAACCCAGTCCCGCGCCGCGCCCGTTTCGGGATCGATCAGCGTGTAGTCAGTGTCCGCGATCGCGCAAAGGTCTGGTCCCACGTATTCGAGCGGCACCCCTGAGTCTATCTTGTTCATCGAAACGAACTCAAAATCGCGAAAGCCTTCGGGCGGTGGAACCGGGAGCGTAACCTCTTCCCCGATGGTTCCCGCAAGGAGGTAGGGCGACTTAGTTTCACCGACCGTCGTCTTGTTTGCGTCGTCCTTCGAAAAATAAAAGCCCGTGGCGAACTCGCGGTGCGCGGCGTTATAGAGCTCGGCGACGAAGGGCGCGGCCTCGTCTGCCGGTATGCGTCCCTCGATTTCGTCAATCCGCTTTCGGTATGCGCGCGTGACGAGCGCGGTGTAATAAAGGCTTTTCATCCGCCCTTCGATCTTGAGGGAGTCGACGCCCGCCTTTTTCATCTCGGAGAGGTAGTCGATCATGCACAGGTCCTTCGACGAAAAAAGCGCGGTAAACCCGTCTTCCTCGATCACCGGGAAATACTCCCCGGGCCGTGCCCGCTCCTCGAGCACGCGGTATTCCCATCGGCACGAATGGCTGCAGTGCCCGGCGTTCGCGCTTCGTCCGGTGAGGTAGGCGCTCATCAGGCAGCGGCCCGAGTACGCGATGCACATCGCGCCGTGCGCGAAGCATTCGATCTCCATCTCGGGCGCCGCGTCCTTGATCTCGCCTATTTCCGCGAGGCTCGCCTCTCGGCCGAGCACGACGCGCCTGAAGCCGAGCTCGCGATAGAGCTTGACCGCCTCTCCGTTGACGCAGTTTGCCTGCGTGCTCAGGTGAAGCGGGACGCCCGGAAACTCGCGCTGGAGCAGCCTGACCATGCCAATGTCCTGGATGATGAACGCGTCGATCGGGTATTTTCGGAAGTAGTCGAGCTCGCTCATGAAATTGCGGATGTCCGCGTTGTGGAAGGTAATATTGAGCGCGCAAAAAAGGCGCTTCGGCTTTCCGCGCGCGGCGTATTCGGCCTTGAGACGCGCGATCTCTTCATGCTCGTTTTCGTGGAAATTATCCGCCTTCACGCGGAGCGAAAAGCGCTTAAGCCCGATGTAGGCCGCGTCCGCGCCGTATTCCCACGCATAGGTCAGTTTCTCGATGTTCCCCGCGGGTGCGACCAGTTCCATCCGAGGTCAGTGTCCGCTTCCGCTGGTCGCCGCGCTCTGCATGCCGTCGCGCACCCATTTGCCGATCTTTCGGACGGCGAGGTGCGCCTGCGGGGTGAGCGAATCGATAGCCTGGAAAAGATGCCACATTCCCTCGTTCACGTCGAGCTCGACCGGGACGCCCGCGTTGGCAGCCTTTTGCTCAAGCCGCTTCGCGTCGTCGATCAGGATTTCCTCGGAGCCGCATTGGATAAAAAGCGGCGGAAAACCGGCGAAATCACCGTTGATCGGGGAGACGTGCGGATTGGCGAAATTTCCTTCAAAGGTGTAAAGGCGCGCAAGTTCCGCGAGGATCTCGCGGGAGTATATCGGGTCGGGGATTTTTCGCGCGGTATAGGAAGCGGTGTCGCAGGCGAGATTGACCCACGGCGAGATCGCGACGATGAGCTCCGGGATCCGGACCGATTTCGAGCGGAGGTAATGGACGAGCGCGATGACGAGATTTGCCCCGGCTCCGTCACCCGCGAAAAGGATCTCGCGCGGCGAAATGCCCTGATGGAGGAGCCATGAATAGGCGTTATAGAGATCCTCAAGCGCGGTGGGAAAGGGATATTCGGGCGCGAGTCGGTATTCGGGAAGGAGGAGTCGGCTTGCGCTTTCGTGGGCGATCGAGGCGCACAGGTTTCGCGCCGAAAGGCGGGAACCAGTGGTGAAGAAGCCCCCGTGCGCATAGAGTATCGTCCGCCTTCCCATGGCCATCTCGGGAACGAGGAGATCGGCCATAACGGGCCCGACGTCGACTTCCTGGCGGTCGATATTGTTCGAAAGGATAACGGTGCCGAGGAGGCTGTCATAGTTCGCGCGAGCCGCCTTGATGGCGTTTCGGGACCCGGGAACCGCTTTTTTGAAAATCTTTCCGGCTTGCCGGATCATTCTTGAATCTATGGCCATATCGGGTGCGAGTATAGCACAACCGCCTTTCGAGTGGAAGTATTTTACCGGAAGCGGAGGTCCATGATCGTGATATCGTCGGGAAGCATCGCCTCGGTAACCCAGTTGTCGATTTCCGTTGCGTAGACGCTCATGGTCTCGGACTCCGGTTTTCCGTGCGTTGAGACGAAAAGCTTGCGCGTCCGGTCGTCGTCGAAGCGGATTCCGTCGGGCGTCTGCATGTCGGTCAGCCCGTCGGTATACATTACGATGCGGAGTCCCTTCGTGATGGGGAGCCGATATCCCCCGGACGACTCCGATTCGAGGATTCCCATGCCGAGCGGGGGAAGGTTCGGGTTCATCGTCTTGCCGACGATCTTCTTGTCCTCGCCGGGTATGAAAAGGTATATGGGCGTGTGTCCGCAATTCTGGATAAAGACGGAGCCCTCTTCCTCGTCGACGTAGCAAAGCCCTGCGGTGATGAAGGTTTCCGTCGGCGTGAGGTCCTGGATGTACTTGTCGATCATGCGCGTGATCTCGAGGCCGAATTTCGTGCCGGGATCGAAGGACTTGAGCGCGGTAAAGAAGGAGCCGACTGCCATAGTTGAAAGGGAGGCGGCGACGTTCTTCCCCGAGACGTCGAAGCAGCCGATGATATGTCGTTTCCCGTCGGAATAGCTGAAATCCTTGAAAAAATCGCCGCCAACCTCATTCGCCATGCGGTTCCAGGTATACAGCGCGTAGCTCCGTTCCCTTGCGCAAGGCTCGCTCTTGAGCATGTGCTGCTGCACCATGCGCGCCTTTTCCATGTCGCGCCCGCGTATCTCGGAGATTCGGGTGAGCATCTCGTGGATGCCGACGATGCCGAAAAAGCTCCGTCGATAGTACACCGCGAAGAGGCGAACCCCGCTTCGGTCGTTCAGTTCCATCACGCGTTCGATATTCTTTTCGATATAATCGTCCGCACGAAGCGAAAGAAGCGGGTTTTTGATGTAGGCGTCGAGGTCTTTTTGCCAGAACCGGGTCCACGCGGACTCCGTCATCTTCTCGACCTGCTGGCGCTCCAGGATGCCCATGAGCGCGCCGTTTCGCTCGACCGGGATCGCGCCGGCCGCGGGGTTGTTACGGAAGAACTCGAGCACGAAATCGAGCGACGTGCTCACGTCTACGGGCTCGATCTGGGCCGTTATCGACCCGATCTGGCGATACGCAAATTCTTCTTGAAGGTTTTTTCCCTCAAGGTTAATATTGATATCCAGCATGATGCGATCAGTATGGAGGCAGAATTCCCGCCCCGTCAACGCGTTTTTTTCAGGTCAAAAGTCTGAAAGGAAATACACGGAAATAAGGGTGACGAGCCGAGCCGTCTCTGCGACGCACTGGCCTTTTTGCGCGCTATCCGAAGCGCTATCAGCGGCGTTCCCGACCGTGGCATGCTCGAGGTATTCCCGCGATTGTTCCATCATCCAGTAAAAAACGCCGAGCTTTTGGTCGACGCGCCAGAGCATGTCACGCCCGACGCCCTCGCCGAAGATATCCTTGAAAAGCCGCTCCGAGAACGCGATCGTCTCGCGAAGCGCGTCGACGTTTCGGTCTTCCTCGAGCGCCGCGCGGATCGCCTCGATCACGTCCGTCTTGAGTTTTCCCTTTTTGCGTTGCCTCGCGTACACCTCGCGCATGTTCAGCGAAAAGCGTGCGATGATCTTTTTTTGGCGGCCCTGAATCGCAGCGTCGCTGCCGGTCACGTACTGGTAGAACCCGTCGGGTCTTCCGAGGAGGTTGGCCATCGCGATCGCGTACTGCTTGCGCGCGGTCTTCGTCTTCGCCCGGAAAAGGTTCGGGAAGATCTCCCAGGCCGCCTCGAACACCCCAAGCCGGGCCGCCGCGGCCGAGCCGATCTGCCGCATCCGGTCCGACTGGCTTTCGCGGAGAAAGGCCATTACCTGCTTGATCGATTCCTCGTCGCCGATATCCGCGAGGGCCTCGAGGCACGCCTTCTGGAGCTCACCGTCCGATTCCCAAAGGCAGCCGACGAGGGCGCCGACGGCCTTGCGGTCGCCGATCTTGCCGAGGCTCCGCGCCGCCTGCAGGCGGATGTCGGATTCGGGATCGAGCAGGCGAAGTATGAGCGCGTCAACCGACTGGCTCGACGGGATGCGCCCGAGCGCGCGCGCCGCCTCTTCCTGCACCGCCGAATCGGGATCATCGAGCCGCTCGATGATGTCCCTGAGCGGCAGCTCTCCCGACCGGCTGTCGAAATTCCTGAGGATCGCGGTGCTCGAGATCGCCGAAAGCGAGCGGCCGAGCGAATCGAGATTCTGGAAGGTGCGGACGATCTCGGGGTTGGCGATCTGCTTTATCACGAAGCCAAATGGCTTTTCCGATCCCTCGCGCACGCGGCTTATGAGGAAGGCGCAGCCGACGCAGAGAACGATCGCGAGCAGCTGCACGATATGAAAGTTCGTGAAGGTGAGCGGGCCTGCGGGAATGCGCACCCCTGCGAGCGCGTCGGAAAGAAGACCGCCCGCGAGCGAGCCCGGCGCGGAGACGAGCCCGACTATCGCGAGATACCAGGCGACGTACGACACGCGGTTCTTTACCGGCGCGAGCGACAGCATCATCTGGTTCGACCCTTCCCAGAACGCGGGCGAAAGGATACCGCACGTCGCCGAGATGAGAGGGAGCACGATGAAGTAGTTGTCGGGCGTGAGCGCGAGGTAGCCGAGCCAGCCGACGACGAGAAGCGTGCCGAGGATCACGACGGGCTTTCGGCCCCAGCGGTCCATCACCGTTCCCCAAAAGGGCGCGGCGAGCACCCAGAGCGACTGGCTGATAAGCTGCATGATGCCGAGCCAGGTCGTCGGCGCGCCGATCCTTTTAGGGTCGACGACGTACGGCGACTGGAAGGGGCTGACGAGGTTCATCGAAAAGGTCGCGAGGCCGATCGCGACCGCGTACTTCACGAAGTCCTTGTTATGGAGCGGCTCGAAGGCCGTCTCGGCGTCGAACTCGTTTTTTTTGTCCGGGAGGATCTCGGGCGTCACCAGCTGGCTGACGATATCGAGAATCCCCGCCACCGCGCCTACCGATACGATAACGCCGATCACGATCATCGCCTGGCTTTTCGGAAAGATATCGAGCATCGTGCTCGCGATAAAGAACCAGATGATATTGACCGTCTGGATCACCGCCGAGCGGCGCATGAAGAAACTGCCGCGGGTCGACTCGGGGAAAAGGTCCGCGACCCAGCCCCACCAGCACGCGCTCGTCGCGTTCGCGAAGCACCAGGATATCCCCATCGCCACGATGATGATGACGATTCCCCGCTCGGAGGACCCGCCCCGCGCCACGTAAAACGCGACGAAGGCGATGATCGCCGTAAGGGAGCGGTGCACCACGTGACCGACCATGAAGATGGGTTTGAGCCGGCCGATCCAGCCATACAAAAAGATGCCGAGGATCTGGAAGGCGGCCGCGGCCTGGATGATGGTAACGAGCAACCCGAGTTGCCCCGCGCTCGCGCCGAGGTAGTTTTGGAAGAAGACGTTAAAAAGCGGCTGGATGGAACAGACGAGTTGCCAGACCACCGACGACGCGCCCGAGAATATGCTGATCCGCATGGCCCGCACGAGCTGGGCCTGGGTTAATTGTTTCGACATACAATTAATACATAGCACTTCGCGGGGGAAAATGAAAGGGGCGCGGGCGGTAAAACGGCAGAAGCCGCCCGCGTTCGGGAAAACACCCGATCCGCGCGACGCCTCGCGCCCCTCAACGAATTGCTAGCCTAAAAGTGAACTATCAGAAAATCTTGCGCGATCCCGGCTTTACCGCGGGAGTCTTGCCTTCCTTGCAGAGCTCGCACGCGTCCGCGTCCCAGAGGACCGCGGGTTGGCGAAGCGCCGCGTAGAGCGGCCACGGAAAGGGATCGCTTGCGGTAGCGGGGCGCCGGTCGACGATGCAGATGGACGCGACCACGACGCCGCCCATCGCCTTGATCTGCTCCGCGGTCTCGAGCGTCGACTTGCCCGTCGTCACCACGTCCTCCGCGATGATGATCCGCTCGCCCGGCTTGATCTCGAACCCGCGCCGGAGCGTCATCACGCCCTCGTCGTTCCGCTCGGTAAAAAACGCCGGAAGCCCCAGCTGCCGCCCGAGCTCATACGCCACCACGATACCGCCCATCGCGGGCCCGATCACCGAGTCCGCCGCGAGCTTCCCCGAGGCGACGTCCGCCTTGATCCTGTTCGCGACGTCGCCGATAACGGCCGCCGCCTTGTCCGGATACTGCAAAAGCCTCGCGCACTGAAAATACTGCGACGAGTGCTTCCCCGAGGAAAGCAGAAAATGCCCCGTCAGCATGGCCCGGCACTCGGAAAGAACGGAAACGACATCAGTCATGGAAAACCTCCGGCGGTTTATACGCCCGCTTGCGTGAATTGACCCAGTATACAAAAAAATAAAAAAAGGGGGAACACGTTGCACCCGGCGAAACCTTCGCTCGAAGTACGCGGCGTATTCGCCCCGGCTCCCCCTGGGCGCGCGCGTGGCAGCGCGCCACCCCCACGTCCTGCAGAACCGCGCTACACCCGCGTGATCTTTGCCGGTTTTCGCGGGGGCAGGGCGACGAAGCGCTCATCGGGATACCCGACCATGATCACGGCGTAGACCTGGTGCACTGCAGGAAGCTTCCCCGCCGCCTTGATGGCCTCGCTCGCGAATATCGCCGTCCCCGACCAGCACGTGCCGAGACCGAGCGCCTGCGCGGCGAAGTCGAACGTCGTCGCGGCGATGATGCCGTCGCGGCCGTCGGGAAGGATTGTGGCCTTTGGGTCTCCGTGCGCGATTACGAGCGCGCTCGCTCCCCAGAAGACCGGATCCTCGTCCTCCGTGACGTGCTCATATCGGAGCGCTCGATCCGGCATTGCGCGGAGTTTCTCGAGCAGTGTCTTCGCCATCCGGGCGATCAGCTTGCCGTCGGTAATCACCGTCCATTCGACCGTATGGAGGTTCTTGCCGGAGGTCGCGTACCTGGTCGCGTCGATCGCGCGCTCGATTGTCGCGAACGGCACGCCCTCGGCTCGATACCGGCGATACGACCGCCGCTCCCGGATAAATGAAAGCTCGTCCCGCTTGTCGATCGGGGTTGCCTTTTCTCCCCGTACCCGTATCGCGCCCTTCGGGCATACCGCGGCGCAGTGTCCGCACTCCATGCACGCGAAGCCGTCGTTCCGGAAGAACGGGCTCCCGTCGGTTCCGCGTGCAATAAGCCTGAGCGAGCAGGACCAGGCGCAGAGCCCGCATCCCGTGCATGTGTCCCGATCAAACGTAATTCCTTCCATAAATAACTCCTTTTGAATTGCAAAATAAATACCGGAACAAACGTTCCAGAAAAGACAACAACAAAAGCAGCGCAGGGGCCTGCGCAGTGAGCGCAATCAGTTTTCCATGCATGCGAGAAAGCTGTTCACCATATCGTCGAGCGACTGTCGCGTGCGTCCCATCCGCGCTGCGACATTAAGCCCCCAGAGGAGCGCGAGAAAGAGGTTGGTCAATTCGCTCGCCGAAAGTCGTGACGAAATCGATCCTTGCTCGAGTGCCCGTAAAAATCCCTCGTGGATCTCCCGTTCGGCGTTTGCCGTGTAATTCTCGACCAGGGAACGGAGTTCCCCATCCGCTGTTTTGAGCGAGGCGGAAAGCATGGTCACGTAGCAGCCGGCCGGCCGGTCTCCGGGTTCCGCGAGCATCGCGACGCGCGCGTGAAGGTACCGCGCAAGGCCCGACCGTACGCCGTCGCTCGCGGAAAAAGCCGCGCGCCTCGCCTCGCCCGACTGCGCGGTATACGCCTCAACCGTCCGCAAAAAGAGATTTCGCTTGTCGCCGAAGCTTTCGTAGAGGCTCGAGCGGCTTAACCCCGTCGCCGACAGAAGATCTTCCATCGACGCCCCGTCATACCCGAGTTCCCAGAAAACCTTCATCGCAGATTCAACGACGGCTTTCTCGTCAAATTCCTTCGTCCGTGCCATTATATGGATTATAGCATATCCGGAATGATTGTTCCAGATAAATCACGCGAAAACTGCACAATAAGGCAAGTTTATCCCGCGATCAGGAAGCAGAACTCGCGGCGGTACTCGAGCGGGGTCATCGCTGTGTTTTTTTTGAAGGTCCGGTGAAAGTTGACGATATCCCGGAAACCGCTTCGCCACACGATTTCCTTGACGGGAACCGTGGTATCCCGGAGGAGGAGGCAGGCGAAACGGACGCGGAGGGCGATCAGGTACTGAATGGCCGACTGCCCAAGGTGTTCCCGGAAGAGCTCGTTGACGCTGGTCCGGTTGATGGCGAAACGGGTGCAGAGGTCCTGCAGGGTGATCTCCTCGCGGAAGTTGGTATGGAGGAAAAGGAGCATGTCTTCAAGCTTTTCGGGAAGGCTCTGTTCGGTCACCTTGGGATCGCGGCTTTCGACGTTCCCTATCGCTTGATTGCGGAGGTAAAAGAGGAATTCCAGGAAGAACGAGCGGCTTCGGCAGGGCCAAAAGTCGTCGATCTGCTCAAAAAGGGATTTTTCCAGGGTATCAAGGAGGCTGACGATGCGTTCCATGGCGCTCAGGGTTATCGAGATCACCCGATCCCGTTCGTTCGGGAAGGTAAAGTGGTCGAGCCAGAAAAGATCCTGACGAAACGCGGAGTTTGCTTTCTCTTCGGAGGAAAGTAGGGCCATCTCGCGGGTTATCTGGAAATTCACGACCGAGGGCTTGAAATACACGATCCTGCAGGAAAGGGCTTCTGCCTTCGCAATCTCCACTTTTTCATCGCCATTGAGGCACAGGACGACCGGCGCCTCGATAAAAAGCTTCGTGCCGTTGATTACGAGATACGCCGACCCCGCGGTAACGGCGACGGCGCGGAAGATGTCCGGGCAAGGCTCGATCGTATCAGCTCTTTCGGGAAAGATATCGACGACCATTCCAGGCCTGATCGTTCTCCCCACGACCGAATATTCCTTTCTCATGGGACACCTCCGCGTCAACGCAAGTTCAGTATACTGCTTAAAAAAGCGCCGCGAGGGCTTTCCCGAAGGGAACGGAAGCGTCGGGACCGTTGCCGGTAATAATCTTTCCCGAAACCACCACGGTCTTGTCAGTATACAACGCGCCTTTTTCTTTGAGAAGCGCGATTATCGGCTCGTAGGGAAAGCACGTCGCCTCGACGCCCTTGAGCAAGCCTGCGTTCGCGAGCACAGCGGAGGCGCCGCAGATCGCGGTAACGTATTTCCCTTTGGCGTGGAAGGCCTGCACCTTCTCGATATAGACGGGGTCGGCCCAGATGTCGAAAATGCCCATTCCGCCGATACAGGCGATCAGGTCGTATTTGGCGGGATCTATCGACGCGATGTCGATATCGGGGGTAAAGCTTCCTCCCAGCATGCCGTTTACGGGACTCAGGGTGGGCGCGGCGACCGTAACCTTTACGCCCGCTTCCTCAAGCGCCTGCTTTGTCATGGTAAGCTCCATGTCCTGGACTTCCTTCGCCGGGATGACGAGGACCGCCGATTTTCCCTTGGCGCCCGAGACCGACGCGCAGGAAGCCGCCATTCCAATAACGATAGCGATTACCGCGATTCCCGCGAGCACCGCAAAGACTCCACCATGATGATTATTCATATTTCACTCCTTATCGCATAACGCGATAAGGGAAGTATATCGGCGTTGGCGCATGCGTAAATTGCATAATTGCAACTGGCATAGGCGATTATGCAGGAAAAGGCGCGAGGAGCAGAAAATCCGGTTAGGCGTTTTGCGCGAGGCGGATCCAGGTGAGCTCGTTTTTATTCGCGGTAAGGTGAACGATCCTGCTTCCCGGGATAGCCGCGAAGGCGCGGGTCGTTTCATGGTCGGCTGCGCCCTGCATCTTGATCGTGCAGATAAAGTTGCCGCAAAGCCCGGAATCGAGCCATTTTTGAACCCATTCGAGGAGTCGGGGCGGGTAGCAGATAACGTCGGAACAGACCCAATCCTGGGGACCGAGATCCTCGATCTTCAGGGTAAAGGCGTCGTGCTTGATGAACTCGATATTCGGTTTTGCCATGAGGTCATCGCGAAGCGGCGAGCGGTCGATGGCAGTAATCGTCGCCCCCAGGCGATCGAAAACCCAGGTCCAGCCACCCGGACAGGCGCCGGCGTCGATGATGCGGGATTGTGGGCCGGGAAGGGGAGGACTATACCTACCGGTAGGTATACTATTCTGCCCGATAACAACGGCGCCATCTCCTTCAGCCCTCTCTCCCGCAAGATAGTCCGCCCAGGCAAGGGCTTCGTACATCTTAAGGTATGCCCGGCTCGGGGGATTTTCGTGATCCTCCACGAACGAGGCGTCGCCGCAGGGAAAGGGACTGGTCGTAACGGCGGAGGCGAAGAGGGTATGGTCGTCGAGAAGGCTCCACATGCCCATCGGAGAGCGCGGAATATGGTAGGGAAAGGCACGCGGTTTTTCGTTTATATATGGAAGCTTTTCCTTGATAAGCTCGGCCCGCCGGAAGGCGGCGACCGGGTAATGCGCCCAATTCCGCTGGATGGCGCGGAGGATATCCGCCGCTTCCTTGATGCTTTTGAACTCGGCGAGAAAGGGCTTCTCGAGGATGTTTCGCTGCCAAAAAGGGCGATTACTCGCGTCGGCAAGCGGTTTTTCGACGTAGACGAGGTCGCCCCAAACGGAAACGCCCTTCGCCTGCCGGGAAGGGTCTATCGAAAGCTCGTCAAAAAGGTTTTGCTGAAAGTCCTTGACTGCGAGGTACGCGGCGCCGTGAAGTTCCTTCACATGTAGGCTTCCTGGACATCCTCGTCTTCCTCAAGATCGGCGAGGATATCGACATAGCGGGAAAAGTGACGGATTCCGGGGCACGGAAGCACGGAAAAGCCGATTTCGACGGCATCTTCGACCCTGCTAACCCATTGCGGTATGACGGTCAGGCTGAATTCGGCGATTCCGGAGCGGAGGGCGGGCAATACGGTAAGGGTATACTCGCGATCGGTATCCAGTTCGCGCACGTGCGAAAAACGTACCTTGCACCCGGTTTTGCTGACATCTTCCAGAAAGCCCGGAAGGCAGCACAGTTCGTTGATCCTGGCGCGCGCAAAGTCCCGGAAACGGGGCACCAGCCTGTTATCGATACTCATATAGGACGTTAGGATTCACTTTTTTGGGGGCTTTGTCAATCACTTCGAGATGCGGTATACTTAAACTACGGAACGATGAAAAGGATACACGCCTCGGAAACTCTTTTCCTCGATAACTCCCGGGCGCCCGTTTTTGGCGTCACGGGTCGTCGTTCGCTCACCTTCGCGCTTTCAATAGCTTTACTCTCGCTTATCACCCTTTCAGGCTGTAACATGTTCAAGTCCGAGGACGTGTACGACGATATCTACTATTCAGCGAATTTTATCGGGGCGATCGGGTTTGACGACTTTGATGGAGCCAATACGACGGTTCCCGGGATCGAGTTGACGGGGCAATGGGATTTGGCCTACCGGTACGAGACGGATTGGGTTCTGCCCAATTGTATTCCATACATTACATTGACCGATACCGGCGATACGACGAGCGATCACCTTCCCGTCGCTTCCGGTCTTGACCCCGCGGCGAGGGTTTTCCGCCTTGAGCTCGTGAATTTAATTCGCGGAGGGGCTGACGGAGGGGAGTTCGAAACGGCTGCGGGATCATGGACCGTTCTAGGTCCAGGGCTTGGAACAGCAGTCGCCGTTCGGGATACCACCTCGAATCTTCTTTTTGGTAACGGTTGCATGAAACTTTCCGCGACTACGGATAAATATCTTTTGTACACAACGGTGGCCGCTCCCTTAGTTACGTTTTATGCCGACAAAAACTACACCGTTTTTTTCCGGTACAAATCTCTTTTGGACCCGGTATTGCTTACCATTGGCGTCCCTCAAACCCTGAACAAGACGACTGGCGAAAAGGCGTTTGCCCGGTATTCCTTGTCGTCCATAAGCGCCGCCCCCGTTTTTAATTTCGCTCCGCTGAGCTCCGGATCCACGTTTTCCGACTTGTATGTCGATAACTTCCGGGTTTCGCGCTCCACGAACATGGCGCTGCGCCTCAAGCTGACCGCCGCGCAGACGACACCGCGGCTTGAGGTGGGTACGTATTCCTTTAGCGTCTGGGCGTATACGGATCCGGCCGCGTTCGAGACCGGGGTTCCCCGTTATAATATCGATTCTTTCGTTATCAAGATGGCCGCGGCCGAGGGCACGGGGAATCTTTCGACGACATCAGCTACCTACGCTCAGGCTTCCGGTTGGCGAAAGTACACCGCGACGCTAGAGCCCGGGGCGCTTACCTTTGACGAAGGCACGACCGCGCCGGTGCTTACGCTGGTACTCGATTTCAACAATACCCGGCCGGGAAGCGTCTTCCTTGCCCAGCCGGAGCTTCGGTTCCATCCCGACGGTCTTTGACCGCCCCCTGTCGTGGCAGTCCCGTCAATCCTTGACAACCATCACCTTTCTGATCTCGTCCATGTCGGGCCCGACCACGCGGATAAAGTATAGTCCGCGCGTGACCGGATTGCCCGCCCCGTTCGTGCCGTCCCAGAAGTATTGATAGGTTCCGCCGCCCCGCTTTCCGCGGTCGAGGATTTTCACGACGTTTCCGTCAAGGGTGAAAACCTGAATGACGATGTTTCCCGAGGAGGGAACGTCGACTTGCACGATGACCTTCTCCCGGTTATTCACGTTGATCACGTTATTGAGGATGGTAACCCCACCGCGCTGCCTTCGCGTTTCGGCGATGACGAAACTCCAGGGCGCGATCGAGGTGATGTCGGCGCTGTCCGTGAGCCGCGCGCAATAGAGGCCTCCGTACTGCATAATGAGCTCAACCTTCGATCCCGGCACGATCTCGGGATCGGATTCAGGGATAAGGAAATTCCTGAAAAGACGGTCGACGTCCGTTATGACGGTCGGACTCAAGGCTCTCGCGTCCGAGTTTCCCTGCGTGTTAAAGCCGGTTATTACCGACGGGAGCCAGAGCGCGTTGGACGCGTCCATCGCTGCGTTGTAGGATTCGGGCATCATTGCGGGCGGCGGCTTGACGTCGAAATAGACAGTGAGCGCGTCGGGCGCGGTCGTCAGGTTGAGCTGAGTCGCGAGCGTGATGTCGCTGTCGAGAAGCCGTCCCGTGCCGTTGAAGCCGTTTGCCCTGAGCGCGCCTTCCGTAGCGCTCAGCAAGCCCGCCTTGTTTACGTTATCCGCCCCATAGAGGATGTTGACGAGCCCGATGCCGATATTTGTCAGCGCATGGGTTGCCCCGACCAACGCGTAGTTGCCGTCGGTGTCGACGAAATAGGGCTGAGCCAGCGGGCCGCCTGAATCAGGGTCGACATAGGTCAATGCCCCATTCTGTGTAATTCTGATACTGCTCAACGGGTTCACGAGATCCTCCGCCGTTACCGGGGTGCTTAGATGGAACAGAAGCGCGCGGGGATTTCCCCTGACGAGCGAAAGTCCGTCCGGGGTGTAAAGCGTTCCGTTCAAGTTGACCTCAAGCCCGTTTTGAAGGAAGGGAAGCGTCGCGCTCAAATCCAGGTCTTTCGAGAAGAGCACGAAGAGGTCTTGCCGTCCAACCCCCGCGAGCGTAAAGGCCATATGGAGCGGGGAACGGTCGAGGCACGGGAGATTCGTGAAGGACGGCAGGAGGTTCCCCGCGAGGTCCGTTATATAGCCGAGGGCTTGGTTGTATGAGATGTAGAGCTCGCTACCGTTTATCGGCCAGGTTGTCGCCAACATAAGCCGGATGTACGGATCGCCCGAGACGGGCGGATCGAGCGGGGCTGGATTCATGAACGGGGTTGAGGCTTCCGTTCCGATGGCGTTGGGATTGATGCTGCCAATCACGCTTCCCGTGTTGTTCACGGTAAAGGCGTTATTGGTATCCGCGCCATAGAGGGTGCTTTCGCGTATTCCGCCCGAGGTCGTGACATACGCCACGTTGTCAACTTGGCGCGAGCCGCCGAAGGATTCAAGCGGCTGGGCCGTCGCTTGCGCCTGCATTAACCTTGCCGCGTCTCCCCAACCGGTTTTTGACCACCAGGCATACGGAGCTAATGGATTACTGTAATTAGGGGCATTGTCTAGAAAGTGCAGCTCGAGCCGGGAGATGATACCGCCGGACGCCGCGGGTACCGCTTCGTATGAGGTTATCATGTCGGTCCATCCGTCTGATGATGAGCGTCTCGCCGCGAGACACGGCGGGGTCGTGTCCCACGGGCCATAGAGGCCGGCGGGGGTGTTGGATACGTTTATCGTCGCTTTGGCGTACGTGGTATCGTCTATCCGCTCAAGGTTATTAGGAACTGTAGCGGTATCTTGAATCGGAAGCCTCGATCCGATGGGTAGCTCTGTTACAGCTCCTGATGGACTATCTGCGTTTTCGATATAGCTTGGCCAGTATCGAACCCAAGGTCCATCCAGGGTTTGTGACTCACTAAATCCAGCGATGGAGATGCGCATCCGGTGCGTTTGAGACGGCGCAGGAGGGAGAGGGAGAGGGGGAGGAGGAACTGTAGCAATCAAGAAAGTGCGATAAATCGCGTGAACGGTATCGTTATCAGGCGTTGAGGAATTAGCGCCATATAGTCGCTTGCGGGTCGAAAGTGATCCGTTCTGGATGCGTCCAAATCCCGCGATCTCAAGGCCTAATCCCCAAGGGGTAATACCGCCGACAGTGTTGGTCGTTGCCATGTTCACCGCGCCTACGGGAATCGCGCCGCTATCGATGGTGACTGCCTCGGACCAGCGGAGCTCGATGAAGTTATGCGCGTCGTATGGCCTTTGACTTCCTTCGGAATCGACTACGTGCGCCTCTTGTCCCGTGTAGACCGCAGCGAGAACCGGCCTGCAATGGTCGGTGACGGCGGTATAGGTTGCTCCTGCGGAAAAATTTACCACATGAGGGGGAGGAGGAGGAGGAGGAGGGCTAAACGGTGGCACAGAGTGATAGTGCGCGACTCGATTTTTGTGCGAGTCGCGAAGTGTCGCATAAACGCTATCGAGCGCCTTTGGCAAGTCGATGCAGGGAATGGAGGTCTGAGGCGTGGGAGCGGTAGCGCCTCTGCCTCTGTCGGTGCTATCGGCGGCTCCTGCGCTGGTTCCTGTCGCGTCCGTGTTCCATCTGCTTGCCGTGGTCTGGAGATAGAATGTATCAATGTCTCCTTTTCCGTTTGTCGAGTCTGTGCATGCCTCGTCGAAAAACGCGCCGGTGAAGGCATGTAGCCCGGTGCCGTCGTAATAGGTGATGCTGCTTGCGAACGGAGGGAACGCTTTGCTAATTTCGTTGTTTGAGTTTTCTATAGGTTCCGAGAACCGAACCCTGATGACATTGTCATAAACGGTATAGGTTTCAATGGTAGGTAGTTCTGGAGGGGGGGCTATATTAACGATCGTCGGACGGGAAAAGTCCCACCCGGTAGTGTCGTCCGGCGGGGTAGAATGTAGATCGTTGCAACCCTCTGCCGCGCTGACGACTCCTGACGTTGCTGTACAGCGGCCGACATCAACCCAATACGCCTCGGCGAAATTTTGTGACGCGCTGTTATCCGGTATACTGAGTGTCCATTTTGGTAGCGCGTCCGCCTCAAGGGTTATGCCGTTAGCGTAGAAATTCTCTCCAACCGCTATTGTTTTCCCTCTGAGGTTCGTTGGATTGAACGATCCTGAGTACGTGGGAGTCGCCGGGAGGGGGCGAGGAAAATTCGGAGAACCATCAGGGAACGTCGCGACGGTTCTGATTGTCGCGTTCGGATTCGCTCCCGGTGTCACTGATGGCGTTCGGAACGATAGGAGTTCATCATAAGCAAAAAGCGCATTTACTCCGCTTTCCGGGGAGCCAAGATCATTAATGCGATAGTTACCGCCTAAGAGCACGAGGTCCTCCGACGTCGTGATTCCCGGTCGTATTAAGGTGTCGACAAAATCGATTATCCCCGCATAGAGGACGACGTTTTGCGCCTCAATTCGCGATGCGAAGTTGATTGTTTTTCCACTGGCCGCGATATGAAGGTCTCTCGAGAAGGTTATCGGGGCAGATGTTGAACTCCTGCTGAACACCATGCTGTCTCCAGACGTTCCGAAGAGGTACACGTCCGTCGCGAAGGTGATGGTGCCGTTTGCAGGTAAGGTGCTTGTTGTCAAAATGTCGCCTGCAAGCTGGTTTAGACCAGCGCCGTTTTGCGTGAAGTTAGAGCCCGCTCCAGCTGTCAAGTTTATGTCCGCGTCCTCGTTTGTCTGGAAGCGGCCCGCGTTGGTGATGATCAGGCTGTTGGCGGCGTTTACCGCCGTTACTGGCGCGTTAAAGATAATATTGCCATTCGCGGCGGCCGTCGTTTGGATCCTCACGGAATTGGTTCCGTTTATTGTTACGGCGTCCGTATCCGCGTTTCCGAACGTGATATTTCGTACTGAGGTATAGGTAAGCGCAGCTGCGTTGGTGAAGGTTACGTTTCCGTTGAACACCGAATCGGTTGGAGCGGCACCTCCCGCTATCTGCGTGATGTCGTTTTTGAATATAATCCTGCTGTCGTCACTTTCGAAAATTCCGCTTCGCGTTCGTACGGGGCCATAGAACTTGCAAGCTCCAATATCAGCCTCGAGCGCCCCTGTTCCGCTTCCTGTTCCATTAACCGTGATCGCGTTTCCTGTGCCGGTGCCGATCTCATTTCCGGCCGTACCGACATCGGTAGCAAAGATGATGCTGTTGTTGTTTGAAGGAAGAGTGTTGTCGGTTTCGACGGTGAGGTTTTGCGCCCCTGAGACGGTGCTATGTGCATAGATCGTCTGACGGGCGTAGAGGTTTACAGGGCCACCCGTGAGCGTGACCGCGCCGGTAAGGTCGATGCTTGCGGCCGGGTCAGTGCCTGCGGTCATGGTTAACCCGTCGAGGTTGATTGTCGTGGCGGTTATTGCGATGCCGTTGAGGCCCGAGGTGGTGACGTTGTCGCGGAAGATTGCGTTACGGACGTCGGCGACCGTGATATCGGCGAGCGGGGTCGTTGCCCCGAGTGTGTCTTCGAAGGTAATAACGGAACCCAAGGCATTACTGGTCTTGGCTGTAAGGCTTTGGGGCCCCTCGACCGCGCCGTCGACAAGAATTGTCTGGCTGGCGTAGAGGCTTGCCGGCCCTGTCGTGAGCGTAACATTGCCAGTAACAGTAAGCTCGATGAGTGCAGCCGCGTTAGTTCCTGCGCTCATGGTTAGCCCGTCGAGGTTGATGTTTGAGGTTGTTATGTCGATGCCGACCGCGCCGGTAGTAGTAACATTGCTGATGAAGGTCGTGGTACCGGAACCAGCCGATTGCGTTAAACTTGTCGCTGCGACGGTTGAGTTGAATGTCACATCGAGGCCATTTGTAACGGTGATCGCGCCGAGCGGTGCTGGAATTCCAATTGTGTTATTGAAGGTAATGGCGGAACCAGCCGCTGTGCCGGTTCTGAGGGTGAGTGGTTGTGGCCCCGAGACGGTGTCGTCAACAAGGATCGTCTGTTCTGCGTAAAGGCTGGCTAGTCCGGTAGTGAGCGTGACGTTTCCATGAAGTTCGATACGCGCAGCTGGGTCTGTTTCTGCGCGCATACTTAGCTCGTCAAGGGTGATGATGTTCGCGGCGGTTACGTTGATGCCGCCAAGACCTGAGGTGGTGACGTTATTCTGGAATGTTACGTCATAGCCATTGGTGACGGTGATCGCGTCGAGCGGTGTTGGGCTGCCGACTGCCTGGGCGAAGGTAATGGCGGAACCTAGAGCGGCGCCGGTTTCGACGGTAAGCGCCTGTGGCCCAGAGACGGGGCCGTCAACAAGAATCGTCTTGATGGCGTTGAGACTTGTCGGCCCTGTCGTGAGCGTGACGTTACCGTGATACTCAATGAGCGCGGCCGGGTCAGTGCCTGCGGTCATGGTTAACTCGTCGAGGTTGATGGTTGCGGCGGTTACTTTGATACCTAGGGCCCCCGAGGTTGTGACGTTTTCGTGGAATGAGGTGGTGCCGGTGCCCGCCAGTTGCGAGATACTTGTCGCCGTTATGGCCGTGTTGAACGTCGCGTTTACGCATGTGGTCAGGTTGAGCGAAGCGCAATCGAGGGCGTTCGCATTTACCGTGAAATCCCCTGATGTCTTGTTGACCGTGAGTATGTTGAACGCACTCGCAGCTGGAGGTGTTAGCGTCTGATTAGCGGAGCCATCAAACGTGACGGTTCCGGTGCCCGCGTTAAGCGTTCCTCTTAGGTCGGTTGCTATCCCTCTGAAATACGTATTGGTTCCCGATGCCGTAAGGGTTGCGCTTGCTGCATTACCGGTATAGTTCCCGCCGAAGGTTATCGGTCGCGTTCCGTCTCCCGTGATCGTGCCGTCGTTGGCCGTCGCCCCCGTCACGGATAGCGCGACTCCGGATGTGTCGAGATCGAGTATTGCGGTCGCGCTTACGGAAAGGGATACCGCGCTCAACGTACCTCCAGCGATGGTGGCAGGGTCAAGGTTTGCAGCGTTATCGAGCGTGATTATGTTGTACGAAGGACCCCATGCAGACGTGGTGATTCCTTGATACACGACCTCGCTCGACCCTCCGTTGACGAACGACCCCGCGCTGATCGCGCTCGTCGCGCTTACGATGGTAACGGTTCCGTTATTCGTCAGCGCTCCCGTTGTCGCGATTGCTCCATTGGCGATCTCGAGCGTATGCCCTGTCGAGATCGTCGCTGTCGTGAACGTTGTCGTATTTCCGCTTATTATGGACGTCCCAGCGAAGGTAATGTCCCCGGTAAACGCGGCGGCCGCTCCGACGCGGGTCCAGTCGTGGGTAACGATCATGGCTGAGCTCGCGGTGCCTGCTCCGTTCGTTGTGACGTCATAAAGAGGCGAATTAACGGGTTGATCGCACAACCATGTTGCCCCGCTCGCGAAATCGAGCGTGCCTGTCGCGGCGGTAAGATACCCTGTCCCGATAATGTTCATTCCCGATACCGTAAGCGTTTGCGAGCCAAGCGATAGATGCGCCCCGATAGCGATTGTTACGTTGGCTGCTATTCCCGGTACGTTCAAAACCGGGTATTGAGAGGGTGCCGTTACCTGCGGGATAAGAACGTCATTGCCAGAAACTGGTATCATCCCATAGGTCCAATTGGCGTCGTCTCCCCAGTCTGCTGTGGTGCCTATCCAGGTGTTGGGTCCCGTTGGGGCCACACTCAAAGTGTTTATGAAAAAATTCGATTCGGCAAGTTGGGCATTGCTGCTGCCGCCGGGAACGGTAAAGCTGCAAGTTGCGTCGTCATCGTAAAAATTGGTCGTTCCTGTACCTTGATTGAGCCATAGTGTGTTAGTAACCACGATGTTCACGCTGTTTGAAAGATGAAGTGTGTTGGATGCATTGTTGTTTGTGTCGAATGTGTCGCAGTTTATCGTTCCGCTGCCAATAATTATGACATTCACGCCGGGATGGGCCGGGAGACTGGATCCGATATTCAGCGTGTCCGAGAGCGCAATGTTGCGTCCGTTCAGGTTGAGCGTCACGACATTCGAGGTATCGAATGTCAGCGAGTCGATTGAAACGTTCGAGGAAAGGGTGACTGTTGCGGGCGTCGCGGTGTTCCCGAAAGTTACCGTATCGCCTTGGCCCGGTATGCCGAAGGTATCCCAGTTGTTCGGATCGTTCCATGAAACGTTGTCGCCGTCGCCGTCTGAGTTTCCATCCCACGTGTAATCCACCCCCCAAACGCCCGTTGTCGCCGAGACGAATAATGCTGTCGTAATCGCGAGAATATATTTGAGTGATTTGAGTTTCTTCATGTACCGGTGCTCCTGACTTTAATTGTACTCCCCTCTCCACGAATTTCAAAAGATTTATATCGTAGAAAAAGGTTTTCCTTATTATCATTTTCGGCAGGAAAATGGAGAAATTTATGATATCTGGTTGATATAATCAGGATTGAATGATCTGGACATTGCAGTATACCTACCGGTAGGTATAGAAACCACCAAAATAAAAATCACTCCGCAAACGCGTCAATCTCGTCCTTTTTCTCTTTCCCGCAGGTATCAACCCGGATAATCACCTTGTTTGGCAGGCACGCGTTCCATTCGCCAGACCGGAAAATGCCGGGCGCGGAGACGCAGGTTTGGTTGGGGCAGGGGGATTTGACGATACGTGCCTTACCGTCGCGGATTTCGACGGTGGAGTCGCCGAGCGCGCCGGGGATGTCGACCGAAATGTCGCGATCAAGGCCGTAGACCCAGGTGCCGGAAGGCGATTCGATGACGATCCGGGGCTTTTCTCCCCGGTCGCCATAGACCTTGATGCCGGAAAAGACCGCGGCACCGAGCACCGCGGTCAGGAGCAGAACGTCGAGAAGCTTCATGCCGGGTTTTTGAAGACCTTGGTGCCGGGGGCGACGGATTCAATGATCCAGGAGTTTCCTCCGATTGTACTTCCCTTGCCGATAACGGTCTCGCCGCCCAGAATGGTCGAGCCGGCGTAAATCGTCACCTCGTCCTCGATTGTCGGATGGCGCTTTTTGTCGGCCATGGACTTGCGGACGCTGAGCGCCCCGAGGGTTACGCCCTGGTATATCTTGACGCGCCTGCCGATTATCGCGGTTTCGCCGATCACGACGCCCGTTCCGTGGTCGATAAAGCATTCCTCGCCGATCGTGGCGCCGGGGTGGATGTCGATTCCCGTTTTACCGTGGACGTACTCGCTCATGATCCGGGGGATGATCGGAACCCCTTTCGTGAAGAGAAAGTACGCGATTCGGTGGACGAGGAGGGCTTCGAGTCCGGGATATGAAAGGATGACCTCTTCGACGCTTCGGGCCGCAGGGTCGCCTTCGAGGGCGGCCTTTGCGTCCGAGGCCGAAAGGCGGCGGAATTCGGGTATTTCGTCGATGAGCGCGAGAACGATCTGCTCGGAATACTTGTAGCAGCCAGAACCGTCGCGATTGCTCATCAGGCAGATGTATTTTATCGCTTTCAGGACCTCGTTTGTCAGGTTGCGGACGATGCGATGGAGCCGTTCTCCGGTGACGAAGCGGAGGGTTTCGCGGTCGAGGGTAATGTCCTCGCGGAATCCCGGAAAAATCACGCTTTCTATGTCGTTCAGCGCCGCGACGACGCTTTGCCGATTCGGGAAGTTCTGGGCATCGGTCAGGTTGATGCCCCCGTCGGCTTCGTAGCTTTCGAGGATGCGCGCGATCCGGTCATCGAGGTTGCTCATGCTGTGCTCCTTTTCTCTCTTTTTGCGCAAGATTTCGCCGCGCGCTCAGGCCGCGGTATCCCGTCGCGAAAAACGCTTCTATTATTTGGCTCTGCGCCATCGTCGCCTCATAGCCGAAGTTGATCTGGAGGTCCGGCCGTTCGAAATCAAACGGCGATCGGTCGTTGGCGACCAATATCGACGCGCTTGGGATATCCTGCCGGCTTACCCGCGTCTTGGGACGGGCGTACAGGGCACAGTCAAAGGACCGCAAGAGCACGTCTGCCGTGTTCTTGAGTCGCGAACGGTCAATCTGGCCGAACCGGTCCAGGTAGACGGCGAAAACATGCTTGATCCCATGTTTTCGCGCGATCCACACCGGGGTGTTGTTCCTGAGGTATCCGTCCGCGAGGAGCATTCCGTCCTTTTCAAACGGCGAAAACACCCCTGGAAAGGACGATGATGCCCGCATCCCATCGGCGATCGGCCCTTCTTCGAGGACAATCTCGGCGCCGGTATAAAGATCGGTAGCGTTGCAGTAAAACGGGATTGCCGTATGCCCGAATTCCACCTTTTCCGTCAGTTCAAGCAGTAAATCACGTACCTTGCCGCCAGAATCGACGCCATCGGACGAAAAAAGGTTTTTAATCCCGCGTCCTATCTGGAAAACCTTGTTGATAGGACCGTGGGAAAAGAAAAAGTCCGCGTCGGTCATATAATCGGTTACGTCAAACCTGGTTCCGAGAATTTTCCGCATTTCCGCGGGTTTTCGCCCCGCGGCATAGAGCCCTCCGACGATGGCGCCCATCGAGCAGCCGGCGATCAGCGACGGCGTGGGGATATGCATCTCTTCGAGGGCTTCGAGGACTCCGATATGCGCGAGCCCGCGCGCGCCGCCGCCTGAAAGAACCAGTGCCCATTTCATGGTTTGAATATAGTAAGACTCGGAGGTTTTGGCTATCTGTTTCGTCGCTGGCGTTCAGTTGACTTTTTCCGCAAATTGACTCGGAAGCGGTGTTCTTCCCTTGACAAATCACGTACCCTCTGGTATCTTGGCCAAGCATCTTCAAAACGTGGATGCGCGCGTAATTTCTGCTCCTATAGCTCAGTCGGTAGAGCGCAACCATGGTAAGGTTGAGGTCAACAGTTCGATTCTGTTTGGGAGCTTTATCATCCATGATATAAGGGGATTCTAAATGGCCAAGAAAACATCGGTAGAAATTATCGCTATGCAGTGCAGCGAGTGCAAGCGCAAGAATTATACGACTCAGAAGAATCGCAAGAACACCCAGGGTAAGCTCGAGCTTAACAAGTATTGCCCGTTTGACCGCAAGCATACGCTGCATAAAGAAACGAAGGTAAAATAAGTCGCCGCTTGTATGGGCGTTGAAGCCTTTCGGTTTCGCCGAAAGGCTTTACTTGTAGATAGGGGTTAGTGGTAAAACCGCTGAAAACCCCTAAAAAGTGAAGTTTCCGGTTTCCGGAATGCTTAACGTGTTTGCGGATGACGACGATTTGGTTGTTTGCGAACAAAGGTGTGGAGTTTTTCAGGCTTGCCTGGAAAACTCCAAGAGTTCAAAAAATAATCGCTTATCGATTATTTTTTGAACTCAGGTCAGTAGCTCTAATGGTAGAGCGTCGGTCTCCAAAACCGAATGTTGCGGGTTCGAGTCCTGCCTGACCTGCGAAAATAAAGCGATTTTCGGGGCTTGCGTTCCGGGTCGTGGGGATGCGCGGATGGTTTTTGCGCGTTTCTGTTCGAATCAAATGTGATAGTGAGGACTGGTATGTCGAAAATCTTCCAGTTTTTCAATGAGTGTGCCGCTGAGCTTCGTAAAGTTGTTTGGCCGACTCGCGATGACGTAATTTCCTCCGTCAAAGTAGTTGTAGTTTCTACAATTATCATTGCGGCTATTCTTGGGTTGTTTGATGCAGCTTTGGTAGCCGGAATGGACCTGGTTTTTTAGGCAGTATCGATGTCAAAAGGCTGGTACATTCTGCATACCTATTCCGGGTATGAGAATAAAATCGAAAGAACTATCCGTTCCCTTATCGAGACTGGCGACATTTCGGCCAGTGTTATACTTGATATCAAGGTGCCGATCGAGGAAGTCGTCGAGGTTAAGGACGGGAAGAAGCGGAATGTCACCAAGAAATTCCTTCCAGGATATATTCTGATCGAGATGGAGCTTCCTGAGCTTGGCTGGAAGGCTACCTGCTCCGCTATCCGCAAAATTCAGGGCGTTACCGGTTTTGTCGGAACCCCGAGCGGTGTTCGTCCGCAGCCGATTTCCCCGGACGAGGCCAAGGCGATTCTTCAAAAGGCTGGCGAGATTAAGGGCGAAAAGGCTCCTCGCATGAAGCAGTCCTTCGCTATTGGCGAAACCGTCAAGATTATCGACGGCCCCTTCGATTCATTCACTGGTACAATAGAAGAAGTTAACGCGGAAAAGAACAAGCTTCGCGTTATGGTTGGTATTTTCGGCCGCTCTACGCCGGTTGAAGTTGATCTATTACAGGTTGAAAAGATCTAGCTTGTAGGACGTGAGTTCCGCTTTTGGCGGAACTTTTGGTCATTACATATGGGAGAGGAAAACGAGCCTCTGGCTCGTTTTCTTTGAGAATCCTTCCTTGCGGTCGGATTCTCAAGACAAAGTGTCACTTTGTTCCTCGCTATCACCACATAGGAGAACCTTATGGCAAAGAAAAAGATCACTGCCCTCATCAAGCTGCAGTGCCCCGCGGGAAAAGCAACACCTGCTCCTCCCGTCGGCCCCGCGCTTGGTCCGCATGGCGTCAGTGCTCCCCAGTTCGTGCAGCAGTTCAATGATCGCACGAAATCCATGGAAACCGGGCTTATTATCCCGGTCGTCATCACCGTTTACTCGGACAAGACGTTTACCTTTATCCTGAAGACCCCGCCGGCTTCCGTTCTTATCAAGAAGGCTTGCAATCTTCAGAAGGCTTCCGAGAACGCGTCGACTCACAAGGTTGCGACCCTTTCCAAGGCAAAGCTCGAGGAAATCGCGAAGATCAAGATGCCCGACGTTAACGCGAACGATCTTGAGGCCGCGAAGAAAATCGTCGCCGGTACCGCGCGCAGCATGGGTGTAGAGGTGGAGCGATAATATGAAACACGGAAAAAACTATCGCAATGCGCTCAAGAAGTACGATTCGACCAAGTCTTTCGACCTTCCCAAGGCCGTAAGCCTCGTAAAAGAGCTTAAGTTTGCCAAGTTCGACGAAACCGTCGAGGTGCACGTCGCGCTCAAGCTCAGCAAGAGCCAGTCGGTACGCGACACCGTCGTGTTGCCTAATCAGTTCCGCGAGGAAAAGAAAGTCCTGGTATTCTGTAAGGATGAGCGCGCCAAGGAAGCCCTTGACGCTGGCGCTACCTTCGCAGGTGCAGATGAGTACATCGAAAAGGTAAAGGGCGGTTGGCTTGATTTCGACATTGCCGTCGCCACCCCTGATATGATGAAGGACGTCGGTCGTCTTGGTATGGTTCTCGGACGCAAGGGCCTTATGCCTAACCCGAAGACCGGAACCGTTACCAACGACATCGCCGCCGCCATCAATGAGCTCAAGAAGGGACGGACCGAGTTCCGCGCCGACAAGACCGGCGTTATTCACCTCGCGGTCGGAAAGGTTTCGATGGACGCGCCGAAAATCGCCGAAAATATCGAAACGTTCCTTACCGAGATGATGCGCAAGAAACCCTCCGATGCGAAAATGGATTTTGTCCAGTCCGTGTCGATCAGTTCGACCATGGGCCCCGGCGTTTGGGTTGACTACAAGGTAGGAGAGTAATTATGGCAGTAAAAGCAAAGAAACTGCAGGCCGCCAAGACTGCCGCCATCGCTGACATCAAGGCGCGGTTCGAGTCGGCTTCAGACTATATCTTTACCGAGTATCGCGGTCTTACCGTGGAGCAGATCACCAATCTGCGCCGCCAGCTCCGAGCAACCGGATGCTCGTACAAGGTCGTCAAGAATAACTTCGCGCGTATCGCGTTCGAAGAATTGAAGACCTCTGACGTATCCAGCTTTTTCTCGGGTCCGACCGCTGTCGCTCTCGCCGGTGAAGAATCTGGCGCTGCGGCGAAGGTTCTTTTCGAGTTCGCGAAGGAAGCTCCCGCCCTTGTCATCAAAGGCGCCTTAATCGGCGGCGAATTGTACGATGCCAAGAAGATCGCGGCGTATTCCAAGCTTCCCGGAAAGAAGGAACTTATCTCTATGCTTATGTCCACGATGCTCGGAAATACTTCCAAGCTTGCGCGGACTTTGCAGGCCGTTGCCGACAAAAAGGCAGCAGAAGCGTAACGTAACCGTGGCCAGGCTTCAAGGGTTGCGAGACGTTTCGTCGAGCCGCTCTATGCTGTCGTCCTGGGCATGGAAAAAAGCCGGTTAAATCCGGCACCAGTTCGTATGAACTGATTATATTCCGTAAGGAGAAGATAATATGGCAGCTTTAACTAATGATCAGATTTTGGACGCGATCGCGAGCATGACTGTGCTCGAGGTTTCCGAGCTCGTAAAGGCGATGGAAGAGAAGTTCGGCGTAACCGCCGCTGCTCCCGTTGCTGCAGCCGCTGGTGGCGCCGCCGCCGCTCCTGCCGAAGAGCAGACCGAGTTCACCGTTACCCTTAAGGGTCTTTCCGCCGATGACAAGAAGATCTCCGTCATCAAGGAAGTTCGCACCGTTACCGGTCTCGGCCTCAAGGAAGCGAAGGATCTCGTCGAGGGAGCTCCCAAGACCCTCAAGGAAAACGTTTCCAAGGACGAAGCCGCGAAGATCAAGGAATCGATCACCGCAGCTGGCGGTATCGTCGAGGTTGCTTGATTATGACGGGGAGATTTCGCCTTTGCGGGCGAAATCTCGCGCGTTTTCAGTTTAATCTTTCCCAAAAGGTTCCTGTGTGGATGCACGCAGGAGCCTTTTTGTAGTCTACAGGAGTTTTGCGGCGATCCGTGGAATTCCAGGGTGGTTCAAGAAGCGGAAGCGTTTTTTGGATACCATGAGTTTACCGTTTTTTTAGGGGGTATGGGATGTTCGCAAGGAATCAGGCGATCAACCGTCAGTATATCGGCAAAAATATCCGTAATTTTATGGATTTGCCCGACCTCATTGATATTCAGCTTTCGTCATATGAGAAATTTCTTCAGCGCGATAAAACCGCCGCTGAATCCTCGTCGGAAGAAGTCGGTCTTGAAGACGTCTTCCGCTCAACCTTTCCGATCGAAAGCCCGAACGGTGACATGCTCCTTGAGTACGAGTTCTATGAGCTCGACGAAGACAACATAAAATTCTCCGAACTTGAATGCAAGCAGAAGGGTCTCACCTTCGCGGTGCCGCTTAAGGCCCGCATCAACCTGATCTTCCAGCAGACAGGCGAGATCCGGCAAAAAGATATATATATGGGCGATATTCCGCTCATGACCGACCGCGGTACGTTCATCATCAACGGCGCCGAGCGCGTCGTCGTATCGCAGATCCACCGCTCTCCTGGCGTCATTTTCAGCCACGAGAAGGGCATCTACTCGAGCCGTATCATTCCGTACCGCGGAAGCTGGCTTGAGTTCGAGATTGACCAGAAAAAGGAACTCATCTACGCGAAGATCGACCGGAAGAAGCGCATTCTTGGAACCCTGTTCCTTCGCGCCCTCGGTTACGAAACCCGCGAGGACATCATCCGTTGCTTCTATAAAACCGGCACCGTCAAGGTCTCCGACGACCGTACCGTGCGCGAAAAGCTCATCGGTAAGGTGCTTGCCTCGGCCGTTTTCGTCAAGGACGAAGAAGGTAACGAAAAGAAGCTCTATCGCGCCGGCGAGAAGATGCACCCGCACAACGTCGACGAGCTCGTCATGAACAAGGTGAAGGAAATCACCGTCATCGACTTCGAGGCTGAAGGCTCGCTTAACTCGCCGATGGTCATCAACTGCTTCGAGCGCGAGGAAATCCGCTATTCCGGGAAGGACGCCGAAAGCGACGAGCCGACCAAGGAAGACGCGCTTTCCGCCGTTTATTCCGTGCTTATGCCCGGGGAGCCGATCACCGTCGAGTCCGCCGAGAAAGACCTCGTGTCGATGTTCTTCTCGACCCGCCGCTACGACCTCGGTCGCGTCGGCCGCTACAAGCTCAACAAGAAATTCGACTATGACTCGCCGGTCGTCGAGTATACCCTCGTCAAGCCGGATATCATCTCGACGATGAAATACCTTATCAAGGTATACGTCGGCGACGAATCGATCGACGATATCGATCACCTTGGCAACCGCCGCGTCCGCTCGGTCGGCGAGCTCATGACCAACACCCTCAAGACCGCGTTCTCCCGCATGGAACGGATCGCGAAGGAGCGCATGAGTCTCAAGGAAACCGAGACGATCAAGCCGCAGGACCTCATCTCGATCAAGCCGGTCGTGGCCGCGATCAAGGAGTTCTTCGGTTCGAGCCAGCTTTCCCAGTTCATGGACCAGGTTAACCCGCTCGCCGAGCTCACGCACAAGAGGCGCCTTAACGCCCTTGGTCCGGGAGGTCTCTCTCGCGACCGCGCGGGCTTCGAGGTTCGCGACGTTCACTATACCCATTACGGCCGCATGTGCCCGATCGAAACCCCGGAAGGACCGAACATCGGTCTTATCGTGTCGCTCGCGAACTATACCCGCGTCAACGACTATGGTTTCCTCGAGGCTCCTTACGTCAAGATCGTGAACGGCGACGTTACCCGCGAGATCGAGTACCTCTCCGCCATGGACGAGGATAAGTACTACATCGCGCAGGCTTCGACCGAGCTCAACGAAAAGGGCAAGTTCACCATCGCACAGGTTCCCTGCCGCAGGCACGGCGACTATACGACGCGCGCGCCTAAGGACTTGCAGTACATGGACGTCTCGCCGAAGCAGATCATCTCCGTTTCCGCCTCGCTCATCCCGTTCCTCGAGCATGACGACGCCAACCGCGCCCTCATGGGTTCGAACATGCAACGTCAGGCTGTTCCGCTCGTTTTCCCCGAGCCGCCGCGCGTCGGAACCGGTATGGAAGGCAAGTGCGCCTACGATTCAGGCGTTCTCGTCAAGGCAAAGCGCCCTGGTACGATCGAGTTCGTTTCCGCCGACAAGGTTGTCATCAAGCCCGCGGGCGTCAAGGATAATTCTATCCGCGACGAATACCCGCTTCTTAAGTATCAGCGCACGAACCAGGATACCTGCTATCACCAGCGCCCGGTCGTTCTTCCGGGCCAGAAGGTCGAGAAGGGTACTCCGCTCGCGGACGGACCTGCGACCTATCACGGAGAGCTCGCGCTCGGCCGGAACATCCTGGTCGGCTTCGTACCCTGGAACGGCTACAACTACGAAGACGCCATCCTCATCTCGCAGCGCGTGGTCAAGGAAGATATGTTCACTTCCATCCATATTAAGGAGTTCGTTACGGAAGTTCGCGAGACCAAACTTGGTCCCGAGAAGCTTACCCGCGATATCCCGAACACGAGCGAGAAGAGTCTCGACAACCTCGACGCCGAAGGTATCATCCGCATCGGCGCGAAGGTTCGTTCGGGCGACATCCTGATTGGAAAGGTCACGCCGAAGAGCGAAACCGAAACGACCCCTGAGTTCAAGCTTCTTAACTCGATATTCGGCGAAAAGGCCAAGGAAGTCCGCGATTCATCGCTTCGCGTGCCGCACGGCGTCGAGGGAACGATTATCGACGTCCAGCGCCTGAAGCGCACCGAAGGCGACGACCTTAATCCCGGCGTCGACGAAGTCGTCAAAGTCCTTATCGCGACCAAGCGCAAGCTCCGCGAGGGTGACAAGATGGCCGGTCGCCACGGTAACAAGGGTATCGTCGCGCGCATCCTTCCCGAGGAAGACATGCCGTACATGGATGACGGCACCCCGCTCGATATCTGCCTTAACCCGCTCGGCGTTCCGTCGCGAATGAATATCGGGCAGATCATGGAGTCGGAACTCGGCCTCGCCGGCAAGTTCCTCGATCAGTGGTTTGAGTCCCCGGTTTTCCAGTCTCCCTCGAACGATCAGATCGAGGCGAAGCTCAAGGAAGCCGGTTTCCCGACCAACTCGAAGGTCACTCTTCGCGATGGCCGCACCGGTATCGCGTTCGATAACCCCGTTTTCGTCGGCGTCATCTACTTCATGAAGCTCCATCACCTTGTCGACGACAAGATGCACGCGCGCTCGACCGGACCGTATTCGCTCGTTACCCAGCAGCCGCTCGGCGGTAAGGCCCAGTTCGGTGGCCAGCGCCTCGGTGAAATGGAAGTTTGGGCGCTCGAGGCCTACGGCGCCGCGAACACCCTGCAGGAGCTCCTGACGATCAAGTCGGACGACATGAACGGTCGCTCGAAGATTTACGAGTCAATCGTCAAGGGCGAGCCCTCGACTGCGGCGGGCGTGCCTGAGTCCTTTAACGTTCTCGTGCAGGAACTCCGCGGTCTCGCGCTCGACTTCACGATCTACGACGCGAAGGGCAAGCAGATCGCGCTTACCGAGCGCGATGAGGAATTGATAACGAAAGCGGGTTCTAACTTTTAACGAATCTTCGATTCGTTAAAAGTTCCGGAGTTTACGTTCTTTGAACGTAAACTCCACGAACTGTGAGTTATGTAACGATGAGCCTTTTTAGAAAGGAAACGATATGAGAGACATTCAGGATTTTGACAGTTTAATGATAAAGCTTGCCTCGCCGGAGACCATTCGCGCATGGTCGTATGGTGAGGTCAAGAAACCGGAGACCATCAACTACCGCACCCTTCGTCCGGAGAAGGACGGGCTTTTCTGCGAGCGCATTTTCGGAACCACCAAGGAATGGGAATGCTATTGCGGAAAGTTCAAGTCGATCCGCTATAAGGGCGTCATCTGCGATCGTTGCGGCGTTGAGGTTACCCACTTCAAGGTCCGACGTGAGCGCATGGGCCATATCGAGCTTGCGGCTCCCGTTTCCCATATTTGGTATTACCGCTCCGTGCCGAGCCGCATGGGCCTTCTTCTTGACCTGCAGGTCGCGGCCCTCCGCTCGATCCTGTATTACGAGAAGTATATCGTAATCGACGCGGGCGATACCGACCTCAAGAAAAACCAGCTCCTCACCGAGGAAGAATACCATGAAGCGCAGGAGCGCTATGGCGGATCCTTTACCGCCGGCATGGGCGCCGAGGCGATCAAGACCCTTCTTGAAAACCTCAACCTCGACGAGCTCGCCGCGGAACTCCGCGCGAAAATGATCGAGAAGGGCGCGAAGAGCGACAAGCGTCTTCTCAAGCGCATCGAAATCGTGGAAAACTTCCGCGCTTCGACCAACAAGCCTTCCTGGATGATACTTGACGTCGTTCCGGTTATCCCGCCGGAGCTCCGCCCGATGGTTCAGCTCGACGGTGGCCGCTTCGCGACCTCCGACCTCAACGACCTCTATCGCCGCGTCATCAACCGCAATAATCGCCTCAAGAGACTCATGAGTCTTAACGCGCCAGATATCATCATCCGCAACGAGAAGCGCATGCTTCAGGAAGCCGTCGACGCCCTCTTCGACAACTCGAAGCGCAAGCGCGTCATCAAGGGCGCCTCAAACCGGCCGCTTAAGTCGATTTCCGACATGCTCAAGGGTAAGCAGGGACGTTTCCGCCAGAACCTTCTCGGTAAGCGCGTTGACTACTCAGGCCGCTCGGTAATCGTCGTTGGCCCCGAACTCAAGCTCTGGCAGTGCGGTCTTCCGACCAAGATGGCGCTTGAGCTTTTCAAGCCTTTTATAATGAAGAAACTCGTCGACAAGGACGTTGTTTATAACATCAAGAAGGCCAAGCTGCTCGTTGAGCAGGAGTCCCCGGAAGTGTTTGCGATCCTCGATGAGGTCGTCCGCGAGCACCCCGTCATGCTCAACCGCGCACCGACCCTTCACCGTCTCGGTATCCAGGCATTCGAGCCCGTGCTCGTCGAAGGAAAGGCAATCCGCCTGCACCCGCTCGTCTGTAAGGCGTTCAACGCCGACTTCGACGGTGACCAGATGGCCGTCCACGTTCCGCTTACGCAGGCTGCGCAGATGGAGTGCTGGACCCTCATGCTCTCGAGCCGCAACCTCCTCGACCCCGCGAACGGCAAGTCGATCGTGTATCCGTCACAGGACATGGTTCTCGGGCTTTACTATCTCACGAAGATCAAGCCGAACGGTCCCGGTACCGGACATCGCTATACCGACGTCAACGAAGTCATGATGGCCGCCGAATCAGGCTCTCTTGGCTGGCAGTCGCTCATCAAGGTTGAATACCGCGGTCAGCAGATGGAAACCACGCCTGGACGCCTCATATTCAACGAGGCTATGCCCGACGGCGTTCCCTTCACCAACGTAACCCTCGACGACAAGCAGATCCGCAAGCTCATCGAGAAGGTTCACAAGGAAAAGGGCCCCTGGCTCACCGTGCAAATGCTCGATCAGCTCAAGGCGACCGGCTACAAATACGCGACCTTCTTCGGCGCCACCCTCTCGATGGACGACATCCTCGTTCCTCCCGAGAAGCCCGAGATGATCGAAAAGGCGAACAAGGACGTCGAGGCAATCCAGAAGCAGTACCAGCAGGGTCATATCACCCAGGACGAGCGGTATAACCGCGTAGTCGAGGTGTGGTCGAAGACGAACGAAGACCTGACGAACATAATGATGAAGACCCTCGAGGGCGATAAAGATGGATTTAACACCATCTATATGATGGCGACCTCTGGTGCGCGCGGTAGCCGCAACCAGATCCGTCAGCTCGCGGGAATGCGCGGCCTTATGGCTAAGCCGAACGGCGACATCATCGAGCTTCCGATCCGCTCGAACTTCAAGGAAGGCCTGACGGTTATCGAGTTCTTCATCTCGACGAACGGTGCCCGTAAGGGTCTCGCCGATACCGCGCTCAAGACCGCCGACGCCGGTTACCTTACCCGTCGACTCGTCGATATCGCGCAGGACGTCGTCGTCAACGATGAAGACTGCGGTACCATCAACGGTATTGAGTACACCGCGATCAAGGACGGCGATGAAATCGTCGAGGCTCTCAAGGACCGCATCACGGGTCGCTACACCCTCGAGCGCGTCGTGCACCCGATCACGAAGGACGTCATCATCGACGTCAACGAATACATCACCGACGAGCTTGCCGCCGAGATTGAGGCAGCGGGCGTCGAGTCGGTAAAGCTCCGCACCGTCCTTACCTGCGAAAGCAAGCACGGCGTCTGCGTCAAGTGCTACGGCCGCAACCTTGCGCACAACAAGATCATCGAGATCGGCGAGGCGGTCGGTATCATCGCCGCGCAGTCAATCGGTCAGCCGGGAACGCAGCTCACGATGCGTACCTTCCACGTCGGCGGTACGGCAACGAAGATCAGCGAGGAAAACCGCATCCTGCTCAAGTACCCGACGATTATCAAGGATATCTACGGTACGCACGTCATGCTCGATAACGGCAACTGGCTCTTTACCCGTAAGGGATCGATCGTCGTCAACAAGGTTATCCGCGAATACGAACTCGAGGGCAAGGATAAGCTCCTGGTCGAGGACGGACACCGCATCCTGAAGGGCGAGTCGCTCTACGTACACGGCGGCAAGGAAGTTACCGCCAGCGATATCGCGTACGTCGCCGTCCGCGGCAAGAAGATCTACCTCGTCAGCCAGGACCAGAAGCTCGAGATCCGTAACGGTTCCGAGGTCATCATCAAGGTTGGCGATTATGTCGCAGCCCAGCAGACGATCGCGACCTTCGACCCGTTCTCCGAGCCGATAATCTCCGAGTACAACGGATACGTTCACTTCGAGGACATCATCCCGGGTTCCACCCTCAACGAGGAGCTCGACGAGGAAACCGGCAAGATCGAGAAGCGCATCAGCGAGTTCCAGCTTGAGACCAAGCAGCCGCGCATCCTTGTTACCGACGAATCCGGTAACACGATCGGTTCATATTACCTGCCGGGAGGCTGTTATCTTCTCGTTGAAGACAAGGCATACCTCAAGGCCGGACAGACGATCGCCAAGATGCTCAAGGAATCCGCGAAGACCAAGGATATCACCGGAGGTCTCCCCCGCGTTTCCGAACTCTTCGAGGCCCGGAAGCCCAAGTCTCCCGCCGTTCTCGCGCAGATCTCGGGCGGGGTGTCCTTCAAGGGTATCCTCAAAGGAAAGCGCGTGCTGATCGTTCGCGACCAGTACGGCAAGGAATTCAAGCATCTCGTGCCGATGAGCAAGCGACTCCTCGTCCGCGACGGCGATACCGTCGAGGCAGGCGAACAGCTTTGCGACGGCTCGTTTAACCCGCACGACATCCTCGCGGTTTCGGGCGAAAACGCGCTTCAGAACTACCTCATGGACGAGATCCAGCAGGTGTACCGCCTTCAGGGCGTTTCGATCAACGATAAGCACATCGGCGTCATCGTGCGCCAGATGCTCCGCAAGGTCGAGATCGTGGCGGTCGGCGATACCCGCTTTATCTACGGACAGCAGGTAGACAAGTACAAGTTCCACGAGGAGAACAACCGCGTCATGAACGAGGGTGGCCAGCCCGCTATCGCTCGCCCGATGTTCCAGGGTATCACGAAGGCATCGCTCAACATCGATTCCTTTATCTCGGCTGCGTCCTTCCAGGAGACCACGCGGGTCCTTACGAACGCGGCGATCGCCGGTGCTACCGACTGCCTCCGCGGCCTGAAGGAAAACGTCGCGATCGGTCACTTGATCCCGGCTGGTACCGGAATCAAGACCTATCGGAACGTGAAGCTCTTTGACCAGAACAACGCCGACCTTGACCTTCAGATGAACGAGATCCTTGAGCGCCGGAAGCTTGAAAAGGCAACCGAGACTATCGAGGACGACGCCGAGTTTGAGCAGGACGACAACGACTAGCATGTGCGTGAAGAATCGGCCGAATGACCGATTCTTCAAGACTTCCGGCCTCAGGCCGGAAGTCAAGGCCTTGCTCAATTGACTTTAAAGGACGGAGTCCGGTATTATGGACCTCGTATCGTATGAAACAATCCGGGGTGCTGCCCGGATCAGATATAGGAGAAAAGGCAGATGCCTACAATAAACCAGCTTATCAAGCAGGGCCGCAAGGCTGTGGAAAACCGGACCAAAAGCCCGGCGCTCCAGTCCTGCCCCCAGAGACGCGGCGTTTGCACCCGCGTTATGACCGTTACCCCGAAGAAGCCGAACTCCGCGCTCCGCAAGGTTGCCCGTGTTCGCCTTTCGAACGGTATCGAAGTCACCGCGTATATTCCCGGTATCGGACATAACCTTCAGGAACACTCCGTCGTGCTTATCCGCGGCGGACGCGTTAAGGACCTTCCTGGTGTTCGCTACCATATCATCCGTGGAACCAAGGATACCCTTGGTGTCGCCGACCGCAAGCGCAGCCGTTCCAAGTACGGCGCCAAGCGGCCAAAGGCATAAGGAGAGGCTAAAATGGGAAGAAAGAATAAATCGATTGATCGGCCTGTTGCCCCCGATGCCAAGTACCACAGCGTTGTCGTATCCAAGTTCGTCAGCCGCATGATGCTGAGCGGGCAGAAGGCTACGAGCATTCGCATCATCTACGACGCGATGGACAAGATCAAGTCAAAGACCGAGAAGGAGCCGCTTGAGGTTTTCCTCAAGGCTCTCGATAACGTCAAGCCGATGGTGGAAGTTAAATCCCGCCGCGTCGGTGGTGCGACCTACCAGGTTCCGATAGAGATCCGCGAAAGCCGCCGCGAGGCGCTTGGCATGCGCTGGATCATCAACGCCGCGCGCGGTCGCTCTGGTCATGAAATGGCGGAGCGCCTTGCAGCCGAGCTCGTTGACGCGTTCAACAATACCGGTTCCGCATACAAGAAGAAAGAAGATACCCACAAGATGGCAGATGCCAACAAGGCATTCGCTCATTATCGCTGGTAGCAGCGAGAGGTTTTTCCTCTTTTACGTTCAAGAATCGTGGTATTTGAAAGAGAGTCCTTTAGGGGCTCTCTTTTTTATATAAGGAGCAGGTATGGCAGACGAAATTCTCGGGTATTGCGGGCTTTTTTGCGGTGGTTGTGGGATTTATCAGGCGACCCAGGCGGGAAAACCGCTGAATGACGAGGCGGGAAAACCGCTCGTGTGCGATGGCTGCAATAGCGGGCGGCTTACTCCGTGGTGCGGCGATTGCGCGATCAAGAATTGCGCGCGCGCCAAGAATTTTCGTGTTTGTGGCGATTGTCCCGAAAATCCGTGCGAAATCATTACTGGTTTTATGAATGACCCGAAATATCCCTATCATCTGGAAGTTCAGGACAGCATGCGGTATTTGAAGGCAAACGGGCTTAAAGCCTGGGACAAGTGGCGATCGGAGCGGTATAAATGTCCGTCCTGTGATTCCCGGTTTGACTGGCTAGCTACTGCCTGTAAAAAGTGCGGAAAGCCCGTTAAATAAGGCATTTTACCCTTGCCGGGGTTTTTAGTCGCTTGACTAAATCCTTTTAAACGTGTAAAACAGAACCTATATTGAAGTATTCGCCCCAAAAGGCGGATATTTCGGTGATCTTTGAGAGTCCAGGGCGCGACCGTAAAACCGTCAGATTTTCTGACTGGAAGGATTGCGCAGCCCTTGATGTCGGTCTTCAAACGCCGTTGGCGTTTTGAATATATAAACAGGTATCAGGGTAGATGGATCGAAATGGTCTGAGTTTCGCGAGAAATCGCGAATTGATGCCGTTTCGATGTTCGATTCTTTGGAATCGAATGCTCTTCTGGATACCAAACCAGTCATCAAAGCGCGAGTTTTGGTGGTGATCAGGTGGTTCCGGCCAAAATCGTCCGAATAAACTATGGACGATTTAGTCAAAAACGCATAATTCGGCTTACCCCGTCTTGTGTCCTGTCTGATTTATCATCAAATCCTCTCTATTGATACTCTGGTACGTTACGCGTTCGGGTGAAACGCAATGCCTGTAAGGGCTTTGACGTTTACTTATAATGCGAGAATATTTTTTTATTGCTTGCCTATAATCTTTCAGGAGGATCAAATGGCAAAGGAAAAGTTCGAAAGAACGAAACCCCACATGAACGTTGGAACCATCGGTCACGTTGACCATGGTAAGACCACTCTTTCCGCGGCGATCACCTCGTATTGCGCAAAGAAGTACGGAGACAAGCAGCTCAAGTACGATGAAATCGACAATGCGCCGGAAGAGAAGGCTCGTGGTATTACCATTAATACCCGCCACATGGAGTATCAGTCGGACAAGCGCCACTATGCTCATATCGACTGCCCGGGACACGCCGACTATATCAAGAACATGATCACCGGCGCTGCTCAGATGGACGGTGCGATTCTCGTCGTTTCCGCGCCTGACTCGGTTATGCCCCAGACCCGCGAGCACATCCTGCTTGCACGTCAGGTAGGCGTTCCTTCGATCATCGTTTTCATGAACAAGGTTGACCTTTTGGACGACCCGGACCTCATGGAGCTCGTTGAGGAAGAAATCCGCGACGTTCTCGCTTCGTATGGTTTCCCCCGCGAAACCCCGATCATCAAGGGATCCGCGTTCAAGGCAATGGCCGACGGTGCTTCTGCTGATGACACCAAGTGCATCCAGGATCTTCTTGACACCATGGACACCTATTTCAAGGATCCCGAGCGCGCTGCTGACAAGCCCTTCCTTATGCCGATTGAAGATATCTTCACGATCTCCGGACGCGGTACCGTTGTTACCGGTCGTATCGAGCGCGGTATCATCAATATCAACGAGGAAATCGAAATCGTCGGTATCAAGCCGACCAAGAAGACCGTCGTTACCGGTATTGAAATGTTCAACAAGCTTCTTGACCAGGGTATGGCCGGCGATAACGTCGGACTCCTCCTCCGTGGTGTTGAAAAGAAGGAAGTTGAGCGCGGTCAGGTTCTTGCAAAGATCGGTTCGATCAACCCGCACACCAAGTTCGAGGCTCAGATCTACGTTCTTTCCAAGGAAGAGGGTGGACGCCACAGTCCGTTCTTCTCCGGCTATCGCCCCCAGTTCTACTTCCGCACCACCGACATTACCGGAACGATCACTCTTCCGGCCGGCGTCGACATGGTTAAGCCCGGCGATAACGTCAAGGTTATCGGTGAACTTATCCACCCGATCGCCATGGAAAAGGGACTCAAGCTCGCCATCCGCGAAGGTGGACGCACCGTTGCTTCTGGTCAGGTTGTAGAGATCGTTCAGTAATAATAGAACAGAATGACGCCTGGAGGGTGCTTTGGCGCTCTTCGGGTGGCGGTCGTTTAAGGCGGCCGCCGCAATTCTGTCTGGAGGAAAAATGGCTAAGGAAAAAATCCGCGTTAGACTCCGCGGATTCGATGTTGAGTTGATTGACCAGAGTTCGAAAGCGATTGTTCAGACGGTTCAGAAGGCCGGCGCGAAGGTTTCGGGACCGATCCCGCTTCCGACCCGCATCAACAAGGTGACCGTTCTTCGCTCGCCCCACGTCAACAAGAAGTCGCGCGAACAGTTTGAAATGAGGACGCATAAGCGCCTTATCGATATTATCGAACCCTCGGCGGAAGTAATGGACTCGCTCATGAAACTTGAGCTTCCTGCCGGTGTAGACGTAGAGATTAAGCAGTAATTTTTAGGGTAGACGGTCCCCCGGATCAGGGGATAACGTACCAAGGAGTGTAATCAGAATGATAGGTCTGATAGCAAAGAAAGTCGGCATGACTCAGGTCTTTGACGAAAGCGGTAATCTGGTTCCAGTAACCGTGATCCACGTCGAGCCCAACACTGTCGTGTCGCTGAAGAAAGAGGAAACCGCCGGTTATGACGCCGTGGTGCTTGGCCTTGACGATCTCAAGGTATCCCGCACTACGAAGCCCTATGCGGGTCAGTTTCCCGAAGGGATTGCCCCGAAGCGGCATCTTAAGGAATTTCGCGATTTCGAACGCGAGGTTACCGTTGGTGATCAGATTGGAATCGAGCTCTTCAATGAGACCCGTTTCCTTGACGTTACCGCGACTTCCAAGGGTAAAGGTTTCCAGGGCGTTATGAAGCGCTGGGGCTTCCATGGTGGACGCGCGTCGCACGGTTCCAAGTTTCACCGCGAAGCCGGTGGTACCGGTAACAGCACGACCCCCGGACACTGCTTCAAGAATATCAAGATGGCAGGACGAATGGGACGTGAGCGCGTTACCGTGCAGAATCTCAAGATCCAGAAAATCGACCCCGAACTCAAGGTGGTCATGGTTCGTGGATCCGTTCCCGGAAACAAGGACTGTACGCTGATCATCAAGTCCGCAGTCAAGAAAGAATTCTAACGACAGGAGAAGACGATGGAAAAGAAAGTCTATTCGGTCGATGGCAAGGAACTGAGGACGATAAATCTCGATGATAACGTATTTGGCCTTCCGGTCAATGAAGACGTGATCTACTACGCCATCAACAATGAATTAGCGAATCTGCGCGTCGGAACCGCTTGTACGAAGACCCGTGCCGAAGTACATGGCACTAACAGGAAGCCGTACAAGCAGAAAGGCACCGGTAATGCGCGCCGCGGTGACACGAAGTCTCCGATTCTCGTCGGCGGCGGTATTATATTCGGACCCCGCCCGCGTGATTATAGTTACGCTTTGCCCAAGAAGGTAAAGCGCCTCGCGATGAAGTCGATCCTCAGCCTCAAGGCACAGGACGATCGGCTTACTGTAATTGAAGATTTTACCGTTGAAAGCGGCAAGACAAAGGATTTGGTCAAGATTCTGAGCAAGTTTGCCCAGGGTGAACGCACCGTTATCGTTCTCAAGGACGACGATGCAAAGATCAAGCTGGCTGGACGCAATATTCCGACCCTGTCTTTCCTTTCTTACAACAGGCTCCGCGCTCATGACCTCTTCTATGGACGGAAGGTCATCATGCTCGAGTCCGCTGCGAAGAACCTCGCTGACTTTTACGGAACCGAAGAGGAGGCTAAGTGATGGCTTACGAAAACATCCTCATTTCGCCGATTTTGTCCGAAAAATCGAACGAGCTTCGCGAACAGGGTAAGTACGTATTCAAGGTAGACCCCAGGGCCAGCAAGATCGAGATCAAGGAAGCGGTACGCAAGCTTTTTGACGTTAAGGTCGTAGATTGCACCGTTATGAACGTTAGAGGAAAGCTGAAGCGGGTGCGTGGTCGCCCGGGAATGACTTCCAGCTGGAAAAAAGCCATCGTACGGCTTGCTCCTGGCGAGACAATCAAGGTGTTCGAGGGCGTGTAACGCCGCTCGAGTCCGCGTGAAAGAAGGGGAACCAAATGGCTCTTAAAGTATACAAGCCTATGACACCGGGTACCAGAACGCGCGTTGACCTGCGGAGAGACGAGATAACCGCCGACAGACCCGAGAAGAGTCTGACCAGCGGAAAGAAGTCTCACGGTGGTCGCGGCGCTGGTGGCAGGATCTCGGTCCGGCATCAGGGTGGCGGTCACAAGCAGAAATACCGCGATATCGATTTCAAGCGCAATAAGTTCGGGATTCCGGGTACGGTGAAGACCATCGAATACGATCCGAACCGCAGCGCCAATATCGCACTGGTTTTCTATGCAGACGGCGACAAGCGCTATATCATCGCGCCGAAGGGTCTTAACGTAGGCCAGAAGATAATGAGCGGCGATACCGCGACACTCGACGTCGCGAACGCCCTCCCGCTGGAATCGATTCCGGTTGGTTTCATTGTTCATAATATCGAGCTTACCATCGGTAAGGGCGGCCAGATGGCCCGTTCTGCCGGTGCGAGCGCGCTCGTTGCCGCTAAGGAAGGCGATTACGTAACCGTAAAGCTTCCCTCCGGCGAAATGAGGCTCGTGCACAAGCGCTGCTATGCAACAATCGGCGAAGTAGGAAACGAGGATCACATGAACACCAGCCTTGGTAAGGCGGGACGTTCACGGTGGAAAGGTATTAGACCGACCGTTCGCGGTATGTCCATGAACCCTGTCGATCACCCGCTCGGTGGTGGTGAGGGTCGCGGTAAGGGACGCAATCCCGTTACTCCGTGGGGACAGCCCTGTCGTGGTTACAAAACCCGTAACAAACGGAAGGTTTCGAACAAGTTTATTGTTTCGAGACGCAAGTAACAGGGAGATGAACCGTGTCAAGATCTGTTAAGAAAGGGCCCTTCATCGAGAAGAGCCTGTACAAGAAAGTAATCGAGATGAACAAGGCGACTGACCGGAAGATGATCAAGTCATATTCCCGTTGCTCGACTATTATCCCTGAAATGGTAGGTAATACCATCTCTGTTTATAATGGCAAGTCGTGGATTCCGGTGTACATCACCGAGAACCTCGTCGGTCACAAGCTTGGTGAATTTTCGCCGACCCGGATTTTCCGCGGTCACGCGGGTTCAGACAAGAAAACAGGTAAGTGAGATAGGTGGATATGATGGCTGACAAAACCGGATATATAGCCACTACAAAGTTCCTCATCGCGTCGCCCACCAAGGTGCGTCCCGTGGCCAATGTGGTGAAGCTCAAATCGTATTCCGAAGCCATGGCTATTCTCGAGAACATGCCCCATAAAGGCGCGCGTCTCCTGACTAAAACCATGAAATCAGCGGCTGCCAACGCGCTGAACCGGAACAAGAAGCTCGATGAAGATATGCTCTTCGTAAAAGAGATCCGCATTGACGAAGGCCCGCGCCTCAAGAGATTGTGGTGCCGCGGTCGCGGTCGTGCGGACACCCTCCTTAAGAGGATGTGTCATATCACCGTCATCGTCGACGAAAAGGCGGGGGAATAAAGTGGGACAGAAAGTAAATCCAATCGGACTGCGGCTTGGTATTAACAAGACTTGGTCTTCTCGCTGGTACGCAGATCCCCGCGAGTATGCTGATCTCCTTCATGAGGATCTCAGGATCCGCAAGATGGTTAAGGATCTTCCCGAGTGCAAAAACGCGGATATCGCCGAGATCGAGATCGTCCGCCACCCCCAGAGGGTGACGATCGTCATTCATACCGCACGCCCCGGCGTGATCATCGGTGTGAAGGGCGCGAACATCGAGCAGATCGGCGGCGAGATCCAGAAGAGCCTCACAAAAAAGGTTCAGATCAAGATCAAGGAGATCAAGCGCTCCGAAACGAACGCCTCCCTGGTTTCGCAGAACGTCGCACGGCAGCTCATGAACCGCGGTTCGTTCCGCAAAGCCCTCAAGATGGCTTGTTCCTCAGCGATGAAGGCGGGAGCCCAGGGCGTGAAGATCCGCGTTTCCGGACGCCTCGGCGGAGCGGAAATGTCCCGCACCGAAGAGCACAAGGAAGGACGCGTTCCTCTCCATACCCTTCGCGCGGACATCGATTATGGCTTTTCCGAAGCCCATACTACCTACGGCAAAATTGGCGTAAAGGTTTGGGTCTATAACGGAATGATGTACGGTCACGAGCAGAAAGAGGATGCCGGTGCGCTCCTCAAAAAGACGCGTCGCGATCACGGTGATCGACCCGAGCGTGGCGAGCGTTCTGAACGCGGCGAACGGTCCGATCGCAGGGAGCGCGGTGAACGCGCGCCCGCCGGAAGGAGTTAAGGTATGGCCCTCAGTCCTAAAAGAGTTAAATACCGGAAGGTTCAGCGCGGCAGAGTCAAAGGCAACGCTACCCGGGGAAATAATATCGACTTCGGCGATTTCGCCCTTGTCTCGCTCGAGCCGTTTTGGCTCACGAACCGCCAGCTTGAGGCTGCCCGTGTCGCTCTTAACCGTAAGGTAAAGCGCGGCGGAAAGCTCTGGGTTCGCGTGTTCCCGGACAAGCCGTTTACCAAGAAGCCGGCCGAAACCCGTATGGGTAAGGGAAAAGGCGCACCTGAGTATTGGGTTGCGGTAATCAAGCCGGGCACGATTCTCTTCGAGATGGCCGGTATCGACCGCGAGCTCGCGGCCGAGGCGATGCACCTTGCCGGAAGCAAGCTTCCGTTCAAGACCAAGTTCGCCGAGAAGCCCGTACAGGAATAAGGGAGGTATAAGATGAAGAAGAAAGAAATCAAAGCTATGTCTTACGCCGAACTTGTTTCCAAGCGCGACGAGCTCAACAAGAAGTATATGGATGTCCGGTTTCAGAAAGTTATCGGTCATTTGGAGAATCCCCTGCAGCAGCGGATCATTCGCCGCGACATCGCGAAGCTGAATACTCTTATTCGGCAGCACGATATTGCAGCGCAGGGAAACAAGTAGGAGCAGGCCCGTGGAAGATCAAGGTCAGAAGACAACCGGGAACCGCGAGTTTGTTGGAGTCGTGACCAGCGACAAGATGGCGAAAACCGTCACCGTCCTGGTTTCAACCAAGAAACTTCATCCCCTGTACAAGAAGTACGTCTCTCGCAGCAAGAAGTACAAGGCACACGACGAAAAAAACGATGCTCACGTTGGTGACACCGTTCGTATCCAGGAGTGTCGGCCGGTCAGCAAGGATAAGTGCTGGCGGCTCGTAGAAATTGTCGCCCGGGCGAAGTAAACGAGGAACAGCAAATGATTCAGATGCAATCAAGATTGAATGTTGCCGACAACTCGGGCGCGAAACTCGTCGAGTGTATTAAGGTTATCGGCGGTTCGCACCGCAGGTACGCTAGTATCGGTGATATCATCGTTGTGGCTGTCAAGGACGCTCTTCCGACATCTACAATCAAAAAGGGTTCCGTGGAGAAGGCGGTCATCGTCCGCATTTCCAAGGAATATCGCCGCCCCGACGGTACTTACATCCGCTTCGACGACAACGCATGCGTTATCATCGACGCGAACAAGAACCCCAAGGGCAAGCGCATTTTCGGACCGGTGGCTCGCGAGCTTCGTGATATGGATTACATGAAGATCGTATCGCTCGCTCCGGAAGTTCTGTAAGGAGATTGAAAATGGAAAAGAAATTCAAGATCCGGAAGGACGACACGGTCGAGATTATTGCCGGTAAGGATAAAGGCAAGCGCGGAAACATCGTTCGTGTTCTTCGGGACAAGGATCGTGTTATCGTCGCCGGCGCCAATATCGTAAAGAAAGCGATGAAAAAGCGCAGTCAGCAGGATCGCGGCGGTATCGTCGAGATCGAAGCTCCGTTGCACGTTTCCAATGTCATGATCGTCTGCAAGAAGTGCGGACCGACCAAGATTGGGTACAAAATTGACGGCGACAAGAAAACTCGCGTCTGCCGGAAATGTGGAGAAGCACTGTGATGAGTAATTACGTACCACGGCTTAAGAAAGTCTATGTAGACAAAATCGCCCCCGAGCTCTTCAAAGAACTCGGATACAAGTCTGTTATGCAGACGCCTAAGCTTACCAAGATCGTGATAAGCATGGGTATCGGCGAAGCTCTCGCAAACAAGAAACTCCTTGATGCCGCAGCGACCGACCTGGGTCTTATCACAGGACAGAAAGCTGTAAAAACAAAGGCAAAAAAGAGCATTGCGAACTTCAAACTTCGCGAGGGGCAGGAAGTAGGCGTAATGGTAACGCTTCGCGGCGCAAGGATGTACGAGTTTCTCGACCGCTTTGTGAACGTAGCGCTCCCGCGCGTCAAGGATTTCCGCGGTATCAACCCGAACGGGTTTGATGGTCACGGCAATTATTCACTCGGTATCACCGAACAGATCATTTTTCCGGAGATTGACTTCGACAAGATCGAAAGAATCGCCGGTATGAATATCAACGTGGTGACTACTGCCCGGACCGATGCGGAAGCCAAGGCTCTCCTCGTCAAGTTCGGCATGCCCTTCAGGAAGTGAGGAGTTCATGGCTACAACAGCGATGATAAATAAGGCTAACGCCACCCCGAAGTATTCAACCCGGAAATATAACCGGTGCAGGGTTTGCGGAAGGCCGCGCGGATATCTCCGGAAGTATCAGATGTGTCGTATCTGTTTTCGGAAGTTGGCTAGTGAAGGTCTGATTCCAGGCGTTACTAAGTCGAGCTGGTAGTAGGGAGGACAATAAATGAGCGTTTCAGATCCCGTAGCAGATATGCTTACCAAGGTCCGGAATGCGGTAATGGCCCGCCATGAAAAAGTGGACATTCCCGCCTCCAAACTCAAGCTTGAGATCGTCAAGATCCTGAAGACCGAAGGGTATATCAAGAATTTCAAGAAGGTAAATCAGGATGGCTCCAACTGCATCCGTGTTTTCCTTAAGTATGACGACAAAAACACGCCGATCATCCATGGTCTCGAGAAGGTCTCGACCCCTGGACGCCGTGTGTATGCCGGCTATAAAGACCTTCCCCGTGTCTATAACGGGTACGGTACGGTAATCGTATCGACATCCTTGGGCGTTACCACCGGTAAGAAAGCCCAGGAAAAACAGATCGGCGGCGAGCTGCTCTGCAAAGTTTGGTAAGGGGAGGAAGCGATGTCAAGAATCGGAAAACTTCCCGTTGCCATTCCGGCAGGGGTAAAAATTAACGTTGCCGCAGAGTCCTTTACCGTTGAAGGTCCGAAGGGCAAGCTCTCCCAGAACTATGATCCCGTTGTCGAGATCAAGGTTGACGGAGCGCATGCCATCGTGACCCGCAAGGACGATTCCAAGCAGTCTCGTGCGAATCACGGATTGTACCGGAATCTCCTTAATAATATGGTAATCGGCGTGAGCTCTGGCTTTTCGAAAAGCCTCGTGATAAACGGCGTTGGATACCGGGCTGAAGTACAGGGCAAACTCCTTGTGCTTAACCTCGGCTATTCTACCGACTTTATTGCGGCCATCCCGGAAGGCCTTTCCGTCGTCGCCGATGCACAGGGCAAGATCACCATCACCGGTATCCGCAAGGATCAGGTTGGCGAATTCGCTGCTGAAGTCCGCAAACTTCGCGGTCCCGAGCCGTATAAGGGCAAGGGGATCCGCTATGAGACCGAAGTCATCAAGCGGAAAGTCGGAAAGTCCGGCGTTAAATAAGGGTGTAGCGATATGTTCAAGAAACTTAACGATAAAGACAGAAAGCGGCTCAAGAGGAAGGTTCATATCCGCAAGCGCATTCACGGTACTGCAGAGCGTCCCCGCATGACGGTGACTCGCTCGAACAGCAACCTTTTTGTGCAGGTCATCAACGATGACTCCGGAAGCACCCTTGCAACCGTTTCCACGCTTGAAAAAGACCTTTCCGCGCTCAAGGCGAACATCGCCTCGGGCACCAAGGTCGGCGAGGAAATCGGGCGCCGCCTCAAGGAAAAGAACATAACGACCGTTGTGTTCGACCGTAACGGCTATCTCTACCATGGCGTAGTGAAAGCTATAGCTGAAGGTGCCCGCAAAGCGGGCGTCGACTTCTAGGAGAGGCTATGGAGCACAGAGAGTACAATAAAGAGAGAGAGCCGAAGGAATTCGTCGAAAAGCTCGTCAAGCTCAATCGTACCGCTAAGGTCGTCAAGGGCGGACGCCGCTTTTCATTCTCGGCGCTGACCGTAATCGGCGACCAGAAGGGCAAGGTCGGATTTGGTTTCGGCAAGGCTAATGACGTAACCGAGGCTATCCGTAAGAGTATCGATAAGGCAAAGCGCAATATGGTGTATGTTCCGATTAAAAACGGAACGATTCCCCATGAAATCCAGGCCGGTTATAAGAGCTCGGTCGTTCTGCTTAAGCCTGCCTGTTCGGGAACCGGGCTTATCGCCGGTGGCGCCGTTCGCGCCGTTCTCGAAGCCGCCGGTGCGACGGACGTTCTTTCCAAGTCACTTGGATCGAGCAGCTCTGTAAACGTCATCCGCGCGACCTTCGAGGCCATCAAGAAAATGATGGACGCGAAGAGTGTCGCTAAAAACAGGGGCAAGACCCTGAAGGATCTGTGGGGTTAATACGATGGCAAACAAGATTTGCGTTAAGCTCGTTCGCAGCACCATCGGCCAGAAGCCGAAAGTTACCGCGACGGTTCGTTCTCTGGGCTTGAAAAAGCTCAATTCGACGGTCGAGCACGAAGCAACCGCCCCGATCCTCGGGATGGTTGCCGCTGTGAAGCACCTTGTCGAAGTCAAGGAGACCAAGTAAATGTCTGATTTCAACCTGTACGCTCCGGAAGGGGCAAACAAGAAAAAGCGCATCGTCGGACGCGGATCCTCCTCAGGTCGCGGTACTACCGCCGGCCGTGGTAACAAGGGTCAGCAGTCGCGTTCCGGCGGCAAGGTGTATGTCGGTTTCGAGGGCGGTCAGATGCCCTTGTATCGCCGTATCGCCAAGCGCGGTTTCTCAAACTATCCGTTCCGCAAGGAATATGAGGTTTTTAACCTCTCTGAGATCGAGATTCGCTATAACAACGGTGAAACCGTCAATCGCGAATCGCTGGTCCTCAAGGGGCTTTTGAAGAAAGTCTCTTCGCTGGTTAAGGTTCTCGGAGACGGAGACCTGACCAAGAAGGTTACCGTCGACGTCGACAAGGTTTCTGCTTCAGCGAAGGAGAAGATCGAAAAGGCCGGCGGATCCGTCGTGCAGACCGGGGCTTCTGAAGACCGGAACGTCAAATAATCGGGAACGGGTGTAGAACATGGCAAATAATGCATTAGTTAATATGTTCAGGATCAAGGAACTCCGCGAGCGGATTTTCTTTACTGTCATAATGCTCGCTGTTTTTCGCCTTGGCTCAGTACTAACGCTGCCGGGTATTGATCCGCACGCCCTTACGACATTCTTTAAGTCGCAGGTTCAGGGAAACGCGTTCGTCGACTACATGGACTTCTTCGCGGGCGGCGCGTTCTCGAACTTCGCGGTTTTCATGCTTGGCGTTACGCCGTACATCTCCACCCAGATCCTGATTCAGCTTGCGCTGATTATCTTCCCGAGCCTGAAAAGGATAGCGGAAGAAGACGGTGGGCGCAGGAAAATCCAGCAGTGGACTCGTATGCTGACCATTGGCGTTGCGCTTATCCAGTCGTATGCGGTTACCGTGTACGCGGCGAGCATCCCCGGTGCGATTGTAATCGACCGAACGGCGTATACGCTGATCGCGATGCTGACCGTAACGACCGGAACGATGATCACCGTCTGGCTCGGCGAACAGATTACCAATCGCGGTATCGGAAACGGCATCTCGATGCTGATCTTCGCCGGTATCGTCGCGCGGCTTCCCCAGGCTATCTTGCAATTGGTTCGTTTAGTGCAGAGCGGGGACCTCAACCTCGTGTTCGTCATCCTGGCTCTTGGTATGTTCGCGGCAATCATAGCGCTTGTTGTGTATGAGCAGCAGGGACAGCGAAAGATTCCGGTTCATTATGCAAAGAGGGTCGTCGGAAGAAAGATGTACGGTGGACAGAATACCTATATTCCGTTCAAGATTAACCCGTCTGGGGTTATTCCGGTCATCTTCGCTTCCTCATTCCTGACCTTCCCCCTACAGATCGCCTCGAGCATCGGTCCGAACGTAAAGTGGCTCAATGGCCTCGCTACGTTCCTCCGGCCCCAGGGCGTCTGGTATAACATGTTCTATGTTCTTCTTATTATCTTCTTCGCGTATTTCTATACACAGGTAACCCTGAACCCCACGGAAATCGCGAAACAGATCCGGGAAAACGGTGGCTCCATTCCCGGTATCCGAACCGATAAGACGGAAGACTATATGCAGCGAATCCTGAATCGGCTGATTCTGCCCGGTTCGCTGTATCTCGCTGTGATCGCGGTTCTGCCGACGGTCATCCAGAACCTTTTCGGTTTCCCCCAGGCAATATCGATGCTTATGGGCGGAACCTCGCTCCTGATCCTTGTCGGTGTTGATCTCGATACCATGAGCCAGGTCGAGGCGCAACTGAAGATGCATCATCATGAGGGTCTGGTGAAAAAAGGAAAGATCAGGTCTCGTAACCTGTAGAAAGAAGTTTGAGAAAGAGGTATCATACCTCTTTCTCGGAGGGTTTATCATGAAGGTAAGAACGAGCGTAAAGCCCATATGCGATAAATGCAAGGTCATCCGGAGACGCGGAATCGTCAGGATTATCTGCATCAATCCCAAGCACAAGCAGCGCCAGGGCTGATGGAGGTATAGAATGGCTCGAATTGCGGGAGTCGACCTCCCTAACAAGCACGTCAATATTGCATTGACCTACATTTATGGAATCGGTCGTCCTTCGGCGGAGATTATCTGCGAGAAGGCAAAGATCGAACCCATGCGGATGATGAATGATCTCAGCCAGGATGAACTCAAGGCGATTACCACGGTAATCGACACCGAGTTCAAGGTTGAAGGTCGCCTGAGAACCGAAATCGGTCTTAACATCAAGCGCCTTATGGACATTGGCTGTTACCGGGGCCTCCGGCACAGAAAGGGTCTCCCTGTCCGCGGTCAGCGAACCCGGACAAATTCTCGCACGCGCAAAGGTAAGAAAAAGACCGTTGCCGGCAAGAAGAAGTAATCGGTAATTGGAGGGACTACTAACGTGGCAACCGTAAAAAAACGGAAAGAAAAGAAAAGCGTATACGAAGGCAATGTATACATCCAGGCGACGTTCAACAACACGATCGTCACCATAACCGATCTTAAGGGAAACGCCCTTTCCTGGGCATCTTCCGGTGGTCTCGGTTTTAATGGCGCCAAGAAATCTACGCCCTTTGCGGCGCAGACCGTAGCAGAAACCGCCGTCCAGAAGGCTCTTACGTATGGCCTTCGGGAAGTGCACGTGTTCGTGAAGGGCCCGGGCGTAGGACGCGAGTCCGCCGTTCGTTCCCTCGGAGCCCTCGGGTTGAAGGTAAAGTCCATCAGCGACGTTACCCCCATTCCGCACAATGGCTGCCGCCCGCGCAAGACACGGCGCATCTGACGAAGGAGAGATAGATGGCTAGATACACAGGACCCCTTTGCAGACTTTGCCGCGCCGAGCAGAAGAAACTCTTCCTCAAGGGCGACCGCTGCAAATCTGACAAATGCCCGATCAACAAGAAGCGCCCGATTCCCGGTAAGGACCCCAAGGCCCGCACCGGCAAGCGCTCTGACTATGGCGTACAGCTTCGCGAGAAGCAGAGACTCAAAAGAATGTACGGTATGCTCGAGAAGCAGTTCCGCATTTTCTTCGAGCGCTCGCTCCGCATGCCCGGCGTAACCGGCGAAAACCTCATCGGTCTTCTCGAGCGCAGGCTCGATAACGTCGTGTACCGGATGCACCTCTCGGTTAACCGCAACCAGGCTCGCCAGATCGTCGCTCACGGGCACATTCTCGTGAACGGAAAGCCGGTTAATATCCCGAGTTATCTCGTGAAGGCCGGGGACGTCGTTGAAGTTAAGGAAGTAAGCAAAAAGCTCAATGTGATCAAGGACGCGCTCAAGGAAGTATCGAAATCCGGCAACGCCCCCTGGATCTCGCTTGACGCCGATGCCCTCAAGGGAACGTTCGTTTCCGTGCCCAGGCGCGCAGACGTGGCCGACCTTGCGGATATTAAAGAACAGCTCATTGTCGAGCTCTATTCTAAGTAAGAGGAGTTCGAATGGCCCGCAAAAATCTGCTTAAAGGATTCAAAAAGCCGAAGGGACTTACTTTCGAGCATGATGAGTCAACGTCCGATTACGGCAAATTTGTGGCTTCTCCCTTCGAAACCGGTTTTGGAACTACGGTTGGAAATACGTTGCGCCGTGTGCTCCTTTCGTCCATACAGGGTTACGCGATCTCCGCGGTTAAAATCACCTCGTATGACGCGGATGGAGTACCGCACAACATTTCCAGCGAATTCGAGACGATTCCGAATGTCGTGGAAGATACCCTGGAAGTCCTGAATAATCTGAAACAGATTCGTTTGCGGCTTCCCGAAGACGTCGAACAGGATACGTTCCTGTATGAATTCAAGGGTCCGGTGACTCTCACGAGCGACATGCTCGCGCGGGATAGTCAGCTCGAGATATTGAGCAAACCGTTCCATATTCTGACGATGATGGAAGGTGGCCGAGTAGAATTCGAGGTGCAGGTCGATTTTGGCCGTGGTTATGTTCCCGCCGAGGTTAACGAGCGGTATATCGAGGTCGTCGGAACCATTCCGATGGACGCGATTTACAGCCCCGTCATCAAGGTGAAGTACTCCATCGAGCCGTGTCGCGTTGGCCAGCGTAATGACTACGACAAGCTTGTTCTCGAGATCTGGACCGACGGTACAATATCTCCCGAAAACGCCCTCGCCGAAGCCGCGAAGATTGCGAAGGACCACTTCTCGATTTTCGTGAACTTTAACGAGAACGAGATTGGTAAGGATGACGACTATGACGAGGAAGATGAGCGCGTTCGGCAATTGCTGAATACCCCCGTCGAGGAGCTCGAGCTTTCCGTACGTTCGTCGAATTGCCTCAAGAACGCAAATATCAGGACAATTGGTGAATTGACCAGGAAGACTGAAGATGACATTGCCAAGACCAGAAACTTTGGCAAGAAGAGCCTTCAGGAAATCAGGGAAAAGCTCCTTGAGTGGAACCTGGGCCTCGGGATGACTGATTACAGTCACCTCAAGAATTCTATCAAGCTGCCCAAGCAGAAGGAAGAAACAGATGAAGCATAAGAATGGCTTTAATCCGCTTTCGCGCAATGCTTCGCACCTCCGTGCGATGCACCGCAATATGGTAACCTCTCTTTTCAAGTTCGAGCGCGTTACGACGACGCAGCCGAAGGCACTTGAGGTCCGCAGGACTGCCGAGAAGCTCATTACCCGCGCGAAGGTCGATAGCGTGCATAACCGCCGCCAGGTCGCCAAGTTCATTCAGGACGAAGCGGTTCTTGCGAAGCTCTTTACCGATATCGGTCCCCGCATGAAGGAACGCGCTGGTGGTTATACCCGCGTCCTCAAGCTCGGGTTCCGCGAGGGTGACGCCGCCGAAGTGGCGATCCTTGAGCTCGTCGATTACAAGCTCGACGTGACCGAGAAGGAAGACAAGAAGGCCAAGAAGTCCGCCGATAAGCCGGCTGAAGAGAAGAAGGCTGCGCCGGAGAAAAAACCCGCCGCGAAGAAAGCCGCCGCTCCGAAGGCTGCTGATGGCGAAAAGAAGAGCGCGCCCAAGAAGGCGAAAGCTCCCGCAAAGACTGAGGAGTAGGATATGTCCAAAGCACATCGTGGAAAAGGCATTCGTGGAACTCCGAACCACGGCCGCGGGCTTTGCCCCGTCTGCAAGAAAGAACAGGTTAAGGTTCTTTATGAGCAGGAGATCAATGGCGCAAAGGCAAAGATCTGCAAGGTTTGCAAGGCTGCCATCAAGAACGGAAAGGCCGTTTGATCGTGCCGCAAGGCGCCCATCCGGATCTGACCGAATCAAGACCGTCCCGTTAGGGGCGGTTTTTTTATGCCCAGATAGCTATCGGGTATTGTTTCAGTAGCTGCCACACTTGCGCGGCAGTAAACCGTTTTAACACTCCATGTATGGACAAATTTATGGGAAAAAACTAGTATTTGAGACAAGATCTCAATTAAACGAGGAGTTTTACATGAAAAAGAACGTACTGCTCTGCCTGGCATTTGCGCTCGCGGTCGTCTGCGCGCTTTCATTTGCCGGCTGCGCCAAAGCCGATACCGGCACCATCAAGATTGGTGGAATTTACCCGCTTTCAGGCGGAGTCGCCGTGTATGGCGTCGAGGCCAAGAACGGCGTCGAGATGGCTGTCGAGGAAATCAACGCCGCAGGCGGCATTGACGGCAGGAAGGTCGAGCTCATCGCCGAAGACGACGAGGGTAATCCCGAAAAGACCGTCAACGCATACAAGAAGCTCACTACCAAGGACCAGGTAAAGATTATCATCGGTTCTCTTACTTCTGGTTGCACCCAGGCCATTACCTCGCTCGCTCAGGCGCAGAAAGTGGTCGTCGTCGCTCCCGCCGCCACTATGGCGAGCATCACCGATGCCGGCAACTTCATCTTTCGCGTTTGCTTCATCGATCCCTTCCAGGGAACTGTCGGCGCGAAGTTCGCTTCCGCGAACCTTGGCGCGAAGAAGGCCGCCGTCCTCTATGACGTAGGAAACGATTACTCCGTCGGACTTTTTGACAACTTCAAGATAGCGTTCGAGGCCGCGGGTGGTACCGTGGTTGCCGCAGAGTCGTACAATACCGGCGACAAGGACTTTAACGCTCAGCTAACCAAGATCAAGAACGCCGCGCCGGACGTCGTGTACCTTCCCGACTACTACTCAACCGTAGCGCTCATCGCGAAGCAGCTTCGCGCGCAGGGCATAACCGCCCCGATCGTCGGCGCGGACGGATGGGGCGGAATCGTCGATAACGCCGGCGACGAGGTCCTGAAAGGGTTCTATTCGGACCATTATGCCGCGGACTCCACCGACCAGAAGGTCGTCGATTTCGTCGCGAAGTACAAGGCGAAGTACAACGCCACTCCGACCGCGTTTGCCGCGCTCGGCTATGACGCGATGTACGTGATTAAGGACGCGATGGTCGCGTCAAAGTCCACCGACTCCGTGAAGGTTCAGGCCGCGCTCGAGAAAACCTCCGGCTCGTACGTTACCGGCAACCTCACCTTCGACGAGAAGCGAAACCCGACAAAGTCCGCGGTCATTCTCGAGATCGTGAAGAAAGACGGAAAGCTCGCGCCCGTATACAACGCGACAATCAATCCCTGATTGCGCTATGGGTTAATCGATCGCGATTGAATGCGTTTGTTCACTGACGCGCCGTCGCGACGTTTGAGCGGAATCTTGCCTGATCGGTAACCGAACACTTTCGGTTCTGATCGGGCTTTTTTTTAAGCAGCGCTTCAAAGGCTGCGCGTTTTCGGCCTTTCAAAAAGGCGTATACCCGTATATAATGACAAAGTTATATCGAGGAGTTTTTTAAGGTGGAAACACTGGTTGTATTTTTTCAGCAGTTAATCAACGGCCTTTCGCTCGGGAGCATCTACGCCCTCATAGCCCTTGGGTACACCATGGTTTACGGCATCGTCATGTTGATTAACTTCGCGCACGGCGACGTGCTGATGGTTGGCGCGTATACAGGCTTTTACGTACTGCATGCGATGGGACCGTCACCACACGCGCTCGCGCTTTCGTTCGTGGCGTCAATGATCGTGTGCGCCGTCGCAGGTGTCGCGATCGAGCGCTTCGCGTATCGGCCGCTCAGAAGCGCGCCCCGGCTTAACTCGCTCATTACAGCGATCGCCGTATCGCTGATCCTGCAGAACGGCATGCGTGTTCTTCCGTTCGTCGGGCCAAACCCGAGGCAGTTCCCCACGATGCCGACGGTAAATATCTCGTTCGGCGCTTTTGGTATCTCGAACATCCAGATCATCGTCATTCTTGTATCGATCGTCCTGATGCTGATCCTCAATTATATTATCAACTGGACAAAAACAGGAAAGGCGATGCGCGCCGTTTCGTTCGACATGCGCGCGGCGAGCCTCATGGGAATCTCGGTAAACCGGGTAGTCGCGTTTACCTTCGCGCTTGGCTCGGTTCTCGCAGCGGCGGGCGGAATCCTTTTCGCAACGGCGTATCCGCAGATTGACCCGACGATGGGCGCCATGCCCGGTCTTAAGGCCTTCGTCGCTGCCGTCCTTGGTGGCATCGGTTCGGTTCCCGGCGCGATGCTCGGTGGGTACATTCTCGGAGTCGCGGAAACCATGACAAAGGGATTCATTTCGTCACAGTTCGCGGACGCGATCTCGTTCTCCATCCTCATCGTGATCCTTCTCGTGAAGCCCACGGGACTCATGGGGACAAAGGTTCGGGTGAAGGTATGAAGACGACGGTCAGAATGCGTAATTTTATTCTCCTTGCTGCCGTCGCGGTAGCAGTCGTTTTTCTTCCCGGTCTGCTCATAAAGATCGGCGTGATCGACGCGTATACCGCGCAGATTTTTACCCTCGCCGGGATAAACGCGATCATGGCGATCAGCGTCAACATTATCTGCGGCGTGACCGGACAGCTGTCGCTTGGCCAGGCGGGCTTTATGGCGATCGGAGCCTATGTGTGCATCTGGTTTTCACAAGCCATGCATTTCCCGCTCCCGCTTGCGATGGTAACCGGCGCGCTCTTCGCGGCGGTCGCCGGCTTTTTCATCGGCTTCCCGACACTCAAGCTCTCGGGCGATTACCTAGCCATCGTGACGCTCGGGTTCGGCGAGATCCTTCGCGTCATCTTCGTGAACCTCAAGGTGTTTACGGGCGGGGCGAACGGCAAGCGGTTTACCACGATTCTTGCGGCCTCTGCGGACATCGCCTGGATCGTCATAATCGGGACGCTCGCGGCAGTCGTTATCTTCCTTCAGAATTTTCTCCGCTCGACGTATGGCCGCGCGATCTTCTCAGTGCGTGAGGACGAGATTGCGGCGAACTCGAACGGCATCAGCGTTTTCAAGTACAAGATGACGGGCTTTGTCGTCGCAGCCTTTGTTGCTGGGCTCGCGGGCGCGCTCTATGCGCCCTTTATCGGCTTCGTCAAACCCGATCTCTCGTCGTTCAACCGGAGCGTCGACTATCTGATATACGTCGTGCTCGGTGGTATGGGGAGCGTGACGGGCTCGGTGATCGCGGCATTCGTCCTGACGTACCTTCAGGAATTCCTCCGTTTCCTTAAGGAATACCGGCTTTTGATCTATCCGGTTATCCTGATTCTTGTCATGCTCTTCCGTCCGCAGGGGCTTCTCGGCATGAAGGAATTTTCCTTCGTGCGCGCATGGCAGAGGGTTACGGCGAGAAGGGGGGCGAAAGATGTCGGGAAATAAAGGCGATTCCTGCAAGGGCTGTCGCATGTCGGACGTGCTCCTGCGCGTCGATGATATATCTATTGTGTTCGGAGGTCTTCGCGCCGTCGGCGGATTTTCGTGCGAATTGAAGACCGGTGAGCTCGTCGGCCTTATCGGGCCGAACGGCGCCGGAAAGACGACGGTGTTCAACATGCTCTCCGGGGTGTATACGCCTACCGAAGGGTCGATCTGCTTTACCGACGCTCGCGGTCGGGTCCATAGCGTGCATGAGAAGAAGCCGTTTCAATTGTCGAAGATCGGAATTGCGCGAACTTTCCAGAATATCAGGCTCTTCGGGAACTTGACGGTCGAGGATAACGTCCTTATCGCCATGCATTCGCAACGCGAAATCAACCCGCTCGACGCCATCTTCAGGACGCCGCGCTTTTATCGGGACGAGGAGCGTTTACGCGCGAAGACGCTTGAGCTGCTCGCGCTCTTCAAGATCGATTCCAAGAAAGAGGAGCTTGCGAGCAACTTGCCGTACGGCGAGCAGCGCAAGCTCGAAATCGTCCGCGCGCTCGCGACAAATCCTCGGCTCCTCCTTCTTGACGAGCCTGCGGCCGGCATGAATCCCCAGGAGACGCAGGAGCTCATGGGCCTGATTTCGTTTATTCGCAAGCAGTTCAACCTGACTATTTTGCTTATAGAGCACGACATGAAACTAGTTATGGGGATCTGCGAACGCCTCATCGTTCTCGATTACGGGCGGACGATCGCGGCGGGGCTTCCGGCCGAGATAAAGGAAAATCCCGCGGTTATCAAGGCGTATTTGGGCGAGGAGGCGATGATCGATGCTTAAGGTTGACAATCTGGTGGTGCACTACGGCGCGATCACGGCGCTTCGCGGAATAACGTTCGAGGTTAATCAGGGCGAGATCATTACCCTGATCGGCTCGAATGGCGCGGGAAAGACGACCACCCTCCACGCGATCTCGAACATTATTAAGAAGACCTCAGGTTCAGTATCGTTTTCGGGCGCGGACATCACCTCGATGCCACCCGATCAGATCGTGAAATCGGGACTCGTGCAGGTTCCCGAGGGCCGGCGTATTTTCGCCAACCTCACGGTGCGCGAGAATCTTGATATGGGCGCGTATACGCGCAAGGATCATGCAGGTATTCATGCAGACCTTGAAAAGGTGTACGCGCTTTTTCCCCGCCTGAAGGAGCGCATCAAGCAGATTGCGGGAACGCTTTCGGGCGGCGAGCAGCAGATGCTCGCTATCGGGCGCGCGCTCATGGCGTCGCCGAAGCTGATTTTGCTCGATGAGCCTTCGATGGGCCTCGCGCCGATCCTGGTCGACGAGATATTTCACATAATCAAGACGATTAACGCCGCGGGTACCACCGTGCTCTTGGTCGAGCAAAATGCGTTCAAGGCGCTCGGTATCGCGACTCGCGCGTATATTCTCGAGACCGGGGCGATCGTTAAATCCGGTCCGGGCGCGGAGCTTTTGAAGGACGATTCGGTACGCGAGGCGTATCTCGGCGGTTAGGCGATTTTTCGCGGTATGTGTTATACTGGAAATGCGGGATAAGGAGGATTCATATGATGGTATCTAACGTGATGACGCGAAACCCCTTGTACATCCATCCGGAGATGTCGGTTCCAGACGCGCGCGCATTTATGAAGCGGGAGCATATTGGCCGGCTTCCCGTACTCGACAAGGACAATAAGCTCGTGGGTATCGTAACCGAGCGCGACTTGATAAACGCGAGCCCCTCGGTGGCGACGACGCTCGACATGTACGAGCTGAGCTATCTCCTTTCCAAGCTGAAGGTCGAGAAGGTAATGCAGAAGAAGGTGATTACCATCGACGAGAACGTCGTGGTCGAGGAAGCGGCTCGCATCATGGTAGATAACAATATCAGCGCGCTTCCGGTGATGCGCGGCGAGGCGCTCGTGGGAATCGTCTCGGACGGCGACCTCTATAAAATTTTCATTAATCTTTTTGGCGCCCGCCAGAGCGGCGTGAGGCTCACCATGTATCTTGCCGACAAGCCGGGGGAGCTTCAGAAGATCGCGCACGCGGTCGCGGAGAAAGACGGCAACGTCATCTCGCTCGTGATTTGCGAGGGTTGCGACGTGACGAACAAGATGTGCATCATCAAGGTTGGGTCGATCACGAAAGAAGACCTTCTTGCCGCGGTAAAGCCTTACGCGATAGAGATCATCGACATACGATGACCTAAGCCTCTCGGGCTTTCTTTTTTTTCCGTTCCTTCGCGTCTTCGGGTGGGACTTCCCACTCGACGCCGATGCTCCGGTTCTTGATGTCCGGTATGCGCGCGAGGTTCCCGCATTCCTTGCGGTGGATGATGATGCCGCGGCCGCGCGAGACGTATCCGGTTATCGGGAACGGCGGGACGGGATGGCAGCACGCGGCGAACTTTATCATGAAATTCGTCGTGTCGCCGATTCGTATCTTGAGAACCGCTGAATCGAAATCCCTCTTTTCTTCGCCAGTCCCCTCAAGCTCGAGCGATCCTTTCCGGTGCGCCAGGCGCTGCTGGGCCGTCTCTGGCCGTTCGCCCTCAGGCTGTTCCTTCTTCTCAAAATCGCCCGCGGGCTCGTTCTCCTGGAGCCAGGCGCGGATCTTCTGGCGCGCCTTCGCGGTGCGCACGCTGTTATACTGGTTTCGCGTCGGGTGCGCCTGCGGATGCGTGATGATCTCGACGACCTGCGTGTTCTTGAGGCTCTCGGAAAGCGGAATAATGGATCCGTCAGCCTTCGCGCCGACGATTTTTTCACCGACGGCAGAATGGATGTGATAGGCGAAGTCGATCGGGGTGGAACCGGCGGGAAGCTCGATAATATCGCCTTTCGGGGTGAAGACGTAGATGGAGTCGCCGAGGAGATCGTCCTTGATTTGCGCAAGGAAATCTTCGTCGGTAAAACGGTCGCGCGAAAGTTCCTTGAGCTGATTGATGATCGACAGGTGATCGGCGGTAACTACCTCCTTGCTCGTTCCCTTTTTGTAGAGCCAATGGCTCGCGACGCCGTTCTCCGCAATCTGGTGCATCGCGCGCGTACGGATCTGGATTTCGAGCGGACGACCTTCCCCGCCCATGACGGTGGTGTGCAGGCTCTGGTAGCCGTTAGCCTTCGGCATCGCGATGTAGTCCTTGAAGCGCCCGGCGAGCGGTTTCCATATGGTGTGGACGATGCCGAGCATCGTGTAGCATTCGGCGTCGGTCTCACAGAGAATACGCATCGCGAGAAGGTCATACAGCTCGTCTGCGGCCTTGTTACGTTTTTTCATCTTCTGGTAGATTGACCAGAAGTGTTTGGCGCGCGAGGTGACGTTCAGCTCGATGCCCGCCTTTTTCGCCGCATCGATGATTTCGCGCTCGGCGCTCTCGAGGAATCCAGCGCGTTCGCCCTTCTTTGCGGAGACGAGCGCCTTGATATGGTCGAACACCTCGCGATTGAGGTACTTGAGACTCAAGTCCTCAAGCTCGTCCTTGATCGACGAGATACCGAGGCGATTCGCGAGCGGGGCCCATATATCGATCGTTTCCTGCGCTACGGGCTTTTGCTGGTCCTCGGGGATGTTTTTGAGGTTTCGCATCTTGTCGAGACGCTCGGCAAGCCTGACGATGATGATCCTGATGTCGTCGACCATGGCGAAGAACATCTTCCTGATGGACTCTGCCTGTTGGACGGTCTTGTTCTGCATCTTGAGCCCGGATATTCTCGACGTGCCTTCGACGATGCGCGCAACGCCCTTGCCAAATTTAGCCTCGATCTCGTCGCGCGAGAGCGTGAGGTCCTCCATGGAACCGTGAAGAATCGCGCCGATAACGCTATCGGCGTCGAGGTTGAGCGACGCGAGGATACGGGCGACGCGAAGCGGGTGATCCATAAAAGGCTCGCCTGAGGGACGGTTGACGCCTGCCTTCAGGGTGTCCATGAAATCATAGGCCGCGCGGATTCGCTCGCGGTCCTCTTCCGAATAAAGCGGAAAATCCGAAAAAAACGTTTCGATCGGGGCGTTCATCGTGCTGTTCCTTCTATGACGCGGTCTTGACCCTCAAGGTCCCGATGGATGCGAACGTTCGCATATCCGACGCTGCGGAAAAATGCGGCGGCTTCTTTCGCATTATACTCCCCGGCCTCCACAAGGAGAATCCCCCCGGGTGAAAGAACCTCGAGCGCGTGTCGGGAAAGATTGCGTATGAGGTCGAGCCCGTCCGCTCCACCGTCGAGCGCGAGAAGTGGCTCATTCCTTCCGTCAGCGAGCAGGGTTCGTGCGGTATTGGCCGGAACGTAGGGCGGATTCGAGACGACGATATCGTAGCCAGGCACAGCCTTTCCTGCGCGCGCCGCATCGCCAATCGCGGCCTCGGACAGCGAGCTTTGGGCGGGAGGAAGCCCGTCCCGAAGGTCTCCCTCGATGAACCGGATGGGGCATGACCCAAAGCGGTCTTCAGGAAGCAGTGCTTCCGCGTTGCCGCGCGCGACGCCGAGCGCTGCGGGTGAGATATCGGTCGCGGTCATGTTGATTGCGGGGAATGAATGTTTGAGGGAGATTGCTATGCAGCCAGAACCTGCGCAGACGTCGATGACCCTGACAGGCTCGCTTTCGCATACGGCCGAGCGCACATCAAGAAGTTGCTTGATGTGTTCGCTCGCTCGCTCTACGAGAATCTCCGTGTCGGGTTTCGGGATGAGTACGTCGGTCGTTACGTGGAAGGGGAGTCCCCAGAATTCCCGGTAGCCGGTAAGGTAGGCGACGGGCATCCCCTCGGCGCGACGATTGATGGCCTCGAAAAAAGGGCCCGCAAGGTCGCCGAGTTCCCGTTCTGGGTGCGCGATGAGCGTGGAACGCTCAATGCTGAGCATTGCGGAAAGGATGATATCGCAATCAAGGCGAGGCGTCGGTGACGGGACAAAAGGCCTCTTCGTTCCGTTTTCGTCGGATCGTGTTTGCGGGGATTGAAGGATTTTTAAGGCCGCGTCGCGCGCTTCCCGGACCGTCATGCTTCAAACTGTAGCAGTTTTGGCCCGTTGTGCCAACGATGCCTATTCCATTTGCGCCTTGAGTTGCTCTTCTCGCGCGGCTATGGCAAGGCTTTCGACGAGCTCATTGAGGTCGCCCTGCATGACCGCGTCGAGCTTGTAGAGCGTGAGGTTTATCCGGTGATCGGTCAGGCGGTTTTGCGGAAAGTTATAGGTACGGATTCGCTCCGAGCGATCACCCGAACCGACCTGGCTCTTGCGGTCGGCGGCGCGTTCGGCGTTCTTTTTGCCTTCCTCCAGCTCGAAGAGCCGGGTACGGAGCACGCGCATAGCCTTTGCCTTGTTTTTGATCTGGCTTTTCTCGTCTTGCTGGATGACGACGATACCGGTCGGGATATGGGTCAGGCGAACCGCGGAGTCCGTCGTGTTGACGCACTGGCCACCGGGACCGCCCGCGCGCATCACGTCGATGCGCAAGTCTTCCTGCCGGATGTTGATCTCTGTTTCTTCTGCCTCGGGGAGCACGGCGACGGTCGCAGCGCTCGTCTGGATGCGGCCTGATGCCTCCGTCGCGGGTACTCGCTGGACGCGGTGAACGCCCGATTCGTAGCGGAGGCTTCCATATACGTACTTTCCCGAGATCGAGAAGGTAATTTCCTTGTATCCGCCGAGCTCTGTCTCGTTCGAGGACATGATCTCGTATTTCCAGCCTTTCGACTCGGCGTAACGGGTATACATGCGGAAAAGGTCGGCCGCGAAAAGCGCCGCTTCATCACCGCCGGTACCGCCGCGGATTTCCATGATGATGTTCTTTTCCTCGAGCGGGTCGGGAGGAATGAGGAGGACTTTGAGCTCAACCTCGCTCGCTGCAAGTCGCGCCTCGAGTTCCTTGAGCTCTTCCTTCGCCATATCGCGCATCTCGGGATCGTCGGCGTCGCGAACGAGTTCCTTCGCGCCGGAGATTTCCTTCTCGGTCTCGCGATAACGGGCGTATTCTTCCATCAATTTCGAAAGATACGCGTGCTCGCGCATGGTGTCCTTGTATCGCGCGGCGTTGCGGATCAGTTCGGGATTCTGTATTTCGGTCTCCACTTCGGTGAAGCGAGATTTTAGTCGTTCAAGTCTTTCGAGCATGGGAAAAGTATAGCAGAACGGGGGCAGGCCTTCAATCGGCGCGATGGGCGGGTTTTATTAACCAATCCTTAGCGTTTTGCCTTTTGCGCCGACGAAGGGGCTTTGCGGGCGGTTTCCGCCGAGCGCTCGCGTGAAGGTTTTGCGGTCGAAGGTTTGGATGCCGTACTGGTCGATCTTCGGCTCGGCGTCGCATGCGGCGCAGGAGCCGCGGATTTCCCCTTAACCGTGATCTTGACGGGCTTCGGTTTTGCCGCGATACGCGCAACGGCGGTTTTTTCGGGTTCCGCGCTCACGCGGCTTCGGTTGGCCGCCACCCGGGCGGAGATCGAGCGAGCCGAAACCGGCCTTGAGGGCTGGAAAAAGCCGAAAAGGCTACCGCACAGGCCGCCCGCGAGATGCGCGAACTGCGAAATGTCGTCGCCCTTGAAGGCCGCAAGGATTTCCCTTCCAAGGTAGAGGATGACGATCAGGATAAAGGTGAGGGGGATGTCATCCTTTTCGTGGTTGGTAAAGGACGCGAGAAGGATCATCATGAAAACGACGCCCGAGGCGCCAAGGAGCGGGTTCGGGAAGAAGCATGCGTTGAGGACCCCGGTGACGAATCCGGTTACCACGATCATCAGGAACATGGTGACCGAGCCATAGGCTTCCTCGAGCATAGGCCCAAGAAGAAGGATGTAAGCAAGGTTGCTGACCAGGTGGTTCCAGTCGGCATGGCCCGCGATGTGGGTAAAGAGCCTGACGTAGTTGAGCGGGCTCGTGAGGTCAAAGGCGTCCGCGTTCGGGACGGTGAAAAAAGCCCGGGTAAGACCATGCATGATTGACTGGTCGAGGGCGACGACCAGGGTGCAGAAGAAGGAGTAGGTGAGTGCTGTCGGCGCGTTGTATTTGATTTTCATATCGTCACTTCAGGGTTATCTTGATCGGGCAATGGTCCGAACCCATGATATCCTTCAGGATGATCGAGGATTCGACGCGCGGCATGAAGGAAGGATTGACGCACTCGTAGTCGATGCGCCAGCCGATATTCTTTTCGCGTGCGTGGAAGCGGTAACTCCACCAGCTATACTGGCCGGGGTCGGGGCAAAAAGCCCGAAAGGTATCGACATAGCCTTCAGCGATGAAGCGATCCATCCATGCGCGCTCTTCGGGCAGGTATCCGGGATTTCCCTCGTTGTTTTTCGGGTTTGCTAGGTCTATGGGTTTGTGCGCGATGTTATAGTCGCCGCACAGGATAACGTTCTTGCCGGAAGAAACAAGCTTGTTGCAGGTCTCGAGGATGGCAGCGCAAAAATCGAGTTTGTACCCGAGCCGGGCGCCCGCTTCCTGCGAATTCGGGAAATACGCCGATATGACGACCGCTTCGGGGTATTCCGCGATGACCACGCGCCCTTCATTGTCGAATTCGGGAACCCCGAGGGTCCGTACCTCGAGCGGTTCGGTCTTTGAATAGATCGCGGTTCCGGAATAACCGGCCTTTTTGGCGGAACTCCACCAGGACTTCCAGGAACCCGACGGGAGAACGGGTTCCACGAGCTCTGGGTTGAGCTGCCCTTTGTGGGCCTTCGTTTCCTGGATGCATAGAACGTCGGGAGCCTCTGCCGAAAGCCAGTCCAAAAAGCCCTTCTTTTCAACCGCGCGGATGCCGTTTACGTTCCAGGAAACTATTGTTTTCATAAAAGCATAATGCCATAGCAAACTCATGATTTTCAAGCCTGATTGCTGTTGTTTCCGGACGGGTTTTAGAGTATTTTTATAGTGTATGGAATTTGAACGAAAGGTAGAGAGCCAGACTGAACTCTCGGAAGAACTGCAGGAACCGCTGCAATATCGGGTCGTGCTGCTTAATGACGATTTTACCACGAAAGATTTCGTCATCGCGGTATTGGTGGCGATATTTCACAAGAAGCACGAGGATGCCTACGTGATTATGGAAGACGTGCACAGAAAGGGGCGCGGGGTTGTCGGGGCGTATACGTACGATATCGCGGCTACCCGGTGTCTTCAGGTGCATGAGGCGGCGCGCCAGAACGGCTTTCCGCTTCGCTGCGTGATGGAGCAGATGTGAAGATAAAGATCAGCACCGTTGTCCAAAAGGTTCTCGACCAGGCATGGGCGGACGCGCGGACGCGCGGGCATGAATACGTCACCCCCGAGCATATCCTCCTCGCGGTGCTCGATCATCCACCCGCGCTCAAGGTGCTTTCCATGTGCGGCGCCGATATCGCGTATATCCACGACAGCGTCGACGAGTACTTGCGGAAGAATATGCCCGTGCTTACCGGCCGCGAACCCCTCCAGACCGTCGGGTTCCAGAACGTGTTTCAGCGCGCGGTACTCCATTGCGAGAACGCGGAAAAGTCCGTGCTCGAAATCTCCGATATCCTCGTGAGCCTCATCGACGAGAACAAGAATTACTGTTCATACTATATGCGTCGGGGCGGTCTTGACCGGCTGGTTCTTCTTGAGGTCATCAGCCACGGAGGGATTGGCGCGGACGATTCGGGAGGACCCGGCGACGCCTCCGCCGTCGACGGAAACCGTCCTATGGGCAACGGCGAATCGCTCGACATGCGCTTTTCGAAGGACGCAGGCCTTGGATCCTCAGGAGAGGGCGCGTCAGCCGAATCTGGCGATATGCCGGACTCGGCCGATTCGGGCGAATATACCGAGGAGCAGCCCGATATTCCCGGAAGGCAGCGGCAACAGCAGAAGAGGACGATGCTCGACCGTTACACGATCGAGCTTACCGCGCTCGCCCGCGCCGGGAAACTCGAGCCGCTGATCGGCCGTGACGACGAGATCGAGCGCACGGTCCAGGTTCTCTGCAGGCGCATGAAGAATAACCCCATCCACGTCGGCGACGCAGGCGTCGGAAAGACGGCCATAACGGAAGGGCTCGCGCAACGCATCGTCGCGCGGCAGGTTCCCCCGCTTCTCTACGATTATGAGATCTTCAGCCTCGACATGGGTTCTCTCGTTGCCGGCACGAAGTTTCGCGGCGATTTCGAGGAACGCATCAAGCGCGTCATGGACGAGCTTCTGCGCAAGGAAAAGGTTATTCTCTTTATCGACGAGATTCATACCCTTATCGGCGCGGGATCGACCGGCGGCGGCACGCTCGACGCCTCGAACCTCATGAAGCCCGTGCTTACCTCGGGGAAGATCCGGTGCATCGGCTCGACTACCTACGAGGAATATAACAAGCATTTCGAGAAGGATCACGCGCTTTCGAGGCGCTTCCAGAAGATAGACATTCCCGAACCGAGCGAGGAGGACGCGATCGCCATCCTTCGCGGCCTGCGGAAACGTTATGAGAATTTCCATGGGGTTACCTATACCGACGAGGCGATCGAGCAGGCAGTCAGGCTTTCGGCGCAGTTCATCACCGAGCGGCGCCTCCCCGACAAGGCGATCGACGTCATCGACGAAGCAGGCGCGCGCGCGCGGATCGCCGCGGGAACGCCCGTTCCCGCAAGCGTAACCGCGGGGGACATCCCGCCGCCCGCCGCGCATCAGGAAGAGACTCATCTTCGCGAGGACGCATCGGCGCAAGGCGGTGAAGGGCATGTCAAGGCTGGAATACCCGTGATCGATCGCGCGATGATCGAGACCGTGATAGCGAAGATCGCGATGATTCCCGAGCGCTCCGTTTCGACCGGCGAGACTGACCGTCTTCGCGAGCTCAATCCCGTGCTTTCCCGTGCGATATTCGGGCAGGAAGAAGCGGTGGACGCCGTCGTCAAGGCGGTCAAGAGATCGCGCGCGGGTTTCCGGGCGCCGGGAAAGCCGGTCGCGAATTTCCTTTTCGTCGGGCCGACGGGCGTCGGAAAGACCGAGCTCGCGCGAAAACTCGCCGAGGTGCTCGGCATCGCCATGCACCGGTTCGATATGAGCGAGTATCAGGAAAAGCACACGGTAAGCCGCCTCATCGGATCGCCCCCTGGCTACATCGGGTTCGAGGAAGGGGGACTCCTCACGGACGCCGTTCGCAAGCAACCCCACGCGGTCGTTTTGCTCGATGAGATCGAGAAGGCGCATTCCGACATTTTCAATATACTTCTTCAGATAATGGACTATGCCACCCTCACCGATAACCAGGGTCGCAAGGCCGATTTCCGCAACGTCATCCTGATCATGACGAGCAACGCCGGCGCGCGGGAGATCGGCAAGCCCCTCATTGGCTTCGGGATACGCGAGATCTCCGCAGAAGCGGTTGCCGAAGCCGTCGAGAAAACCTTTACGCCCGAGTTTCGCAATCGGCTCGACGCGATCGTGCGGTTCAATCATCTTTCCAAGGAGATCATGGAGTCGATCGTGCGGAAGGAACTCGATGCCGTGCGGCTTCGCCTTGCCGATAAGGGCGTTACGCTCGAGGTTACCGACGAGGCCGTTTCGCGCCTCGCGGAGGAAGGCTACTCGCCCGAGTTTGGCGCGCGGAACGTGTCGCGCCTTATCGAGGATCTCGTGACGACTCCGCTCGTCGACATGGTGCTCTTTGGATCCCTTTCGGCCGGAGGCGTGGCGCGATGCGCGGTTGACGAATCCTCCGCGCAGGGGGTAACGGTAACCGCGATTGAGGACGCAGCCGCGCCAGCGTCGACGCGCGGCGCCAGGAAGCCGCGGGCGCAGGGCAAAAAGGCGACGACGGAAAATACGGGCGGTTCGGCCGGCGGTAAGTCGGCACGGGATTCGGAGTCGGTATGATGGGCGGTCGGCATCCAAGGACCTTCGACGCCGAAACCCGGAGCGACCCCGATTTTCCCTGGCTCGAGATCGGCGATCATTTTCAGTTTCCGGACGCGGAGGAGGCTCAAGGGTCGGTTGTCGCGGTTGGCGGAAACCTTTCCCCGGGAATGCTCGTATCGGCGTATGCGCAAGGGATCTTTCCCTGGTTCAACGACGACGATCCCCTCTATTGGCAGTCGCCTGATCCGCGCTTCGTCATCATGCCCGAGAACTTTCGCGTGCCCGAGCGGCTTGAGCGCGACATGAAGAAAAATAAATTTTCGATACTCGCGGATACTTCGTTCGAGCGCGTCATCAACCTTTGCTCGGGCGTTACCCGTCCGGGACAATGTGGCTCGTGGATTACCGACGATATCATCGACGCGTACGTCGCCCTTCACCGCGAGGGAATCGCGCACTCGGTTGAGGCATGGAAGGATGGGCAGCTGGTCGGCGGGTTCTACGGCGTTCTTCTGGGATCCGTTTTTTTTGGCGAGTCCATGTTCACGCGCGTTAGCGACGCGTCAAAGACGGCCTTCGCCGTTTTCGCCAAAGCCTTCTTCACAAAAATGGGCGGACGCCTCATCGATTCGCAGGTGTATACCGACCACGTGGCGCGCTTCGGCGGAGTCAATATATCGCGAACAGCCTATCTCAGGAAGCTCACGGATTCTATCTTTTGTTCGTGCAATCGATGCCCTTCAGGGATGGTCGAGGGATCGGCCCTTTTGCAGCGTGGTCTGTGGCGTCCCGATTTTCTGTCATTTTGAAGGCGGCGTGAACTTGTAGCCGATCCCGCGCACCGTGTGGATATAGCGCGTGACGTCCTTCACGTCGCCCATCTTTTGCCTGAGCCGGGCGACGTGCACGTCAATCGTCCGCGTCGTGATATTGGAGTCATATCCCCAAACAGAGTTGAGCAATTCCTCCCTCGAGATGATGGTATCCTGATGGCTGTAAAAGTAGTTGAGTAGCTTGATCTCCTGCGCGGAAAGCGAAGCCTCGGTATCCTTGTGGCGGATGATTCCCCTCTTGAGGTCGATTGTCAATTCGTCAGCGGCATGTTTCGCGTCGCTTCCCGTTCGCGCCGTAGTTTTAGCCCTGCGCAAGAGCGCCTCGACGCGCGCCTCGAGCTCGGCCATCTCGAATGGCTTACAAAGGTAGTCGTCAGCCCCGCACTTGAGGCCCGCGACGCGATCCTGGATCCCGCTTCGCGCGGTCAGCATCAGTATGGGGACGGTTACGCCCTGATCCCTGAGCGATTTGCATATCTCGAAGCCGTCCTTTCCGGGCAGCATCACGTCGAGGATAATGAGATCGGCGTCCCGTTCCATGGCGCGCTTTTCGCCGTCATTGCCGTTTGAGCGAGACTCGAATTCGTATCCGTCCGCCATAAGGCGATCCCCGACCGTGAGCACGAGGCCGCTTTCGTCCTCAATCATCAGTATTTTGCCAGGCATTGTCCTCACCTCCGTATTCAGGCACGACTACCGTGAATGTCGTGCCGCTGTCCGGTTTGCTTTCAAGACTGACGGAACCGCCGTGCATTTCGACGATTCGCTTTACTAGGTTGAGCCCTATCCCGCTTCCGGCGATTTGCTCATTTCGAGCGCGCTTGCCGCGCACGAATGGCTCGAATATCCGTTTTTGCTCGTCTGCGGGTATACCCGGACCCCTGTCCTGCATTTTAATTATCAGACTTTGTCCGGATTTTTTCCCGTTTTTCGCGATTTTTCCGCTCATGAGGCGAATGCCGAGGTATTTGCCCCCTGCTGCGTGGCGAATCGCGTTCTGCGCGAGATTCTGAAGAACCGATTCGAGCGCCATCCGGTCTCCTTGCACGTAGACGGGATCGTCGCTCACTTCCGTTTCGACCATGAATTGCGCGCGTTCGCGCTCTTCCTCGATAACCCTGAGCGTCGCATCGACGAGCTCTCGTGCGTCGAAGACCGTGCGCGCGGGCAGGGCGGATGAACTGGTTTTGGAGTACAGGAGAAAATGGTCGATGGAAAGCGCGAGGCGCGCGGATTCTTTCCTGATTACAGCCCCGTACTGCTCGGCCTTTTTTTGGTCGCGGACGATGCCGTCGGTCAGATTTTCCGCGGCGGACGAGATGACCGCGAGCGGGGTTTTCAGTTCATGGGTGATGGAAGCGATGAACTCCTGTTGTCGTAGTGCGAGCGCTTTCGCTTTGCGACTTGTTCTCGCGAGGGAGACGAGAAGCGCGACGAGGAGGGCGAATGTTCCGCCGCTTATCAGGG